>Ga0209579_10000008_pt1 | contig 708768 bp, 590 predicted proteins | sample Coa_R1_2_FD_187152 | JGI IMG/M metagenome (GOLD analysis project Ga0209579, IMG submission 187152) | Surface soil microbial communities from Centralia Pennsylvania, which are recovering from an underground coalmine fire - Coalmine... | ecosystem: Environmental > Terrestrial > Soil >...
GGTGATGGCGCGGATCCGGCGGAGGTTTGGAGTGGAGTTGCCGGTGCGGACGGTGTTCGAGGAACCGACCATCGCGGGACTGGCGACGGCGGTGGAACAAGCGGAGGCGCAAGGACTGAAGGCGCACACGCCGATTCTGGAACGGCGAGTTCGCCTGACGCCCACTGCCACCGCCAGTCGCGAGGCCCTCCTCGCTCAACTGGACAAGCTCTCGAAGGAGGAAGCGCAGATTCTCTTGAAGAAATCATTGCGCGGAAAACCCCATGACGAAAAAGTCGTAAGATCACATTTTCATGGTCAGGGTGAGAATTCTTGGTAATGAGTACGATTTTGCGGGGCGGCGCGATGCGCTTTGCCACATGCAGGCAGCAACCTCGGAGACACGGATCTCCATGAACCTCGACGAGGGGAAGAGCAGTGCAGCACCGAGCATGACGAAACACGGTGATGCCTTAGAGGGCAGGTCTAAGCAACGTTCCGTCAATGAGTGGTCGCAACCCCCGTCAACGCTGGCATATCCTACCGGACGCGTCGATGTCTGGAGAGTGCGTCTTGACGAGCTTCCGAGAGCGGGATCGAGGACTGACTCTCTATCCGCCGATGAAATCGCTCGCTCCAGCCGCTTCCACTTCGACAAGGACCGGGTTCACTTCACCCGATGTCGGGCTGCGCTTCGGAGCCTGCTTGGAGACTACCTGGCAATTCCTGCCCCCGAAGTACGTTTTGAGTATCACGCCAGTGGTAAACCCCAGCTGGCAGCCGACCAGAATCCTCGTGCGCTGCAGTTCAACGTATCGCACTCCGCTAATATGGCTTTGATCGCAGTTGGCAGTGATCACCGGCTGGGTGTCGACCTCGAAAGGATCCGAGGCGATGTCGATACCAGTTCGCTCGCCGAACGATTTTTCTCACTTCGCGAGCGTGCCGAACTTCACGCACTGTCGGAACAGCTCCGCGTGGCAGGTTTCTTTGCATGCTGGACGCGCAAAGAAGCGTTCCTGAAGGCAACCGGACACGGACTTTCTTTTCCCTTGACCGATTTTTCAGTCACCACACACCCTAATCAGGATCCTGAGCTCCGAGAGATCAAAGGAAACGCCGAAGCCGCCAAACAGTGGTCGCTGAGGGACCTCATCGTCGAAGGCTTCCGCGCGACGCTGGCTCTCGATCGCGTTCAATTCCGCATGGATACTTATTCTTGGAACTGACGCGATCCCCCTGGGCGGTCGTTAACGTCGCGCGCGGCGCTTACTTCGCAAACGATCCCGTTAGGATCGCTCAAATAGACCGGACCGACCGGACCGGCGCCGGCGTCGATCATTGCAATGGGCGACGAAGGAACATCGCGTAACCTAATGAAAGGGCGGGACAAAGAATGGTTCCTCAGGTAGGACTCGAACCTACAACCCTCCGGTTAACAGCCGGGAAGCATATGCTGGAGTATACGCACTCTCAATGACTTAGACGGAGCACGTCGACGTTCTTGGCGTGCTTTCGGTGATAAACGGTTCCAAAAACGGTTCCAAGTTTGGTCGCGGAGAGCCGTTCTTGTGGAGCGATATTCCGATAGCGTTCGATTTATTTTGGAGTGGAATTTCGGGGCAAGAGCGAAGACGCGTAGTATGACCGGCTCTCCCATGTCATCGGCGAATTGCTAATCCAACGACCTGCTTTGCCTAAAATGGCTTAGTGCTTGCCGCGTGTGGAGTAATGCTCGCGAACGCGCTACTTGCATGCTCCGCAGAAAAGGGTAGGGGATTCCATGATTCTCGCAGCTTCAGCTGACCACTAAGGTTAAGCGATCCCGCAAGCTGCATATCGTCATGAAGCTGTGAGTCACTTTCCAACGCGATATGTCCACACGAGGGTATCCCGGTAGACTCAACACAAAATCCCACCGAATGCTTGGAACGGAGTAACCAGGCCAAGTGGAGCCGGCAGCGAAGTGATCCTGGAGGAGAGTTCCAAAAGGGTCTCGGACTTGGCGGGACAAAGAGCTCGAAAAATGGTTTTCTTGTCAGCCAGTTCCGGAGAATGTTTCGATTCCTGACTCCTCGGTGGGGACGCAGTCTTTGCCAACCGCTTCCAAAGTGGGGGAAGTCTACATTTCTATTTTTTTCGGCCACAATCGCTGGCCATTCGCCACAAAATTCTCTGCTCTGTTTTTGCTATCTGCAACCACGCACACGCGGGGATTTAGGGGCCCCAAAACTGTACCGAGGGTTCGAATCCCTCTCTCTCCGCCATACAGTCTGCAGTGCAGAGAAATCCGCCTGGATTGCTCTGGAAATTGCGAAAAATCGGCGTTATTCGGCGATTCTTCCTTTGAAACTGGACCAGAGAAAGTGTGATGATTAAATGTGTACGCCAGTTTTGCTGCCTTTTTCTCCGGAGGGGGAGCAGTCCGGTTTCCGCGAAGCAGACAGGCGAATGCAATGCGTTCATAAACCGATGATGTGGGGAAAGTGAACTTGACTCTTGGCGTGCTCGGAAAGCTGCTCGTTCCTTCCAGAAAGTGGCTCCCGCTAAAACTTCCTACATGCCGACTTCTGGCCCGGAATAATTTCTGGTTCGACCCTGACTCAGACTGAACCAACAACCGCCACGTTGTTCCATCGGTAGGCACATGCCGACTTCTCTTTACCTATGCGCATGTCCCGACCTTGATTACTTTCGTATTGCCGACAATATGCCCTCAGTCGCACGACTGTACCTTGGAGCGGGACTCAAACACGCGGCACCGCTCCGACGGATGAAAGTCCGATCTCCTCTCCATGTTTCGCTCTCTTCCTACGCCAAGAAAAATAAGCGTTTGCAAAAGAGCACCCGCTCGCTTTTTCCATTAGTAGGGAGTGCAGTTTTCCTGATGAGCTCGCGTCCCCCTTTGGACCTCTGCCTGTCGTGTTTTCGAAGAAACAACTAATTTGCAGAGATTTCTTTCGTGCTGCCGTTGCGCGCCGACAACGCTTTGCCGGCGATCAGGCCGAATCCGTTGCCGCGCGCGAGTTTCTCCAATGCGACTAGATCAGCTTGTGCCTCGACTTTCTGTCCTAACTTCTCTTTCAGTTCTGCAAGCGTGAGCCGCGTTTCGAGTTCAATTCCGAGGAGAAGATGAGCGCGAGCGCTCTCGAGGATCCGCTGCAGCTTGGGGCGCGCCGTCGCCAGATTACCCGTCGCCAGTTCGACACGAGCAGAGGCGAGGTCGAACTGAAGACGGTTGAATTGATTTGTACTCTTGCCGGCCAACACCCGACTCGTTTGCTCTTCCTTGGCTGCTTCCACGGGCTTGTGCTCCTCCAGCAGCCCCTCCATCAAGGTGACGCTGGCGGCCAGCTCATCGTCGGCTTGACCGTCCTGATGAAACTGCTCTTTGCACTTTCGGATTACAGTTTCGGCGTCGGCCGCATGCCCTTCCGCAACCGAGAGCCGCGCCAAGGCGAGTTCGGTTTCCGCCACGGTTTGCTTTTCTCCCATCTGTTTGCGCAGGGCCAGTGATTCTTCGTAAGACTTGCGCGCAGCCGCAGAATCCCCGCGATCCATAAGCACGTCGCCGATTCCAGCTAGTACGAACGCAATAGCGCGTTTGTCGTCAATTTCATTTGCGATCGCACTCGCCTCATGATAACTAGCAAGCGCCGCTTCGAGATCGCCACGCCTTCGCGCCACTTCGCCAAGGTCAGACAGCGTGAGCGCAACGCCGTCCTTGTCTCCCATTTCCTTGTAACCCGGAATCGCGTCTGAGAGAGACCGCGCTGCATCCGTCAGATTCCCGCGAGCCAGAAAAACATCGCCCAGGTTACTGGAGGCGGCCGTGCGGCCCTCAATATCGCCGACCTGACGAAACACTTTTACCGCTTCCCGGTACATAGCTTCCGCTCGGTCCAAGTCCCCCTGTTGATAGTAGAAGTCGGCGAAATCGCTAGTAGCGCGAGCTGCGTTGTCGCGATCGCCAGCTGCGGCAAAACTTTCACGCGCCTTCTGACACGCTTGAACGACTTCTGCGGTGGGACCGCCATTGGTGATCGTCTGACAGACGATGGCATACCCGTGCGCAACGAGCAGTCGCGAACCCTGAGCCGTCCCCTTTTCTACCGTGCGCCGCGCGGCAGCCTGCGCCTTGGCGACATCGTTATTCACCCAAGAACGGGCCTCGATGTAGTCGATGCGAGGATCATCGCTCGAAGGAAGCGGCAGGCGACGAAGAGTATCCAGGGTATGCAACGCATCTGTGGGACTCACCCATCGCTGCTCATCCGCGAGTCGAAGGCCGTAGTCCAAATTGTCGGGGAACTGTGTAAACAGTTGCCGAAACGCATCGATGGCTCGGGTACGATCCTGGTTCGTGGCATAGAATTGGCCGTCGATCAGCAGACGATCTTCCGGCCCCAAGTGCTCGGAGAGAACTCGTGCCCGCTGGATTTCATCGCGGGCCTTCGTCGCGTAGCCCAGATGACTCCATGCATCTGCCAGCGCAGCGTGCGCGAGGGGATAGCCGGGGTCGGCGGCGACGGCCTTCGTCAGCAGATCGCGAGCATGTCCATAGTCGAATGCCCATAATCGCTCCTGTCCCGCCGTGTAAAACCGTACCGCCTCTTGATTGGAAGGAAGAGCGGCCCGAGCTTGAACGCTGGCTTGGGTCGATGCCGCGCCGACTCCCAATCTCTGGCGAAGCGCTGCACCGGCCTGTGTAGCGAGTTCAAACAGGTTGCCCTCGCTGCCGGTGAAGGATTGCTCCGAAATGGTTTCGCCGCGGACCGTATCCTGCACTCGTACATCCAGCCGGATGCGTTTGTCCCCGGGACCGGTAAGGGCTGTGTAGGAGCCTAGTACGACGAAATCGGCGCCCGAGTTGATATGCAACCGCTCAAGAGTTGATCTACCGAGGCTATCTTCGTCGGCGAGGGGCAATTCGCGTTTGACGCGGGCAACGTCCTCGCCCGGCACTATCCTTAATAGGCCATCGGAAGCCAGTTCAGTCGTGAGCATTTCAGCGAAGGCGGGCGACAGCCAATTGTCGTCCGGACGCCCCGGCAGGTTTCGGAAACCGAGCACCGCGACCGAGCGCCGCGTGCGAATCGGCGGCGTCAATGATGTCTCGGCCTTTGGAGACGCGCGCCGTGGCAGGAAACGGAAACCATAAACGGCAACCCCAATCAAGGCGAGCGCCGATGCCGCAATAACCCAGTAGCGGCGCTGACCACGGGGGTTGAGTGCTGTAGGAGTTGAAGTGTTTCCAATCCCGACGACGGCAGCCGGCGTGAGCATTCCTGCTGGTTGAGCCGCAGCCTCGGACCTCAAAACCGTGACCGGAGACACGAACCGGTAGCCGCGTCGCGGAATGGTTTCCACGTAGCGGGGTGCCTCGACGTCATCGTTGAGCGCGTCGCGCACTTTCCGGATTGCCACGCCCAGGCTGTTATCGAACTCAACAAACGTGTTGCCTGGCCATAACCGTTGTCGAACTTCGTCGCGGGTGACAATCTCCCCGGGCCGTTCCACCAGCATCGCGAGCAGTCGGTAAGGAAGATCCTGGACTTTCACGCGCGCGCCATTCCTTGCCAGTGACTCCTCTCCGGTGTTCAGTTCGAACGGACCGAACCGGTAACGAGTCCCCTTTGGCGCCAGGCCCGGCATGCACTTCCCCCAAGTCGGAAGATGGTAGCACACCGGTTAGCGATAGAACTCCAGTTAAAGTTAGCCCGTAAGTCGATGTCGGGTAAGCACTTTCTTGTTAAGGGAGACTTAAAACCCAATTTCATTGACCGCTCGGCGGAATTGAATCACATTCGCGTCCGCCGGGGCCGGATGTCGCGTTCAGGAAGAGATTTCCAGGACGGGGGAAGACGGGTCGGCTTTTGGAACTTATTCGATACCTAGTCAAGGAGAACAATGATGATGCGCCAAACTACATTGAGAGAGACCTTAAGCCGCCTGCTTCGGGCCGCCTTTGCGTTCTGTTTTCTGACTTCATTCGCCGCAGTGCCAGCTCACGGACAGCAAGTGCACCAACTTCTCTACGACAACGGCTGGGGAGACTCCAATCTGGATGGGCCCGCGACGCCAGTCAGCGGGATCGGCGCTCTTGCGACGACCCCCAATAACGGATTGCACGTGTATTACCTGTCCAGCACTGACGAGGTCCACCAGGCCTACAACGTCGGCAATGGCTGGCAGGACGAGAACCTCACGGCGGAAACGCACGGGCCAGCAGCCAATGACGGTTCTAACGTTGTGGGCTTCTCGGTTGGGAATCTCCAGTATGTCTTCTACGTTGGCGATGACTTCGAGATCCATCAGCTTCTCTATAACAACTCGGTTTGGACGGATACAAACCTCAATTTTTGGGGGATTCCGATGAGTGACGGCGTTGAAGTGGCGGCCTTCGTCACCACTCCAAACAACGCTCTGCATGTGTATTATGTCGAGCCCGGACCGCGTGTTATCGGGGCATACAACGTCGGCAACGGTTGGGAATTTCAGGATCTGACGGGAATAACAGATGGCGGCCAACCCGAGGGACGCACGCTAACCGGCTTCAGCATCGGCAATCTCCAGTACGTCTACTACGTTGCCTTTGGCGGCGACGTCCACCAGCTCTACTACAACAACTCCAGTTGGACCGATGAAGATCTGACGGCCTTGACCAAGATGGTGCCTTCACCGGAGTACCCGGCCGGGGCCATCACGGCGATGGTGGTTCCTGGCACCAAAAAGATGCGCGTTTATTACATTGGAACCAACAATCACGTCATCCAGCTCGCCTCTACTAACAACGTTAAGTGGACGGGTTCCGATCTGACGAAGAAAACCAAGGGCCCGCTGGCGGATCCGACTAACGGCGCAGTTGCCTTTGCCACCACTCCCAATAAACAGATCCATGTGTACTACGCCTCGGGCGGTCATGTGAATCAACTTTTTCTGCCGACTCCAGCCACGACGTGGCAGAACACTGATCTCACCGCGCTGACCCATGGCGGTCAGGTTGTCTATTCGGGCGAAATGGCTGGCTTTTCAATTGGAAACGAACAATACGTCTACTACCTGGCGAAGTAACTCCCCGGCACCGCGGCGCGTTCGGATCTTAACGTTTGAGAACTTGGGTGAGAACCGTGGAGGAATTCATGACCAGCGTAGTTACCTATTCAGGAATCGGACATCGCTTGTTGTTTGGACTATGTATTTTGTCGATTTTTCTTTCACTCGTCGTGCTGCCCGCCTACGGGCAGCACGTTCATCAACTTTCCTACAACGGCTCTACGTGGGAAGACCAGAGCCTTGGCGGAGCCCAAACCTACGTCTTCACCCAAATCTCTTCCATTCTGACTACGCCTAACAATCAGGAGCATGTCTACTACTTTGGGGGCAACCCCTTCCATCTGCATCAACTTTTCTATAACGGCACAAACTGGGCTGATGAAGATCTGACGGCGGAGACGGGTGCGCCGGCGCCTAACGCGTACGCGGTTTCCGCCTTCTCGATTGGAAACTACCAGTACGTCTACTACATCGACCTTAATTACGATCTTCATCAGCTGCTATACAACAACAGCAACTGGACTGATACCGACCTGACGAAAATAGTCGGAGGTCCGCAAGCATCCGGGCAATTGGTGGCCTTCACCACGTCGCCCGCGATTCACGTCTTCTATACAGACGTCAACTCCGGACACATCCACCAGACATTTAATACCAACGGCACCAACTGGCAGGACCAGGATCTCACGGTGATAACGGGTGGCGCTTCGGCAGACGGAAACCCATTGACCGGATTCAACATCGGCAACTATCAATACATTTACTTCCTCGATCTCTCCGGTCACGTTCATCAATATCTTTACAACAACTCGAACTGGTCCGACGAAGATCTGACGGCCCTAACCAACAGTGTTCCCTCAGTCTTCGGGAATAACCTCAATGCGTTTGTAATACCTGCTACCAAGAAGTTGAGAGTCTATGTCCAGGATGAAAACAATCACATCTTGCAGCTGGCTTCCACTAACAACGTGAAGTGGATCAGCTCCGATTTGACGAAGAAAACCAAAACTCCACCAACGTTCCCTGGCACGTCGATTGCGGCCGTCGACACTGCAAACAAGCAACTCCAGGTCTACTACATTTCGGGGCAAAGTCACGTCGAACAGTTTCTACTTCCCTCCGGCGCAACCACCTGGCAAAACATCGATCTGACCGCCGAGAGCGGAGGCGCGGGCGTGACCCCGTATGGCGGGATCTCTGTGCTTTCTCTGCAGAACTTGCCGCATGTGTTTTATCTGGGCGATTGAAACCTAGTTGCGAACAGTGGCCATTGACCATCCGTCACCATTCAAAGCCGCGATATAACGCGAAGCCAAGGAGAACAATATGAATCGCAAGGCCACCTGCAAAGACAACCTGAACCGCCTGTTTCATGCTCTCTGTGCTTTCGGGCTTCTGATTTCACTCGCCGCCCTGCCCGCCCCTGGGCAGACACTTCATCAATTTTCCTATAACAACTCAAGCTGGGTAGACCAGAACCTCTTCGGAGCGGTGACCAATTCACAGACAGGCGTCGCCGCTTTTGTTACGACTCCGAACGACGGTCCGCACGCTTTCTATTTGGCAAGTGATGATCACGTCCACCAGCTCTATAACAACGGAACCAGTTGGACCGACGAAGATCTGACTTCCGAAACGGGCGCGCCCGCCGGCCTCTTCGGCAGCGCGATCAGCGGTTTTTCGGTCGAAAACTTCCAATACGTCTACTACATCAGTGTCGATCTGCATCTTCACCAACTTCTCTACAACAATTCGATTTGGGCTGATTCGGACCTCACCGTCATTACCTCGGGGCCGCTCAGCAGCAATACGACCCAACTCATTGCATTCACGACCGGGTCGCCCGCCGTGCACGTTTACTTCACTGCATCGAGTGGGCACATTCATCAGACCTTCACCACCACAGGCACCAACTGGCAGGATCAGGACCTGACCTCCCTCACCGGCGGCACTTTCGGGGGTAGCGGGTGGATGGCTGGATTCAACATTGGAAACTTTCAATATGTCTATTTCATCGCCAATACGAATCACGTTCACCAGTTCCTCTATAACAATGCGAGTTGGAGCGATGAAGACCTAACCACCCTCTCCAATTCGAGTCCGGCGGTCGGAGGGAGCGGAGTTGCCGCGCTGGTGATTCCTGGCACGAAAAAGCTGCGTGTCTATGTCATCGCCAACCACAACGACATCTTGCAGCTTGCTTCGGGCAACGGCAAGACGTGGACCAGTTCAGATTTGTGCAAAAAAGCGAAAGCGCCTTCAGCCACGGCGGGGCCTGGGCTGGTCGCCTTCGCCACCACCCCTAACAACCAAATCCACGTTTTCTATAGCTCCAATGACGACCTGAATCAGCTTTTCTTGCCCGCTCCCGCGACGAAGTGGCAATTCGAGAATCTGACCGCTGAGTATGGCGGCGGGACGATGAATACGAACGCAGGCATGGCTGGTTACTCGCTCCAAAACCTCCAATACGTTTACTACGTGGCGAACTGAAGTGGAAGCGTGTTTGAGGAGCCGCCGCCACTAGGCGGTGCGCTCCTTGGTACTAGATTGGGGCCGCAAAATAGAAAGTCAAATTCCGCAGGAGAATGTCATGCACAGCAGCAGAGAATTGCGCTTTCGAAGTTCGCTCTCACTGGTTCTTGCGTTGTTTATCCCCGCGCTCATGGTCGCGCAAAGCGAGGGAGTGGCTCCTTCCGCCGTATCCTCGCCCAGTCGCTCGGTCAAGCAGCGACTGGAGCAGCTTCAGCAGCACGCCGGACAAATCCCCCCGGCGTCGACCGAAACATCCTCCGCGCCTGCAATGCTTGATCCTCACTTACTTACAGAGACTCATCGAGCATCCTCGCTACCACCTGTCCGATTGCCCAGCGCTCCCATATCCGGCGGTCGCTATGTCTTCGGCAGAATGGATCTCGCCACTGGCGAGTCTCCGAGTGTCGTCGCAGTCGGCGCTTTTCAGACTGGAGGCCCTCAAAGCATCGCTGTGGCCAACTACAGTTACCCTGGCTCGGTCTCGATCTACCTGGCAAACAACGACGGAACCTTCCAGCCTCGCGTCGATTACACGGCTGGCTTGTTGCCCGACGGTCTCTGCGTCGCCGACTTCAATGGCGACCACAATCTGGACTTGGCGGTCGCAAACTGGTCGAGCGGCACAGTGTCGATCCTGCTAGGCAAGGGCGACGGCACGTTTCAAACGCACGTCGATTATTACGTGAACGGTTTTGTTTCTCAAGTGATTGCAGTCGACTTCAACCACGACGGCAAAATGGATGTGGCAGCGGTTGTCGGAGTCAATGAATCCGTCGTCATTTTGCTCGGTAACGGCGACGGTACTCTTCAGCCAGCGGTCGCTTACCCCACCGGAAATGACGCGGGAGCTATTGTCGCGGGTGATTTCAACGGCGACAACCGCCTTGACCTGGCTGTCGCGGGAGCTTCCGATGAAGTCGCAATTCTGCTCGGCAACGGCGACGGGACTTTCAAGCCTCCGGTGCAATATGCGACAGGAGCCATTCCTGTCTCCATCGTGGCCGGCGACTTCAACGGCGACAACAAACTCGATCTGGCGACTACCAACGCTACCAGCAACACGGTTTCGATCCTGCTCGGCAAAGGCGACGGCACGTTTCAATCGCACGTCGACTACCCCGGCGGAAACAATCCCTATGGTCTGGCGGTGGTCGACCTTAACGGCGATGGCAAGCAGGATTTGGCGATCTCTTCTTTCAGCGACAACACGGTCTCGGTTTTATTGGGCAACGGCAATGGAACCTTCCAGACGAGAAAGACCTACGGAGTGGGCGTGAATCCTTGGGGACTGGTCGTTTCCGATCTGAACGGTGATGGCAAACCTGACTTTCTGGTCGCCAATTACGGGTCGAATAGCGTCACCATTCTGGCGGGGGAGACGGGAGGTAAATTCCAGACGCACGCCGACCTCAAACTCGGTGCATCAACCGTGCCCTTCGGATTAGCCATTGCTGATTTCAACGGCGACCACATCCCCGATCTGGCGGTTTCTGATTTCGCAACGAACACCGCCTCGATTTTGCTCGGCAAGGGGGCAGGCAAATTCGGGCCCCCGGTCGCCTATGCCACCGCGTTCGGTCCACTCAGTTTAAGTATCGGCGATTTCAATGGAGATGGTCTCCCCGACTTGGCCCTGGCCGATGCCGGCTCGGATCTTGTTTCCATTCTGCTCGACAAAAGCGACGGCACCTTCGAGTCCGCACCTGGTGTGGCCGTGGGGCCCTATCCTTACGGAGTTGCCACCGGCGACTTCAACGGTGATGGCAACCTGGACTTGGTGACCGCGAACGACAATGCCTTCTCCCTCTCCGTTTCTTTGGGCGATGGAAGAGGCGGATTCTCCTCCCATGTGGACTATTTGGCAGGGTTGTTCCCGGATTCCGTTTTCGCCGTAGACCTCAACCTCGACGGCAAACTCGATCTGGTGAGCGCCAACACCGGAGCTGACACGATCTCCGTATTGCTGGGCAATGGGGATGGTACTTTTCAGCTCGCGACTACCTATGCACTGCCCGCATCGGATGACCCGATCGTGGTCGTAGCCGGAGACTTCAATCACGACGGCAAACCTGATGTCGCCGCTCTTAATACCTACTCGAACACGATATCCATCCTGCTCGGTAACGGCGACGGTACTCTCCAGACCGCTGTCGACTATCCGGCTGGCAGTTATCCGTTCGGAGTCGTCATTGACGACTTCAACGGCGACGGCGTCTTAGACCTTGCCGTTACGAACAGCGAATGCTCCGTGCTCGCGTCATATTGCCCCGGCACCGTTTCACTTCTTTTCGGTAATGGCGATGGCACATTCCAATCTCCTGTCGGCGGATATCCAGTGGGTCTGTTCCCAACGTCCCTTGCAGCATCTGACCTGAATGGCGACGGTGGGGCTGATCTAGCGGTCCCCAACGCTTCTTCCGGCACGGTCTCCATCATGCTCAATCTTCCCGTCATCGGAATCTTTCCCAACGCGCTGAACTTTGGCACCGAGAAAGTCGGGAACAAAAGCAATCCGCTAACCATCACCATCGGCAACCCCAGCGGAGCTCCGATCACGGTCAAGAAGCCGACGATCAGTGGAGCGGATGCCGCTGACTTTGCTCAAAGCACCACTTGTCCGCTGGCACCCGCCACGCTGGCTCCAGGTTCGAGTTGTTCGGTCGTCGTCACGTTCACGCCAAAAACAACCGGCGTCAGAGATGCGACGCTCAAGATTACCGACAGTGTTCCGGGAAGCCCGCAGCTCGTGGTGTTGGCAGGGACGGGGCAATGAATGCAGCCGGGGATTGCTGCAAACTCAAATTTAAGCAATGGACGCCTGGGCAAGGCTGAAGTTGTGCCGAGATCGCCGTCACGGCCCGGGGAAGGCGGTAGCGGCGTGGGGAGTCTGCGGAACAGGCAGGCTCCCAGAACTTTCGAGAATCGAGTACGCAAACAGTGATCGTGCACATACGTAAGCAAATTTGAGACCCGCGGGACAAAGGGGAATTCCAACATGTTCAGATTCTTGGCCGCTACGGTACTAGCCGTTGGCGCGATGTACAGCTCTGAAGTCACAGCCCAGCCATTGCAAACGGTGTCGGGGTCAAAGGTCCGCACCTATTATGTCGCGGCCGACGAGGTCGACTGGGACTATGCCCCCGGCGGCGTCAACAAAATGATGGGCATGAAGTTCGATGGCTACTCGAAAGTCTTCGTCGAGCGCGGCCCGCATCGCATTGGGAGTGTCTATCGCAAGGCGATATATCGTGAATATACCGACGAAAGCTTTGCCCACCTTAAACCACGGCCGGCAGAGTGGGAGTCCTCCGGAATTCTCGGTCCGATTCTGCGGGCCGAGGTCGGCGATACGATTCGCGTGGTCTTCAAGAACAACGCCACGCATCCCTATAGCATGCATCCTCACGGCGTCTTCTATAAGAAAGACTCAGAGGGCGCACTCTACGACGATGGCACGTCCGGTTCGGATAAATTCGGTAGCGCCGTGCCCCCCGGCAAAACTCACGTTTACACGTGGGAAGTACCGGAGCGGGCCGGGCCTGGACCGAATGATCCTAGCTCGATCGTGTGGCTCTACCACTCGCATTCTTACGAAATGAGAGACGTCCACAGCGGACTGGTCGGTGCAATCATTATCTCGCGTCGCGGTGCCGCCGATGCTGCCGGAAAACCCAAAGATGTCGACAGAGAGTTCGTCTGCTTATTCATGCTGTTCGATGAAAACCAGAGCTGGTATCTGGACCACAACATTCAGACTTACACCGGCGATCCTAAGGGTGTGAATAAGAGTGAGTTCATTCCGGTCGACGCCGACGGAAATCTGGCAGCCGCGGGCAATGGCTTTTCGGTCGCCAATGGAAAGTTCGCGATTAACGGATACATCTACGGAACCGGGCCGCTCATGACTATGAAAAAAGGAGAGCGCGTTCGCTGGTATCTCGTCGGTCTCGGCGAGGGGTTTAGTTTTCACACCCCGCATTGGCACGGAAATGTCGTGCTGCAGGATGGCAAGCGTACGGACGTGGTTTCCCTGATGCAAGCACAGATGGTCACAGTAGACATGGTCCCCGATGACCCAGGTACTTGGATGTTCCACTGCCATCTTGATGACCACATGGAAGCCGGGATGATGGCGTTCTACAAGGTCGAGCCGTAGCTGACACGTCTCGAAACATAAGATTCCGGAGATCCTTCAAGGGGGCCAAACGGGAAGACATTCGAATGACAAAATTCTCCAACTACCGCGTCCTCATCGCCGGTATTGCCTCGCCGCTGGCGGCACTTCTGTTGTATGTGCTGGTCTATACAACACTGACAGCGATTAGCGCCAATCACGAAAAGGACTGGCTCTTTCGTCTCTCTTTGTCGACTCTGGCGATGACCTTGCCGTTTTTCGTCACCTTGGCTCTCGCCGTAGAGGATCGCCGCCAGCATGCGCTTTCCCTATCCGCGAAAGTGGGTGTGGCGATCGCGACCCTCTCACTCGGGCTCACGTGGAAACCTGTTAACGACGGCGTCCTCCGCTCGAAGCAGTCCCGAAACCAGGCCTTGCGGGACGTCGCAGCGCCCGCCTTTGATACCCTCGACACTTTCGGAAAACGTCAACGCCTGGCAGATCACAACGGAGAGGTAGTGCTGGTGAATCTTTGGGCAACCTGGTGCGGGCCTTGCCGTGCGGAGATGCCTCGCCTCGACAAACTGTACCGCGAGCGGAAAGATCAGGGATTCGTTGTGTTCGGAATGTCGGATGAGGACGTCGATGTACAACGAAAATATCTGGGACAGGTTCCGGTGACTTATCCCCTGTTGACCGTCCGTGGGGGCGTTCCACAGTTGTATCGACAAATCGTGCGCTATCCGGCGATTTTTCTAATCGATCGCCAGGGACGACTGCAGCCGGCGCCGGGTCCGGACCAGCCTTTCGAGAAGGTTGTAGCAGCCGTCGATGCATTGCTCAATAGCGGTTCTTCTGCTAGTGGACAGGAGCAACAGGAGCACTTAGAGAATGACAAAGCAGAAAAGCCCCGTCTATACCCGTAGACGGGCACTATGCGCTGCATTAGCCGTCGGTTGCCTTGTTCTCTTCGCCAGGCATTTCTATGCCTATGCACAAGAGAAATCGGATTTTCCCAACGGCTTCGACGCTGTCCAGGCCGCGCCCAAGAGTCACAGAGTAGTTTTTGAAAACGCCTTCGTACGCGTGCTCGAAGTCAGTGTTTCGCCCGGTACAACGGTGCCGATGCATCACCACCGTTGGCCAAGTCTCCTTCTCAGTTGGGACACAGGCGGCAAGTCGCCCCACATCCACTACCGTCGACCGGATGGCAGCGTTCGGGATATTCCCAGCACGAACCAGACAACTCATCCCGGCGCATGGAATGTGAAGTGGATGAAGCCCGAACCCATGCACGAGGTTGAAATTCTGGAGGCGCCGGATTCCAATGGGCCGCCCGACCTTCGTATTGAAATCAAGTGTCGCCCCTAAGAACCAGATAATGACCGAGGCTTCGATGCAATCCATGGCGAGCGGCCAAAGCTGGTTCTCGCGGCGAATGCAGAGTAGAAATATGAAACCTTCGATAATTCTCGCAATCACGCTCGCCCTTCGTCTCGTGGCGCTTGCGGGTGGCAACACGAAACTCCTGACGGTTGACCCACTCACCAATCTTCCTCTCTATCCAGCCACGGATTCTCGACTCCATCTAGGCAACGAACCCACCCGTTTGCCCGAATCGAACGTCTGCGGGAGCAAAATGCAAGCCGACTTCTATTCGGTCTATGATTCCAAGGTGGACGCCACGCTGGCATGGTATGGTGCTCACCTTCCGGGCTTCAAGAAAACGCACGCTTACGTCGCCAACCGCTCCCAAGATACGTTCTACAACAGTGAAACGACCTTGGCCATTTCTGTGACGGGAAGCTCGGGAAAATCCGACGAGAACACCGAGACCTACTCGGTGGTCTACGCTCGCTTTCAGCCCGGCCTTCCCGAGAATGCGATCATCGGCCTCAATCAGCAAAAAGTGATCTGCCAGTGACCTCCCGCGCGGTCACGATGTTTCCTGCGCCAGGAAGAAAAGCAGCGCGAGCGGCAACGAAACTCGATTGAGGAGCTGGTTTAGCCCTGGCACGCCAACGCTCATAACACTCTCCGCAACTGCGCGGTTTGGCCACGATTCTCACTTTTCCATTCCCAAGTGTGGCGCGAAATTGTAGAAGCAACACCGATTCCGATTGTAGAAGCAATGTTGCTTCGGATCGCACAGTAAATTCTGCACGTTCTGGCGTCAGCAAGCCTGCGTACCGAGCTTAGCTGTTGGCAGGTTTGCTTAGTTGTTCCCCACAATCACGCCCGCCACGAGAGCGGCGTGATCCGATGGCCAGAGTCCGTCGCGCAGCCGGGTTCGCGAATTGGTTCCAATCAAAGCGGCTCCCCAGGGAACTACTTTCCCGTGTGTCAGAACCAGATCGATTCGTTGATAGAGCTCGGAAATTGGATTGTTGTCTGATTCATCCTGACAGCAGGTTAATCCAGGAAGATTGGGGAAGGACTCTGACCAAACATCGTTGTAACCAGCAGAGATGAAATCCGTATAGGTGGGATCTTGTGGCAAAGGGTATGCCTGCGCATTGGAATCCATCGCGATAATCACCGGCAAAGTGCTGTTCGCCGGACCTGCTCGCAACTCACCCCCTTGCAATTCGCGAATGGTCGAGTCGAAGGACTCTAGATGCGTGTTGATATAAAGGAAAGAGTGGCCAAAAAACTCCGCGTCCACGGAAGCCCACGACCTCGGCAGCGGCACTGGGCCGAGTGGAGTTGGCAGAACGACCTCATTCACAAATGTTCCGGTTTGCGGATTGCTCCACTGGAAGACACTGGACGGGAGATCGGTCCGCGCGAGGATAACGTTGTAGTCATTCACCGAAACGCAGATGTAGTCAGCCGGGGGAATCAGTCCAGGGGTGGGGGGAAACGCATATTGGATGACTTGCGCTGCGACCTCATAATGTCCGCCTTGAGCGGACAATTTACTAAGAAGCTCCTGCAACATGTCGTACTGGAGCGTCATGGTTCCGCATGTGCCTGCAACCGGATCGAATGTTCCCGTGTACCACTGGTCCACTTCCTGAATGCTGATCAGCTCCGGCCGAACGGTTAGGATTTGACGGGCGACCGCCCGCATCCGCTCTGGAGGATTGGTGCCTTGGACCTGGGTAATGATCTCGCCAACTCCGAGGAGGAATTGTTGCAGATTTTGAGCGCCGACAACCTGCTGGAAATCGGTGCCTTCATTGACGTTGTAAGTCATCACGTTGCCAATACCGGGGATACGTTGGGCAGGGGCGGGAACCACCATGGCTGCCCAGATCGCCGTGGCGAAAACGAGTAGAAGCGTCGTTCGTGCAATGTTGCGTTTCATGAGAGTTCTCCTTATTTTTCGTTTTGAACCTAAGCTAAGAAGTGTCACTCGTTGGATCGCGCAGTTTGAGGCGATGTCGGCCGTTGCGCGGCAGAAGGAACCACACGATAAACGGTGGTGTGGGCAGGAACCAAGGCTCCGACCGCGGCTCCACTCACGCCACCAATCGCCAGTCCAACCAGCGCGGCAATTCCGCGCGAAGACCCGCCCAGGAATCCGTGACTCGACCCGGAGGCCGCGCCGATGCCGGCCCCGATGGCTGCCCCGGCCACCAGACCGATCGCAGCGTGGGCCCCGCGCTTGGGTCCGGACGATGTCGAAACGCGGGCTACGTTTTCGCGCTTTATTGAAACGTCAGAGCTGTTTTCCTTCAGCGTGAGCAGTTCGTCGGTGACCATGACAAATTCACCGTCGTAGCGTTTCATGCCGGAATCGATCACTTCGATTCCTTGGCCAGCCTTCAGAGCATTTAGCCTCGTCCATGAGTCCTGCTTTTGAGCGAACAGAATCGAGGAGATCCCGAGGAAGACAATCAGAATCGAGTAGGGCCACAAAGCGGTGAGCCTCATCTTTAATCGTGCATTCGACGATGGAGGGTGGCAGGAAAGCTGGCACCAATTGGCCCAGGTTTCTGTCGTCTCCAAGACCGATTCAATCGCAACCGTCTTAGTTTTCATTGTGTCTTCCTTCCCAGGAATCAGCCGTCACGGCGCCTTCGCAGTTAGTAATGCAGATCGACGGCCATTGATCCGGAGAGTTGATCCCGAGAATTGATCCTGAAAGTTGGAACGGCAAGCGCGCATCGGTGGAATGCAGAATGGTGCTATATTCGCCGGGGGAAAGAGTGGGAATGACTCTGCAACGCAACAATCCACCCGCCGAACACCTGGGGCTGCTCTATCAAGTGTCGCGAACGCTGCTGAAGGAAGGTGAGTATGGCGAACTCCTTTCCGGGCTTCTCGACACGCTGATCGACGGCTTGGGAGCCGATCGTGGATTCGTGGTGGTGCGTGAGGCGGGTGAGTTCCAGGCGACCGCCTCGCGGAACTTTCGCAGCGAGGCACTGTCGCGGGCAGAAGAAGCCGTCAGTCGATCGATTGCCCGCACCGTCATGGAAAGCGGTAAAGCGGTTCTGATCGGCGACGCCTCCATGACTGAACCCTACAGCCGGCAGCCGAGCATACAGGAACTCTCGCTTCGGTCTGTTTTGTGCGCGCCCTTGGTGGCAAGCGATGAAGCTTTCGCACTGATTTATCTGGAAAATCGCGAGGTCAGCAATCGTTTTACGGAAGCGCAGCGAGACTTGCTGGACGAGGTTTGTGGGTTGGCCGCACCGAGGTTGCGTGGTGCAGTAGCAATGAGTCAGGCGCAGCGCCGCGCGGAAATTTTGGAACAAACCCACAGCCAGTCCGACGGAATCCTGACCGCTGACCCAGGAATGGCCAAGGTTCTGCAAACCGTACACCAGATCGCAGTCACGGATCTCCCTGTTTTGATTCAGGGGGAAACCGGCACAGGGAAGGAACTAATCGCTCGGGCTATCTATCGTCATAGCACGCGTGTAAAGGGGCCGTTTATCGCGCTGAATTGCGCCGCCATCCCGGCGACTCTAATTGGTTCTGAACTTTTTGGCTTCGTGCAAGGCGCATTCACGGGCGCGAATCGCGATCGTGTCGGGTTTATCGGAGCCGCCCACCGTGGAACCTTCTTTCTCGATGAGATCGGCGACCTCCCGCTCGATTTGCAGCCTCACCTGCTTCGCGTTCTCCAGTCGGGCGAATTTACGCGCCTAGGCAACTCCCGTACTGAGCAGGTGGACGTCCGCTTCATCGCCGCGACCAATCGCGACCTGGAGAGTGAAGTGCAGGCCGGTCGATTCCGAGCCGATCTGTTTTTCCGCCTGTCCGCAATCACGCTTCATTTGCCGCCCCTGCGGGAACGGCCACACGATACAAGGCTGCTCGCGGACCACTTTATTCGAGCGGCGGCAGCGCGTTACGGAAGGCCGGTGCCGCGCTTGACCGAGGATTGTCTGGCCGCGCTGACAGCTTACAGTTTTCCGGGAAATGTTCGGGAACTGGAGAGTGAAATGTCCAGATTTGCTGCGCTAGCTTCGCCTGACCTTCCATGCGGCCCTGACTTATTGAATGAGAGAATTCGCAATGCTCGTCACGGCAAGCCGATCACGTCTTCGCAAACCACGACCGTGGTTCCGATGTCGCTGCAGGAAATGGAAAAGCAGCTGATCTCGTCCGTGCTGGAACATACGAGAGGAAACCGCACCCACGCCGCCGAGATTCTTGGGATCAGCCGCGAAGGGCTGCGGACCAAGCTCCAGCGACTTCAAATTCCTCCGGACCAAGATACCCCGTTGTAAAGTCCGGGCATCATTAGTCTATTGTCATCCCATTCAAGACGGAGAGAGATGATAGTCGGATTGATGTTAGGTCAGTTACCCTGCCAAATTGACTTGCCACGTCGGCGGTTCTAAGATGCCTCGCAATGGCAGACGGCTCTCTACCCGAGGGCAAATCCTTCGGCCACTATCGAATCCAGGGACAACTCGGAGCTGGCGGGATGGGCGTCGTTTATTCCGCCTACGATTCCGTCCTGGAGCGAAAAGTCGCGATCAAAGTGGTAGGCAATCGTGTGCTTGCAGACAAGAGTGCACGCGATCTTCTCCTCCACGAAGCCAGGGCGGCCTCGTCTCTGAACCATCCCAATGTTTGCACCATCCACGAAGTCGGCGACTCCGACGGAGAAGCCTACATCGTCATGGAACAGGTGGAGGGTCAGCCGCTTAGTTCCCTCTTAGGGAGCACCGGTCTGCCTGCGGATTCTGTGATTCGTTATGGAGTGCAGATTGCCGATGCACTCGCCCACGCTCACGATCACGGCGTGATCCATCGCGATTTGAAAAGTACCAATGCCGTGGTCACACCCGAAGGCCGGGTGAAAGTGCTGGATTTCGGTTTAGCCGCGCGATTGAAAGATGCGGAACTGCAAGAAGCGACGGCGTCGAAAGTTCCACTGACAGAATCAAGAACGATTGTTGGGACGTTGCCCTACCTCGCTCCGGAAGTGCTGCGCGGCGATCCGGCGGATGCAAGGACAGACACCTGGTCACTGGGTGTTCTGCTCTACGAAATGGCGAGCGGATCCCATCCCTTTCATGGGCGGACAGCCTTTGAACTCAGCTCCGCAATTATGGCGACGGCTCCGGCGCCCCTGCCTGCGAGTGTGCCTCCCGGTCTTCGCGCAGTCATCATGCACTGTCTTGAGAAATCGCCGGGCGAGCGTTACCAGAGAGCGAGCGAGGCGCGGTCGGCACTGGAAGCTCTGCAGGGATCCCAAGCCGTCCTCTCTCGGCAGCGCGATAGGACAACATTTCACAAGGCCGGCTTGGTCGCGCTCCTCGTGCCGGTACTTGTCATCGCCGTATTGCTCGCCTTTAACTGGTCGCGTGTGCAAGGCTGGCTGATCCATCGCGAGAACAAGTCTAGTGCGCAAGTCTCCGTGCCCTTGAAAACACAGCGCAAGTCTTTAGCCGTCCTCGGCTTCCAAAATTCGTCGAAGCGGGAGGAATCTGCATGGCTTTCTACAGCACTCTCAGAGATGCTCGCCACCGAGCTTTCGGCTGGAGAGAAATTGCGCGTTGTTCCGGCAGAGAACATTGCACGTATGGAACGCGACCTCTCGTTGGCGGACACGAATACGCTCGCCAGCGACACTCTAAGGCGAGTGCATGACTATCTCGGGAGCGACCTGGTGCTTGTGGGTGGATACACCACTCTCGGCAAGAACTCTGGAGGACAACTTCGGCTCGATGTACAACTGCAGAACGCCGCAACGGGCGACACCGTCGCGTCTGTTGCGGAGGCAGGCAGCGAGATCAATCTTTTCGATTTGGTTTCCCGTGTTGGCTCAGATCTGCGGCACAAACTTGGGGTTGGAGAGTTGGCTGCGGCAGACGCCTCGGAAGCACAAGCCAGCTATCCAACTACTCCGGAGGCGGCTCGCTTGTACGCGGAGGGCCTTTCGAAGCTGCGGCTCTTGAACTCGCGCGATGCTAGCGCCGCTTTGAACAAAGCGATTTCGGCAGATCCAAAATTTCCGCTCGCTCACTCTGCCCTCGCGCTCGCATTGTCAGCGCAGGGCTACGACGAGAAAGCGCGGGATGAAGCGAAACTCGCGTTCGACCTATCGGGCAGTTTGAGCCGCGAGGATCGTCTCCTGGTGGAAGGCCAGTACCGGACAATGGCGCGGCAATGGCAAGTCGGGATTGAGATCTATCGGACTTTGGTCGGCTTCTTCCCAGACAACGCAGAGTACGGTTTGAAACTCGCCAATGCGCAAACGCGCGGCGGGAAGGCAAAAGATGCATTGGGAACAATCGCGGCGTTGAAGTCCTTACCTCCACCTCAGAGCGACGACCCTCGCATAAGCCTCCAGGAATCTCGAACAAAGACGGCTTTGGGAGACACCAAAGGCCAGCTGGCAGCAGCTGAAACAGCGGCGAAGCAAGCAGCGGCCCAAGATTCAAAATTCGTGGAGGCAAATGCAAAACTTTCGGCAGGAACCGCGCATTACAACCTCGGAGAAAACGAGAAGGCCCTGGCTGCGTGGGAACAGTCGCGCCAAATATGGGCCTCCGCCGGCTACAGCGGCGAAGTTGCCAAAACAGTCAACAACACCGGTCTGGTCTTATATCAGATGGGCAATCTGCCAGAGGCTAGGAAGCATTACGAGGAAGCGCTTTCGATTTGGAGAACCTCGGGAAACAAGGCCGGCGAAGGAACTGCGCTGGCTAACTTGGCGAATCTCCACGTCGATGAAGGCGATCTCGCTGGGGCGAAGCAGATGTTTTTGGATGTACTCGCGATCTCCCGCGAACTTGGAGGCACGGATGCGCTCATGCTAGTCGAACTCAGCGATGTCCAGCTTGACATGGGAGATGTTGCGGGAGCCATCGCTAACTACCGCGAGGCGATCGATCTGGCACGGGAGAACGGCGACCGACGAACCCTGGCAACGGCGCAGGCCCACATATCTCGCGCTCTATATCTACACGGCGATCTTCGAAGTGCGAAGCAAGCGATCGATGAAGCGCTTGATATTACTCGCCAAACCAATGACAAAAGCCACGCCGCGAGGACCTTGGCCAACTGGGGAGAGGTACTGATGGCCCAGGGGGATCTTTCCGGAGCACGCAAGAACCTGGAACAATCAGTGCAGATCCGCACCGAAGTGGCCGAGACTAGCAATGTTGTTGGGACGCGACTACAGCTTGCCGACCTGTCGATCGAAGAAGGACATGCTGCCGATGCCGAGCACGTGGCCCGCGAGGTCCGAGATGAATACCGAAAAGAGGGGCACCCGGACGATGAGATTGGTGCGGATATCATCCTGCTGAAGGCCTTGTACGCAGAAAACAAATTTGACGAAGCAGCGAAAGAAGCCGGCGATGCCCAATTGCTGGTGGCCAAGTCCCAAAATGTTCCCAATCGCCTCGGGATGAAGATTATCAGTGCTCAAATCCAAGCTGTTTCGGGCGACCACGCTAACGCTATTCAGAGCCTGTCAACCACCGCTCATGATGCGTCAAAATACGGCTTCGTCGGTGATCAGTTGGAGGCGCGCCTTGCCCACGCGGATATCGAACTCAATTCCGGAAGAGCCCCTACGGCTCGCGCCGAACTCGCGACGCTGAGGACAGATGCAACCGGAAGAGGATTCGGCCTCATCGCTCAAAAGGCGAAGGCCTTACTAAGCAAGAACCCGAACTGACCGTTCCGCAATCTGCCCGGATGTCGAGCGTACGGCAACCCCGGCTTTTCTAAGCGTCGTCTTCCAACCACACCGCCCGGGATGGGGCGATTACACACCCGAGGTGCTGCCCTAGATCAATTGGATGATGGTATCGGCGATACTTTTGTATTGGGCCCCTGAAATGAAGCGCGCCCGAGTCCGTTTCATGAATCTGTGGCCGACCTGCGGCGGAGAGGTTGGATTTCTACGAGAAATTTCAAGCCTTTAACCCCATGCCAGCGATCTATTGAAACCGATATCCCGGTTTGGCCGCGCAGCGGTACACGCGCGGTTTGTCCGGCTTGGTTTCTGCATCGCAGGTGGCCCAGCTTAGAAAAAGCGCTGGCCCAAGCGGGAAAATAATGGTCTGGCCGTCGAGCTCCGCCTCGATGCTTTCGCTTCCAGCCGTCGAAGGCAGGGTGAAACTCAGGCCTTGTCCGAAGATGACCGGATACGACCAGTACTCCTTTTGCGTCACCATGTGTCGAAACACCTCAGCCTCCAGCAGAAACGTGGCTGTGTCAGACCATGCCCGAGCCGATACCGAGATCGTTTGCCCGCCATCCGAAAAGTGATCCGTATCAATCTTGGTAAACGGGCAGGGACCGGCGATGCACGAAACGCGGGCGTCGCGAAGTCCGGGGGGAACTTGCGTTCACATTAGCGGAGCAACTCGTAATTGCATCTCACTCGCACGAGCAGTTTCGCGTCTTGATACAAGCTCAACTTTCCCGTCAAATCTGAGGGGTGCTGGAAATACGCGGAATACTAGTCTGTCAACGTTTTCTCCTGAAATGCATCAGGAAGCGTGGGAGCCGACTGCATCGGCAACTCGACCAGGAATGTTGACCCATGATTGAGGGAGCTTCTTACGGTGATCGATCCGCGATGCTGTCGCACGATCCAATCGGCGATTGCGAGGCCGATTCCGGCTCCGCCAAGCTCGCGGCTTCTCGCCTTGTCAGCGCGATAGAAACGTTCGAAGATTCTGCCCCGATCCTGATCGGCGATTCCAATCCCCGTGTCGAGCACGACAATAACGGCCTTTCCTTCTCGACTTTCGAGCTGCACCTCGACGACTCCAGGTGGCGGAGTGTATTTGACGGCGTTGTCGAGCAGGATGGCCAGCAATCGCTGCACGGCTCTGTAATCGGCGAGGACCGGCACTTCGCAATCCGTGACCGTCAGAGCGAACTGTAAGTTCCGGGTCTCCACCAGCGGGCGCCATTCGTTCGTAGTTTCGAGAATTACTGAACGTAGTTCCATTGGTGCCAGGCGCAGTCTCTCGCGGCCGCTATCGGCGCGTGCAAGCGCAAGCAGCTCCTCCACCAGGGACGAGGTCCTTTCTGCCTCGAGCAAAATGTGGCGCAATGCTTCCCGATACTCCTCGGTGCCTCTCGACTTCCGCAGCGCGATTTCCGCTTCCGTGCGAATCAACGAGATTGGTGTCCGCAATTCATGCGAAGCGTCGGCGGTGAACTGAGTTATGCGCAGAAAAGTAGCTTCAATGCGCGCCAGCATTTCGTTTAACGTGTCAGACAAGCGCTGAAGCTCGTCGCCAGTGGTCAGCTTCTCCAGTCGGTCACTCAAGTTGTTGCCGCTGATGCTTCTGGCCGTGCGTGTGATGACATCTACTGGGGACAATGCCCGGCGACTCAACCAGTAGCCGCCCGACGCAGCCCCGAGCAACAAAATCGGCGCCAGCATCAGCAGGTAACGTCGAAATAAAGACAACGTCGCCAGGATCTGCTCGGTGGGAATACCCGTCTGCACTGTGAATGAGCGGCCGTTCACATCGATTCTTTGTGTAATGAAACGATAGGGTTTGTTTCCGAGCCAGATGCTCTGGAACGACCTCGCTTTGACGGCTGCAGGTGCCAGCGGCGGAAACGAATTCTGACGCAACGAAGGCGCGCGGTAGATCCAATCTCCGTCACCATCATAAATTTGCAGGAAGTCGCCGGAGTGTTCCAGAACATAAGCCTCCGAGACTTCTTCCTGAAGCTTCGCCACAGTCGCGTTCTTCTTCTGCGCCTTCAGAAAATTCGTCAGGTCCTCGATCTGGGCCGTCAGTGCATCATCGGCAATGCTGTAAAGACTTTGCCGGAGACCAAGCCACATCGCAGCGCCGAACAGGAGCTGGGCCGCGGCCAGGATAGCCACGTACCAGAGGGTGAGCCGAAAGCCGATCGAAAGCTTCTTCATGATTGCCATTCCGAACCAATCACATAACCCACGCCGCGCACCGTGTGAATTAGCTTCCGCCGTTCTCCGACATCGATCTTGTTGCGCAGCAACCGCACGAACGCTTCGAGCGTGTTCCCACCCACCTCGCGGCCCAGGGACGCAATCAACGTCTCCCGTGGAACAACCTCCCCGGCATTGCGCATGAGTCGCTCTAGCAGGCAATATTCAGTGCGAGTCAGGCCGATGCGCAAGCCATTGCGATAAACCTCTCGGGCGGTCAGATCCAGCACCAGGTCGCCCTCCCGCAGTTGCCTTACCGGCGGCCGAGTCGCCCACCGGTTCACCGCGCGCAGCCGCACCAAGAGTTCATTAAACGAAAACGGCTTGGTGATGTAATCATCGGCTCCCAAGTCGAGACCATGCACTACATCGGGGACAGAATCCTTTGCGGTCAGCATCACGACAGGCGTCAGGTTGTTCTCGGTCCGCATGCGCCTGGCCATTTCGAATCCATCCATCCGAGGCATCATCACATCGAGAATCACCGCATCGAAATCGTGGTTACGGACCATCTGCAAGCCTTGGCTGCCGTCCTCGGCGCAGACGACAGTGTGGCCCTCCTCGCTCAGGCCGCGGTGCAACAGTTCCAACATGCGCCGCTCGTCTTCTACCACAAGCAGTTTCATAGAAATCGACCCCTTGGCAGTGGGGTGATCGGTTGAGTCTCACACTAGCGTAGACCGCAACCGGCTCAGCGAACAGAGTCTGAAAAAGTATTAACTGTCCTTTAACATCGCCGTCATAGCCCCTTCCTAGAATCCTCACTCATCGGAACCAAATGTATTCCCGTATTGCTCGAACCCAGTTGTCCTGGCATCTGCCCTTTTGGCGTGACCACGATCTCGTGACAACGATCTAAGGAGCTGAGTTTATGAAGCCGAAGCACTCCCCCACAATTGCCTTCGCCTCGCGATCAGTGTTCGTGCGATCAGTGTTTGTGCGATCAGCGTTCGTTTTGATGCTCGCCCTGATTTTGGGCACTAGCGTATACGCCCAGATCGATCGCGCTGAACTCGAAGGCACGGTGACCGACACTTCGGGAGCCGTTATCGCCGGGGCCAACGTGAATGTCATGGCGCTGGGAACCGGCCTCGCGCAGGAGCAGAAGGCGAGCCCGAACGGCTATTATCGGCTTCCGGGCTTGGCGATCGGTCGCTACACGGTCACGGTTTCGAGCAACGGTTTTAAGACTACCGTGGTCAAAGATGTGATCCTGGAAGTGGGCGAGACGCGCACGCTCGACATCAAGCTTCCAGTTGGGGCGACTACGGAGAAGGTTGAAGTCAATGCCCCCAACGAACCTTCCAACCGCACATCGGCCGAAGCCGGGACGGTAATTCGCCCGGACCAAATTGCTGATCTGGCGAACAATGGGCGGGATTGGACTACCTTATCGTTGCTGGCTCCGTTTGCCCAGGATGATGGCGGGGGCGATCAGAGAACGATCCGCTTCGCCGGCCGCGCACGCGACGACAACAACTTCCAGATCGACGGCGTCGACGCGGGCGGAATCCAGGAACAGTCACAGAAGTCGACGACGCGTCTACAGATTTCACAGGACGCTATTGAAGAGTACCGTGTCAGCAGCGCCTTATACGACGTCGAATATGGCACGCAGTCAGGCGGCCAGATCGACGCCGAAACCAAGTCCGGCACGAACGATCTCCACGGCAGCGCCTTCGGTTATCTCAGAAATTCGTATTTCGACGCCCGCAGTTTCCTTGATTTCGACATCAACGGCAATCCCGAAGTCTCCCCATTCCGGATGGGCCAATACGGGATGACGCTTGGCGGATCGATCGTAAAGAACAAGACATTCTATTTCATCAATTACGAAGGAATCAGGCAGCTGCAGCTCAACGGGCAGCAAATGGTTGTTCCCGCAGGCGTTTGCTGCGCGAGTTTTCCGACAGGGGAACCGCAAGGCATCACCGTACCCTATCAGCAGTATGTGTTGGATCAGGCCCAGAGTCTTGGCCTCGGGCCAACTGTCTGCCAGATCATGCAGGCGTTTCCTTGGCGCACTTCCGTTGGGACGATCGATGGTTGTTCTCCGCATTTCGCCATTCCCGACGGCGCATTTTCATATCAAGGCGGCAATCAAGATCTCCTAACGGTTGGCAGGCAGACGACCATCCACGAAGATACCTGGCTCGTACGGATCGACCAGAAGATCAGCGACAAAACCCTCCTTTACGGCCGCGCCCAACGCGACATCAGCCTTTGGAACGCGCCGGCTAACGGGACGAGCGTTCCTGGCGACAATCAGGCAACCATTAATCATCCGGCAAACTACATGCTGGCGCTGCAACATACCTTCAGTCCCACCCTATTCAACGAGGCGAAGGTCTATGTGAATCGCTCGCCCTTCCACAATCCGGGAGGAAGCGCGTTACCCTACGCCGTCAACACCAACACTTTCGTCTCACTGAACAACACCAGCGCCGATATCGAGGTGGGCACGACGTACGGTGGCATCGACAATCTGACCTGGGTCCATGGGCGGCATGCATTCAAGGCGGGTATCGAGATTCGCCGCGTCCGCCTCAATCAAGGGCAAACTTCGAATAACGCGCTGAGCTTCGGCGACGACTACTCGCTGGCGGCGGCAAGTTTGAGCAGCATCAACTACATCGCGCCATGGTGTTGTCACCGGCTGCGCCGGACTTTCTACATGCCCTATGTTCAGGACCAATTTAAGGTCACGCCGACGTTTACATTCACGGCAGGCGTTCGCTGGGATTACTACGGCGCTGCCGATGAAGCAACCGACCGGACCACCGTGTTTGACCTGAATCAATTCCACGGCGTCTGTCTGGGATCGGGTTCCTTCAACGTGGCACCCAGCCCCGGTCCGATCAACACTCCGCAGTGTCCGAAAAATCCGACTCTATACAACCCAACCTACCGCAACTTTGACCCGCGGTTTTCGCTCGCCTGGGCGCCTGATAAGTATCATGGCAGAACCGTATTTCGCGCCGGATATGGCATCTATCACGGCGCAGCGCAAAATGACGACTTGAACGCTGGGCTGGAGAGTGACACGTTTCGTCTTCTCGTAAATAATCCCAGCCCACCTAACTGCCCACCGCCAGGAAGTATCGACTGCGCTAACTTGCTACCCCAATATGCGCAACAGGATCCTGACCTTTCAGCAGCACCAGGAACAAGCAAACAAGCAAACCACCCGCGGGCGCTGCAACGCCAGGGGCGCCGCGATTTGTATGTGGAAACATGGGGAGCGACGATTGAACAGCAACTGCCGGCAAACTTCACCTACACGATGCAATACATCGGCAGCCGCGGTGTGCACCTGTTCTCGCGCGGAGGTGTCAACCTGTGCACTGAGCCGGTCACGTTCAATCCGGTTGATGGTGATTGTTTCCGGACATTGGATCCCTACTATCCCGGTGGAAATCCCTTTGGTTCGGTCGACATCAAGCGCGACATCGGAGCCAGCACCTATCATGCCCTCGGCGCGTCCCTGGAACGGCGGCTAACCAATGGACTCTCCCTTCAGGCGCGTTACACCTGGTCGCATTCCATCAATGATGGATCCGTCGGAGGAGGCGAATCGAACGGACCGGAGAATGTGAATTGCCTGGAATGCGACAAGGGTCCCAGTGTTTATGACATCCGGAACAACGTCACGGTCAACACTGAGTACGAGCTTCCGTTTGGGCCCGGTAAACCGTTCATGAATGAATCTGGTGTGCTGGGCAAAATCGTCGGCGGATGGACCCTGAGCAGCATCGGACTTTGGCACAGCGGACATCCGTTGACGGTCACGATGGATCTTAGCGGATCAATCAACAATCCATCCTCCCCATTCAACGGCTTTCCTTTTACCTACCTCCTGCCCGACGGCAATGACCAGACTAACCAGCGGCCCGACCTCATCCCCGGTGTGCCGGTGATTTTGTCCCACCCTCACCCTGCCGGTCCAGGCGGTGGTGGCTCACCCTTGGTCAACGCAGCAGCGTTTCAGGCGCCGCCTGTCGATGCGAACGGGAATTTCACGCGCTTCGGCAACGCACCGAACGGCATTGTCCGTGCTCCCAATGTCTGGCAGGTCGATGTGGCGCTTACAAAAGAGACAAAGCTCACCGAGCGTCTGTCGATGGAATTCGCGGTGCAAGCGTTTAACATTTTCAATCACGTCCAGCTAGCCGATCCCTTGGATCTGACGCTGGCATACTCTCCTGGAGTGAACTCCGCGAACCTTTCGGTTCCGAGCGATTTCGGTTTCATTGACTCGTCGGTAAACTTCAACAGTAACAACGACAACGCCGCCGCCGGGAACACGGGAACCGGCACTCCACGGGCGCTTCAGTTCATGGTGCGTCTCAAGTTCTAGCTGGCGGACGAGCGGGCGCACGCCAGCCCGCTCAGTCCAACGCCCAAACATTGGTCAGATCAGCGCAAATAGGGCCACACATTCTCGGTCACACATTTCTGGAGGAGCTCTTGAAAACACTCGTTATCATTTTGCTGTCGTCCTTGACCCTGCTTGCCGCATCCGCCCAGACACCAGGCAGCTATCACGTTACCAAAAAAATCCCCATCCCAGGTCAAGGTGGTTGGGACTACCTCGCGGTCGATGAGGCCGCCCGCCGCTTATACGTCTCCCACGGATCCGAAGTCGAGGTGGTCGACATCGATTCCGGCACAATCGTCGGCAAAATCGAAAACACTCCCGGCGTGCACGGAATTGCCATCGCTCCGGAACTCGGACGCGGTTTCGTCAGTAATGGTCAGGCCTCGACGATCACGATCTTCGACTTGAAGACACTGAAGAGGATCTCTGACGTCCCGACCGGCCAGAAGCCCGATGCGATCATCTATGATCCAGCCACATCGCGCGTCTTCGCATTCAACGGCGGCGGCAACAGTGCCACCGCAATCCATGCGGCAGACGGATCCGTGGCTGGCACGGTCGATCTAGGGGGCGGCCCCGAATATGCCGTGTCCGACGCCGCAGGATACGTTTACGATAATCTTGAAGATGAGAGCCTGGTCCTGAAAATCAACGCCAAATCGTTGAAGGTCGAAGAACGCTGGCCGACCGCTCCTTGCTCCTCGCCCTCGAGCATGGCCATCGACCGTCCGAACCGCCGCTTGTTTCTCGGCTGCCGCAGCAAGGTCATGGCCGTGATGAACGCCGACACGGGAAAGGTAATCGCGACACTGCCGATCGGCGACCACGTGGATGCGACGGCGTTCGATCCCGCGTCCCGGCTGATCTTCAATTCCAACGGAGAAGGCACAATCACAGTCATCCGTCAGGACGGCCCTGACAAATATTCGATCGCCGAAACGGTGAAGACCTTGCCCAGGGCGAAGACCATGGCACTCGATCCGAAGACGCACCAACTATTTCTGTCGACGGCGGAAGGCGGACAATTTGAAGTACTGGTGGTGGGCCAATAGATGAAAGTTTTTCAGAAACTACCGATCGTTCTTCTTTTTCTCAGCTGCGCGGCCTGCTCCCGTTCGCACTCGCGGGCTGCCGCCCCAACCCAACCGGCGGAATTGCAGTTGCAGGTCGGCATCCCCTTCCACTTCGTCGTTTACGGAGATTCGCGCTTCCATAATCCGAAAGACACGGAAGCCGCCAACCCCCCGGTGCGCCAGGCCCTGGTACAAGCGATCGCACAGACGAATCCTGCGTTCATCTCCTTCGGAGGCGACATCGTCTACAACGGCTTCGACAAGGATGACTGGAAGGTCTGGGACACCGAAACTGCGATATGGCGCGACAAAAAGATTCCGGTTTACCCCGCGCTCGGCAACCACGATCTTCACGGCGACGAAAAAGTTGCCCTCGCAAACTATTTCGAGCGCTTTCCTGATCTAAAAAACAGCCGCTATTACTCGGTACGCGTCGCCAACACATTGATGCTGGCTCTGGATAGTTCGTTGGACGAGACCTCCGGCCCGCAAGGCGATTGGCTCGCGCAGAAGCTATCCAATCTTCCGAGCGACGTGGACTTCGTCTTCATTATCCTGCACCATCCTCCTTACACCAGTTCGTCAGACTCCAAAATGTTCGGCGGAGGCCACTCTGCCCGCTCGCCAGAGAAAAAAATGGCGGACCTGCTGGAAGCTCGGCAGATTAATATGCGCGCCCGCATCGTCGTTTTTTCCGGGCACGTTCACAACTATGAGCGCCACGAACACGGAGGCATCACTTACTTTGTGACCGGTGGCGCCGGCGCGCACGCGTATCCGATTGAACGCGCGAAGGACGATCCCTTTCAGAGTAAGGAAGTGAACTATCACTATCTGAACGTGGATGTCGATCACGGCAGCCTCAAAGTCACGATGCACCGCCTCGACCTTACGAGTGGTGCCCCCGTCTGGACGGAGCCGGACTCGGTTACGATTTCTGCTCCCGCGGCCAAGGCTGTGGCCCAAGGACATTAGAGACAGGCCGTCTCGCCAGCTGCTTTTAGAAATCGCTGATTTCATTGTGCAATCACTGGCCCGCTATTTCTGATTGGCGGCGTCCTGTTGCTGCTCTCAGGCGTGCGCAGGACGTGCGTCCCGTAGTTCGAATTGATGCGGCTTGGCCGAAAAATGGAATGTTTCTGTCTTGGCCCCGAAGTTCCAAAACGCGATGAGCTAGGGATTTTAGCCGACACGCGACCGAGCGGGTATGAGATTGCGACCAAAGGAGTTCAGCCAGATTTAAGCAAGCTTTGAGACAATAATCTCAGGTTTGCCACATCATGCGCGTACTCCTGGTTGAAGACGAGCAGCGGCTTGCGGAGAATATTGTTGCTGCCTTGCGCGAGACCGGGCTGGCGGTAGATCATGCCGCCGACGGCGAAGCCGGTTCGCTCCTCGCCGAACAGGATGTCTACGATGCCATCGTCCTCGACCTTATGCTTCCCTGCAAGAGCGGTCAGCGCGTGCTCCAGGATCTGCGGCGAAGAAAACTTCATACCCCGGTCCTCATTCTCACCGCGCAGGAAAGCAAAGATTCGGTCGTCAATCTGCTAAACGCTGGGGCCGACGACTATCTCAGCAAACCATTTGACTTGGGAGAACTTCTTGCGCGGATCAAAGCGCTGATCCGCCGCGCGAAGGGTGTCTCTACTCCGGTGCTGGCGGTTTCGGATCTGGAATTGAATACTGTGCAGCAGACGGTTCGCCGGCGAGGTCAGTCTCTCGATCTCTCGCCCACGGAATACCGAATTCTTGAATACCTGATTCATCGACCCCGCGCCGTGGTATCACAGCAGGAACTGCTGGAGCACTTGTACGATTTCGATTGGGAACATCATTCCAATGTGATCGAAGCTCATATCTCGAATCTGAGAAGAAAACTGAACGTCGCGGGCACGGAACCGTTGATTGAGACTCTGCGGCATCGCGGATACCGTCTCCGCGAGGAGGGCTCGCAATGAAGAGCTTCGCCTCCTTCTCCATCACGCGCCGACTCGTCAGCACGGTTCTTATTCTTGAACTCGTGTCTGCAGCCGCCCTGATTGCCGCCATCACGGTTCACGAGTGGAGCGTGCAGCTGGAAATTTTCGACGCCTCTCTGGTCGCGACTGCCGAGTCGTTGCTTGGCGCGGTCCAGGACACAGAAGATGAAGGCGACAACGTCATGCTCGACATGCGCGGAGTGCGGGTCGCCAAAGATGCAGTCTTTCGCGTCGAGGACGAGCGCGGCAAGATTCTCGGTTCCGCCGGTGAGGCGCCGTCTCTGGAGACAGCCACATCCGCCGCGCCGCTCTTTCGCAACACGACTGTGAGTGGTCGCGATTACCGATTCCTGGTTCTGAACGGCACTCGGATCGTTGATCCGGGTAAAGCCAACGGCGGAGTTCGACACGGCGTCACCATCATTTACGGAACTCCCTTGCGCCACGTTTGGCACGAGGTCCGGGAGGCGGTTCGCTTCTTTGCCATTGCGACTGCTTTCCTTCTGGGCATCACCGCAGTGGTTATGGCGTGGCTGGTGCGCAAGGGATTGTCACCTGTTCATGAACTGGCTCGTGAAGCGGAGCGCATCAGTCCGGGCAATTGGCAATTCCACGCGCCTGTGAGCGCGAAAGAGACAGCGGAGCTGCGTCCTCTGGCTGCCGCTCTCGAAGCCGCCCTGGCGCGTCTGCAACGTTCATTTGAGCAGCAGAAGCGATTCACCAGGGATGCCGCGCACGAACTCAAGACCGATGTGGCCATCGTGAAGTCCTCGCTGCAACTGCTTTCCATGCGGAAGCGCACTCTCGACGAGTACGGCCAGGGGTTGGCGGTGAGTCTGGAGGACATTACCCGACTCGAGTCCACCGTGGAGAAGATGCTCACCTTGGCGCGACTCGAACAGCCAGCGGAGAGTTACAGTTCATCAGCGGCGTCTCAGACTTGTTCTCTTTCTTGTTCTCTTCGCGATGTCATCGAGGACGCAGTGCATCAGAGCAAGCCCTTCGCTCAGTTGAAATCCATCGAAGTTGCGGTCGAAATCAATGCTCATACTGATGTCAGGCTACCGATCGACAGTCGCGACGCGCTTTTATTGTGCTCGAACATTCTGTTGAACGCTCTGCAGCATAGCCCCGACGGCGCCACCGTGCGCATTGCGGTGACCGCCAACGAAAACACAGCCCGGCTGACCGTTCGTGACCAGGGAGAAGGTATCTCCGATGAAGATCGCGATCATGTCTTCGAGCCCTTCTATCGCGGTGACCCGTCGCGCAGCCGAACGAGCGGGGGCACCGGCCTCGGACTATCGATCTGTAAGGCAATTTGTGAGCGTGCCGGAGGGTCGATCGAAATCGCGAACGACGTTGCGGGTGGCGCTTTGGTTAGCGTGACTCTCCCGGCGAAGGTGGTGGAATCTCCTACACTTTCAGCTTCGCTTAAGGCGGAGTAGCGATACTTGCAGCGCCGGCAGCAATGCCGAGTCCTCTCCACTAGGAGTTCCGAATGCACTTTTATCGAGGAGTAGTCGCGTCCGCCGTCGTTTCCCTGGCTACGCTATGCGCATCGCAGAATTATCACGTTAGCGAACACTGGAAGGTTGGCGGGCAGGGAAGCTGGGACTATCTGCTGAGCGACGATGCCGCGCATCGTCTTTACATCACGCACAACTCGCGAGTCGAAGTTGTGGATAGCACCACCGGCAAGCCGATTGGCGCGATCACCGGTTTGAAGAGCACGCACGGGGTCGCGCTGAACCCGGATGGAAAGACGGGGTACATCAGCGACGGCGCGGGAAACGCCGTCGTCGTATTCAATCGCGCCGATTTCTCCGTCCTTGCAAACGTGCCGGCTGGCACGAATCCCGACGGCATCACATTTGAGCCGGTGACGAAAACCGTGTGGGCTTTCAACGGGCGCAGCAACAACATTTCGGTGCTGGACTCGGCTTCCAACAAGGTCGTCGCCACGGTACCGCTGCCCGGCAAGCCGGAGTTTCCGCAGGCCGATGGGCAGGGATCGGTGTTCGCGAATATCGAGGATAAGAATGAGATCGTGAAGCTCGATGCGGCCAACCGAAAACTCATTGCCACATGGCCACTGCCGGGCTGCGAATCACCTTCCGGGATGGCCATTGACCGCGACAAGCATCGTCTCTTCTCGGTCTGCGACGGGGGAAAGATGGCGATCGTCGATTATGACTCTGGCAAGGTTCTGGGGCTGGCTGCGATTGGCGACGGGCCCGATGCCGCTAGTTTTGATCCCAAACATGGATTGGCGTTCTCCTCGAATGGGGGCGATGGCACTCTCACCGTTGTGGATTCCGGGAAGCCGGGTTTTCCCGCGCTCCAGAATGTGAAGACAGAAAAAGGCGCGCGTACGATGGCCTTCGATGCCTCCACCGGCCGCGTCTACCTGGTAACGGCGCAGTTCGGGCCACCGCCAGCGCCAACCGAAGCCATGCCACATCCCCGACGGAGCGTCGTGCCAGACAGCTTCGAGATCATTGTCGTTCAGCCGTAGCGAAGGGGAGATCCTTCGGCACCATGAATTAACCAGGCCTGCGAGTTGCAAGCGCAGGCCTTTTCTACGCTCGCTAGCCTATGACGTCTGATGTTCGCCTCGAGTCAGCAAGTAGTAAACCACCGGCGTGACAATCAGGCTTAACACCATCGAGATCGCCAGGCCACCGATCACGGCAATGGCCAGCGGTTGCAGCATCTGAGATCCGGAGCCCAGCGCAAATGCGAGCGGCAGCATTCCACAGATCGCCGCCGCCGCCGTCATGAGAATAGGCCGCAGACGGCGTTGCGCGGCATGAATCATGGCTTCGCGCGCGGACACGCCTTCATGACGGTAGCGCTCATCTGCGTCCAACAGCAGGATGCCGTTCTTCGCGACGATGCCGATCACCATGATCAGTCCCATAAAAGATGCGACGTTGAAGGTCGTGCCCGTGACCAGCAATGCGAAGACCACACCTGCGATGGAAAGCACCGACGACGCGAGGATCGCGATCGGCGCAGAAAAGTTGCGGAACTCAACCATCAACACTCCGAACACCAGCGCCAGAGACAGAACGAGCACTCGCAACAGTTCGTGAAAGGACTGCTGTTGTTCCTGATAAGTTCCGCCATACTCGATTCTCACCGTGGGCGGCAGGTGCATCGCGGTGATGGTGCGTTGCACCTTCGCGATCGCGGTTCCAAGATCGGAACCTTCCAGCCTGGCCGTCACGATGATGAGCTGTTGCAGGTTCTCGCGTTTGATTTCGTTTTGCGGAGGCAACTGCTCCACCTGCGCTAACGATCCCAGCGTTGCGAGTTTGCCGGTCGAACTATTGAAGACCGTGTTCTGGATCGTATCCAGCGATTGGCGCGTCTCATCTCCCAGGCGGACGCGCACCGTGTAAGGCCGCCCATTCGCAATCAGCGGATCGGTCGTGGTTACTCCGTCCAGGATCGAAGTCGCATCTTCGGCAATCTCTACCGGCGTGAAGCCCATGCGCCCGGCGACGATGGGATTGATCTGAAAGTTGGTCGCGGGGCCGCTGATCGTATTCTCGATTCCGTTCTGGATATCCACGACGCCGCCGATTTTGCCGAGAGCATCGCCAATCCGCGGGCCCAGGTCCGCCAACAGCGCCGGATCGCTCGCGAACACCTTAATCTGAATGGGCTCCGGGGCGTTCGATAAATCGCCGATCATGTCCTGCAGAACCTGCGTGAACTCCACGTCAAGCTCCGGTTCGGTCTTCTTGATCTCGGCGCGCACGTCCGCGATGACTTCGTCGATGCCGCGGTCGCGCTTGCTCTTCAACTTCACCGTAACGTCGCCGGTGTTAGCTTCCGTGACGGCGGCGAACCCCATCTGCAGGCCGGTGCGCCGCGAAGTGCTTTCGACCTCCGGCTTGCGGCGAAGAATTCGATCGACGTGCTCAAGCACTCGATTGGTTTCCGACAGTGAGCTTCCCGCGGGCATGATGTAGTCGAGAATGAATCCGCCTTCATCCATCTCGGGCAGAAGATCGGACCCAAGCCAGCGATAGCAAAGTAAACTGCCAATCGCGAGAACTGCGCACAGGCCCAACAGCATCAACGGACGGCTCAGCGCCCAACCCAGGCCACGCTCATGCCACTGCAGCACGGTGCGCATGACGCGTCCGTGCTCATCGCGATGCTTGTCCATCACGTCATCTGTCTCGTCATCCGTCGCTTCGCGCCGCTCCCGCAGGAACACGAGGCTAAGCGCCGGAGTCCAGGTGACGGCCAGAAGCAGCGATGTAAGAAGCGCCACTGTCATCGTGATCGCGAGGGCGCGGAAGAAACTTCCCGTCACGCCTGTGACCGAGACCAGAGGCAGAAAGACAACGACGGGTGTGACGGTCGATCCCACAAGAGGCACGGCGATCTCGCGCAAGGCAAGTCGGGCCGCGCGGGCGCGTGACTCGCCCCGGTCGCGGTGCGAGACGATATTTTCCACCACCACAATCGCATCGTCCATCACCAATCCAATCGCGGCCGCCAGTCCGCCAAGCGTCATCAGGTTGAAGCTTTGTCCGATCGCCCACAGAAACAGGATGGTGATCGCCACCGTGACAGGAATCACCAGGCCCGCGACCAGCGACGACGTCCAATCGCTCAGGAAAAGAAACAGGATGACGCATGCCAGCAGAAGTCCGATGAGGATGGCATCGCGGACGCTGCGAATACTCTCCCGCACCAACTCCGACTGATCGTAATAAGGTTCGAGACGTACGCCCGCCGGCAGCGTCTTGCGGAGTTGCTGAACTTTTTCCGCGATTGCGTCGGCTACGGCCACGGTGTTGCTGGAAGGCTGCCGCGCGACATTCAAAAGAACAGCTGGACTGTCGTTTGCGGTGACGGCAGTATAGACAGGCAACACACCGTTCTGCACCGTTGCCACATCAGCGACCCGGACCGCAACTCCGGCCGCCGTCATCTTCACGACCAGCCGGCCCAACTGATCGGCGTCATGCGCTTGCGCTCCGACCAGGCCAAGAATCAACTGGTGATTGGCTTCGTAGAGGCCCGGCGAGTCGATGATGTTTGATGCTTGGACGGCGTTTACCAGGTCGAGAATCGTCACTCCGGCGGTCTGCATCCGCGCCATGTTAGGCACGATGTGAAACTCTGGAACTTTGCCGCCCTGCACCGTGATCGTGCTGACTCCCGCAACTCGGTTTAGCGGCGGCTTGAGCTCATACGTGGCCAACTCCCAGAGCTGGGTTTGCGAGAGCCGGTCGGACGTAAGGCTGTAACCAAGAATGGGAAAAGTCGCGAACGTAAGACGATTGGTCGTGATGATGGCAGTGGCTGGAAGGGTCTGCCGCGCCTTGCTGATGGCTGCGTCCACCAGTTGAAGCGTGCGGAACATATCGACGTTCCAGTCGAAGAACAGGCTCACTTCCGCAGACCCGCGGCTGGTGGTGGAACGAACCGTAACCAGGCCGGGAACCGAATTGACCGCATCTTCGATCGGTTTGGTAATCGTCACTTGCATCTGCTCGACCGGCATCACTCCGTTGTCGATGCCGATCACCACGCGCGGAAAATTTGTCTCGGGAAAGACTGAGATGGGAACCTGCTCCGCCGCATAAATCCCTGCCAGCGAGAACACGATAAGGAAAAAGAAAATCGAACCGCGATAGCGGACGAGCCAGAAGGTTTCCCCGGCGCGGGGCGGTTGAGATGGTTCCGTCACTTCGCTTCTCCGCCTGCCTTATCCTCATCTTCGCCCGCCTTGCCGACCTTCACTTTTGTTCCGTCATCGAGACCGTAGGCGCCCCTGGTGATGACCGTCTCCGATCCACTCAGTCCATCGGTCACCTGAACGTCCTCACCGTCATTCAAGCCGAGTTGCACAACCTGTTTGTGCGCTACGCCATCGGACCCGACCAACATCACGGACTTTGCGCCATCCGCAGCGGTGAGCACCGCGGAGAGCGGCACCTTCACAGCCTTCGCAACCGCTGTTCCCTTAATCGAGATCGCCGCCGGGGTCCCGGCCTTATACGTCCCCTTACGGTTATCTAAGCGAATCCAGACCTCCACCGTTGTGCTACCGGGATCGAGTGCGGGACTGATCAGAAAGACTTTCGCCGACACCGGCCCATCCGTACCTGGAATCACAATCGAAGCAGCATCGCCAACTTTCAACCGCTGCGCCACCGTCTGCGACAGATGAACTTTCGCGAGCAGCGAAGATGTGTCCATCACGGTAACGAGCGGGCTGCCGGAGTTCGCGGTTTCGCCAGGAAAAAGCGGACGGTCGGTTACGACCCCTGTGATCGGGCTGCGCACCTCGGAGTACGAGACTTGAGCCTGTGCGGCCAGATATTTTGCTTTGGCGGATGAGAGTTGACCCTCCGCCTGTTGGAGCGAAGCCGCGCGGCTTACGGCTTTCAGCGAGTCCAGATGGTTCTGCGCTACATCATAGGCCGACTGCGCCTGGACCAGAGCCGCAGCCGCCGTGTCATAGTCCCTACCGGGGATCGCGCCTTCGGCGAGAAGTCTCTTGCGCGCGGCAACAATCTGCTTCTGCAATTCAAGCTGCGCTTTGGCCTGGGCCACATCCAACTCAGCCTTGCGGTAGTCCTCCGGCACTTGCGCCTTCGTTTGCATATCGAACGACGCCTGCGCCGCCGCATACTGTCCCTTGTTATCCAGCGCTTGCGCGCTGAGGTCGCGATTTTCCAGAACGGCCAGCAGTTGTCCGGCTTTCACTTTCGAGCCGCGCTGCACATAAAATTCACGCACTGGTGCGGTGATCTTCGGTGAGATGGCGGCCTGCGCTATAGGGGAAAGAGTCGCGTCGGCCACGATGCGCTCAGAAATCTCGCCAATCTCTGGATGCTCCGCCTGCACCGTCGCAACCGCAGCCGCATCGGCGTCGCCTGTTTTCTTGCAGGCCTGCAGAAATACCGCACAAAGCGATATCCCTGCCAGCAGAATGGCCTGCAGCCGGAGCGCCGGTCGCGGAAAAGAATTCAGGTTTGCGTTCACAGGGTTCCTGTCAGCACTTGCAGTCCGGCCAGGGCGGTCTGGTACCGGACCACTCCCTCCGCCTGTGCGGTTTCCACCGAAAGATATGCAGTCTCGGCGTCGACCACTTCAAATACAGTTGCCTCGCCGGACGAGTAACGAAGCTTGGTGAGCCGCAGGCTCTCCTCTGCTGTGCGCACACTCAGATCGAGGAGAACCATTTGATCTCGCGCTGCCACTGCCTCGGCATACACCTCTTCCAGTGCCGCAATCACTCTTCTCTGCGCCGCCGTCGCCGTTACTCGTGCAACATCGCGCCTGATCTCGCTCTGCTTGATACGCTTCTGCGTCGAGAACCAGTCCCACACGGGAATGTCGAGCGTCGCACTGATCGAGTATCCCAGGTTGCTCACGTCGTCGGGGCCGCGCTTGGCAAACTGTGCCGCATCGATCCCGTAGCTGAAGTTCAATCCAAGATCGGGCAGATAGGCGGCCCGTGCGGATGTCACTCCGGCATTGCCGGCCCGCACTCCAGCCAGCGCGCTTCGTATTTCGGGACTGTTGGCGGAAGCCAGCCGGTTCACGTCCTCACGATTGGGAAGATCCGCAGGTGAGCCTGGCGCCTCTGTGGAGAAAGGCGTCCGCGGGTCGGGAAACAGAAGCACTGCGAGCTCGAGCCGCGCCTTATCCGCCGCCAGGGTGCCGTCGCTCAAATCGCGTTGGCGCTGCTGCTGCTGCAGTTGCGCCTTCACAACATCGGCATGCGCGCCTTCACGCGCAGCCTCGCGTTTCTCGGTCAGATCCGTGAACGATTGCGCGTCTCGCAAGGCCTGCTCCAGAACATGCTGTTTTGTTTCAAAAGCAGAGACCGAGTAGTACAAGCTGACTACACTCAAAATCAGCCCCCGGCGCGCAACTTCCAACTCCGCAGAAGCCCGCGCCGCGTTGGCAGCCGCAACTTGCGCATCCGCAAACTGCTTCAGCCCGACAGTTTCATTAATGGAAGCCTGACTGATGTATTCGTGGACCGCATTGTTCGCGATAAAGATCGGGGAGGGCTGCGTCCCGCCAGGGACGATTTGATTGGTTTGTCCGTTCGGCTGCGTATAGAGCACTTGGTTGTGATACACGACCGAGGGCAGCAGAGCAGCTCTGCCTAGATAACGATCGATGGCCGCCGATTTCTGCGCCGCCAGTGCGCTGGCGAAGGCTGGCTCATTTTGTTGTGCCCGGTGAATCGCTTCCGCAAGCGAGATAACGGCCGGACTGCCCGTCACACCTTGCGCGAAGGATGTCGCAGCGAAACCGGCGGCGCTTATTAACGCGAGCGCCCCTGCGACAAGGTTAAGCAGATTTCGATCGATCCGGCTCATACTCTGCAGATTAGGGGCGCAACCTTAAGACTCACTGAAGCGCGCAATGAGGACGAGAATGAAATCCTCGGGGTTTCTGCACGGTTTTGACATCGGATTTGCCTTGACGATGCTGTCAATCACAGGGTTAGGGCGAAACCGAATCTAGCGTCGGATTCTCCACACGAACAAGGCTATGAAGACCACACCACATGCCACCGCTCCCAGGGGATCTTCGAGCATGCCCAGCACGCCCCATTCGATCTCGACCGACCTATGAATCACGAACCGAGCGTAGGCCATCACAATTAGAACTAGTACCGCAGGGCAGATCAGCGCAAAAACAGCAGTCACCGCGAGGGCAAACCCAAAGGAAACGAAGATCCGTCGCTCATGATTGTTGTCGGCGGAGCTCAGACTCCTGCGCATTCGGCCTTCCTTCAAATCCTAATGAGGAGCATGTCGAGATGACCCGTTACGTCGAACAGACGCAGTCGGTAGCCATTGCCAAATTGCTTTCCCGAGTGGGGTTTTCCCATCCGCCCTGGCTGCGGTTTCTACGTCTTCGTCATCTCGGAGCCCCAAATTTCGTCACCATCGCGCTCAAAGTCAACTATTAGGAGTACATCGACAAGCACTGACTGCTCTCTTGGCGTCGCGTTCTGATCACCTCATTTCAAGACTGATGGGAGGCGACGAAAAAAGCGGAGACGAAGATTTCGCTGCGCCCACTCGTGAACTTGGAGGCTACCATGCCAAGCTTAAAGCTCCCTGAAGATCGGAGAGAAATAGAATCGTTCGCTCTCAGGGCCGACTCTTGAAGAAGTTCCCGGTCATTCCCTCCATCCGGATACTTCAATAGGATTCCGTTGGCAAACCTGAGTGCGGTGTGACCGTTGCGGGGACCGACCAGTTCCTGACGGGCGTCCCATGAAGGAACTTCCAATTCTCCGCCAGCCGTGGTTGAAGCTGACCGCGTTCGGGATAGTCATGGGAGCGAAATTCTCGAACGATTCGGTACAAACCTCTAATGTAAGGCGCTGACTGTTGTGGGCGTCGAGCCAGCGTCCTCAAAGGAAAATGCGATCGCGACATTGGGATGTTCTTTTCCGCTGATTTCCACGTATGGATAGACAAAATAGTTCAGCGGGGGGCCTTCTTGGGCGGGGGCGAGTTCGAGATCCCGTCCTTGCGTGAACTGCACCCGGTTCACGTCATGTGCGCCAAAAAAATAATCGTGTTTCTCCTGGTGCTTCCACGCCTCCGAAATATCGACCGGCACCCATCCCAATGAATCAAGATAGAACTCGGCCCAGCAGTGGTACCCGGGAATCTCGGCGGAATGCTTGTCGGCCGGCAGCGGGAAGCCTATCTGAAAGCGCGCTGGAATCTTCTCCGCACGCGCCATCGAGATGAACACGGAGTGGAAGTCCGTGCAATTGCCGTGCTTCGCATCGCAGGCCCAGAGCGTGTCGCCGTGTCCCCAGCCAATACCGCTCTTGTCATATTTCATCGTGCGAAAAACATACTCGTAAATATCCTTCGCCTTTTCGAGGGGCGTGGTCGCGCCTTTCGTTTCCTGTTCGGCTAGTTGCGCAGGAACGCCGGTGACGGGCACCAGTCGGTCCGGCTCGAGGAAGCGCGCTAATTCGACGTGGGGCACCTTCGCGGATGGCGCGGTTCCCGCGGGTTTACCGTTGAGCAGCACGACATGTTCTTTTCGAACAATGTCATAGTCCACCGAAAACTTGTACTCGTCCTTATCAGCCTTCGAAGCTTCCGCGTATAGCACCTCGTTCCCGTATTCCGGTTGCCGAACCTGCTTCAGCGGCAAGTCTCCACTCTTGGAAGTCACTTTCACCTCCTGGAAGGCGTCGGAGTGGGCCAGAGGAATCCAGATGCGTACCGCGTCGCCGGGTTTGACATCCTTCACCGTGAATGCGTAGTGAAAGGTGAAATGGCGTTCGTTCTGCGCGAGAGACGGCAAAGACGAGAACAGAAGAATCAGGAAAAGCAGAGCTCGAGGCAGCATGATGTATCCTTTCGAGGAGGATCGCTTTTGTTCAAGCCCTCTGTGACCGGCAACGGCAGCGGACGTCTCAGGCGGGGCTGTCGCGAAGCGAAACCGCAGCCGCGCGGTCGGGGTGTGTGCATCGCATAGTTCGAGGCACAGTTCGAAGCACACGTTCGCAGTCTGCATGTTGCGCTAGGGTCCTGTCAAATCCCGCTCTCGATTGAGCGTATCGCGCACTGACGACGTCGATCTGGCTCCACTGGCAGGGACAAGAGGAACCGTTTAGAATGTCGGCTCCTCTCTGTTTCGCGCCGCAAAACTCGCGGCGTTTGTTGGGTACGAGGTGTACACGATGACGAATGCAGGCCCGACGCAAACTGCGAACCAAGCGCCCGCAGCAAATGGGCTCGCAATAGTTCGTGTCACGATTGGCGCAATGCTGGTGTGGGTCTTCTTCGAGAATCTGGGGAAAGGTCTCTACACGCCAGCGGGCTACGCAGGTCTGATCAACTACTACATAAAGGCGAGTCACTCGCCGGCCGCGTGGAAGGCAGTGATGAGTTTTGCGGCGAGCCACGCCGCAATGGCCGCTCCGATGCAGGCCGTGACTGAGATCGGTCTCGGAATCCTGCTGGTCATCGGTCTGCTGACGCGCCCTGCCGCGTTTGTGGCTTTTCTGTACTTGGGCAGCCTTTGGGTATCTGAATGGGGCACGTCGTGGATCTGGGAATTGCTGGTTTCAGTGCTCGCCTCGCTTTCGCTCGTGGTTGGGCGGGCCGGTCGTGCATGGGGTGTCGACGCCTTGCTCGCGCGGCGCTGGCCATCCTCTCCATGGTGGTGAGTTGAGCGTGCTTACTTGAACAAAGCTCAAGTGCGAGTGTCGGTCGTCATTCCTACACACAACGAAGCGCAGTCCATCGGCTGCGTCTTAGCTGATCTCCCTTCGGACACTGTTACGGAGGTCTTAGTCGTCGACAGCAATTCAACCGACGGGACTCCCGAAATCGCCTCAAAGATGGGAGCCCGGATCCTGCACGAACCTCGCCGCGGATACGGTCGCGCTTGCTTGACCGGACTTGCTGAAGCCAGCAGCCCTGACATTGTGGTGTTCCTCGACGGCGATTACAGCGATCGGCCGGCTGAGTTGCAGCTTCTCCTCGCTCCCATCCTTGACGGACGCGCGGATATCACGCTCGGTTCGCGCCTTCACGAACCGCGTTCTGCGGGTGCGTTGCCTTGGCATCAGATGTTTGGTAATCGTCTCGCCGCTGGCTTGATCAGGATTCTGTATCGACTAGACATCAGTGATCTCGGTCCCTTTCGCGCGGGCCGCGCAGATGTACTACGCGCGCTCGCGCTCGAAGAAACCACTTACGGCTGGGCGGTTGAAATGATTCTCAAGGGTACGCTTGCGGGGTTCCGCGTCGTTGAGGTGCCGGTGAGCTACCATCCGCGCATAGGAAAATCCAAGATTAGCGGTACACTGCGAGGCACAGTTGGAGCGGCGTGGTTCATCCTCTCGCTGATAATGCGCTATTATTTCCGGCATCGAAAAGCCAGAAATCCGCGGCCAGCGTGAATGTTGGCCCCTCGCTCCTCTATGGACTCGTCCCGCGAAAATACCGCATATTCGCCAAACGATAGCCGCACGCTAGTCGTCATGGCAAAAGCACCCAAGCCGGGTATGGTCAAAACTCGTCTGTCTCCGAGCCTTCCGGTCGAGGCGGTCACTGAACTCTATCGCTGCCTTTTGAACGACACCATCGCGCTGGCGCACTCGCTGGAAATGGTAGACGTAGCCATTATGTGCCCGGCTTCCGACGTCGAAGAACTGAGGCAGTTGGCTCCAAATGTATCGGGCGTATTGGGCCAGCAAGGACAAGGCCTTGCGGCAGGCCTCATCTCGGCATTTGCGCACTTCGCGACGGTTGGCCACCAACGCGTCGTTGCCTTCAACAGCGACAGCCCGCATCTGCCGGCGTCGATTCTTGAAAACGCGTTTGACGCGCTTGCCGACCATGACGTGGTTGTGGGACCGACGTACGACGGCGGTTATTACCTCGTAGGAGCCAAGGCTTCTCACCCCGGGCTTTTCGACGGCGACAGCATGGGAACGAAAAGCGCGCTTGAGGCTTTATTGGCGCGCGCTCGCGCACTCCAGCTCTCCGTCGGATTCACTGATCCCTTCTACGACATCGACGTGGCTGTCGATTTGACCCGACTCGCCACGGAACTGGAACTCGCTCCCGCTAGGGCGCCACGAACGGCGGTCTGGTTGAAACTGTGGGCGTCGACTATTACACAGTTGCGGACGGGCACGGTAGTCCTGTGAAACTCACGCCAGCCCGCAGACTGTACGGGCTTGGCGCCATCTTACTTGTGGCGCTGAGCATCTGCTCGCGCAAGGTCAGCAGCATCGGGGATCCGTCCTTCATCATTCCGCTGGCCGTTGCCGGCATTGCGTACCTCCTTGCCATTCGCGAGCTTTTCTCGACTCCAACACTTCCCCGGCGCGTCATCGTGATGCTGCTGGTGTTGGCCGGCCTCTGGCGTATTCCATTTCTTGTGTCCCTGCCGGGTCCCGACGATGACATTCATCGATACCTTTGGGATGGCCGAGTCCAGAGGCTCGGATATAACCCTTACCTCATTGTTCCGAGCGATCCTGCACTAGCCAGCTTGCACACGCCCGAGACGCGCGGCCTCAACAATCCGGATCTACCGAGCCCATACCCGCCGGGCGCCGAGCTTTTCTTCCGCGCAGTCACCGCAATTCATGAGTCTCTTTTTTCCCTAAAAGTAGCGTTTGTATTTTGCGATTTGGCAATTATTCTTGTTTTGCTCGAGATCTTGCGCAGAAGCGGGCAAGGATCGCACTGGGTGCTGGCCTATGCCTGGCATCCGCTACTGACAACCGACGTCGCGGGCAGCGGTCACATCGATATTGTCGGCGTGTTGCTGCTGTTGGTTTCCGCCGCCGCGCTCGGGCGGCAGTGGCGCGCGGTCGCGGCAGCCGCATTTGGGCTGGCTGTCGCTGTGAAGTTTCTCCCGATCGTACTCCTGCCGGTCTACTGGAAACGTGTTCGTATCCGAGACGCCATATTGGCGGCCACTGTCGTTGGACTCCTCTTTATACCGTTCTTAAACCATGGACGAATTCCCATCGGTTCACTCGGAACGTACGTGCGGAGTTTCCGCTTCAATGACCCGGTGTTCGCCGCCCTCGAGCAAGTTGCCGCTCCGCAGTTTGCAGTTGGGGTGGCCGTGGTTGCGGGATTTCTTGTCGCGCTCTGGCTGAGAAGCAAGGCCACCGAGTGGTCGCCGGATATGTTCGCGTGGCCGATGGCAGCATCGCTTCTCTGTGCGCCGGTCGTGTACCCCTGGTACCTTCTCTGGCTCCTGCCGTTTGTCCGCTCGGCTTCGACGGTCCCGCTCATCATCTGGACGGTCAGCATCATCCCAACTTACTACGTCTGGCACTTGCGCGCGCTTGGCCGTGCTTGGCTGGTTCCGGCGTGGATCATGGTTCTCGAATATGGATCTGTGGCACTGGCTGTCGCGACTATCGAATTTCGGCGATTGAGACGACGGTCGGCGCCACGATCGTCAATTGAATAGATGCCCACTCGTTCGCCAGACCGCCAAGAACCGGACCCGTTGTATAATCCGCGGCAAGCGCTGTGAATGCATGGGACGGGCGAAGAACGACTGTGCTCAGTGACTCGCGTATCCAGAAACTTGCACCGTCATCCATCACCGCTTCCGTTTAATTCACCGAGGAGCAAACTTATGAAAAATGCCCGCCGTTTAGCCACGATGGGTCTTCTGCTTTGCGGAGTGCTGGTCCTTGTTCCAAACTCTTGGGCACAACAGCGCCCGCCCATTCTCGAACAGATTGCCAAGACCTACGGCCTTGATTCCTATTCCCAAATCGAGGCCATCCGTTACACCTGGAACGGGGAAATCACCGGACTCTTCAAAGCCTCTCACGTGTGGGAGTGGGAGCCCAAGACCGGCAAGGTCTCCTTTGAGAGCACAGACAAAGACGGTAAGCCGGTGAAAGTCACCTACATGCGCTCCGCGTTGAGCAGCCAGCCGGACAACGTGAAGACCCAAGTTGAGCCGGCCTTCGTCAACGACAACTATTGGCTCCTGTTTCCCTTCCATGCCTACTGGGACACCAGTGCCACGGTGACCGATGAGGGTATGAAAAAACTCCCGACGGGCGTCGGCTCGGCCGATCTCGTCGCAGTAAAGTATGCCCCGGAACTCGGCGGCTACACGCCAGGCGACACCTGGGAACTCTACGTCGGCAAAGACAAGCGCGTCGAGTACTTGGTCTTCCACCACGGCGGGGAAAAAAAGCCGAGCCTCGTCAAGGCATCATGGACGGGGTACAAAAAGGCCGGTCCTCTCCTCGTCTCAACCGAGCATCGCGGCACCGCCGATGGCAAGCCGCTGCACATCTCCATCACAAATGTGGCCGTCAAGCTGACGGGTTCCGACACCTGGATGGACGCGAAATAAGAGACAAGTCTTATCGGGCGATTACTACCGTAGTGCAGGAACTGCTCATCTTGGGCAAGTCACGGCTGGCGGCCATGCGGATTTCGAGGCGCGGCCGCTCTCCGCGAATGATCGGGCAGTAATAGTCAGGCTCCAGCAGAGCTCCCTGCAGACGCCGGCGTCCGGCACAGCCGCCATGGCAAGTCTCCCGAAATTCGCAAGGCCGGCACGCATTGGGAATCGTCCGGGCCTGACTGAAGGGCAGGGAGTCTAGAATCTCGACGCCCGCCGAAATCAAATTCACGAGTGGCTCGCCCGATCCAGGCCAATAGACGCAGGGCTGTGTCGTGGCGCGCGGAGTCACCCTCACGGTGCTAACCCCACATCCTCCTCGGAGTGGCGGTAGTCCGGCCAAGGCTCGCACCAGTGGCTCTCCAATTGCGATCACATCGGCTTCAGCAAAGAGGCGGCGGAACCCCTCCCAGTATTCCTCATATGAGAGTGCATACATGTCGGATCGCACCGCCTGATACACATTCACTCGCAAAGGCGCGGCAAAGCGTTTGGCCACCCGAGCCACCTCCGCCAGACGCAAGTAGTTCGCTTTCATCATGACCGCGATGATGGTGACCGGCACACCGAGCGTCACGCAGCGTTCTGCTTGATGGTGGATCAGTTCCCAATTGCCGTTTCCGCGTTGGGCATCTTGTTCGGCTTGGGTAGGGTAGTCGAGAGAAAACTCGATGTCGTGAAAAGCGAGCAGTTCTTTTTCCTCCAAGACTGCAACACTGTGGCCGTTGGAGGTGATGGTGAGTTTGATGGGTTGGGTTCGCAGGTAACTTAATATCGCTTTGAACTCCGGATGCATGCCGTTCTCACCGGTGCCAAGATTCACCGAACGGATCGGCAGTCGTTCCATGACCGATTTCACTTGATCCAGAGAGAGGCGATCAGTGCGGGCCGGATCCCGGTAACAAAAGGCGCATGAAAGATTGCACTCGTTCGTGAGCCCAAGCCCGAGCGAAATACCAGCGTCAGGAGTCTTCCCGCCGGTTGTGGAGAGTGAAGATTCCGCTCGCACGTCATTCACTCGCGCTCCTCCTTCACCGGATTAAGCCGAACCAGACATTGCCTATAGCGCGCTACTGCGGCAAACTCTGGTCGCATACCCAGTTTACGTTCCAGTTCTAGAATGCGCTGATACTCGGTGTCGCGAGATATCACCGGCGGCAAATAATCCGCAACCACGCGCACACCACGCTCCACGATTAATCTCAGCGATGCTGCTTTCAGCAGACGCCGCAGGTAGTCGTTGCTGAAGAGTCGTACTCTCCCTCCGTAGAGAGATTCTTCTCCCCACTCAGCCGTAAGACCATTTTTCGCCTCATCCAAATCGCCATTTCGGATTGCAGCTTTTAATACCTCGCCTGCCTGGCTGCGCACGAGCACCGAGACTATCGCGGACGAGCCTCGCAAGGCACGAGCCGCATCATGCAACACAGCTCCCGGATCGTCGACATATTCCAGAATGTTATGGCAGAGAATTACATCGAACGAGCGAGCAGGAAACAAGCTGGCAAGCTGCGCTGCCTCCCCGTGTTTTACCACTATCTTCTCCGCGACTCCGCCTTCGTAGGCTGCGCGTTGCGCGATATCCAGCATCTCCGCAGAACAATCCACAGCCGTGACATGAATGCCAAGTCGTGCCAGGCGAACCGCCGTCGCTCCTGTGCCACACCCGAGATCCAGCGCGCGCAAAGGTTGTTCGGCCTCGTGCGGAAGAAAATCGTGCAGGTTGGCGAAGGCCAAGTCCGACCGCAACCGTCCCTCGGGCGTCTGCAGGTAGGCAGCATATTTGTTCGCGCCGCTTTGAAAGCGTTCGCTGCCGGCACCGGCGGACATATTCATGCGATCTCCAAGCGCCATGGTCCGAACTCTCGATTCGATACGCCAATGCACTTTAATTTAATCAGGAACTTGACAGCGGCGCTTCCGGAATCGTCGGCAGCGGCAGTTTTGGGACAGTTTGATTCTCAATAGATTTTAAACCTGATTAGATTCGCCAGAGTTCTTTGACAAAAACCAGCTCCGATCACCTCGACAGTTCACACAGCAAACCCGCGAAAGCGTCCGCCGCGCTAGCGGCTTAGCTCAAGTTGGCTGATAGGAAGTGATTGCGATCGTTCTGGTTGAGAGGCAAGTCGGAAGCCATGGCCGGGACAGACTCTCAACGGCTCTTGCCAGCAGTCTTCTTGTAGGAAGTTTCACCAGATCAGTACCGGGAAACGCGCAAGCGTCCAGGGTTTTGTCTCCAGCCTAACCGACTTGCCGGTACCGATTCGCATATCCCAATCTGAATTATTTGGAATAAGGGATATCTCGGCGCTACTGCGGTTAGGTGCGACTTGAGCGGCGCAGACTTCTTCGAAACGACCTTGGGTTCGCGCCAAACTCCGCATGAAATGCGTGATTGAAGTTGGAGATATCTCCGAAACCGGAATCCAGGGCTACATCGACTACCCGCCGCTCGATTTGCAACATCAGTCGGGTCGCAGCCTTCCGCAGTCTGGCACGAAGCACATATCGGTGGGGCGTGAGTCCGGTAAGATGCCGAAAAGTGCGAAGAAAATGATAGCGGCTAAGTTTGGCCTCCCGGGCAAGCGATCCAAGGCTGTGGTCGCCATCAGGCTGGCTCTCAATCATTCGAAGGCTACGTGTAACGCGCGATTCTGCAGCGGGCGAACTCCTCCAGCCTGATTTGCCACTGGCAATTTCGAGCGTTCGCGCTGCTAGTTCAAAACTGATCTCCTCCCAGTCTGCGCTGGAATGAATGGAATCACTGGTAGGCTTGACCGGCGCCGTCGTGGATGACTTTTGTTCATTTTCGAAAGCTGTGTTCGATACCGCGAGGCTGGCACATGCTCGTGCGACCAACGCCGATAATTCCCGTACCGGCGGCACACGAAGTGCGGAGAAACGGGTTGAAATCCCCGGGCTACGGGCTTCCATTGCGAGGCCTTCAAAGTACTCCGAATCGTAGGCGAACGAAATACAGCGATCCCCAACGCCGTGTTCATGCCCACACTTGAAATACTGTCCAGCATTTCCGAGAAGAAGCGAGCCCGGAGTCATTAATTCTCGTCCCGCGCTCGATTGATACTGAAATGTGCCCTGGACAACAAGCGCGATGGAGGTCTGACGATGCTGCTCCTCACATGGGCGGTCGTGAGGGCCCGCGCGGCAGACCACGTCAGAAACGATCCACCATCGCCCTGCGCCAGCGTCCGCAGTGCAGGAATTGCCCCAGATGCGACCGCAATTTTCGCCAAGAATGTTGCCTCGCAACAACGATACAACAGTCTATTATCGCGGAAAGCGGATTTAAGGAACCTGCCGTTAGAGCCCCCTAAGTCCATAACGGAGGAAATTAGAGACGCCACAGAAAGTCGCTCCACCAGAGTCGGTTTCTGACAAGCTGATCGCACGATGGGAGCAGATGTGTCGAAAGCTTACTGCGCTGGCGGAAGAGATTCCGGCTAACAAGTTCGAATACCGGCCAACAGAAGGCGTTCGAACCTTTGACGAGGTGCTAAGACATGTGGCCTTTTGGAATGGCTATGTAGCGGATTTGGCGCTCGGTAAGAAGGGTGATGATACGGCCAATGAAATGCCGAAAGACAGATGCTCGACGAAGGCACAGGTCATCGATGCGCTAAAGACAAGCGCGGCGCGTGCTTTGGTAGCGCTGAAAAAGAACCCATCCGGACTGAGTTTGCAGACAGCCGAAACGGTTGTCACTTTTATCGAGCATAACTCGGAGCACTATGGTCAGCTCGTGGTGTATGCGCGGCTGAACGAAATCGTTCCCCCAGCGTCGCGCGGATAGAAAGAAACCGTCGAATTCGATTAGAAAGGACGTTTATGAGGTTTCAGAGCATCGGGTTACTCATCCTGGCGTGCAGTTCACTGAGCACCGCTGCAACGATTCGAAAGGAGATTCACATCAATGTCGAATCCGCCGCGGTCTGGGATGCGGTACGCGATTTTAATAACGTTGACAAACGTCTCGTCCCCGGTTTTGTCGTAGAAGTGCAAGCTGGGGACGGTGGGCGGGTCGTGACTTTTGCGAACGGCGCGAAAGCAAAGGAGCTTCTGGTTAGCACCGATGACAATTTGCGAAGGCTGGTTTACGCGATTGCAGATGGTCACTTCACAACCTACAACGCTTCGGTTCAAGCATTCCCGGAAGGCAAGCACGGCTGTTTGTTGGTTTGGATCGTTGATTTGCTTCCGAATAGTTCCGAGAGTTACATCAAGACACAAATGGATTCCGCCGCAATAATTATGAAAGACACACTAGAGAAGGCATCTCGTAAGTAACCTGTTTCCGCCTGACTGCGGATCGACGCCGGGCCCTGAGTGGGGAGCCTTGCAGAATTCTTTGTCACTGTCTCAGGTAGCGAAGCGTAACCCATCCTGACGGAAGAGTTTTTGAAACGACAAGCTTCAACCCCAATTTCTCAGGCAGATTGATGCCTTCCATCAGCCGCCTGCCTGCTCCAGCAATGACTGGCGAAATGCCAAAGTGATATTCATCCACTAGACCGAGCTCGATCAGTTGCGAAGGAATATCTACACCGCCGGCGATAATATTCTTGCCCGGCTCTTGCTTTAATTTGAGTATTTAGTCGCGAAGATTTGTGTGGACAACCCTCGCGTTTTTGTCGCCTTTCTTAGCTTCAGCGCTGTCTAGCGATCGCGAAAAAACAACTTTGTTGGCAGAGCCGAATGCCTGAGCACAATCGCGATCCGCTTTGATCCGCTTTGGTTGCAGACGGGTCTCTTGCGACATCCGGCCAATAAGGAACCATCAGTTGATAAGTTTTGCGCCCATAAACAAACAGGTCGGCCTCGCGCACGAGCTGAGTATAATACTCAAGTTCCTTTGTTTGTCAGCGAGGATCCAAGCCGGCGCTGTCTTTGCGACCTTTCATTCGCGCATGCCGGACACCGCGGTCCAGATCATCGGGAAAGATGGGGGAGATTGATTCATGTTCTCCTCCTACATCACCATAGAATGGTTTCGTTTTCCCAGCGCGTGAACGTACCATTAGGACCGTCCGGGCCGAACAGCGCAACGCGCACCACCTCCCGAGAGCCATCTTCGACAGAGGCCGTTCCCTCATATCCGTTGAGGTTCGTCTTAGTAAAGCCCGGGGTTACTAGGTTGACTTTGATCCCAGTCGACTCCAGCTCGATCATCATGGCCAGCGTTATCGCGTTGAGAGCCGTCTTGGACGCAGGATAAACGGGACTGAACATCGCGTGGTAGGGAAAGGCCGGATCGGCGTTCAGCGTCAGGGAGCCCACCGCGCTCGAGACGTTGACGATACGGGCATCCGAGGACTCACTGAGAAGCGGCAGCATTGCCTGGAAAACGGCGAGGACACCGAATACGTTGGTTTCCCAAACTGCGCGTATTTCATCGAGGGATGCGTTGCTCGCGAGGGTTGTCTTTGCGTACTCCCGGAGAGATAAGTTGCCCTTTTTCGTATTCGAGATAGCCGCGTTATTGACAAGCAGGTCGAGATGGCCAAACTCCTTGCGGATGCGTTCCGCCGCGGCGGCGATCGAAGGCCGATCCGTTACGTCGAGCTGAAGGGCGATGGCGCCTTGTCCGATCTCCTTGGCCGCGGCCTCGCCACGCTCGAAATTGCGCGAACCGACCAGCACGGTGAGACCGTTCGCCACAAGTTCCTTTGCCACCTGAAACCCGACTCCTTGATTGGCCCCGCTGACCAGGGCAACGCGTTTGCTCTGCATAGATATCTCCGTGTGAGGTTCAGGGCTACTGATCCCCTTGACCTCGACCGATTGCGTCGAGATCCCTAAGTACTTCAGCCGGGATCTGAAGCGTCGCGGCGTTCAAATTCTCGCGGAGATGTGCCACGGAAGATGTTCCCGGGATCAATAAGATGTTGGAGGAGCGATGGAGAAGCCAGGCTAACGCAACCTGCATGGGCGTGGCTTCGAGTGATGCTGCAGACGCGTCGAGTGCCGAAGACTGTAACGGCGTGAAGCCTCCCAGCGGGAAAAACGGAACGTACGCGATCCCTTGAGCAGCCAGATCATCAATGAAGGCGTCATCGTTCCTGCGGGCCTCGTTGTAGAAATTCTGCACGCACACGATCTCGGTAATGGTTTGAGCCTCCGAGAGTTGCCTAGGAGTTATGTTGCTTAGTCCGATATGACGAATCAGGCCCTGACGCTTCAATTCGGCAAGCGTGGTCAGCGGTTCCTCGATGGATCCCTCGCCGGGTTCCATGATTCCTCCAACCCGAAGATTGACGATATCTAGCGCATCGAGACCCAGGTTTTTCAGATTGTCATGGACGCCGTCGACGAGCTCCTGGCGGGAGAGAGCATGAATCCAGGACTTGTCAGGACCGCGCCGAGCGCCCAGTTTGGTAACGATCACGAGACTATCAGTGTACGGATGGAGAGCCTGCTTAATGATTTGATTGGTCACATGCGGTCCGTAGTAGTCGCTGGTATCAATGTGATTCACGCCGGACTCTACCGCCTCGCGAAGAACAGCAATGGCGGCATCGACGTTCCGTGGTGGTCCCCAGACGCCGGGTCCGGCGAGCTGCATGGCGCCGTATCCCATGCGATTCAAGGTTATCGGTGTACCAGAAAGCGCGAAGTTTCCAGCAAGATCGGTCTGTTCAATCATTGGGTTCCTCCTTGCTACAATCATTTGATGAAGGATTCTTCAGGTTCGGAGTTCGCATATGCCGGCTGACGCCATCGTTGCATTCGTGCCAAGAAAGACGCCCGTTCAAGCGAGGTCAACCGTCACGGTTGAGGCGATTTCTGAGGCGGCTATTCAGGTTTTGCTCAGTCACGGGGCAGAGCGATTGACCACGACACGGGTCGCCCAGCGTGCGGGCGTTTCGGTGGGCACACTCTATCAGTACTATCCGAATAAGCAATCGCTGCTGTTTGCAGTGCTGGAAAATCATCTCACTAACGTAGTGGCAACGGTTGAGGCCGCTTGTGAGAGCGCATGTCGTAAACCGTTAGCCGAGATGATCCGAGAAATGGTGGAGGCGTTCGTCGACGCCAAGATGGACCGCGCAGACATTTCTGTGGCCCTCTACCAGGTCGCTGCCGACGTGGGCGGCCCCGCCTTGATCAAACGGATCAATCAGCGGTCGCGGAAAACTGTTGAGGCGATGCTGGAGACAGCGTCCGACATCACGTCGCCTCCCGACAAATTCGCCATCGACATAATGCTTTCAGCCATGGCGGGCGCAATGCGTTCCTTACTGGAGACTGGACCATCGCCTGCGACGGTTCGCAAAGCGCGAGAGCAACTCGTGCTCCTTTGTCAGTCATACATGACGGCCGCGACAGCGACAGCTAAGCGCGTTTAGAGCACTCAATGTAGTCGCTCTTGTGGGAAGTATTGTCGGGCAGCCGGACGCTTCAAATTCTTCTGGCTGTTGGGTGGAGAAATCAAATGGCAGAAAATCGGAGAATTATCGGAAATCCACCCCAATATAGTTCGTTTCCGCCAGGGAACCTTTTCAGTCTTCTGACTGCCTGCTCGGCACACAGTCATATGCAAATCTACACAGGGATATGAGACCTCCGATGGTGACCACTTTCAGCCACACCATCGCCGTCGCTTCGCCTTTGCAGTCCATCGAATAGCGAAAGGAAACCGGACCAAACGCGAAGTTCGCAGGGCGCGTTTCGCCGCGAAATTCTCTGCTCTGCTTTTGCTATCTGCAACTTACGGACACGCGGGGATTTAGGGGCCCAAAGCTGTATCGAGGGTTCGAATCCCTCCCTCTCCGCCATACAGTCTGCAGTGCAGAGAAATCCGCCTGGATTGCTCTGGAAATAGCGAAAACTCGGTGCTATTCGGCGATTCTTCCTTTGAAACTGGACCAGAGAAAATGTGATGGTTAAGTGTGTCGGCCAGTTTTGCCGGCTTTTTCTCCGCAGGGCATTCGAGCAGTCCGGTTTCCGCGAGCAGACAAGCAAATGCAATGCGATCACAAATCGATGATGTGGCGAAGCGAGCTTGACTTCGGTCCGCGTCATGATAAGAATTTTCGGATCAGGGGGATGCTCATTCAGCTCACCCGTTACTTTAATGAAGCGTTCAGCAGAGGTTTCGGATAAGTTCGTGGAAGCGCAATACCGATGCGAGTAAGCAGCGCGAGGAATCGTGGATCCTGGTGTAGATCTTCGTAGGATGGGTTGATGGCGATCTGCAAGGCGCCGGGGTCGTGACGCGCAACTTTGGCTTCAAGGGCCTGAATGGACTGCTCCCGCGATCCGGCGTACACGTACCACTCAGCGAGATCGAAATCGTTTTCGGAGTGAGCCCAGTGTGTTCCGCTTTTGGCAGCGTCAATGCGGACTTGAGCGTACGCGGGTACTCCACCACGCCGAAACGCCTGTAGACCGCGGTCTTCAAGCTTTATGCGAGCAGTGTCCTTCTCGAGAATCGCCATCTTGCGCCAGGAATCGATGGCCTCTTCTTGCCGACCGGCGTACCACAGAGTCAGACCCAGCTGATCATACGCAAGCGACCAGTCAGGCATAAGGGCGATCAGTTTCTTGCCGGAGTCGATCGATCTCTCATACTGTCGAGCAGCACCCGCGAGAAAAACTTCCGTCATGTATACGGGGGGCCAGAAAGAATCGGCGGAATGCGCGAGATCAATCTGCTGAAGGCTCTCTTCGAAACGGTTCTCCACGCACAGCAGAATCGAAAACCACAAGTGATAGATGGCCTGATTGGGATCGAGTTCGACTGCCTGACGTAACTCTTTCTCCGCCAGGGAAAAGTTCCAATCCTGATTTAATGCGATCTGTCCGAGCATGGCATGCGCTTCGGCGACGGACGGGTCCAGAGCAATCGCCTTCGCCGCGAGTTCCTTCGCTCGACGAAAACTCTCTTTCTTTGGTTCAGCTTCATGTTGTGCCAGTACAAAGTGCGCGCTAGCCATGCCGGAGTAGGCTTTAGCGAAGGCAGGATCCTCAGAGATGGCGCTCTCAAATTCGCTCAATGACTTGGCCACTGAGTCGTCGGTCCATTGTGACAAGTGATAGCGAGCACGAAGATAAGCCTCGTAAGCCCGCGGATTCTCGGTGTTCCCGCGAACAGCCCGCTCCGTATTCGGTGCCAAGGCTAAGTGGGTGAAAATGTCGCGCTGGGCCTTGTCGCGTATGGCAGCAAGTTCGCTCTTGGTTCCCCGGTACTGCAAAGACGCAAGATGGATTGCGTCGCGTCCGCGGACCAGTTCGAATTGAAGCAGGCAGTCATCGCCTTGAACCGTGAATTTCCCGAACAGCAAAGTGTCGATCTGCAAATTTCGCGCTAGTGCCGGAATGCGCGTGTCGTCGCGCTGGCCTTTGGGGAAAGAGTGAGCCGCGCGAACTTGCACGGCAGGTAATTGGGAGACGGCATCCGTGAGGTCGAGGCGAAAGCTCTCCGCTAATTGCTCAGCATCCTCTCCCGACACTTCGAACGGAGCGATTCCGATATAGGCATCTTGACGTTGAGTTGACGGTGCCTTATGGCTGATCACCAAGGCAACAACTGCCAAGACTATTACGACTGCGGCAGCTACTGCCGGCAACCATTTCCGTCTCCAAGGACGCCTGTCCAGGATCTCGACAGGATGATCCGGCTTCGATGCTTCGATTTTTTCAACGGCCGGATTCGAATCGTTAGCGAGGTCTGGCACGATTTTCACATCAGCTAGGAATCGATAGCCTCGTTTGGGAATCGTCTCAATAAACCGCGGTGTTCGTGAATCGTCCCGCAACGCATCACGTAGCTGGCTAACGGAGTTGTTGATGGAGTGGTCGTAATCGAGGAACTCGTCGGCGGGCCAGAGAGATCGTCGCAGATCCTCTCGAGTAACAAGTTGACCAGAATACTCCAGCAGAATGGCAAGTATGCGGGCCGCCTGGCCGGGCAGGCGCAGTTTGGAACCGTTACGAGTCAGTTCACCGCTCTCGGCGTCAAAAACCAGCGCCGAAAATACAAATCTCCGCCCCATGGAAGTAGCCCGCGTTCCGCAGGAAATATACTAGTCGAGTCGCCAGCAATAATCCGGCAAAAATTCTACCCTGCAGCGGTTTTGTAATTCAAATATCGCCTCAGACCTGCGCGGACACCAGCCTCCAAATCACTGATTCCGCGCTGGTTTCAGCCGGATATTAAGATGAGGCAATTGGCTATGAAGTCGTCTTGTGCTTATGCGTGTGGTCAGTTAGGATTTGCGGACCAAAGGCCACCGAGAGAGTGGCCCTCTGCCGCTTCAGGAACCATTCTGCCGACCTTCCTGGATTTCTCTTCTACACGCCTAGCGTTGGAGAGTTCGGATCGGTCAAATCAATCTTCTGTTGCAGGCAGATGAAGAAGAAATTTGAATTTCCCAGGGAGTTTTGTCGTATGCAATCCAAAAAATTGAAACCGAGTGTTTTCATTGGACTAACAACCGCTTTGATTTTGCTGGCGATTGGCGTTGCGGCACAAACACCAGCGCGGATAGCCGAGCCGATTGACGCCACCAAGACGGTAACCCTCCCAGGAAATGTGCATCCGCTTGCGCAGCCACAATACGATCGCGGCATGGCACCTTCATCGTTGCCTATGCAGCGTATGCTACTGACCCTTCAACGGAGCCCTGAGCAAGAGAAGTCACTGCAACTGTTTGTCGCTTCGCAGCATGATCCGAAGTCACCTAATTTTCATAAGTGGCTCTCGCCCGATCAATTCGGCAAGAGATTTGGCGCAGCGCAATCTGACCTTGACCAGATTGTGGGATGGCTCCAGTTGAGTGGTTTTCAGGTGGGAAAGATTTCACGCGGCCGAACCGTCATTGAATTTTCGGGAACCGCATCGCAGGTGCAACAGGCATTTCGGACGTCGATTCATCAATACGAAGTTCGAGGGCAGCAACACTGGGCCAACTCGAGCTCTCCCGAAGTCCCCGCAGCGTTATCCGGGATTGTGGCTGGAGTCGCCTCTCTCAATAATTTCTTCAAGCGTCCAACATCACACGTCATGGGCAGAGGCAAGTTCGTCAACGAGGGCGGCGAAAGCAAGCTGGTTCCAATAAATCCAGACGCCACTTTTAACGGGTCGAACTTCATCGCCCCGGGAGACTTCTGGACGATCTATAACGCCACTCCTCTTATCTCGGACACCAACCCAATCGACGGGGCAGGTCAGACCATTGCCATTGTCGGACGAAGCGATATTCTTGCGGACGATATCACCGGTTTTCGATCCGTTCTTTTGCCTGCTCCTTACTCAGGCACCACACCGTTCAATCAGATCAACAACGGGCCCGATCCGGGTTCGGTCGACGGAGATAACATCGAGAATACGCTTGATGTCGAGTGGTCTAGCGCTCTAGCTCCCGCTGCTACGATCGACCTCGTTGTTTCGGCAAGCACGGCTACGACTGACGGCGTAGATCTCTCTGCCGAATACATCGTGGATAACAACCTGGCCCCGGTGATGAGCAGTAGCTACAGTTTGTGCGAAGCTTATTTAGGCACGACGGAAAATCAGTTTCTCTCGAACCTGTGGGAGCAAGCCGCGGCGCAAGGAATCACTTCGATGGTTGCGGCGGGAGACAATGGGGCGGCGGGCTGCGATGACCAAAACGCTTCCGGAGATCCCAACAACCCATCAGTCGCTCGCAACGGGTTGCAAGTCAATGGGCTGTCATCAACTCCTTATAACGTTTCTGTAGGCGGAAATGAGTTGACGAATGACTCCTCCGCGTACTGGGGGCCGAACAGAAAGAAGCCTGGGCCATATACGTCGGCTCTTAGCTACATCCCTGAAGCGGTGTGGAATGAGAGTTGTTCGCCCACAAATTCTGCCTGCGGAGGCCCCGCCAGTGCCAGTCTGTGGTCTGGATCCGGTGGAGCAAGCGGTTGTCTCAATCCGACGTTTGATCAGAACGGCAATCTGACCGAGTGCCAGGGCGCCTATGCCAAGCCTTCATGGCAAGCGGGCGTTTTCGGAATTCCAAATGATGGAGTGCGCGATCTGCCCGATGTTGCCTTTACCGCAGCTGGTCACGACGGCTATATCGTCTGTTTCAATGAGAGCTGCCAGGGCGGAGGTTTTTATTCGGTAGGAGGCACATCGGCATCATCGCCAGCTTTTACTGGCGTGATGGCGCTAGTGAATCAAAAGACGAACTCGCGGCAGGGGCAGGCGAACTACATCCTTTATCAACTTGCAGCAAACGAATACGGCAGTACCGCTTTGCCGAACAAGCAGGAATTGGCAGCTTGTAATTCTTCGCGCGGAAATGCCATTGGTGCTTCGTGTATTTTTGTGGATGTCACAAAAGGGAACAATGAAGTTCCCTGCGCAGCGGGATCGTTGAATTGTTCGGCGACCAAGCCCGGGTCCTTCGGAAAGCTAACTGCTTACAAAGCGAGTGCAGGCTACGATCAAACCACTGGACTCGGTGCCCTGAACATCGCGAATCTCGTTAATAGCTGGAGCACCGTGACGCAAACGGGGACGGCCACCACTCTAACCTTGGGCGCCACGCGCTCGGTTTACGGTCAACCTGTGAACATTGCAGGGAGTGTGACTTCGACCAGCGGTAACGGTACTCCTACCGGCAGTGTCAGTATTCTCACCAGCAGCGGAACCCCGGATGATCAGGGAATTGGCGCGCTTCAGCTCGCCAACGGCACATTCAACGGACCAATCGGAACCTTGCCTGGTGGCAGCTACTCCGTATTCGCACGATACAGCGGGGACGGCGTCTATTCGAGCAGCACATCGACAGGTGTCAACATCAATGTGAGTCCGACGAGTAGTGCGGCTGCTCTTACGTATACGGCGACGGATCCGGTTACAAAGGCCGTGGTTCCAAGCAGCGCTGCCCCGTATGGGAGCAACATAGCTGCGAACGCGACGATTCAAGGAGTTACCGGCTTGGCAATTCCAACCGGTAGCGTTCAGTTCCAGCAGGCGGCCACGGTTTTAGATACGGCGGTTGTCGATCTCAGCGGCAATGCCACCTTTAGTTCGGGCGGCTATGCCTTGGGTACCTACAGTTGGCGTGCTGCCTACTCCGGTGACAATAACTACAAACCGAGCACGAGTGGCAGTTCCTCCTTCAGGATCGTTCGAGCACAAACAAACGTGAAGTTGCGAACGAGTGCAACGTTCGTCTCTGGCTCTGGCTCCGGCACCGCTACGCTCACAGCCACGGTCGCCGACGATAGCTTCCTCACGAATCCGACTGGAACTCTGACTTTCTATGTTGGATCAAAGCGGTTGGGTTCTGTGGCGGTGCAGGCTGCGACTGATCCATACAACGGCACCTCCATCGGGTCGGCGACGTTCCAAGTGACGGCTGCGATGCTCGCATTGGGTAGCAACAGTTTGACCGCGTCCTATGGAGGGGACCCCAACTACAGTTCGTCGAAGTCGTCAGCAATCACCATCGGCTATAGCAGCGTCGCGCCACGCAATGCGATTGCATTGATCGCGTCTCCTAACGTTGTACAGACAAAACAAAAGGTCACATTGACGGCGACGGTTGTTACCAACAATATTCCTGCTACCGCCGGAACAGTCAATTTCCTCGACGGCAAAACGCCTATCGGCAGTGCGCAAATTGTCGGCAACAGTCCAGCGAATGGAGCCGTGACGGGCACCGCAGTCCTAACCTGCATTTTTGCTCCCGGCATTCACTCCGTGACGGCTGTTTACACCGGGATTGCGGCCGCACCAGTCATCGCCACCACAAACACATTGGTGCAAGTTACTGGAACGTTGCCCAGCCAAATCGAACTGACGGCGCAACCCGACGGTCAGAATCCCAACAATTATGATTTCGCCGCGACTGCGCAATTTTCTGGACTCGCGAAACCAACTGCTCCGGTGGACTTCTTCGATCTCACCGCTGTCGTGGATTTGGGGAGTACGGCGTTTGCTCCATCGACCGTGCGCCACGGTTTTGGCGCGGCAAAGGTGGAGAATGCGAGTGGCTCGCCGACGCTTTCGGTCGTCGCTGACTTCAACGGCGACGGTATACCAGATCTCGCCACGCCGAACGCGGTCTTCGGTCCGAGTACGCTAGCGGTATTCTTGGGAAAGGGCGACGGCACGTTTGAGTCGCCCGTCTCTTATCCGGCTGGCTACTTCGCGAGCGGTTTGGTTGCAGGTGATTTCAACAATGACGGCATCATTGATTTGCTGGTGATGAACCAGGACACCACCGTAGATGTATATCTTGGCAAAGGTGACGGCACCTTCCAACCGGCGCTGGTCGTCAACGGTATTGGGGAATTGCCGGTTGCGATTGTGGCGGGCGATTACAATCACGACGGCTTTTTGGACTTCGCGACCGTCGATTACTTCGCGAATTCAGTTTTGATTTCGTTGGGGAACGGCGATGGTACCTTCCAACCAGCTGTGAGCTATGCAGTCGGCAACTCTCCATATTCTCTCGCCAGCGCCGATTTTAACGGCGATGGCAATGCGGATCTCGCCATCATCAACAACGGCGATGACACAGTAGGCGTCCTTTTGGGCAATAGCGATGGCACTTTCCAGACGCAGCAGGTTTATCCCATCGGCTTCTATCCCGAATTCGTGACAGCTGGGGACCTGAATCTTGATGGAAAGCCAGACATGGTGGTCTCGAATTATGGAGAAAAAACCATAGGGATTCTCATCGGTAACGGCGACGGTACTTTTCAGCCACAGGTTGCCTATCACATCAGCGGAAATGGTTCCTCGGTAGCCATCGGAGATTTGAACGGAGATGGAAAGCCAGATCTGGCGGTTTCCCTTTTCCATCCTGAAAAAGTTGAGGTGCTGGCAGGCAAGGGCGACGGCACGTTCGAGAGCACAAGTGCCTACAAGACCGGTCAATCCCAAGGTTACGGAATAACCATAGCCGACCTAAATGGCGATGGCGCTCTTGACATGATCAGCAGCGACCTTAATGCATCGATCAGCATTTTTCTGAATGAGACCTTGGCCACGGCTACCTTGAAGAACGTGACCGTTCCGGGCTCGTCGGGTCAGCAGCAGAACGTCGTTGCGAAATATCCTGGCGACTCGAACTATTCGGACTCAAAGTCGAAGCCAGTTATCGTGAGCGCGCACTAGCCGATGCCTTGGATTTACGCCTGCACCTAACGGTCGCTGGATCTTGATGTAAAGGAAAATCAGCGTCTCGTGCGCAGGCAAGCGCGAGGCGCGCTTAAGCCGATCAAGCGGTCCGACGCTGAATTGCCGAACGCCCGTATCATGAAGCCCTCCGGACCGATTGTAGGTAAGGCCGTCGGCTCATGACTGTTGAAAACAGGTGATTACTGTTAACTGGGAAATCGAGCCAGTTGACCAAGCATTGAGCCACCCGTTTACGGGCCCAAGTTCGGCGCGTTCCCGGAGAAAGCGGGAGCAGAAATCTGACAATTCTTCGAGAACTTCACCGACTCCTGAGGCGAATGCAATGCGCCCGCAAAATTGGACTGTCTGACGAAATTGATCCAGCGCTAAGCCCGGTGCGCGCTTCGTTGATCGCATCACATCCATGCCCCCTAGCCTCACGACGTCAACCCCCGCCCGCGAACCTGACATGAGCAAGGCGGCACGGCGTTTGCGAACTCAAGCGCCGTGACGCCTAGTTGTAATCTGCACTGACGTCCCCTTCGGATCGTCACGGCTTCTTTCGCCTCAGTAGTAGCCAGAGCAGAAAGAGAATCACGATTAACAGCAGCAGGAGCCACAGCCACCACGGAAATTCTGACCCTCCGCCGGCAATGGCGCCTACCGCGACCGGTTGACGTGCGTTGACGAAAACTGTCGCTGCGGCATCACTACCAATGACTGCAACGTCGAGGGTACAGGCATCGAGAAGGGCGTCACCTTTCACGCCCGCAGCTGTGCAAACGCCTCGCGTTCGCTTGTACAGTTCCTTGTCGAGATCGCCGGCGTAGAACGTCCTTTTGGGATTGCCGGTTGCAACACTCTTTTCGCCGCATGCCGACAAGAGTGACTCTTCTTCTTGTACGACGCGCCAGCTCTGGCCATACTGCTGATAAAACTCCTGGAACGCGAAGGGAGCCGTCAACACCCCTCCGTCCCGAGAAGCAATCTGGTAGACGTTTCCGCCGGCGTTGGCAAGGAGACCACTGACCTTGTTCGGCCACTTCCCGAGGCCTACCGAGACGTTAATCCAGGTCGGGTTGACTTCGGCGCGTACGGAATTGCCGTTCGCACTCGTGATGAGGTAGACGTTGCCGATTCGCCAGATGTCGACACCGTCAGGCGTGGAAAAGACCTTGCCGTCACCCAGTTCCGTGTTCTCGCCATTAACATTGAGCCTGGCGGGGGTCAGGCACACAGCGACTCTGTCTTTGCCCATTCGCGTCGCAATGGCATGGTTCACATCAGCGTTCGGCCATGTCGGTGCTCCCGACACCTGCCGCGCCACAACCAGGAAGTCGGGGTCCGCTTGTGCTACTACAAAATCGCCTGACGCTTGGAAGTCATACAACAAGCCGTGGAACGTATCCAGGTGAGTGTCGCCAATGGTGGTCGCCGCCGCGCAGTCGGAGGTCGCGCCGCCGGCCGTGCTCTCGTCGAAGATGACAGCCGGTCCGGGCACAGTTGCGGCAGGAGCAGTCGGTCCGAAACTCAGGTTATTCATCTCGGCGGTGAAACCTTGCGCCACGCAGGTCGGAGGAGCAGTGCCTCCATAGATGATCCTGTTTCGGGTGACGATGTTGGCTCCGCTATTGAAGCTGGCAGTTCCGCCGCCGTTGCTATTACCGCCATCGCCGAATATGTTGAATTCGGCGATCGTCCATCCTGCCGCCGCATCGACGGCATTGTCACCATTGACTCCGTAGCCGATGCCGCCGCTCGTAAACGACACGGAATCTCCGGTCGTACTGACCACGCCGCTCAGGCTCATCTGTCCGAGGTTAGTAATCGGCTGGTTGGGCACGGGCGCTGCCCCCATGCTGTCGTTCTTCCAGCAGTAGATGTCGGTCGAGCCGGTGAACGAAAACTGGTTCCAATTTTGCCCGGGAGGGCAAGGATTGTTGTACTTCAGAATCCAGTACTGAATGAAAGCGCCTCCCGCCGTGCCATCGTTCTCGAACACAAACTGTTGCCACGTGGAACAGTTAGCCGGGACCGCCGCCCCGCTGCACACCGTCCCGTTGAAGAAGTTCATATTGAGCTGGAGCGTATAGGCGTTGGCGATGGATGGTCCAGAGTTGCCAATCGGCCCACTCTCGCTGGTCACATCGGTGACCGTGTCGAAAGAGCCGATTGCCGTCGAAATGAACCCCGTCGGCGCCTGGGCCGAGATGTCGTTGCTGTTGCCCACTACCAGAGGCCGGGCTCCTCTCTTCGGCGGCATAGGACGGTGTGGCGCAGCCTTACATGCAACCTCCCGCCACTCCTTGCCGGGATACGAGGCCTGGAAACATCCCTTCTTCGGCAGCGGAACCTGCGCCAACGACACGCGCCAGTCGTCACGGAGTCGCAACTCCTCCGGCGACAGATTCTCATTCGAGGGCGCCTGCGCCCAGATTGGAACACAGGCGATACACGCTAACCCAACACACAGCAACCATAGTCGCACTGTCCTGTTCATGGATCCTCCTCTTAGGTTTCCACTTCCGACCGGGAGACATGTGCTCCTTTAGTCGGAGTTATGAATCCGATTTCCCGTGGGGGAAGACCCAGTTCGTTCGATCATCTACGCAGTAACTTCAAAACAACTTCCGTCTCAATTGGCCGACAAGACCGAGGCCACGCGGGGGAAGGTGAACGTTGCGGGTTCTTCCCCGTCACAACGATAGTGCTCCAGCGAGTCGAAACGTTTCAGCAAGTGGCCATCACCGGCTAAGCATATTTCGGCTAGCTCGAAAGTATTGTCAGTTCGTCACTGACGAGGAGAAGGAACACCGCAGCGCGGGACCTCTAGGTTTCGTAAGGCAGTACGGGCCGTAATGAAATATCCGAGCCGCAACGCGGCCCGGAAGTCGGCTTGTAGGAAGTTTCACCACACCGGTAACGATAAACGCGCTTGTGGGAAGTATTGTCGGCCAGCCGGAAGCTGCAAATTCTTCTGGCTGTTGGGTGAGAAATCACACGGCAGAAAATCGGAGAATTATCAGAAATCCCATCCCAATGTAGTTCGTTTCCCCAGAGAACCTTTTCAATCTTCTGACTGCCCGCTCGGCACGCAGTCATATGCAAATCTGCTCAGGGATATGAGACCCCCATGGTGACCACTTTCAGCCACACAATCGCCGTCGCTTCGCCTTTGGAGTCGATCGAATAGCGAATGGAAACCGGACCGAACGCGAAGTTCGCACGGGGCGTTTCGCGGCAAAATTCTCTGCTCGGCTTTTGCTATCTGCAACTTACGGACACGCGGGGATTTAGGGGCCCAAAGCTGTACCGAGGGTTCGAATCCCTCTCTCTCCGCCATACAATCTGCAATACAGAGAAAACTGGTCGGGTGGCTCTGGAATTTGTGGGAAATGGGCGCAATTTCGCGATACTTGCTCGCGAACGGGACTGGAGAAAGTTTTCTACTGGTTACTGATGGCGAGCTTTGTCGCCATTTTCTCCGGAGGGCAGCGGAGCAGTCCGGTTTCCACGACTCCTTCGGGCGAATGCAATGCGATCACAAATCGATGGCGTCGCCAACGCGACTTGACTTAGTCTCCCGATAGTCCCGGCCCGCGAGTTGCGTGTGAAACGACTTCGAATTCCCAATCGAACGGAAGTTTCCGCATGCCATTCTGTGGATCAGGCCTCGATCTCCGTTACAAACAGCAACGAAGCGATCCAGGTCAGGAGAAAGCAACCGCCCAGAACTTGAGCTTGAGTGAGAACGTCACCCCGCCCCACTTTCTCCGGCGCGCCCTGGTTTCGTCCTAAAATAATAGTCGGCATAACGACTATTGTTTGGAACTTGATAGAGCGGGTAATTCTATCTTTTTGAGGATTGCCTGGTAGCGTGGATCGTCGTGCACGAAGTCGAATATCGGTTCGTACCGCACGGTGATTAGGTTTGGATCGCGCTCGCGGTAGGCAGCTTCGAGATATCGCAAGGTTTCATCTCGCTCGCCCGTGTGGGCTAGAACCTCTGCCAGGTTCCAAGAGGAAACGTAGTGCCGGCGGGCCTCAGTCTCTAAATTGTTGGCGGCCCACTGCTCGACTGCTTTTTCGCCACCTCTTGACCACGCTTTGCGGGCGGCATCGGCCATTTTCGGAAGAGCTCGGAGATCGTATGACTTCTCCAACTCCTGTTCTGATTGGGCATACATTCCCTTCAACCAATACGCCTCTGACAAGAACAGATGCTGCCAAGGGTCACCCGGGCGTGCTTGCGTTTGCAGACGCAATTCGTCGATGGCGGCATCGTATTCTCGCAGATCCATATAGAGACCTGCCAAACCCCACGGCCGCGAGTATTGATCGAGTTCGACGGCGCGCTTCTCTTCTACCATTGCTTCGTCGGGCCTATTCAGCGCGAGCAGAACATAATGGCGCACGTAGTGCACCTCTGCGTAGTTGGGGTTCAGCGCGATGGCGCGTTTGCATTCCTCGTCGGCCCGCAGCGGGTCCCAAGCATAGAACAGATACCAGGCCGCAATGGAATTGTGGGCCTCGGGTAGGGAGTCGTCGAGTTCTACGGCTTTTCGGGCGGCGGCTTCTATCTTAGGCCCCGCATCAAGCGGTTTGAGGAAGCTGATCATTCCGCCCAGTGCGTAGGTATCGGCGAGACCGCTCCACGCGGCGGCATAGTCGGGTTGAACCTGAATCGCTTTTTCGAAGTAAGGCAGCGTTTGTGCAACGTCGAAGGTAAACCAGAAATAGCGTCCGTGGAGATAGGCGTCGTGGGCCTCAGGACTGATGTAGCGTTTCTGCGCGGGGCCGGACGAGGTCGCGGCCTTTACCTCTTTGGCCACGGTCTGGGAGAGTTCTTCGGGCAGCGAGAAGGCCTGGCCGAAGTCACGGTTGTAGCTCTCAGCCCACACGTGTGTATCGGTGGGCGCATGGATCAACTGCACAGTCAGGTGGACGCGATTGGCGGTGCGTTCGATGGAACCTTCGAGGATGCCATCGACTCCTAATTCACGCGCGATTTCCCGAACAGGGCGTTTCACTCCTTTATATTGCATAGCGGAAGTGCGGGAGACGACTCGCAGCGAGTGATTCTTGGCGAGCGAAGTGATCAGTTCGTCCGTCATGCCGTCCGCGAAGTAGTCCTGCGACGCATCACCAGAAAGATTGGCCAGCGGGAGGACGGCGATGGAATGAATCTGCCGCGCCCGGTCTCCTGGGAAGAGGCGATCGCGAACCCCGCCAACATTGAGGGCGACCAGAGTCCCCGCCAGCGCAAGAATAACGAGTGGGGAAGCTAGGGTCAGAGCTCGGTACGTTTTTGCGGCGGCCGGAGCTGTGGCGGGAGCCCCTATGGCATTGACGCCAGCAGCATGTCGAGCCGGAACGGGCGCGGCGGAAGGCGAATCGCGGTTCGGCTCCGTCCCGTTCTTCTTGTCGTTGTTCTCACAAACGAAGCGGTACCCCTTGCCGGGAACAGTTTGCACGAATCGGGGGTGGTCGTGATCGTCCCGTAGGGCCAGGCGGATTTTGCGGATGGCGGTGTTGATGCCGTGTTCGGTGTCGACAAACACTTCCCGTCCCCAGAGACGCTCCGCGATTTCAGTTCTGGTAACGAGATGACCATTGCTGGCCGCCAACAGAACGAGTAGCTCCATCGGCTTCCGTTCTAACTTGACACTGCGTCCCTCACGGTACAACTCAAAACGGTCACAGTCCAGCTTGAAGTCACCGAACTCAAACACCGTAACCACTACCGGAGACCTCCTGCGTTGACGAAGTATATCAGCGCGACGCCGGGAGGCAGCAGCGATCCAACCTATTTTCAGTGAGTTGCCGGTTCACCTAATCTTCACCTCGCCTTCACCACCTCTGCATTGCGCTCCACGCGGGATCGAGGTTATCTGGGTCGCAGCTGGCCACGGTGGCTCACAAGGAGAAAATCTATGAAAGCACTTTATGGAAAATCAGCAGGCACATTCACAGCGCTGGCAATGGCGCTCTTGTTCGTCCCCAGTTCGATCGCACAATGCGGCGGTGTCCGCCAACTCCAGCGGCACCAGCCGATGACGACACCCGGAAATGGGCAAAGTCAACCCGTCGGTGCGCACTTTATGCAAGCTGGATTTGTGACAGTGAGTGATTCCAACGACGACGGAACCGGTATTGTAGGCTTCTGGCACGTCAAGTTCGTATCCGAGGGCAGTCAGGGTATTCCCGACGGTACCGAAATCGACGCTGGATATGCTCAGTGGCACAGCGACGGCACTGAGATCATGAACTCCGGTGGACGTTCGCCGATCACCGGCGATTTCTGTTTGGGTGTGTGGAAGAGTTTGGGAAATAGCAAATATAAATTGAACCACTTTGCCGCAGCCTGGGATTCAACTGGAAGCAACTTAGTCGGTCCCGCCAATATCAAGGAGTCCATCACCCTGGCGCCGAACGGAAGCAAATTCTCCGGCACCTTTACTATCGATCAGTACGACGAATCCGGCAATAACCTGGCCCACGTCCAGGGAAATATCACTGGAACTCGGATCGGCGTGTACACCAAAGAACAGAGCATTTTCTAATTCTCGGGCGGAGAAGCAAAACTGAGGGGCCCTTTCTCACGCTATTTCGAGAAAGGGCTTTTTTCGAACAACCGCGCAGAATGGTTTCGATGAACAGTGTATGCGGAGTTGAGAATGAAGATAGCGCCAGTTGTTGAACGCATTGGCGATTTGGCGTAAAAACGAGAACTCTCCCGGCCACCAGAAGGGCTACGGCATTGGAAAAACGGTTGACACCCTGGTACGCCACGGGCATACCTACAACGACTCCTGAGTAGATAGAGCTGTTATTGCTATTGCTTTGAGGCACGGGTTCGGCCGGATCGCTTAATGATTGCACTCTTTGGCAATCGCGGAACAGCCTTAACGCCCGCCCAAAGCGTTGCGATCGTTTGCTCGACTACGAGAGTCTGGTCGGGTCGGTCAGGCACAACCCCTTGGATGACCATGAGCGTCGCGAGCCCGAAGATCGTGTACCACCAGGTGTGGGCTACCACTATGTCATCCCCACTTGGGAATCCTTCATCCTTCGCAACATCGAAAAAGAGCTGCACGAAACGTTGGAACAAAGGCTTGCCGATGTCGTCGATATATTGTCCAGCGCGGATGCCGTTGCGGTTCTCAGGCCCGAAGAAGACGTTGCGGAACTGCTGTGGATGGGCAGTGCAGAATTGAATCAAGCCGCGTGAAGTCGCAAAAAGACGCTCTTTCGGTGCACGATGTTCAGCGGCAATCGCGTCGAAGTTCTGAATCAGCAGCCGGATCGTCTCCCTGCTCAACTCGGCAAGAATGTGCCATTTGTCGGGAAAATACTGATAAATCACGGCGTGCGTATAGCCGATCTCTTTAGCGATCGCGCGAAGCGTAACGGCTTCGTAGCCGCGATCGGCAAACATTTTGCTGGCGGCCGCGAGGATTTCGGCCCGCAACCTCTCCTTGCGCTCTGCCCGGCGACTTGGTGATGTGGATGTCACTTCAATAGCTTAGTCTCTTTTGACGGTTTTTGCGACCACGTGTTTATTTATAACCATTGGTCATTAACCACTGATTAATTTGCGACCAATGGTTTCTGCGAGCCTCTAATAGTCAGGTCGCTCATTTGGGATGGGCGGCCAAATACGAGGCAAAGGAGAATGCGATGAAAGTTCTAGTGATCGGAGCAGCGGGCAAGAGCGGAGAAGCGCTGGTAAATGAGGCGCTGGCGGCCGGGCATAAGGTGACGGCTTTCGTGCGCGGAGCCGCGCAGTACAAGAAGGTGAATGTCAGAGTTGTTGCGGGCGACGTGCTGGACGCGGCCGCGGTCGACGTTGCGGTCGCCGGACAGGATGCGGTGATCGACGCGCTGGGCGGCAAGACACCGTGGAAAGTGACGACGATGGAAACGAGCGCGGCACACAATATTGTGGACGCGATGCGGCGCAATGGCGTGCGGCGATTGCTGAAGATTTCAGTGGTTGGTGCGGGCGAGAGCGTCAAGAACGCCGGATTTTTCAACGAGCATCTCCTCATGAGGACGTTTCTGCGCGGTCTGCTGGTAGACAAGGCGGGCATGGAGGCCGAGATCGAAGGCAGCAACTTGGACTGGACACTCGTGCGGCCGCCGATGTTGACCGACGGCGAGAAGACCGGCGTTGCCAGGGTGCTGAGCACGGAGGGCGGCGAGAAGGCGCACAAGATCGGGCGGGCCGATCTGGCAGCCTTCATGGTGCAGCAACTCGAAAGCAGCCGGTATGTGCGTCAGGCCGTGACAGTGACGACCACATAGCAAGGCCTCCGCGAGGATCAAACACCTCTCGCATCAAGACGAATTGAGCCCCAAACATGAAAGTTCTTGTTTAGGCGCGACGGGCGGACCGGACGGCTGACCGTCCGGTACCGCGCAGCCGAAAGGCCATTCCATTGGGACTGCAAGAAGAGGATTCTTTTTACTATGAAAGCTGAACGCACAATCGATAAACCAGCACGGGCACGTCGAGCAACTCAAATAGCCGCGATGCTAATAACCAGCCTCGTCGCTTTCATCTGGGTGTACTTCGGAAGGTTATATCTAATTCACGATCCCGGCGAATGGAGGATAGCCAATCAACAGCTCGGATACCCGCTCTATATCATCCCTCTGATTGGCGTGACCCACATCCTCGGCGGCGTGGGCCTTCTGATTCCCAATGTGCCTCGATTGACCGAGTGGATTTATGCGGGTTTCGCGATCACTCTTTTACTCGCGTTCTACTCACAACTGAATAGCGGTAGCAGTACTTGGGATAAATTTGATCCGATTCTCGTCATGGCGTTCGTCTTTGCTTCGTATGTATTGAGACGCTGCATGCGCGCAAACAGGTGGTCGATATGAAGAACACGTTCGGCGGACAGTTTTTTACAGGCACGTCGCGGACGCCCAACGAGGGACCGGCCCATCACTCATCCGAAGCCCTAAACGTACAAGGCGTCCCTTAACTTCTGGGCAGCGAAAGCTCAAATGGCGAGAACAGGCTAATGCACTCGTCGAGCAAGGGTTTTGAGCCGGCATTGGACATCAGTCCTGAGAAACGCGCTTGTTGCCAGTGAATGATCGCAGGCGATAAGCCGACTTTCCGGTACTAATCTGCGTTCGACGAGTGCATTGGCGATCTGCGTAAATCCACTATTCGTCCCGGCCAGAGACTTAGTTCAAACACTCATGTAGTGACTGGTCCACACTCAGGAAGCGTGCTGCTCGATAATTGCTAGAACCTCTTCAGCGGCCTCCAGCGGACGCTCTGGCTTGGGTATGTCGGCTCCGGCGATGAGCAATGCCCGAGTGACGCCCGGAAAATCGCCCTTGTCGCGCTCCCAACTATTCAGGGAACCGTGGAGAGCCCACGCGAGTGGACTGCCGCCATGCTCGGCTTCGAAGACGTTGATGGAAGCGTTATGGGTGATGAGGTCCCGAACCATTTCTATATTGCCGTGCCAGGCCGCGAAGTGGAGGGCGGTCTGGCCGTTCTCCATTGCTGCGCCGGCAGGCCAGCCTGCCGAGAGAAGCTGATGGACGGCGCGGGTGTTGTTGCGCAACGCCACGCCGATGATGCGACGGGCGGCATTGGATGAAAGCTTCTGAAATAGCTGCGGATGGTCGATAAAGGATGCGCTGGAAGTAAGCCTCCTCGCCGACTTCGGCGGCGTTGATCAGGCGCAGCCAGTTGGGGCTGCGCTGCATGAGGAGCGCGAAGACCTCAGGGTGTTCAAACTGGTGTGCGACCATGTGCGGGGACTTGGTCCATCCGAAACCGAAGATGTAAATGCTCCCTCCGGACTTCGGATCATGCTTCGGGAAGTAGCGTTCACTGACGGTCGTGCGAATCGTCTCCGGATCGTGGTTGAGAATGCGCTCGACGAGCGCGAGATCACCGATTGCGGATGCCATCAAGATATCGGTCTAACAATAGTGTTTCCACGACTTCCTTGCTGGTCACGTTTTGGCATCTGGCTCTAGCGCAAGCTTCCTGTAGTCGCGTTGACTACGGTGCCGATTGCTTCACCGGAGACGAGAAGTTCTACCCTTCGATTTTGTTAGCTAGCCAGTCGATCCGTTTGAGATTTCAAAGCTATCGGCGAGTTGTAGCTAAACATTGCTTGCTTTAGCTGCGAATCGACTTCATCCGCGATCGTAACAACGTCCAGCAACAACCTACTGAAGTCGACACCGCGCAAATTCCTTTCCAAGGTGCTAAAGATGCTCACCTGCAGGATGCGAGATTCTTCCACCACCATGGTTGCGGTATAGCCCTGTTGCAGGCGCATCGCTCCGTGGTTGCGAGCGGCTTGGGAAATTGGAGCATCTAGTCTGGAGTCCAGGCGCAAGCGAATAACAAGGTCTAGAAGCAGCTGAGGAAGGTGTCCGGTGCGTTCATTTCGGTTCAGAGGAATACATGTCAGCTCCGCGTCCTGGTCCACAATATCCAGCCAATTCTGAATTGTTGTTTCGACCTCACGCTCCAATATGGATGCGACAGATTCCGCCTTCACCCGCATTTTGGTGTGCGGTTCTTTTAGTCGATTGCGAATCAGATCCCGGAGTTCGCCGATTCGAATCGGTTTCGCAAAAATCTCATCGGCTTGATGCAGAATCGCTGCCATCGCCTCGTCCAATGCCGGATACCCGCTGACAACAATGGTCAATGCAGCCGGATGGGTATGCCGCATGGCGCTGACCAGGGTGAATCCGTCTCCTGCCAGAGGCATGTGCAAGTCTGAGACCAGGACATCAAAAGTCTCCGTCGCAATCAGCTTAAGCGCATCGCGCACATTCGAAGCGACGACCACCTCAAACTCGTCCCGTTGCAAGCCTTCGTGCAGCATCATTCGAACCGCTTCGTTATCCTCCACTACCAGGATTCTGGGTTTCGCCATCAGGAACCTCCACTAACTGCGCGTTGGCTCCGATCCCGCCTAACCACTAGACCTTTGTCGGAGAACACTGGGGGGACTGGGATGTCCCCTGCGGTCTATATCTGGCGGGGCTGACACTCCTGCAACGTCTGTTGCGGGTATCAGCACCCCTATTACTCAATAATGTACGCTACCGCACAATACTAACGAAAGTACAAACCAGAATACCGAGCAATATTGACCATGACCCTTCATTCTTCGGCAATGCCGCTGCCCTTGCGGAACTTTCTTACCCTCACCGGCTCGATTGGGGTGAACTGTCTAGAATCTAGACACTCGCAACAGTTCCGGATTGCCTGCCGATTGTGAATGGTAAAATATATAACGATTACACTAACGACCAGACCGGTTGGGTCACTGGGCGCGTGCAGAGTGCTCTAGGCTAGCAAAATTGTGGTGGAGACGGTGCGGCGGTTACGTGACCTGCTCGCTGAGCAAAAACCTGAACCGTAGCCGCTTGATAATCTACGAGACCCACTCGTCGCTCGCGGTAGAGTCCGAAAATTAAATGCCCGTTCTAGTTGGATCGTGGGAACACAGACCGGGCGGGTCCATAAGTACCGACTTCCTAAATGAGGCAGAGCCTTCCCATTCACACGATGATCGAATCCCGCAATGTCTCGTTGAAGCACGATGTACCAATCCGAGCGACACCGGAAACCAAGGTGTGACGCGTTATATGCCGAGCGAAGATGGTGACCGATCTGAATAGCATATGGGACTGTATCGCCACGGATTTTGTTGACGCCGCCGACCGCTGGCCATCCAAACTGTTCGATCCCTCTGACGCCACGAGCTCAACTTAGCTGGCGGGTGAAATCAAGCCAGTCCAAATGACACTCGCTCATTGCACAATTAAGGTAAGTGAGCTGAAGTGTTGCGCACTGCCACTGCTGCCGATTACGAGGACGGTATATGTACCGGCAGGAGTGCCCGTTTGAGCTGCTGTCGTCTTTAGTGAAGCGCATCCGACGCACAAGAGCAGTGCGGCGATCAGGACCAAGGTGAGTAGAGGGATGCCTGCGCGTTTTCGTCCTCTTCCCGTGCCAAGCAGGAAGGTACCGAACAGTCCGAGGCCTGTCGCCAGTGTCCACGAGGCAAACATTGGACGTGACGCTGCGCCTGGATCGGACAGCCGCGCGGTAGCTCCACTCGTCCTGATCGCCACAGTGAAAGCAGCATTTCCGGCACCAGGAACCACCGAAGTTGGGTTGATGCTGCACACCGAGTACGCCGGGACACCCTGGCAAGTCAGGTTCACTTGGTTCGAGAACGTCCCACCGACTGAACCGACTGACAGGGAATATGTGGCGGTTGCTCCCGCCTTTACTGTGGCCGACCCCCCGGAGGGCGACATGTTGAAGTCGATACCCGATCCGGTCAAAGTGACGACCTGTGGGCTATTCGCTGCAGAGTCGGTGAACGTGACTGTCCCGGTGCGTGTATCCGAAGTGGTCGCAGTGAAGGTAACTTGAACGGTGCACGTCGAGCCAGCCGCAACGGAAGTACAGTTGTTGTTGATGACCGCAAAATCCCCTCCCGCCTGGACTCCGCCGATGGTTAATGTGCCATTGCCAGTATTGGTAATGGTTACAGTCTGCGGCGCGCTGGTAGTTCCGACCGCGTCGCTGCCGAAGGTGAGGCTTGTGGGGCTGATGCTGGCGACGCCGGCGACGCCGTTGCCGGTTAGCGTTATGGCGTGAGGATTACCCTGAGCGTTGTCATTGATAGTGACAGTTCCGTTTTGTGTCCCACCGATCGTTGGTCTGAAAGTCACCGACATGCTGCAAGTGCCGTTGGCCGGCACGCTCGTGCAATTGTTGGATTGGGCGAAGCCAGTCGTCGCCGTCACGTTGGTCACGATCATGGGAGTGTTTCCGGTATTCGTGATCGTCACAATCTGAGCTGCGCTGCTTGATCCCACCGCCGTTGTCGCAAAGGTGAGAGCCGAGGGGCTGAAGGTCGCGGTCGTGACGTAGCCGCTGCCGGAGAGGGCGATGTTTTGCGTGCCGCCGGCTGCGTTATCCGTCAATGTCAACGTTCCAGTCACGATGCCACCGGCCGTCGGCGTAACCGTCACCTGAATCTGGCAACTCGCTGCCAGGCCAAGAGCCGGAGGACAATTATTAGTTTCGGCGAAATTTGCGCTCGCCGAGATGTTGCCGATATTCAACGTCGCGTTGCCGGTGTTCGACAGAATGATGGCTTGTGCCGAACTGGTTTGACCAACCGGAACGCTTGCGAAAGTCAGACTCTGTGGGCTGACGGTTACGACCGGTGACGAGCCATCGCCGATCAGGTTGATGATGTGCGGCGTCCCGGCAGCATTGTCGGCAAGCAGAATGCTTCCAAAACGTGAACCCGCTGCGGTCGGCGTGAAGGCCACGGTGAAGGTGCAAAAAGAGGCTGCGGCTACGGCGGTTCCGCAATCGTCAGTTTCGGCAAAATCGCCAGTCACCGTTTTGCTCGTGATTGTCAGAGGCGCACTTCCCATGTTTCGCAGCACAGCGGATTGCGGCGAACTGGTCACTCCCACATCGAGAGTTGAAAATTGCAGAAAGGAAGGGCCGACGGTGAAAGCTGGAGCCTTGGCCGGAGCGACCTTCACGATGAAAGCGTCCGACTGCCCTCCAAACGAACTCTGGAACGCGGACTGTGTCACCGGGAAATTACTAGACTGCGTAACACCTGTGACGTACATCGCTCCGCTAGTGTCGACCGCCAGCCCGGTAGGATGATCGTAGACTCCACCTCCCAGGAACGTGGCGAAGAGCTGCGTGCTCGCCAGGGGATCAATCTCCACGATGAGCATATCGCCGTCGCCGGAGTAGCCCTCGATAGGATTCACGGGTATGTACTGGCCTCCTGAGTTATCGCTTCCGACCACATACCCATCGCCATCTGCATCCACCGAGATGGCCTGTCCCACGCCGTTGTTGTTCTGTCCTAAGTAGGTTGAGTACGCTAGCGTCGCGCCGGTGGTGTCGAACTTGGTAATAAATATTCCGGAACAGTACTCTGAATTCGGATCGCAAATCGTCGTAGCGGTAACCGGGAACCCATCGCCTCCTTGGTCATATCCGGTCACATAAGCGAATCCGCTTGAATCTACCGCGACCGCAGTAGCCTGCGAGGAAAGAGTCCCGCCGAAATAGCTGGAATACACGATTGCGCCTGAAGTGTCGAACTTGGAAATAAAGGGGACATACGTGTTGTACAAACCGGGATAAGTAGTCAGATAAGCGCCCGGTGTCGTCGGGAAGTTCGTGGTAGTGGTATTGCCGACAACGTAGAGGTTTCCTGAACCGTCCAGAGCCAGACCCGTGATGTCTGTGTAAGGGCCGCATTCGTTGACACAGTACTGATCCAGGTTGCCGGCCAGGTATGAGGAGTAAACAAGAGACGAGCCGTCGGCAGAGAATCGCGAGAAAAAGGCGTAGTCCCCCCAATTGCTGTTCTGGTCTGGCGCAACCACGGACTGATACGCATTCGCTAGAGGAAAATTGTGGGATGTGGCGAGGCCAGCCAAAGTCGCTTCGCCGGCGCTATCAACCCCAATTGCCTGCGCGTAATCAAAGTTGCTCCCACCAAGATAGGTTGAGTAAACGATAGATGAACCATCTGCCGAGAACTTGGTCAGGAACGCGTTTGCAAACCCACCCTTCGTCGCCTGGTAAGCATTCAGCACCGAAAAATCCGACGATTCTGCGAGGCCGGCGACGTAGGCGCTTCCCTGGGAGTCTACAGCAATACCGTAAGGAGAATCGCTTCCACTCGTGCCGCCAAAGTAATCAACGTAAAGAAGTGTTGAGCCACTGACGTCGAGCTTGGCAATGAAAATACGTTGCTGACTTGGATTGAAATTGCCGGGCGAGGCCAGGGGAAAATCAGGCGAGTTTGTGATACCGGTGACATAAGCGTTGCCGATTGAGTCCACGGCGATCGCTTCACCTTGGTCGTCGTCTCGGCCCCCAAGAAGAGTCGAGTACACCAGCACCGGATCGATCACCAGTGTCTTCGAGTCGTCGTGAGGGGCTACCGTGAATCCGATATGTGAGCTGTCTTTCACGGAATAGCTGCCAACGACCTTCACGCGAGAACCTTTGACCTCCTGGTAGACACCGGGCGCCTGAAAGCGAAGCTGGCTTGTCCCTTTGGCGAGGACGAGGTTGCCTTCCGCGTCGATATTAAGGGCATCCGTCCCCTTTACAGAGAACTCGATCTTGTTGGCGTCCGAGCCAGGAGCGATCACAAAGTCATATTCGACCTGTCGATTATTGCCGTAGTACAGCAAGTCGATCCCTGGATAAACATTCTCGTACCGGACTCTCCCATAGGTTTGGACGTTGTGTTGCCATTTCTTCGGATCGTTGCCGATGAAATAGTTAACCTTGGTTGGAAGAGGATCCTCGCCCACAGCTTTCGGATTTGAAGCCGCACCCACAAGATTGAAGATCATCGTCATGTCGGCAGGTTTGGCGGCTACAGCGTTGTTCGGTACCAGTCCAGCAGTGGCACCGGCCGCAACTTTTGCGGAGGTGCCGGCAACTGTCGAGGGAACTACGGATTCTGTCGGACGCAGGGATAGGACCATCCCGCCGGTGGTAAGAAACACAGAGTATCCGGAGCCGCGGGAGAGGAATTGTACTTTTGGGTCGGTCTGACCCTTGTTAGCCTCAAAGCCCAAAGATAGCTTGCCGTAGCCAGTCTGAACTTGATGGGGAGTCGAAGTCTGCGGCGTGGTCCGATCGAACGGAGCGGTTTGGGCGCTACACAACACGCCGCTCATTATTACAATCAATGGGGCAAGTCCGACTCGGCATCGCGTTGCGAGATTCATTGCTGCTCCTAATCTGGTCGTCTCTATTGCTAGATCTGAAAGGCGGAGGCACTTCGTTCGCGTGCCAATACACGACCGACTAAGGCGGCCTTCTCTTCATCCCGTATAACCTGCTATCGGCAATTGATGCTCCTTAGTGACATGGACTATTGATCTCTATCAAACGTCGGTGCTTATCCTCTGGAACGAGGATCGAGGACGATAAGATCAGTGAACAATTGCTGGAATCGCGTACGAGATCCATACGCTAGCCCAAAGTGTCATCTCCGAAACGGGGAAGGGAGAGGTAGATACCATCGTCTGAACTGCCGCGACGGCACCGCACCACCGATCGTTTTTGAGCCCCGATTGTCGATGCCGCGGACACTAGTCCAGAATTGGTACGCCGGCAGCGTTCAGCACGAAGGCGCGAAGTCTGCCAAGTTTGTGCAACCAGCAGGTTGAGCGTTGCGGCTGAGTTTGGTCCTTAACATGCGATTCGATTCTCGGTGGTTATGTGAGAGAACATATTCGGCTCGACGGTCTCCTGTTCAGCAGCGACGCGCAAGTGCTAGGCGTCATGAATCGTGTTTTGGAAAGCTTTTCGATCGAAACCGAGGTTTGCTCCCAGGTTGGCTCCGCGCTTGATGCGGTGACTCGCCGCCACTTAGACAGCGTGATTGTTGACTGGAACGGTGCCGACGACTCAGCTCGGGTTGTGCACAGCGCCCGCAAGTCATCCCCCAACCGCAACTCGACAATCGTGGCCATGGTTGACGGGGCTTCGGAAACGCATGCTCTGCTGGCGGGAGCGAATTTCATGATTCACAAGCCCGTTGACGTCGACCACGCTCAAAGGTGCATGCGCGCCGCGTATGGAACCATGCTTCAGCAACGCCGCCGATCTGCTCGCGTTTCTGTGAATATCCCTATTGTTGCGAGAGTCTCGGAAATTGGAACGATCGATGCAAGAATCAGCGATCTCAGCGTAGGCGGGTTGGCGCTACAGTGCGGGCAGTCCTTGCCGCTCGAACGCGAGGTGTCGTTGCTCTTTGCGCTCCCGGGCACCAACGATATGGTCCGCATTACAGGCCAAATCGTCAATGCGGACCCAAAGGGGCGAGCGGGGGTCCGCTTTTCCTTCCTGCCGGAAGAAGAGCTTCGTCTGCTCCAGAACTGGCTGGCAAAGGAATTGGCTAGCTTGGAGAACGCTGAAATACCTGCCGAAGGCTACGTCGCCGCAACAGATGATCTCATTGTCAAGCCGAATGGATCGAGTCCGGGCTGGACACCGTGGGAGCCAGGAATGAAGGGTGTTTCTCATTGATCGAATTGTTGGTTGTGGCGGCAATCATCTGCATTAATCACTGTGAGCGATATCCTCAACCCATTGCCCGCGCGGGTCACCATGATCGAGACACCAGTCGTGGGCGGGACGCCACATGTCTGTGGGACCCGCAGTCGCGCGTTTGATTGAGATGGTACTCGAGTCCAAAACAATGAAGATACTATTGATCGAAGACAGTCGCTTCTTGCGCTCCGTAATCGAGAAGACCCTGGGAAGAGCTGGGTATGAGGTCACTGGTGTAGCGGACGGGCAAGAGGGTTTGCGCGTAGCCCGCGCCAGCGCTCCAAACCTAATCCTGCTCGACATGATGCTTCCAGGGCTCGACGGCACTTCTGTGTTGAAAGAACTCAAGAAAGAAGCGTCGACCGCGCGAATCCCAGTCATAGTGCTGACTGGATTATCTCAAGTAAATGAGACGAAACTGAGGAAAGCCGGAGCGGCGGCCTATTTTGAAAAATCGTCGCTGAATTTGGAGAAGAACGGGGATGCATTGCTCCGAGCGATTGAGAGCTGTGTAGGACCACTTCCGATCACAACCTAGTCGAACAACCGCTGCTTGTTTCGCCTCCAGCCGACGGAAACCTGCCAGGAGCAGGTATGGTGTTGGCGTTGAGTCCCAGGCTGCTACCGGTGCGATCCGACCAACCTAGTATTTGGCTCCCGCCGTGATGGCACGGTCTACGCCCGATCGTGGTTCCTCGACGTGCACCGCGCGATTGCGGCCCTCGCGCTTAGCCGCATACAGGCCCCTGTCGGCTTGGTTCAGCAACGAGCTGATATCGCCGGTCGCGTGGTCGGTCGAAACCGCCACTCCCAAGCTGACGGTGATGTTCCTTCTAGCCTTAGCACCAACTACCGGCTTGTCGCCGACACAGTTTCGCAGTTCGTCGGCCCGTATCAAGGCTGACACTAAATCGCAGTCGGGCAAAACGATCAGGAATTCTTCGCCGCCGTACCTGCCCAGGCTATCGTACACACGGAGCTTTGATCGTAGCCTTCTTGCGATCTCCTGAAGCGCCGTGTCCCCATAGAGGTGACCGAGTGTGTCGTTCACATTCTTAAAATGGTCGACGTCCGCCAAGATGACGCTGGTCGGCTTCTTGGCTCTCCGGGCACGGTCTAACTCGCGACGAAGGGAATCGAGGACCTCCCCCCGATTCGTCACGCCGGTCAAAGAGTCGTGGGTAGCAGCATAGCGCATGGACTCTTTCGCAGACATGAGCTCTTCATGCAGTTCGATGATCCGCTTACCGACTAGGAGCCTGGCCTTCAATTCCAATTGGTCAAAGGGTTTGACAAGGTAATCATCGACTCCGGCTTCCATCGCCTCCAGCAAGTCCTTCTTGGCGTCTTTTCCGGTGAGGAGGACCACATAGGAGTACGATTTGCCTTGTTCTGCAAGCCGGATCCTCCGGCACAGTTCGACACCGTCAATGTCCGGCAACACCCAGTCCAGCAGGACTAACCTGGGACAGCCGGGGCGTTGCAGATGCGACCAGGCATCCGATCCGTCTTTGGCTATCGTGAAGGGAAAGCCCCACTCTTGAAAATGAGACGTCAGTATCTGCCTGTAGACTGGCGAGTCTTCCACAACGAGAATTTCCATTGGCAAAATCTTCCAACTCTCTGTCGACATCTATTACAACTTCACGGACTCTAACCCACCATTGCGTTCGTACAGGGTGCCATCACAAACAGGTCGGCGCTGATGAGAACAAGGCCGACGAAGGAGCTGGCGATGTGGCGTTTCGCATTGGGGGTGAGCTACGGGCTAGCACATTGGTGACATCTCAACTGCCGGCTTCTTAATCTGGTTCTTGCGAGTGAGCCAATCGTTCAGAATCTTGAGGTCGACCGGGGAAATGTGAAGAAATTCACAGCCCGCTGCATCGTACTTTCGCGTCCACTGGACGCGTGCCTGAATATGTACGGCCCTGTCGTTTTCGGGCAACATGAGCCGAAACGACAACACATCTCCGACAGTCATTTCCTGATTGGTCTTGAGGCCCACTCCTCCGTCGCCGATGTCCGTGACCATCACAGTCCCAGACCAACCTTCGCGATCGGTCGCGTTGACCGAGCTCATGACGGGATACCTTGTGTATCGGCGATGGTCGCAAAGCATCCTGGAATAGGCAACCCTCAAGGACTTGGCGCCGGACTCGGCGGTCACGGGTTTGCGAACGATGACATCGGCGCCCCGTACCGGGCAGTTTTCCGGGGACACCGCAACCAGCGTCGGCTTCTGCCATCCGCGAAACTTTCGCATCCTGTTGACGAATTCCGCGGAGTCGTCCTCCCAATCGACAATGACGAGATCGGTGCTGCCTTCTACAAGCCGATCAAACGCCTCCGAAGAGCTCAAACAGATGTTGGTGGCGATAGAGAGGTTGTCGAGTAACCTGTTCATGACAGAGACAACGCCCGTGTCACGGGAAACCAACAAACACTCAAAAGCCATATCTGACGTCACATTTCACCTCTCCCACCAAGGGGCGACCCTTCCGCTGGCAACTTGTACGCGCCCGTCCTGGCGACTTGCCGCTGCAACCCCGTCTCGACTGAACAATTAGCGTGCGCAAGCGAGGACGTGCCACGTTTGTGTTTCTAGTTCATGAACCGAGAAGCCGCTTTTTACCCAGCCTTTTGGCCGTCTCGAGGCTGCTGCTTGAAGTCATAGTGCATTTTCATCGCCACGGATCTTTTTGCTGGAACATCCGCTCAAAGAGCAACTCGCACCGGCCACCCGCGCGGCGGAGTGTCTAGAACTTGGAGTAGGTTCCAGATTCCAGACGCACTTGGCTCCCCCCGACTTGCAACGGTAAGACGGCATTCGGCGTCATAGCGACGAACTCTTACTGACGCTAACCAGCCGGTGATTTGGGCAACGGTGGGTCGTCGAACGAACTCGTTTGTCCACGGCCGTCCCGGCACAATCAGGGATGTCGGGAACCGTCGATAGCTGAGGGTGTAAGTTCGTCGGCGGTCGAGTCGCCGATCGCAGTCTATGGAGGTACTCGACACAGAGACAAAGCACACAAAACCGGACGAGCCAGCAGTGATCCTTAGCGCCTGGCGCGCAACTGTATACGCTGAAGCTATGCGCTCTCGCCGTGTCTTTCTAGCCTCATCCTGGACAACAACTGGTAGATGGTTGCGCGACCGACACCAAGAATCGTCGCTGCGCGCGCTTTGTTGCCGCCGACTCGCTCCAGCACTCGCATGAGGTGACGCCTCTGGACTTCCTCAAACGAAAAAAGGGTCTCATCAGTGGTAAGACCGTCGCTCCCTTGGGAACGTATTCGTTCGGGCAACTCGTGGATGTCGATGAATCTGGAGTCCGTCATCATGCAGGCAGTTCCGATTACATTCTCGAGCTCCCGAATGTTTCCCGGCCATAGATAGGTTGCCATTTGGCTTTGCGCTCTCCTAGTCAAACCCGAGATTGTCTTCTTATATTCCGCAGCAAACTTGTCCACGAAATATCTCTCCAACAATGGCAGGTCTTCGCGTCGGTGTGCCAGCGCTGGCAGACTAATCTCGACAACTGCCAATCGGTAGTAGAGGTCTTCGCGAAAGTGGCCGTCCTTTACCATGGTTCGTAGATTGCGATTTGTGGCCGCGATCACTCGAACATCCACATCGCGCGACACGGAGGAGCCCACTCGTCGGACTTGATGATCTTGTAACACTCGAAGCAACTTGGCCTGAGTGCCCAGAGAGAGTTCACCAACCTCATCGAGAAAGATGGATCCGCCCTGCGCATTTTCGAAAAGACCCGCTCTATCCTGGGTAGCGCCCGTGAAAGCACCCTTTACGTAACCAAACAATTCGCTCTCTGCCAAGCTCTCGACCAGAGCGGAGCAATTGCAAACTACAAGCTTGTCGGCTGCAGCTGAGCTGAGTCGGTGCAGAGCCCTGGCGACCAATTCTTTTCCTGTCCCGGTCGAGCCAGATATCAGCGCCGTCTTAAAGTGCGGTGCGACCCGCCGGATCTTCGAAATGACCTCCAGCATCAGAGGGCTGCGGCTGATGATACCCTCAAATTGACAAGCCTTCAGTAGTTCCTGATCCAGAAGTAGCGTCTTTCGGCGTATCTCCGCCTCCGTCGAGACGCTGGCGATACGGTCGCGGAGTCTTGGAAGGTCCAGCGGTTTTGTTAAATAGTCGCAGGCGCCTTTCTGAATCGCTTCGATGGCAGATTCGGTCGAGTAGTGTCCCGTAATCACGATCACATTCGCTGCCGGATCGACGGCGAGCATGCGCTCCAAAAGCTCCATGCCCTTCACTTTCGGCAACATAAAATCTAGCAGGACGATTCTTGGTCGGGTCTGCACAAACAGAGCAAAGCCCGCCTCGGCGTTCTCTGCGGTAAGGATCTCCAACCCCTCCTCTTGCAGAGCATCCGCGACGAACGTTAAGGTCTGCGGATCGTCATCTATCGCTAATAACTTCAAGGCGTTCGGTTTACTCATTGGTAGACACCTTGCGCTTCCTCGGCTAGATTCCTGTCACCAACGTTCGAGTGTCACGCTTAGAGAAAGGTTGTGAACAGGTGGCGACCGCGACGCCACAACCTTGTTCGCCAAAGTGACGTTGTTTAAGGAGGACTTGCCAATGAGTCGTTGACGAATTCTCGGCGCGCGGTTTTTCGTGATGGGGATTTACGGGTACGAGTCTATGCCGCGCGTTGTAGGAACCAACAGCACTCCCTTGGCTGACGATCTCAGCCGCGCTGGCCAGGGCAACGTGGGAAAACCGCGCTTTTAACCAGCCTCTCAGAAAGCCGGGGTGAAGTCAAGGTAAAACACCCAGAACTCGCGGCATAAGCTCACGATAACAGGAGATAGCGATCAGAAACCGCGTTGACTATTCTTGCGAAGTCACGGCAACAATGCCAAGTGACCAGATCCAAAGTAAGCGTGGTGATCGAACGATGGAGTGATTAGGGACTGAATTAGTGGCTTTTACGCACAGAGTTTGCCGTGGCCTGGATCTACAACCGCCCGGCCTGGCGTCCGGGCGTCGCAACGGGCAGCTAGCGGATCGCAATAATGTTGTTGGCCACGACTGCACTTTCGCCGGCAACGATCATCCGCATCGCGATGCGTTCTGCTTTGAAGTGGTGGGTCCGATGCAAAAGATAGACTGCCCCGACTCCCGCGCCAAAACCCAGGGCGAACCCTGCAGCCTGTGCCGCCGGACCGCGTGTAACGAAGGGGCGCATGATGGGATTGCCTTCTTGGAGACCCTGGCTCAAGCCGCGCTGAGTAGTGATGGCGTCGGCGGTGATGAGCCCAGCCAGAACGCCGACTTCCGCCTTGTTCTCCAGCGTCCAGAAATGATCTTGTTGTTGGACTGGCGCGTCAGGAAGAGCGAAACGGGTAACCGCAAGATTCTGTGCTTGCATCACCGCGCTCAGTAGGAGAATCGAGAGGAGATATTTCATTTGGGCTCCAGTACTTCTCTGTTTTGGTAGCCCCAGAATAGGTCTTATAAGTACGGTGGTACATGGCCCAATGTCATGGGGGAGTGGCCCTCCGGTAAGGGTAACCGTGGTGATTTTGCAGTGTTACTATCGCAACTATTCCACACGGAATCCCCGTTGCTCCTCCCGCAAGCCATTGACTCTCCGGCTTTTAGGCTAAAGGGCGACCCGGCGAATTCGGAACGGAACGAGTGTCCGGGGCACATCAGTAACTGTTACCTGGGTAATATGAGCATCCGTCCATTTTGGGCGGTCTGCCGGATTATCGTCTCGATTGCCGCAATGTCGGCAGTGACAGCGTTCGATCATGTCCCTGGAACGGGTGAGTTGCGTGAAATGTTTGGAATAGGTGTTTTGGTCTTTCGGCACACCGCGTGCACCGGTTGTCTCCGGGTGAAGCGACTTTCGGTGGTACCTTCTCCGGGTCGCTTCGATTTCAGATTTGCGAAGAGGCAGCTCCGTTAATTGAGAGTGGCATGTCGGCCCATGAGCGGTGCACTATTATCCAAAGTGCGGCACAAAAGTGAATGGTTTGTTCGCGCAAATTCGTTCTTAATAGCGTAGAGCCATTTTCGGCGTAGCTGCGACGACTGGGCGCGCGCTGTTCTTCCGTCTCGATGCACGGCGGATGGGGTAGCTGCTGAAACTGTAAGAATTCGGGAACCATTCCAGCTTTCAGAAGCAATCGTTGAATTGGGGGAACGAACCGACGACCTCGAGCTTTCGGCACTTTGAAGGCGGTTTTCGGAGGATTGGTTTTTAGCAGTCTGCTCCGAGGACCCACGAGGTAATCTGTGCCAGAAAAAGAGTTGCTACGCGTTTCCGAACTTAGATATCGCCGGTTGTTCGAAACCGCCAAAGACGGGATCTTGCTTCTCAACGCGAAGACCGGAGAGATAACCGACGTCAACCCATTTCTGATCAATTTATTGGGCTACACGCACGAAGAATTGATTGGGAGGCGACTCTGGGAGATCGGGCCCTTCAGAGACATCAAAGAATGCAAGCTAGCCTTTTTAGAGTTGCAAGACAAAGAGTACATCCGCTACGAGTCTCTCCCCCTTCAAACCAAGACCGGCGGGGCCATTGCCGTGGAGTTTGTTAGCAACGTCTACGGATTGAGCGCCGGGACAAGAGTCATTCAATGCAACATTCGTGACATCACGAAGCGCAAGCAAGCGGAAGATGCAAGGCTGGAAGCCGAGAAAAGCTACCGCGACATTTTTGAGAGAGCGGTCGTCGGTATCTTCCGAAGCGCCCCGAACGGACAATATGAAGATGTCAATCCGGCGATGGCCCACATGTTCGGCTACAACTCGCCGGAAGAGCTGATAACGAGTGTTCACGATATTTCGAAGCAGGTTTATGTAGATCCCCGGCGTCGGGATGAGTTCAGACAGTCGATGGAAAAGCATGGCGTCGTCAAAGACTTCGAGTGCGAGGTCTACCGTAAGGACGGCAGCACAATTTGGATTTCAGCGAACGCTCGGGCGATCCTCAAGGATGGTGTGGTGACCCATTACGAAGGGATGAACGAGAATATCACCGAGCGCAAGCGCTTAGAAGAGTGCCTTCGTCAAGGGCAGAAAATGGAAGCTGTCGGCCAGCTCGCCGCAGGGCTTTCGCACGATTTCAACAATCTTCTCGGCGTCATCAACGGGTACAGCGAGATGCTTCTATCCAATCCAGAGTTCGGAAAAGTGACGCGACGCCGACTCGGGCAAATTCTTCAAGCGGGACGACACGCTACTTCCCTTACTCGCCAGCTTCTGGCCTTCAGCCGTCAGCAGATACTGGAACCCAAAGTGCTGAACCTGAACGCTGTCCTCGCAGACATAGCCACGATGTTACATCGTCTGATTGGTGAGCACGTCGAACTAAGAACCGTACTGGATCCTAATTTGGACGCGGTCAAGGCGGACCCCACTCAAATAGAACAAATCGTCTTCAATGTTTGTGTCAATGCCCGTGATGCCATGCCTGAGGGCGGTACGATCACCATTGAAACGGCCGCCGTGGAGGTCGACGAGAAGTTGGCTGCGCAACACTTCCCGATGAAGCCGGGTAGCTACGTTCGACTGGCCGTGAGTGACACCGGCATCGGCATGGACAGCGAAACGTTGTCTCACATTTTCGAGCCCTTCTTCACGACCAAGGGACCGGACCAGGGGACTGGCCTGGGATTGGCCACGGTCTATGGCATTGTGAAGCAGAGCGGGGGATACGTGTGGGCGTACAGTGAACCAGGCCAGGGGTCAACCTTTTCTGTGTATCTGCCGACCGTGAATGAGGAGGCAGAGTCTCGCAATGACGATGTCGAGCCGAGGGATATCGCGCGCGGAACAGAGACGATCCTACTCGTGGAAGATGCGGCCTCCTTGCGGGATATGACCCGCGAATTCCTCGAGGGAAGCGGCTACACTGTGCTGGAGGCCGCAGATGGCAAACAAGCGATTGAGATTGCCGAGAACTACGAAGGGAACATCGCGTTGCTGCTAACCGACGTAGTGATGCCGAAGATCGGAGGGCTCTCTTTGGCCAAGAACCTGCTAAAACAGAGATCTGGATTGAAAATACTCTACATGTCCGGTTATGCAAATAGAGCCATCGTCGACAGCGGAACGCTGAAACCGGATGTGGCCTTTCTTCAGAAGCCCTTCGGCGCGCAGGAACTGGCCAAGAAAGTCCGCAAACTACTAAATGAGTCTGGAAAAGCGAAGTCTCGAGCCGCAAATTGACCGCGGCTACCTTGGCAACCGCGGCGACCCTACAGCAAGTCCTAATGAGTGCCTTGGGGGCAAGAATGCCTATCGACATCTTGAGGTACAAATAACGCACCCCATGTTTACGACTGTGCCGCGCGAGTTTGCGCTCCGAAACGCGATTCGGGAGTCTGGTCTCGGAGTTTGTCGGCAACGTCGTCAACTGCTAACGGCTTGCTGAAGTAATAGCCTTGAATTTCGTCGCAATGATGTGCTCGCAGGAATGCCACCTGCTTTTCATTTTCCACGCCTTCGGCAATCACCTTGATATTCAGGCTTTTCCCCAGGCTAATGATCGCAGTGGTAATTGCCGCGTCATCAGAGTTTGCGGTGAGGTCCCGTATAAACGTGCGGTCGACTTTCAACTTGCTTACCCGGAACTGTCTCAAGTAGTTGAAACTGGAATAGCCGGTCCCGAAGTCATCAATCGCCAGGGTAAGCCCCATCGCCTTTAACTCCTGAAGAACTGATAACGTCACGTTTGCGTCGGCTAGTAGGAGGCCCTCTGTGAGTTCCAGTTCGAGGTATTGGGGTGCGAGGCCCGTCTCCTGGAGCACCCTTCTGACTAGTTCACAGAAATCCTCTTGACGAAACTGTATCGCCGATACGTTTACCGCCACTGAAACGATGGGAAGCCCTTCATCTTGCCATGTCCGGGCCTGAGAGCACGCGGTCCTGAGCACCCATTCACCGATTGGTAGGATGAGGCCGCTGTTCTCGGCAATTCGTATAAATTTATCCGGTGATACTAGACCCAATTCCGGATGTTGCCAGCGGAGGAGTGCTTCCAGTCCTGTGATTCTTCCTGTGGCGATATCCATCTGCGGTTGATACATCAGAAAGAGTTGTTGTTTGGCAAGAGCCGAACGCAAGCTGCTTTCTAAAGTCAACCGTTCGACAGCCTGTGAGTTCATGTCTGCGCTGTAGAAACGAAAGTTGTTACGGCCGTTAGCCTTGGCGCTATACATGGCCGCATCGGCATTCTTGATTAGCGTTTCGCAATCTGTACCGTGTTCCGGAAAAATGCTGATGCCGATGCTGCAACCAACATGGAGGGAGTGTTCGCGAACGACAAATTCAGCGGTCATTGCATCCATGAGCCTCTCAGCGGCAACAGCTGCGTCGGCTGTGTCCTTTACGTGAGTCAGCGCGATCATGAATTCGTCGCCCCCGAGACGGGCGACGGTGTCTTGTTCACGTCCCCATGTCTTAAGTCGTTCTGCAACTTCTTTCAATAGGAGGTCGCCGACCGAGTGCCCCAGCGAGTCATTGATGTCTTTGAAGCTATCGAGATCGAGGAACAGGAACGCGATTTCGTACTGCTGCCGACGGGCGTCCGCAAGTGCCTTCGTCAATCGATCCTGAAGAAGAGTGCGATTGGGTAGTCCCGTAAGGGCATCGTAGTAGGCTAAATATTGGATTCGTTCCTCTGCGACTTTACGGTCCGTAATGTCCGCGTTTGTTCCCTCATATCCCACCACTACACCATCTTCAGACACGGTTCGCATACTCGCGGAGAGCCACATCTTGCTGCCGTCTTTGCGATAGACCTCGGATTCAAAGTTCTTGACCATTCCCTCGTCTCTCAGTAGGCACATCAACTCTCCTCGGCGCTCGGGATCGACGTAAACTTGCTGTGAAATGTTGGTGATATTCGATATCAATTCGTTAGGAGAGTCGTAGCCCAGCATATCGGCCATCGCAGGATTTACGTTGATGTACCGGCCACCGGGCGTGCTCTGAAAGATACCGACGACAGCACCTTCGAAGATAGCGCGGTACTTTTCTTCCGCTTGAAGAAGCGCATGCTCAATCCGCTTACGTGCGCTGATGTTATCAAAAGTAGCAACAAAGCATCCCTTTCCCACCCCATAGGCTGAGACGGAGAACCACATCCCCAAGGCTTTAATTCCGATCTCGAATCTCTCTGGCTCACAGGTCAGTGCCACCCGGCTGTATCTCTCAAACAATTCTGACTGCGAGTCTTTGCTATCCGGGATGACCTCGGTAAATCTCTTGCCCACCACATTTTGCAAACCCGTAAGCTTTCCGAATGAACTGTTGACGGCGAGATATACGAAGTCGATAGGACGGCCGCGGTCGTCAAAAACCATTTCGCAGTGGGCGAAGCCTTCCGACATGTTTTCAAAAAGAGAGCGATAACGGCTTTCGCTTTCTTCCCCCGCTTTCCGCACGCTGATGTCTGAAATGAGGCCAGTGGCAACCAGCAAGCCATTCGAGTCCTTAGTAGCCACCGCCCGATCATGCGCCCAGAACCATTCCCCATTCTTTTTCTGTGCCCGGCATTCGATATCGTAGGGTTTGCCCTCCTCAATCAGAGATTGAAACGCCTGCCCCACTTTTTCTTTGTCATCCGGGTGGACCGACTTAAACCAGAGGGAGTCTCCCTGCTGGCGAAATTCATCAGCAGAGTATCCGAGGAGGGCTTCGACTTGAGGACTCACGAAAATTACATTACCCTTTGCGTCGGTCTTCCATACAACTTCGGGGATGGTCGTCACCAATAATCGATACTCCTCTTCGCTATCGCGTAGTCTTTTCTCCGATAGCAAGAGTTGGCTGAGGTCGATTTCGGTTCCGAGAATGTCGATTTTTCGCCGCTCTTCGGTAAGCGCGACAAAGGCGATAGATTCCACACTGTCTGCTGCGGTGGGGCTGAGTGACGTTGCTTCGAACTTCAAGTTCCACAGCGACGCAAACGTCAGCAGGAAAAACGCGGATAGGTACAGCGATGATGCAACCATGCTGGACGGCCCTGTGGAAAAACCGCTAAAGGCAACTCGCCTAAGTGCCTCAAGAGCAACCACGAGCGCCAGTGCAGCGGTGGCCGAACGGCGAGCACGAGTCGTGGGATGCGGCTGGAACATGATTCCTCAGAATGTTAGGCCAACGAGACGTGGGACTATCACGTTCGGAGATGCATGTACGTGGCCAAATCACTATCTGGCTAAGTCGATGACCAGACTGAAGTGTCTCAAAGAGGCGCAATCGGAAGGATAAGAAATCGTCCACGGCATGAACACTGTTCCAGTATCTGCACGGTTTGAAACGCACCGGCAAGTACTAGCCAAGAGGGCCGCTTTCGCTATTCGGAATCGTGTGAAACTGACCCCCGAACTCAGTCATCTGCCACTTAGAGATCAGGAGCGGGCGGGACAGCTTGCCAGACTGCCGGGGGACTTGGTGATGCGGCTCCGCAGATCGAGCGCGAGTGACAAAAGTTCCGGCCTCCGCCATACTGCGCGAAGTAGACATGGGCCTACAACGACCGCTTCTGTCGTTCACTCGATTCCGTCAAGAAGACATCGAAAATTTCCTCGTGTCTCACTTGTCATCCACAGCTTCCAAAATCATGCGGGACAGTGTATGAACAATACTGTTCTCCGCGACCAACGATGGACCAGATAGGAGAACTGCAATGGCAGTGGTCTATTTGGAGTGGAATTTCGCGGCAAGAGCGAAGACGCGTAGTATGACCGAGTCTCGCATGTCATCGGCGAATTGCTAATCCAACGACCTGCTTTGCCTAAGGCTTAGTGCTTGCCGCGTGTGGAGTAATGCTCGCGAACGCGCTACCTGCATGCTCCGCAGAAAAGGGTAGGGGATTCCATGATTCTCGCGGCTTTAGCTGACCACTAAGGTCAAGCGATCCCGCGAGCTGCCCATCGTCATGAAGCTGTGAGTCGCTTTCCAAGCGCGATTTGTCCACACGAGAGTATCCCGGTAGACTCAACACAAAATCCCACCGAATGCCTGGAACGGAGTAACCAGGCCAAGCGGAGCCGGCAGCGAAGTGATCCTGGAGAAGAGTTCCAGGGCGCAGTGCCGCAAAATCAGAAGTGGGCCCCCAAAGGGTCTCAGACTTGGCGGGACAAAGAGCTCGAAAAATGGTTTTCTTGTCAGCCAGTTCCGGAGAATGTTTCGATTCCTGACTCCTCGGTGGGGACGCAGTCTTTGCCAACCGCTTCCAAAGTGGGGGAAAGTCTACATTTCTATTTTTTTCGGCCCCACAATCGCTGGCCATTCGCCGCAAAATTCTCTGCTCTGCTTTTGCTATCTGCAACCACGCACACGCAGGGATTCACGGGTGTACCGAGAGTTCGAATCCCTCCCTCTCCGCCATACAGTCTGCAGTGCAGAGAAATCCGCCTGGATTGCTCTGGAATAGCGAAAAATCGGTGCTATTCAGCGATTCTTCCTGTGAGACTGGACCAGAGAAAGTGTGATGGTTAAGTGTGGCGGCCAGTTTTGCTGCCTTTTTCTCCGCAGGGCATGGGAGCAGTCCGGTTTCCGCGAAGCAGACAGGCGAATGCAATGCGTTCATAGACCGACGATGTGGCGAAAGTGAACTTGACTTTTAGCGGGCTCACAAAGCTGCTCTTTCCTTCCTGCAAGTGGCTCCCGCTAAACTTCCTACAAGCCGACTTCTGGCCCGGAATAATTTCTGGTTCGACCCTGACTCAGGCTGAACCAACAACCGCCACGTTACTCCATCAGTAAACGCACGCCGACTTATCGGCATTGATCGTGGTTCACGAGACGATAGCTTCGGGTTGGTACAGTCAAGCGTGGTTCAACACTGGCAGTGCGGATGCCGTTGGTGTCAAAGCAGGCCGCGCGGTTGGCCCAGAGACGTCCCCAAGGCGGGCTGTTGATGAACACCACGTGTGCGCCCCAGTCGAAGCGGCACAAACTGCATTCCCAGGGACGAAATGCCGCGCGGTTCTTCGATTGAGCCGGATCACGCAAGAAAATGGGACCCAGTCACATTGAAGGCCGCCGACGGGACTCGCCATGTGCGCCGGTGGAGCAGAGATCGCGATTGTTCCAAGGCATTAGCTCGAGGGCATTGGAGGTCTGGTAGTCTTACTTCGCCTTGTAACCGCAAACTGGAAGCGATGGTGGCGGGATGAATGATCTCTACAGAGAGGCTGTTTCGCTGTCGTTCTTCGCGAAAGGCGCTGCTGCAACTGTCGGAGTCCTCATCATCCACACCGCGTTTCGCGTGCTCGAAAAAACGCTCCCCCGGCGCTTTGGCCGGGCCGATGCGCGATATAAGATTCGCAAGCTGATCGTCTTTTCCGGATACTTCTCGATCCTCCTTTTCCTCGCCTTCCTTTTTGAAGATCGCCTGGGCCGCCTCAGCTTTGCCTTTGGTATCGCCGGCGCGGGTGTGGCGGTCGCCCTGCAGGACGTGGTGGCCAGCATTGCCGGCGCCTTCTCCATCGGCTTTTCAAAGCTGTATGCGGTGGGAGACAGAGTTCAGATCGGCGACACTCGAGGGGACGTGATCGATATCGGACTGCTGCGCACCACCTTGATGGAAACGGGGAGCTGGGTCAGCCAGGACTTGTACAACGGCCGCATCGCTCGCATCCCCAACAGCACCGTCTTGCGCGGGTCCGTTTTTAACTACTCGCAAGGATTCCGGTTTGTTTGGGACGAGATTAACGTGCTGTTTAAAATCACCAGCGATTGCCAGCTTGCCAAAGCGATGCTTTTGCGGGCAGCCAACGAGGCGATTGGCGAGTACCTAGTCGAGGCGCAGAGCTCATGGAAAGTGATGAGTGACAATTATGAAAGCGCAAATCCTCCGTTGGAACCTACCGTCGCTCTCGTCGTAAATGCCGGATCGCTGGAATTTACCGTCAGCTACGTGGTCGACTACACGAAACGAACCGCTATGAAAGATCAGTTGTTCACGAAAATCGTAGAGGAAGTCGCAAATAGCGATGGGCGGCTCGAATGGGCATCGTCGGCAGTTATTCCCATGAGGCCGCCCGGCGATGCCGGACGCGAATCGAAGGTGCTCCTCCCGTCATCTTCGACTCTTGGTGCAGGCCACGCGGCAGATGCCCATTAGCGCCTGCCCACCCTTAGGCCACCCTGAAGATTGGGGGTGGTCCTGGCCCTTTTCAATGATGTGTGAACAAGGTTGACTTCACATCCGCCAGTATTACGCGCCATCGCAGATCACGTCTGGACATCGGATGCATTAGTTGGTTTACTACACCCTTGAAGCGGCAGTGACAGAAAGGACTCCTATGTCCAGAATCGTGCTGGGGATCATCTGTGGTTTGGTGTTCGGCGCTATAGACATCGGAATTATGCTGCCGATGAGCTTCCCCGACAAGAAGGCTGCAATCCCCGCAGCTTTCATTGCACGGTTTGGGATTGGATTCGTGATCGGCGCGGCCCGTTTGCCTTGGCCTGGCTGGGCGGTCGGCCTATGCTTCGGTCTGCTGTTGAGTATTCCTGATGCCCTCATCACGAAGGCTTATGCGCCGATCATCGGCATGGGAGCTGTAGGCGGAACTATCATTGGCGTTCTCATCGGGAGATTCGGGCATTAGACTCAAGCGGCTTATTTTGATAGACAAGTCCCTACATTGGCGATCATGCACTCGTCGAGATCCGCCGATTCAGCTTACCGAGACGAAACAGCGCGATGGGTCAGGGCCTGGGGCTCGCGGCCGTCTCGGAGGCCCGTGCCAGTGCTTGTGTGTCGACATACTCCCGGATGTTCGCCACTTTGTCATTTCGAACGGTGATGGCGAAGACCCAATGATCCTCGAACGTCTTATTCGTGGCTTTGATTCTCCCCCTAGCGAAGCCGACGACCAGAACCCGGTCTCCCTGCGCTATGAATTCGGGAGGCTCCGGGAACGAAGTTTCCACCATTTCGTTAGCCTTCTTAAGTAAGTTATTCAATCCAGCGTGTCCGCGGTGCGTGCCGGCCAGCGACCAGTCCTCGCCCGGAATGATCCACTCAATATCTTCGGCAGACAAAGCCAGCAGATCTTGCTTGTCGCGGCGGCCGAGTGCCGCAAGAAAATCCTTCACAATCTGGACATTCTTTTCGGTGCTCATCGAAATCTCTCCTTTTCCTCTTCCTCTACATCAAGTGCGTCCGATCTAGTCCGACGTTTCGGAACCATCCTTCTCGGTTCAAATCGCGCGGTTATAGATTGATTACCGCTGCTTCTTGAACAAATCCTGGAAGATGAGCTGACCCCAGGTGCGGCCGCGTGCGTGCACCAGCGCGCCACCCTCATTGAGCTTTCCCAGCTTGACGGGTGCGAACCCGAGTTGTTTGGCCAAATCCGCCACGGGAGAGATTGCGTCCTCATCATCGCTCGATAAAAAGACGACCCGATGGCCCCCTTCGACGACCGGGTCGGTAGCCAAAATGGCTGCACCCAGGTGATTGAAGCCTTTCACGAGCTTGGCGCCGGTGAACGCCTTCGCGACGAAGGCGGAGGATGGGAGACCGTCCAATTCCTCGGGTGGGACTGGAAACGCGTTCGTCGCGTCGATGACCGTCTTGCCTTCCCAACTTGGCAGGGCCTTCGCAACCTCGCGGTGTTCCCCAAATGGGACCGCTAAGATGATGGTGTCGGCCTCGAGTGCATCCCGGAGCGACCTGGCGACGACGGTAGGTCCGATCGCCCGAGCCTGCGGCGCCAACGCCTCAGGCGGCCGGCGACTCGCGACAGTCACGTTGATGTTTTTACGGGCGAACGCATGGGCGAGGGCCTGGCCTATCTTGCCGAATCCGACAATCGCATAGCTCATAGTGCTTCTCCGATCCATGTTGATGTTGATCCCAACCGCTGACTTCAGATGGCCGAGAAGCCGCCGTCGACATTCAACTCCACCCCGTTCACGAAGCTCGAATCGTCGGAAGCAAGAAACAGCGCGACCGTCGCGATTTCCTCAGGTTGCCCCATTTTTCCCCGCGGGATCAAGGATTCGAACATCTCCTTCGCCTCCTTGGTGAGAACTTCTTCCTGCATCGGTGTGGCGATCGGCCCCGGGCCCAGCACGTTCACCCGGATATTCCTGCCTTTCAGTTCGTTGAGCCACGTGCGCGCAAACGAGCGCAATGCCGCCTTACTCGCGGCATACACGCCGAAGCCAGGAAAACCTTTCACCGAAGCAACGGATCCGGTCATGATGATCGATCCGCCATCGTTGAACAGCGGTAACGCCTTCTGAACCGTAAACAGCGTTCCGCGCGTATTCAGGCCGAAGGTCGCATCAAAGTGCTGCTCAGTAATCGCGCCCAGTGGTAAGGCCTCGCCCCTGCCAGCGCTCGCGAACAGGACGTCGATCTTGCCCTTTTCCCGCTTGACCGTATCGAACAGACGGTCCAGGTCGTCGAGATTGGCCGCGTCACCGCGCATGCCGGTCACGCTTCGGCCAATCAGCTTGACGGCTTTATCGAGCTGCTCCTGCCTCCTGCCCGTGATGAAAACGTAGGCGCCTTCTTCAACAAACAGCTTGGCGCTCGCCAGCGCCATGCCGCTTGATCCACCCGTGATGACTGCAACTTTTCCTTCAAGCTTTCCCATAATGACTCCCTTCGGTAGACGCTCAGCATCAGTACAGTTGAGTAGATTTCCTTGGTGGTGGACGAGAACTGCTCGGGAGTCCTAATATTTTGTCTATTCGTCCAGAAGGTAGAGGCTAAGTTGGATTCGATAACAGACATCTTTAGAACGATGCACGTAACCGCTTTCGGTCTGCACAGGCTCGAAGCCACAGCCCCGTGGGGCATAAAACAGGAAAACCAGACCGAAGGAAAGGTCACAGCTTCCGACAAAAAAATGTCATCCACAGATTTGGCGCACTTCGCCATGCTTTCGCGCGGCAGCTGCTGGCTGAGTGTGGAAGGAATTCCGGAGCCGATTCCCCTCACCGGGGGTGATTGCTTTTTACTGGCTAAGGGGACTTCGATTGTTTTGCGCGACAGCCAGCGAACACGTCCGAGGTGGAGCTTCCGCGAGATCGGGGCCAAGGCCAACGGCAATGTCGCTCTTTGTGGCGGCGGTGGCGCACCGACGACAATCGTCTGTGGATCCTTGAGTTTCGATCGCGCCAGCCTCAGGCCGATCACTCAGTTATTGCCCAACTTCATTTTGATGAAGGCCGATCAGGCACGCACGCTTGCTCTTCACACCACAGTGCAGGCGCTCGCGTCAGAGATGGAAGAACAGGCGCCGGGATCTGAAGTCGTCGCCAGTCGATTGGCCGAAGTTCTGTTTATCCAGGTACTCCGGGCGCATATCGCGTCGGGACCGGAACGCAACAAAGGATGGCTTCGTGCAATTTTCGATCCTCAAATAGGCGCTGCTCTGAGTGCCATTCATGACAGAGTGAATACACCATGGACAGTCGAATCCCTGGCCGAAGCGGCTGGCATGTCTCGCTCCGCATTCGCAGCACGTTTCAAAGAGCTACTCGGACAAACGCCGCTGGAATACGTAACCGAGTGGCGGATGCAGAAGGCCATACAGCTACTTGAACGGCGTGACAAAAAGCTCCCAGAAGTCGCTCGGTTGGTCGGTTACGAATCCGACGCTGCGTTCGGTAAGGCGTTCAAACGAGTTGTCGGGGCCAACACTGGCGAATACATCAAACGTGCTTTTGAAACATAAACCGTGAACTTGCCTTTGTGAAGCGTTCTGAGACAGAGTCGATGTAGCGACGCCAACGGGAAAACTAAAAGGGCACTATGATCGTCTGTTAACTCCAAACGATAAGTCCCGAGAAACGGGCTTGCCGTCACCGATGAATCCCTGACGAGAAGCCGACTCTGGACTGCAACAACTTCCTGTTTGCCCGTCATTCGATAGTGATCCAATCACGCATACTTCAGTCGGAAAGCCCCACGTTCCAAATGTTGACTAATAGTTCCGACGGGGACACAGGTCCTTATAAATGGACACCAACCTGAATCCTCACTCGCCGCTTCGCACCGACCTTTTACGCGCAGACACCTTCTTGGTTGCCCTCTTTTTCGTGGGCTTGATTCGGAGTGCACCTATGGGCTTCCGACGCGTGGAAACAGCTATCAACCACGCCTCAAACCCAAATTCGAGTCCGCTTGCCGGTTTGATCTCGCCTAACACTTGAGCGGCTTCTAACGCCACGGCTCCATGTAAGAACGCCCAAAGCGCGACGGACGCCTGCGGAGCTCGGTCGGACCCGGCAATTCGTTGCACCTGCTCGACAGTGAACGCCCAGAGGCTTAGGTGTGAGGTCGCATCGGGCCCTGGCGCGTGGAGACTCATCATCGCCTCGTAGAGGTGAGGATTGTCCCTTGCGAACTTGATGTAAGTAGATGACATCTCGCGGATTGCGGTAACCGGTTCGCACCCGTCGGCTGCCTTCCTCAGCGCCAGTTCCAGTTGCTGTGCAGCTTCGTTTGCCAGGGCAGCTTCGAGTGCACCGCGATCTGAAAAGTAACGGTAGATCGCATTAGGCGCTAGGTCGAGGGAAGCAGCGATGTTCCGTAGCGATAAGTTGCGGATACCTCCGTGAACGAGTTCTTTAATCGCAGCCGAAAGGATGGATTGACGGTCTGTTTTCGACGGATACGGCATAAAGAACACTGTACACCTTGACACGCCTGCTGCCAAGCTGTACGCTGTACACATTGAAAATGAACGGTGATCATCTTAGGAGAAATGCAATGGCTAACAGCAAAGATGTCGTGGTCACGGGAGTCTCCACCGGAATCGGTTGGGGAACCACAAAGGTGCTTGTTTCAAAAGGATTTCGCGTGTTCGGTTCCGTGCGCAACCAGGCTGACGCCGATCGTTTGCAAAGAGAGTTCGGTAACAGCTTCGTGCCTCTCATGATGGACATTACGAACGCAGACGCTGTGCATCAAGCAGCCGAGAAGGTCGGCTCCATGATCGGCGACAGGAATCTTGTTGGCCTGGTGAACAATGCAGGAATCGTGGTCAGTGGGCCGCTGCTTTATCTGAAGCCCAGCGAGTACAGGCGGCAGTTGGAGGTCAACATGATCTCCCCGCTTGTCGTAATCCAAGCCTTCGCGCCTCTGTTGGGAACGGATAAGAAGAGGCAGGGGCCCACCGGGCGCATAGTGAACATTACCTCTAGCGTGGCAAGAGTTGCCATCCCGCTTCTCGGTGCCTATAGCGCTTCCAAATTTGGCCTTGAAGGGATGTCGGACGCGTTGCGGCGAGAACTGATGTTATTTGGCATCGACGTCGTGATCATTGAACCGGGTACCGTGAACACGGCGATGTATGACAAGGGCGAAAAAGAAGATCTGAGTGAGTTCAAGCAGACCGAGTATTGGGAGGCGGTGCAGAACTTCCAGAAATTCATCGTCACCGAAGCACGTACGAATGGCTTATCCCCTGAGCGTTTGGGCGAAGCCGTCCACGTTGCACTCAGCACGGCGAAACCGAAGGCACGCTACGCGGTCATTCCGCAACGTTTCAAGAACTGGACTTTGCCCAGACTTCTTCCTGCGAGGATGGTCGACGCTGAGTTTGCAAAGCAGATGAAACTCACAAAGCTGTAAACATCCTCGAACGGGTGGGTGTTCACTTCTCACGACAAGGAGACCCATGACAAAAACAGTGTTTCATCAGCAACGGATCGCTATCGAGAGGCCGACTCTTGGTTACCTATCGGATCTCGGTGAGCGCGTTGGCGATCATGCACTCACAGAGATCCGTCGACTTCAGATTGCCAAGACGAAACAGCGCGATGGGTCAGGGCCTGGGGCTCGCGACCGTCTCGGAGGCCCGGGCTAGTGCTTGCGTGTCGACATACTCCCGGACGTTCGTCAACTTGCCATTCTGAACCGTAATGTCGAAAACCCAGTGGTCCTCGAACGTCCTGTTTGTGGCTTTGATTCTCCCAGTAGCGAAGCCGACGACCAGAACCCGGTCCCCCTGCGCTATGAACTCGGGGGGGCGAGCCACATTGCGGGAACGTGACGCGCAGTTGGCCCAGGCCCGAGAAGATTTGGTTCGCATCAGGGATGAAGTCGCAGTACGAGTGCGGGCCGCCTTAAACAAGGTGGAGCGCACGCGGCAGATGGTCGCGGTCTCTCAAGAACTGCTCGCCACCCGTCAGGAGGCTCGGCGAGTCTCTGCACAGCAGCTAAAACAGGGCACTTATTTGCGCTCGCAGGCTGACGCGACAGCGGCGCAAGAATTCGAGGCCCAGACATTCTTGCTGCAATCCCAACTCGAATACGCTCAGGCACAGGACGAACTGACCGCCGCGATCGGCGCCCCGTAGAGCTGTTGGATTCTCTGGAACGAGCCTGATAATCCCGAAGTTGGAAAAAGTCTAGAGATAACTCGAACCCGCGGCCTCCTGCGTGACAGGCAGGCGCTCCAATTTGGATGAAGCAGCCGTGCGAATGAGAGAAAATTAGCGGACTAACTGTTCCGGGCGAGGAAGCAGTGGGTACTCAATTGTCTTGGGAGTCGGTGACAGGGCAGCGTTCTAAACCAACTAAACTACGTCCCCTACTTGTTTTCTTAACTTTATCGGGAACCCGCGTGTTTAGTGGCTTTCCTCAGGTTCAATAGATTCGCCTGCGTCGCCTGTTTCAACCCCGTAGAACCGAATTCCGAGGTTAATGGACACCATGGACATCATGCTAGCGTTGTCCAAAACAGCACGCTGTTCGAACGCAGCGGTTCGAAAAGGTGAGCAAATGAGGGCTCTCTTGGTGTCCGAAAGCGGCTATTTCGGGACGACCGTACAGTGCCGTGCAGAGTCGTAGGCATATGTACAGCAGAGGGCATTCATCGAGCGACACTATGAGCGCCGAACTGGGCTTGAAACACATGCACGTCAGCACCAAGGGAATGACCCTGGCGGCGATGGTGTCTCCCCACGTCACTTCTTCGTTCCCCATTTTTTTCTCGCATTTCTTCGATAGCTGGAAGCAACACTGGAGCGGAGAGGGAGGTTAGTCAAGACCGCATTCTTTGCGCCGCGTAGCGGTCGGAGCGAAGCGCAGAGCCTTGACTTGCCTCCCGCGCTCCGTACGCTCGCCAGCGGAAAAATGGGAGATAACGCGTTCCCGTAGCCTGGGTTTTTCCCGCTGCGCTATCCTTCTGTCCGCCTGCTGGTGCATCGCACGGTACTCGGACACCGAAGCCTCAGCGACGCGCTTCGTGGTCTTTGAGCCGGTCCATAGCCACCCGGACCTTCTGCCTCTTGACCATGTCGACGATTCCGTCGAACACCTCAGAGGTCACCACCTGGCCTTTTAGCAACGGACCAAGCAGGTTCACCACCAGCAGGCGGCACGCCGTGATCTCCACCATTTCCGCACTGGGTCGAAGGCTCGTTTGGTCCTGCTCGATCTCGCGCAATACCAGCCTGCGGATCAGTTCCGCCTGCGTCTGCTTCCGCTTCGCAGCCAGCACTTCCAGTTGGCGCAGCTCTGTCTCGTTTAGCTTCGTCCCCACGTGATGCACCCGGAATCGCGCCCGCTTGGCCGCTTCCGCCGCTAGGTTCTTCTCATCGAGCAACGCCATCCGCTCCAGACCTCCCGAAATCCGCGTTTACGCATGTATACGCGGGTTTCCTTACGGAACCACGACCGACGCTATCTATCGGATACAAAAATGGTTGCCCGAGAGCACTCGCAGGTTTCCCTACAGTTCCTTCCCAGGGGTGGAGTGTCAAAATTCTTCCGGTGCGAAGCACCGCGTTTACAGTTCGCCATACTCTCTCGCCAACGCGTCCCACAGACGGCGCACTTCCGGAGCCTGCCAAGTACGCCGAAACAGCTTCCGGATCGATTGCCAATGCTCCATCGGGAATCCGAACGTGATTCCGTTCTCACGCGCAAAGAAAAACACTCCCCTCTCGTCGTTCTCCAAGATCTCCGTGTGAGCATAGAAGTAGTACCCTTGCCACTGGCAAAGGTCCCTCTCCAAATCGAGCTCCTCCAGCAGCCTTCGAAACTCCGCAATCCTCGGATAGCCAACCACCGGATACCGCGGCGTAAGGGTTCCGGGAAACTGCAAACGAGGGGAGAATTCATTCCCCTCTTCCCGCACCAGATCGAGGCGGTATTCGCCCTCTTTCAAGGACGGCAATGCTGGCTGAACCGCAAGCTCAAAGTCCTCGTCGTTTGTCTCCGCAGGTGCCTTCTCACGCAGGGGCTTTCGGTGAAGCGAATAGTGGCCGCGCGCGCACACGCGCCACAGGGCCGACCAGTGTGGCCAAAGCACCTCGTTCAGCTTCTCAATATTTGAGAACTTCTCCTCATCGAGAAGCCGGTAGAGATTCCGCACGGCGAGGATCGGTTTGCGCCGCTTTTGAGCCGGGTTCCTCAGCATCTGAATGGTGCGTATAACCACCCGGCGCACGTCATCCATTCCGACATCTTCAGCCTGGGCCTCGACCTGTTTGTCCCCTGGGAGACTCATCAGATATACAAAGTCCACTGGCGACTTCTTCGGTCTCCGCACGATCGCGTAAGCCGCAAGGAATGCCTCAAGGATTTCGGCCAGGGTCTCGTATGAAATCTGGCCTTGTGCGGTATTCATAAATGACTCTGCTCCCACCGCACAGTAATGTGCCACGATGGTCCACTCCGCCTGCGAAAGCGGTAGTCCTGAGTCTGCCTTCCCACGAATTCTCAGCAAGGAATCCGTCGGCTCACTGAGCAGGTTTACCAACTCAAGGCGGTCGTCCCGGGCGGACTCCAGAAGTTGCTTTGCCGCCTCCGATGTCGAAACGTTCTGGCCGCTCTTGAGGGATATGATTTTCCTCAGCGTTTCAAGCCTTAGGCGCAGAGCATCGGAGATGCGAATGGAGATCACTGGCTGCTGCGGTGTCGCGGCGCTCTCTGCCATGCGGTTCCTTTCGGGGATAGTTACAGTGGATAAATAAGTAACGTTACACATTGACTCTATGTAACCGATGGACTATTGTCAAGTGCAGCGACTGGTCCTGCCGTCCGGAAGGCCAAGATCCAGCGCCAGTACAGTCGTTGGGCCTTCAGCTAGCTCTGATGCCCAGAAGGTTGTACACAAATCCCACACCAGCCAGGGGGATAGTCGATGACACTCAGATCAATTCACTATTCACAGACCCAACCGCTGTTCTCGGAGCAAAGTCTGCTAACCGCCCAAGCCGTTGCGGAGCGCCTCGGGGTTTCCGAGCGTTGGGTGCGAGACCATGCAACCAGACGCCATCCACGAATCCCTGTTGTAAAACTGGGACCATTGCTCCGATTCCGACAAGAAGACATCGAAAATTTCCTCGTGTCTCACTTGTCATCCACAGCTTCCAAAATCATGCGGGACAGTGTATGAACAATACTGTTCTCCGCGACCAACGATGGACCAGATAGGAGAACTGCAATGGCAATGGTCTATCAGAAGGGCACCGTGTACCTGCAAGGGGCACGGGAGAAGAAGTGGTATGGCAAGTTCCGGGTGTACCTGAGAGGCCGGAACGGAGAGGAGGTTGAAAGAACCCGAAAGGTGGTTTTGGGAAAAAAGTCTGACCTCCGCAAATGGGAGGCGGAAGAAAAGCTGCAAACCATCTTGCGGCACGAGAACGGAAGGAGCACTGGCTCATTCATTGCGATAGCGGATGATTCCGTGACTCTAAGATGGTTCGTCACCGAGAAGTACATTCCCATGCGTCGCGGGCGATGGCGGCCCGCTACGAAACAGAAAACCGAGTTCGAGATCGAGAAGTACCTGGTCGAGGACTTTGCGAGTATTCCGATCCGCGAGGTTGGACCTTTCGAACTGCAGGTCCACCTCAACAAACTCGCCGAGAGTTATTCGGAATCGATTGTGAGACACACGTTCGTGAACATCCGTTCGATCATGCGTCTGGCGCGCAAGCTGAAGTTCCTACAGGAAGATCCTGCCGAGGAGCTGCAGATGCCCCAGACCAAAGAAGTGAAACGTCCGACCATGACCGCGAAACAGATCTGCGACCTCGTCAGCGTGATCGACGATATCCACGATCTTTGCCTGATGAGTATCGCCCTGTTCTGTGCAACCCGAACTAGTGAGACTCTCGGGTTGACATGGAAGTCGTACTCTGGGGACAAACTAATTCCGCTAAACACCGCGTTCGAAGGAAAGCTCTACGAAGGCAGGGTCAAAACACGGGAGAGCCGCAATGCGATCCCGATACCGGAAGATGTGATACCGATCATTGAGGCTTGGCGTCGCGTGTCGAAAAACACTTCACCCGACGCGCTCATGTTTCCGACGTTCGGTCGTGGCATACGGAAAGGAGAAGTGGTGCCGCGTCAGGGACGGAACTTCCTCAAATGGAGAATCCATCCCATTGCCGACAAGCTGGGTATTCCAAGGAAACTCGTGACCTTCCAAGTGATGCGCCGCACGCTGGGCACCGACATGCAAGGGCACGGGACGATGAAGGACGCGCAACAGATCTTGCGGCACGCTAGCATCAAAACCACAGCTGAAATTTACATGCAGGAGATTCAGGCGAGCGTGCGCTCGGCCATCAACTCACGGACGCGAGAGATTTTCAGCCATCGCACCAAAGAGCTGCATCAACTGGAGAATCCGGTTTCTCATCAAAGAAAGCCCAATTCTCTCAAACCTCAGAACCCAACGGTTCCAACCGGTTCCAAGTTCGCTTGCGGGGTATTTGCAACTGGCTGAAAAGAATGGCTCCTCAGGTAGGACTCGAAACTGCCTGTAAACATCAACCAAAGGACTTAGTGGGCACGGCTGGCAATGTTGGTTCTTCTAAGTGCATGCAAAGCAAGGAACTGATTTCTGGAATCAGTTTGCACAGAGCAGCGCAGCACCTTGGTCGCGGCTATTTACATTCCCAAATGTACTGTGCGGAATCCACACCCATAGTGGCAGTGCAATCCTGGTGGAGGTGGGCTTTGCTAAACGAGCCTGAGGACTTGTGGAATTTGACGTAACCGGACAAACGCTTGTCAGATTCCTTAATTAGATTGACCTGTTCGACCGTAAAACCGCGCTGCTCAAAATGGGTCCTGATATCCGTCTCAGTTTTCGCGATGTCCTCTTCCTTGAACTTGGGACTGGACGAACAAGCGACGGCCGCGAGCAGAAGGACGACCACAGCGCAGAGTGGCAATGACTTCATACGTCACCTCAACAGCAGTGTGCGGGTCCATTGGTGAGTCGGGCAAGGTTACGGGCGTAATGAAGACAGGCCTAGGAACGGCGTCACGCGCCTACTTAGGCAAGCACGGATGTCTTATGAGGTCCTGGGCAACGTTCTGCAACTCTTCCGCTTTGAAAGCCGCCCACGCTACGCGGGTGAATACAAGTTCCGCCGCGTCCGTTGACTCCCTAATCTGATAGGTGTGGAACGGATGGCCGCACATCTTGCGGGCATCGTGTCCGAAAAAAACGCCAACCATCCCATTCGTTGGTCGCGGCACAAGCCTGACCGGTTTTCTTTACCTTCACGGTGATCGCCATGCTCAAGCCCTATTCCGCGTCGCCGTCCGACGCTCCTGCTTCGGCGCTCCTATTGCGGAACGTCAATCTAGCACAAGCCAACTTCTGCGCGATATGTTCGTGCGCGATTATTTTCGTCCAGAATCTCTCGGATCAGAAACTCCACAAACAGCAAGAATTCCATCAATCCGCGCAGCTTCCCCACTCTGACAAGAGCCGTGAGAACCTTGCAAGGCAACAACGCTAACCGCGGTTAGCTCAACTCCATTACCACAATTGCCAGAACTTTTACCTGTTTTATCGCGCAAGGGGAACCCTCACGATTCCAGTCGATGGATAGGTGACTCCGCAGAATATCTCGGAAGGCATCTACCAGCAAATTTCCACAGATTTTATATTTGACAACCGTCTTTGACTGCCTTACTTTTTCATCTCGCCTGAGGGGGCTAATTTAAGCTGTGCACGGAGGAGCTCATGGCTCTCTCGGTATTGATGTGTGTTCGCCGCTCGGTCCGCGATTTGTCGAAACACAATATTGTCGGCAACGTCATTGTGAGCCTGTCCGTTTTATATCTTATATGTACGAGCTTGCCATGTTTCGGACAGGCGATGACTAACTCAGGATCGCCGCCAATGCCGGGCACTGGGCACGATTATCTGCACGGAGCTTCAGAAACCGTGAATCCGGCCAACGGCTCCGTGAGCATTCGAATTCCTATGCCTCTTCCAAAAGGCCGTGGTTTGAACATTCCGTTTGGAATCAACTATAACTCGACAGTCTTTAATGCCTATGAGGCAGCCAACGGGCCCGGGTACCTCAAGAGCTCTCCAGGCTGGACTTACCCCTTGCCGACGCTGTCCTACTCCAAACTGACGAATACCGTTTCAGGCCAGAAGTGCTATTATTATTCTGATTATGTCTTCACTGACATCTTAGGTGTCTCTAACGATCTTTATACGTTAGTTGATCCCTTTCCTGGCGGGGAGCAAATCTGCACACCAAAGACCGTCCTTACAGCTAGTTCCGGTGTCATCCAAGCCGATATCACCACTGGGTTGATGTTCGCAGAGGCTGACGGGACGGTCTATAGCGGGGCCGGTAGCATCGAGGATCGGAACGGAAATATAATCAGCATTGGAGGGACGGGCCAGACTTTAACAACTACCGACACACTAGGCCGCAGTGTATTTTCCGTAACACCTGCGCCAACTTTCCCTGCGACTCCTCCCCCTCCCCCACCTCCAGATGCAAATTATCGCTTCGGTGCAACTGTGGCCACGGTTCCTGCAACGGTGACGATTCCCGGGTTGGCCACCAGTTACGGATTAAACGCCGCCACATTTGCCGCGAGCGGGTTCACTATTACTTGGGACAACACGACGGGTGTTGGACTAGATTGCGTCGCACCTATAAATCCAGTGGGAGGTGGCTCCTTTTCCCTTCTTTCTTCACTCCAGCTTCCGAATGGCCAGTCGTATCAATTTACTTATGATGCTACATATGGTTTGTTGAGCAAAATGATATACCCAGACGGTGCATGGGTAAGCTATACATGGGTGTTGAATCCGCTTTCCGCTGGCGGCTCCTTTCACGATGTGCCAGCTGACAATAATCAATGCACGTATCGGTACGACACGCCTGCCATTAGCCAGCGGCTAGTAAGTTATGACGGACATCATATCGCACAAGAGCAAGATTTCAGTTATTCGACGACTTGGAACGGAACTACAGGGGCGTATTGGACATCTAAACAAACAACAGTGACCACTCACGATCTTGTGCGAGGAACATACTTCACGACGGTGTATACGTACATCCCGACTTACGAGTATGGGAATGCTTGCGGGCCTTTCAAAACAGACTGCGAAATCGCAGGCGAACAGACAATTACTTATTACCAGCAAGCGGTAGGCGGACCGATCTTAAAAACTGAGAGCAAGACATGGTACTCCGCTCAGGAATTGGAAACGGATCAAATTACGCTCGACAACGGCTTGACCTCCTTGACGAAGTACACTTACGGCGCGGGCGATCAAATCACCGAAAAAGACGAATACGATTATGGCGCTGGCGCACCGGGCCCTCTACTGCGTAAGACTGTTTACAACTACCAGAGTTTCGCGAACACAGCGATATTTCCGAATTTAGCGTCGATTTTCGCCGACCCATGCCAGGTGATCACGTACGATGGCAGTGGTGATCAGTCAGCCGAGACAGATACCTTTTACGACAACGCAACCAGCACGACGCCATGTGGGACGGCAGGGACCCCGTCGGTAACGAGCGCAGGTGGGGCCAGCCTCACCGGACATGACGAGACGAACTACAGTGTCTCTGCGACGGGGCCGCGAGGCAATAAAACGCGAGAATCACGCTGGGTTAACAACGGTGGCTCTGTGCTAACGACGGCCTACGCGTATGACGAGACGGGTCAGGTCACATCGATGACAGACGCAAACGGAAATATTACGCAATACTCCTTTGCAGATGACTATCTTTCAGGGACTGGCACACCTCCAGGTATCACAAATGCCTATGTAACCACGATCACTCATCCAACCGTTGGTTCGATAACGTCACACGAGTACTTCCAGTACGCGTATTCGGACGGAAAGCTGACTTCGTCGCAAGATGACAACGATAAGGCCGCGGGGAAAAGCACCGTCTACACATATGCTGATAGTCTGCGGCGATTGACGGAAACCGACTACCCTGACGGCGGTCAGGATAAATATTCGTATAGCGACATGACGTATTCACCCAGCGTAACAGACACAACACTAATTTCATCGAGCCTTTCGAAAACTCATACGACGACGATGGACGGGTACAGACACGTTGTGAATTCGCAACTCACGAGTGACCCCGAAGGGATCGATGCTGCTACCGCGAGTTATGACGGTATGCATCAAGTATTACAGCAAAGTACTCCATATCGAAGTACGAGCGACCCAACGTACGGAGTGACAACCAACTACTATGATCCTTTGGGTCGTCTATGCTTGAGCGTGCCTCCCGACGGAACGTCTCCGTCCCTGCCATCCGGCATGGGATGTCCAACTAGTCGACCAGCGCGCGACACTTTCACGACGTACAGCGGAAACTGCTCAACGGTGACAGACGAAGCAGGGAAATCTCGAAAATCATGCAGGGACGGTCTTGGCAGATTAACTCAAGTGTTCGAGGACCCAGCAGGTCTCAACTATGAAACCGACTATCAATACAACGCACTTGGAAATTTGCTATGTGCGGTACAGAAAGGTACGGATACGACCCAGTTCACGACCTGCGCGGCCGCACCGTTGACTTGGCGTCCCCGCTCGTTTACCTATGATTGGCTGTCTCGAATCACCAGCGCGACAAACCCGGAGACCGGAACCATTTCTTACAGCTATGATGGGAATGGCAATGTTATCCAGAAGACTTCGCCGAAACCGAACCAAACGAACCCTGCTACCACCACGAACGTCAACTTCTGCTATGACGCATTGAACCGTCTGACCAGCGAAGCCTACAACACTGCAGCGTGTCCGCCAGCATCTCCGGTCGCAACGTACACGTACGACCAAGGTACAAATGGGATTGGGCGGCGGACCGCGATGACTGATGTACCAGGCACTGCCGGTTGGACCTATGACTTGATGGGGCGTGTTACGTCTGAATCGCGTGGGACGGCTGGAGCCACAAAAACAACCAATTATGTGTATAACGTAGACGGTTCCATTAGCACCATCACCTATCCTAGCGGACGAACCGTAAACTACACGTACAGCGGGGCGGGAAGTGTCTTGTCCGTGGTGGACCCGACAGGGCCAATCAACTATGTCACTTCCGCAACGTATGCGCCACACGGGGAATTGACAGGATATCTCAACGGATTTGTTTCTGGTGGATTTGCCGGTATCACGAACATCGATGCATACAACAGTCGCCTTCAACCTGTGCTCATCTCGGCGGCAAGTCCGACCGCAACGATTCTGAGCCTCTGTTATGACTTCCATCTCGGTACGCCTGTCAATCAAACGCCGTGCATCTTCAACGCCAGCACGGCCGGCAATAACGGCAATGCTTATCAGATCGTGAACAATCGCGATGGCAATCGCACGCAGAATTTCCTTTACGATTCGCTGAACCGCATCCAGCAGGCATACACGAACGGTAATAGTCCTCTGGCTACAAGTTGGGGAGAGACTTTCGGGCCCACGGCTACAAATCCGGGCACGCCGCCGGCGTCGTCTGGGATTGATCCGTGGGCGAATTTAACAAATCGATCCGGCGTAGTTGGAAAGACAAATTCCGAAGGTCTGGCTTGCCCGGCGAACACCAACAACCAGCTTACAACGTGTTCACTCACTTACGATGCCGCAGGAAATGTGATTTCTGATGGAACGCTCAATTATGTCTACGACCTAGAGAATCGAATGACGAAGTTCGTGTCGTCGAGTACGGACATCTACGTCTACGATGGCGACAGTCAACGGGTGAAGAAAAATGTTGGCCCAGTCACGCTTTATTGGTACAGCGCAACTGGCAATGTTTTGGATGAGACTGACGGAACGGGAACGCTTGTTTCCGAATATATCTATTTCGATGGCAAGCGGATTGCCCGACGCGACGCGGACAATAGTGTCAAATATTACTTTTCAGACAAGCTTGGTTCGGCAAGCGTGATCACAAGTTCCTCGGGCACAATGCCACCGCTGGCGGAGTCGGACTACTACCCCTTCGGAGGTGAACTCCCTATTACGACAGGGGATTCTAATCATTACAAGTTCACCGGCAAGGAACGCGATTCCGAATCGGGGTTGGACAACTTTGGAGCGCGATATTTTACCAGCAATCTAGGCCGCTTCATGACGCCGGATTGGGCGCTCCGACCCACCGCTGTTCCGTATGCGACGTTTGGCGATCCGCAAACGTTGAATCTCTATACATATGTTGAAAACGAACCGTTGAACCGTGTTGATGCTGATGGACACGGTGGCCCGCAAGGAGGCCCGATAGCATACGACCCAGGCACGTTGCAGTCAAACCCCTGCGGTAAGGACGACCCAGGGGGAATGTGCGCCAAGATGAAGCAGGACGCTGCTTTAGCAGAAAAGCAGGCAGCAGACCAAGCGGCGGCGCAAGATAAGCCAGCGGAGTCCGTCACCGCACCCTTCCCGATCATCCCGGAGGCGCCAGCGATTGGCAAGGCATTGGGGGCTGTTCTAGATGTAGTGGGAGATGCCTTGGGATCTGCACTCGGCGTGGCAATTGTGGTGTTCACTCCAACCCGGACAATGAGAGATGAGGACTACCTTCCGATACAGCACAGCGGTCCAAAGGCTGCCGATGCGGCCGGCGTAACAGCCGGTGGCCAAGCAACGGATGTCCACGGAAACAAGTTAGGACCGAGCGGTGACACTCAGGTCGACAGGACAAAAAGCAATACTCGTGAGCGCGCGAGAAACAGAGCTCTTGGCGAAGGTTCGGGAGCGGTTGAACACACCAATCCAACAGTGGGGCGTCCGCATTGGCATCCTAGCGATGCGCAGGGGAACAAGAAGCCGGCCAGCCCGCACCATGAATACCCCAATTGAATAACTCCTTCATGCCTAGGCAGCTCAATTCGAAGCAACTGTGGATAGGCGCGGTTGAAGTCAGACCGCTCCATCCGAATAGTGAAGTCTTGCGAGAGACGAAAGGAGCTTTTGTGAATATCGTCACTTGGGCCTGCGATGCTGAAGAGTATGAAGAAAACGCCGAGCTAGCCGTTGGCAAACTTGGCTTGTTTGTTGGCGAGGTCGTGAATCCCGAACCGGTCGAAAACAGGCGGAAAAGAGAAGGTCGGTTCACCGAGGAGATGGAGGACATCATCTCAAGGGCTGAGGACAATCCGAACGCGATAATTTACGGAACCTTCCACACTTTCGAGAAAGACAATGCTTAGACCCGCACGGCAACTTGTGTTCCTGCGACGCTGGATCGAATATGAGGGATGAACATCGTGATGAACCAAGAAGAAGCTCTGCTGAGGGCGTTTATCGACCCCAACCGAATGGAGCGCTATCTAGGGTTCATCGCCAGCCCTAAGAAGAGAGTCAAACTGATCAAAGAGCTTGCGCATTTCAAAGCTCTGAATCCTGCGTTCCTGGTGCGTCTTCCCGCGAACCAACGAAATGTGTTCGCGATCATCGAGTTGCTCAAGGCAAAGGGCGCGGGACCGAAGTGCTGGGTAATTTCCGAGAATGCGAAGCTGGATGGCCAGGAAGCGGACTTGGAAACTGCATTGAAGGAAACTGTTGGGTACCAGATGGGTACACTTATTTCGTGCGTCCCAGGAAGACTTGGGTATTTCGAGGACGAGGACGGTCGTTGGATCCTAGAACGAATCCGCTAGGCCAAGGACGACTGATGTCGCGCCGCCGCGCGGTTGTGCGCGAACTCCGAAGCGATGTGCCTCTTCGATGCGACTAGTCGCAAGTTCCGCCACTCGGTTGCCATTGAGATGATCCGGCACGGTGCCAGCTTTGAAGACGCGGACGCCGGGCTCAGAAACGCCGTGGCCGTGGTCTCTAGTTTTATTCGCGGGATATGGTCCAACGTCCGCCAAGGCAAGACGGACAAGGGGATACAAACAACGTGGTGACTAACGACACGAGGAAAGAGCACTCTTCAAGAAGCTGACGCTTAATTGCATCTGGGAACGGGTACTACGCCCCGAGGATCGCACACCACAGTGCACGACTGACAGTAAGGCCCTCCGCATTTTTGGCCGCTAGCCTTATAGCAACTGACACACTCCGCTTGCTTCTTAACCTTGTTGGGGCCGCATTCGCAAATGGCCGGTTTCTCGGGGTGAGCTACCGGGCACTCGTTCGCAAAAACAAACGACAGAGAGTCCTTGAAAACAGGGCCATCCAATCTGTCCAAGTATCGGGAATCGGTTTGGATACCCTTACTCTCAGGTTGCTGATCCTGCGCTGAACTGAGACAACGAAACGAGAGGGCACAAACCACAAGAAAGATCGCTATTCCCTTGCTCACGTTTCGACCTCCTTCCTTTTCTGACTCAAAGAGCCTCATGAGCCTCATATAGAAAGAACGAAAACGGCTGCCATTTCCCTTCAAATCACCGGAGTATTTTCTAAAGACTTTGGAGCGGCACTATGCGAAGCGGGTCAAGGGGCACAAGACCCGCTAGATACGCTTGCTGGTACCACGTGGAAACAAGAACGGGTAACCGCAGTCCGGGAACAGTGCGAATTTCACAATGGACACGCGCCCCCTCAGTCGGAGACGAACATGACAGGCTCCTCGGTTGTACTCCTAAATAGCGGACTCCTCGCGTTGGTAACAACAGGTCCCTTGCCGGGAGGTATCACCCGCCGAGCCGCACCTCCTCTACCTGATCCCTCAGGCAGCCTCCGTCGAGCGCTGACACCTCGGACAGAGGGGCTACTGGAGTGCTGGAGTAAAGCCTGCTGATGAGCAGTGCGTGTTAGCTCGGAAAATATTTGGTGATGAACACGCATCCTCGGTGACATCTTGATAGCAATACAGCCTTTGCAATTTGTCTCCTCCGTAGCACGCTCCTCGCACTTCTGGGCCAGGCGGGGCCGCCGGCTTCGGTTTTTTGGGCGGGAAGGAAAAGATCAGCGATACATTGCCGTTTTGATAATTGCGCTTGTGCCCCATGGGTGCATTGTTGGCATAGAGGTTGGTGTCCGCGAGGCTCACGGTCAGCCACTTATATCCGGTCGGAATCTGAAGGGCGGTAAAAGTGCTTATCTGATATGCGTGCGTATCGGTGAGATCGGGCACGAATCCCGCCAGGGCGTACCATATGAGCTTCGGGGGCGTCCCCTTTCCTCCGCCAATTAGAACCGTCAGTTGACCCGATAGCGGTAGCACGAACCCGTTTACTTTGGACTGTGTTTCATAGAGTCGTTGGCTCATAAACCCGGCTCCGATTCCCAAGGAACCAAGGACTCGTCGCTCTTTGTCATCTCGCTTGCTGGAGAGGCAACCGAAGTCGAATTGATATTGAGCAGCGTATGTCTGCTGCAAGCCGATACCTAGAGAGTTGTTATCAAAGAAGTCGGCGTTAGCGCCCAAATAGTTTGGCCCGCCGATGGCCCGACTCACACTGGCCTTCACGTCGTTGCTGTTTAGATAAGTGGGTGTACCGCCGCTCTTTGTTGTCTTGGAGTCCGACGCGGTGGCGTTGAGACCGAAGCCCAGAGCAGAATGGTCGCAATAGGCCGAGGAACGCACCGTCGAAAGCAACGCGCTGCCACCCCACACCGTCTGATCTTGCGTGCCCGTGATCCATGAAAGGGTTGGGGCGACGGTGACCGCCGTGTTAAATGGTGGCGCAGAAGCATTGGACGAGCTGCTAGCTCGTGCTGTTCCGGTACCCTGTGCCAACGCGATTCCAGCAAAGAGGAATGCGACAACAACCGGTCCGATCTTTCTCATACTTATAGAACGAAAAAGCTGGTCGATTCCCTGCATTCGGCAAATACATTTTCAGCACTCAAGACGGGGTGTCGTCTGGGGCCTAGACAAGTTTGGGCAGGCTGATACCTCGGGAAGAGGGGCTGCCGGTTCAAGGATGAATCCGTAGAGCGGCTCGGCAGTGCAGAGAGAGCGAGCAGACATCTCCACCCCGATCGCTTCATCGAAATGTCTGGACAAATCTGTCGACAGTCTGTTAATTTGCCGCGCAGTTCTCAGATCGCAGATACTACATAATTCCCGGTGTAAGACCAGCGCTTTTGAATGAAGGAGTATGCGATGACCTTTCGCATCACGCTTTGTATTGTTCTCCTCGTGTTTTTGAGCCCTGCAATCGCTCCATCACAAGACAAGGTCCCCCAGATCGGCCAATGGGAATGCCAAATTACTGCGGGCCAGGCTAATCCATATATCCCTCCTCACTGCGACGCCGAGGCGGACATCAAACCGCCATTTGGCTCCGACCCTGACATAAATGACGTGGCAATCTCATTTACCAAGCTGCCCGGTTCGGAAATTCAACCCATTGGCCAAGTGAAGGCGACGGTGACTTCTGTAACGGCTACCAAGGTCCAAATACACGTGACCGCCGAACAGGTTCCCGCCTTAATTAGTCACGCGCAAGTTGGGGGGAGTTGGATCGCTTTAGGGTACACGGCACAAAGTGCCACGGTGAAACCGAAGTTCGTAGTTCTGTCGGTAATCTACGCCCCGCCTGGTTCAACCAACAGCTCGGTTACATATCAATCAGGCAGCACCACCAGTACGAAGTTGTCCGTTTCGGATTCTTTTCTTGATGCCCACACGGCTACTGTCGATCTATCGGGGGGGCCGATCTCCGACGAACTTGGCATAACTTATTCAAACAGCACGACCGATGGGCAATCGATCGTTGTTCAAGAGTCTGTGACTGATGCTCTAAAGTATCCTGGCCCGGCCGCGAATGGCTTGAATCACGAATATGATCAATTTCAAGTGTGGGTAAATCCCGAATTAGATTTTAAGGTGACACCGGCATCGGCTAAGTGGACGCTGAAGAACAACGGACAAAATAACAGGTTCGTATATGTATACGCTGGATGTTTACTGCCAAGTTCGACAATCGATCCTTCTTTGTGTCCGGCTGCAATAGCCCTTTTGGCCGGCGCTCAGATTAGCTCTGCGGAATACCCGCAGATTCTGCAAACAGATCCCCTCGTTAGTAATACTGATGTCGATCCCAGTCAGTACGATGCCAAGCGATACGTGGCTTTAAGACTCTCCGACCTTCCGTATCAGTACACACCGGGCGCTCCTAGCCACGCCCTAAACCTAACAGACTCGTTAACCTCGACATTGACATCGGATGAAAAGAAATCCTACGAAGTCGATTCTAGTGTCACTGCTGGGGGTGATGCTCTAGGGTTGAAGATAAAAGATTCAACAAAGTGGACTTGGACGTACGAAACCTCGAACGAAAGATCAAGCGGTACTTCGAGTTCGGCCCTTGCGAATTTCGGTCTTCCGACTGCGGATATGGGAACGGGTAAGAGGTTTGTGCAAGTATATCTCGACACGATATACCGTACATTCACTTTTGCTTTTGTTCCCGATATGCCCGCTGCCGTCAGCGGCACTGTTAAGGGAGCCGATGGAAAACCAGTTGGGGCAGGCACTGAGGTGACATTACGGGAGGAAGGCACGAAACGCCCTACCTACACAGTCTTGGGTCGGTTGCATCGAACTGTCACGAATGCACAAGGTCAGTACACTTTCTATGGCGATCTCAAGGGGACTGTAACAATTCAAGCGGGCAGAAGTTCCAGCTCGGTGACACTTCCCGCAGCAACGAAGATCAATGTCTCTTTGAAATAACTAGAGGCAAGATCGCTAGAGGCTGTGCGGCCAAGCCGTCCGTTCTAGGCGAATGGAAGGCGAATATGGTAATATCGCTCGCTGTGGCTAGGCGACCCAGCGACGAAAAACCGGACGTTCTTGATGAGGGTGAGATCAAGGAACTCCGGCGGAGTCTCGCACACCTGAGCCCCGACGGCGTGCGCCAGTTCTATGAACGAGCCTTCGAGGATTGTCGCCTTGGTACAGCCGGATTCCGAGTCCACGAAAGATACAAACCCTCGTCCAAGCGTGGAAGCAACTCTGGCGGTGGCGAAGGTAATGCTCATGCATGCCGCTGACCTTCGACGCGCTCTCGCGGACCGAGCCAAGAAATATGCGCAGGTCGAATCCATCCCTCATTGCTTGAGCTATGGGGATGAACCCGCAGTGTGCTTCTTTCCGTACGACGGTGACTCGCGCCACGGAAACTTCTTAGACCGAAGCTACAAGGCGATTCGCGCGAATCCTGATTGGAAGAAACGGTTGGCGAAAGTGCACACGTTGGGCAAGCGATCGCTTCCCAAGACCGAACGTGGGCGGTGGATGGAGCTTGATACGTGCGCGAGTTCCGACGCACTTCTGATGAATGTTTTCTGCCATCCCGCTGCATTGAGGAGCGGTGGGGTATGTGGTTTGTTAGGCGCTGCGGCGGACTCGACACCCGTTTTCGGATACAGGGCTCGGGTGCCGCTGGCAAACGGAAGATCTGATCGCACCGAAATTGACATGCGACTGGGAGGCCTGTTGATTGAGGCGAAGCTAACGGAGAGTGATTTTCAGACGGCTGAGAAAAGGACACTTCTCGGATATCGAGATTTCGCAGAAGTATTCGATTGGGAAGAATTGCCCCAGACGGAAACGCGCTACAGCTCCTACCAGCTGCTGCGAAACGTGCTAGCAGCTTATTCCCTGCGCTGCTCGTTTTGCGTCCTCATTGATGCTCGACGGGCGGATTTAGCGGAGGCTTGGTATGCGGTGATGAAGTGCGTGAAACCCGTTGAGCTGAGAACGAAGTTGAGAATTTGCACTTGGCAGGAACTGGCGGGGGCAACGACGCCGACGATTCGCGGGTTCTTACAAGCGAAGTATGGCATCGAATCCGCAGGGTGAGTCCGCACCGATGAGGAATCGATTCGCGGCCTGCGTCTCTTTGAGAGTCTGGCATAATCATTCACATGTGCGGACGATACCGCCTGTCTCGGCGAAAGCAAGTCATCGAGGAACATTTCTCAACCGACTCAGATGAGGTCGGGTGGGTCCCGCGCTACAACATCCCTCCGACGCAGTTTGTGCCGGTAATCCGACAGAATCCCGACAACGACCGACGCCAATTGTCCCTGCTTCGTTGGGGTCTCGTGCCCTCGTGGTCGCGCGATATGTCGAAAGCCGCTTCGATGATAAACGCGAGAGCGGAAACTGCCGACACCAAGCCAGCGTTCTCCGATGCGCTAAGGCTTCGCAGATGTCTGATCCCCGCCGACGGCTTCTACGAATGGCAGAAAGCCGGAAAGACGAAGCAGCCATACTGTTTCGAGGTCGGCGCCGGCGAGCTATTCGGGTTCGCTGGAATCTGGGAGAGTTGGAACGATCCCAACGGAGGGACGTTGGAGACGTTCTCGATCTTGACCACTACGCCGAACGCGCTCACCGTGACGGTTCATGACCGGATGCCGGTTATTCTCCAACCTCGACATTACTATGTATGGCTCAATCGAGAAATTACCGATGCCAAAATTGCGTTGGATGTGGTGAAACCTTTTGAGGCGGAGCAGATGCGGTGTTTTCCCGTAAGTACGCGGATCAATCACGCCGCTAATGACGATGCCGAATGCGCAGCACCAGTCGAGATCATTCACACTCAGAGAAAGTTGTTTGCTTAGGACGAACGTGGCTATGCGCGCGTGCGCGAGCCCAGCGTCGAGGTTGTGAACTTGGCTACGCCGCTGCTGCCGGACACAGTTTTCAGGACCGTCGTACCGTCATGTCCGAAACGATGGACTGGGGCAAAAACCGGCTGGATCACCCCTACATTATGAACGAATCATACCAACTCGTTTTCGCCACGAAAGACCATCGATGGCACGGTATGCGAAGGGATATGGCCAATCTTACTGTCGCTTGATATTTTGTTTATTCTGGTGCCAGTAATTGCAGTGAGCGTCCTGGGGAAGCCAATTCTAGTCCAGCTCAACATTTATTGTTTTCACAGGCGTCTTTACCGCTACGCTCCAACGCCCGTGGTTCTGCGTCAATTGAATGCTGTTCACAGAGGTCCCCAGGATGCCCATGTGACCTGACACTCCAACAATATTATTGAGCGCAAGATCGCCTCCGTTTTCGCTCACATCGAAGCTCATTTCGTGTTCAAACTTGACTCGTACTTTTAGTTGTATCTCAATGGCTTGATTGAGCGAAATGTCGACATGCTCTTCCTGCTTGGAAACAGTTTGGATGGCGTTCACGAGAGGCATCAACACCGGATCGATTTTAATTTCAGAAGTCGCAAGAGCAAGGGTAAGGGTCGAACCCGTTAGTGTCACATCGTCGCCGAGGTTATTGAAAATCTGCATTCCGATCACCATCGGATTCGCACCGCTCGCCCTCGCTCCGGAAATCAGGTCAACGACCTGGCCGAGGGTAAGAGAAACCGCTTCCGGATCGCTCATCATTCACCTTTTTCTAGCTTTTGGATTGCTCTTCGCCACTCTTTTCATGTGGCTTAACAGTTGAACGGATGATGATGAACTTGTTCAATACGTCGAACCAGAAAGGCGCTCCGAGTGAGACAGCACAGGCTGTGATCAACCAGCCGAACAAAGACCATAGACCAAAACGGAGCCACGTTAAAGTATCCTTTGGGGGCAGAGTTTTCCAGCCTATCGGCAGTCTGTAGCTCTCTATCGCTTCAATGTTTGCTTTTAGCGACGAATCCTGCCCTGTTTGCCCATCCTTCGCCGAATGAGTCCCGAGATACCCCTGCGCCGCAGAAACCACTGCATCCCTTTCCGCCTTGTGAATCCAGAGGTCATTGGCGATCGTAATCGAGTTGACATTGATGATCGCGGCTGCGCCGAAGCCAAGCACGAAAATAATCAGCTGCGACCTCCGCTTGTACCAGCCCGACACCCTGTCCATCGTGCTGTTGAACCAGTTCTCGATGCTGTCCCTGAATTTCTGGACATCTTTCCCTCCTACCTCGAACATGGCCGAAAGCGCATTTCGGACCTTGTCGCTTTTTATCTCAGCTATGGAATTCTGAAAATTGGCGGCCGGGTCTTTTGGCGCGACGATTGACATGATCGCAATAGCAAAATTCCGCGACGGGATGTAGGAAGGCAAGTTCGATTTGTCCTTAGCATTAGCATTGTAGTTGCCCCTAAAGAGCCCACTGATCATGCCGTGTTGATACAACTGTGTCACCAGCCCGGTTCCATCCTTATCATCGAGAAGTTCACGAATACCTTGTTCAAGGTCAGTAGCCCTATTCTTCAACTGGCGTTCAATAAGTTCGTTGATCGCCGAGCAGATAAGGCTCAGAAGGAGGTATGTAAAAATCATGCCGATTGCAATGTCCAACATCTCGGACCCGAACATGTCTTCTCCTTTTATGATCAAAACAACGATGGCCGAGCTGTTCCGCCCAGAAGCGACGTGTTGACGTTCGCGATAGTATGAGTGCCCTCGTTGCCGCCCCATGAAAACAAAAGGTAGACTTGAGGAAAGCCACCCGCACGCAGCGTAAGACCGGCTGAATAACTGTGGATCCACGAGCTGGAACCCAGATCTCCGCGAGTTAGCGAAACCTTACCTTCGTCAGCCATTAACGTGAATCCAATCGGCAGATTCCATATAGAGTGTTCAAAGCTCTCCCGAAGGAACATTACGTCGGGAGAGCGAAAGCGATAATCCTGATAGCTGCTCAAGGACGAATTGCTGTTGATGTCCGACCCACCGATTGTCGGTTGAAAATAAAATGGGACCACGTTTCCACCTGGTGTCATAGACAGAGCCGTGAAGAAGCGAAAACCGATACTTCCCTCGAAATTTCGCACATAGGGTTTGGGGCACTCCGGATGCGACACAGAGTCGATAGCACATGCATCGGGACCATTGTTCAGTCTTGATTCGTTTATCCGGCTCTTACTGTGGAGGGCGTACTGAGTTCCAAGATCAATTGTCAAACGCTGAAAAGTGAAATTATCTTTTGCAAAATACTGCTGGTAGCCCGCGCTGTAATTTAGGCGAACGAGGTCGTTATCGAAAACCGGGCGAATCCTTATGCCTTCGCCAAGCTGGAAGGTTCCCGGCTGCTTCGCTAGGCCCGGAGCGCTCGCTTCGGTATAAAGATCTCCAATCGACGGACTTGGCTGCCCGTTACTCTCGCGGATGGTCACAAACCGACCATTAATTTCGCCGAACAGAGATGCGTTCAGGCGCTCAGAAAAGGGTTTAACTACGCTCCCTCCGATGATGGTCTCGGTCATGCCGAAGAATGTGCGACCTACTTCGGTCGTATCGGGCCCTAAACCGAAAAACGTTATTTTGTTAAGAGAGATCGCCTGGGCGTAGAGACCAAATACGGTGTGTTCAGGTAACCCGATCAGGTTTTTTGGCACGGGAGGCGGGGTTCCAAATCGAACGCCTACAGGACTGTTGGGCGTGTGGACGAACCTCATGTAGAATCCCGCGCGCCAAGAGCCATTGTTCGAGCCGATGGCGTCGGCGTTCCAGGTATTTCTCCAGTTGTCGGTCGTATGGTGTCCGACGTAGGCCAACCCCGCACCAAACCCGTCCTGCGGAGCGATGCTCCCTACGGCGATGTGTAATGGCACACCTGTGAAGAGTTCTTCAGCGCACCCGCCCAGCTCAGAGAATGTGAAACTGAAACAGCTCTGCTTTAGTTTGGCCCGCTCACCGGGGGGATCCGGAGAAGGCACGGGCTGCTGCGCTTGAAGGACTTTCGCTGAAAAGAGAATGAGGACCAACAGCGCGCGGCTCATTTACCTGACCGTCTTTTCGGAAGGATTGGGCGCGCGTGTGTGCAGAATCGCCGTAGCCCTTTGAATGTAGGTGCTGACTGCGCCTTCCGTCTTCAAGGTTTTCGGGTCGATTGCGAGAACGTCTGCAATATCCTTAAGGTGTTTCAGTAACGCCTCGCGGAGGTGAAGAGTCTGGGATTGCAGAAGTTTTCCGGGAGGCCGGGTGTGGTTGAACGAGCCCTTTTTCGGCTCGGGCACATCGATCACAATTGAGGCCATTAGTGCCCTCCTAGCGTAAAAAATGGAAGATCAGTGTCTGCCCGTTTATCGTCACCAAGGAGATCGAGGAAGGTGCTGGCAGCAGCTTCTCTCCGTGTGCGTTTTGCATCGCCGTTAAGAAAAAAGCTGGTGACGGTTGCTGGAATGCTGGCGTGCTCGAAAATGCGGGCCTTCGCTCCGGCTTCTGTGCCAGGAACGATTGTTCCCTTCGGAATGTAAGGGGACACCAGGATTGCAGGCACGCGAACACCCAGATAATCGAAATTAAACGGTGCCCCGGTATTTGTTGCCGCAGCGGTTGCTGGATGGTCGTCTGGCGTGCAGTCCGGGGGAGCCACATGGTCGTAAATTCCACCGTGCTCGTCATAGACAACCAACAGAGCTGTGCTGTCCCAGATGACCGGATTCGATCGAATGGCGTTGTAGGTTCTGGCGATAAATTTCTCGCCTTCCTGCACGTTGTGATCAGGATGTTGATCAGAAGCCAGAATCTCGCCGCCGCCCGGCCCTTGATGATCGTTATAGCAGGGCTCGATGAAACAATATTCGGGAAGAGTGTCGCTCGCGCAATCGGAAATGAACTCGTCATAAGTAGCGAAGAGCTGGGGCTGATTCTTCAGAAGATTGACGATCTCCATCGTCGAGCTTTGCTGGTCGTAATAATAGATTTTTGCCGTCTTGCCGGCCGCAAGCATTCTCTCGTAGGAACTCATTATTGGAGCAAGGATGTCGAAAATGTCCATTCCAACCTGTCCGAAGGAGGTTCCGTAATGAGCAAATGCGCGATTGCATATGGTTGGACCCGGAATCGACGAGAACCATCCGTTGAAAAGCGCAAACTGTGTAGCGAGCGTCGAGAGAACCGGTAGTTTGTCTTCCGGGGTGAAATAAGACATGATGTCATGGGATTTATTCACGTTCTTGGTTTGTGTGAAGTAATCCTTCACGAATCCTTGCATGCTGCGGACCCTCCCCGGCCCTTGCGGCGCACCGTTAAAAATCTGCATGTCAACGCCGGGGAAATGGTGGTCGGGGTCGGGATCGAGTTGGCCCTGAAATTTCGCGTTCGGACTGACCTTTACCGGATTTCCGTTCGAGTCAGGATTTGATTCCTCTCCCGTGAGCCCGTTGATACCGGGGTATTTCTTTTGCCCGTTCTCCATAACTAGGCTCAAGCCCCCGAGCATGTGGTCGAAAGAACGGTTCTCCATCATAAGAACGACAAGATGTTTCAATTTGTTGAACCCAACTGTCATGCGCGAATCTCCCGAGCCCGTCTCGCCTGCGACAACGAAGACCCGATCCTGTTTCCTTTTCTCACTTTTAAAGCATTTTTCTTGTTGCTTTGAGCGCGTCCAGTGGCCCTGCCGTCGAGATCCAAGGCTCGACTCGCATTAGGATTTTTCATGGTTGCGACGGCCGTCATTGTTGGACTTTTTAACGAGCGTTGAACGCTAGAGGGTTGCCAAGAACAAACTTGTTTGTGGGTTAGAGCGGCCAGACATGTCACTTGAGGCGACTGATTTGACGGGTACGCTACAGACGATACAGCCGCGAATGCGGCGAAATTGGGATTGCGGTCGAGCTGCCGGATAGTAACGAGGCGTACACCGAACCTGCAGCGCCGCATGAGGGCACCTCAACTAAATAAATAGTACGGTAGGCCCCCTCAAGCAACCGTACGGGGCAACTTTAGGTGAGTTCACTATCTGTGTCAACAAGAAAGCTCATGGTCACCGAAAAAACAGACGAAATCAAAGCGAATACTCATTTTTGATCAGCGGTCCTGACATATAATTGGGGTCCAACACAGCGCGCATCTATTGAAGTGTGTCCAATTCTCGACGCTTGTCCCCTGAGACAATTCTCGCTAGCTGTACCGGAATCAACATATGCCATGGTGAGAACGGATTTGATCGCAAGATCCGTGATCGAAGACTTGTTCGTGGATTACCTGTGAAGCGCAATTCGTACGACAAATTCAAGGGGTTGCGATAAGGTCTACACTACAGAAGTGCGAGGCTAGGAACTTTCAATGAGGTGGAACCTACCTGCAGGGATTCATCGCCTGAGGCCGAGGATACGTGTAGAATTCTTTCAATTTAGCTCTCAAATCCTCTTGAGATGGAGCGTAGCAGGATGAAAACGGTTAGCACCAGAATCGAGAGCATTCCTCTGCTGATAGAAGCTATTAGTGAGAATGTGGAGATTATCGGTACTGAACAATCCGGCCGTCGAACCAAAACTACCAGCATCGAGGATCAGGTAGCACGGGCATATGCCGATGCTAAAGAGACTATAGCCGCAATCGCGAAGGACATAGGCACCCAGTTAAACGACCTAACCGAAGGCTCTCGCCCCGGGCAGGTGGAATTAGAGTTTTCGATGGGCTTTTCTGCAAGTGCCGGTGTATGGGTTCTCACGGCAAAAGGCGAGTCTACTTTCAAAGTAAAGATGACATGGGAAGGTAGCTAAAAGGCATCTCCACGGCTACTCCAATGACTAGCGATGAACTCCTAAGCCAAGCTACTTGCGCCGTCCTCTTCCAAGGGCGCGTCCTGGGGACAGCTTGGCTTTGCAGTAATGTTGGCCACCTGCTCACCGCTGGCCATATTTTGGGTCAGCAGAATCCTTTAGAGAGCGTGGAAGTTCAATTTTTGAACGACACACCACGGAGAGCCCGGAAAATAGCATGGGGCTATTCAAAAGCGATGGCGATTGATTGGGCCGTTCTAAAGTTGGAAGATGCGCCCAGCCATCTCATTCCTATTCCCATGTCCTTCGACTTAGAGGCCAAAGGACCATTCATACTCAGAGGCTTTGGGCTTACTCTTGCGGACATGTCGACTGGCAAAGGTGAATTTGTAGGGACGCTTGATGTCCAGAATTCGACGGAGTTTCGTCTCTTTAGGCTCAGAAGTCAGGAATTAGGTGAAGGGGGATACAGTGGTGGTGCTGTTTTCAGTGAGCGTGTCGGGGCGGTTGTCGCGATTCAAATAGAAGGTCCGTCCGATGAAAAGCTCGTCGGCCGCGACACAGTACTTGCAATGCCCCTCTACCGGATACCGAAAATATGGGAGCGCAAGGTAGGTTCGCTTGATCGTTGGATTGGCTCTCTGGGAGTTCAGCGCATTGGAGCGAACACCAGTCACTTCGTTAAACTGCTAGCGATTGTCTCTGCCATTCTACTTTTGGTGGTCGCTATAAAGTTCCTCCCTGGTTTGTTCTTTAGACCTTTCCCCACGGCCACGCACACTGTTGTACTAGGAGACTTCACAAACAAGACCGACGATCCAGTGTTCGACGGTAGCCTTCGGCAAGCTCTTGTAGCACAATTTGAACAGTCTCCCTGGATTACTCTCGTTCCGGAAGGAAATTTACACAACATTCTGGGTCTCATGGGAAGGGACCATAATGCGCCGCTAACACCGGAGCTAACACTTGATATTTGTCAGAGGGCACAAGCGGGGGTGGCGATCACTGGGTTCATATCCCAACTGGGAGCCGGTTACGAACTGATACTTACAGCCGCCGCATGCCAATCCGGAGACACGATTTCCGTCGCCGCAGAGAGTACATCGGGTAAGGCAGGAATTCTAGCAGCGCTAGGCCGATGTGCGTCCGAACTTCGAGCGAAGTTGGGCGAGTCCCCGATAACGTTGCAGAAGTATGACGTGCGAGTCGAGTTGGCGACTACGCCACTTCTTGAAGCATTGAAAGCGTACAGCCAAGGGCGTGAGCAGATGGTCGGCCAGAGTGACAGCACTCTTGCGATACCGTTTCTAAGACGCGCAATTGAATTAGACCCCAGTTTCGCAATGGCATATGCTGCCCTCGGGACATGCTACTTCAATCTCGGCCAGAAACAATTGGCAGCAGAGAACACGTCGAAGGCTTACGAGCTGAGGAGCAAGGTGAGCGACCGGGAGAGATTCTACATCGAATCGCACTACTACCATCTTGCGACAGGAGAGCTTGACCAAGCTCGTGACGTATATGAAACGTGGTCTCGAACTTATCCGACTGATGCGGTGCCTCCGACGAACCTTGGTGATATTTACGGACTGCTCGGGCGACACGATGCTTCTCTTGAATGCTACAAAAGAGGACTGGTACTCGCTCCCCGATCAGGCTTAAATTTTGGCAGTCTCTTCGATACATATGTCAATCTGGATCGCTTCCAGGACGCCGAAGCGATGCTGGAGGAGATGAAGAAAACGAACACATCCTCCATTGACCTTCGTCTGCACCTTTATGAGGCAGCCTTCTATCGTGACGACACGCGTAGCATGTCTCAGCAAGTTGAGTGGGGGCGGGAAAACCCGGACGACGGAAGTACCCTCCTGCAGTTTGCGGCAGAAACGAGTGCATTTAAAGGACATCTTGGCCAAGCTAGAGAATGGACCACAAGGGCAATTGATTCAGTCAGACGCCAAGACAGAAGCGAATCTCGGGCATCGTTTGAGGCAGCGGCAGCCCTTAGAGAGGCTCTCCTCGGCGATGTCTCCTTGGCCCGTAGATATGCATTCGATGCAAGTAAGATCGATTCCGGACGGGAGGTGCAATATGCTATTTCTCTGGCGCTGGCTTTTACTGGAAAAGGTGCAGATTCTTCGGTTAAGGCACACGTACAACGTCTTGCCAGAACGTTCCCGAAAGACACGCTTGTGCAGTCTCATTTCATCCCTACAATAATGGCCTTGCAACTATTGAGTCAGGGGAAGCCTTCGAAAGCACTACAAGTCCTCCAGACTGCCTCAGCATACGAACTGGGTGTTGCAGGGGTTACAAGCTTTTCACCGAATCTATATCCAATCTATGTGCGTGGCGAAGCGTATCTTATGGATAAGAAAGGTAAAGAGGCCGAGGAGGAGTTTCGGAAAATCGTCAGACATCGCGGTCTGGCCTTCAATGGACCCGTATACATCATGGCACGCATCGGTGTTGGTCGCGCTTTGGCGTTACAGGGGGACGAAAAAAGAGCGCGGCAGTCTTACAAGGAGTTCCTTGAGTTTTGGAACGAGGCAGACTCAAGCATGCCGATTCTCATCTCGGTCAAACAAGAAGCCGCTGCTATTCATCTCAAGAGCAGTTCCCCGGATGTCCCCATTCCCGATTCACGGTAGAAAGCTGAGAACTGTGCATCCCGCTCGCGGGGCGATCCAAATGGACGGCGCTCATCCCGATTCGCACCAATGCAGATTCCGCATAACGCCTTCGTTCGGTTGACGGGTATATACAGCGCGAGGGGATCTTGCTACACCTTGACCGCCACCACTGAATTGGAACCCTGGAGACGGGGTTGCCTTCCTTGAGTCGCGGCAGGCCACTCCTGCCGGGGTCAGCATACGTCTGAACGACTTCAAAACCTCTTAACCCGGCATACTGAGGGATCGACCCAGCTTGATTGTCGAGAGAGTACTCTTGATGGTCGGTGGACATTCTCAAATACTCGGCAACGGGCAAAAGGGCCACGATTCGACCTCCGCACCAATCTAGAGTCATCGTATTCTTGAATGACGTTGAGCAACAGTGCCTTCTATTGGTCTTTATAAGAATCCGAGGTTTGTTGATCACGACGAGAGCTAACAACGCGAACGGCAGAGATAAAATCTACTATTGAAGTTCGCTGCCCTCGTTGTAACCAAGGATCATTTGCCGCGAACTGATAACGAACCTGACCCTTCGTGTCCGGCGCGACGTACAAATCTGTCACTCTTTCATTCCCTGGATCGAGTAAGGCGATCAGAGCGACACAACTGCGTTCACGGGGCACCGGAACCAGAAGCCAGCTATCTTGGTCATCTTTCGGCATACATCGACATACGAAGACGGAGACAAGTTGGTCGAATAATCGCAGTCTGGGGCGAAAGTGGGCGTCGGGCTGAATCACTGCAATATCGCTTGGATACGCCGCGACGATCTCGGCCACGAGCCGGTCCCGCAATGCACGTATGGTTCGTCTCGTCCTTGTAGGGCCTGACCGTTCTCCAACGAATCCGACCTTTTCGAATGCCTCGGAGAGACTGCCAAAACGACTGACAAAGGGCCGAACAGACGGGAGATCGCGTGCCCGATTGACAAGTTCGAGTGACAGCGTACCGCTCTTTTCAAGCAGACTGCGCAAACCCGACAGCAACTCAGCATCCGTCCTGTAATTGTGGAGGTTTTCGAATCGCTTTTTGGCTTGCTCGAAAATCGTCGGATCAACGAGCGGCTGCCACGCTCCAGCAGTGATCGTCCACGAGTTCGGCGGATTTACAATCCTCTTCGTATGCAGCCGGGATGTACTTTGTCCAAAGACACTGCAACCGCAGTATTTTGGGTTCTTGAGAAGGCGGCGAATAGCGCCCCCGTACCAAGCTTTTCTCTTGAAACCCGTGTATGCGACTCCTTCCTTTCTCAACTTCGCTGCAATGGCGGATGGCAACCACTTTGCCTCGGTGAAAAGCCGATAAATCTCTCGCACCCACTGGACTTCATGGTCTGGCCCCGGAACGAGGATTACGTGGTCAGATTGGAGTGCCTTTCTCTCCCGCCGCGAAAGGATACATTTCGCTTCGCGATCTGCGGAGACTAGCAGCCTTCGAAGTCCGTAACCCGCCATACCCCCTGTCCGGAATCCTGCGATAGCCACTCGTTTGCTGCCTTCGTGGACTTTCGTGGACAATTCCCGGCTGTACTCTCCTGCCATGACTCGCTTCAATGCCTTCATCATGGAGTTTGGGAGTGAACCATCGTTGGAGAATTGCTCAGCACAATAGTGAATCCTCACACCCGCTGCCTTGCAGATGAATTCGTAATGCGCCGCCTCGTCCACGTCCTGAAATCGGCCCAGGCGACTCACGTCATAGACCAAAATTGCTTTGTATTCGGCCTTGCCACCGACAACATCGTTCAACAATTGCCGCAGGCCGTCGCGGTGCTTGAGCACGAGGCCACTCTTTCCCGCATCGCTGTAAGTTTTTGTGACTACGAAACCCGCCTTGCTTGCATAGTCACCGATGGCAGCACGTTGATTGTCGAACGAATATTGTTGATGTTCAGTGGACATCCTTAGGTACTGCGCGGCGCAAATCGGTAAACTGTCAGCGTTCATTTTTCCCCTTCATGGTTCGTCGGGTGCCGTTTGTAATGACATCTTGATCCAGTAGGAGAGCGGATGCCGAGCATACCAGCTGCCCAATACCTGCGCATGTCTACCGACCGCCAAGAATATTCACTGGATTGCCAAAGAGCAGGAATCGCGACCTTTGCGCAGCAGCATGGCTTCGAGGTTTGTCAGACGTATTGCGACGAAGCGAGGAGCGGACTGGATTTAGAGCGAAGAGCGGGACTGTCTCAACTGTTACAGGATGTTGTCGCCGGGATACAGACCTACAAGGCGATTCTGGTCTACGACGTGAGTCGGTGGGGAAGATTTCAGGACCCCGACGAAGGAGCGCACTACGAATTTCTGTGCAAGGCCGCTGGTGTGCAAGTGCACTATTGCGCCGAGCTTTTCCCTAACAACAACGAAATGTCTAGCATGGTTCTTAAGACGCTCAAGAGGGTGATGGCGGGCGAATTCAGTCGTGAATTGTCCAAGAAGGTGTTTGAGGGTCTTGTACGTTTGGTGAAGAAAGGCTATCGCACGGGATCGGTTCCCGGTTACGGCTTTCGGCGAATGCTGGTGTCGGCGGACAGAACTCGGAAGCAAGAACTTCCGCCGGGCGAACGCAAGAGCATCGCGACTGACAGAGTGATCCTCATTCCCGGCCCGCCGGAGGAACTCTCTACGGTGCGCGAAATCTACTGCATGTTCGTCGAGAAGGGCAAAACTTTTGTGGAAATCGCCGCAGATTTGGAGACCAGAAAGATCCCCTTTCTTCCGGGAAAAGAATGGAACGATTACGCGATTAAGAGAATTTTGACCCACCCGAAATACAAAGGAACAGCGGTTTTCAACCGCACCACTGAAAGGCTCGGTTCGAAGTCCAGAAGACTTCCCGAGTCGCAGTGGATTCTCGTGCCGGAAGCGTTCGAGCCAATCGTGACACAGGAACTGTTCGAGGCAGCACAGACAACTCTACGTCAGAAATATTGGAATCGGTCGAATGACGAAATAATGGAGCAACTGAAGACTATCTTGGAAACGCATGGCTACCTTTCCCAAGCGGTTCTGAAGTCACACGGTCTGTCTGGGACGAGCGTCGGATATCGGTTCGGGTCAATGCTCAAGGCCTTCGAACTCGCGGGATATACGTCGTCGCACAAAAAGACATCTGAGCACCGACTCCAGAGTCGTCGAATTCGAACAGAAATGATGAGCAGGTTGGTCGAAATGTTTCCAGGCGAGGTCTCCATATCTTCTGGCGCATGGAGGCGCAAGAACTGGCTTCGACTCAAGAATGGCCCTTCGGTCGCCTTTCGAGTCTGTCGGTCGATCAATTTGGCTAAGAAAGGCCGAGCTTGGGTGTTGCAGGCAACGAAGGATCAACATTGCCCGGTCACGCTAATCGGCGTGATGAACATCGATAACACTGCGCTTGAAGCGTTTTACCTGACAGGCCGCCTAACCAATCGTCACAAAATCAACATCACAGAACGTAGTGACTGGTTGAAAAACGGTATTCGGCTCGATGATCTTCGAGCTTTTTGTCAAACAGTTGTGTCTGGAGATCGGAGTTAGCCGTAGCTCTTGGGGCGGCCCTCTATCTCGGTTTAGATCGATTTTACCGTCGGATTAGGCTTTTTAAATCAGGTACTTACAGTCGGAACCCAGTCGCGGGGGGTCGATGAGTGTTATAGGGGATTTGTCGAACCGCCACCCGGCGATTGCCCCCCGACTGACACCCGACGGGGGCAGACATCTTTCATCACAAAGTTGCTGTGACGACCGTCATAGCTTTTACTTCCGACTCCCGGCAGACTAAGTTCGCCATGAAGCTTGCGGAGCAGGAAAGAAACATGCGCTTTATCAATCATGCCAAGGAACAACGCGATTGGCTGGTTTGCGAACTCTCCGGGCTTGTCGCCCAGTCCGAGAATTACCAAAGCAACGAGCGGGCTATTCGCGATTCCATAAAGGAACTCGACAAAATTATTTTGAAAGCGATTCAGTCGCCAGAGACGTGACGATCATTTGACGCTACTCTCCCTCTATCGCCCGGGCTTTGGGGTCTGGGGTGGGGGATTCTAGACACTCGCGGCAGTTCCGGTGGCCTTCCGCTTGGGAATGGTAAGTTGGTCAATATTTGCTCGGTATTCTGCTTTGCACTTTCGTTAGTATTGTGCGGTAGCGTACATTAGAAAGTAATAGGGGCGCTGATACCGGCAACAGACGTTGCAGGGTGTCAGCCCCGCCAGATATAGACCGCAGGGGACATCTCAGTCCCCCCAGTGTTCTCCGACAAAGGTCTAGTGGTTAGGCGGGATCGGAGCCAACGCTGGTTAGTGGAGGTTCCTCGTCGTGACGAAACCCAGAATCTTGGTCGTGGAGGATGACGAAGCGGTTCGAATGATGTTGCACGAAGGGTTGCAACGGGACGAGTTTGAAGTGGTCGTCGCTTCGAATGTGCGCGATGCGCTCAAGCTGATCGCGAACGAATCTTTTGATGTCCTGCTCTCAGACTTGCACATGCCTCTGGCAGGAGACGGATTCACCCTGGTCAGCGCCATGCGGCATACCCATCCGGCTGCGTTGACCATTGTTGTCAGTGGGTATCCGGCGCTGGACGAGGCGATGTCAGCGATTCTGCACCAAGCCGATGAGATTCTTGCTAAACCGGTTCGAATCGGCGAACTCCGGGAGCTGATTCGCAATCGGCTCAAGGACCCGCAAACCAAAATGCGGGTGAAGGCAGAATCTGTCGCATCCATATTGGAGCGTGAGGTGGAAACGACAATTCAGAATTGGCTCGATATTGTGGACCTGGATGCAGAGCTGACGTGTGTCACTCTGAGCCGAAATGAACGCACCGGACACCTTCCTCAGTTACTTCTAGACCTTGTCACCCGCCTGCGCCTGAACTCCAGATTGGATGCTCCAATATCCCAAGCCGCTCGCGACCACGGAGCGATGCGCCTGCGACAGGGCTATACGGCAACCATGGTGGTGGAAGAATCTCGCATCCTGCAAGTGAGCATTTTTAGCACCTTGGAAAGGAATTTGTGCGGGGTAGACTTCAGTAGGTTGTTGCTGGACGTTGTGACCATCGCAGATGAAGTCGATTCGCAGCTAAAGCAAGCAATGTTTAGCTACAACTCGCCGATAGCGTTGAAATCTCAAACTGATCGACTGGCTAGCTAGCATCGAGCACCGGTGGCGACGCCGGGGATGGGAGCCCCACGGCCCCCCCTTTTTTGCCACGGTAATGTGACCGACTCCAAAATCGTTCTACCTCCCGATCCCGAAAATTCGATGGATCGCAGTTCGGCCAAAAGCAATCTCGGTTGAGCGACACGCGAACGAGGTCTTCCCGAATTGACACTTATTAACCAAATCGTTCATACTTTGCCCGCATTTCCCGTTCGCACCAGCCCTTGCGGGTTTCATTGAGGTCACCTTATGTCGAAAACCTTTGGCAAATTGATCATTTCTAGTCTGTCGCTCCTCATGATCACAGTCGCTATTCGAGCGCAGAGCCCTTCCCCCTATCCCAACGCAATCACGGACAGGCTTATTCACGACGAAACACCGATGGCTCCCACACCGGTCAATCTGGTGTTCAATGATCCCGACTTTGGTTCACGTATGGTGCGGGTGACTGACCAGACCACGGATTTCAGGAACCCCGGTAGCTACGTTCGCACTGCCGCTCTGGGAGCTGCTAATGAATGGAGCATAGACGCAAGTAAGTTTTATGTGGTCGGCGCGGGCAATCAAGAATTGGCATTTGGGTTCGACCCTTCGACCATGGCGATCAGCTCGCTTCCGGGCGCACCACAGGGGCGAGGTCTCCTCTTGCCGCTTCGTGCAGGCTCTGCGTTCAGCTTTGTTGATCCCGACTTCATTTATGGAACCACGAGCTCCACACCTCTGACTATTACGGGCTATCGCTTTTCAACCGCTACCAGTTCTACTGTGCTGGACACAACGACCTGCGGAACTCAGCCGCCGCTCGTACCGAGCAGGAGCGTGGTGAGCGATGACGACGTTACGCTCTCTTCCGACGATAGTCGAGTTGTCATTTCAGAGGGTGGACCGCAATCCGGAAAGCATATGTTTGTCGTTGTGTACGACAAGAATCTTGGTTGTCGGTGGTATAACACGCAAACCGGGCAGATCGGCGGTCAGTGGGGTCGTTCTGGGCAGTCGTCTGCCCCACACCCCTACCTAATACGCCACACTTCGATTTCAGGTGATGGAAAATACGTCAGGATTGAGGTCAATCATTTCGGTTCTTACTTTTGGGATGTAGAGAGTTTGGCAGTTGTGGCTTGTGGCGAGAAGGAGGGCATTGAGTGCGGTGGATACGGGACAATTGGTAACCACAGTTATGTCAATTCCCCCGGCTTGATAGATCAAATGAACATCTTGATCCGACCGATCAATAACCTCAATGACTACTCCCAACTCGTGTATCCCCTGGTTCCGCCATACCATTTCGGTCAAGAGAAACACTTCGTTTGGACCGATGGATATTTTGACGACAGCAATCCGGTCTGCGGCTCTAATTACAACTATGAGGGCGACACGGGGATCGACGCGCCTTACGATGGAGAGATTTGGTGCATGGAGACGGACGGCTTGGCATCTACGGTTTGGCGCTTCGCTCATAACCGAGCCGTTTGGATAGCGCCGTTCTTCAATACGCAGCCCTTAGGGAATATGACCGCTGATGGTCGGTGGTTTCTTTTCACCTCGACGTGGGATGGTCAGCTGGGAGTCGATAGCAAGGGCAACCCGCGCTCAGATGTCTGGATTGTCAATTTGGACTGAAGACGAACTCTTTAGCTCGACGGCAAGAATGCTCTGGTACTTCGCGCCGTCGCGTTCAATTCGACCGAACGGCGCAGGGGCGAGGCCCAGCAGCAGCGGCGCGGGCCGTCCTGTCAATTATTGACAAACAATGCTCGGGTTATTCACTGCGGCCTTTAGGCAGTCGGCATATTGCTGCGCCTGCTTAGCGCGATCTTCGGCCGAAGGAGTGGGCGGCTCTGGCGGCGCGGTTGTTGTAGCGGGGGCAAGGGGCGCTGGACTAGTAGCGGTCCCAGCTTTAGACACAGCGATAATCTTGTAGGTCTCTGACTCGATCTTCTTTCCGTCAAGACTAGTTGGCCAGAATAGCTTCGCCTTGTCCCCGTCGAAGGTGGCTTCAAATTCGTCAACCAACGGCACGCGGCAAGAGCGAACATTGCCCGGACCTGCGAACCGTTCTTGAAACTTGCTCGTGCAGTTGACTACGGCGCTGTCGCCGGATGGCAGAACCAGTGTGAATGTTGCACCACGAAGATTCAAGTTCTGCGCAAGGCCATAGCTTCCATTGGCGAAGGCATAGCTGTATGCCACATTGCTGTTGTATCGTGACGTTACTTTTACCGCGACTCGACCCTTGCCACCGGCTACCGCCAGAGATGCCAACGCCAAACTCATCACAAGCAATGCTGGAATACTCTTCATTTATGCTCTCCTGTTTTAAGTTCCTAGGTTCTGGGCGCTAGATTAGAGCGGTTTCGGAATCCGGCTTGACGCCCGAGCATCACACGTCGATGAGATTTTTCATGGAGCGACTTCTCCTAGGGAACCCGAGGAAATCGCGGACCCATAATACGGCTAATCCCGCAGTGTGGAAGGGCACGATTGTGCCGGGTGAATGGCCCCTTTCGGCCCGCCGCCCAATCCTAGCTACGAGAAAAACTTCCCCATGTGAAGGGGTGGGCTTAGAGGCGCAAAGAGAAAACAGTTTTTGCAGATTATTGCGTATGAAGCCTCACCGTATTTGTGGTGATTGACAGCGTTACATAGCCGAGTTGCGGCGCTGTTGCGGGCGTCAGGACTAGCTCAACCTTGTTCCAGCTCCCGGACTGTAAGATATTACTAAACGAGACTTCTTTCTCCTGAATGCCTTTCTGCCACTCGTCAAACGACTCTGAGGTGTATTTGGTGTAGTCGTATTTTTTCCCCCACTTCACTTTCGCTGTGAATCCCGCGAATGAGGCGGAGAGTGGATTGCCAATACTGAGACCAACCTTGTATCCGTCTAAATAGGGCGTGACCTCTTGAACCGAAACCAATAGGAAACCGTTATCCATGTCTAGGCGACCGTAAGCATGGTCGTTCATGTCGAGGGTTACCGAGTCCGAGCGATCCTGTTTATCCTTTAGCAACGCTAGGCACAGCGATAACGTCGATTCAAGACTCGTCACTTTGTCTTTTAACGTCGCCACTTGTTGTCTCAAATCCGCGATGTCGCGTTCGCGCCCAAGAGCAGGCGTTTGTTGGGCAGGGCTTTTCTTGGTTTGAGCTATCAATTGTGCCGGAGCGAAGCTCAAGCCGAGAATGAGAGAAACGACCACCAATTGATTCAAAGCCATTTTGCTACTCCCCCGTGATGTGAACATGTCCCGCTGTGACTTCTGCTGAAACTGTAGCTCCCGTCACGGCATTGGGCCGTGGCACCTTGAGGCGCTGACGAACAATTCTCAGGGCGCTTTACGGTTTCGCCCTTGCTATTAACGTACGTCCCGTTATTGGTGCACTTTGGCTGTGACTGTTGTTGCCGGGTCGTAGGCTGATTAGAGGATTGAGGCGTCTGCGCAAGCGGTGATGGGCACAGTAAAGCCGCGAGCGCGAGGAGGGAAATAAGTCGGCGCATTCCGTGACTCCTAAGCTTGTTCGTCCTTACGAGCAATTGTTTAGCAATCGGAAGTAATCCAGAGGGAGGGTGCACATTTTGCTCCAAGGCGGCCAAGCTGTCAATTGAAACTCGCGTCGCAACTTCCCGTCTAGATACTAGACAGGAGGAGTAGCTGGGGCCGCGATTCGGGGCATGACCTCGTCCATCGTGTATCGGACAAACTGCTTGCCTAGCTCCGTCAATTCATATTCCTCTTCATCGTCGAATGCAGATTTCAAGTTTGGAGAAGATGACCCTCGTCCGCTAGGTTGAGCTGTTTTCTTGATGAAATTGCCGTAATAGTCTCTCTCTCGATGCTGCCGTATCACACTGCCCGTGCTCAAATCGCGAATTAACAACTTGAACATATCGGCTTCTGCCGAGTCCTCCCTTACGACGGCCCCATGCACCCCACTCCAAATTGTTTTGCGAGTGCATCCCGAATGGTCGTAAATCCAGCGGATGACTTTAAAGTGTATCTCTGAATAGTCATCAATCCACTGAATGAACATGCGAACCACATCGTCCGTGCAAATCTTGCTTGCAGCGGCGTTGCTGAGAAGATTGCGAACCAGAATGCGCTTTGCCTCACTCTCGGCGGCGGACCAGTCCCGGAAACACTTCTTAAGAAGCGATAGGTATTCCGGGCTTTCAATGCGCTTGCGTATGCTTTCGTCGTTGAGGTCTAGCCGAGTGAGAATCTCTGCGATGGTAATTCCGATTTCTTTGATTTCGTCCTTCTGTAGCCGCATCCAGGTAGCAGCAACCCGGTTGAAGTGGTCTTGTTCCGACTCGGACCATGCTCCAGCAGCGCCAGACACAGCGCCGCCAAGCAACGGTATGGCTCCGCCGATGATTGCCATTGCTAATCGGGCGACTCTTGGCCCGTAGCCGTGCGTCAACGCTTCGGTCATTTGCTTTTCTAGATCATCGTTACGGACCTCGGATTTCGGTACTATTTCACCTTCCATCGCAGTCTTCCTCAACAATTAGAATTGGACATCTCGGGGCCTTTTGCTACGGACATCGTTAGCACACTTCCCCCCTCTGGAAGGGTGCGGATCGCGTCCACAGGGCACTCCACCAATGCCGGACAGTGTGACGATACCGTCGGCGGGGCTGTGCGGTATAGATTCGGCGTGGCGCTGTGCGATGTAGCGAACAAAAGGCGAATATGGTAATCTGCCCGCCATGGATGAAGGGCGTAAACGGGTGATCCTAATTGCGGCGGCCATCCTCGCTGCGAGGAAGCTAGCGCAGTTTGAGGGTGGCGGCCATGTGCCCGCCACGATTTACGCTATCTCCGACGCCATTATCCGCGCAGAGCAAATTCTGAAAGAGATTGACAAGCGATGGCCAACACCGAAGTGAGGCATTAGCCGAGCTTTTTACATTCGTCACACCGCGACTTGCCGCCCGTGCCGCTCTCAAGATGTTTCGCAAGGATTCTCTTGCCATCGGGACAGTTATCGTGATCGTGATACACATTGCGGTGAGTCGGTGGATACTCTTCAGAATTCGTGTGGTATGCGCCTACCTTTGCCATCGAAGCCTCTTTTCGGGAACTAACGGCTAGAACGAAATCGGCGCGCATTTCCCTTCAAATCACCGCACGTATTTTCTAAAGACCGTGGAGTGGCATTATGCGAAGTGGGTCAAAGGGTGTCGGCCCGACAGGTTGACATGGGGGCAACGTCATTTAGTTCCGAAATGCTTCTTTAGAGACTCCGTCAGAACTGCCGCTCCAACGGATGTGCCAAGTTGTAGACCGTGGTCCCAAACCTTGGTGGCGTTCCGCGCTATCCATTCCTTCACGCGGGCTCCAAACGTCCTTCCGTCGCGCGCGATAGCTTCTGACAACTCGGTGATGTCTGTATCCTGAAGTCCACGCGCTGATAGTGCTTTCTTCAAGTCCTCCCAGTTTCCTTCACCGATGTTTTGCACATTCACGGTCTGTTGGTCACCCACAAATACTGTTCCACCGTAAATATGATTGACGATTATGTGATTCACCTTCTCAGCTATATCCAAGCTGCTTGGCACTTTCTTCAAGTCTGCGTCCGAGTCTCCAATTTCACTCTTGATATCGAGCGCCACATTCAAAACGCGAGTACGCACGGTGCCGAGCAAACCGACAATGGCTCCGGATGAGATGTTTTGCCAAGCCCCAATCAGAGCGTGACCCTGTATGAAACGCTCCTGATAATACGTAACCATGTTCGCATCCCAAGGAATCTGCAATCTGTCTTTAATCTCCGCACTAGCGACTATGCTTTCGTAAGAGCCGATTGGCTCAACCAAACGTACTTCAGTAGCAGCCGACCTGTGGTTTTCGTCCATGAGAAGAGAGGGGATGGGGTGCTTGATTGTCGGAAATGCATATCCGGCATTAAACGACCCCACTGCACCCGCATGGATGACACGATATTCCGGTACCTCATCCTTCTTTCTGTAACCATTTAGCTCGTGGTTAGCCCACGTCTTCAGGGAATCGTTCGAATTAGCAACCAACGAGGACAAGCCCCTTACGGTTCTCCTGCGGCAGTGCGTGATTTTGGGACACGAACTGAAGGCTCCGACTCTGGGCCGATCTAGGGGGTCTTCGATGTTTACGGGGCGGGGGCGGGTTTGCGCGCTTTTAGTTTGGCGGGCATGACATAAACGTGATGTAGGTATTCCCGCGTGAATTCAATAATGTCAGTGGAGTCCTTTTCTTTAACATCGCTGAGGCCATCTTTGTCTGGGTGCGCCCCATCATTTCCCGTCAACCTAACTTCGTGCGCGAAGTCTCATCACAACGCTCGCCCGATAAGATTTGATCCACTCCCCGCCATCCATCGCACAAAACAGCTCGGCGGGACTGCCCACATGCTATCCTTCTAAGTCGGAACCGCGACGGGAGACCCATTGAGTATCGAGAGCATCAAGCAGGAAATCAAAGCTGAGATTGGAAAGTTGCAGCAGATTTTGGCACTGTTGGGTGCCGAAACGGGCCACGGAGTAGTCGCCAAGAACCGCGCAGCAAGCACGAAGCCACGGCGCGGGATGTCCGCTGCCGGACGCAAACGAATCGCAGCCGCGCAGAGAGCACGATGGGAGAAGATTAGGGCGGGAAAGAAATAAATAGGAGAATTACACCGTGCCACTGCCAGATGACTGGGAAGGGACATTCTCCAGAATGGTGTTTCCCGTCCCGGCCTCAGGATGTTCTGGATTCGCCCACCATCCGGACAGTCATCGTCGTCGTGAGTAACCATCGGCCATCTGCACGATTTCTTCGAGATTTTTGACTCTTATACTACAGCCGCTTTAGCATGCCAGGTGAAAATTTGTGCACATTCTGGCATCCGGCCACGTACCTCCGGAATCTAAAAGTTGTGGGATCGAGGTAATTTTGCTAGGAAAAGTGTGCGTAGTTGGCTTATAAATACTGAGAACCATCGGCCCTTACCCACAGCGTTCAAAGCGGAGGCCATAAGATGAAAACGGAGAAAATTGTGCAAGAGGCACTCAAGGTCAATCCCGAAATGCAATTGGTCTTGGATATTGCAGCGCGTGCCAGAGCGACAGAGGCTCAAGCAGCCCCAGCGGAGCTTCGTGCGTCCACCGACGTTGTTGCCATCCCCTCCAAATCGCAATGTGCGGTGTAATTACGGAGTGTCCTGAGTGACTAGCGATACCTGGTTGCCAGACTCAAAGAGCTTCGTTTTTATGTATCCGGCCTGTATTGGAAGGTTCATCTGTACCTCGCACCGGATGTAGTAATCCCAAATTTGTCTCCAGAGTGGATCGTCCTTGCCGAGGACTTCAACTTCTAGTCCCAATCCTTTTGCTGTTGTTCCGTCAATGTAGTGCCCGTGGACAGGGAAAAGCTGTTTTGACAGTAACTTTTCCGCAATGGTCTTGGCGGTCTTGGAACGTTTGGTTGCTGAAGGATACTTCGGCTTTAGCATGTACTTGTCGAGTAAGGTAATGGCAGTTTTCTTTGCGAATCCGATCTGGTTTTCCATCTCATCCGTGAATGGAATGTTGAGGCCAGCGAGCTGCTGGAGTAGGCCTACCGTCGGCTCCTTTTTCTTTGTGGCCTCTGTGATCTCTGCCATGAGTTTGTCTCTGGCTTCAACAAAAGCGAAAGCTGAAACCCATTGAGTCATTCCCGAGACCGCTATAGCTACCTGCGGGTCAATGGGACCCAATTCAGAAAGGTAGCCCATCAGAATCTCATCTGCACCGAGCGCAAAAACCGTGGCAGCACTCTTGGCAATATTAGGCACAATCACACGTAGTTTTCGACTTTGTCCCAATCCTGACAAATGCGCCCTGCACATCTCTACTATTTTCTCAACGATGGTTCCGTCTCCGCCGGGGCTGTGCAGTAATACATTGATCTGATCTGCCCCCGTTACTGAGTTCAAAACGGTCTCTAGGTTTGGTACATCTGCGGTGTGCATATAAGTCCTGGAATGTCCAAATCGCAGCATGTAACTGATGAGTCGGTTCGCGCTTCCGTAGCGAGCAGAGAGGGCTGTTTCTATGTCCAATATGAGCTTTTGACGTTTTTGGAATTGGTCTGTATTTACGTTTAGTTCGTTGAGAACTGCCATGTAGATAGGCGTACTCATATATTTTGCGTTTGGATCGCCTTGAGGCGGAGTACCGCCCGGAGGCTGAGTGGCCATAGTCTTAGGCTCCTAATCTAGGGGGAGGATTGTAAGATTACGCCAGACAAGAGTTAATTGGAAGGTTTTCTTGCTTTCTTCCATCGTGCTTTAGCGGCCTTAGTTGCAACCTTGGAACGCTCGGCTTTTGTCATGGTCTTGAGACGGCGCTTTCCGCCGATCTGACCCCCCTTGCGCCCTATTGCGGACATGTATGCAGATATATCAGTGGGCAACGTTGTGGGCGGTGATGGTGGGTCTTGTGGTGGCTCTGGCGTGTCGCCTGTCGAGCGATCTACAATCCACTTCGCAAGCTGGTTTGGATCAGGCGGACGTTTGCCCTTGCCGATGGTCATGCTCTGTCCTGATTCCGCTTCTCGTGACACTGGTGGACGCACATGATGGGCCTGTCGGGGTATTCGTCGTAATGCAAGATACCGGGACACTCCCAACACTTGCCCGCCGAACATTGTGCAGACACTGTGGTTAGAATTTCCGGTTCTTGGCCGGGCGCGAAGTGTTTCCACTCTGCCATGTCACTCATCATGCCACGGGCATGATGCTAAAGCGAGGCTATGGATATTCAAACTGACCCAGTACCCACGATGGACCGCAGTTTCATGCCGGGCAGATTTGTTCTTATCTTCGACTTTTCGCACCGCATCTGAGCGGCGAAGCCAAGGTATCGCAGCCCCCGGAACCGGCAGAACGGGCCTTCGATAACGTTCTGTGGTGACCAATGTGCCGTTAATTCATTGAAACGGAAGCAGCTTAAAGGTACATCTAAAAGGGACCCAACCGTATAGCTAGAATTGTAAGGAAGTTGGACGCAAAAGCATTTGACATTTCACTTGAACAGAATACAATTGACCCATGAACATGGACTACGAAAAGGCTTGGCAGGAAGAGACCAAAACCCTTGGCGATGCGCTGCAACGCCGGGAAAAACTGGACGCTGAGATTGAGGCAATCCAAACCCGCGTTGACGCCCTTGAAGTTCTCGTCCAGGCACACGACCGGCACAATGGGCGAATGGTCCTAGACCAGCAAACGACCCCAGCAGAAGCCGCCGTAGGCGTGATGAAACCCAGGGTATCCACAGCAGTCAAGAATTTGTTGGGCGCGTCCAATGTCGCATTGACTAGCGCGGAAATTGTAGACGGCTTGAAGAGGTACGGCCACAACCTAGGGCCGGACGGTCAACCGCTGGCGTTCGTCTTCGGGATTTGTCGAAGGCTAGTCGAACAGAAATTCGCTAAACGGGTAGAAAAGGCCGGGAAGGTGGCTTGGATCAAAAGCGGGGCATAAAAATTTGCCTCTTCACTTGATACTTCACTTATACACAGATAGAACAATAACAGCAGAATGTCTCAACGGCACGTCCAGCGGCATATCGCAAGATGATCAGGAAAGGCTAACGCAATGATCACAGCAGCAGATTTTATTGATTTCAAAGTAACGGATAAACCCAGTCAGTGCGCGGGGTGTTTTCCCAACGTACCGAAAGCGACGCCCGTGGTCATCAATGGCAAGCAATATTGCGTTTGGTGCGCCTTGGGCATCGCGGAAAAACTGCTGTCCCCGGACGGCAAAACCCGCCTGGACCGAGTCATCGAGGTTTTAAGCCGGTGACCATTAACGAATTGAAACTGCAAAAACGTTGGGTTTGCTGGCGACTCGAAACCGTCAATGATAAGGAAACCAAAGTTCCCTACCAACCCAATGGTCGCAAGGCCATGTCGAACAATCCGGCGACGTGGAGCACGCACGCGGAGTGCTTAGCTGTATCGTCCCGATTCTCAGGTGTGGGCGTTACGCTGGGCGATGGCGTGGTCGGTGTCGATTTGGATAAATGCTGCGATGCAGTCACGGGGAAATTCACTCCGGCGTCACGGGAAATCGTCATCGCTTTGGATTCTTATGGGGAATACAGCCCCAGCGGGACAGGAGCGCACGTCTTTTGCTTGGCCGATTTTCCCGAAGAATATCGAGGGTGTCACACGGGGAAAAAAGGCGATGCCATCGTAAAGCCGGGGGCCGATTTCAAGCAGATTGAAATTAAGGGGTCCGGTTTCTACTTCACGCTAACGGGCCGTCATCTGCAAAAAACGCCGACGGACTTGATGCCACGACAAGAGCAGATTAACGCTCTGTGCGACCGCATCGCGGCGACAAAACCCGTGCCCTCTAAGCAGGGCATCATGGTTTCGAGCAGCGACAACGAAGAAAAATACAAACGGCTAATGTCGGGCGACCTTAGCGACTTCAATGATGACAAGAGCCGTGCAGACTTGGCACTGTGTAACATCCTGGCACGGAAGCACAACAACAACTTTTTCAAAATTGATGAGGCGTGGCTTGCGTCTCCGCTGTATCGGGACAAGTTGGACCGCACAGACTACCGCTCTGCCACGATTATGAAAGCCATCAAGGCTGAGCCGATCTTTGACGCCGAAGATGACGTAATCGAAGACGACGGCGTAGACGAATACCTTGTCAATGCGCTGACCAAGGACCACGAAGGTTGGTTTCCGAAGGGTGATATTTCGCTAATCGGCGGGTCATCAGGGACCGGAAAAACCTATTGGACGATGGCCGTCTTGGAAAAGGTCCGGCTTGGCGTCGATGTTTGGGGACACAAATCCAAACCGCGTGATTATCGCGTGCTAATGATGGACCGTGGTGCTAAGGCCATGCGGAGAACATTGCAGAAGATGAAACTGCCGCCCGAAGCTGTAGAGCGGATCATCCGCGTTACCAGCAAACAACAGGCGATGGGTCCGGTTGCGGTCATGGATGAAGTGACACAGCTTCACCCTGGCGCTGAAGCGTGGTTTATTGAGGGGTTGGATTTATGGCTCAAGGAATCGGACAAGATGGGCGGGGTAGCTCCTGCTTTGGATGAGTTACAGCGGATTGCAACGCGGAGAAACGTAGCCATCATCGCCAGCGTGGGTACGCCGAAACAGAAAACACAGGAAGGCAAGGATACAGAGCGTTATCGCGGACGGGATACGTTATTTGGCAGCGTCGCATGGGGCAGAAAATCGGAAACGATTGTGCTCATTAGCAAGACGGACGATGACCCACTTCACGATGATTGCCCACGACAATATTCCGTTCTTGTCCGCAACGGTCGATCAGAGCATTTTTGGATGGGATTCAACGGTGATGGATTGTGCATCGTGGATAGACCTGGGCCAGTCGTGACAATACCGCCCAAGACCGACATGCTAAAGCGAAATGTCTTCGCCCGGTTCAAGCCGGGGGAACGCATTAAGTACACGGCGGATTTGGGCGCGTCAGATAAGACCTATTACAAATGGGCAGCCAAGATGGCCCTTGATGGGTTGATTGAGCAGCGCGACGGCGGGTATTGGATATCATCGCCACAGCCATAGCCATAGCCATAGCCACTGCTACTACTAAGAAGAAGAAGTAATTCAATACTAGGAAGAACCTGTGGCAGCGAGGGAAGGGTGGCTTTACGTGGGGAACGCTTGGGGGCGGGATGCCGGTCGAAATCTCGGAAGCCTTTTAGATCGAACGGGCGGAACCCGGTTTTGCACGTCTGCGGGCAGTGAAAAAGTGAAAGTGTGAAGAAAAAGCGAACGTCTAGAGGCATCATATCCGGCCCAATTTAGGGCTATTTAAGGGGACTTCACGATGGCTTCACCGACCGAAGAACGGCTGAAAAAACAACTACAGGAAGCACAAGTCAAGCTCCAGAAACAGCAGAAGGCAGCCAAGAAGACCAAACGCGAGTGGAAGCCGTCTTTCGATGGCCAACACCGGGGCTACTGAGAATCTAGTTTGGCGTCGGGGCATTTGTGCAAGTCGAATTGTTTTTGGAGATTCGCCTGCGCGTCGATGGTCCTCCGGAGGGATGTCATGGGTACTTTGAATTCTTTGCCGCACAGGGAGCACGCACCGACTGCAGGTGTAGTGCTGAGCCACCCGACAACCTTTAGATTGCGCTTCGGCATTGTTCGGTTGGCATTCTAGCGCAACGTTGATATGAACGTTCTTCCTCAATCCGACTGGCTCACGGCAAGAGAGGCCTCCGCGTACCTGAAGGTCAAGCCTCGTTCGCTGTTGCTGTGGGTCAGGCAGGGAAAAGTCCAGGCATACGCTCTGACCGGCACCCATCGCCGTGTCTGGCGGTTTCGGAAGGAAGACCTTGACGCTGCGCTGCTTTCTCGCCCTGTGGTAAGCTCCGATGCGCCAGCCGTGCTCACGGAAAGGCGTATCAGTTGAAACGAGCACGGAAACCAACTGCAATTCGCAACGAGGCGCGGGGGACGTGGGTATTCTTCCCCGTGCTCAACGGAAAGAGGACTACTCGCAAGCTGGGTATCCTTGTGGAACTAACGCAAGAACAAGCCAACCGCCGAGCTGAGGAAATGCTGCGCAGCCTAAAGCTTCAGGCCGGGCGCACATCGCCAACGGTTCTGTGGGTAGTGAATCAATACCGTACCGAGAAAATGCCAAGGCTTCGTCACAGCACGCAACGAGTCACAGAGCTGTGGATTAAGAAATACGTCTTGGCAAATTGGGGCGGGAAACCAATCACCGATTTACAACCGCGTCCGGTGGAGCTGTGGCTTGAGTCGTTGCCGCTCGCTCCGAAGACGCGCGGGCATCTGCGGGAACTGCTACACCGCTTGGTTGACCACGCAATGTGGTGCGGCTCAATTCCTGTGGGGACCAACCCCATTTCGCTTGTCACGGTGCGGGGCTCATCCAAGCGACGGACGAAACCCCGTTGTCTTACCGTGGCAGAGTTTCACACCCTTGAAAAGCACCTAAGGGAACCATTCAAGACCATGGTGCTGTTGCAACTTTGCCTGGGTTTGCGAGTATCGGAGTTGCTCGCGCTCCGATGGCAGGATGTGGACTGGATGGGCTCAAAGCTCAATGTCGAACACGGGATTGTGAATCAGCATCTGGACGCCGTGAAGACTGAGGGCTCACGCAAGACGATGACCCTTGATGCTCAGCTACTCCAAGTCCTAGCGGCATGGAAACAGGTAACCCAGTTTCGGGACGCCGGTGACTGGTTGTTCCCTTCGCCGGTGAAACTTGGTCGCTTGCCATACTCTTACACGGGCTATTGGCGGGCATTGGACACGGCGACCGCACGAGCGGGACTCGCGCACATGGGCACTCACGCATTCAGGCACAGCTACAGGTCATGGCTTGACAGCGTCGGGACCGCAATCACTGTGCAACAGAAGCTCATGAGGCACAGCGACATCAAAACCACGATGAACATTTACGGGGACGTTGTGACCGACGAGATGGAGAGAGCGGGCTCAAAAATTGCTGCCCTCGCGTTCAATCCTGATTCCAAGGTGATTCCAGCAGCGGTAAGCCATTGAAAGAATGGCTCCTCAGGTAGGACTCGAACCTACAACCCTCCGGTTAACAGCCGGATGCTCTGCCATTGAGCTACTGAGGAGTGGGAGCACGCTGTTGCGTGCTTGAGTAATCAAGAAAATCATATCAGAGGCGGTCGCGGATTGGAAATTCTGGCGAAGGTGCTGCGCGGGACGTCCGGCTGCGACTACGGCTTTGCTCTGTGATCCCCGTGGCCACTGTGTTTAAATGTTGTCGATGCCTCCTGAGGGGAAAATCCGCGTGCTCGTGGCCAAGCCCGGACTCGACGGCCACGACCGCGGCGCAAAAGTGATCGCCCGCGCCTTGCGCGACGCCGGAATGGAGGTTATTTACACGGGATTGCGGCAGACTCCGGAAATGATTGTCAATGCGTCACTCCAGGAAGATGTGCAAGTCATTGGCCTCTCAATTCTCTCGGGCGCGCACAACGCGATCGTCCCGCGTGTGATGGACCTATTGAAGCAAAATCAAATGGATGACGTGCTGGTTCTGGTGGGCGGTATCATCCCGGATCAAGATATCGAAAACCTGAAGCGGATCGGCGTGGCCGGAATCTTCCAACCCGGCACCCCCATGGACGACATCGTCAAGTTCATCCGCGAGCACGTCAAGCCGGAAGGTGTTCCGGCGGTGTAGGTGTCGTATCAACTATCAAGAGCCGCTATCAAGAGCCGCCTTGGCTGTCGCGGCGGAGTCGCTGAGCCGTTTCTCGAGCGCAAGGCACGAGCCGATGGTCAGCAAACACAAACTCCAGGGAATTACGGGCGAAATCCTGAACAGGTCTAACCCATAACGTAATAGAGCAATCCACCCCGCCGTCAGAATCGTGCCGACCACAATGGGTACGCGGCGAACCGACGCCGTGAGCGGGACAGCAACAGTCCATGCCGCCTGAAAAATCATCGTGAACGGCACTGCGACTATCAAGTCGGCCAAGTAGTGTTCGCCCAGAGAGAGTGTCGAAAGGATGGTCGCGAACAGAAACAATGCCGCCAGCAGTCTGCCCAATCGTGGCCAGAGGCGCGAGTTCCGCCACACCGCAAGCGCGCCCGCCAGGTGAAGCGACGGCATGCAATTGCGGGGTGCTCCGGGCACGCTCATGGGTTGAATGGCGTTTAGCAAAGGCACAGTTCCCGGGTAGAAACCCGCGAACGCGTGCAATGGACCTGCGGCGGGATAGATCAGATACGGAACAAACCCGGCTACCATCATGGAGAGAAACAGCGCAAGAATCAAAACCGGTTGCCGCTTCCCTGCGCGATTAGAAGCGAGATGAGAGGCATAGAGAGTGCAGACTACGAGAGGGAGCGCGTAATACGCGACCGTCATTAGACCCCATCGGTTCGAACCGACGGGCAGCAGACGCGCCAGGACAAAGCTGGGCTGGAATCCCAGGCTGCCATCGAACGCCAGAAGGTATGCATCGTAGGTTCTTGGTCGGAGCCATTCCGTCGCTGGAAGCGCATCGCCGACCAGCAAACTGCACAGAGGAAAAACTGCGCCGCTATAAAATGCTTGCCGATAACTTATTCCCTTGGCGTCGGTCGATCGACGGCGTGATCGAACCATTTGAACCGCCAGAACCATCATGCTGGTGATACCCAGGAAAGCTCCCCAAGTGATCCACGACACTCCGTAATAGGAGCCCAGGCCACCCATCAGTCGAATACAGGCAACGCGCAATCCGATTGCGCCGATGACGACTGCTAATAACGCCGGCCGCGAAGGGCGAGTCCACAGATAAATAACGAACGTTCCGAGAAGAGTGAAGGAGAAGGTCGGGTTTAGTTCGAAAACGCTAGACATCGTCCGACACCTCCCAATCTCTCGAACCCAAGATTTAGAGAACCAACGACCAATTCAAGAAGGCCCACATCCATGCGAGATTCAGTAGTCCTAAAGTGGTGACATAAAATCCGAACCTGACGGAACTCAGCTTCTGGGCCGCGTATGCTCCCATGGCCAGAAATGCTGGATACATGGGCAACACATATCTTGGTCCGCCCAGCAGCGGACGGCCCGTGTACATCATCATCTGCAAGGTCAATACCAGCGCAAACAGTTTGTCTTCAATCCGAACCCCGCGCCGCAAACTGAAGCCCAGCGCCACAGCCACGAGCGACAATTTAACAGCGAGCAGCAGATCGCGCTGCGCCAGGACCAGCCGCGAGGCTTCGGCCAAACTCGCCCACGGTGGCGCCAATGTAGCGGCTTGGTAGATTCGGTAGGCATCGACCACTGAAAGGCGGCCCGACCACCGCAGCCATCCCCAATATGCCAGCGGCCCGATGGGGGCAAGAATCACGCAGAGCGAGCGTAGTCTACGGCTGCGAACGGCCAGTACGAAGAGCGGGACCGCAACCAGAACGCCAGATGGCCGGCATAGGCCCGCCATGAATCCGCAGACCGCGGCTAGTTCCCATCGTTCTTTCCGCGCCCAGAAGATGGCCCATACGATGAGAGCAAGTGTGAGCGACTCGGCGTAACCTGCGAAAAGCACAAAGCTGCTCGGCCAGGCTGCCAGCACCAGCAGCGTTCGAGTTTGCACCGGTGTCGCGGGGTCAGGCTTCACCAGACGGAGCAGTCCCCAGAAAGAGAAAAAAGCTGCCACTGTCGACACTAGCAAGGCCGCCACAAGCGGCGGCATGGCCACACTCACCAGTCGAATGATCGCTGGATAAAGAGGATAGAAAATGACGGCCATCGGCTGGTCATATCCGTGTTGTGCGATGCGCAGATACCACAAAGTGTCAAAGCGCTGCCAAACTCCCAGAAGCGCATAGTGGATTGTGCCCGGAGCAGGCAGGTTTTCGCTGATCGCGTTGCTGCGAATTGTTGCCAGGCTGGGATGCAGGAAAAATGCAAACCCGGCCGCAATCGCCGAAAAGATGACCCGCAATCCGACGGCGAAAGCCGCGGCGATTTGCCAATCCGCCCACCCTGTGAACGTCGACCGCCGCGTTTTCAACATCGCTCGATTGTAACGTCCTCGATTTGCCGCGCGATTTGCCCTGCTGCCGCGCCGCACTGATATAGTAAGAACTTTCCGAGATAGAAGAAACTCCGTCCTCATGCGCGAACGTATCGACTCCACTGCGATCACCATCAACAACGTTCTCTCCACGAAAGTCGATCCCAGTTCTCTACGCTTCGAGTCGAACATGCGAGCGCTCGCCGATCTCGTTGCCCAGGTTCGCAATGAAGAGGAAAAAATCCGCGAGGGCGGAGGCGCCAAGGCCATCGAAGCGCAGCACGCTAAATCGCGCCTCACCGCCCGCGAGCGCATCAATCTGCTCGCCGACCCCGGCACTTTCTTCGAACTTGGCCTCTACGCCGCGCACAAAATGTATGAAGAATGGGGAGGGGCACCCGCTGCGGGCGTGATTACCGGACTTGCTCGCGTCCAGACCCGCACGGTCATGCTGATCGTGAACGACGCTACGGTGAAAGCCGGAGCTTTCTTTCCCATGACCGCGAAAAAAGTGATTCGCGCGCAAAATATCGCGATCGAAAATCGTATTCCGACGATTTATCTGGTCGATTCCGCCGGCGTTTTTCTGCCGCTGCAAGAGGACGTCTTCCCAGACACCGATGATTTTGGGCGCGTCTTCCGCAACAATGCCGTTATGTCGGCGGCGGGCATCCCGCAAATCGCCGCCATCATGGGCATGTGCGTTGCCGGAGGCGGCTATCTTCCCGTGATGTGCGATCACGTCCTGATGACCGACGGGAGCGGGCTTTTCTTGGCCGGTCCCGCGCTGGTGCAAGCCGCCATCGGACAAAAAGTTTCTGCCGAAGAATTAGGCGGAGCGGCGATGCACTCCGCTATCAGCGGCACCGTCGATTACCGCGAGCCGAACGACGAAGTTTGCATCGGTCGCATCCGCTCGCTTATCGAAAAGTGGGGCTATCGCCGCCAGTCGCTTTGGGATCGCAAGAAACCGATCGATCCCGCGATGCCTGCGGAAGAAATCTACGGCGTTTACGATGCTTCGCCGGCGCGGCCGTATGACATGAAAGAAATCATTGCGCGCATCACCGACGAAAGCCGCTTCGACGAATACAAACCTGAATATGGCAAAACGATAATCTGCGGCTACGCGCGTATCGGCGGCTTCGCCGTGGGCATTGTCGCCAATCAGAAACTCCACGCTCAGCAGACCGACCACGAAGGCCACAAACGCGTAGAATTCGGCGGCGTCATTTACACAGAGTCCGCCGAAAAAGCCGCCCGTTTCATCATGGACTGCAACCAGAATCTGATCCCGCTTGTCTTTCTCCACGATGTCAACGGCTTCATGGTCGGCCGTGACGCCGAGTGGAGCGGCATCATCAAAGCGGGAGCGAAAATGGTGAATGCCGTTTCCAACTCCGTTGTTCCGAAGATTGTCGTGATCGTCGGCGGTTCCTTTGGTGCTGGCCATTACGCGATGTGTGGAAAAGCTTTTGACCCGCGCTTTGTCTTTGCCTGGCCTACGGCAAAATATGCAGTCATGAGCGGAGACGCTGCCGCCGGCACTCTAGTAGAAATCAAGGTTAAACAACTGGAGCGTAGCGGGAAAAAGTTGAGCGACGAAGAAAGAAAAGAACTCTTCGATTCGACCAAGAAAACCTACGACGAACAAACCGACCCGCGCTACGGCGCCGCGCGTCTATGGATCGACAAGATCATCGACCCCATGGAGACGCGGCAGGCGATCACGCAGGCGCTGGAAGCGGCGTCGCTGAATCCGGATGTGCCGGAGTTTAAAGTGGGAGTGCTGCAGACGTGATTCTCCGTGTCTCTGAGTCTTCGTGCTGAAAATGTCCGATTCCGTCAAACTGATCGAATGTCCCCGCGATGCCTGGCAAGGCCTCAAAGGGCAGATCCCTGCCGATCTGAAGACGAATTATCTCCAGGCTTTGATCTCCGTCGGCTTCAAGCACATCGACGCTGTCAGCTTCGTCTCTCCGAACGCGGTTCCACAGATGGCCGATTCCGAGGAGGTTTTGAAAGAACTTGATCCACCGGACGACGTAGAAATCATCGGCATCGTGGTCAACGAAAAAGGCGCGCAGCGAGCGATCGCGACCAACGCAGTGCGCACCGTGGGTTTCCCTTATTCGATTTCACCAACTTTTCTCGAAAACAATCAGCGCCAAACGCTCGAAGACGCGATCGAAGAGCTGGAAAAAATCGAAAAGAAAGCCGATGAAGCCGGGCTCGACACGGTCGTCTATATTTCGATGGCCTTCGGCAACCCCTACGGCGATGATTGGAGCGTTGAAGAGGTGGTCGCAGCCGTCGGATTGCTTGAGATTCAGGAAATCAAAATGATCTCGCTCGCGGACACAGTGGGAGTCGCGTCGCCCGAGAAAATTAATGAGGTGGTGTCTGCGGTGATGGCCGAGTATGGCTATCTCGAAATCGGAGTCCACCTCCACAGCCGACGCGATCAAGCTGCCGCGAAGATTACCGCTGCTTACGAAGCCGGATGCCGCCGCTTTGATTCCGCCATCGGCGGCCTCGGTGGATGTCCTTTCGCACAAGACGATCTAGTGGGAAATATTCCGACAGAAGTTCTTATCGAAACTCTGCGCGGCCAAGGCGCTCAATTGCCACAGCTAAAATCACTGGATGTCTTGCTACAGGCTTCAGCAGAAATCGGCGCGAGATATAAAATTTCGTCCGCGGCAGATTGATCGCATCGCATGACCTACAAAACCGTCCAACTCGCCTTTGACTCCGCCGTTGCCACCATCACGCTGAATCGTCCGGAGAAGCGCAACGCCGTCAGCTATGAACTCATCGACGACCTCATCGCGGCGCTCGAGGAGGTGAGAAATTCTTCGGCCCTCGTTCTGATCGTCACCGGGGCAGGGAAGGCCTTCTGCTCGGGCATGGACCTCGACACTCTCAAGGGCCTGATCGGACGCACGCCGGAGCAAAATCTCGAAGACTCGCGAACGATGGTCAACCTGTTTCGCTCGCTTTACGAGTTTCCCAAGCCGACGATTGCCGCCGTGAACGGCGCGGCCATTGCCGGAGGCACGGGCCTTGCGCTGCTTTGCGATTTCACGCTGGCCGTGCCCGATGCCAAGTTCGGCTATACCGAAGTCCGCATCGGATTTGTTCCCGCGATCGTTTCCACTTTTCTTTTGCGCCAGGTCGGCGAAAAAATCGCTCGCGATCTGCTCCTGACGGGCCGGATCTTCGATGCTGCGGAAGCTCTGAGACTCGGCTTGCTCAACGAAATTGTTCCTCCGGAGAAATTGCTAGAGCGTGCCGGCCAACTGGCTGCGCAATTATCAGAGAACAGTCCTCTGTCGCTCTCCAATACCAAGCGGCTGCTTACCGATCACGCGCGTTCGGAGCTTGATTCGCAAATCGAAGCGGCCGTCCGCGAGAACGCCGGTATCCGGGAGAGCGACGATTTTCGCGAGGGCATCGAATCGTTTCTCGAAAAGCGCAAGCCGAAGTGGACGGGCCGATGACTCGTGCGTTGGATCGAAAGCTGGATCGGAAGGCAACAGTCAGCGAAACTCGCATCCGCGTCCGCTATGCTGAAACCGACCAGATGGGCGTCGTCTATCACGCGAATCATTTCATCTGGTTCGAAGTAGGCCGCGTAGAATTTCTTCGCCAGCTTGGCTTCAGCTATAAAGACATGGAGCGCGAAGACGACTGCTGTATCGCGGTCGTCGACGCGCAATGCCGCTATCGTGCTCCGGTGCACTATGATGACGAGGTCATCGTGCGCACGTACCTGAAACATATCCGTTCAAAGGTGATTCACTTCGGATATGAATTGAGGAATGCAGACTCAGGCAAGTTGCTCGCCGAAGGTGAGACCACGCATGTCGTCGCGAATGCGGAAATGAAGCCGCGTCCGTTGCCGGAGAAGTACATGCGTGCGTTTCGCGCGGCCGTAGCGGGGTGAGGCGGAAAATCTAATGCAAGAGTTCCTTTACAAGCTACAACTGGTCCGCGGAGACATGCTCCGCACCGGCCCCACGGACGCTGAAAAAGCGGTAACCGCCGAGCACTTCGCTTACCTGCAAGGCTTGACCGCTCAAGGCGTGATCATCCTTGTAGGCCGCACTCTGACCACGGACGAGACCACGATGGGGCTTGCTGTTTTCCGTGCCGAATCTGAAGACGCCGCCCGCCAGATTATGAATGACGATCCGGCGGTGACAAAAGGTTTGATGACGGCGACGTTATACCCCTTCAAAGTTGTTTTGCGAGAAAAGCAAAACTGAGAATTGAGAACTGGAAACTGAGGACCGTCTTGCACGCTCAACACATCAACGGAAACGACCTGACGCTGGAAGCTGTGCGCGAAGTGGCGCGCAGCGATGTCCGCCAAGCCGTGCTTCTCGCTCCCGACGCGCGCGAAGCCGTCAATCGTGCCCGCGCGGTTGTCGACAAACTCGTCGCCGGCAACAAGATTTCTTATGCCATCACAACAGGCGTAGGAAAGCTTAGCGACGTGCACATCGTTGGCGACCAGGTTCGCGAACTGCAAATCAATCTCGTGCGATCGCACGCCGTCGGAGTCGGCGAGCCACTGCCGATTCCTGACACACGGGCCATGATGCTCCTCCGCGCCAACTCGCTGGCGAAAGGCAACTCGGGCGTGCGCGCCCTCACGATCGACACCATCTGCGAGATGCTCAATCGCGGAGTGACGCCAATGGTGCCGTCGCAAGGCAGCGTAGGAGCGAGCGGCGATCTCGCACCATTGGCGCATCTAGCGTTGGCGTTGATTGGAGAAGGCGAATGTTTCGACGAAAAGGGTGCACGCATTCCGAGCGCCGAAGCCTTGAAGCGCGCGCAAATCAAGCCGCTCGTTCTGGAAGCAAAAGAAGCGGTGTCACTGATCAATGGCACGCAAGCGATGCTGGCAATTGGCACGCTGATGCAACTTGCCGCCGAGACGCTCGTTGATACTGCCGACGTCATCGGTGCCATGGCCTGCGACGCGCTTAAAGGCACGAACGTTGCCTTCGATGACCGTATTCAGAAAGCTCGCCCGCACGCCGGTCAAATCAAGACTGCGGCGAACCTGCGTCGTCTACTCGAGAACAGCGAAATCCGCGAGTCGCATCGTGATTGTGGTCGCGTGCAGGATGCCTATTCGCTGCGCTGCATCCCGCAGGTGCACGGCGCTGTGCGCGACACGTTGGCCCATTGCCGGGCGGTATTCGAAACGGAGACGAATTCGGCCGTCGATAACCCGTTGGTGTTTGTGAAAAATCCCAAGGCAATCGACGGGGAAGGCGATGTACTCTCGGGCGGAAACTTTCATGGCGAGCCTCTGGCCTTCGCACTCGATTTTTTGGCGATTGCTCTGAGCGCCCTCGCTGGTATCAGCGAGCGGCGGCTGGAGCGCATGGTAAATCCCGCTCTCAGCGAGGGCTTGCCGCCATTTCTGGCGCCGGGCGCGGGAATGAATTCCGGTTTCATGATGCCGCAGGTCACCGCCGCTGCGCTGGTCAGCGAAAATAAAGTACTGGCGCATCCCGCATCGGTCGATTCCATCACCACTTCCGGCAACAAAGAGGATTTCGTTTCGATGGGCATGACCGCTGCCAACAAGCTGCGACGGGTGGTTGAGAACACTCGCAACACGCTCGCCATCGAAGCCATGGCTGCGGCGCAAGCCGTCGATTTCCTGGCGCCGCTCAAGACTTCGAAGCCGCTGCAGCAGGCGCATGGGGCAATTCGTTCGGTGTGCGCGAGAATGGACAAGGACCGCGTGATGTATCAGGACTTCGCACGGATCGCCGACCTGATTGCCCACGGAAAGCTCGCTGACATCGTTCGCTAACGATCCCGCTGACTCGTCCTCGTGTTGATGGAACAATGCAACGATGTTGTGCGAAAGTTTGCGCAGAAAATGAAACGTTCTTGCGCGATCCCCTTCGACTAGCAGTTCGCCGTTTACAGTTCGCCGCGTGATGCATTAAACTCGACGAACTCTCCGCATCTTGCCCCGAGATGCGGTGAGGCAACAGCGTTCCCCGTACGTAATTCCTACCGTCAATCATTAACGATAAGAACTAAGGACCAGACATGTCGAAACTTCGTCAAGCTATCCGCCGCATCGGTGCAGCTTCCGTCTCCGCTGTCACCATCCTGTTCCTGATCAGCGCGAGTGCGCTCATGGGGTTGGCTCAGACTTCGGTCACCACCTATCACTATGACAACTACCGCACGGGATGGAATCAGACAGAGTCGGTTCTGACACCCACGAACGTGGCGAGTTCGGCCTTTGGCCATCTGCATACGGTAACGCTTGACGATCAGGTGGATGCGCAGCCCCTCGTGGTTCCTGGCGTCATGATCACCGCCGGAAATTTCAAGGGCTTGCACGATGTGGTCTATGTGGCGACGGAGGGCAACACCATCTATGCCATCGACACTCATACTCGCACCGTCCTGCTGAGTCCTAATTTCGGAACGCCCGTTTCTTATCCCTTGGGATGCGGAAACAATGGCCCGAATGTGGGCATCAATTCGACACCGGTGATTGATCCACAAAGCAATACGCTCTACGTGATCATTTACACGCAGGATCAGGGCGGCCCAGCCTATCGCCTGCACGCGCTCGATCTCGGGAGCCTTGCTGATAAGGTGACGCCGCAGGTGATCACCGCCTCACACGCGCTGAATAACGGAACCACTTTCAAGTTCAACGCCACCTACCAACGTCAACGCCCCGGCCTATTGCTTGCAAACGGGAGCATCTACGCCGGTTTCGGCAGCTTCTGCGATTTCGCCGCCAATCTGTCGCGCGGCTGGTTGCTGGGCTGGACGGCGGGGTCGCTTCAGCCTTTTCCGTCGAATCAGGTGTTCGATCTCCAGTCGTCTTCGCCCGACAACTTCTTTCTCTCCTCAATCTGGATGTCGGGATATGGCCTCGCCGCCGACGACGCTGGCAACATCCTTTTTGTGACAGGGAACTCGGATTACTCGGGCAACACGTACGACGGAATCACGAACATTCAGGAGAGCGTCGTCAAAGTTTCGCCGACACTGACCACGGTCGTCGACTTGTTCACGCCCAACAACCAGGGGGCGCTCGATCAGTCCGATGCGGACTTCGGTTCCGGCGGATTGCTGGTTTTGCCCGATCAGCCGGGCGCCACGCCGCACTTGGCGGTCGCTAGTGGCAAGGTCGGCACGATGTATCTGATGAACGAAGATCATCTCGGTGGCTATTCACCTTCGACAAACAACGTGCTCGGCAGCTACACCGTCGGTGGATGCTGGTGCGGCCAATCTTATTTCGTCGACCCTTCAGACGGATTGGGAAGAGTCGTGAGCAGCGGCGGCAAGGCAGTCACCTCATGGAGGGTGCAGACCTCTCCCAAGGTCGCTCTCAAGCGAGTGGGCGTCTCTCCGGGGCTCGGAACCTCGGTGCAGGATCCAGGATTCTTCACATCGATTTCTTCGAACGGTACCGCCAACCCCATCATTTGGGCCATCTCCCGTCCCACGAGCAACAGCAAGCCGGTTATCGATTTGATCGCGTTCAATCCGGAAACTGGCAAAGTTGGGATGAAGCAGTTGTTTAAGAAGGCTGCCGGAGCGTGGCCGAATCTGGGAGGCAATGCGAACCTGGTTCCAGTCGTCGCCAACGGTTTGGTTTTTGTTGCCAGCAACCAACAACTCCAGGTCTTTGGATTGACTGGGGAAACCAAACCGCAGCAGAAAAAATGAGCGCGGAAGGCTCAAGCGGGCAACCGCTTGGGCGACTCTGATCCAAGTCGCTTGCTGCGCAGACTATTTTGATACAGAAGAAAAGTATATCCGCCCCATTGCGAACTGCCTGAGAACCCGCTAGCATAGCGGGTTTCAGTCAACAGGCTGAAATCGCCACGGGCCCGCATTCCGCGAGACACTGCAGGTCCACGTCTCAACTCTCATCACTCTGAACTCTACTCTGAACTCTGATTCGGTTCGAACAGCGGGCGCGTCGGTGCGCTTGGCTGTTCGGTTTGAACTTCACGTGATTTTCCCCAGGGAGGACGTAATGAACGCAAAGAGCAAAGCAGAATGTGCAGGTGTCAGTCTTCGGTGGCTATCGTGTCTCATATGCATAATTTCCATGAGTTCTGTGCTGTTGCTGGCGAGCACGGTCAGCGGTAAATCCGTTGCGAACAACACGCCGGGGTATGTCGCGACGGCAAAGAATCTTGGAGCAGAAGATCCCGCAAAGATGATCGAAGTCAGTATTTGGCTACAAGTTCATAACCGCGCGGAATTCGATGCACTCACCGAGTCGCTGTACGATCGCAACTCTCCCAACTACCATCATTGGCTGAAGGCGAAAGATATCGCAGACCGTTTTGCTCCAACGGCACAGGAAGCGAAGACGGTGCAGCAGTTTTTTACCGCACACAATCTCAGTGTTGTGAAGACGGGTCCGAACAACTTCTACGTAAGAGCGCGCGGCACAGTCGCAGATGTGCAGAAAGCGTTCCAGGTTCAACTCAACAATTATCAGGTAGAAAATAAAATCATCCGCGCTAATGCCGGCGACCCTTACGTAGAGGGAGCTGCAGGTCCGCTGGTGAGAGCCGTATCCGGACTCGACTCGGCTCAGTTCGAGCATACTTTGGTCGCACGTCCTGCTGGTTTCGGCGGCAAGTCCAGTGCGGACGCAGCGAAAACCGCACCCGTAAATAGTCCGGATTTTTTCTCGTCACAATGTTTCCCAGGCACGGAGACGCTTACCTTTTCGACCAACAGCGACGGTGAGTTGCCGATCGGGACTTACACGGGGAATAAACTGAATCTGCAGACCCAAACCGATCCGGGTTGCGCCTACACTCCGCCGGCAATCCAGACTGCGTATAACCTCACAGGCTTGTATCACGAGGGATACGACGGTACAGGCCAGACGATTGCCATCGTCGATTGGTGCGGTTCCTTCACAATTCAGAGCGACGCCAACCGATTTTCGGCCAAGTTCGGGCTGCCGAAACTAACTTCCGCTAACTTTGCCATCACCTACACCGCGCCCAGTCAGTGTATTGCTTATGACCAGGTGGAAATCAACCTCGACGTGGAGTGGGCGCATGCCATTGCACCCGGCGCCAGCATCAACCTGGTCGTTCCTCCGTCGGCCGACTTCCAGGATGTAGACGAGGCCGAGTTCGACGTTGCGAACTATGGTCTCGGCAACGTGCTCTCGGGTAGTTATGCTTCGACCGAGTTGTACACCGCGACGACGGAACTGGATACGGAGAACCTGATTTCAGAGCTTGGCGCCTCGGTGGGAATCTCCTTCAACTTCGCGTCGGGAGACTACGGTGACTACCAACTCCAGACGATCCGCACAACGGTCAGCGCTCCCGCAGACTCTCCGTGGTCCACGGCAGTTGGAGGTGTATCTTTGGCGCTGAATTCTGACAACTCGATCGCTTGGCAGTCGGGTTGGGGAAACAACGGCACGCTTTTGACCGAGGAAGGTACGGTCTACAATCCGCCGCAAAGCGGATTTTTCGGCGGTGCCGGAGGCGGCGAAAGCGAATGCGTCACAAAGAATACTCGCTTCCGCCCGCCCGTTTGCACTGGGGGCTTCTTGAAGCCGGCATTCCAGAAGGCGGTGAAAGGAAAATATCGCCAGCTCCCGGACGTGTCATGGCTGGCCGATCCCTACACCGGTGTTGCGATTCTGATCAGTGTTCCGGGCCAAATTCCAGAACAGGTATGGCAGGTGTATGGTGGCACGAGCCTGGCTACTCCGATGTTCTCGGCGCTGTGGGCGATTGCTAATCAAGAATCTTTGGCCGGAGGTGGAACGGAACTCGGCCAGGCCGCGCCTTATCTCTACACGCTGCCGGCGGGAGCTGTTTACGATATCGTTCCCGTGACCTCGGCGACGAACGTGACCGGGTCGATTCAGACCTCCACGGGAACGACCAGATACTCAGCCACAAAACTTGCCGGCCAACCAAGGGGCGAGTTCTTCAGCGCCCTGTGGGACTACTACCAGTTGCAAGATACGGAACTGGTGATCTCATTCGGCACGGATTCTTCTCTAAAAACAGCGACGGGCTGGGATAACGTAACCGGGGTGGGAAGTCCGAACGCGCAGGCGTTCGCCGACTTCTTCTTTGCCCAATAACTTCGGATCTATCTCTGAAAACCCACCCTGCCATCGACCCCGATGGCAGGGTATTTTTATGAACCTTCGAGACCCAGTTGGTTCGCGATTGTCTTCATGGCATCGATGCAGAAAGCGATGTGCTCTTCGAGATCGATCCCTAGATCGGCCGCGCCCGAGATAATGTCTTCGCGGTGCACGCTGCGGGCGAAGGCCTTATCTTTCATTTTCTTTCGGACAGACTTGGCCTCGACTTCCGCCAGCGACTTCCCCGGCTTGACCAAAGCGCAGGCCGTAATGAATCCGGCCAGTTCATCGCACGCAAATAGAGTTTTTTCCATCGGCGAGATGCGCGCCACGCCACTGTACTCGGCATGTGACAAGATGGCGCGGCGCACTTCTTCGGAGTATCCCCGCTCTTTCAGGATCTCGGAGCCGCGGAACGGATGTTCTTCCGCGGTCGGGTATTTTTCGTAATCGAAGTCATGGAGAAGGCCGACCGTCCCCCACAATTCCTCGTCGGCTCTAGCTTTGCGAGCGTAGGCGCGCATGCAGGCTTCGACCGCCAGCGCATGTTTCAATAAACTTTCGGACTGAGTGAACTCAGTTAGTAAACACCAGGCAGCCTCGCGCGGATTCATGCTTTCTCCATTTTTCTCCATGCTTTCCCCACGTTTTCGACCGATTTTATACGTCCGCGTCTGTGTGCGTCCTAATAGGGGTTTGTTTTTCTGAGTTTTGTCTTGACTTCCACAGGTTCGATACCTGACATTACGTTGTAGTTGGCTTTGAGAGTAGCCCGCTCTGGCACTCGCAAAACCTGAATGGCAACCACACTTACCCCCGTGGACTCACGGGAAGTTGTTCGATGCGACCGCTGTCTTTTAGTGCAATTCCGCACAAGCAATAGTCTTTGCCGCCGTTGTCATCTTTCATTGGATGAGGACGAGGCCGAGATTGCCGCCATGACTCCCGCGCCCGAGATGGTGCCTATGAACGTCCATTCCAGCGGACGAGGGCATCTGAAATTGGCGTACTCGATTCGATCGCTACGGCTCCGGAATGGATTGAGTCAGCGCCAATTGGCGTTGCGCATGTCCGTACCGCGAACGTACGTCTCGAAAATCGAAAATGAAAAAGCGACTCCCACTCTCTCGTCACTGGAACGTCTTGCACGAGCACTCGAAGTCAGCGTTCCGGATTTGCTTTCCGGTGGAGAGCGCAACCGCCAGGAAGAAGTTCGCGAGTTGATGGAAGATCAGTTTGTCGCTGAGGTGATGCCGTTCCTGTCGCAACTGAGCGGAATGCAGATGTCGAGCATTCTCGCGCAGGTCCGCGATTTGACGGTGCGTCCGCGCCGAAGCGCCTAAAAAAGGTTTTATCCGGGCACACACCAACTGGACAGCCGGAGCTTTCGAGCTCCGGCTTTTTTTGTGAAATGCGCAATGTTCTGCGATCCGAAAATAGGAAACATGCAGAAGCTTGCACAGTTCAACTTGTTGTGCGCAACAGTTTGCACGCTTCCTTAATATTTTATTGTTATGCACAGCTTTCCCCTTGACCCGCACCGTTTCAGGAGCTAACCTCGCGGCACTCCCCTAAGCTGGGAAAAATAACCCAGCAATATTTCTTGAGGCGAACAGGAAAAACTTCGATGAAAATTTCTCAGATTTGTGCAGTCGTCATGCTGCTGGTCGTTGGATCGGTGTTGGCTTTCGCCGATGGAATCCACGATCCAAAGATCGTCATTCACGGCGTCAATGGTGGCAACGGTCCTTTGGAGACTTGCCCGCCTGCCGGTTGCACCGATGTCGGTTTCAATTTCAACTTTAGCGTTCCCAAGTTTGGCACCGGCCAGGTGTTTTTCACCAACGATAGCGGGAAGAACTGGACTTCGTTGACGCTGGTCGAAAATGGCGTTCCCGCGGCCGATATCAGCTGCGTTCAAACGGAGTTTTTGAACTGCTCGACCAAGACGCTGCAAAACGGTTCGGTGGAAATTATTCTGTCGGGCGTCAGGGGCGGGACGAATCCGCGCAACGGCATCCTGAACGGTCAGAGCTTCGTCATTCAGTTTTCCTGTGTTGGCAACAGTTGCTGGCCGGGCGGAACCGGTTTTTCGGGTCACGCCAGCGCAGCTCCGGAACCGGGGACAGTGGCTTTGATGGTGACGGGACTTGGCGCGCTGATTTCGCGTCGCAAGCAATTGCTGAGCCGCTTACGGTCGTAAGTTCCAGCAGTTTATTTCTTCGTGTACTGCTTCACTAACTGAGAAAACTGCGGCAGGGCCTGGAGCTTCTGGAGTTCGGGATCGCTCCAGGCCTCCTGCGCAGAGTACCCCTTCTCCAGCGCCAATCGCAGCGACTTCAGCGCTTCTTCCGGTTTGCCGATCAACGTCTTCACCTGGGCTTCTGAATACATCAATTGCACATCATCTGGGCTAATCGAGCGAGCCTGGCTCGTGTATTGCAGCGCGTTGGCTGCATCACCCTTTTTTGCGTAGAGCAGGCCAAGGTCTCCCATGATCGACGCCGAGCGCGGATTCACCTGCAGCTGTTGAAACGCGACTGAGATCGCCTTGCCATAGGACTCCACGGCCCTGTCAGAAAAGCCGGACCAGCGGTAGGAGTCGCCAAGATTGCCGAGGTATTGTTCGTCGTTCGGGGTCATGGCGACGGCCTTCTCATACATCATGGTCGCCTGATCGTAGTTCTTCAACCAGAAGTAGGCTGTTCCGAGATTCGAATAGGTTGGGGCATCGGGAGCGAGCGAGAGCGCCTTCTGATACTGAGGAATCGCCTCGCCCCACTTACCCTCCCGCAAATACACATTGCCGATTCCCTCATAACCGATGGGACTGTCGGCGGCGATGTCAATCACCTTTTGAAATTCAGGAAGGGCTCTGGTGTTGTCGCCGAGATTGAAATAGGCGTTGCCGAGCGCGTTGTGATTCGTCCAATAGTAAGAGTTCGCAGCGACCGCTTTCTGGAACGCAGCGATGGCCTCGTCGCTCTGCCCGCTCTGACTGTAGGCGTCGCCTAGGTTTCGGTACGCTTCGTCCGAGTTCGGGGCCAGTTCGAGCGCTCGTTTTAATTCAGTGACCGCCTCTGTATATTTTCCGGTCATGGAATAGACGCTGCCGAGCGACATATGCACTTCCGGCAAATTGTTGGACAGCCGTTCCGCCTGCTGAGCCGCTAGTGTGGCCTTTTGCGCCCAAACTCCATCCTTGGTCTCGCCGTACATGCGCAAACTGGAGTCGGCAAGCCCGGTATACGCCAGTGCGAAAGTGGAGTCCTTTTCGATCGCTTGATCGAATAGATCGACCGCCTTCTTGTAAGTTTCCGGCGTGTGGCCGTTACGCAAAATGTTCCGCCCCTGCAGATACAGATCGTAGGCCTTCACGTTCTGCGTGGGATGCGCGCCCAGGCGTGCCTGCTCCTCCTCGGTGGGCTTCAACGCCAGAGCGGTGGAGACATCCCCGTAGATCTGATCTTCAAGAGCGAGCAGATCTCCGGGGGAACCAGAAAATTCGTTGCTCCAAAGGCGCTTTCCTGTGGCGGCATCCTGCAGATTGAGCACGATGCCCAGCTTCTCGCTATTGCCTTGCACAATGCCCTGCAAAATCAGGTTCACGCCCAATTCACGGGCCAGTTTGGAGACGGGCAAATTCTTTGCAGTGGCCGCATCCACCGCGTCTGATGACGCCAGGTGGACTTCCTTCAACTGAAACAGCTTGGCCGCCAAGGCCTCCTGGATGCCGTCTGCCACGTAGCCGAGGGCCTTTTCGTCGCCCTCCCTTCGCAGCGGCAGAATGGCTACATACTTTCCCTGCTTCAGCGACGGAATGCCCTCCACGATCGTGCCAGGAGCCGTCGCCGTGCGATTCAAAACGGTGCGACCGGCAAGAGTTGCCAGTGCGACGACGAGCACGGCACCGGCGATCCACATCCAACTTTTCCCGGGCAGATCAAGACTGAACCGGGATCGGCGAATGATGGGATGCGCGATCATCTTCGACAAGGTTTCGGCGCTGATGTTGGGGTTGGCTTCCCATGTCGTCAGCTGCTGCAGCAGTTCGACCGCGGAGTGGTAGCGGTTGGCCGGTTCCCGCTCGAGGCAGCGCGAAACGATGGCGCTCAGCGACCGCGGGATAGAAGCGTCAACCTCGGAAGCGGAACGTGCCTCCTCGCGCGTACGCTTCATTAGGCTCGCAATGGCCGTGTCGGCCTCGTAGGGAGCTTTCCCCGTCAGTAACTCATAAAAGATCAGTCCCACGCTGAAGATGTCAGAGCGCTGGTCGAGCGTCGTCCCGAGAGCCTGCTCGGGCGACATGTACTCGAGCGTCCCGACGATCGCCCCCGTCTGGGTCATCCCGGTTTCGCCGAGCGAACGGGCCAGTCCAAAATCCATTACGACGATGCGCCCGTGCTTGTCGCGCATGATGTTCTGCGGCTTCAGGTCGCGGTGGATGACTCCCTCGGAATGGGCCGCATCGAGCGCGCGGCACACCTGCTCGATGACGGAGATGGCGTCTTTGTGCGAGAACTTCCCCTGCCGGCGCAACAGCGTGCGCAGGTCCTCGCCGTCGACGTACTCCATCGAAATAAAGCGGATGCCGTCGGCCTCGCCCAGATCAAAAATGCGGACCACGTTCTTATGGGTGATGTTGCGCGAAAGGATGAGCTCTTGCTTGAATCGCAACAGAATGGCCGGGTCCGTTGCCAACTCCGGACGAATCACCTTTAGCGCGATCATCCGGTCGAGTTCGCGGTCGCGAGCCTGATAGACGGCACCCATGCCGCCCTGACCGAGCACGCCAAGGATTTCGTATCGTCCCCCGAAAAGCACGCCCGGTAGCAAACTGTTGAAGGCCGAGATGCTTTGCGCCGAGGGAGCCCCGGTCGAATGCGATCCGGCTGCGGCCTGCCGAATGTAGGGTAACGCCTGGGTTGCGCCCGGAATCGGCGTCCCGTGCGGTAGGGTGGCGGCGTCGGAAACAGGAGCATTCGAAAGTGGAGGAGGTGTCAGCGCCGCAGCGCCGATGGCATCTTCAGGCAGACGGGTACCCGGCATGGTCGGGCTATCGGAATCTTTGCCCCTGCGGTCGCGCTCATCCATTGGAAAGGCCCGGGTTCGGAGAGCCAGCGGGGGATCGCGCCTCAGTTCTACAAGGCAACGGTCGCATCAGGTTGTCGTGGGGAAGTCGAGAACCCGGCACTCCGGCAATCTCGGAAGTATAACCCGGAAACCCCATTCGGCAAAGCAATGGAGATGCCGGAAACGGTACTCGAAATAAAGGGGTTCTGCGCTTCGCGACGTTGCCCACGACCATTGAGACGGACCTATCCCCCACAAGATAGCCACTACCGTTCAGTTCTCCTCAATAATAGTGATCGTGTCCGCTGGATCGTTGCATTTTCATGAATCGGCGGCTTATTTTCACTGTTCTGGCAGGCGTTGATTAAGGCTCGCCCGTTACTAAGGTTCTCTTTCTTGGCCATTCCAGACGGTGTTTCATAGGTTAGCTCGCATCCCAACCGGTCGGTTCGAGGATTTCGCTCAATGAGCCGTCGCGTGCTTAAATAAAAAGTTGGGCGTCAGTTTTGCGCCATCCCCGCGCGCGGTCTCCCAATCGCAATTTAACGGCAACACTCCGAGCGGAGGATCTTTGGATTTCCAACTCAACGAAGAGCAACTGCAGCTCAAAAAGACAGTACGCGATTTCGCTGAACGGGAGATCGCGCCCAATGTCATGAAGTGGGATGAAGCCAGCGAATTCCCGCTGGCGACGATCAAAGAGTTGGGCAAACTCGGCCTGCTCGGCATGATCTTTCCCTCCGAATACGGTGGGGCCGGCATGGGCTACGTCGAGTACGTTACCGCCATCGAAGAGCTTTCTCGCGTGGACGGATCCGTCGGCATCATCGTGGCCGCTCACACGTCGCTCTGCTCGAACCACATCTATGTGGCTGGCAACGAGTCGCAGAAAAAGAAATATGTGACGAAACTCGCGACCGGCGACTACATCGGCGCCTGGGGTTTGACCGAACCTTCCTCGGGATCGGATGCGGGCAGCGCACGGATGACCGCCGCGCGCGCCAAGGGCGGATGGGTCCTGAACGGCACCAAGACCTTCATCACCAACGGCCACTACGCCGACGTCGCGGTAGTCCTCGCCATCACCGATCGCGCCGCGCACACCCACGGGCTGTCTGCGTTCGTAGTTGAGAAAGGTGCGAAAGGATTTCGTCCGGGGAAAAAAGAAAACAAATTAGGCCTGCGCGCCAGCGACACCGCCGAACTTATTTTCGAAGACTGCTTCGTCCCCGACGAGAATCTTCTCGGCAAGGAAGGCGGCGGCTTCATCGATGCCATGCGCGTTCTGGATGGTGGACGTATCTCCATCGCAGCCCTTTCTCTCGGGATGGCCCAGGGCGCGTACGGGGCGGCGTTGAAATACTCGAAAGAGCGTCAACAGTTCGGCAAGCCGATCTCGGAATTCCAGGCCATCCAATGGAAACTCGCCGACATGGCCACCGAAATCGAAGCCGCCAAACTTCTGACTCTCCGGGCCGCCGCTATGAAAGATGCTGGCATGAAGACAACGCTCGAATCCTCGATGGCCAAGCTGTATGCGAGCGAGGTCGCCGTGAAATGCGCCAACGAAGGCGTTCAGATTCATGGCGGCTACGGCTTCATCAAAGACTATCCCGCGGAGAAGTTCTACCGGGATGTGAAGCTGTGCACGATTGGCGAAGGTACCAGCGAAATTCAGCGTCTGGTAATCGCGCGGCAGTTGCTGAAGGACTAAGAGCGACTTTTCCACAAAAAAATTCCCACCGCAAAGACTCCCCTTGACATCCTATACTGTGTAGCATACAGTGTGTGCCGTACACTGTATGTCGCAGAGTAATGGAAATCACGATCTTTTCGAAAACCTTCGTCTCGAACTGCGCCGCGGCTGCCTGAGTCTGGCTGTGCTGTCGCAGCTTAGAACCGAGCGCTACGGATACACGCTGCGCAAGGCTCTTGCCGAACAAGGCCTGGATATCGACGAAGGCACGCTCTATCCGCTCCTCCGCCGGCTCGAAAGTCAGGGCCTGCTGACCAGCGTCTGGCGCGAAGAAGAGAAGCGGAACAAGCGTTTCTACCGTCTTTCGCCCGAGGGCAAACTCATGCTGAAACAGCTTGGTGCGGAGTGGCAAAGGATTAATGCGTCGTTAAAGGAAATTTTGTAAATGGATTCTGCGAGGAGCTGAACATGGAACTACTCGATCGTTATCTTCAAGCCGTCGAATTCTGGCTGCCCAAACGGCAGCGTCAAGACATCATTGCGGAATTATCGGAGGACCTCCGCTCGCAGATTGAAGACAAGGAGTCCGAACTGGGCCGCAAGCTGACGGACGCGGAAGTGGAGGAGATCTTGAATCGCTGCGGTTCGCCGATGACGGTGGCATTGCGCTATCGGCCACAACAATTCTTGATCGGACCGGCGTTATTTCCCATCTATCGATTTGTGCTGGGAGTCTTGCTGATCGGCTGCATCGTACCGCGGATTCTCATATGGCTGGCGTTCCTGTTGATCGATCCAGTGCACCGCGGCTATCTGCATATGGAGAACTTGTGGGCGACCGTAGTGTTTTTCGTATTCTTTACAACGCTTGCCTTCGCGATATTTGAGAGAAGTGGCGTCAAGCTGGAACTGAATACGTGGAATCCCCGCAAACTGCCGCCCTTGCGCGATCCGAACCGGATATCGCGTTTTGGTGCGCTAACCGAGATCGCAATGGCCGTGATCTTCAACATCTGGTTCGCCGGCGCATTCTGGCCGCAGTCCACCGATCTGGGCAAGATCGGTTTGCACAGACTCGGCCTTGGCGGAGTGGAAGTCACTCTGGCTCCGGTATGGCGATTCTTTTTCTGGAGTCTTCTCCTGGTGGCCGCTGCAAATGTCGCTCTCGCCGCCATGAATCTGTTCCGTCCCTACTGGACAGTGCGACGCGCCACGCTGCGCTTGCTCTTCGATGCCGCCGGAGCGGGACTCATTTGTTGGTTGTTGAAAGCGCAGGCGCTTGTTGGTATCGCCGCCCCAGGATTGTCGGCAGCGAAGGCACTCGTGCTGACCAACTTCATCAACCTGTGGATGGCGAAAATGCTCCCCTGGGCCATCGTCGTCATGGTGGTGATCCTCTGCGTCGACGGATATCGGATTCTGCGTCTGCGTGGCATTTGCGGTGGCGGCAATTCGTTAGAGCCAGTGGTCAAGCAGGTGTCGAACCTGATGGTAAGCGGTCGCTGAGGTTTCCTGTGCGCTCTACGGCGAGAGGTTTTGGTTCCCGCTCGTCTCAGCGCTGCTTTACACTTGAGTGCTTGAACATCGCTGACCAAGATTGGATCGCAAAGCTTCGCTCCGGTGATCCTCGAGCGTTGGCCCGCGCCATCTCGACGGTTGAGAACCGCGCGACCGGCTGGTCCGAATTGTTGAAAGCGCTTTTCCCGCACACCGGCAAGGCGCGAGTCATCGGCTTGACCGGAGCTCCCGGAGCCGGCAAGAGTACATTGGTTGATCAGCTCGCCAAGCACTACCGCAAACAGAATCAAACTGTGGGCATCATCGCTGTCGATCCCACCAGTCCCTACACTGGCGGAGCGATCCTCGGCGATAGGATCCGGATGCAGGATCACCACGCCGACCCCGGAATTTACATCCGCAGCATGGCCACGCGCGGATCGCTCGGCGGCCTTGCTCGCGCGACGGCCGACGCGACGACCGTTCTCGACGCGTCCGGGCGTGACATTGTGATGATCGAGACCGTTGGAGTCGGGCAGGACGAAGTCGATATCGTGCGCCTCGCCGACGTCACGGTCGTGATCCTCGTCCCCGGCATGGGAGACGATGTGCAGACGATCAAAGCCGGCATTATGGAAATCGCCGACATCTTCGTGATCAACAAGAGCGACCATCCCGGGGCTGAGCGCGTCGAGCGCGAGATCCGCGCCATGCAATCGTTGGCAACGCGCCATTCGAACGAGCACTGGACGCCTCCGATCGTCAAGACCGTCGCCAGCGAGGGCGTGGGAACGACAGAGTTGGCGGATGCGATCGCAAGTTACGAGTCATATTTGAAAAAAGAAAACCTGGCGTTCAAAAAAAATGTCCACAACTGGCAGGAGCGGGTGATCGAGATGCTGCGCGATGCCATGTTAGAAAAGGCACGTGTCCAATTGGACGGAGGGAGTCTCGAACGCTACGCCGCCGAGATTGCCGAGCACAAACGCGATCCCTATTCTCTGGTGGAAGAGATTGTGCGCGGCGTCGATCCCAAGTAGATTCGGAAGAGAAACATATGGAATTCAGCATCGATCATCTGGGTATTGCCGTGAAGTCTCTCTCCGCGGCTAAATCCATTTACGAGAAGCTGGGGCTGAACGTTTCTCCAGAGGAAGTTGTGGAGCACGAAAAAGTTCGGCTGGTCATGGTGCCTGTGGGCGAGAGCCGTTTGGAGTTGCTCGAAGCGACTTCCGACGATTCGACGATCGCAAGGTACATCGCCAAGCGCGGCGAAGGGCTGCACCACATTTGTATGCGTGTGCCAGATCTGGAGGCAGCCGTCGCAAAGTTAAAGAGCGACGGAGTGCGCCTCGTCTCCAACGAAATCAAGACCGGAGCCGGCGGCCACCGCTACGTATTCGTCCACCCGCAGAGCACGGCAGGCGTGTTGCTGGAACTGGTGGAAGCGAATCACTGATCGTCTTATTTTGGGCTGAAATGCTTCTCCTTGCGGTCGACACTTCCGGAAAAAATGGGAGCCTCGCTCTGGCCTTCGCGACGCCGGGCGAGAAAGAAATTGCTGTACTGGAAGTCGTCCCTCTCGACGGCGGCGCATTTTCCGCGCAACTGGTTCCGCAGATCGCCGCGTCGCTCGAAAAGCACGGACATAACAAACGCGATCTCGGAGTATTTGCGGTGGTGAACGGTCCAGGTTCATTCACCGGACTCCGCGTCGGCCTGGCCGCTATCAAAGGGCTGGCAGAGGCGCTGCAAAAACCGATCGTTGCACTCTCACTTCTGGAAGCGGTAGCACAGACCGCCGCCAAGCGAGGCCGTATCGTTGCAGCGCTTAACGCGGGTCGCGGCGACGCCTACGTCGGCGACTACGAGATCTTCGGCGACGGGATTCAGAGCAGCCGCGTCGTCAGCGAACGCCTGTTGAGCAGGGAAGAGTTGCTTGCCACGGCTGCAAACGCAACCGCCGAAGGCAGGTCGATCGCGACGCCCGATCTGGCGTTGGCTGATGCGCTTCGGGCCGCGGGAGTCGTAGTGGAGCAAGTCGAGTATCCGAACGCCGGCGTGATCGCCCGCTTAGGTTGGGCGCGCTTTGAACGGGGCGAAACAGTTTCTCCCGATGATCTCGAAGCCAACTACATGCGGCATTCCGATGCAGAAATTTTCTCCAAGCCTTGAGATTTGCGTTCTCGAGCAAAAATGATCGACCAAACATGAATGTCTCCATTCGCAACGCCCGGCTGAGTGACGTGCCCGCGCTATTGGAAATGGAGCGGCAGTCGCCTGGCGCGTCCCACTGGACTCCTGAGCAATACAACAAACTAATTGCCGAAGGTTTCGTTTTCGTCTTTGTCTTTGCGGTCGAGCATGCAAGCGGCATTGTTGGTTTGACCACCGGATTGATCAGCGGTTTCGTCTGTGCAAAAGCCGTGGCAGGCGAGTGGGAGATCGAAAACGTGGTCGTGGCTCCCGCCGAGCGGCGGCGCGGTATCGCCGATGCGCTCATCGGCGAGTTAATCGGGCGAGCTCGGAGCGACGCAGCTTCCGCCATTTTTCTCGAAGTCCGCGAATCGAATCTCGTAGCCCGCCGCTTGTACGAAAAGCACGGATTCCGCGAGACGGGCCGTCGAAAGGCTTACTACACAAGCCCTTTGGATGATGCGATTATGTACTCGTTGAAGTTAAATTCCTGATGGGAAGGGAAAGGACTTAGCACCATTTAGGGTGCATTGTCGCACCTCCGCAGTACCTCCGAAGCCATCCCCCAAACGGTGGAAATCTCCTATGAAATCTCATTGAACGCCTACCGATTCCTGTGCTATTTTGTAACCGCGTAGTAACAATTGAGCAGGAGGTCTAGCCAAGGATGCTGACTCCCCGAGACCCACTCCTGACCGGCCACGACGAGTTCCAACGCCTGGTTCAGGAGCACTCGCAATACTCCCAACGCCTCGAATCCCTCACCGAAAAACGATATCTGACAGACGACGAAAAGCTGGAAGAAGTGCGGCTCAAGAAACTAAAGCTGCGCCTCAAAGACCAGATGCAGTATCTGGAACTGCAAGTTCATCGTCAGTCCGCCTGAAGTTCGTCGGCGAACCGTGACTGGCGAGCAACACCTGAGCGGTCCCCCGGTTGATCCATGTCCTCATGATCGGCGCTTCTAAGCGCCTTTTTTTATTGCAGTTATGTAGAATGCCGCAGCCTCGCTCTATAATCGTTCTGAATTCCTATGGTTCGTGACGGCTATTTCTACGGTATCGGCTGCCTCGTCGCTGCGGGCGTGATCGCGTGGCTCGCTGCGTGGCCTTACGCCGTTCCAGTCTTGCTGCTGGCAGTCTTCTTTCTTCAGTTTTTCCGCGATCCCGAGCGCCAGATTCCGGCTCAACCCGGAGCGGTGGTTTCGCCCGGCGATGGCAAGGTCACCGACGTTTCAGTGGTGAACGCGGATGGCGTCTCGCGGAGCCGCATCAGCATCTTCCTCAGTGTGTTCAATGTGCACGTGAACCGTTCGCCGATCACGGGCGTGATTCGCGACGTGCGTTATCAGCGCGGCAAGTTCGTCAACGCTATGGCGGCGAATTCGGCGGAAGAGAACGAACAGAACGTAGTCACGGTTGAAGGCGAAGGACGCACCGTGATCTTCAAGCAGATCGCCGGCCTGATCGCACGCCGCATCATTTTCAATTTCAAAGTTGGAGACTCTGTGGCTCGCGGCCAGCGCGTCGGGCTGATCAAGTTCGGCTCTCGCGTCGATGTGCTGTTTGATCGCGACGCCGCGATCCAAGTGAAGCTCGGCGATCGCGTCAAGGGCGGATCCACCGTGCTTGCCCTCTTGCCGGTTGCGTCATCGATTGCGCCGCCCGTCGCTGTTGGTGCGGGAGAAAAGCGGGAAGCTCGTTAATACGCCAGAGCGAAAAATATGGAAGATCTAACGCCGCAGCGTCGCGAAACGGACCGTCCCCGCGGAAGACTGCGCAAGGGTATGTACATCCTGCCCTCGCTCTTCACCACCGCGAACATCGCGGCGGGTTTCTACGCCATTCTCGAAACCGTTCACGGAGTCTACGGCGAAGCTCGCCACCTGGATTACGCCGCGATGGCCATCGGCTTCGCCGTTTTATTCGACGGCCTCGACGGCCGGATCGCGCGCATGACCCGCACTGACAGCGATTTCGGCCGCGAACTCGACTCGCTCGCCGACGTCATCACTTTCGGAGTCGCTCCCGCGCTGCTCGCCTGGATGTGGGGATTCCATCTTCTGCCCTCAGCGGACATGAGTCCCGATCTGCATAAGAAGATTACCGAGCTCGGATCGATCGCCTGTTTCGCCTTTCTTATGGCCGGAGCGAGCCGGCTTGCCCGCTTCAACATCGCCAAGAATCCGCAACCCTCAAATCCAGGGCGTCCCGGCAAGAAGTATTTCGTTGGCATGCCGATTCCTGCCGGCGCGGGCGTCATTGCCGCCATCGTCCACTATTCCGCTGGCGCGCCGATCACTTCGTGGATCACATCCATGAGCTGGATGATGATGGTCGTCGTCGTCGGCTATCTGATGGTGAGCACGTGGCGGTTCTACAGCTTCAAAGACATCGATTTCCGCTCGCGTCATCCCTTCCGCCTGATTCTCGTGATCGCCTTATTGTTCGCATCGATCTGGTACTATTCGCGCCCAGCGCTGTTCGTTATCGCGATCCTCTACATGGCTTCCGGAGTCCTCTGGCGTCTGCAATGGATTTTCCACCGCAAGAACCCTCCTGCACCTCCAGCCTACCGTGAGGCATCTCAGACTCAATGAGTAATCTGCCGAAGACCGTCTCCAAGTCCGCCAGCTCGCAAGCCGACCTGCGCGGCACAAACCTCTATCGCGTCGCCATTGTCGGCGCTGCTTCTCTCAAGGGAAAAGAGGTTGCTGAGATCTTGCGCGAACGCAATTTCCCCGCCGTCGACGTTCGCCTGCTCGACGACGATGAATCTCTCGGACAACTGGAAGCCGTGGGCGATGAGATGAGTTTCGTGCAGAGCGTTCGCTCGGACCAGTTCGAGCGGGTCGACTTCACCTTCTTCGCCTCAGACCAGCGGTCGACACGCAATAACTGGAAAGCCGCGCGCGATCTGGGCAACACCATCGTCGACCTCTCTTACGCACTCGACAACGACGCCGAAGCCGGAGCATCCGTCCGTTCGCCTTGGATTGAGCGTCAGACCGGCCATCCGGTTGCGCCTGAACTACAGCCCGGTCCCGTCGTCATCGCTCATCCAGCGGCGACGGTCCTGGCGTTGCTCGCCCTGCGTGCCGAAAAGGCTGCCAAAATCCGCAGCATAGCAGCAACCGTATTCGAACCAGCGTCCGAAAACGGCCAAAAGGCGATGGACGAACTCCACGAGCAGACCGTGAATCTGCTCTCCTTCCAGGAACTGCCGAAGAACGTCTTCGATATTCAAGTTGCGTTCAACATGGTCGCCCGCTACGGACATCGCTCTCATCTCGCGCTAGAAGCCGTGTCGCAGCGAATCCGCCAACACTACAGTCAAATCGCGCGCGGGGCGGTCGAACCGGCTCTGCAAGTGCTGCAAGCCCCCGTTTTCCACGGACATGGTTTCTCGATCTACCTTGAGACGGCGTCGCCGGTCGCGATCCCGGATCTTTCGCAGGCTCTCTCGGGAGAGCACGTGGTTGTCAGCTCCGCCCCCGACGAATCGCCGACGAACGTGAGCGCCGCCGGCCAGGGAGACATTCAAGTCGCCCTCCCGGCTGACCCGAGTCACAAGAATGGCATCTGGCTCTGGGCTACGACCGACAACCTGCGCATCGCCGCGTTGACCGCCGTAGAATGCGCCGAGACCATGACCACATCGCGCCCGCGGGGCCAGATTCAATGATTGTGGCAATGACTGTGGCGTTGACGAAGTCAGTTTCGACGCGGCTCGCGACAGCCGGATTCACGCTCGCGCTCGGCCTATCTAGCCTTGGATGTGGTTACCACACCGTTGGAAGCTCGGTCCAACTGCCGCAGAATATCCGCACGATCGCGATCCCCGGCTTTGTCAGTCAGAGTCAGACGTTCCGCGTCGAGCAGTTACTGACCGATGCGGTCGTCCGCGAATTCGACGCGCGCACTCAATATCACGTCATCCACGATGCCCACGCAGATGCGGATGCCACTCTGAAAGCAACCGTTCTATCTGCCTCTGCGACTCCACTCGCCTACGACTCGCAAACCGGACGCGCGGCGAGCGCACTCATCACCGTCAGCATCCAGGTGAAGCTCACCGACCGTCAGGGCAAAGTGCTCTTCGACAATCCTTCCTATCTGTTCCATGAACAGTACGAAATCTCGCGCGATCTCCCGAGTTTCTTTCAAGAGGACTCGCCAGCGGTCGATCGCCTCTCGCGGGATTTCGCGCGCACGCTGGTGGCGAACATATTGGAGGCGTACTGATCCTCACTCTCTTGATCTTGTCATGCTGATGTTGAGCGCAGCCAAAAAGAAAGGACCTGCTTGCGGCTGCTGCGTTCATACTGCACCTTGATACTGCTTCGGGAATTCTCGTGATGTTAAAGTAGTGAACGGATGCGCGCCTTCACCCAAGCCGACCGCTTCTTCAGCGAACTGGAATCGCGCAAGCTAAAGCCCGCATATGTGCTCGTCGGTGACGAAGCCTTCTTCCGCAAGCGTTGCCGTGATGCCATTCTCGAACATCTTGTCTCTCCAGATTCGCGCGACTTCGGATTGTTCGAATTCGATCTCGCGGAAACCTCGCTCAACGAAGTACTCGATCGCGCCCGCACGCCCTCGCTAATGGCGCCATTTCAGGTCTTCTTCGTCCGCGGCGTGAAGACTCTTTTTGGCCGCGGATCGAACGAGGAGAAAATCGGAGCCATCGAGTCCTACTGCAAGAATCCCAATCCCGACGCGCTCGTTGTCTTCGTCGCCGACCACATCAGCATTCCCGCTGACGCTCGCCGTATGGAAATGACCGACAAGGACCGCTATCAGAAAATTCGCGAAGACCTCGGATCCTTTTGTGGCATCGTCGAACTCTCTCGCGTCGAAGAAGGCGAAGCCGTCCGCTGGATCGGCGAATATTGCGTCACTCGCCAGGTCAAAATCGACGCCGATGGCGCTCGCGAACTCGTCGACGCTCTCGGCGGCGACATGATGATGGTTTCGAACGAACTCGAAAAACTGATTCTCTACGTCGGCGAAAAAAAGAAAATCACGCTGGGCGACGTCGAAACCATGGTGCTGGCGGCCAAGCAGCGGTCGCTCTATGAATTGACGGACGCGATTTCTTCGAAAGATCGCGTCCGCGCTCTTGCCGTCCTTGACGGGCTGCTCGCAAGCGGAGACGGCGAAGACGCCGCCATCGGACATCTCTACATGCTGGCCAAAACCTTTCGTCAGATGCTGGTCATCCTGGAACGCAACGTCCGCGACCAGCGGATGTTGTGGGCCGCCCTGTGGCAGGGGTTTCGCGTCCCTCCGTTTGCGGCCGACGATATCATCCGCCAAGCGCGCCGTTACAAATCGAAGCGCGAACTGACGCGTTCGATCCGGCTGGTGGCAAAAGCCGATTTGGCTCTGCGCTCGAATCCTCCCGGCAAACGGATGGTGCTGGAGAAACTGATCCTCGATCTGGCCAGCGAGCCCAAGCCCGAACCCACTGGCGGATGGCTGCAGGAAGAGTTGCCAGTCTAGACTCGCGGAAAGCCTGTTCGTGGAAGGTATTTCCTAAGGGAAGGAGTGACCGTCATGTCTGTGCAGCAGATCAATCGCGTCACGAGCCGAGTCGTTGTGGCCTTGTCCTTCGTTGCGCTGACTACGGTACTGCTGGGATACACGCAGACTCCGCTGCCGGATGAAGGCGCACTCGCGCATATTTTCCAGTTGTCGATTGTGGCGCTGGTGCCGATGATTTTGCTTTTTGTGGCTACTGCGGATTGGAAGCAGGGTTTGCGGAATACGCGTCCATTGGCGGTTTCAGGAATCGCTCTAGTGCTTGCGTTCGGAGCGCTCTACTATCTTGAGCATTATTTTTATCCAGGGCGTTGATCTACTCGGGCGGCTCGTAGCGTCGACGCCGCTCCGGATGCCGCGGCCGATGAACTCGTTCTTACCCTTTCGCTTCGGCGACGGCGCGCTTTAGTTCCTCGACATCGGAGAGGTTCGGATTCTTCTTGATGACCAGATCCAACTGCTGCTTGGCTAGTTTTACCTGCCCGCTCTTTGCGTAGGCGAGACCCAGGTGACAGTTGTAGAGAGCGTTGTCGGGATCTTTCTTTAGAGCCTCTTTGAAGAGACTGATCGCTGAGGTGTAGACCTTTTTCTGATAGAAAGCCCATCCCAAGGTGTCAGAGAAGTTGGGACTGTCGGGGACTTGCCGATGGGCGCTCTGGGCCATATTGAACGCCACGTCCACGTTGCCGCCCTGCTGCAGCAGCACATAGGCCAGCTGGTTTGAGACCACTGGATTCTCGGGCTCCGCGGCCAGCGATTTCTGATACATCTGCTTGGCTTGCTCCCAATTCTGTTTGTCTTCGTAGATGTTGCCTGCGCGGAAATAGAGGTCGATCGCTTTTGGATTGCTTACGGTTCCGTCGAGATAGGTCTGCAAAGAAGCGTCGATCTGGCCGCGTTCGTGCTGTACCAATCCCAAACCGAGCCAGGCTGCAACGTTGTTCTTGTTGAGTTCGATCGCGCGGCGGAATTCGGTTTCAGCGCCGCCCAAATCCTTCGTCTGGTTCTCGAGGAGCGAGCCCAGCATAACGTGGAACCCGGCGTTGTTCGGATATTTGGCAATCTGAGCCCTGGCCGCGGCAATCGCTTTGTCGGGTTGTTTCTGCATCAGGTCGACGTTCAGAACGCCGCCCAGCGCGTCGGAGGAATTCGGGTCAAGATCGAGCCCCTGCTGATAGGCCTTTTGTGCTTCAGCGTACTGGGTTTGCGCCACGCGCAGGTTGCCAAGCTGCACGTATGAGGCGGGATTGTTGGGCTCGCGTTCGAGCGACTTGCGGATGTATTCGTCGGCGGTTGCGAACTGTTTGCGGTCGATCTCCGCTACTGCACGCAAAAGGTATCCGTCGGGAGCCGCCGGTTGCAGAGCGATGATCTGGTTGGCCTCCTGGGCCAGCGCGCTCGGATCGCTGCGTCGGATGGCTACTCCTGCCAAGGCTCTGTGCGCTTCAACATTGCCGGGGTCGAGACGAACCGCGTTGCGCCACTCCGCTTCGGCGCTGTTGCTGTTGTTCAATTGCTCGAATGCAAGGCCGAGCTGGTAATGAGCCACTCCGCGATCGGGGTCGTTTTTGAGGACGGCTTGCAGCGTGTTGACCGCGTCGTTGGCCTTGCCGCTACGAATTTCAATCTCTGCCTTGTAAATCTGCGCGTCCTCGTCATCGGCTTTGGCTTTGAGGATCTCGTCATTCAGCTTCCGGGCGTCGTCGACTCGGTTCTTCAGAATGAGCAGCTGAATGTAATTCTTCTTGACTACCAGGTCTCTGGGATGTTCCTGATTGAGGGACGAATACTCGGTAGTAGCTTTGTCGATCTGCCCATTGGAGTAATAAAAGTCGCCCAGCATGCGGTAGCCGGCGGAATTATTTGGGAAATCCTTTTTCGCCTGCCGCAGAACTTCCTCGGCCTGCGCCGGCTTGTTCTCAGACACATAGAGTCTGGCCAGACCGAGTCTGGCATCGGGATCGTCGGGCGCGACTTCGACGGCGTGCCGGAATTGCTGTTCGGCCTCAGGGAAGCGTCCCCGGTTCTGGTAGAAGGTTCCGAGCGAGGCGATGGCGTTGGTTGACTTCGGGCTTAGCTCGACGGCCTTCTTGAAGTCCGCTTCTGCGGCGTCCCACTGTTGCCCGTGGACCTCGAGAACCGCGCGATTCAGGTACGAGTCGGAGCGGTTTGGATCGAGTTTGAGAGCCTGCTGCAAATCGGCCAGGGCGGCGCTGATGTTGTTAGTTCCGGCATTGTAATTCGCGCGAGCCACGAAGACGTCAGGATTGTTCGGCTCTTTTTGGGCAAGCACATCCAGTTGCTCTTTGGCGTCGTTGAACTGATGCCCCAGGATCAGCAGATTGGCGAAGTCAAGGCGAGCCGGATAATTGTCGGGCTGGAGTTCGATGGTTTTCGACAGGTGCTGATACGCAGCGGGCCATTGCTGCAACTTCATCGCGGTGAGCGCCAGCTTGTAGTGGGCGTCGGCGAAACGATCATCGACCTGGATCGCGTTTTCGAACTGAATCGCGGCTTCCTGGTACTGACCTTTGTCGAAGTAGCGCTGGCCGCTCTCCAGGTATTTCTGCTTCTTGACCTCCGGACTTCGCGAGCAGCCTGCCATCAATGCGGCCAGCACGCAGGCCGCCGCAATCGCAAACCCTAACCTTGACCGCTGAGTCATTGCCTTGCCCATGTCTGTGAACGCCTCACGTAGAGAGAAGCTCTGTTCTTACTGTTGATTCTTTGTGTTTGATAGTTGTCGCTATCGTTTTCGTTATCAATGCCCTGCCGCACCAAGGTACTCTCTTGGCCCGGTGCGGAAAAGTTACTGCCGTTATTATCGCAGACGCGGAAGCGGCGTTCCGAGGGCCTCCGGTCGACCCAAGAGCCTGCCTTTAAGCATACGCCTGTGTACAGGCGCTTTCGTAATCTGCCCCGAACGGCCGGGCCATGGCATAGTTTGGCTGGCTATGAGTCACTTCCCCCAATCCAAATCCTCAGGGCGTTCGCCTCGCGTACAACTTCACGGATCGGTCGCGGCCGCGGTTATGGCCGAAGGCGGTCAACGGGCGCGCGCAAAACTTCAATCCATTTCGATCACCGGCGGTCTGCTGCAACTGCAGCATGAGCTTTCCACCGGCGATTTCGTCGAGATCGCGTTTCATACGCGATCAGGCGCCATCTGCGGGATGGCCGAAATGCTGCATCCGACGCGTAAGTATCAGAGCGCCTGCCTGCAGCCGTTCCGGTTTATCGCGCTCGGCGACGAGGATCATCGCAAACTGCGCATGGCGCTGGATTCGGCGCTGGACCGCAGTTTTCTGGATCCCGTCTCGGAGCAACTGCAGACGCCTCCCGGCTTCTAGTCGAATAGGCTGTGAGCCTCGAGTTGCGGGCCGTGAGCGGACTTCTGCTCGCACTCCAGTGGCACTCGGGCTCGCAGCCCTTCGCTATACTGTCTCGGCGTGCCGACAACAGAGATCATCACTCACTCGCCCGAGGAGACGATTGCTTTCGGACAGAAGCTCGCGGCACAGCTTCGTCCCCCTCTGGTTATACTGCTGTGCGGCGACCTGGGCGCAGGGAAGACGACGCTGGTCAAGGGGATCGCGGAAGGCTTTGAATCGGCTCTCGCCGAGGATGTCACCAGTCCCACGTTTACCCTCGTGCACGAGTATCGCGGACCACGCGTAACCCTTTACCACATCGACCTTTACCGCATCGAGACCGAGAAGGAACTGGAAACTCTCGGAATCGATGACCTGCTCGCTCCCGACTGCATCTTACTGATAGAGTGGGGAGAGAAGTTTCCGCGGTTGGTGCGGGATCGCGATATCGAAATTACACTCGAAAGAGTGGGGGAAACAGAGCGCAGGATTCAGTTGGTCGTTCGCTGACTCGGCGGTCGCCGTTCGCAGTTGTTGGTGCGCATCCCTTAACTTGCCGAATCGGGGACAACTTTAACTTGAAACAACCGCGTTTGGCACTTGCCAACCTCCTAGGTCTCCTCTTGTGCTACCAACTGACGTCCGCTGTTTTCAGTTGCGCGCAGACGGCGCCGGAATCCCAGAAGCCGCCCTCGGCCAGTGCTCCCAAGCAAGACAGCGCCAGCGACCAATCGCCTGCTCAGGGTCCGCCTCAGGATCAAAGCAGCACAATCCAGAACGGCACGAAAAAAGAGGACACGAAGAAGAAGGAAGATGCGAAGAAGAAAGATGACCGCATGTTTTACGTCATGCCCAACTACTTGACAGTCGATGGTGAAGCTCAAACGGCACCAGTCTCCTGGAAGGAAAAGTTTGCCATGGCAGCGAAGGGCTCTTTTGACCCATACGAATTCTTTATCGTGGGTGTCGTTGCAGGCATTCGCCAAGCGGATAATTCCAATCCCGACTTCGGCCAGGGCGCGGAAGGATATGGGAAGCGATATGGAACGGCGTTTGCCGACCAGGTGGATGGCAATATCATGGTCGGCGGCGTTTTCCCGACGATCCTGAAAACGGATCCCCGTTATTTTCGATTGGGCAGAGGGGCATTCGTCCACCGCTTTGGCTATGCCATTAGCCGTGTTTTCGTCACCCGGAAAGACTCCGGCGGTTCTATGTTCAACATTCCCGAGTTTGCCGGCAACGCGACGGCAATTGCCATTTCCACCACGTATTACCCGGCTTCTGACCGCAGTTTTTCATCGAGTCTCTCGGGTTGGGGAACACAAATGGGCCTGGATGCCTTCGGCAATGAACTGAAGGAATTTTGGCCGGATGTTCACCTCTACCTGCAGAAGAGACACGACCGCCATTTGCAAAAAAAGGCCACTGATTGACCCGGTTTCCCGTTCAAGGTTAGCTGGCTACGACCAAAGGGTGCATCCAAACTCAGGTCGTGGCAATCCAAGTAACTGCCAAAACAGAAAAAGAAGTTGGGCTGAGGGGATGAATTCGGATCGGGAGGGTTAGGATTTGAAGGCAATTCGCTTATTTTGTGCGGCGACGGCCCTGGCAGCTACGTTCGGCGCTTCGCTTCTTCAAGCACAGGCGTTGTCGGAAGCACAGGGTTTAAGGGATACCCGAGGGCAGTCACAAGAAGAATTTGCCCGGCTCGATCCGAATGATGGTGCTTTCTTTACCCAAGACCCTCCGCAGCCAGGCTCGACTTCCGATGGCAAGTCGTCTGACGGCAACTCCTCTGACACCAAACCGCCGGACGGCAAATCGTCACTACCCGATGCGCCCACACCCAAGTCGAGCCAGCCAGACTCCAACGATCAGTTCGGGAAACAACCCAAGAGAATCCTGGGTATCATCCCCAATTACCGGGCGGTCAGCGCGGGTACGCAGCTACCACCACAAACTTTCAAGGAAGGAATGTGGCTGGCGACCCAGGATACATTCGACTATTCCGATTTCATTCTTGTGGCAGCACTGGCGGGAATCGATATGGCTGGCAAATCGGAGCCGTCTTTTGGGCAAGGCGCTGAAGGCTACGGTAAATACTATTGGCACGTTTTCGTCGACGGTGCCATAGAGAACTACATGACGGAGGCGATCGTACCGGCAGTGACGAGAGAAGACCCGAGATACTACACCCTGGGCAAAGGCGGATTTATTAAACGGACTGGGTACGCGGTCAGCCGGCTGTTTGTTACCAAAACCAATTCGGGAGGAAGTACCTTTAACCTGTCGGAGATCGTTGGCGCCGGTGCGTCCGCAGGCATTGGCAATACATATTATCCCCATCAGTACAATCCCTGGGTGAAGACCTACCAACGGTGGGGAACGCAAGTGGGCCTGGACGGCGTTTTCAACACCTTGAAGGAATTCTGGCCGGACATCAATCAAGCGGTATTTCGCGGAAAGTACTAGTCAGCGGTCTTCGCTTCAGAATCATTGGCCGCACGTTCTCAACTAATCAGTTCATGCTTTTGAAAAGAGAATCGAAGATCAGGAAAGCGACGGCTGCGGACGTGGAAGTCGGCCTGATCTGCGCTGACCGCGACGGCAACAGAATTCGCATCGACCACCTGGACCGCGCAAACCAAACCCTCTCCTACCATTTTCTGAACGACGAGTTGCGCGTGCAGGAAGGTATTCAGGAGCGGTCGATCGAGCAGTTTGTGGCGGAGGGTTGGTACATCGCGGCCTCAGGAAGTCCCCTTTAGGCGGACCAAAGCTAGTGTCGTCAGATCGTTTTGTGTGGGAGTTCTCGCTGTGAAGGTCCGCGCCGCCTCGAGTGCCGTCAGGCACAATTCGCGAGCGCCAACTGCGACCGACTGTTCGAGGCTCCGTTTGACTCCGTCCAATCCAAATTCCATTTCAGTGGGAGACTGGCCGGGGCTCGCTTCGACCATCCCGCGCGAAACGGCCAGAAGAGCCGAACCAGCCAATAGATGGCAAACGCTCGCGCTCTGGGTTGTGTGTGAGAACAGGCCGAGAGGCAAGCCGGTCGCCGTGAGCTGGGTGATTCCCGTTTTGTCGCGCAGTAACGCCGGAGTGTGGCCGGCGTTGGCGTAGCAGACCGTGTCCAGATCCTCGTGATAGCAACCGATGAATGCGGCGCAATTGCGAACTCCGCGGAGCAGAATCGTACGGTTCATGGCGTAGCATAGCTCGATCATAGCCATGGTTTCGTTGAAATCCTGACCGGCGAAGAGTTCGGGCGCGACAGCGCGAAACGTCTTCTGCACCGCGATCAGGATTTCTCTGGTATCGGCCCGCAGGCCGGCGATGTCCAGCAGTACAAACAGCATGCGCGATGGCGATACCCGTAGGAATTCATAGAAGTCGCCCGCGATGCGGACCCCACTATAGACAGCGGCGATCTCGGCATCACGGAGTCGAGGCGCGTCGCAGTGTAGAGGATCCACTGGAGGCGGTGCGACTGGGCGCTCGTCGAACAGCGAACGCCAGAAGCCGGATGAAGACGGGGAGGTTTCGGCGATAGCGGCTTTTGATGTCATGGCATGTCTGGTCAGGCCGCGACGATCAGACCGCGGGGATCAGAGCAGTGGAGCAGTGAAGACCTGCCATGTGATCGGCGGATTGGTCCGACAACTTTAGTGCGGAAGGTAGCCAGACTCCATCGGCAGCTTGCCATCGACCCTGATGACGGTCACGCGGTCTGTGATGGAGTGCTCCTCGATGAAGCCGATCGCGCCCGGGGTGGAGGCGACGGCGTCGATGACTTGCGCGTCTGAGCTGACGGTCTGGATCGAATCCTTGTGCGAGGCAAGCAGCGCTTTCACGTCAGCCTCGGACATCTTGCTCAAGTGTTGGAGTGTGTTCATCTCATCGGGCAACGAAGTATGCAGCACGAGCACGACGTTCTTGCCGTCTGGCCATTTTTTAACCTCTCCCTTGATCATGCGACCCAACTGAGCTGAGGTGAGGTTTTTGACGGTGTTGTCTTTATCGACCACGACCGCCATGTGGTGCGCGAAGCAGGGAGTCAGCAGGAAAAGCACCCCTGCGCACAGGCAGAGAATCCGTCGAGTGGTCATATTGATAAGGGTACCTCGTATCCCCGCCGCGCGATTGTCAAAAAGATGTCAAAAGCGTTAGGAGGAATCAGTGTCATCATCGGCGCCGCCTAGAATCCCATGATGTTGTATCCACAGTCGACGTGCATGACTTCGCCTGTGATGCCGGAACTGGCGTCGGAAGCGAGGAACACTCCCGTGTTGCCGACCTCGCTGACTTCAACATTGCGCCCCAGGGGCGCTCTTTCGGCATGGGAGCGGAGCATGTCGCCGAAGCCCGAGATGCCGCGCGCGGCCAGCGTTTTGACCGGGCCGGCGGAAATCGCGTTGACCCGGATCTTGCGGCGACCGAGATCCTCGGCAAGATAACGCACTGTGCACTCAAGCGCGGCTTTGGCCACGGCCATGACGTTATAGTGGGGCACAACTTTTTCGGCTCCGTAGTAACTCATGGTGATGATGCTGCCGCCATCTTCCATCAAAGGCACGGCTGCACGGGAGACCGCAATCAACGAATAGACGCTGACGTCGTGGGCAATGCGAAAGCCCTCGCGGGTCGTATTGCTGAAATCTCCCTTCAATTCTTCCGCCGGAGCGAACGCCACGCTGTGGACAAGAGCGTGCAGCTTGCCGTAGCGAGCCTTGAGTTTCTCGAAGAGCTGCGCGATTTGTTCGTCACTCGAAACGTCGCACATGAAGGCTTCGGCGCCGGGCAGCGACAAAATCAGGTCTTTTGCTTCCATCTCCATGCGTTCGTTTTGATAGGTGATGGCGAGGTTTACGCCGGCGGCGTGCAGTCCCTGCGCGATTGCCCAGGCGATGGAACGCTTATTGGCGACCCCGAACACGACCGCCGTGCGGCCCTTTAAGTCTTCAAACATGAATGCGTCTCCTTTTTCGAAGAAAAAGAATAACAGCATCCCGTCTGGGGTGGACACTGAGACCCTAATCGGCGCCGGCGGCGGCAGCCTTCCGCGCTGGGATGGGCCAGCAGGCGCTGCCGAAGGCCACGGCGTAGACGGCAGCGATGATGGCAAACCCTGCTGGGATGGGCCAGCAGGCGCTGCCGAAGGCCACGGCGTAGACGGCAGCGATGATGGCAAACCCTGCCGCGAGGCTGATCTTGGACGCCACCCAGCCCACGCTCAGGCCGAGCGCTATCTGGAGGAACGTGCCGAAAAAATAGAACGTGTTCTGGACGCGTCCCATGAAATGCTGCGGCACCTGTTCCATCAGGCTGGTATTCATGGCGACGCCGCTGACGCCGCGTGCCGATCCCATCAGCGCATACAGCAGGACGGCGAGCGCAAGCCAGGGCGAAAACGGCGAAAACGCCATGGTAAACGTAAGCAGAAGCATGGCCAGCGCGATCGAACGGCGCGCACCCACCCATGCGATCAAAGCGGGAGCGTAAAGCGCGCTCGCGAATGCGCCGACACCCCATCCGCCATTGAGCCATCCGTAACCCTGGGCTCCGGCGTGAAATACGCGATCGCTGAGCGGCGCCGTGACTACGACTCCAGTCATCATCGCGCCCAGGAATAGCGCCCAGCTCGTGCCGAGAAAAACAACGCTCGGATGGTTGCGCAGAAAAGTAAGTCCTTCGCGCATTTCGCGAATGAATCGTCCGACGGCGGATTCGGCGGCTTGGAGATCGTGGCGAAGTTCCAGCGCGCGCGGGACGACGTGCCGTCCCTGACGAACGGCGAGATAGCAAGAGAAGGAAACGATGTAGGTGCTCACATCGATGAGCAGCACACCGCCGAGGCCGATATGCTCGTAGACGAATCCTACGATTGCGCCCGCGATCAGCCAGCCGCCCTGGATTCCCGCCAGCAGGAACGTATTTGACTGGACGAACTCACCTTCAGGCGTTAGTTCCTGAATTAATGCGGTGATCGTCGGCCAGAACATCCAGAATCCGGCGGCCACGAGCGTGTTCATCAGATAGAGTTGCCACACCTGCACGCGATGCAGGAACGCGAGAACGGTGACGACCAAAATGACGACGGCACGGGTTTCGTCGAGCCACATGACAAGACGGCGGCGATCTTCACGGTCGATGAGAACGCCCGTGAAGGGAAGCATGAGCATCGCGGGGATCGTCTGCAGCGCGGCAAACGTACCCAGGGCCATCTCGGAGTGAGTGCGCTGCAGGATCGTCCAAGCGACAGCGGCAGAGTTCATGCCGCTCCCGATCATGGAGATCACGTTCGCGGCAAATACCCATCGCAGCGAACGTTTTTGCAGAATGGAGCGCATGTCTCAAATCTAGCATGGGAGGAGTTAGCGCCTATCATTTAGTCTTTACCCCTGCATCTAGAGCCCTGGTGTCTAGCGCTTAGGTTGTTGCTGAATGCGACTGGGCGTGAAACGGGTCCGAGGATTCTTGGTGGATCACAACTTCTTTTCCCATTCGTCTGGCGACTTCCGTCACGGTGGCTAGCGTGTCATCGTCCGTTTCTGGAGTGCTCACGACTTCGATCGTTGTCGTTGCGTGTGCGCGATTTCCGAAGCGGATACCTGCGCACCGTTTCGCGCGATAGGTCACGCTCGCGATTTCGGTGACGCTCAGCGATGAGGTCGTCGATACCAGGATGGTGTTGGGGCGGCAGATTTTGTCGAGCATGGTAAAGATTTCGATCTTCGATTCCAGTTCTTCGGGAACGGCCTCGATTACAAGATCGGCCGCGCGCGCGGCTTGCTCGATGGAATCCGCATACTCGAGACAAGAAAGAGCAGTCGTCGCGTCGGCGGAGGTCAGGTTGCCGGCGGCGACGGCTTCGGTCAGTTTGGCGCGGATTTCGGTTTCAGCTTTGCGCAGGGCGTTCGGAAGAAGATCTTCGAGGATGGTTCTAAAGCCGGCGACCGCCATGGCCTGCGCGATGCTCCGTCCGGTTACGCCCGCGCCGATCACGGCGATCGTGTGGACGGCGGTCACGGCTTCGACCGGGGCGTGGGTCGGTACTTCGGCCGGCTGCTCGGCCACTATTTGCCTGCCTGCTCGAGACGTTGAACCACGCTCTCATAGCTCGGTTCGGATTGGCGGATGTATTCGCCGAGTCGGGCGGATTCTTCCTTGGTCATCGCCGGAATGCTGGCGCTGATGCGGCGTAGTGTCGTGGCGATGTCGTCGATGTAGTTCATGAGACGGATAAGTTCTCCGGTTGCGGGCATGAAGGCTCCTTACTATTGTTTGGTGCAGTGACTATTCATTGTTTAACAAGTGAGCGGATTTAGCAAAGAGTACGAATTGTGACGGGGCCGAAGGCGGGACGTCCACGTGGGACAGAATGCAAGATGACGGCGCTAATCGAGTTGGTGAAATCTCCGGAAGGCGGCGTAGCCTTCTTTGCCCATGTAGCGCTCGAGGACGGGAGGATCAGTCTTGCACAGATCGACAATCACCAGGCCATCGACCACGTCGGAAAATTTGCGATCGAGGTTGAAGCCTACAAGACGGCCGCCCAGTTTCATGTATTGCTTGATGAGGATGGGTACGCCTTTGCCGTCTTCTTCCACATCCGAGATCGGCTCTCCGAGTTCGTCGAGATCGCGTAGCAGGCTGCACAGGGCGCCGCAATCCCAGCGGCGAAGCATGGGCGCCCGGAATGGAGTTCGGGCATGGACCAGGTCCGAGAACTCTCCGCCGTCCTCGTTCTCGCGCTTCTCGAAGTAGCGAACGATCATTTCGCGGGAGAGAGAACTGTATTCGTTGCTGATGCTGACGGCGCCGAAGAGCACCGGATTTTCCGGATGCATGGCAACGAAACGCGCGATGCCTTTCCACAGTTGAAGCAGAGGAGCGTACTGGCGCTGATACTCGAGGCGTATGAAGGAGCGGCCGAGTTCAAGCGCGGAACCGATCTTCAAGAACAGCCGCTCGTCGTAGCGGAACACGGTATTTGTGTAGAGTCCCTTGATGCCGCGGTCGCGGATGATTTCGTCCGTGTTGCCGACGCGATAAGCGCCGGCCAACTCCTGTTTCTCTTTGTTCCACAGCAGCAGATGCCAGTAGTAGGAATCGAAGTGATCGAGGTCGAGGCTGCGGCCGGTGCCTTCGCCGACGGCGCGGAAAGTCACTTCGCGGAGACGGCCGAGTTCGTCGAGCGCATGCGGCAGCTCGGACGCACGCGCTGCGTAGACGGCGAATTCGCCGTTTGCGATCAGCAAACGTTCCGGTGCTAACGCCGTGATGTCGTTGCTGACGAGCTGCGGCGGAACCTCCGCGGCGATCCGATCTTGACGCTTGCGCGGAAGGGCTGAACGCATTTTCGTTGGCAGCGAATTGGGTTTCTTGCCGCGATAGGAAAGCAGATACGTCCGCAAGCGCAGATATTCGGTCGCTTCCTCGTCGCTGTCGAGATTCGCGATCAGCTCCGAAGGAATCGCTTTACCAATGCGAACCTTCAGCGCTTTGTCGCGTTGCTGTAGAAATTCCTGCAGCAGGAAAAGCGTTCGCAGTTTGGGGTTGATCATGCCGAGCACTTGAAACCCGACGCTGTTGTGGCCGCAGAAATATACAGGCAGCGCAGCTGCGTCGGTTTTGCGGATCAAACGGGTGGCCATGGTGTTCCAGGCAGGGTCCGTAACCTGTGCCTGGCGGATATTCCATTGCGACACTTCTCCGGCGGGAAAAACGGCCAGCGCGCCGCCCTGGCGCAGCCAGTCGAGAGCCTGCTTCAGCGGTCTCACATTTTTCTCGATCGCGGACGGTGTTTGAAACGGGTCGACGAAGATGCAATGATCGTGAAGTTCCGGGATGCCTTCGAGAAGTGAGTTAGTCAGTATCTTCACATCGGACCGGACGCGAGAGAGGAGCACGGCGAGTGCCGCGCCGTCGAGCACTCCGAAGGGATGGTTCGCCACAGCCACCAGCGCGCCTTTTGCCGGGATATGCTCCAGATCGGCGGGCTGAACGTCGAGTCGCACCTTCATTTCCGCCAGTAATGCCTCGAGGCGGAAGCCGGGCGCGGCCGAGCGTACACGGCGATAGAGATCGCGCGCCTGCTCCAGTGGAATAAATTTTTCGGCGAATGCTGGAAGTCCCTCCAGAAGCGGTGGGCCGGATAAGACATCCGGTTCTTCGTTCTCCGTGAACTGCAGTGGCCGCATGTGTGATCTTGGACATGCGTGTTTTGCGCTTTTATGAAGAGCTGGTTAAAGGTATGTGAATAAGTATCTTGTTAGTAACCTGTGGTAACCAGTTCTCAGTTCCCGGTTCTCAGTTCCTAGTCAAAACACGGCAATGAGAACGGAGAAATTCGAACTAGCTTTCGAGTTTGAAGCGGGTTTCCGCGAGACGATAGAGCCTTCGCCAGACGAGCCGATTGGTCGCGACTACGACGGCAGCCAGGGCGATGGTGCTGGCGAGGAGAAGGTCGAAATTCTTGGCATCCGTCGCGGCGGAAATCAGAGCGCCTACACCAATCGTCGAGTAGGTCTGGCCTTTAAAGTGGAAATATTCCGCGACGATGCTTGCGTTCCAGGCGCCGCCCGAAGCGGTGACCATCCCGGTCACGAGAAATGGAAAAATTCCAGGGAGAATCAGTTTGCGCCAACGCTCCCATCCACGGATTCCAAAAACGTTCGCCGCCTCTTTTAAATCGGTGGGAATTGCCATCGCACCGGCAATTACATTGAAGAGGATGTACCACTGAGTGCCCAGGAGCAGCAGTACGATCGATCCGATTCCCAAGCCACCGCCGAGCCGAATCAAAACCAGCAGTACCACCGGGAACAACGCCGTGGCCGGGACCGACGCGGCAATCTGCGCGAGGGGCTGAGCGATGCGGGCGAGGCGCGGGTTGAATCCGATGGTCACGCCGACCGGGATGGTCCAGAGGGCGCCGAGCAAGAGCGTGAGGTTGACGCGGAAGAAAGTCGCCAGCAGTCCGATCCCGAGCTGATGATATTCCGAAGCATGCAGGCTGGTCAGGATCATGAAGACACGCACGACCGCGTACGCAATCACGGCCAGCGCAAAGATCCCCACGATCCGCCACAACCACAAGGTCGTTTTGTTTTCGCTCGACGATTGCGCGCGCACCTCCTGCCGCCGTGCGAAATAGGTGACCATCCGTTCGCGAAGAGGGCGAACCGCGCGTTTACGAAAGAGCGCTACGCCTCTTGATCGCTGCAGAAAATCGAGCACCCACGAAGTCGGAGCGTTCGTGCTCTCGACTTGCTCCATCTTGAATTTCTCAGCCCACGCGATTACCGGACGCCACACAAACTGGTCGATGAGCACGATTACCGCGATCATCGTAAGAATGCCGAGAAGAATTGAGCGTGTGTCGCCGTCGTCAGCGGCAGTCTGGAGATAAGAGCCAAGTCCCGGCAGCCGGAAGTCGGAGAACTGTTCGCATGCCATCAGGAAAAACCACGCTCCTGCGACCGACATCATGGAATTCCAAACCAGGCCGATGGTTGCGAACGGCAGTTCGATCTGGAGGAAGCGCTGCCACCAATTGAAGCGGTAAATCGTCGCGGCTTCGCGCATCTCGCGCGGAATGCTCTTCAGCGACGCATAAAAGCTGAAGGCCATGTTCCAGACTTGTCCAGTGAAAATCAGCAGGACTGCGCCCATCTCGACGCCCAACTGGCGTCCCGGAAAAAGCGCCGCCATCGCCAGCATCACGCCCGGCAGAAAACTCAATACCGGGATCGATTGCAAAACGTCGAGCAGCGGAATCATGAATTTTTCGGCGCGCGGGCGATAGGCGGCGATGTAGCCGTAGGTGAGGGCAAAGAGCAGGCTCAGGACGTAAGCCAGCGCAATGCGCAGCAGGGAGTATCCCGCATAGACGGGAAGTGCGCCCAAACTGCGGCTGATCTCTACATGAGGAGTGAACGGACCGAGCCAGTTGCGCCCGACTTCGACGATGCCATAGAAGAGCGCGAGGCCGGCGGAAAACATGACCAGGTCGGGCAGGCTGGCTGCGCTCGGATGCGGCAGCGTCGACCAAATGCGGACCAGCGGGCGGAATGAGACTCGTTGCGGGCGTTTCACGACGGCACCGGAGCCGGGCCGGGTTGATGCGGCTCATTGACGGGCTCCGCCAGGATGAGCCTGTGCCCTTCGCGATCAAAATCGAAAATTTCTGCGTAGCGACCCCAGTTCATTGCGGTATCGAACTGGCGCTGCACTTCGTCTTCGCTGAAGTGTTCGTCGAGGATGTCGTAGAAAAATTCTTCGGAAATGGAGTGATCCGCCTTGGCGTGAAGAATGCTGTCGATCTGTTGCAGGATCATGATGTGCTTCAGAGCGGCTTGGCGGAACAGAGTTTTGCGCGCGAGGATGTCGGCTTCGGCAAAGTGCACGCCCTCGGGCGTGATCTCGACGTCGCCTTCGGTCAAGGCTGCGAACCCGAGCAGAACCGACGCTTCGATGATCGGAAGCAGGTCCTCGGCGTCCATCTTGAGTTCCTCGGCCAGGCGATAAATGTCTTCCTTGCCGGGACGGTCCCCGAGTAACTCCAAAAGTCCGGCGATGCCGCCGACGCGGGCATGCGGAATCATCTGGTATTTCACACGAGTAGGCTTTTGTGCGTTGGCGGCCGCGCCGGGTACCGGCAGTGCGAGGTCTGGCTGGGTCATGATCTTGTAGATGTAATCGACCAGCTCGACAAACCGCGGAGACTTGCGATCCCGGAAATGCGGCAGCTCGATATTGAAATCCGCTCGCACTCGCGCCGGATTCCTCCCCAACACGATAACGCGGTCGGCCAACAGCACCGCTTCTTCGATGTTGTGGGTGACGATAAAAATCGCACTCGTTGGCATTTTCTTGCTGAGCCAGAGTTCGAGCAGTTCGTTGCGCAGGTTCTCGGCTGTCAGCACGTCAAGCGCGGAAAACGGCTCATCCATGAAAAGGACTTCAGGTTCGACAACGAGAGCGCGGGCGAAGCCGACACGCTGTTTCATGCCGCCGGAGAGTTCCTTGGGATAAGCGCTTTCGAAACCGTCGAGGCCGACCGTGTCCAAAATTCGCAAGGCCCGCTTGTGGCGCTCTAGTGCTGGCACTCCGCGGGCTTCGAGCGGAGCCTCTACGTTGTCGATCACGGTGAGCCAGGGGAAGAGCGCGAAGCTTTGGAAGACGATCGACACGCCGGGGTTCTGTGACGCGATTGGCTGGCCATGCCAGAGGACTTGGCCTGAGGAAGGCTTGCTGAGTCCGGTCAACATTCGCAACAGGGTTGATTTGCCGCAGCCGGAGGGGCCGAGCAGAGTGATGATTTTTCCGGGCTCTACGTCAAGATTGACGGGCGCGATGACTTCAATGCGGCTGCCATCCGGCTGGGTGTAGAACTTTTCGAGAGCTTGGGCGCTAATGATGGGCTCGGACACAGGATCGTAACTCCAGCAGGATTAGTCAATTTGCCTCGCAGCGAGGATACACTAACTCAGGGCTAAAGCCCGGCGTGTCGACGTGGCTTACGCGGCCCACTCTTCTGTGTCGATCGATGGTAATGGCTGCGGAAGGCGATCGCAGACTTCGGCAAGCGTCGCTAGTTTTGCAGCTATCTCAGGGCGCAGGAGGTCGGCTCGAAAACGCCAGCGCCAGTTGCCTTCGGAGCGGCTTGGAACATTCATGCGCGCGTCGCTCCCGAGGCCCAACACATCCTGCAATGGAACGATGCTGAGGCTGGCAACTGAAGTGGACGCGGCGCGAATCATCCCCCAATTGAAACCGTCATCCGATCGGCCAAGATAGGCGGCGGCTTGCTGGCGCTCGTGATCGGTGGCTCCTGAAGCCCACCATCCGAGCAATGTGTCATTGTCGTGAGTTCCGGTGTAGACGACTTTTTCTTTGGTGAAGGTGTGCGGCAGGTGAGCATGGGCGCCAGTGTCGCCGAATCCGAACTGCAGCACGGCCATGCCGGGGATTTTGAGGCGCTCCCGAAGTTCGTTCACGTCGGCTGTGATATAGCCGAGGTCCTCGGCGAAAAACGGAAGCCCACCTAGGGCCTCGCGCAATTTCACGAAGAGGTCATCTTTGGGGCCGTCAACCCAGCGTCCGTTGATCGCCGTGGGCTCAGTGGCCGGAATTTCCCAGAACTGTGAAAAACCGCGGAAATGATCGAGGCGAATATAGTCGAAATTGCTGGTGAGCCAACGCATGCGGTCGATCCACCAGGAATATCCCCGCTGCTTCATAACATCCCAGCGATAGAGAGGATTGCCCCAGCGCTGTCCACTGGTGCTGAAGAAATCGGGAGGGACGCCCGCGACGACTTCGGGATTGAGCTCCGCGTTGAGTTGAAATTGATCGGGGTGAGTCCAGACATCGGCGCTGTCGAAGTTCACGAAGATGGCGATATCGCCGACGACGCGAATGGAGCGCTCGGCGCAATAAGATCGAAGCGCCTGCCACTGTTCATAGAAGAAGAACTGCACGACGCGGCGGACTTCGAGTTCCTCTTGCAGCTCGACGCGAGCTTTTTCGATGGCGGCCGGTTCGCGATGAGTTAATTCGCGAGGCCAGTGATTCCAACTCTCGAGCTTGAATCGCGCGCGCAGTGCGGCGAAAAGAGCATAATCGTCAAGCCAGCCCTGGTTGGAATTGCAGAAACTCTCGTAGTGATCGCGCATGTTTCCTTGAGCCGCGCGCAAGAAATTTCGCGCCGCTTCAAACAACAGAGGCATTTTCTGGCGGAAGACGGCGGCGTAATCCACGGATTCGACAACGGTGGCGAGGCCGTCAATGCGCGTGCGGTTGAGCCAGCCGCGGTCGGCGAGGCGTTCGAGACTGATCAGAAGCGGATTTCCCGCAAAGGCTGAAGTGGATGAGTACGGCGAACTGCCGTAGCCGAGCGGCCCCAGGGGCAAGACTTGCCACAGTCCTTGATGCGCAGACTTGAGAAAATCGGCGAAGGCGTAGGCCGATGGACCAAGATCGCCGATGCCGCCGCGCGAAGGCAGCGACGTCGGGTGAAGCAGAATGCCGCTGGCGCGCGGGAAGGGCATGAAAGCAGTTCTCAGTTCTCAGTTCCCAGTTCTCAGTTCACGCCGTTCGCTGGGCGCAAAACTGACAACTAAGAACCGAGAACTGACTTTACGCTAGGAGCCTTCTTGCGAGCTCTGCCGCGTCAGATTTTTCATTTCTTCCTGATTGATTTTCAGGCGTTTCGATTTTTCCATCTCTTTGCGGAGATTGCTCACGAACAGACCGAACAAGTCGTTCTGCTTGGCTTCGAGCAGTGACTGCCTGATTCCGTCTTTCTTTGCGGCGAATTCCTGCTCCGTCGGTACCTGCTTTTCGAGGAGTTGAGCGACCACGCCATTGCCTGCGGCTGTGATCGGACCGCTAATCTCGCCAGGATTCATCGAAAAAATCGCGCTGGCGTTGGACAGGGCGCCGATTTCCGGAACCTGTCCATCGGGCTGCACCAGTTCGCTTGTCTTAACTTCGACGCCCATGTCCTTGGCCGCTTTTTTCAGATCGTGCGCAGCCTTGGCGCGTTCGGACAAGTCCTTGGTTTTCTGTTGCAGGAGAAAAGCGGCGCGCTCGTTCTTGAATTGGCCCTCGACTTTCGCGCGAGCCTCTTCGAATGTGGGCGTAGCTGGAGGTTTGATCGCGAGCAACTGGAAAACGACATAGCCCTGCTTCACCCGAACTATGTCGACGGGCGCCTTATCGGCCTCGTTGAAGACCGCTTCCGTGAACTGCGGGTCGGGAGCGAGTCCGGGCAAGGTGTCGGTGCGGCTGATGAACTCTGTGGTGACGGCCGTTTGACCTTTGTCCGCCGCAGCCTTGTCGAGTCCGACGGTGCGAGCCTGGTTGAGCAGCGCATTGGCGGCCGATTCGGTGGCGTGCTCCGCATCCTCTTGCTTTACCTTTTCCGCAATCTCAGGTTTCACTTCAGCCAGCGACTTTACGCCAGGATCGTGCTTGTCTTCGACACGGATGATGTGAAATCCGAAACTGCTCTTGACCAGATCGCTCGTCTGCCCCTTGCCGAGCGAAAAGGCGGCCTTCTCAAATTCGGGAACGGTTCGTCCGCGGCCGATCCAGCCGAGTTCACCTCCGGCTTTCGCGCTGCCAGGATCGTCAGAGTATTTCTCCGCGAGTTTGGCGAAATCTCCGCCGGCCTTGACTTCCTTGAGCACGCCTTCCGCTTTCGTGCGAGCCTCGGCGACGGCCCTGTCGTCTTCCTTGGTGCCCGGTTCGGTTGCCGGCGTCTTAATCAGAATGTGCGCAACCTTCACCTGCTCGGGTACCCGATATTCTTCGCGGTGATCGTTGTAGTATTTCAGCAATTCCTGATCGGAAACCGTGGTCGTCGCTGCAATTTTCGAGGTGTCGATCACCGCATACTTGATCTGGCGCTTTTCGGGAATGGAATTGTTATAGCTAGCCTTGTTCTTATCGTAATAGTCCTTCAGTTCTGCGTCGGTCGGATGCAGTCCCTTGAGGATGTCTGCCTGCGTGATCACGGCATATTCAAACTTCACCTTGGTGTCGCGTCGGTTGAGTTCGTCGCGGACGTCGGTGTTTCCGACAAAGGCGCTGCTCGCGACTAGGGCGCGCAATTTGCGGACGAGGATGAAATCCTTCTCCAGAGCTTCGAACTGCGGCACGGTCAGCTGGTTACTTTGCACAAAGTCTTCGTACTGTTCCTGGCCGATGAACTTGCCGTCGGGAAAGAGCCTTAGGCCAAGCTGGCCGTGTTGAAGTTCATCGCGGAGTTCTTCGTCGCTGGCGCGCAGACCCATGCGGTGGGCTTCCGCGACCAGAGTTTTCTCATTGATCAGTTGCTCGGCCGCCTGGCTGGAAAAATAGGGAAGCAGCATGCTGGCCTGCGGACCGCCTCGCGGAAATTGCTGGCTGATCATGGCGCGGGCTTCGCGCTGGACTTCAAGAACGGTTACAGTCTGGTCGCCCACCGTCGCCAGAACGCCGGCCTGAGTCGTTCCGACGCCAGCATTCGACCCGAAGCCGGGGATCAGGGTGATCGCCATGGAGGCGCAGATCAGGAGAAGCAGCGCGCCAAGAATGATCTTGACGGTTGACCCTGCATTTTGAAGCTGTCGAATCATAAGTTGAATAAACTCCGGTGGATTGCTCTACGCTCGAGGCGAGAATCCTCGAGGAGAGAATCAATGATTATAAACCAGCTGCGAAGATGGCTGCTGGCGGAAGAACGAGTGCAAGTGGGGAAACCCCCTGTTGTGCGCGCTCGATCACGGTTCGATGGTCGAGGTGTGAACGAGCGGACGAAAATGCCCTATTGAATCGAATTAATAAAGATGTTATCAACGTCTGGGCGGTGGTCGTAAGATCCGGCCATCGCGATCACTTTCCGCGAATAGGAAACTCGATGATAGGACACTGCATGAAAATGTTCCGCTTGCTGATCCCGTTCTTTCTGGTCGCGTTCGCTGCAGGCCAGCCTGCCGTTCAGGGTCTGGGTGACGGATGGGCCATCGAATCGTCCACGAGAGTGACGGCGACGGGCGAAGCAATCTCCAGTGAGTCGTTCAAGGCCGGTGATTGGATGAAAGCCGAGGTTCCGGCAACGGTCGTGGCGGCGCAGGTGAAGGCCGGAGTGTTGCCCGATCCTTTTTTTGGGATGAACATAAGGAATTTCCCGGGCGTCAGTTATCCCATCGGCTTTAATTTTTCGAATGTCCCCATGCCGCCGGACAGTCCCTACGCCGTTTCATGGTGGTACCGCAAAGAGTTCTCGCTGCCCGCCGGATATGCGGGAAAGACGGTGTGGTTGAATTTTCGCGGCATCAATTATCGCGCCAATGTCTTCCTTAACGGAAAACAGATCGCGAACTCCAACGAAGTCGCGGGAGCGTGGCGGACCTACGAGTTCAACGTCACGTCGGCGGTAAAGGCTGGGACGAACGTGCTGGCGGTACAGGTTTGGGCGCCAACCGAGAACAGCCTCGCGATCACCTTCGTCGATTGGAATCCATCGCCGCCTGACAAGAATATGGGTCTATGGCGGGAAGTGTATTTGTCGGCGAGCGGGCCCGTGGCTTTGAGGCATCCGGCAGTGATGTCGAAAGTGGATTCACCCGCGAACAACACGGCTCATCTGACGGTAACCGCGCTGCTGAAAAATGGCAGCGATCATTCTGTGCAAGGGACGTTGAAGGGCAAGATTGAGAATGTCGAATTTTCTCAGCCAGTTGAGTTGGCGGCAGGCGAATCGAAAGACGTGGTCTTCACACCCGCCCAATATTCGCAGCTCAGTCTGAGCAATCCGCGGCTGTGGTGGCCGGCGCAGATGGGGACGCCGAATTTGTATGAGTTGCATCTTGCGTTCGAGGTGAACGGCGAAGTCTCGGACGCATCGCGAACGAAATTTGGCATTCGCGAGATTACATCCGAAGTCTCGGAGATTGCGCCCGACCGCATGAAGCGCCTGTTCAAGGTCAATGGGAAAAACATTCTGATTCGCGGCGGCGGTTGGACGCCCGACATGATGATGCGCGAGAATTCGGAGCGCCTCGCCGATGAATTCCGCTACGTGCGCGATATGGGTCTGAATACCGTGCGCCTCGAGGGCAAGCTTGAGACTCAGGAGTTTTATGAGACCGCGGACCGCGAGGGCATCCTGGTCATGGCGGGATGGTGTTGCTGCGATTTCTGGGAGCACTGGGGCAGCTGGAAAAACGAGGACTTCGATATCGCGAAGGCGTCTCTGCGCGATCAAATGTACCGGCTTCGGAGCCATCCGAGCATGGTGATGTGGCTGAACGGCAGCGATAATCCGCCGCCTCCGGACGTCGAAGAGATGTATCTGAAGATTGAGTCGGAGTTGATGTGGCCGAATCCGATTGTTTCTTCTGCCACGGCGAAGCAGACCACTCTAACGGGTGGAAGTGGCGTGAAGATGAGCGGGCCCTACGAGTATGTCGCGCCCTCCTATTGGGTGACGGACTCGCATCTCCACTCCGAAGAAAAAACCTGTAATGCGGGCGGATGTGGCGGAGCCTACGGGTTCAACAGCGAAACGAGTATGGGCCCGGCGGTGCCGCCGATCGAGAGTGTCGAACGCATGGTGGGAAAAGATCATCTCTGGACGCCACAGGGATCGCTCGACGACTTCTGGAGTTTTCATGCAGGCGGAGGTGTATTTAAGAACCTGCATGTATTTACGGATGCGCTGAATGCGCGGTACGGGATCGCGGCCAGCGCGGAGGACTTCACTTACAAATCGCAGCTCATGACTTACGAGGGCGTGCGCGCGATGTATGAGGCGTATAGCCGTAACAAGTACACTTCGACGGGCGTCATCCAGTGGATGCTGAACAACGCGTGGCCGTCGATGATCTGGCATCTCTACGATTATTATCTGCGGCCGGGCGGAGGCTACTTCGGAGCGAAGAAAGCGATGCAGGCTCTGGATCCGGTATATGGCTACGACGATCACTCGATCTGGCTGGTCAGCAGCCAGTACATGGATGCGAAAGGGCTCAAGCTGACGGCGCGGGTGTTCAATCTCGATGGCACCCAGAAGTTTTCGAAAGACATTCCGGTCAATGCGGCTGCCGATAGCACGGCCAAAGTCTTCGAGATCCCGCAAATCGACGGCCTCTCGCCAGCGTATTTCCTCGATCTGCGCGTCACCGACGCGAGCGGCAAGCTGGTCGGATCGAACTTCTACTGGCTCTCGACGAAAACCGAAACCATCGACTGGTCGAAATCGAACTGGTATACGACTCCGACCGCATCGTATGCGGACTACACCGCGCTCGGGCAATTGCCGAAAGTGAAATTGAAGGTAGTGAGCCACAGCTCGCGTGACGGCAAAAATGGAGAGACGCGAGTAACGGTTGAAAATCCCAGCAAGTCTCTCGCGTTCTTTGTCCGGCTGAAGGTAAACAAAGGCAAAGGCGGCGACGAGATTCTGCCCGTGGTGTGGGACGACAACTACATTTCACTGCTGCCGGGGGAGAAGCGAGAGATAACGGCCTCGTATCGAACTTCCGTCGGGGGAACGGCTGAGCCTGAGGTCGAAGTCAGCGGCTGGAACGTGGAGTAATCTTCGCCAGGTTTCTTATTCGTCCGCCGGCACGTCGAAGTTGACCAGATCCCCGCGAAAGCCGCGTGTTTTCCAGGCGCCGAAGGCGATTCCTACGGCCATCCAGATCGTGCCCGCGATCACTGCCTTGCGACTTAGGCTCAACCAGAGTAAGAAGCAAATCAAAAAGCCGAGGACGGGCGGCGCTACAAATGACAGCGTCCACTTTTTGTCGCGCAACACGTAGCGAACGAACGCGGCAGCGTTCACGCCCATGAAAGCGATCAGCGCTCCGAAATTGAGCATCTCGGCGCCGAGTTCATAGCTCATCAGGAAAGCGCCAATCAGGGCGATAGCGCCTACAAACAGCACGTTATTCCGCGGCACGCGATGCTTGGCGTCGACCATTCCGAAAAAAGATTTTGGAAGCGCATTACTTCGTCCCATGCCGTAGAGCAGGCGGGCAGCGCCAATCTGCGAGCCCATACCCGATCCGAAGTTTGCGACGAGAAGAGTGAATCCAATGATGCCGAACATCGGCAGCCATGCTCGCCCCGCGACGTGAACGAATGCGGTATCGACATCCGGGAACGGTTGCGATGCGGGCCAGATCAACTGCGCGGCATAGACCTCGACGGCAGACAAAACGCCAATCACAAGGCAGGTGAGCACGGTTGCGAGCAGGATGTTACGCCTTGGATTCTCCGCCTCTTCAGAGAGTGTGGAGATCCCGTCGAACCCGATGTAGGTAAGTACCGCGATCGAAGTTCCGCCAAGCACTGCCTTCGTGTTCCACAGAGTCGGGTCGTAAAAGGGACGTGTGTAGAAGCCGGCAGCGTCGTGCGGATGCCCGAAAATGTAGCGCGCCGCGACCACAAAAAAGATCGCAATCACCACGCCCATTCCTGCCGCCAGCGCCGAATTTACGCGGGCTGAAGTCTTCACACCCTGAACATTCAGCAGCGTGAACACCAGCGCAAAGAAGACCGCCCACACCGCGTAGGGCACGGCCGGAGCAAACACGTGCGCCTGCTGACTGCACCAGATCGTGCAGATGATTGGGTTAAGCATGTAATCCATCACCATGCTCCAACCGGTGACATAACCGAGTGCGGGATTAATCTCCTGTCCGACGTAGGTGAAGGCCGAGCCGGCGCTCGGATAGGCGCGGGCCATCCGTCCGTAGCTGATGGCGGTAAACAGCATCGCGATCATGGCGATGAGGATGGTCGTGACCACATGCCCGTGTCCGCGGTCGCTGAGTACGCCAAACACCGACATGGGCGCGACCGGCTGAATAACGATGATGCCGTACAGGATCAGATCCCAGAGCGTGAGCGATCGCCTGAGTCGAGGAGCGTCAACGGGCGGTTTGGCTGCGGAACTCATGAAATTGCGTCGTCCTCATCGTCCTGAAAAGGAAAACCCCATTATCCCACTGAGATAACGGGGTCTGGGGAAGGGCTAACTGTGGCTCCGGATCACAAACCCGTCAATCCTGCCGCAGTGCGACAAAATTCCTCTCGAATTCTATACGGAAGCGATATTCTGTCAACATAAAAGCAGGTCGTATTAAAACGATTCTTGCCGAGTATTGGTGAGGCCTGCAAATAGACGGAGATTGTCAGCATCATGAATCATTCCAGACTGCGTTTTCTACTCCCGTTTGTCTTGACTTGCCTGGCTCCGGTTTTCGCCCAAACAGTTCCCGCGACGCCCGGCGCGGCGCAGACTGTACAAGAGCGGCTGGGTTATCCGGCATCGGCACGCCTACTCGTGCTTCACGCCGACGATCTCGGCATGAACCATTCCGTCAACCGCGCCATTTTCGAGGCTCTCGATAAAGGCTGGGTTACCTCCGCCAGCATCCTCGTCCCGTGCCCCTGGTTCCCAGAGGTGGTGAAGTGGGCGAAGGAACATCCCAATGCTGATCTCGGAATTCATCAGGCGCTCAATAGTGAGTGGACGACCCTTCGCTGGGGGCCCGTGAGCCCGAAGGACAAAGTTCCCTCACTGCTCGACCCCGATGGTTATCTCCCGCTCGATACGCCTGAGGTTGCACAGAATGCAAAACTCTCTGAGGTCGAAAGCGAACTGCATGCGCAGATTGACCGGGCTCAGTCTGCCGGGATTCATCTGACGCATCTGGACTCGCACATGGGAGCGCTGTTCGAATCGAATGACCTATACAAGGTCTATCAGAAGATGGGTTACAACTATGCCTTGCCGATCCTCGAGGCGCGCGCTGGCTCTCATTCGGCCAAAGGGATTTCGCCTCCCGAGGAAGAAGTTCTGGTTGAGAAGGTGATCGAGATCGAACCGGGCGTCGACGCCAAGGATTGGGCTGCGTGGTATCGCAAGCAACTGGAACCTCTGGGACCGGGCGTTTATCAGGTCATCGTGCACCTTGCGTATGACGACGACGAGATGCGAGGGGCTACGTTCGATCATCCGGATTGGGGCGCAGCCTGGCGACAACATGATGTGGATATGGTTAAGAGTCCGGAATTCCGCCAGTTTCTCAAGGACCAGGGATTTGTGCTGGTGGGGTGGAAGGATTTAGCGAAAGCCTTGCCGAAGAATTACGGCAAGAGTTACGGCAAATAAGCGTGCAGGTCGCTGAACGCGGCCGTGTCTTGAATTCCGCGTCCTTCGACGATGGTATAGATCTTGTCGGCCGCAATGTCTTTCAGAGTTTCCGTCTTACCATTCGGCCAACGCACTTCGAACAGATCGATCTTGGCCGCAGGGCCAAGTCCGAAGTGCAGGCGCAGATCGTTCTGTGAAAGATAACTTCCGCTGCCGCGCACTTCATCGAACTGAGTGATGCCTTTTGCGTGAATGGTCACACGCGCTCCGATCGCAGCGCGGTTGCTGGTTGTTCCCACCAATCGGAAGAGCACGCGATGATTTTCGTTTTTGTTCGTATTCAGAAGGAATGACGGCGGCGCGCCGACGTTCAGGACAACGATATCGACGTTGCCGCCGTTGGCGATGTCTCCAAAAGCCGCGCCCCGCCGCGATTGCAAGGGCATGTCGGCAAGTCCGGCGGCTTTCGAAACTTCTTCGAAGGTTCCATTGCGCAGGTTGCGGTGCAACAGCATCGGCTCGGCATACGCGGCGCTGCCCTTGACCGTATCCATTTGCGGATAGACATGGCCGTTGGCCACGAAGAGATCGAGCCAGCCGTCATTGTCCATGTCGAAGAACGAAGTGCCCCAGCCGACGAGCGGCAAACTTGCCTGCCCGAGATGTGACTGCATGGCGACATCTTCGAATCCATGCGGACCTGATTTGCTGAGACCAAGATTGCGATACAGCGTGTTGGGCTGGTCGGCAAATTCTGTGATGAACATGGAAAGCCTGCCGCTGTGATCGTAATCGCCCCAGGTCACGCCCATGGAGCCGAGTGCCTGTCCCTCGCTATTGAGCGCGATGCCGCCGACCATCGCGTCATCGGTGAAGGTGCCGTTGTGATTGTTGTGATAGAGGTGATTCGGGGTCGCGTCGTCGGCTACGAACAAGTCGGGCCATCCGTCGTTGTCGTAGTCTCCCCAGGTCGCGCCGAGGCCGTAATACTTTTCCGGATCGTCGACGCCAGCCTTCTTTGAGACTTCTTCGAATGTCCCGTCGCCACGGTTGTGGTAGAGCATGTCGGTCTCGCCCTCCATGCCCCAGGGGCCACACTGCACCGGCGCGCCTTTGAACTGGCAAAATTTGGTCGAGCCGGGAGCGGGCAGGTTGTTCATGTCGACGTGAACATATCTCGAAACGAACAGGTCGACGTTGCCGTCGCGGTCGTAATCTCCCCACGCCGCTCCGGTCGACAGGCCGCCGCCGCGGACTCCGGCCTTGTCGGTGACATCTTCAAAGGTGCAATTGCCCTTGTTGCGATAGAGCACGTTGCCGCCGTATCCGGTGACGAAGAGATCGAGATTGCCATCGTTATCGTAATCAGCGACGGCAACGCCCATGCCCCAACCTTTGCGGGTGAGTCCAGCCTTCTCGGTGATGTCGGTGAAGTGGAGATTGGCATCCTGATGCCAAAGCGTGACTAGAGGATCGCCGCCTTGTTTGTAGCGGTCGACTGTGGATCCGTTGACCATGACGATATCGAGTTTGCCGTCGTTGTCGCAATCGATCAGGCCGATGCCGCCGCTCATGGATTCGATGACGTAGTGTTTTTCAGGCGAGGAAATGTGGGAGGCAGTCAGGCCAGATTGGGCGGCGATGTCGCGGAAGACGGGAACGGGTGCGATTTTTGCGGTCGGGCCACTGGGAGTTTGGGCCATCACCGGGGTCAATAGCGAGCAGACAGCAACTGAAATCAGACGGAAGATACGCGCGGACGGCATCGAATGCGATTGTAGCTGGTGCGTTTTTTCAGATGTACAACGTCCCCCCCCGATTTCCTGTAAAATGTTGAGGGTGAAAGAGTTAACTCCAGACCCATCATTCCAATAGGGTTAGCTCTGGGGCGCTCTCTAAAGTATTGAAAACGCTGGGTCGGTGTTCTTCGCCCTGCACGAGGATATTGACCTGAATTGGACAGAAAACGCATGGAAGAGCGTTCTGAATTGAGCGGGAACTTTCTTATGTCAAAGAATTTGCTTCTATGAATCTATTTTACGCTTGATGTCAAGAGACAGAGAGCGGTAGTGGTTCAGTTTGATTTTCTGCGATCTAGCGCGGGTTGCAAGTTTTGCAATCTCTTCGATGAGGCCGTGCGAACTTCACCTCAGGCGCTAAAGCGCGAAACAGTTTTGGCGACTTACGGCACGACTGAACGTCGTGCCCTTCTCAGAACTTCTGGATCACCTGTGGGGATCGAGAGTTTCTTACGGCGCGGCTGAAGCCGCGCCCTTTCAAAGCAGATTCATCAAATCAAAATTCATCAAGTCGTATCATCTGGGACTCCTGTTTTCGGCTCAACGGCCATCTCCATATTGGAATGAATATCCGCTGGCCTCGTTACCGGACATGAACCGGGTGTTGTATTCGAGCAGGTAATTGAGATGGTCGGCGTCGGTTGGGAAGCTTTGTCCAGGGTAGGGATAGGTGCGCATGTCGCGGAAGGGAAGCGGATCGACCGTGTCTCCGCGATAGGCGTAGAAGTCCATATCTTTTTCGTAGCCATTGGCGATGAAGAAATAATCGCGCACCCAGCCCTGCGACAGCGCAGGCAGCTTCGCGGGATCGAAGTCGAGCGCAACCTCGTCGCCCGATCCGAAGACAACAAATTTGTCGTCGAGCGAGTCGAGCAGCGGGCGCACGTCTCCATAGCGCGTGTAGGCTCCAGCGGGGCGCGTGTAGGGGCCGGTGGCGCTCGTCTTTTCGTAAATATATTTCACGTTGCCCGGGGGCTGATCCTCGATCTTTAGCGGGAAGCCGTGGAAACTCAGATCGGCGCGAGCGAGCGGGACGGAAGTGAGGCGGGCTTGTTCGTCTTTGCTTCGAACTTGATCCGTGCGGCTGATCAGGATGTTGTCCCAGTAGATTTGCAGATTCGTCGTGATGCGGATGCGGCGCGTGCCCGGCGGAAGTTTGCCGGTGAGGTCGGCGGTCATGGTGCGGGTGCCTCCGGCGGGGAATCCCATGTCGTCGACGACGCGGAGCCATTTGGTTTTGCCGTTTTCCGAAACTTGCGCCTCCACGTAGGGAGCGAACGGCCGCAGGTGGGCTTGATCGGCGGCGTACATGCTCGTGGCGGAAAAATATTCGATCTCGCCGTGGAGCAAGAGCCATAGCGGGCCGCCGCCGTAAGCCTCGCCAAGATCGAGTTCAAGCGAGTGCGGCTCGGCGAATCCCAGGAATGGAAGCACCTTGAAGTCCCCGAAATAACGATGAGCGAGCAGATCGGGCAGCACGTTGTGTCCGTGGTCGTCCCAGGCGCCGGCGGGAGGGTGCGTGTTGTTGTTCTCGCTGAACACGACCTTGAACGGCGGGTATGGGGGATTGCTAGCGAAATATTCGTTCGGATCGACGTTCACGCCGTCGGGATGATCGATGGCGAGCAATTTAACCTGATCGAGGTAGACGGATTCTTCGAGCGGCTCCATGAAGCGGAAACTTAGCTTGCCGTCTTTTTCGCGGAGCGCCGCGCGGTCGATTTTGATGGCTTCGGTGGGGCGAGCGATATTTCTTTCGACCTTGCCCTCGGCGGCTGCGATCCAGTGGCCGACGACACCCGCGCCGAGCATGTCGCCGACGAGTTGATATTTTTCGCCATCCCAGGCGAAGAGGGTTGGACAGGAGCTGCCACGCCGGTCGAGTTCCGTGATGCTCTGCATTCTGTTGGCGGGGACTTCGATTTCGTCCTGCAAAACGCCAGTCGGCCACAGCATGCGGACGACATCAGCTTGTTTCGCCTGTCCGAGGCCGATGGTCAGGTAGGGAGAGTTCTGTCCGAGGTAGCCGGACGATCCGTAGACTTCGAACTTCTGGCGCAGCCCGGCGGAGAAAACTTCAACTTTTGTGCCGATGGCCGACTTGTTGTCGTTCAGTCCCTTGAGCGCGAGGCGCAGGGAGTTGTTTTTGTTGCCGCCTTCGTTGCGAAGCAGGACGGCGGGGCCGTGATTCTGCGTGATGAGCAGATCGACGGCTCCGTCGTTGTCGTAATCGCCGGCAATGATGGCGCGGGGATCTTTGAGCTGGATTTTGTCGAGGCCGACGTCGGCGGTGACGTCTTTCCATCCGTCAGGGCCGAGATTGCGGAAGAGGCGGACTTCGCCCGTGTGGTCTTTCGTCTCGCCAACAACCGCAAGATCGACCCGGCCATCGTTGTCATAATCGAGGGCGACGACGCCGTAGGCCCACTCCAGATCAGTCTCCGGCAGCGGTGCCACTTCGAAGCCTTTGCCGTGATCGTTGCGCCAGAGGGTAACGGCGTGCTTTCCAAAATTGGTTAACGCGAGGTCCATCCAGCCGTCCTGATCAAAGTCTAGGACGGCAACGCCTAAAGCGTAGGCCGATTTGGGCAGCTTGTGTGCCGGGAACTTTCCTTCTCGCGGATTCTCGAAAGCCGTGGTAGGCCCCGTGACGACGAGGTCAACTGCGCGATCGTTGTTATAGTCGCTGCCGACGGCCGCCAGTGAGAGGCTCTCACCCGCGAGCCCCGTCGCTTCCGTCTGATCCGTGAATGTGCCATTTCCGTTGTTGCGCCACAGACGGTTCATGGGCGGTGTGAATTCCTCACAGAGTGCACTAGGCGTACATAAATGCCGCTTGGCAGACTGGAGAAGGTAAAGATCCAAGTCACCATCGTGGTCGTAGTCGACGAACGTCAGGGCGTAGCTGGTTCCCTCGCTTTTGATTCCTGAATGCTGGGTCACGTCTTTGAACGACGCACCCTTTTCGTTGTGGAATAACACCGCACGACCGTCCAGGGTAATTGCGAGATCAGTGAAACCGTCGTTGTCATAATCTCCCGCTGTACAGCCGAGCGCATGCGATGTCGGGTCGAGCCCGACCTGTCTCGTTTGGTCTGCGAATTTGTTCCCGAGATTTCGAAAAAACGACATCCCTCCCTCAGCACCGTTGTCCGCAAGGAACAGGTCTATCCTGCCGTCACCGTCGTAGTCGAGAAAGCAGGCTCCAGGCCCATAGCCATAGGGCTCCTTGATGACCTTCTCATCCAGTGATCTCGTCGCAAGGCCCGCTTCCTTCGTCACATCCACGAACTTCACGTCAATCTGCGCAGGTACCTTCTGCACAGCGATCTGCGAGTCCTCCGCGCGCGAATACTTTCCCTGCTCTCCATACGCAAGGCTGATCGGCGCGCCAAGCTTGTTCTGCGTGATGTATTGGAATTTCTTCATCGCATCGTGGGCGGGATCGGCTTGGCCGGATTGCTGGTAGGCACGCGCCAATCCGAATTGGGCGGAGGCGTGATGCGGGTCGAGTTTTAAGGCATGCTCGAAGGCTGCGATCGCTTCGGGAAATTGCTTGAGTTGCGCGTAGGTCGATCCGAAAAAATACCAGGTGTCGGCATCGTTGGGATCGATTTCGGTGACTCGACGGAAAGCGTCGACGGCAGAAGGCGCCTCGGAGGAATTCTTGTACAAGAGGCCGAGGTTGTACCAGGCATTCGCGTCCTTGGGATTGTCTTTGACTGCCTTTTCCAGCTGTGCTTTCGCTTCGTCTAGGCGCTGGAGGTTGAGCAGAGCGACGCCGCGATTGACGCCGACGGCTTGCAATCCCGGATCACTTGCGGCGGCCTGGTCGAACGACTTCAGCGCTTTCTCGAAAAGCTGTTGGTTCATGTAGGCCACGCCGATGTTGTTAAGGCGCGCCGCTTCCTGAGCGTTGGGGCTGCCGCTTGCGGCAAGAAGAGTGATCAGTAGGGCGAGGCAGAACGCGCTGGCGAGGGAGCCGCTTAGGGCCTTCGTCCTCTGGGTCTTGATCATTGTCATTGGGATCAGAACGATTCTATCCGAGCCGATGGCGGGTGGCGGGACTGTGGCGACTGCGTCTATGAAAGAATCATTCGTGGATAGGGCGCCCAGGTTAGCGCCCAACAAAACGGGCGCGAACCTGGGGCACATCCTGATCACTGTCCTGGAGTGATTTTTCTTCTCTGCTCTGCTACCGTAATTAGTTTCCTATTCGTTGTCTGCCCGTCTTGTAGGGAGAGCTTTTATGCCAGCTATTAAATTTCGTGGTGTGGATTTTATCGATTTCGACACGTTGCTGAATGACGACGAACGCCTGGTGCGAGACACGGCGCGTAAGTTCATCGAAGAGAACCTTGTCCCGATCATTGAGGAATGCAACCGGGCCGGCCGCTTTCCGCGCGAACTGGTGAAGCCGATGGCTGATCTCGGATTCTTCGGAGCGTCACTCAACGGCTATGGCTGCGCCGGCATGTCGAATGTCGAATACGGCCTGGTCACACAGGAGTTGGAGCGCGGAGATTCGGGCGTCCGCTCATTTGTCAGCGTGCAGTCGGCGCTGGTGATGTATCCGATCTATGCCTTTGGGTCGGATGATCAGAAAAATATGTGGCTGCCCGCGATGCAGAAGGGTGAAAAGCTCGGCTGCTTCGGATTGACGGAACCAGATTTTGGTTCGAACCCCGGTGGGATGAGAACGCGCGCCCGCAAAGTGGGAAAAGAATATGTGCTGAACGGCGAAAAGATGTGGATCACTTCGGGCACAATCGCCGACGTGGCGGTGATCTGGGCCAAGGTCGAGGACGAAGGCGATCGAGTGCGGGGATTTCTCGTGGAAACGGATCGTCCCGGATTCAAAGCGGACGACATCCACGGGAAATGGTCGCTGCGAGCCTCGGTGACGTCTGGCTTGTCGTTGCAGGACGTTCACATCCCGGAATCGAATTTGCTGCCGGGATCGGGAGGATTGAAGTCTCCGCTGATGTGTCTGAATCAGGCGCGCTACGGAATCTCGTGGGGAGCGGTCGGCGCGGCGATGGCGTGCTATGACTGCGCGCTGCAGTATTCGTTGTTGCGCAAGCAATTCCGCGATCAGCCGATCGCTTCGCATCAGCTGGTACAGGAAAAACTGACCTGGATGATCAACGAAATCACCAAGGCACAGTTGCTGGTTCTGCAAGTCGGGCGGTTGAAAGACTCCGGAAAAGTGCAGCATCAGCACATTTCAATGGCCAAGCGTAACAATGTCTGGATGGCCCTCGAGTGCGCGCGGCTATCGCGAGATATTCTGGGAGCAAACGGAGTGGCCGATGATTATCCGATCATGCGGCACTTGATGAACCTCGAGAGCGTCAAGACCTACGAGGGCACGCACGATATTCACACGCTGATTATTGGGGCGAGCGTTACCGGGATTGACGCGTTCTAGGAGTTTGCACCGGGCGCGCCACCAGAGCTCCAACTTGTCAGCGGTTGCGATCTTTCGCCTGAATCGCAGCCATCAGTTGAGCGGTCGTCGATACGTCGATCGCGGCGCGCTCTCCGCCGCGAATGATGGCGCCGCCGATGGCGTCCAGCTCAAGTTGTCGTCCCGCGGCCAGATCTTTCTGCATGGAACTGCGCATTCCCGGCGGCGCGGCGTTGAACATCGCCTGCATCTCCGCTGTGTCCACCGAGGCTCCGCAAGCTCTCGCCACGGCACAGGCCTCCGCAATCGCAGAAAGTAATTGCGCTTTCCACGCAGGATCGGCCAGAACCTCTCCGATATTCTTACCGGACGCGGACGTCGCCAGCGCGAACGGGCCAAGGAAACAGAGTTTGCTCCAGAGCAGGGTCTCCTCGTTCTCGATGAACTGGCACGTGAATCCGAGACTGCTGAGTCGTTGAACAATTCTTTCCAAGAGCGGCTTGCCGCTGGAGGCGAGGTTAAGCCGAACGAAGGGCGAGCGCTGTATGAATCGCCCCGGAGAGGTGCGCTCCGCTTCCACTGCAATGGTGGCGGCGACAACGCGCTCGCGCCCGAATCTTCCCCTGAGCGCTGCCATGTGGTCGACGCCGTTGAGCAGTGGAATGACACAGCCCGGCTCGACCTGCACTTCACGCAAGGCCGGCTCCAGTTGATACGTTTTGGTCGCGATCCACAGGACATCGACGGGATCGGCAAGGGACGCAACCGCCTTTACGGGCGTCGTCAGAGTTGCGGACGGGCGCTCCAATACTAGGCTCGCCGGATAGCCCGCCAGGCGTTCGGCTCGCACCACTACGATGACATCTTCTCGTTCTCCTTCTGCAAGTCCGAGCGATCCGAGTGCCGTTCCGACAAGACCGCCGATTGCGCCTACTCCCAAAATTGCGTGCTTCATTCGAGTGCTCCCGCACAAACTATACGACGATTTTTGTCACCGTTTCGGAAACCTGAACCGCTTCGAGCCGGAGACCGCTGTGGCTGTGTCCATTCGGTGGGGTTGACCGCCTTTACGCTCAGCGTCGAAACTGTCACACTAATGACGGACCGCCAGCCGCGAACCGCCAGCCACTGAACACAGATTTCCATGGGCAAAATTCACGTTCTTTCCGAAAGAGTTGCCAACCAGATTGCCGCGGGCGAGGTGGTGGAGCGCCCGGCGTCGGTGGTGAAGGAGTTGCTGGAGAACGCGCTGGACGCGGGTTCCACGCGCATCCGGATTAATGTCGAAGCGGGCGGCAAGAAGCTCATCCAGATTACCGACAACGGCTGCGGCATGGTGCGCGACGATGCCATGCTTGCGTTCGAACGCCACGCGACTTCTAAAATCAAGGAGACGGACGATCTCCTGAGCATCGCGACGCTGGGGTTTCGCGGCGAAGCCCTGCCTTCGATCGCCTCGGTCGCGCGTTTGCATCTGGAGACTCGCGCCCCTGAAGACGCCGCCGGAACCGTGCTTGAAATTAACGGCGGCAAGATGATCCGTGTCGAAGAGGTGGGTCTGCCTCTGGGAACTTCGATCACGATCCGCGATCTCTTTTTCAATACGCCGGCGCGCAAGAAATTTCTGCGGTCTGAGTCGACCGAACTCTCGCACATCGCGTCTCTGGTCACGCATTATGCCTTGGCCCATCCAGAGAAGCATTTCGAACTGCACTCGGCCACCAACGCTCTGTTGGTCGCGCCGCCAGTGGCTGGCCATCGCGAACGCGTTTACCAGGTATTTGGCAGCGAGACTCTCGACCAATTGATTCCGCTGGCGGCAGTGCAACCGCTGGAACGCGTCGGCCTGCCGCAACCTCCGCCGTGGCGGCGCGCTGCCGAACCGCGTGGCGTGGACGCCGCCACGCGCGTACCGGCTGCGGATGATTCGGCCGTTCCTCCTTCAGCTCATTTCGACCAAGACCCCACGCGGGCGGGGGCGCCCGCGCCACACGATTTTGGCGAGGTACGGCTGCACGGCTTCATTTCGAAGCCCGAGATCCAGAAGCTGAATCGTAATTCGATTTTTATTTTCGTCAACGGACGCCTCATTCGCGACCGTCTGATTCAACACGCGATCACCGAAGCCTATCGTAATATCCTCGCCCCAACCGTGTATCCGGTGGTGCTGCTTTTTCTGGAGATGCCAACCGCCGAAGTCGACGTCAACGTCCATCCGTCAAAGACAGAAGTGCGTTTCCGCCAGCAGACAGTGATTCACGATTTTGTGCGCGAATCGATCCGTGCAGCCTTGATGAAGGCGCGGCCAGTCCCCCAGTTTCTGACCGAAATTGCAGCCCAGCCCTCGGCGACTCCCGGCCTCACCAGTCCGGGGCACAATCGATTCGGCGAAGGCGGCAACGGTCAAGCAGCCCCGTGGCGCGATTTGGAAGAATCGAATGCTCCCGGCGGATTCGCGTTACAAGCTCCGCCCGTTCCCGCGTCCGCGGGCCGCCTGGAATTTGAAGGCGGAATCGCGGTCGAAGCCAACGCTGCCGTGTCCTTGGAAAGGACGACGACGGTCCCCAATGCACAACCGGTCGCTGATTCACAAAAAGTTCCGGACCACGGTTGCGCGCCGCCGATTGAGCACGAGCCGCTGGCTGCTCCCACGCTGGAGTCGTTGCGAACCCTGCGTCCACTGGGCCAAATTCGCAACTCGTTCATCCTGGCCGTCAACGAAGACGGTCTCTGGATCATCGATCAACACGTTGCCCACGAGCGCGTGCTCTTCGAGCGTATCCGGCGCCAGCGTTCGGCACAGCTAGTGGAGAGCCAGCGCATGCTGATGCCGCTGATCCTCGAGCTGACACCGGCGCAGCAGGCGATCTTCAGCGATATTGCGGAAGAACTTGCACGCAACGGCTTTGAGGCCGAACCCTTCGGAGCGCGTAGCATCGCTGTAAAAATCGCTCCCGCCGGAGTGGATGCCGCGCAGGTCGAACACATGCTGAGCGAAATCCTCGAGCAGCTGACACGGGAGGATCAAGTCCTCAACCTTGATGCGGTTCGGACGCGTATAGCCGCGTCCATCGCCTGCCACGCCGCCATCAAAGTCAACATGCCACTGGAGCAAAACAAAATGGAATGGCTGCTCGCAGAGTTGGCGAAGACGGACCATCCGATGACCTGCCCGCACGGCAGGCCGGTCGTGCTCCGCTATTCCATGCAGGACATTCAGAAGGCATTTAAAAGAATCTAGACTGATAGCCGATAGCTGATAGCCGACAGCGCTGTGTTCTAATCTCAATCATGATCGACTCTGAACTTCTTCAGGTCCGCGAGCAAAAGTGGTGTCTCGACGGCCATGCCGTGCGCACTCTGGACGACGCGCGCGCCTTCCTGGAGTCGGTGGGATTTTGCCTGATGTATCCAATGCGGCCTGCGATTTTGGTGCCGACGTTCATCGGAGCCTGGGTCGGAGCCGATGACAAGCTGCCGATGCGTCAGCACGCTTACAACGATCCTCGGGCGAAGGAAGCGACAGAGTTGATGGTGCGGGCGCTCCGCGACAAAGCGGCCTACGAGGCTCCTTTGATCGACGAGAACAATGCGTTTCTGCTGGCAGCGTCGGTGTTTCCCTACTTTTATTCTCTTGTGGGCGAGCGTAATCCGAAGCTGCCGCCAGCTTCGGGGCCGCGGTCTCCGTATTCTCCCTTGTCCTGTGATGCCTTTGAAATCATCCGGCGTCGGGGGCCGATTTCGAAATCGAAACTGGGCGAAATGCTGGGAGGCGCGGTGTCGAATGCCGGCCTCGATCGCGCCCTGAGCGAACTGTGGGCGAAGTTGCGCATCACGCGCGTCGACTACACGGTGGAAGAAGGGTCGGTGTGGGACGAGTTGTCGCGCTGGGCGCCCGACGTGGTCCGCGAGGGTGTCGGCATCTCGGTTCCGGAAGCGCTCTCGGCGTTGGTCTCAAAATATCTCGATTGCGTCGTCGCCGTGGATGAAGGAGAAGTCGAAAGCTTCCTTTCCAACTTTGTACCCAGGACGCGGGTGAAAGAAGCCATCCATGCGCTGCTTGCCGCGCGCGAATTGAGCTTCGTGCACGTGGGGAGCAAGTCTCTGCTCCAGGTCACTCCGCCGAAGGTGGCGTATGTTCCCAAGTCTCGCGCCGAACGATTGCGGGAGCGCAGTTCGACCTCATAGTCTTACGCATAGTCTTCCGCTCCCTAGCCATGTAAAATCTCACATTCGCAGATTCACCCATTCGCCAATGTCCGACCCATCTCAGCGGAAACTCATCATTGCCATCGACGGCCCCGCCGGTGCCGGCAAGAGCACCATCGCTTCGCGGCTGGCTCGCAAACTCGGCTACGTCAACCTGGAGAGCGGCGCGATGTACCGCGCCCTCGCGCTGCGGGCGATCGAATGGGATGCCTCGTTTGACGACGAAGCCGCCCTCCTGAAGATGGCGCAGGATTCACGCATTACTCTCGAACGCAACATCGGTGGCAATCGCATCCTGCTGAACGGAAAAGATGTTTCTTCGCGCATTCGCGAACGCGATGTGACCGAAGGAGCGTCGCGCGTGTCGGTGCATCCGAAGGTACGCGAGTGGATGGTGGCGCGGCAGCGGGAGATGGGCCTCGGGGGCGGTGTGGTGATGGAGGGACGCGACATTGGCACGAAAGTTTTTCCCGACGCCGATCTGAAAATTTTTCTCGACGCCGACCCTGTGATCCGCGAGCAGAGGCGACTCGATCAGCAGCGCGTCAAGGGCCCGTCGGCGCAGGCCATCGCAGCCGAACTTCGCGAGCGCGATCACCGCGACCGCACGCGCGCGACTTCGCCGCTGGTGGCCGCCGAAGACGCGGTCGTGCTCGACTCCACGAATATGACTGAGGACGAAGTGCTCGCTCGCATCGAGGAACTGGTGGCGCAGCGGATGGCGAGTTAACAGCTTCAGATTGGTGTCCAGGTCGCAGCACTACGTCCGCTTCACAAACTTCATCGACGCGGAATTCATGCAATACCGAAGGCCAGTGGGCTGCGGTCCGTCGTCAAAAACATGACCGAGATGCGCGTCGCATTCGGTGCATGAAACCTCGTCACGCGTCATGCCATAGCTGGTGTCGGTCGAAGTACGGACATTCTCCTTCGCGATCGGGGCCCAGAAACTCGGCCATCCCGTGCCCGAATCAAACTTCGTATCGGAACTGAACAGCGCGTTGTCGCAGCAAATGCAACGGTAGAGTCCCTTGTCATGCAGGTTGTAGGTGGCGCCAGTGAAGGCCCGTTCCGTCCCCTGCTGGCGCGTCACTTCAAATTGCAGCGGGGTCAGTTGTTTTTTCCATTCCTCTTTGCTCTTGCGGACTTTTGCTACCTGAACGCGACCCAGGTTCTTCCCGTCGTCGCTGAACTGGACTACGGTTACAGGGGCGTTGTCATCGGCTTTGCTGCTTGCATCGGCGACAGCCATCGGCCCTTTGACGCAGGCCGCCAGACCCACTCCCGCGACGGCCAGAGCCGAACCCGCCAGAAACTCCCTACGACTGAACATAGATCCCTCCGCGACTCTTTGCTTGGACTGCCTGCTCACGTTTACGATGCGCGGGCGAAGATAAAGTTACAACTCCAAAACTTTAGGAGTAGCGAATCATTCGAATCGCGGCAACAAAAACGCGGCAGGATGCGAAGCCAGCTTGGAGCCAACTTCCCTGAGGAAGCGGCGTGCTCGGGCTTCTCCGATGTCGCGAGCGCGCACTGCCAACAGGAAACTGAGCGCAAACGACGTGAGAATGTTGAAGATCCCCACCAGCACGACACCGATGCCGGAGTCGATTACGTCCGACAGAGTCAATACGCCGCCGATGTGGGCGGCATCGAGCGCATAGCCGAGCCCGGCCGCGCCGAGGGTTACATGGCGGACCTCGAGCGGGATTCCGAACAGCGAAACGATGATCGGCACCGTGCCGAGCAAAACGCCGAGAACGATGTAACCGACGCTACCCGCCGCGTGATGCTTTACCCAATGTGCGATGGTGTTGGCGCGCTTGGCGCCGATCCGGTTGCGGATGCGCAGGCTTTTCGAGATCGCCGACTCCATTTTTGTAACGGCCACGTAGTTTGCGGTCCATCCGGTCGCGAGGGAAGAGAGCCACAGGAAAACTCCGGTGACGATGGCGAAAGGAATGGTCAGCGAGTGCAACGGAAAGAGCGCGTGGATGCCGTGTTCGGCTTCTTCGGGCGTAAAAAAGGGATGGCCAAAGAAAGCGTTCTCGATCCGATCGACGGCAATCGAGGCGCCAATCGCGCCGATCAGGTTGCCGATCGTCACCAGAACTTGCGTCTGTGAAATGGCCTGCAGGCTGGCCATTTGATCTTTTTCTGGATCGTCCATGGCGTCGACCAGGGTGGCCGCGGTAGCCGCAGGCATTTTCGAAGCCAGCAGAAATCCGCCAGCCTGCATCGCCAGAAAACTGACAACATAATTCACCGAGTGCCAAATCGCCACCAGCAACGGCGCCTGAATGGTGGCCGAGATCGAATATTTGAAAAATGCGGTGAAGCAAGTGATGACGCCCGCCAGGATGGCTCCCCATCCCATCACCTTCCATTGCGCGGCATTGTTTGCGATGTAGTGTTTGCCGACCCGTCCTGTTTTCTCAACCACGCTGCGGGCCAGGCGGTTGGCGCTGGAGTTGAGCACGCTTCCGATGCTTCTCTGGGTTGCGAACCCATCGACGATGGAGACGGCAAACTTCCGCGAATCGGTCCCCTTGCGCTCGAGGTTCAGCACCTGCTGGATGCGGAACAGAAGAGAACGGAGCATGCGAACGCGGAACGCTAATCCAGGTGATGAGCCTCGCTCTTCAAGCGATTTCGTCAGCTCCAGGAGTTGGGCCTCACAGGATTCGCGGCGTGCTTCCCACAGAGGAAATTCATCAGGGTTCCGTGCCACGCGTTCGACGACGTCGGAAAGATCGAAGAAGCTCGACTTCGTGACGTGCTCGTCATCTCCCAGATTCAAGAAATCTCGTGCCAGCGCCACATTCGTCGCCCGCATAGCCAGCAGCGCACTCGAAGCGAGGATCGAGGCGGTCGACGGCCGGAAAATGTCTGCCCACCAATCCATGAAAGAATCGGGCAGAGATGCTACCCATTGGGCATCCTCCCGGCGCAGGCTGAGCGAGTCGAGCAAGACATAGAGGTCTCCCTGCACTTCATCGACCGGCATCATGTGCCGGAACGCTCGCGAGAGGACTTCGCGGAGAAGGAAGGTTTGGTTGGGCAATCCCGCCTCGGTGATCACGCGAATATAGGAATGATGTGACCAAAAATCCCACAAGATGTCGCGGATTTCCTGGCGGCGCGGGTGCGCATCGATCTCGGCAGCGAATTGGATAACACGTTCGGTTCGGGAGGCGACGGGAATGTCCAGAAAATAGCGCAGGGCGCCGTACACCCAGGTAGCGAGCTCGCGCGAGGAGTCGCGGGGAGTGGCCAGCAAATCGTCAAGCTGAGGAGGCGGCGTCATTATTGTTGTCGTTCCCTCGCACGGCGGGCTCTTTGCTGGATTGTACGGGAGACGATCGCAGAAAATGCCGGCGGTGGGTGCGCCGGCATCTTAATCGTTCTCGGAATTCTCCACTGCTGTGGGGGTCGCGATTGCGACTCCGATTATTTCGCCATCTCGAGCGACATCACGTGGACTTGTTTCTTGTCCGGATAAACATGGGCGGTGAGAGTGACGTGGTGTCCTTCGTGTCCTTTGACGGCTTCGGGGTTGACGATTGTCCAGGTCTTGCTGTCGCCGTCGCTCACAAATGTTTTGCCATCGGCGCTGATCTTGCCGGTTACGGGTACGGCCTTTGCAGGCGCCTTCATGCTGTCGTTCTGCATCGCGTCCTGAGCGGACGCAACTCCCGCGGTTAACAAAGCCAATGCGAAACAGATTGCCACTAATTTCTTCATGGTTGTTCTCCTTAAGGTTTGAGGGGTGATCCAGTATAAGGGCCGGAAGGTTTCGGTGCACTCTCGCCCACTCGCCCCTATTTCTTCCCGCTATTTCTTCACGATCCCAATCCCCAAATCGCGCAACTGCGCCGCTGCGACTGGAGTCGGCGCCTCCATCATCAAGTCTTTGGCGGCGGCGGTTTTGGGGAAGGGAATCACTTCGCGCAGACTCTCCGCTCCCGCCAGAATCATCACGATACGATCGAGGCCGAGGGCGATGCCGCCGTGCGGTGGCGTGCCATATTCCAGTGCTTCCAGAAAGAACCCGAAGCGCGAGCGTGCCTCTTCCAAAGACATGCCGAGCGCGGAGAAAATTCGGCTCTGGATATCCTGTCGGTGAATACGGATCGATCCCGAGCCTAGCTCGGTCCCGTTCAGCACCACATCGTAGGCCAACGCCCGCACCATCGCCGGGTCGCTCTCCAGTTTGTCCATGTCTTCGTCGTGTGGAGACGTGAAGGGATGATGCGCCGCCATCCATCGCTTCTCGCCCTCGTCGTATTCGAACATTGGAAAATTCGTCACCCACAGAAACCGGTAATCCTTCGCGGGATCGCCGGTCTTCTTGAAGATGCCGTGACGGTCGGCATATTTTTGAGCCAGCGCGACGCGAAGCAATCCAGCCGAAGCGTAGATGGCCAACTCGGCAGGCGTAACTTTGCGTTTGCTGGCGGGATGGGTGTCCGTCCCCGATTGCACTGAACCGACGACCAGCACGATCAGGTCATCCGGCGCCGCGCCCGATTTCACGCGCACTTTTGCGCCTGCCTCGGGAAACTTATTCTCGATGCGCTTGAAGTCTTCGAACACGCGCGCGCCGCCCTTCGAGACAAACAGCGGCTTGATATCGTCGCGCTCTTTTCGCGACAGCTCGCCAACCTTCGGAATGCGAATCGCGATCACCGGCAAATCTTTGTTGATGGCCAATTGCTCAAGATCGGCTGGGCCAAAACAATCCTTGGCGTCGGTAAACGCGGGCACGCGCAGATCGGGCTTATCGATTCCGTATTGGCGGATAGCATCGTCGAAATCCATGCGCGCGAAGGGCGTCTTGATCTCGTGTCCCGCCGCCTTGAACGCCGCGGTCAGGAAGCTCTCGACCACTTCCCAGACCCGCTCCGGTTGCGGATAGCTCATTTCGAGATCAATCTGGGTAAATTCCGGCTGGCGGTCGGCGCGCAGGTCTTCGTCGCGGAAGCAACGGACGATTTGAAAATATTTATCGAAACCCGAGATCATCAGGATCTGCTTGAACAGTTGCGGCGATTGCGGCAACGCATAAAACATCCCCGGTTGCACCCGGCTTGGAACGAGGTAATCCCGCGCCCCCTCAGGCGTCGATCGGGTCATGAATGGTGTTTCAATTTCGAAAAAGCCCTGTGCCGCAAGATTCGCACGGATGGCCAGCGCCACGTCGTGGCGCAGTTTGATGTTGAACTGCATGGCGTCGCGCCGCAGATCGATATAGCGATACTTCAGACGCATCTCTTCATTGGCAAGCACCGTGTCGGACGGCAGGAACGGCAGCGCCTTAGACACATTCAAAATGCGCAGCTCGGAAACCACAAGCTCGACTTCGCCCGTCGGAATATTCGGATTAATCGTGTCGGCATCGCGGCGCTTGACGGTGCCGATCGCGGCGATCACAAACTCGTTGCGCAGCGCCTCAGCCTTCTCGTGGACCGCGGCATTCAGTTCGTGATTGAAGACGACCTGCGTCACACCGGTGCGGTCGCGGAGATCGACAAAAATAATCTGGCCAAGATCGCGACGACGGTTGACCCATCCCATGAGCACAGCTTGTTTGCCAGCGTCTGAGGGCCGTAACTCCCCGCACATATGAGTTCGTTTAAGATCGCCTAAGAAATCGAGCACTGATTCCGCCTTGTCCTTGTGAATTTCTCTAGATGGATTGCGTTCGTGAACTGAATTGAAGATTATAAATGGCGCGCGCTCGAGCCGAACGCGAGTCTGCCGGCGGCGGATGCGATTGCCGTCCGGTCCGGGAGCGGGTGTTATCTTTAGGAAGGCCGCGAGGAAGGCCGCGAAGAAGATCGCGGACGCGCCGGACAATCACTTCATGGAAGTTCTCCAGAGACTTTTTGAGCAGCACTTTCATTCGCCCGTGGAGCGGGTGGAACCGCTGCAGGGCCAGCTCGGAGGCTCGGGTCGTAAAATCATCCGCCTCTCGAGCCAAAAATCCGGCAAAAAAATCAGTGCGATCGGCATTCTGTACGGCATCCGCGAAGAAAACGTCGCGTTCATCGAATTTTCCCGCCACTTTCGCCGTCATGGCCTTCCGGTCCCCGAAATTTACGCGGAAGACCTGGACGCCGGCGCGTACCTCGAAGAAGACTTCGGCAACACCACCCTGTTCGAATTTCTCTCTGAACATCGCGACGGCGCGGCGGTCGCTCCAGAAGCGGTTGCGGCTTATCGCAAAGTCGTCGCCTGGCTGCCGCGCTTTCAAGTAGAGGCGGGCCGGGATCTTAACTACAAAGTGTGTTATCCGCGCGACAGCTTCGATCGCCAATCGATCGCGTGGGACCTGAACTACTTCAAATATTATTTTTTGCGCCTAGCCGGCGTTTCGTTTAGCGAGCAGGCGCTCGAGGACGACTTCAGCCGGTTGACGGAATTTCTGTTGAGCGCCAGCCGCGATTATTTTCTCTATCGCGATTTCCAGTCCCGTAACGTCATGCTCCGCGACGGCCAGGCCTATTTCCTCGACTACCAGGGTGGACGCAAGGGCGCACTGCAATACGACATCGCGTCTCTCTTATATGACGCGAAAGCCGACTTGCCTCCGGATTTGCGTCAGCAATTACTCGATCATTATCTCGACAGCCTCGGCGGCTTCATCGATCTGGATCGCGCCGAGTTCATGAAGTTCTACTACCCGTACGTTTACGTCCGCATCATGCAGGCGCTCGGTGCCTACGGATTTCGCGGGTTCTACGAGCGCAAAGAACATTTTCTGCAAAGCGTCCCCTATGCTCTGAGGAACCTGCGCTGGCTGCTGCACAACGTTGAGTTGCCAATCGCGCTGCCGACGCTGACTGAAGCTTTCACGAGCATGGTGGCGTCAGAGAAGCTGCAGGGCCTCGCCTCGGAAGAAAAATCGGCTGGCAAGTTGACGGTGCGGGTATTCAGCTTCTCTTTTCACAAAGGCTTACCACATGACGACGCTGGCAACGGCGGTGGTTTCGTTTTCGATGGCCGCAGCCTTCCGAATCCCGGACGCGAAGAGCGCTTCAAAGCTCTCACCGGCAAAGACGGGCTGGTGATCGAATATCTCAATCAGCAGGAGAGCGTCCATCAATTCCTCGCCAGCGCTACATCGCTCGTCGACGCAAGCGTTAGCACTTACCGGCGTCGCGGGTTCAAGAATCTGATGGTGTCGTTCGGATGCACCGGTGGCCAACACCGCAGCGTGTACCTGGCCGAGCAGTTGGCAAAACATCTGCGCCGCCAGGATGGCGTGGAAGTCGTCCTGCGTCATCGCGAGCAGGAGCGGTTGAACGCATGAGAGCGATGATTCTAGCCGCGGGTCTCGGCACGCGCCTGCGTCCGCTGACGGACGACCGGCCCAAGGCGCTCGTCGAAATTGACGGCCGCACGATGCTTGAGATTACGTTGTCGCGCCTGCGAAGGTTCGGCGTGAGCGATGTGATCGTCAATGTGCATCACTTTGCTGACAAAGTCGTCGACTACCTCAAGGCAAACGGCGACTTCGGTATGCGTATCGAAATTTCGCGCGAGGATCGCCTGCTCGACACGGGCGGCGGATTGAAGAAAGCGGCTCACTTTTTCACTGGGGATGCCACTCGTCGCGACGAACCTTTCATCCTGCACAACGTCGATGTACTAAGCTCTATCGATCTCGGACGCATGATCCATGCCCATAACGAAAATCAGGCACTAGCAACTCTCGCTGTACAGGATCGCAGGAGCTCGCGCCACCTGCTATTCGACGGATTCGACGACCAGCTTCAACTCTGCGGGCGTCAGACGGGTGACGGCCCGGCCGAATACGTGCGAGACGCGCGGAATGTGACCCCGCTGGCCTTTTCTGGCATCCACGTTATTTCTCCTCGTTTGCTTTCGATGATGACCGAAGATGGCGTCTTCTCTATCATCGACACCTATCTTCGTATTGCTCACCAGGGCTCTAAGATCTCAGGTTTCTGCGCCGATGAGTATTACTGGCGCGATCTCGGCAAGCCTGAAAATGTGGCCCAGGCCGTCCTCGATCTCCGGCAGAAACTCGTCGTCCAATAGGGCAATAAGGCATCGTCAGCTGCCGCAACTGATACTCTCAAAGAGTCATCCGAAAAGTAGAGTCATCTGAAATTTTCAGGAGATCGCAACGCATTGCCGCCCATTGTCAACGCGCAGGAAATCACCAAAGCCTTCGGAGCCAATCCGCTTTTTCAGAATGTGTCGTTCACGATCTCTGATGGCGACCGCATCGGCCTGATCGGTCCGAACGGGTCGGGTAAGTCGACGCTGCTCCGAATTCTTGCGGGCCAGGTCGATACCGATGGCGGAGAAGTCTCGTTCCGCAAGCGCACACGTCTCGCCTATGTCGAACAGGACTCGCGCTTCGAGCCGGGAGCGACGATACGCTCGGTTGTTGAAGGCGCACTGGACCGCTGCCACATCACGGGCTCCGAACGCGGCGCGCGTTTTGCGGAGACGCTAGGCCGCGCCGGGTTCGAAAATCTCGACGCGCACGCCACGGAGTTATCCGGCGGCTGGCAGAAGCGCCTCGCGATCGTCGAAGCTCTGGTGCAGCATCCCGACATTCTCTTGCTCGACGAGCCGACGAACCATCTCGACCTTCCGGGCATTACCTGGCTCGAAGATCTGCTCGAACAAGCGGCCTTCGCCAGCGTGATCGTTAGCCACGACCGCTATTTCCTCGAGAACGTTACCACCGACACGGTTGAACTGAACCGCATCTATCCCGAAGGCTCGCTGCGCGTCCACGGCGCCTACAGCAGCTTCCTCGAGAAAAAAGAGGCGTTCCTGCACGCGCAATCGAAGCGCCAGGAAGCTCTTGAAAATCTAGTCCATGGAGAAATTGAGTGGCTGCGTCGCGGAGCTAAGGCGCGAACCCGCAAATCCAAAGCCCGCATCAGCAAGGCGGGCGAACTGATGGGAGAGTTGGCGGATCTCAATCAACGAACGCGCAGCGCCTCCACGCAAATCGATTTCTCCGCCACTGAGCGCAAGACCAAACGCCTGATCGAATTGGAAAATGTTACGTGCACCATGGGCGATCGCTCTCTCTTCGAGAGCCTCAACTTCATCCTGACCGCAGGCTTGCGCGTCGGCCTCGTCGGCCCCAATGGCAGTGGCAAAACGACGCTGCTCCGCCTGTTACAAGGAGAACTGGCCCCGACCAGCGGTGAGATTCGCCGGGCCGATTGGCTCCGCATTGTCTACTTCGATCAGACACGCACGCTCGATCCTGACGTAACTTTGCGCCGGGCGCTCGCGCCTGACGGAGATTCCGTGGTCTATCGCGACCGCGTGATTCATGTCGCCGGATGGGCCGCACGATTTCTGTTCACCGGAGAACAACTCAGTCAGCCGGTCGGCCGCCTCTCCGGAGGAGAACGGGCTCGCGTCCTGATTGCGCAGTTGATGTTGCAGCCCGCCGACATTCTGCTGCTCGACGAACCGACCAACGACCTTGATATTCCGACGCTCGAAATTCTCGAAGAGAGTCTGATCGATTTCCCCGGCTCGCTGGTTCTCGTGACCCACGACCGGTACATGCTCGACCGCGTTTCGACTGTCGTGCTTGGATTGAACGGAAAAGGCGGGGCCGATACGTTTGCCGACTACGGCCAGTGGGAAACCTGGCCGGCGCAGCGCTCGAAGTCAGAAATGGCAGCGATGGCGAATTCGCAGAGCCTGGGCGGATTTACTTCGTCTTCTTCGTCAACTTCTGCTTCCGCTTCTTCGTTAACGACGACGCCAGTGAAGAAGAAACTCTCTTATCTCGAAGCGCGCGAGTATGCCACCATCGAGCAGCGGGTGGAAGAGGCTGAGCAAGTCGTGCATGCTAAGCGCGCTGAACTCGAAGACCCCGCCAACGCCACCGACGCCCCGCGTCTGGTAAGCGCGCAATCCGCGCTCGACGCGGCCCAAGAAGCCCTGGATGCTCTCTACACGCGTTGGGCCGAATTAGAAAAAAAGAGCGGCTGAGCGGCTCTGGTTGTAGGCTAGCGTATGCTCACCCATCTGAATCGAGCCCACCGCGCGGTGCCCGTCGCGCTCGGTGCGGTCACACTCGGAAGCGTTGGACTCCTCCTGTCGTGGGACGCCTTTCCTCATCTTTTTCCAAGCGGAGCGCACGACGTTCTGGGAGCGTTGCCGCTCGCGATGATTGCCATCGCTTATCTCGTCTATCAAGCCGAGCGCCGTCCCGCACGCCTCGAATTCGTCAAGGCGCTGTTGCTCGCCATGGCCTTTCTCTTCTGGGCGGCGAATCAACTTTGGCCGGTTGCTCGCTGGGCCACTCTGTGGAACGACCTTGCCATCGCGCTTTTCGTGCTCGACATTTTCCTGGTGATGATTGGCTGGCCCGCCAGTTCTCCGGATGAGTCTTTCGCAGAGACGTATGTTGGGCCGGAGTAGCGTGAGCCGGAGTAAAGCGGGCCGAAAAATAAAAAAAGGGCTGAGTGCAGTCGGCGTGTGTCCGCCTTTCTGACTTCAGCCCAGTCCGCGTGCTCGCATTTCCAACTTCCAGTGGGCGATGAAACTCCTAGGTTCCGGTTCCGGTCAATGCGATCTTCTGCACACTCGTCAGGGACGAGTCTTTGATCGAAAGCGTCCCGGCTTGCGCCCCGGTTGCCGTCGGCGTAAACGTCACATTGACAGTGCAATTCGCGCCGGCATCCAGTGTTTTAGGACACGTATTCGTCTCCGCGAAATCGGCGCTGATAGTGATGCTGGTGATTTTCAGAGGCGTCGCCCCCGGATTGCTCACCGTGACTTCTTTCGAGGCGCTCGTGGTGCCGACTTTCTGAGAACCAAAACCCAGACTGCTGGGCAGCAAGGCGATTACTGGTTCGTTCAGGATGACGGTGGCCGTACCGAGATCGCCGACCTGGCTGCCGTTGGAGTTCGCCAAATCCAGACCGCCGTCCTTGTTGAAGTCGGCTGCGACGATCCCCGATGGCGTTGTTCCCGACGTGAGCGTCACCTCCGGACCAAATGTTCCATCGCCGTTGCCGGGCAGTAGTGTGATGAATCCGAAACTTCCGCCGCCGTTGATCCCGACCGCCAGATCGATCTTTCCGTCATTGTTGAAGTCACCGGCAGTGACAACGTAGGCATTGTTCAACGTGTCGTAGGGTACAGCTGTCTTAAATGTTCCGTCGTTGTTACCCAAGAGCACTTCGATTCCGCCGAAAGCATTGTCGGTGGCGATCGCCAGGTCGAGAACACCGTCGCCGCGAAAACTCCCCACCGCGACCGAAAGCACCGTGCCTCCGACCGTATATGCCACCTGAGGCTTGAACGTTCCCGAGCCATCGGCTTTATTGAGCAGAATCGAAACCGTGCCATCGCCCTGGTTGGTAACCGCCAAGTCCGGCCATCCGTCGCCGTTGAAATCGCCGACGGCCACGGCATATGGAAGATTTCCCGTAGCGTAAGTTGCAAATGTTGGGAACGCCCCGGTTCCGTTGCCAAGCAGCACCGATACGGTTTTGGCGTTGATGTCGGTCACCACGATGTCCTGATTGCCGTCTTTGTTGAAGTCAGCCACGGCAATGCCATAGCCGTAACCGTTCGTGTTGTATTGCGTGAATGCGGGAAAAGTTCCGGTGCCGGAGTTCAATAGGATCGAGATGCTACCGGAGCCGCCGAAGTTCGCGATCGCGACATCCATTTTCGAATCGTTATTGAAATCGCCAAGTGCGACTGCATCCGGATTCGTCGGCAGTGCGTAAGTCGCAAAAGGTTTGAAGCTTCCGCTGCCTGAGTTGATCAGAACGGAAATTTGATTCGCGAAAGTGACCGGAACAACCAGGTCCGGCTTGCCGTCGCCATTAAGATCGCCCGCTGCAATGCCGCTATACGCGCCGCTGGTCGCAATAGTGGTCAATTTGTAGTCGGTTCGCGCGGCTAAAAGTTTGGTGCCATTGCTCAACAGAACCGAGACGTTGCCGATGGTGATCCCAAATGGGCTGCCGCTATTCGCAGTGACAAGGTCGGTCCTGCCGTCTCCGTTAAAATCGGCCGCCGCCAGCGCCGTCGGACCAAAGTTTGTGCCAAAGGCCACAGCCGTCTTCAGTGTTCCCGTACCGGAGCCTTCGAGTACCGATACCATGCCGCTGGAACTGCCGTTGGTGGCCGCTACGTCAAGTTTGCCGTCTCCGTTGAAGTCCGCCGCTACGATTTTGTCCACGCCGGCCGGAACTTTGTAGGTCTTGGGCTTCGTAGAAAAAGTCCCATCACCATTTCCCAGGAAAGCCTCGAGTACACCATTGCTCTGGCATCCTGCCACGATGTCAACTTTGCCATCGTTGCGCAGATCGCCTGCTGCCAACGTGATACAGCCCGGCTGGCTGGTCGAGTATTCAACATGGGCCCCGAACTTCCCGCTGCCCGTACCGAGCAGCACGGAGACACTTTCGCTGCCGGAGTTGACCGTGGCGAGGTCGAGTTTGCCGTCTCCGTTAAAGTCCGCAACCACCACCTGCCGCGGATCGCTGGCCGTGGCGTAAGGAACTGCCGCATTAAAAGTCCCGGTCCCTTTCCCCAGCATCACATCGACACCTGGAGTTGAGGACTCGTTATCGGAAATGGCGACATCGAGTTTGCCGTCACCGTTGAAATCTCCGACCGCGATGCTCTGGCCTGACACGCCCGCCGTGGTCGAGACGAAAGGCTTGAAAGTTCCGTCACCCTTCCCTAAGAGGACGCTCACGGTACTTCCAGATCCGTACAACACGGCAATATCCAGTTTGCCGTCGCCATTAAAGTCGCCTACCGCGACACCGAGGGGCGTGCCCCCGGCCGCATAGTCAACTGCCGGAGCGAAAGTGCCGTCCGCTTTACCGAGAAGCACTGACACAGTGTCGGAGGATGAATTCGTGTTGCCCGTGACGATATCCATCCGGCCGTCGCCATTGAAGTCGCCGACTGCTACGGTTTCCGGACCCTGACCGGTGGCGTAGTCGGCGCGATTGAACATATAGGTCTGCGCCAACGCCGGCACACCGAGGAGGGTGAACAGGGCAATCAGACTTAAAGCTGAGGTGAGATGAGGACGCACGACGGCACAGAGCGATGAGACTACCCGGTTCATAAGTATCTCCAGGCCCTACATGGTGGGTTCTAGCGCATTGGGCATGCTGAGCAACAGAACACGTGGCTGCTCAGCATGCCCTGCGGTTTGCTCGCCAAGCTGTCCGCCCTTCCCCAAGCGCGAACCACTCAGCTGGCAACTCGTCGGCCTCGCTCCGCCGAGAATGACGGAGGAACGGCCCTAAAGTCTTAACTCCTACGGCTCGGTGGGCCGGATGGGCCCCGGCTTCTCCGGCAAAAAAGCTCTAGCTCTAATGACCGGTGCGTCTGGTGCGGCTTTCCCAGCGTTCGCCAATTGCAACAACGACTCCAGGCAAACCCTGGGAGAACCGTCGGCGAAATCCGACAGGTGCAAACTCTGTGGCAGTTCACCGTTCTCCAGAACTCCCAGCATCGAGTTGGCCAACAAGCCAGCTGTTTGAATAGTGACAAACTCCCGGTCAGCGTTACATTGCCTGCACCAGGTTCCGCCCGAGCCGGTGGCATAAATCACCAATCGACGGTCGGTCTGGATGGTGATTTCGATCTTTCTTGGTTTCGCCAACTGGTTCGTTTCCTTTGTCTGGTGCCGCTTCCCGTGATAAATTCGCTTGAACTGCTCGGGGCTTCTGGCCTAGACCGCCTCAACCAGCGGCAGAATGCCCCGGAGGACGTTTCAAAGTCCTCAGGAACAGATCAAAAAGTTCTCAAAAGTCCCTCAAAGCGGCTATGAGTAAGGAAAATAAGCAGTTCTACGAGTTCGGCCCATTCCGAATCGATCCCGATGAAAGGTTGCTGCTGCGAGAGGGCCAGCCCATTGCGCTGACTCCGAAGGCTTTTGAGACGCTTCTGATCCTCATTCGCAGCTGCGAGCGGGTCGTCCTGAAGGACGACTTGATGAAGACTCTTTGGCCCGACAGCTTTGTCGAGGAGTCGAACCTTACACAGAACATCTTCACTCTGAGGAAGGCCTTGGGCGAGAGCGCTCAGGACGCCCGCTACATCACGACCGTGCCCGGCCGGGGATACCGCTTTACAGAAAAGGTGAAGTCCGTCCCCGAGCATCAGGACCAGGAAATCGTCGTCGAGAGCCGTTCCATCACGCGGGTGGTGATCGATGATCCGGGCACACCCGACCGGACATGGCTCTGGGTCGGCCTGACGGCGGTCGTGGTCGCGGCCATGGTTGGCGGTGGCTTCTATTGGAAGTCGTCGCGGCAACCTCGCTTGGCGCCGATGCTCTCGGAAAAAGACAGCATCGTGATCGCCGACTTTAACAACACAACCGGTGATGTTCTGTTTGACGACATTCTGAAGCAAGGCTTGGCCATCCAGCTAGAACAATCTCCGTATCTGCGCGTTTTGCCCGACAGCAAGGTGAGAAGCACGTTGAAATTGATGAACCGCCCGGCGGGTGAGCGCATTCAGCAGGACACGGCTCGCGAAGTCTGTCTGCGCAACAATGGCAAGGCGGTTCTCGAGGGTTCTATCGGTAGCGTTGGAACTCACTATCTCATCGGACTTCGCGCGTGGGAGTGCCAATCCGGCGAAACTCTGGCCAGCGCCTCAAACGAGGCCGCTAACCGCGACGGTATTCTTGCCGGCTTGGGCTATGTCGGCAACCGGTTACGCGAAAAACTCGGTGAGTCACTGACCTCGGTTGCGAAATACAACAAACCCCTGGAACAGGCGACGACCTCGTCCCTCGAAGCGCTCAAGATTTACACCCAGGGTCAGATGGCGATGAGCAAGGGAGACCAAAGCGCCGGGGTGGCGTACTTCAACCGCGCCATCGAACTCGATCCCAATTTTGCCCGCTGCTATGCCTCGTTGGGCAGCGCTTACCACAATCTCCATCAATCGGCGCATTCCATAGAAAGCTACAAAAAGGCATACGGTCTCCGCGATCGCGTCAGCGACCGCGAACGTTACTACATCGAGGCCAACTACTACTCGCACGTCACCGGCGAAGCCGACAAATCAATTCAGACGTATCGCGAGTGGATTCAGAACTACCCGCAGGACATGGTGCCGCACTTCAACCTGTCGGTGCGCTACGGAGCGATCGGCAAGTATCAGGAAGCTCTCGCTGAAAATCTGGAAGTCTTAAATCTCGCTCCTGACGACTCCGGCGGCTATGCCATCCTGATGGGTCTTTATCTTGCGCTCGGCCGCTTGGACGACGCGAAGAAGGCCTACGACGAGGCCCTGTCGCGAAAGCTGGAAAGCTCTGTTCTGCACGAAAACGGTTACGACCTGGCCTTCCTTCAGAATGATTCGGCCACGATGCAGAAACTGGTGGCGGGCGCTTCAGGGAAAAGCGACGAGGAAGACTTGCTGCTCTCTCAACAATCCGATACCGAGGCTTACTTCGGCCGATTTGCGCAGGCCCGCGAGTATTCGCGACGCGCCGTCCAATCTGCCACGCACGCCACTGAAGATGTGAAAGAGTCGGCCGCCTTCTGGCAAGCCAAGGCTGCGGTGCGCGAAGCGGAAGTCGGCAACATGACGCAGGCCCGCAAAGAAGCGCAATCGGCCATGGCGCTGGCGCCGGGCTTGATCGTGAAGTACGCGGCCGGCTTGGCCTTTGCCCGCGCTGGAGACTCCACCGAGGCGCGGAAAATCGCCGACCAGCTCGACAAAGAGTTTCCTCAAGGCACGGTGGTCCAGAAATTCTACCTGCCAATTTTTCGCGCTTCTCTCCTGCTCCACGATCACGATCCGGCAGGGGCAATTCGCGAACTGGAACCGACGGAGCCGTACGAACTCGGAGCCAACCGGACCATGTATCCGGACTATGTTCGCGGCTCCGCTTATCTCATGGAGGGGAAGGGAAAGGAGGCGCAGGTCGAATTCCGCAAGATTCTTGACCATCCCGGAGTCGTCTGCAATTTCATTCTCGGATCTCTCGCCCGTCTGCAACTGGGGCGCGCCCAGGCCATGAGCGGAGACAAAGATGCGGCGCGCGCGTCATACCAGCAATTCCTTACGCTATGGAAGGATGCCGACCCCGATCTCCCAATCCTGCAGGAAGCGAAAGCCGAGTACGCCAAGTTGCAGCCTTGAGCCTGATTTGTAGTCCGCTCGAAACCTCAGCCTTCGCTCGTTCCCGCAACTCCCTTTGCAGGCTCCGGCGTCTTTTCATTCGCGGAGACCGCTGTCTTGAATCCGCGAATGCCCTCGCCAATTCCTTTCCCCAATTCCGGAAGTTTTTTCGGACCGAAGATCAGCAACGCCAGTCCTGCGATCACCAATAGATGCATCGGTTGAAACAATCCTTCAAACATTCAATCCTCCAATCTCGAAACGGATGAAACGGAGAGGCCTGAATCGTGCCTCGGGCCTCTCCGTTGAAACGCAGCGTGCTTTCATTCCTTAATCTGAATCCTTACTTCCTACATCACTCGCTACTTCGGCGGCAGCGTGCCGCCCACCTTCAGCCAAACGCTGGAAGCATTTCCCACTGCGTTCTGAAACGAGAACGCCGGACCAGTCGCTGCTGTCAGGAAAGGTGTCAACGCCACGACCGCCGAGTGCGATCCGTTAAATACGCTTCGGATCCCATCGACCGCCGCATAATTGCGGTTGTTCGCCGGAGTCGCCGATTCGATATCTCGTCCCAGCGCGCGGTGCTCGCATTCGATTCCCATAATGCATGCCGATACCTGCGAAAAGTACGACAGCTGCGAAGAAGTGAAGTCGGAGTCATTCCCGGCCACCGCCGCCATGCGGGCAAACTCTCGCACTGCCGCCAGGTACGCGCCGATGAAGGCATTCTCCAAGGCTTCGAGCGTGCCGATGAAAGGAGCAAGAGTATCGAAGGTTCCCGCAGGAAAATAGAAAGTTTGGACGGGATCGCTGCCAGACCCGGAAATTCCAAGCAGGTCGCGGAGCAGGTTCGCGTGTGTGATTTCTTCAAACAATGCCGCGCGAATGTAGTTCACATTATCCTGGTCGCCGTTCGGAGCATGCGTGACCGTCCCTCCGGGGCCGGCAAGGGCCGGATCTTGCAGCACCGCGCCAACCAGTCCGTTGTAGTAAAAGGTCGTCGCCAGATCTTCGGCGATCAGCGCAGCCGTGAAAATCTCCGCGGGTGTGTCTTTGGTGACTGGATCTGTCACCTGGTTCGCATTCGTTTTAGGACTTAAGCCCCGGCTCAACTCCTGGCTGGCGAAAGCAACGGCGCTTCCGCCAATGAAGCTGGTTGCGGCGACGCCAAGGCCCGCAATGCTACTGGCCCGCAAGAATCTGCGACGGTCAAAGTTCTTCTTCATGATTTCCACTACCTGGTCAATTTCCATGAGACTTCTCCTCAGAATGGGATCTTTGAGCCACCGCTAAGGGAGCAACTGAGCGGCAACTGTCCTGAGTACGCGAGACGGGTAAGAATGGATTGCTTCGATCTTGCTTAGAACGAACGTCTTCTGTGGTGCTTGCTCGAAGTTGATGCGAGCAGTTGCGTTCGCCGAGTTCATCGAAACTATGATCGAGATTGCCGCAATGCTAGGCCGCCCAACGGACCGTTTCTCCAAAAGCCGCAACCGGCGCGGGAACTCGCGCCATAGCACGATCAGGCTAAGGACTTTGCCGAATTGGGAATTTAAACACTCTAACTGCCATTTTGGGCGAAATTCCTTGCATAACTCTGCTAATATGAGCTGGCTCGAACGCTAAGTTCCTGCGTCCGAATCGGTTCTCGGGGCCGTTTTGGATACCTGAATGCTAGCTGTTTAGTTGGCTCTCCCTCAGCCACCCACTGGTCCCTTGTCGTAGGAGTGCTTTTGACCGACGGAGTCACAAACAGAACCACGATCACACCGAAGAAGGGTGTGCGCCGCCGCCGCAGCTGGTACCGCCGTCGCGTGCGCATCCAAAGGATGCTGGTCGCGGCTGCGATCGGCGTGTTGATCGCCGGTGCGTTCTGGCAGAATTTGGCGCGGCATTTCTCCTTGCCTACCTTGCACGCTTCGCAAGTGCTGCCGGATTCTTTCTGGGCCCGCCAGAATATCCGCAAAGAGCTGTCTGCGATGGCGACTCGTTCCGTCCGCCCTGTACATGGTCCCCGGTCGTCGCAGGTGTATGCCTATTCCGTGATTCCCGGCGGCGTCAAAGATGTGAGCGATCTGCGCTATGCCGCCGCGCGTGATTATGTGGTCCGCCGGCACTATACGCACTTCGATTTCGAACATGCCCGTTTGATCCGCGCTCGAGAGGCTCGCGAAGTCTATCTTTCGTACCGCATTCGTGACACCGTTTATTGGACGCGCAAGAAAATTCGTCTGCACATGGGCGAGATGCTGCTGACGGACGGAAACATCATCGCGCGCGCGCGTTGCGGGAACCAGATCTCCGACACCGCCAAGCCCGAAGTGTCGAACGACGAACCGGACCAGGATGTTCTGGATACCCCCGTCGCCGAACTCGAACCGGGCCCGTCTTTTCCGGCCCGGCCCGCGCTTGCTCCGCCGGACCTGCCCGTCGGGCAGCCGATTGCCCCGAAGCTCTTCGCCAATTCATTCATCTTTCCCTACGTTCGGGTCGGCCCCCCGCTTCCCACTGACATTTGCCGCGGCGAGGATGTAGTCACCAACGGGAAATGCCACCCCAAGCGGCCTCCACCGACCCCCGAGCCTTCCACCATTTTTCTAATCGGCGCCGGAATGGCGCTGATCGTCTGGCGTTATCGCCGAACCTTCGGCTCGGTCACGTCGTAGCGCCAGATCGCGCCCTCGTTTTTAGTGAACAATCCCTAATCAATCCAAGCTGACGGAACTTCCGTCTTCTCCCATGCGTATCCACAACCAGACATAGCGGGAACGCTAAGCCCGCAAAGGAGCGGACGATGGACGGAAACTTTATTGGTTTAGTAGCAGTCACGCTGTTTTTTGGAATTCCGCTCGCGGCGATGTACACCTACTTCCGCATTCGCAAGTTGAAAACCGAAGAGCGTCTGGCCGCAATCGCACGCGGCGCGAACGTCGCGATGGAACCGGATCTTTCAGAGGCCGCGCACTCGCGGCGTTGGGGAATCCTTCTCTCTGCGGTTTCGCTCGGCTTCGTCGCCATGATGGCGATCATCGCGCGGACAGAACCGGACGCATGGAAAGCTGCCGCCGCCGGACTTGTTCCCCTGGCCGCCGGACTCGGCTTCCTGCTCGATTCCGCCTTGATCCGCCGCGACCTGAAGTCGGCAACTACGACCCACTCGTAAACGGCGGGATTCTCAAGACTGAAGAGGCCCCGTCCTTGCGCGTTTGGTGCGCAAGGGCGGGACACGCAACCAGATCTCGTATAGGATTTCCTGAGCCTGACCACCGACCAAAAAAAGCCGCAAATAATTGCGCAACGCCGCACCAGAAGCCCCATTTCAACTTGCTTTTGCCGATCACTGCCTTCATCATTATCGACTGACGTTGAAGGAGTCAGTCGAATGAAGCGTTCCGCAATCATCTCCGCAGTCATGTCCGCAATCGCGGTTGGGTTCCTTTTTATGGCGATTGCTTCGTCTAGCGCGTTCGCCCAGGGCCGCTACGAAACAGTGTTCAACGGACACCGAATCATCTACCCGGAATCGAGTCTTCCTGTCCCCGGACGCCATCATACGAACTACTTCTTCGTCGACTCCGATATCCCAAACCCAACCGGCCCCGATCCGAACGCCGAGACGCCTTCGTCGCTCGCCTGCGTCTACAAATTGGTGGCCGGACCAACCGGTTGCCCTATCGCGACGACCAAGAATCTGCCCACCGGCGGCTGGGGCGCGATCGCCATTGTCGATGCCGGGGACTACCCGACCGCTGCTTCCGACCTGCACGCGTTCTCCAGTTATTTCGGAATACCGGACGCCAACCTGACCGTAACCTGGTCCGGCAAGACCAAGCCTCCGGTGTATTCGGATTGGCTGGTTGAAGAAGCGTTGGATATCGAATGGGCCCATGCCATGGCCCCGAACGCCAAGCTCTATCTGGTCGAGTCTGCGCAGGTCAATACCGACCCGACGTGGGCCGCCGTCCAACTCGCCGCGAACCTCGTCGCTAAAGCTGGAGGCGGTGTGGTCAGCATGAGCTGGGGAGATCCCGAAGTTGCCAAGGAACTCAATTGGGACCACTACTTCACCAAACCCGGCGTCGTCTACTTTGCCGCCAGCGGTGATTCTGGCCTTGGAGTTAGCATCTATCCGGGCGCGTCTCCGAACGTGGTGTCCGTTGGAGGAACCTACTTCAACCGCAGCAACGGCAAGTTCGTGAACGAGGTCTACTACACTGGTGGTGGAGGCGGCGACCTCAGCCCGTTTGAGCCCATCCCGAGCTATCAAAGCGGGGTAGCCGGAGTCGTCGGAACGCAGCGTGGATATCCCGATGTTGCATCTGATTTCTGCTGCGCCGCGATCTATCTGCAGGGCGGCTGGACAACTGTCGGTGGCACCAGCTGGGCCTCGCCAACTTTTGCGGGCATCGTAAACGCGGCGGGGAACAAGCAGCAATCCAGCGTCGATGAATTGACCTGGATCTACAGCGAATTGGCTAACCACGCGCAATATAAAGCCGACTTCAACGACATTACTCTCGGCGGATCGCAATGCAAGGTCGGTTTCGACCAGTGCACCGGCATCGGTTCGCCTAAAACTTATAACGGAAAATAAGACGCACGTTGCGGTGCCGACGGCGTTGTGCGGAATCGCCCTGAGTCCGCGCCAGCCACGCGTCGACGGCATGGGTCGACGGCATAGCAAAGACCGGTGCGGAAGTGCGCACTCGCCCGTCCCAACCATGGCCGGAGGTCGACACCCTTAGGTAATTAGTGCTACGACTTCCGATGCGAGCGGCGCTGGCGATAACTGCTAGACTTTACGCAAGACCATGCCACGCCTCTCCTATTTCGGAGCCCTGCTGGGCATCGCGACGTTGTCGTCTGCGACGATCTTCACGCCGATGATCTTCGCTCAGACGATGAGCGGCCAGACGGCCGCTCGCGTACAGCATGTTGTCGTGCGCGGCAGCGGAGATGATCTCGAAGTTGAAATCCAAACTTCCGGACCAGCCGTAGCTCCCGACACCCAAGCCATCGCTGGTCCTGATCGCATCGTGGTCGATTTTCCCGGCGCGCTTCCCGCCGCCGAGTTGCATGCTCTCAAAGTGAATCGCGGCGCACTGAAAGCCGTTCGCTCAGGTTTATTTTTCAGCAACCCGCCCATCACGCGTGTCGTGCTCGATCTCACCGAGCCTCAGGACTACCACATTTCTACGGCAAATAACGCCATCATCGTGAAGCTTGGCGGCTCCGTTGCGGCTCGAAGCAATACGCAGTCGATGCCCACAGTCGGTGGCGTGAGATTGCAAAACGCATCGCTGTCCACCGGATCCAGCGTGTCCAGTGTTTCCGCGGCCCGAGTCGCACCGGCCGTTGCCGCGGCAGTAGCGAGCCCCGTCACCAGCATGGCCGCGCCACCCGTAGTCAGCGAAGCGCAGGCGCCAGTTCCGCCTCCGCCGCCTCCAGTGATCGTGACGTTCGAAAACGGGATGCTGACGATCCGCGCCGAGAGAGCGACGCTCGCTCAAGTACTGTTCGAAGTGCAACGCAAGACGCAGGCAGAAATCGCTATCCCCGCCGGCGCCGAGCAAGAACAGGTGGCCGCTGAGCTAGGTCCGGCCCCCGCGCGCGACGTGCTCGGATCGCTCCTGAACGGTTCTTCGTACAACTTTATTTTTGTGGGAAACGAAATGAAGTTAGAGCGAGTCATTCTGACTCGCCGCGACCCGAACGGCAGCTTCTAAAAGCGCGCCGAAAAGCCGCTATGCCGCCACTGGATCCTGCCCCGGAACCCTCTCCTCGAACGCCACCGGCACATGCCGCCATACTTGAATCGCCAGCACTACCGTCGTCGCGAGCAGCATCGCGCCCACCGCAACATGCACGACCGTCGAAATCACCATCGGAAGTTCGGGCTGCGCCGCGTCGCGTCCCCACATCACGCGGGTGATGAAGGCCAGAAACCCGAGACAAAGTTGCGCGACCATCAATCCCAGCATCGCCACTGCCGGACGCCGCACCGCGTCCACCTGGGGATAAACCGTAATCGCGCGTACTGCTGTCCACGAGAGGACGATGGCGACAACTCCCGCATTCACGACGTGCGGCCACCAACTCATCCCGTGATGGCGAAACATCGCTCCGAGAATCAGCTGCACATAGAGGACAAAAATCGAAAGCAGGGCCAAAGTAAACAGCGCAGGCCGGCGCTGATCGAGCTCAGTTCGCGGATGCTCTTCCACCCAGCGCCGTCCAGTGAAGACAGCGATCGAGACGGCGATGCAGAAGAAAGTTTGTGCAACGGTGGCGTGCGCCGTCGACACCCATGGCGGTTGAAATAAGAGCACCGTAAGCCCGCCTAGAACTGCCTGCGTAATCACCGTTGCGAAGGCTGCGATCGCCAGCCATTTCATCCAGCGGCGGCGCTCGGCCAAAAACGTCCAAACAGCGATCGAAATCGTTAGCAGAATGATCGAGCCGGCAATGGCGCGATGGCTCCACTCATATTGCACTCCCCCGCGCAATTCCGGAACGCTGAACGATCCAAACGATCTAGGCCAGTCGGGGATGGAAAGCCCAGCATCATTGCTGGTCACAAGCGCCCCCGCAATGATCAGAACAAGAGTCGCGCACGCCACGAAGACGGCAAAGCTATGCAGCCCGCGATTGTATGGAACCTCGATGCCCTTCAGAAAAGCCTCCCACGGAAACCCGGCAAAGAATGTAAGTTAGTTTCCGAAAACGGGTTAGTTTATCAGACGAACGCCGCTTCTGCCGGTGGTTTCCGTCGATCGTTCCAGTCAATCGTTCCGTCTCTCTAGTGGAACGGATTTAAAACTTTAACGCCATCGATTTCGCGGCCATCTTGGAAGTCTTCGGAGAGCAAAACACTGCAGCCAGCCTGCTGTGCCGATCGCAGAATCAGAGCGTCCCAAAAAGAAAACCCATGCAGTTGGTGGAGGTCAATGGCTGCGATGATATCGGCTACTTGGGGAGTGGCAACGTCAAACTCGGAGAGTATCTCCACCTTGCGGCGTGCTTTGCGCGAGTCAAACTTTAGCTTCCGCGTAGCCGTGACGAAATACTCTTGCAGCACCTGCAGCGAAACAACCCCGGTTCCAGCACGACGATGCTTGCGCCAGAGATCGCGAGCGACTTGTTGTTTGGTGGGTGAGTCGTCATCATCCGCATACACCAGGATGTTGGTGTCGAAAAAACTACGATCGCTCATGAATCTCGTCGCGATTAAATTTCCAGCCTTGCGAGTGTCCGCCGCCGGAAAGGCGCTCGAACTCCTCGATGCTCCGTTCCACGTCGTCTGAGCCGGCCAATTTCTTGAGGTATTCGCGGATTACTTGATTGAGGCTCGTGCCCATCGCCTCGGCCCGTTTTCTAGCCCGGGCCACCGTCTTTTCGTCCACGGAAAGGGTGATATTCATGAACACAGTATATGTGCGCACATATACTGTGTCAATTAAGAATCGTAGAGCTTTCAGGTAAAGTAACCGATTGTAAGTGATCAATAATAAGATAGTTAAGCTTTACGACCCTGCGGGCTCGCTGCCGGCTCCTGCACAACGTTAGGGGTCTCCATCGCCTGAATAATCGCGTCCGCAAATTCCGACGTTCCGGCTGTGCCACCCACGTCTCGCGTGAGCTTGCTGCGGTCGCGGTAGACTTCGTCGATGGCGTTGCGGATTTTCAGGGCCGCTTCGTGCTCTCCGAGATGGCGCAGCATCAGCAACGCCGAGCGCAATACCGCCGTCGGGTTCGCGATGTTCTTCCCCGCGATGTCTGGAGCGGAACCGTGGACCGCTTCGAAGATGGCGCACTCGTTACCGAAATTCGCCCCCGGAACCAGGCCCAGCCCCCCGACCAAGCCCGCGCACAGGTCGGAGAGGATGTCGCCGTAGAGATTCTCCATCAGCAAAATGTCGTACTGATACGGATTCATCACCAGCTGCATACAGGTGTTGTCGACGATATGCTCGCCGTAGGTGATCTCGGGATATTCCTTCGACACGTTTCGCGAACAACGCAGAAACAATCCGTCAGACAGTTTCATGATGTTCGCTTTGTGGATGGAATGAACTTTCTTGCGCTGGTTCTTGCGCGCATATTCGAATGCGAAACGCGAGACGCGCGTCGATGCTTTCTCGGTAATGATCTTCAGGCTCTCGACTACTCCCGGCACGACTTCATGTTCGATCCCCGAATAAAGTCCTTCGGTATTTTCGCGGACGACAATCAGGTCGACTCCCGGATAACGAGTCGGAATGTGCGGCAGGTTGCGGATCGGCCGGAAGTTGGCAAACAGCTCAAAGCGCTTGCGCAGCTCGACGTTGATGCTGGCGAACCCTCCGCCAATCGGAGTCGTCACCGGACCCTTCAGTCCGACACGAGTCCGTTCGATCGATTCGGTGAGTTCTTTTGGGATGTATTCTTTGTATTTCTCGAAAGCCTCCGCACCCGCCATGAAGCTTTCCCATTCAAACTTGACGCCGGTCGCCTCGAGCATACGGACCGTTGCCTGCACCACTTCGGGTCCAATGCCATCGCCCGGAATAAGAGTGATCTTGTGTGCCATAAATTAAGTTATCAGGACTTCGCGGCCGTCTTGCCTTTCGGCTCAGGCGCGTCTTTCGTTTTCAGTAGATCCTTCAACTCTGCCATAAATTCCTGCACGTCTTTGAAGTCCAAATAAACCGACGCGAACCTGACATAGGCGACCTTGTCATAGCGGCGCAGGCGATTCATGATCAGTTCACCAATTTCGCTGGTCTTGCGCTCGCGCTCGGCCGACTCGATGACGAAGGTTTCGGCTTCGTTCACAATCTGCTCCAGCTTACTGATCGGCACGGGACGCTTTTCGCATGCGCGCATCAACCCGTTGAGCACTTTTTGGCGGTCAAAGCGCTCGCGACGGCCGTCTTTTTTCACCACCATGTAGGGGATTTCGTCGATGCGCTCGTAGGTTGTGAAACGCTTCTCGCATTTCAGGCATTCGCGGCGGCGGCGGATCGAATCCGCTTCCTTGCTCTCGCGCGAATCGACGACCTTGTCATTCTCAAACCCGCAAAAAGGGCATTTCATGCTGGATATTGTGTTGTACGGATTCGCTGTACCTACAAATTGTAGCAGGGTGCGACGGAGGCTCAAGTTGCCCGAGAGGGCGGAGCAACCTTGGCCGAAGATCAGCGGCCAGATCCGCGGCTAGATCCGCGCTGATTTTTCTGAATTGCAGCCCGCCTCGAAGCCGCGTAGTTTCAACGTGGGCACCTGGCTCCGCCCAAAAGCCGTCGCTCGGCAGTAACCTACGATGGTTCCGCGCATCCAAGTAAACGGGCGCTCAGAATGTTATACTTACGCTCAGATGGGGGCCGGGTCCCTCCACGTCCCCGCCCGAGGATTTTGAAACATGGCTGGTAGTTCACGTCGTTCTCTCTTCCTGATCGTCTTTATTCTCGCCACGTTCGGCCTGCTGGGAATGTTGTTTGCGCAGAAGATCAGCCCGGCGGCTACGCCGAGCAGCGATTCCGACGTGCGCGACAGCTTGAAGCAGTTCACCGAGGTCTACGAGACCATCGAGCAGAACTATGCCGACCCGGTTAATCCCGACAAGGCCATTTATAACGGCGCGATCCCGAGCATGTTGCACCAACTTGATCCCCACTCGAATTTTTTCGATCCGAAGTCTTACTCCGCGCTAAGAGAAGAGCAGCGCGGCAAGTACTACGGCGTCGGCATGACCGTCGGCCCGCGTAACAATAAAGTTATCGTCATCGCGCCCTTCGTCGGAACCCCGGCGTATCGCGCCGGCATCCGCCCTGGCGACATCATCGCCGCCATTGACGGCAAGCCGACGGACAACATGACCACATCCGACGTCGCAGATCTGCTCAAGGGGCCGAAAGGTACGACCGTCCGCATCACCATGTTGCGTGAAGGTTCGGAGCGACCGCTTGAGTTCGCCGTAGTCCGCGACGAGATTCCGCGCTATAGCGTCGATCTGCACTTCATGATCAAGCCCGGCATCGGGTACATGCACGTTTCCGGATTCCAGGAGACGACCGAACATGAAGTTGCCGAAGCGCTCGATCAGATGGGCGATCTGAAGGGGCTGGTTCTTGATCTTCGCCAGAATCCCGGAGGCCTGCTGAGTGAAGGCGTAGGCGTAGCCGACAAGTTCCTCAAGAAGGGACAGCTGATCGTCTCGCACCATGGGCGTTCTTCTCCAGAGAAGCGCTATGTCGCGGCCCGCGGCAATGGTGGAAGAGATTATCCGCTGGTGGTGCTGGTGAATCGAGGCACAGCTTCTGCTGCCGAGATCGTGGCTGGCGCCATTCAGGATCATGATCGTGGCTTGATCGTCGGCGAAGTAACGTTCGGCAAGGGCCTGGTGCAGACGGTCTATCCGCTGACCGAAAACACGGGTCTGGCGTTGACGACCGCGAAGTACTACACGCCCAGCGGACGCCTGATCCAGCGCGATTACACCAACCTCTCGCTCTACGACTATTACTACAATCGTGAAGGCGAAGAGAATAACGCGAATCACGAAGTGAAACTCACCGATGGCGGACGCACGGTGTATGGTGGCGGCGGAATTACTCCTGATGTGAAGTTGCCGCCATACAAGGCGAACAAGTTCCAGGATTCATTGCTCCAGCACTACGCGCTGTTTAATTTTGCCAAGCACTACGCGATCTCGCACAAGATTACGCAGAGCTTCGAAGTGGACGACGCGCTGCTGTTGGAATTCCGCAAGTTCCTGGATTCGGAAAAGATTCCTTACACCGAAGCCGAGATGATCGAGAGCAATGATTGGCTGCGCTCCAATCTCAAGAGCGAATTGTTCGTCGACGCATTCGGTCAGGAAGAGGGATTAAAAGTGCGCGCCGAAACCGATCCAGACGTGATTAAAGCTCTCGACCTGATGCCGCAAGCCCGCGCCCTGGCAGACAATGCCAGGAAAGTGGTCGCGGAGCGATCTCTGGCGGCCCCAGTTTCACGCTAGAGCGATCTTGAAAACATTCAACTCAGGCCCGGGCAACCGGGCCTTTGTTTTTGCTCTCTTTACTGTTGCTCTCTATGGCCCGTGTATCCGCATCCCGAAAACTCGGTCGCCGGCTGTTCCTCGTCGCACTGATGTCCGCGATCGCGGTCGGTGGGGCTCAAGAGTCGCCGAATACCAAACGGAGAGTTGCCCCTCCTGCTAAGCCCGCGTTCGGCCAGAAGCGAATGGTCAGGGGGATTAGCGATTTCGGTGAAGTTACACCTACTCTTTTTCGCGGAGGGCAGCCCACCAACCACGCCTTCGAGTCGCTGGCGAAAATGGGCATCGCCATCGTTGTCGACACGCGAGGCAACCGCGCCGAAGGCGAGGGAAGGGAGGTCCAGCGCCTCGGCATGAAATACGTTTCGATCCCGTGGCACTGTCCGTTTCCTCACGACGACATCTTTGTAAAATTCCTGAAGCTTGTGCGCGACAATCCGGAGAAAAAGATATTTGTTCACTGCCGATTGGGAGATGATCGCACCGGAATGATGGTGGCCGCTTACCGCATGGCGCGCGAGGGCTGGAGCGCCGACGAAGCCATGCTCGAAATGCAGCATTTCGGGTTTTCTTCAGCTCATCATTTCATTTGTCCCGGATTGGCATCCTACGAAAGAAATTTCCCGAGACACCTGAAGAGCAATCCAGACTTCGACGGCCTGCATTGATGGCCTGCGTTGAATAGACCGGCCCCACTCCTTGGTTTCCAGGTTCGAGCGCTTTCATTGAGAACCGCCATGGGAACTTCCCCCTTGAGTGTCGTCAACGAAAGCCATAAAGTACTGGAAGCGAAACGCGCGGAGGCGCATGCAATCCGCATCGTGGGTTCTGGCAGTAGTGGTGGCGCTCTCGGCGGGCGTTCTCGACTGGCGTTACCGCCGGATTCCGAACTGGCTCACGGTGTCTGCGCTTGCCGCCGGCGTTGCGGTGAATACGGTCCTGTACCGCTGGCCGGGATTGAAAGCGGCGCTGCTGGGTACGCTCGTAGGCTTGGGACTGTTGTTGCCCTTCGTGCTCGTGCGCAGTCTCGGCGCGGGCGACTGGAAACTGGCAGGAGCGCTCGGAGGCTGTCTCGGTCCGCGGCAATTGTTGGCTGTGTTGGCTGGGACGATTCTCGTGGCGGGAGTGATGGCGCTGGCCGTCGTCATCTGGAAAGGCAGACTGAAGCGAACGCTGCTGAACATTGCGCATTTACTTGGTTCTCTGTTGAGTCTGCGGATGCCCGGAGCCGCGGTCTCACTGGACGATCCGCAGTCGACGAAGATTCCCTTCGGCGTGGCAATGGCGATTGCGGTTTTGATGTGCGGGGTGGGCAAAGCGACGGGGAAATTATGATTCGCGATCGGAAAGGATCTGCAGCTTGCCGCTGATAGGTCGTATATCGCGTCAGCTCTCGCGTCGCCTCGTCAGCACCGACGGTGCTGAAATTGCCGAGGCGGCGCTCGTGCTTCCGTTGGTATTCATGATGTTGCTCGGCATTGTCTGGTTTGGTCGCGCCTTCAATATCTACGCGACGATCTCCCAAGCCGCGCAACAGGGAGCGATCCTGGCGGCGCGCCCCTCGTGTGCCACTTGCGCGGCAGGGAATACATTTCCCACCGACGCATCGGTCGCTGGTGCGGTAAAAGCGGTGATGCAAGCCTCAAATCTCGATCCGACTCAGATCATCAATCCCGGTCTTCCCGCGCCAACGTTGTGCGCGAATCCGCCGGGCGCTTGCGCGACGAACAGCAACATTTCGATCTGCCGGAACGCCACACTCAACACTCCGGTGGGCACACAGACTCCGCAATGCGGAACCGTGGTGAGCTTTCAATATCCTTTCAAGTTTTACCTGCCTTTCACGTCGCTGAATTTGAATCAGATCGTCCTGACCGCTAACGCAGAAAGCCGGATGGAGAACTAGAATGTCGAGCCACCGGTTTTCGCGCGACTATCGAGTTAATCGGGGAGAAAAAGGCGCGGCGATTTTGGAGTTCGCAATCGTCCTTCCGCTGCTGGTGGTTTTCGTCGTAGGCATCTACGACTTCAGCGGCGCTTTCAACCAGAAACAAAAAATTGCTCAGGCGGCGCAGGAAGGCGCGATTCTGACGGGCGCCCAGCCGACCAACGATATCGCCTCGACGAACGCCAATCCAGAATCTCTGCAACCCGTCGTGACCGCCATCTTCAATTCGCTGACCGGCAGTGGCGTCATCGCCACGGGGGCCTGTACTCTGCCCGCCACCGCGACGGGTCCGGTCAACCTCAAGTGGACTTACATCATCTCGTGCTCCCCCGACAATCTCGTCATCGCGATCGATCGGGGATGGGTCGGTGCGGCGGGACCGCCCGTGGCATTGGGTACGGTCGTGACGGTTTCTTATCCCTATCACTTCCGGTTCAATAGTGTGATTCAATTGTTGTTGCCGGGCGCGACTTACGCGGCCACAACGAACTTGACCGAGAGCGCCGCGGTCCACACCCAGATATGAAGATTCTGCGCTGCCATCGAAGGAAATCGCGGGTTCGAAACCGAGCCCGAAATGATGAGAGTGGAGTCATCATCGTTCTCGTCGCTGTCGTCATGCTGGGCGTTGTAGGCGCAATGGCGGCCCTCTCGATCGACGTCGTGACCCTCTATACCGCTCGCAGTGAAGCGCAGCTGGCCGCCGATGCCGCGGCGCTCGCGGGAGCACGCGCGCTCGCCAACTCTGGAGCGACCTCCGATACAACCGGCACACTCATGCCCGCCGCACAGGTCTTGGCCCAAACCGTGGCTCTGCAGGTCGCAGAGCGCAACCAGGTGGGTGGGGCGTTTCTGACCGCTGCTAATGTGACTCCTACCTTTGGAGGAACGAGTCCAAATGCAAATCCGACGATTACAGTCAAAGTGCAGGTAACCAATTTGCCCGCATTTTTCGCTCGCATCTGGGGAGGCGGTCTGCTCGGTGTGACGGCAACGGCGACCGCGGAGGCCTACAATCCGTCGGGAGGAATCGCGGGTGCGGCGACCAGTGGACCTCCGGTCGCGCCGATTTGCGTGAAGCCGTGGTTGATCCCCAATATGGATCCAACGAGTGCAGCCACGCCACCCACGACGATTTTCGATCGGGCGACCGGCACGATCACGAACCCGGCGCTTTTGGGATGGCAGTCTGACAATGCCACGCCCTCCACGCAACTGAGCGACGGTAGCGCACAAGGCTCGATGGCGCCGTGGAAGTTTTATCCTGGAGATGCCGCTAGCACCTTCGCGCCGCCAACTCAGGGATTGCCCGCATGCAACCCGGTGATCACGACCGCGTATCAGCAAAGCGTGGCGGGCTGTATTCCGACTCCGATCTCATGTAACAGCCAGGCCAACCTGGACCTCTCCAAAACCGTCACGGGAAACGAAACGTCGCATGCCGTCAACTGTTTAGCGCATTCGAAGAACGACAAAGGGGACATCTCGAACAATCCCTACCCGCTGGCTGCGCCTTTCGAATTTACGGCCGGGGACGATAATCCGGTTGCGCTTGCTGAGCCAAAGTTTGCCGGAGAAGAAGTGATGACCAGCGATTCGCTGGTCACGGTACCGGTTTTCGACAATGGCGGGAGCACGGTGCCGCCAGCCAGCAGTCAGGTGCAGATCATTGGCTTTGTGCAGTTGTTCGTCAATCCGACGGGCTTCCACACCAGGAACTTTGGGCCGTTGGCCGGCTTTATCGACACCCAGATCGTCAACATGGTGGGCTGCGGAACGGGCACTACCGGAACACCCATCCTCGGCAATGGCGCGTCGCCGGTAGCCGTGCGACTAATTTCGCCCTAGCAAGGGCCCAAAAAACCGCGGCAAAAAAAACGGCGCGAAAGAGGACTGTCGCCCTTTCCGCGCCTGTCAGAAGCTCAGTCTCAGTCGTAGTATTCCAGCCCGAGGTGCGTAATTAACTCCTCGCCCCTCAAGTGCCGCAGCGTGTTCTTCAGCTTCATCAGCTGGATAAACAGATCGTGCTCTGGATAAAGCCCCGGCGCCGTCATCGGAGACTTGAAGTAGAAGCTGAGCCATTCCTGGATTCCAAGGCGGCGCAGTTCGGGCGTCCGCTGGGCCAAGTCGAGAAACAGCACCAGATCGAGCACGATGGGCGCTGCCAAAATCGAATCGCGGCACAGGAAATCGACTTTGATCTGCATGGGATAGCCGAGCCATCCGAAGATGTCGATGTTGTCCCATCCCTCTTTGTTATCGCCGCGCGGCGGGTAATAGTTGATCCGGACTTTGTGGAAAATGTTGCCGTAAAGCTCGGGATAAAGAGTGGGCTGCAGAATATGCTCGAGGGCGCCCAGCTTCGATTCTTCCTTGGTCTTGAACGACCCAGGATCATCGAGCACTTCGCCGTCGCGATTGCCGAGGATGTTGGTGGAATACCATCCGCTCAGGCCCAGCAGACGGGCCTTGAACGCGGGAGCCAGCACGGTCTTGATCAGAGTCTGGCCAGTTTTGAAATCTTTGCCGCAAATTGGAACTTCGCGCTCGCGCGAAAGTTCGAGGATCGCGGGAATGTCCACGGTAAGATTCGGCGCGCCGTTCGCGAAAGGAACGCCTTCCATCAAAGAAGCGTAAGCATAGATCATCGAAGGCGCGATGTTTTTGTCGTTCTCCATCATTGCCTTCTCAAGCGACTTCACAGTCTGATGAATCGCCTTTGGCTTGATGAAGCTCTCAGTCGACGCGCACCAGATGGTGATCAAGCGACTGGCGCGGCTGGTTTTTTTGAAATCGCGGATGTCCTGGCGAAGCTGCTCGGCCAGATCCATCTTGTTTTTGCCCTTCTTGACGTTCGGTCCGTCGATCTTCTTCACGTAGTTGTGATCGAAGACCGCCTTCATGGGAGTGATCGCGCTGAGACGTCCCTTCACTTTGTCGAGCAGGTCGCGCTCGAGCACTCCGGCGTTGCGCGCGGCGGCGTACATGTTGTCTTCGAAAATGTCCCAACCGGTGAAGACCAGATCGTCGAGGGTGGCGAGCGGCACGAAGTCCTTCACTTTGGGCGAACGGCCATCGGTGCGCTTGCCCAGACGAATCGTTCCCATCTGCGTCAGCGAGCCGATAGGATGCGACAATCCTTTGCGGATGGCTTCGACGCCGGCAACGAAAGTGGTGGCGACCGCTCCCATGCCCGGAATCATGACGCCAAGTTTTCCCTTTGCCGGCGCGATGCGGTGGTCGTGCTCAGCACCGCTTGAAGAACTTGAGGACTTGAACTCTACTGTCGACGAACTTCTTGTTGCTGACTTCGCCGCCTTGACGCGAGACGTTTTCACCTTCGCCATATTTTGGCTGCTTCCTTGTAGGAACTGTGGGATGTATGCAAACTAAATATCTTCTCGTATCCGAAGAGGTTCTTGCAAACCCCGGTGCCCGAATCCGCAGGAAAGCAGGTTTAATGGTGTGTTCGCCGCATCGGGCGGCGATTCGAGTTTGTGAGCGTCGGAGATCGCGTAATTACGCATTACTAAAGTGACCACTGTTCGCGAATCCAACGCATCGATTTTTTTCGTTGGACGCCGGCGTGAACTTCCTTCATAGTCTAGCTAGTTCGAAGCCTGCAAAGCATGCAGGTTCGTCGAAACTGATTTTTGCGTTCAGCCCTGTACGCTGCGTTGCAAATCCGCTGACCTCGTTGTTCTCCACCTTCATCGAAGCGCGCACCACTCGATTGTGAGCGGCACCGCGTTAAGAAAAAGAACAGGAGACTCTATGAGATCGTTTGGCAAATTGCTTAGTTCGAAATTACTGAGTTCGAAATTGCTTGGTTCGTCTCTCACCTCAACTCGTACGTTTGCATACGCTGCGCTTCTGGGTTTGAGTATGTTCACCATTCAACCGACGCTGGCTTCCGCTGAGGATGCACACGGCAAGTTCACTTTGTCTCACGAAGTGCACTGGCAGAACGTCGTGCTTCGCCCAGGGGAGTACACCTTCTCTGTCAAGAGCGTTGGGCCGTCGGAGTTTCTCGTTGTCCAGGGCGTTGGAACCGGTACGGACGCCATGATGATGGTCAACGATGTGGATTCCATGAAGTCTGACAGCAGCAAACTCGTGCTCGTATCGCGCGACGGCCATAGCTTCGTCAGCACCATGGCCCTGCCCGAGTACGACATGACACTGCACTTTGCGGTTCCTTCGGAGAGTGCGTCGAAATAAGTTCGTCCAAGTACGAACGAGCGGGTTTTCAGCCGCAAATCGGGCCGCGGCCCACATCCATGGCTCGATTCGCGGTTGATGCAACCGGGAGCAGATTCCTCATCGTCTGCTCCCGGTTTTTCGTTTGATTGGGTGTATGGGTTGTCTTATCTGGTTTGCCTTGCAGGATGCTTCTCTAGACAGCCGAGCCGCGAGTATTGGCTTTCACTTCTTCGCTCAGAATAATCGCTTCCGCGATGTCTTTCATCGCCTTGCGTTTTTGCCGGCTTTGCTGTTGCAGTGCGAGATAAGCCTGCTCCTCGCTCAGTCCGAGGTCGCGCTGCAGAATTCCTTTGGCGCGCTCGACAAGCTTTCTCGTTTGTAACTGGTCGGTGAGGTTCGAATTGACTTCCTCCATGCGTGCTAACTCGATCTCGGCGCCCACCAGGAAACCGATTGCCGAAATCAGGCGGACTTCTTTGCTCTTGTAGACGTGAGGCCGGCGATGTTGCAGGTTGATCGCGCCCACGACGCGTCCGCGGCAGGTCAATGGCACGGAGAGAAATGCCTCGTAGCTGTCCTCAGGCAGTTCGTGGAAGAACTGGAATCGCGGATCCATCGCCGCCTTTTCCGTGATCGCTACCGGCTCGTGATGTTCCGCAACCCAGCCTGTAATGCCTTGTCCCACGCGGAGTTTGAGGCGGTCGACAATATCGGGATGCGCGTTCTTGGAAGCGCGCAATACCAGCTGGTCACCTTCGAGAACATAGATGAGGCAGGAATCACACTTCACCAGCGCCGAGGCGAATTCCACCACCCGGTCAAGCACGTCATGAAAGGCACCGGCCGTCGCCAGGCGGCCACCAATTTCGTGGAGTAGATCGACGGGCGAGTCTTCGAGAACCATTAAAGTATCCATGAGTTAGCCTAGCGGCATATTGCGGCTGCGTCTAACTCCAAATTCTGATCGGACCTATAAAAAGTTCCTCGCCGGGATTCGCCATTTTTTAACATCTTTTCGCTATACTGTGCATCCGTCACGCGGCATCACGAGCGGCCGGCGGCTACTTGGTGTCCAATTCAACAGTCTTGATGGGCACGTCCCAATGCGCATCAAGGATTTCGAAACGGCGCTGCTCTTCTTTCCCGTAAGTCGCCTGATCCGGCCAAAGCTGTTTCTTGATTGCATCTTCATCGAAGGGCTCGTTGGCGGCGGCCGAATTCTTGAACACAATGGTGACGCGATAATCCCAGCGCCCGTCTTCGGTGGAGTGGTAGCGGGGCTGATCGATCCAGACCTTGAGCATGCGCCCCATTTCCACCTGCTTCTTCAGTAGCGGATAGTGGTTTTTCTTGAATAGCTGTAGAAATTCGTCGGCGTGGCCCCACTTGGCTTTGTAGTAGTACTCGATGACAAAGGGTTTGCCGGGTTCGGGTGCAGGTTGGGCCGGAACAGAGACCGGCAGGAGCATCAGCGAGAAGAGAATCAATCGGACTGTGAGCTTCATCGCTACAATCTATCTCAAACGCGCGCATAAAACGCGATTTTGGCGCGCCGATGGGCGATCTTCTTGTGATCTTCCCGGAATCCCGCGAGTGTTAAAATGACACGTGACCGCATCTCCGCTCCGCCTCATTGCCATCGACATTGATGGCACCCTGTTGAACCCGGAATTCCGCATTTCTGAGACTGATCTCACCACCTTGCGGCGGGCGCATGCGCAGGGCATAGAAGTCATCCTGGCCACAGGACGCCGGCACGCTTTTGCGCTACCGATTGCCCAGCAACTGGGATTCGATCTCTGGTTAATCAGCTCCAATGGCGCAATCACGCGGTCACTCAGCGGAGAAACGTTTCATCGCGACATGCTCCCCGCACCCACTTGCCGCGAACTGGTGACCGTGATGCAAGAATTTCGCGGCCAGACCGTTCTGACTTTTGACAGTGGCACGGCCGGGACGATTGTCCTCGAGCGGCTGGATGAGTTAGAAGGCAGCATCAAGCATTGGCTTCAGAAAAACATGCAGTACATCCGTTTCGTGGTTCCAATCGAAGACGCACTCACGACCGATCCTGTGCAGGCGATGTTTTGCGGCCCCGTGGCCGAGATGCAACGGGTCTTGCGGATGCTCGAAAGCAGCGGTCTGCCCGTCACCGTGCTGCGCACGGAGTATCCGGGCCGAGACCTGTCGATTATCGATGTGCTGAACACCGGCTGCTCCAAAGGGCACGCGCTCAAGCGCTGGGCGAATCATCGCGGGATTACGCCTGAGCAGGTCATGGCCGTTGGTGACAACTACAACGACATCGAAATGCTTGCCTTTGCCGGCCATCCTTTTATCATGGGGAATGCGTCGGAGGAATTGCGCACTTACGGCTGGAAGCTGACCCGTTCGAACGCAGAGAGCGGCGTGTCGGCAGCCGTCGAGCATGTGTTGCACGGAACCGCGCTCGATGTCGAAGCGGGTGAGCAGATTCTGGGTCCGGCGATTGTGAACAGCTTGTGATGGCAATGCTTGCGATGGCAATGACGGAAAGAACTCGATTACGCGGTGCGAAAAAAGCGGCGGACGCAATTCGTGTTGCCGTCTTCGCTGTTTCCTCCGCCATCGCTCTGGTTTGGCTCGCTCTGCCCGCAAGCGCAGCCGAGTTGGCGATCCTGCGCAACGGCTTCAACCTCCGCCATGACCATCATCTGGTCATGGGAGAAACGACTCGACTCTTCTTGGCCGCTGACGATTCCAATTTCATGGATGTGCCGACGTCAGAGATCACGGGCTTCGAAAAGGATCTCGCGTTGCCCGTGCCGCCGCCGGCGGAACCGCGCGCGACTCCATTGTCTTCTCAATCATCCTCTCCATCGCCCTCCGCGAACTCAATCTCGCCGCTGCCTCTCGATCAAGTCGTGAACTCGGCCAGCGCCGCCTATCATCTCGATCCTGACCTCGTGAACAGCGTGATCCACGCCGAAAGCGGATTCAATTCGCATGCGGTCTCTCCAAAGGGCGCTCAGGGCCTGATGCAGTTGATGCCCGGTACGGCCAATCAACTCGGCGTGGTCAACGCTTTCGATCCGCAGGCGAATGTTACCGGCGGAAGCCGTTATTTGCGCGAACTTCTCGAGCGCTACAACTTTGACCTCGTGAAGGCCCTGGCCGCCTATAACGCGGGTCCCGAAAGAGTCGAACAATATGGCGGTGTCCCTCCCTTCCATGAGACACGCGCCTATGTGGCGCGGGTCGTGCACGAATACAACACGAAAAAGATCGCGCAAGAAAAACTGGCGAAGCAACAGCGGATGGCTGCGCTCGCGAACGGAACAAATACAAAGAGGACTGGCGCCAGCGTGAAAAAAGCTTCGAGCAAGGATGCAAAAGGCGTTCAGCCCCCACTCAAACCGGGGATGACCGTGATTGCGGCGCAATCCGCGCAAGCAGCCTCGCGTTGACCCGTATCACATTGACCCGTATCGCATTGATCCGCACCACATTGATCCGCACCACATTGATCCGCACCACATTGATTCACAGCACGTTGACCCATGCTGCTCTCTCATTTACCTTCACACAGGCGGTTGCTGGCCTTCTCTCCAACAAATGAATAAAAAGAAGTATTTCGTTTTCGCAATTATTTTCGCCGTATTGTCGGTGCTGATCTATTTACAGTTCCGAACCTGGCGCAATTTCGATTGGGCCAAACTCCTGCACTATCCGCTGAATCCTTGGAACATTCTCGGCGGAGTTTTGCTGATTTACTTTGCTTATTTCCTGCGCGCTCTCCGGTGGAAGATTTTCCTTCAGCCGGTGCGCAAGCAATCCTCGATCCTCGGGCTGATCCCACCGACCGCCATCGGATTTGCTGGTCTTGCTCTGCTCGGGCGCGCCGGTGAAATGATTCGTCCGTACCTCATTGCGCGCAGGGAGAAGCTGCCGTTCGTCTCGCAGATCGCGGTCTGGCTGGTAGAGCGAATTTTCGATTTCGCCGGTGTCGCGCTCCTGCTGGTCTCGGCGATTTTCTTACCAGTCTCCGATCTGAACTCGTTCACACGCGTGGCCGAACCCAAAATCAGGCACGTCATCCAATTCACGGGAGTCTTCCTGGTTACGTTCGTTCTCGGACTTCTTTTGGGGGCCTTCCTGATTGCTTACCGCGGAAGTTACATCGCGGACTGGGTGGAAAAAACGTTTTCCCATCTCAGCGCGAATCTCGGTCATCGCATCGCCCAGAAGATTCGCGAATTCGTTGTTGGACTGAATACGATTCAAGGGCCATTCGAGTTTCTCCAGCTTGCGGCTGTGTCAGTCCTGATGTGGGTCGTCATTGCGCTGGCCTATAAACAGGTGGCACTTGCGTATGGCGAGCCTCTGGAGGTCATTAGCCTTGCGAAGGTGCCCCTACTGATGTTTTTCAGCATGCTAGGCTCGATGGTGCAATTGCCGGGCGTAGGCGGCGGTTCGCAACTGGCCACGATCAGCGCGCTCAGCAGCGTCTTTCATATCCGTCAGGAACTCGCGGTCAGTTGCGGGATCATGCTTTGGCTGGTGAACTTTGTGGCAATCGTCCCCATCGGACTTTTCTTTTCCCGCCACGAGCATCTGTCGCTACGGAAGCTTTCCGAGGAGACGGCGCACGCAGAGGAAACTGAGCCCGCGCCGAGCACGTCCTGACAAAAAATTCGGTGGGTTTATTTGCTTTGCACTGGAACTGCGGTTGGCAAATGCAGAGTCCCCGACGAGCCGTCGGGAATTTCGACGCTCTGACCTTGCTTCATGTACTGCGCCAGCACCGCCGATTCGGACCAATCCAGGTCCCAGCCATTTTCGATGGCGATCACGGTGTAGGAGCCGGGGATTACATTGGCTAGGCTGAAGCTTCCGTCAAGATCGCTTTGATCGCGGCGGAAGCGGTCGTGATCGGCCTCAGGATTCTTAGGCACGAGCACAATCATCGCGCCCGGCGCCGCTTTGCCCTCGCGCTTGGCGAAACCCTCCACCGTCGCCGAGCCCGCGACTAAGGCCAGCGCAATCGTGAGCGATGCGCCCGGCGGCACGGTGATGGAGTGTCCAGCAACTGTACCCGTCTCGGTTGCAAAGCGGGCCACCGAATAGGCTCGCATCTGCGACCATGCCACGAGGTCGTACTTGCCCGGGATCACGTCCGAGAAGCTGGCCTGATTCGTCATGTCCACCGGAACGCTCTCAATCCGCCCTTTGCTGTTGCGCAAGCCGATTCGTAATTGCGACGGAGCGCTCGTCTCGCCTGCGATTTGCACCGTGGCCTTGATCTTGCTCGTCGACCGGCCGGAGGACACATCCAGATCGCCGCTGTTGAGATTGACTTCCGTCGGTTCCTGGAGTTGCCCGTTCGCATCGGGCACGCGGACGGTGTAGCGCCCGGCCGCGATTCCGCTTAGCTCGTAGGCTCCGGAGCCAACACTCTGCATCTGCGCGTCCTCCACCGGTTCGAAGCCGTCGAAAGACGCTCGCTGCAGTCGTGGGAGATTGACGATATGCCCGCTGCCTTCCGGAACGTGGACGATCAGATGCAGCGAAGGAACTGGAGACAAGTGAATATTCGCCTCCAGCCGGTCACCGCCGCGGACAGGAATCGGAGCCGCATTTTCAGATTCGGTGGCGTCGCCGTAGTAGGTAATGGCATAGGCGACGTCGAGCGCCGAATCCACTTGCGAAGGCAGTGCACCACCCTCCTCATTATTTGACGCGGGGTGCACTGCGTACCACGGAGAAGCTTTTGCAGAGACAAAATAAATTCCCTCGTCGAGGGGCGCCACTTCATAGCGGCCCTGATCATCCGTTACCGTGGCGCGGTATTGTTCGATGCGGCTCACGCCCTGGACATGGTTCTCGCGATAGACGATGACTTCCGCGTGGCGGACCGGATCCTGGAATTCATCGAAGACCCCGCCGGCGAGTACCGCGTTCGGCGCGAGACGCAGCGTGAGGTTTTCGCTGTCGATGTCGCCATTGGTTACGATGGCGGTTGAGTATTGCTCGTGTTCGTTGTAGGCAGCGGCGATGTAGCCACGCTTCGCGCCATTGAGCGAATATTTCCCAGCGGGCACGTGGAACTCGAACCGTCCGTCGTCGCCGGTGATGACGGACTGCATGCTCTGGCGGCGTTTGACGTCGGCGATCGTGACGCGCGTCCGCACCAGCACACTGCTGGTTTTTGCGTTGACCACGATTCCTGCAATGCGGTAAGGGCCGGATGGGATCGGTGTGCGATCAGAAGTGCGGTCGGAAGTGTCGATCTGTGCGAATCCTGCACCGCAGAAAACGAGGCACGCGACGGCCAGAACGGTCGAGCGATAGTTTGAGCGGAATCTCGATGGCGTGGCTACGGTCATTGCGCGCCCGCCGAACCGCCCGAGGAAATCAGGTGCAGTTGCACACGTTCTTTTTGTCCACCTGAAACGCGCACGACGATCCCTTTGGAATCGTAGTTCTGCATCGCCTCCGGGTTGCGATACTCGATATCGCTTTGTTCATGATCGAAGGCAAGCAGCCGGTAAGCACCCGGAGCGACGTTCTGCGAGACGAAGCTTCCATCAGAACCCACCCACATCTCGGTGAACTGTCCGGGGCTGTCCGCAAGGGGAATGCAATACACATGCGCCGCGGATTGTGCTGACGGCTGCGGCGATGCCGACGCTGGCGTCGAACCAGTGCTTCCAGCGGGACCACCGGCCGGCCCGGGCGCTGTCATTCCTTCGTTCATGCCCTCGATCGTCCCGCTGATCTCTGCGAGGTCGTCGCGCATGGTGATTTCGATCGGCGAAGTCGCGCCTCCTTCACCAACGACCAGCGGTTGATGCAGCAGATCGAGATTGCCCGAACGCACGGAAGCGGCGTAGCCCCGGAGCGAACGAATCCGGACCCAATAACGCCCGGCGCGAGCACCCTCGATCATCAAAGAGTCATCGGCCGAGCCGGTCGGATTTCGCAGTGTAAACGGCGTTCCCATGCCTAATTCGTCGATCGGTTCCAGGAAAACCCGCAAGTAAACGCGGGGTCCCTTGGTAAACGTCACATTGCGGCCATTGCTCCCAAAACTCGATGTGCCGTTGAAATTGTTGCCGGTAAATTCCTCTTTGACCGTCACAGGGATCACGCTATTCGGCGCGAGCGTCAAGCTTGCGCTTTGCACAGGAGAGCCCTTAACAGTGATCGTCTGCGATCCGGACATCCCGTCCGGTCCGAAGCTGGAGGCTTCGACGGTGTAGGTTCCGTTGGGCAGCGATCCTTCGATTGTGTGATGTGCGTTGTTGTAACCGAGAGTAAAACCGGGCCCCTTGTGTCCGTTGGCGTAAACATTGACCTGAAGCCCGTTCTCCGCGCCGCCCGGCGCGGGATCGATCGCTGCGACTTTAACCCTGTAATAAGGCTGCCTGGTCACCGACAGCGAGACGACGCTCGTCTGACCCGGCAACAGCTGAATCGGGGTTGCCGATTCGAAGTCGGAAGCATTCTGGTAATAAGCAGGCGGATATCCAAAGAGTGGTCCGCGAACTTCGTTCGTAATCGGGTCGAAGTTCTGCGGATCCGCCGTCAGCGGATCGCGGTCGAGTAACTCGCGCGTTAAGATCTTGTAAGTCCCAGCCGGCAGATCGGCGAAGCGAAATTGTCCTTCTGAGTTAGACTGCGTGCCGCCCGCGGGAAACCAATGTGCCGTCCCCTCCTGAATCTGGCGGCGATAAATCTGCAGCGTCATACTGTCGGGCGCTTCCGACGTGGCCAGACTGACGGTTCCAACGATGAGTCCCTCGGGTACGAGTTGCAGAGTCAGGTCTTTCCCCCGATTGCTCTGTACGTCATGCCAGTTATCGTTGGGATCGGACTGGAAGCCTGGCTTGTGGGCCGTGAGGTGGTTCGGGCCATCGATGATTGTTGTTCCGATGGAAGCCGGATCGTTGCCCACGGGACCATTCGGATCGTTCACGGCAGACGTATCGACCTTGTGGAGGGCGAATTCGAATCGTCCTTCGTTGTTCGTGAGCGTGGCGAAGCGATTGTCGGGAGAAGAAACCAACGCACGGGAGATCGGTTCGTGCGTCACGCTGTTGATCACGACGCCGTGGACCGTGTCTGCATCGTCGGAGGGCGATTGTGCGAATGCGCCAATCACGCATGCGACGGCAAGCACGGTCACGGCGAGGTGGGAGATGGTTCGCGGCGAGATCGTTGACCGAAGCGACTTCAACGGGACTGCTCCAGGGAAAGATTATTCTCAATCAGGGCCGAGCAAAAACACAATTCCAGCGCCGCGTGGAGCCAGCCTCGCTACAAAGTGGGAACCATAAAGGCTCTCCGATGGTTGCCTGTAAGACTATCTTTAGCCGCTTCGCAGCCTCGTGAGTTGCTCGATTACTTCCCGATGCTGTGGATAGCGCTGCGTTAGTTCCTCCCGCTCCGCCAGTTCGAAATCGTCGAAATCGAAGCCTGGAGCTACGGTGCATCCGACAAGCGCGAACGAAGCCTCACTAATTGCTTTAGACACCAGGCGCGATCCGAACCAGCATCCCGCCTTTACCACCGCCTGAAACACCTCGCCAGCCGCGGGATTACTGCCGAGACGAATTTCCGAATGCCGGCCATCCTCTTCAATCACATGGACCATCAGTGGCGCTCCAAGATAGAAGTGCCACATTTCGTCGGAACGCAAACGATGAAACGCGGAGAAATTCTCTCCGTCGAGCAGGAAATAAATTGCGGTCGACGCAGCCCGTGGCCCGGTAAACGGGCCGGGCAAAGCCTGTTTTGCGAGCACTAGGTCAGAACGGTAGGTCTGGCGGTAGTAGCCGCCCTCAGGATGCGGCTCCAGTCCCAGGCGATCGATCCAATAGGCCGCGTCTTGGGTCATCTGTTGTTCGTGGACTCGCTTATCGGACTCGCTGGCAGCGATTGCCGGCCGCTAGAAAAATCGGGTGACGCCCTCTTCGAGCACGACCACTTTGTCCGCCACCCCGGCCGCGAGCGCCTCGCGCTCCAGCAATTGCAACGGTTCTTCGATCGGCTCGTGTGACAGGCGGAAGGTGCCGTAGTGCATTGGGACCATCCATTTCGCGTTCAAATCGACGAAGGCCCGCGTAGCGTCGCCGGGACTGGTATGCACGTTGCGGAAACTCTCGGGGTGATAGGCGCCAATCGGGAGCAGCGCCAATTCCGGCGACAGGCGCTTGCCGATCTCGCGAAAACCCGCGAAGTAGGCCGTGTCCCCGGCGTGATACACGGAATGCTTGCCGCTTTTGAGCACGTAGCCGCCATAACCGCGATGCGAATCTTTGATGATGCGCGCTCCCCAATGCCGCGAGGGGACATGGGTGATATCGAGCGTTCCGTGACGATAGTTGTTCCACCACTCGAGCTCAACGATTTCATCGAAGCCGAGGTCGCTTACCAAATCGTAAAGATGATGCGGCACAACCAGCGTGGGCGCTTTCCCGGTCTGGCGGCGCGTTTGCCGCGCGATCGTACGCAACGACTGCCGATGCAAATGATCGAAGTGCGCGTGTGTCACCAGAACTAAATCCATCGGAGGCAAGTCGCGCAGGTTGAGTCCCGGTTGCCGGAGGCGCTTAAGCACGAAGAGCCAGCGCGCGAAATTGGGGTCGATGATGACGTTTTGCCCGCCGATTTGGAGAAAAAAACTGGAGTGGCCGATGAAGGTCAGGCCAAGCTCCCCGTTGGCCGCGAGGCGCGGCTTGTGGGTCTCGCCCGTGACTGGAGTGACGGCGGAATGCCGGACCAGACGCGTGAATTGCCCGGCTCGCTTGCGCAAAGCCGGATTTTTTAATGAAGCCTTGATCATCCCTTGCTCAGATCATCCCTTGCCCAGAAATATGATTAGAAACGTTTCGCCAGCCGCAAAACAATCCACCACTACCTGCAGGTCTATTATCCGCTTTGTTCTCTGAAGTCTCCAGCAGATTTCGATGCTCTGCACATGGCGGAGGAAACACGGAGGTCCAATTTCTTTGGTACTGCCAGTACGGCTGTTGCATGACTTGATGATTGCCGAGCCAATGATTTGCCGACCCAGTTTTTCGTTTACATTCTCAACGTCAGCTCGGTCGTCCTAGTTATAATCCAATGCCTGACGAAATCATCTTGAAGGAGCAACCGCGATGCGCGTCGCATTTCTGGGCATGGGGATTATGGGACGGTCGATGGCCGAGAATCTCGTGAAAGCGGGACACGAGGTCGCGGTTTGGAATCGCACTCTCACCAAAGAGAAGGAAGTGGAAGGCGCGCGCACCGCGGCGTCTCCGGCAGATGCGGCGCAAGGCGTCGAGGTCGTGTGGATGTGCGTCTCCGACACCAGGGCGGTCGAAGGCGTTCTGTTTGGCGAAGGCGGAATCGAATCGGTGTTGACGCCGCGCATGACGATCGCTGACTCGAGCACGATTTCTCCGTCGGCCACGCGGCGTTTTGCCGAACGCGTGAAGCAGCGTGGTGTCGATTGGGTAGACGCGCCGATGACGGGATCGAAGATCGCAGCCGCCGCAGGAAGCCTGATCTTTATGGCTGGCGGCGACGAAGCCGTGCTGGCCCGCTTGCAGCCGCTGTTTCAAGCCATGGGCAAACAGGTCTTCCACATGGGCGAGACCAGCAAAGGCCAGGCGACGAAGCTGGTGATGAATCTGCAGATCGCGCTCATCTACGAAGGCTTCGCCGAAGCGCTGACCCTCGGCGCGAAACTCGGCGTCGACGTCGAGAAATTGTTGCCGCTGGTGCAGGCCTCCATGGTGCGTTCGGGCGTGGTGGACTACAAAGCCCCGTTCATTCTGAAGCGTGACTTCTCGCCAAATTTCCCTCTGCGGCTGATGCTGAAAGATATTCGTCTGGCGCTAGATGCGGCCAAAGAATCGCGCGTGCGCCTGCCCGGACTTGAAGCCGTAGAAGAGGTATATGACGTCGCGGCTGAAGAAGGGCAGGGCGATCAGGACTACGCTTCGACGCTTACATTGCTCGAAAAATGGGCAGGGGTGGAAGTAAAGGCGGCGTCGAATTAGGCGGGGACAGCCGCCCCTGTCCGGCCCCGTCTTCGAAGCAGATGCTTACTTTTTCGCGAACGCCCTCACGTAATTAACCATGTTCCAAACATCGTCATCCTTGGCGCGGTTGTCTTCAGGGGGCATGTCTCCTTTGCCGTTGCGGGTGATGTAGAAGAGTTCGCCGTCGGAGCGTTTCTTCATTGCTTCCGCATTGGTGAAGTCCGGGATGGTCTTGTAGTCCCCTCCTAAGTCGCCCTTGCCGTCACCTCGTTTTCCGTGACACATTTCACAGTCGACGCCATACATCTTCTTTCCTCTGGCCAGCGATTCGTCCGTAGGCTTCACGGGATTTGCTTTGGCAGCAGCCTCGGGGGGAATTTTGTATTCGGCTGGAGCCGCGCTTTTCTCGTCTTTGGGTTGTTGCGCCCAAAGGGTTAAGCCGAATACGAAGACAAATGTTGCGAGAAAAACCAATCCGGCTCGCTTAAAGCGCGCGGAATTCCATCGTTTATGTTTCAACGCTGACCTCCTGTTTCAATCGCGCCAAACATACTCCCTTTTTCGAGGATGGTCGCGAAAATTTGCGGCGAAGTTCTGGGCGGGATGCCTTTTGACTCGGCGTTTGTCCGGACTTTCAACTACACTGCCTGCCAACGAAATGCCCGGTTTGACGGCAAAATCGACCTCAAAAGCCAGTTACCGTTACGGTCGTAACCCCTTTATCCAGCGGGGATTACAGAAGTATTACAAAGAAATCGGCGGACTCTTGATATTGTCAAAATAGACCTCAGCCATGACGCTGCGGGGGGAAAACGAATGAGCCAGGCAGTGCGCGACACCATCAGCGAAGCAACCAGCCAACAAATGAACCAAGCCGGAGACGGCGTCAACCGCCGCGAACGTTCCAGCCAGGACGGTTTTAATTGGGTTACCGGAATTGCCATGGGCCTATTTCATGTGGGCGCCATCGCAGCATTATTTTTCTTTACCTGGAAAGCACTTTTTGTCGCCATTTTCTTATGGTGGATTTCGGGCAGCCTTGGAATCGGCATGGCCTATCACCGTTTATTGACGCATCGCGGCTACAAAACGCCGAAGTGGGTCGAATATTTCCTGACCTGGTGCGCGACCCTCGCGCTCGAAGGCGGACCGATTTTCTGGGTCGCCACGCATCGCATCCACCATCAATTTTCCGACGAAAACGGCGATCCTCACACTCCTCTCGATGGCAAGTGGTGGGCGCATATGGGATGGATTCTGAGTGGCAAGTCGATGCATCACGACACCACGACGCTGGCCCGCTACGTCCCAGATTTGACGAAAGACAAAGTGCACGTCTGGCTCACCAAGTATCACTGGACTTCCAACGTCATTGTGGGCGTCATCCTGCTGGCGATTGGCGGATTGCCCTGGCTTTTCTGGGGCGTCTTCGTCCGCGTTGTTGTCGGTCTCCACGCGACCTGGATGGTGAACTCCGTCACCCATCTCTGGGGATCGCGGCGCTTTGCCACCAAAGATCTATCCACCAACAACTTTTTCGTGGCCATGCTGACCTTCGGCGAGGGGTGGCACAACAATCACCATGCCCACCCGGTCTCCGCGCGCCACGGCTTGAAGTGGTACGAAATTGACATGAACTGGTATGGCATTTGGGCCCTGAAAAAACTGGGCCTGGCGCGCCACGTCTACAAAGTTGAACTGGACAAGTTGCCGCCGAAACCAGCGCTGACGCGGGATCTGCGTGCAGCCGAAGTTCTGGCGGCAGCCGCAGGAAATGACTAAAACGAGGTCTCAGGTGGTAGGTGTTAGGTCTCAGGAAGGTCAAAAGCTAAACTGGTCTTCCGAGAAACTGTGACTGCTTTTGATTTTCCTGAGACCTAACACCTAGGACCTGAGACCTGCTTGGTGATACCTTTTTTCTGTGCGGATCATCAGCCGGCAGAAGGCCATCTACTTCTTCATCACGCTGGGCGTTTGCCTGATTGCGGCGGCGCTCGCGCTGAACGTCAGCTGGGTCATCCTCTACTGGCGCGAAGGCCTCAAACTTTTCTTCGGCGGCATACTTTTTCTCGTCATCATTGCCGGACTCGTTCTCAACACAATTTTTCTGGTCCGCGAAATTCGCCGGAATGAGCAGCACGACAGCTTCATCAACGCCGTTACCCACGAATTAAAGACTCCGATCGCATCGATCCGCCTGTATCTCCAAACTCTTCAGCGCCGCGAGGTTGGAGAGGCGCAACGGAGGCAGTTTTACGAACTGATGCTGCTCGACACCGATCGCCTGCTACACACTGTCGAACAAGTTTTGAAAGCGGGCGAAGCCGCGCAGAAAAAAGCGCCGGTGCAGCGCTTGCCCGTGGACTTCGACGCGCTCGTGCGCGACTGCATGGAATTGGCGAGGACGCGGCATCATCTGCCCCCGGACAATCTCGAATACCGCGAATCGCAGGCGCTGCAATCGCAGAATGGCGCCGGCGCCCGTGTGCTCGGCGACCCCGAGGAATTGCGCACCGCAGTCTCGAACCTGCTCGACAACGCGGTGAAGTATTCGCCCGACGGCGTCCACATTTCAGTCGAGTTGGATGCGCCCGACGACAAGCGCCTGGCGCTGCGCGTGCGTGACCTCGGCGTGGGCATTCCGGAGCAGGAGCTGAAACGCATCTTCAAACGCTTTTATCGCGTGACGCAGCGGTCGCTGTCGCAGGTGAAAGGCACAGGCCTCGGATTATTCATCGTGCGCTCAATCGCGCGCAAACACGGCGGACGCGTCTTTGCGCAGAGCGAGGGCGCAGGGAAGGGAACGACTGTAACTCTGGAACTGCCGCGCCGTTTGCCGCGAGGTGCGGCATGAGCCGCGTGCTCGTGGTGGAGGACGAGGCGCACCTGGCCGACGGCCTGCGCTTCAATCTCGAGGAGGAAGGCCACGCCGTGGAGGTTGCGGCCGACGGCGAATCGGCTCTTGAGAAGCTGGTTGAAAGAAAAGAACGCTTCGATGCCGTCGTCCTCGATGTGATGCTGCCCGGCAAAAGCGGCTTCGACGTAGCGGCGCTGCTACGGGAGAAAAAAAACTACGTCCCGATTCTTATGTTGACTGCCCGCGGCCGTCCAGAGGATGTGCTAGAAGGATTTGCGGCTGGCGCCGACGATTATCTCCCCAAGCCTTTTGAATTGGCGATCCTTATCGCGCGCCTCGAAAGCCTGCTGCGGCGCAGCGTGTGGATGAAAGATGCGGGCGAGAAAAATCATGGCTCTGCTGCCGCAACGGTTGGCGCAGTCGCTGAGGTCCAGCCGGTGACGTCTACGGAAGAAAGCGGCACGGAATCCATCGCCGACACGTTCAACTTCTCCGACAAATCGATCGACTTCCGTGAGTTGGAACTGCGCACCTTGGGAAATACGATCCACCTCACCGTCATGGAGGCCGATTTACTTCGCTACCTGGTGCACAGCGAAGGCCGCGTGGTCTCGCGCAAAGCGATTCTTGAAGACGTGTGGGGATTGCATGAAGACACCGATACGCGCGCCATCGATAACTTTGTCGTGCGGCTGCGGCGCTACATTGAAGAAGATCCGTCGCGCCCCAAGCACCTGCAAACGGTGCGCGGCGTCGGCTACCGGTTCGTGGCGGAGCCGGAATAGTGTCGGTTGCCGCACACAGTTGGAAGCGATTGGACGGCGTCGATGCGCTTCGCGGCCTTGCCATTCTTTTCGTCTTGCTCAATCACATTCATATGCGCTTGTTGCTCGCGCATATCCCTTACACCAGAGGCCTGCCGGATCAACTTGTTTCGTCACTCGTATGGAATGGCCAGCGCGGCGTGCAGATATTCTTCGTTGTCTCCGGCTTCCTCATCACTTCCACTTCGTTGCGCCGTTGGGGCACGCCGTCGCAAGTCGGGGTGCGGGATTTCTATCGTCTGCGCTTCGCGCGCATTGCACCGCTGCTTTTTCTTCTTCTAATCGTGCTCAGCACTCTGCACCTCGCCCAAGTTAGGCATTTCGTCGTCTCCGAGGACACAGGCGGCCTCGGACGTGCCCTCTTTGCCGCCCTCACTTTCCACGTCAATGTGCTCGAGGCCCGTCGCGGCTACCTTCCCGGCAATTGGGATATTCTGTGGTCGCTTTCTGTCGAAGAAATGTTCTATCTCTTCTTCCCTCTGGTGGCGCGCTTTCTCGGGCGCGCGAAATTCTTCATCCCTGTTTTGTGCGCCTTCGTTTTGCTCGGACCCTTTGCCCGGACGGTGCTCGCGCATGGGAGCGAAATCTGGCGTGAATATTCCTATCTGGGAGGAATGGACGCCATCGCTCTCGGCTGCCTCACGGCGCTGCTGGTTCCGCGAATCCATTTCTCTCGCGCGAGGCTATTCGCGGTGGGCGGCGCTGGCGTGGCGATCTTGATTGCATGCCTTTGCTTCTCTCTGCAACTCGATGGCTGGGGACTGGAGCGCAGCGGTCTCGACATGACCATTCTTGCGCTCGGCACTTGCCTGGTCATCATTGCGTCGGCCGAATCGGGATGGCGTGCTCCGCGTGTTTTCACTCCGCTTCTCAGACTCGGGCAACGCAGTTACGAAGTCTATTTGACTCACATGTTCGTCGTGTTCGCGCTCTTTGCCTTGTTTACGAGTGTTTGGTCCACCAGTGTTGGGTCCGGCGGTCTTGAGCGGCCGATCTATGCGGTGCCACTGTTGTTTGTCCTCGTGATTGCAAGTGCCGCTGTTTTGGGGAGCCTCGTTGCGCGTTTTTATTCCGAACCGATGAATCGCTTTTTGCGCCGACGTTTTGGGTCGGCTGGCAGCGATCTCGGCTCACTCGTCGGTGCCGGGAGCGTCGAAACCAAAATCGATGAGAACGCGAAACCGGACATTGTCAGGAGCGAAGCCGAGGCGGCGACGGGGAGAATGGATTGAATAGAATAAAGCGCGTTCTTTTTCGCCTCGCGATTGCCACGCTGGCGTTACTGATGCTGACCTACGCCGGCGACTACCTGGCCTTGCACTATCAGATTCCCGGTGGCCGTCCGCAATTCGGACAGGTGAACGTAGATGTCCTTTACGCCATCCACCAGAAGATGGGAAAAACTGAATACCAGATGGGTCCACAGGAAACTGATCAATGTGTGCATTCGCTATTTCCGCACTTCGGATGCAATCCCTGCTGGTACGTCACTCGCCGTACAGAGAAGCAGATCGATATCTAGTTTTCGATTGTTTTCAGTGCTGTTTGGCGGAGGAACTAGCCGCCAGTTCGCGAAAAAGCCCAAGCAGCGCCGATGCGGCTTTCTGATCGGAGAGACTCTCGAGCGCAACCGTCGCCGAGAAATGCGGCGCTTTCGAGTTAAAGCGGACGCCGACGAAGTCCTTGTCGCGCCACGAAGCCAGGGCGTTCACGACCGGGCTCAATTCCACCGGCCAATCTTCTTTCGTAGTGAGAATCACCGGTCCCGGATGGGTGATGGTCCAGGCGCGTGTGCCTTTTTTCGTCTTCGCTCCGGTTTGCCCCGACCAGCGATGGCGGATGACATCGAGATGAAATCCCGGCGGAAAGCCCATATTGGCTTCGAAAGTAAGCGTCTCCTGCTGCTGACGCCATCGGCTTAGCGCCCACTGCACCGGCAATGCCCGCGGCAATAGCCGTATGGTGAGATTCGCGTCTTCGAACCAGCGGGAAGGGAGATTGAGATTGGCCTTGAGGCGCGAGCTGCTGCCCTGCCACCGCACATCGTCAATGTGCCCTTTTCCGAGGCAAGCCGCCTGCACCCATCGCAGCACATTGCCCGCCCGCCTCCGGTTGTAATGCACGAACCAGGCGTACCACAGGACGGAGAGCGACACCGCCAGAATTGCGTCAATGAGAATGAAGCGCCCCACGTTGCCTCGTGGCAGAAATCCTACTTCTTTAAGATGCAAATGCGCAAGGGGAGGGATGCGGAAAAAACGGCGGCCAAAATCCTCGTTCGCGGCACTATTTTCCTGGCGGCGGAGCCGCTGGTGTTTTGCGCAAGTCGAGGTTTTGACTCTTCAGGAAGTCGTCGACCATCGGCGTCCACAGCGGAATTCCAGCCTCGGAAAACAGTCTGTGGCCATCGTCGCCAAAGGGCTGTGCCCTGATGAGTTGGGCCTTTCCCCCTGCCGAAGTGAATGCCCGGTGAAATTGCGAGGCGAGCTGCGGCGAGAAGAAGTGATCGTTCTCCGCATAAACCCACAACATCGGTACCCTCGATTTCTTGCCAAAATCACGAAACGCGTCAATCAGATAGGGCGCGTTGCAGACCTCGTCTTTCGCGGGCGAGCCTCGACCCCCGGCGAAGCTGATCGCTGCCACCAGACCTGCGGGAGGGTTTGCCGTGAGCGCCACCGTGGCAAATCCGCCCGCCGAACGCCCGACACTGATGATGCGTGACGCGTCAACTTCAGGAAGCGTTGCCAGGTATTCGATCGCGGCGCGCAGATCTTTGGCCGACTCGACTCCCGACCCGTAAAAATCAGGAAAGCGGCTGCAGGCGCGCGCATCCTCGTCGAACCCGCCACCGGAGTCTCCGTAGCCGCGCCGCATCACGAGCACGGTCGTCCAACCGCGCCGCGCGAACTCTCTGGCCTGCGGCAACATGTCGCGAGGCGACATCTTCCGCCGGTCGCCGCCATTTCTCGGAGCGCCATGATTGATCAGCGCCAGCGGATGCGGTCCGGGATCGCTCGGACGCACCATGAGCGCCTCAAGCCCCTTCTTTCCAGCCCAGTTAGCGGGAATGCGAAGCTCCTGCTCAATCAGTCCCTGTCCGTGGACGGACGCGGACAGCAATAACGATAGCCCCAGCGCTAACAGCGCCATCTTCGTCGTGCGCAATGGCTGGGAGGGGTTCACTGAATCGTCGTGAGCGTGAGTGGTTGCTTGAAGAGTACGCGATCCTGTCCGTTGTTATCCAGCCGCACGTAATAAAGGTAAGGATTGCTGCCGATGATCGAAAAGTTCAGGTCGGGCGCATTCGGATCGATCAACGAAAAATACGCGTAGAGCCAGTTTCCCTTGGGATCGTTCTTGAGAATATCGGCCAAGGTGACAACCAGCGTGGGCTTCGTCCAATTGATCATATCTGTCGAAGTCGTCAGATACATTCCCGGAGGGCCAAGTTCATGGTCCCAATAGTCCCATAGAGTGGCGACGGCCACGGGAGATTGAGTTGGATCCGGCTGATAAATATTGAGTCCGGTCACGGCAAACATGTACGAAATGGGAGTATAGACATGCTGTTCAGGATGCGAGACCGGGCCCAGATACGGATCGACAAAGGCCACGGAAAAATCGGTGCCGTTCCAGCCGCGCCATGAAGTCGGATCGAAGACGTTGGTGGTGCGAATTGGCGCTCCGCCACCCTGCACGACACATCGATGCGGTGGTGTTACCCCGGTACAATTCAGCGGCCAGTTGCCGTCGCTCGTGGCCATCGCGTAATACCATCCGCCGAACTCGACAATGTTGGTGTCGACGCTGTAACCGACAGCGCCGTTATCGATCACATACTGAAAGGGAACTCCGGCCACAAAATTCTTCGGAGCTTTCAGCGAAGTGAAGTGGTAGCCGCCATCGTTCGACTCGTGATACGTATCGGAGTCGTATTCGCAATTAAAAATATTCTGCGTGTGGCACTCGCCGGGATACAGCCAGCCGTGATATTCCGTGTGCGTAAGCGCGGCGATCTTCATGCCGTCGAACGTGTAGAAGGAGTCGAGCCAAGTCGCGTCATTGTAGTCGGCTGGATTCGGGTCGTCCGCCGAATAGTGGGCGGCCTCGCAACTGTGCGTAAGGCTGTCGAGCGAGGGGCCGAGGCTGGCGAACATCTCGGAACTGGCGGCCACGAAATGGATTGTCCCCGTGTAATCGCGGAACGCCCGCGCCATGGCGTCGGGAATGTCGTTCGGCGAACAGGAATCCTGGGGCGTGGAGAAGACCGCGGACCGCGGTCCGTCGAGAGTCGCGTTGATCTTCGGAGTCTTCGCGGCTTGGGTCGTAGGGGACGCGGTTTGGGCGAGCGACATCGTAGCCAAGGCCACGATCATAGCGAATCCACATAACACGGGGAGCGTGCGTCGAAACATAGTGTGTCCTTGTATTGGTTGACTAAATCCGGGCTTACTAATCTTGGCTTGCTAATCTTGGCCTACCAGTGCTGCTTACTAGATGTAAATGAACCCTCGCGGTCGCGGAAACACTCGCACAATCTGAATTATTTTTTCAATTATTTTTCCGCGATTCCTGACTCGGTGCCGTTGATGGCACGCGATCTAGGCCATGTTCCCAGTACAATTGGCGGCGTGGCGTTCCGTCTGCGACCGTTTGAGAAAGCCGATTTCGATACCCTCTGGCGGATCGACCAGGCCTGCTTCGATCCGCAACTGGCCTACTCGCGGCCAGAGCTGGCGTTTTACATGCGAAGGCCGGGATCATTCACGTTCGTGGCCGAGGACGTTGGCGGTAACCACGAAACCGGCCTCATTCTTGGATTCATCGTGGCTGAGACGCGCCGCAAGGTCGGACACATCATCACCATCGACGTGGTCGCCGCAGCGCGCCGCAGCGGTGTCGGTTCGCTGTTGCTGGATGCAACCGAGAATCGCCTGATCCGCGCTGGAGTCGCAACCGTCGCTCTTGAAACGCCCGTAAACAACGAAGCGGCAATTCGTTTCTATAAGAAAAAAGGCTATTTCGTCGAGAAGACCGTCGCTGGATACTATTCGGGCCAACTGGATGCGCTGATCATGACCAAAGAATTGATGGCCCTTGAGGCATCTGGTTTAGAAGCGAAAAAGTAGAAACGAAAAAGTAGAGACGAAAACGGAAAGACATTCATGAAAATTGCCATCCAGGGAGAACTCGGTTCCTTCAGCCATGAGGCGGCGGAAACCATGCTGCCCTCCGCCACGTTGGTGCCTTGCGCTCGCTCACTCGACGTCTTTGACCGGATCAAGCGCGGGACCGTCGATGGCGCCGTAATTCCAATCGAGAACTCGCTGGCGGGCTCGGTCGCCGAGCACTTCGATTTGCTGCTGAGCCGCGACGTCCATATCGAGCGTGAGTTTCGTCTGCGCATTGTGCACAACCTGATTGCGTTGCCGGGAACGAAGTTGCGCGACGTGCGTCGCGTCTTCTCGCATCCCGTGGCGCTCGATCAATGCCGCGATCTGTTTGCGAAAAATCCAAAACTCGAGCGCACGCCTTTCTACGACACCGCGGGGAGCGTGAAGCACGTGGTGGCGGAAAAATTGCCCGACGCCGCGGGCATTGCCAGCCGACGCGCCGCCGAAGTTTATGGTGGCAAGATCCTCAAGGCTAGCATCGAGGACGACAAGAAGAACTTCACGCGCTTCTTTCTCATCAAGCGCGGAAAAGCGAAGGCCGCGCGTGACGCCAACAAGACTTCGCTCGCCTTCAGCATGAAGAACCTTCCGGGCGGCCTCTTCAAAGCGCTCAGCGTCTTCGCGCTGCGCGACATCAGCCTCAGCAAAATCGAGTCGCGGCCCATGCGCGGACGTCCGTGGGAGTACGTGTTTTTCGTTGACCTGCTGCGCGGAGACGATGAAGCTGCCCGCAATGCATTGCACCATCTGTGCGAAGTCGCGGAGTTGGTGAAGGTGTTGGGGATTTATCCAGGAGCGTAAATTCCAGGTCTCAGGTCTTAGGTGTCAGGTCTCAGGTCTCAGTTAAGACCGCAAAGCAAAGTTTCCTTTTTTCGTCACATCCGCCCCGTGACCACCATCACAGACTTTCATCCGCACCCAATGCAACAATCAACCCCAGATCGGGATGGGGAAGCGTGTGTCCGCCGCCAAAAGCGGCCAAGCGCCCTCTGAAATTTCGATTCTCCGATCAGGCCCTTGACAAAATGATCGCGACAAAACCGGGGTCTTGACGACGAGAGCAGATCGAAAACCCCGTAAGTCCTTATTCCGGAATACTTTGATATAAGTCCTTTTGTTTCAAAGACCGAGTCAAAAAAATCCCGCTAAGTCACTGATTCCAGATACCGAGGGGGGAGGGGGGTACGGGTACTAACCAGTAAACATCGAGCCATTTCCGGAGTAATCCTGGCCCGGCAGCGACTTCGCAAGAAAAGTTTATTTTCAGCCGGAACGCTCCAGATGGCACAACCCAAAAACGAGAGGTCCGTGGTTCCCACTCTTGCGCACAGAACACGCAAGAGTGGGGCAGCCTCCGCGGAACAAGATGTCGGCGAAAATTGTGTTCTTCGTGAGAACGCCTTGCGGCGGCGGTGCACGGGGAGGGGAACGCGGGGTCCTTCGACTGCGCGCCGCTCGCTTCGCTCACGGCGCTCCGCTCAGGATGACAATTTTGTTGGGATCAGAAGGCGAACCGGCCTCCGATTACCGGGGCGAAGTTGCTGTTATGCAGATAGGGGACGCCGGGGCCGTGGGGGATGGCGATGGATAGGCCTCCGGTTACGTAGGAATAGGCGATTCCGGCGAAACCGTCGAAACGTTTGTTGAAGTGATGATCGGTGTAGAGGGACGTCTCGTTGAGGGTGCCGGCGCAGGAAGCGCGGAACCCGGCTGACACCGAGCAGGCGGGCGGAACGCGGAAATCGTTCTGGCGTTGCTGATACCAGGATAAAGTGATGTCGGTTTTCTTGTCGAAAGAGTATTTCGCGCCCGTCCACCAGATATTGACCAGCTTTTCAGAATCAAGATTGTTGTTTTCGACTCCGCTCATGACATATCCGCCCTGATCGGGAGCACCAACTCCGAGGGGATTCGCCGGGTTGTTTTGCCAGATGTATTCGTAGCCTGCAAAGAACTTGAAGGGGTTCCAGGCATACTTGGCGGCGAACATGATGGCGTTGTTGTCGGTGACGATGCCGTAGACGGTGTTGTCGGTCGAGATCAGATTGGGGCCGAGGCCGTCGCCGCCGTTGATCGGGAGGGTATTGATGCTGTTGGTGAGCGACTGCGTAAACCCAAGATGCGGTGTCGCCGGGCTCTGGGGGCCGAGCAAGGGGTTCAGGACGCTGATGGCCTGGTTGTAATGCTGGAAGACGAAGTCGGCGGAGAATTTCCTGTCTCCACCGATTTCACCGCCGAGGTCGAATCCGTAGGCGTTGTTGTGCGCCGATTCCGGCGTGCAATCGCCGGCAGTCCAATCGGCGGTGCCGGAGTAGCAGCCACCGGAACCTTCGGCGAATTTGTACATGGCTCCGAAATGGACGGGGCCATAGGCGATGCGATATTTCACGGCGTCATCCCAACGGCTGTTTTCGGTGTCGCCGCCGCCGGCCATGGTTCCGTTATATCCGATGTAAGAGAAGGCATAGGCGCCTCCGGCGGGATCGTATTGCAGCATGGCATCGGTACCGAGAGAGCGTTGCCGACCGAAGGTCAGCGTGCCGAAAGTCTTGGACGATACGCCTCCATAGTATTCGTCGTTGAAGGGCTGGCCGGCGCGCGCGCCGTCGATTGCAAAGGAGTAGCTGCTGCGGGGAAGTCCGTTGTTGACGATCTGAGTGGCCGATGCGTTGGCAAGCAGGCCGGACTGGGGATTGATTCCGGTGGATGCATTGAAGACGACGTACCAGCCCTCCGCAAACTGTACTTTGCCCCTGATACCCAGACCCGACTGCTGCAGGTTATTCGGTGCGGCGAGGAATCGGCGTTGATAGCCGTTGCGGTTTACCAGAGATTCGCCTTCGTAGTTATGGCCGTCGTTCGGCAGTCCGTGACTGACCCAGCCGAGGCCAATGTCATACGCGCCGTAGAGCGTGATGCCGTGCCAGGTCAGCGTGCAATCGGTGGTGGCGAATTCGTGGCCGCTGGCGCACGGGTCGGGAGTGTTGCGCTGCAGCTTGATGTCGACGGTTGCGTCCCGGCCGGATGTCAGGGTGATTCCGGTGCGCATTTCCTCGGCGAAGCCTGATTTTGCTGCACGAATCTCGATGCGGCCGAGAGGGAGGCCGGATGTCTGATAGCGCCCTCCAGCGTCGGTTGCGATGGTGCGCCTTTCACCGGTATCGAGGTTCTTGATGGTCACTTCGACACCGGAAAGGGTTGCGCCGAACTGGTCTGTGACAACGCCGGAAAGGCTTGGTCCGGGTTGGGCAAGGGCCGGGAACGCCCACATTGCAAGACACAGCGCAACGAAGAGCAGAACGACTGTTCGCACAGGAACTCCTCCAGAAACAAAAGTTGCTTTCGACAAGAATTGAGAAGTGTACAATTAGTACGGTTTGTATGTCTAATGCGATGCTGTTTTATACACTGTGGCGTAGTGGGACCGGCTGTCTTGGCGATCTCTCGGCAAGTTGACCGTCTTCTCCAGAGGCGGTAGGATTTCGGTCCGATGCGCGTCCGCGGCCAATCCGATCGGAAGTCGGAAGAAGTGCTGAAGCTGCGCGACGCAGCCCTGGATCTCGGAATCAGCTTTCCGACCATCAAGCAGTGGATCTACAAGAAGAAGATTCGCAGTGTCAAGACTGCAGGCGGACACCACCGGATTCCGCAGAGCGAAGTGGACAAGATGCTTTTCAAAACCCGGGGCAGGACGGAAAAAGAACGTCAGGGAGTGATCCGGCGCGTCAGCGGACGGAATCAGTTGGTGGGCCGCATCGATTCAGTTCGCATCAGCGGATTGATGGCAGAGGTAAAGATTTCAATCGGCGGCCAGCAAATCACGTCCATCATCACTTCAGCTTCGGCTCGCGAGATGCAGTTGAAGGCCGGACAGACCGCGGCCGCGCTGATCAAGGCAACGGAAGTCATGATTCTGCGGATCTGACACGGGCACTCATCATGCGAAAACGCGCAATTGTTCTAGGTCTCGCCACGCTGACCATCGCGTTCGCGTTGCCCCGGGTCGCCGTTTGCCAGCAACTGACTGTGCAGGACGACGCTGGCAAGGTGACGGTCTTGTCCAGGGCTGACATCGAGGCGCTGCCGCATGTGAAAGTGAGCGTGGCGGGAGGGTCGTCGATGGCATCGACACCCACGACATCGACATCAGCGAACAAGGTGGCCGCAACCTATGAAGGCGTCGCACTTAAGGCGGTTCTCGAAAAGGCGGGCGCAGGGTTCGGAGAGTCTCTTAAAGGCAAACGCATGGCGTTGTGCCTGCTCGCCGAAGCGGCCGACGGATATCGCGTCGTACTTGCCTTACCCGAGCTTGACCCGGCCTTCACCGATAAGCAGATTGTTTTGGCGTATCTCAAAGACGGCAAACCGCTGGACGAAAAGGAAGGCCCCTACCGCGTTGTGATCCCGGACGAAAAGCGCATGGCGCGGTGGATCCGGCAGGTCATCAAGCTGAGAATTGTGGACGTTCATTAGGACCGGTCCTTTAGCGCGGGACGCAATGGCGCGAGCCCCTGAGAAATTTTGTGGTCCCGCTCTTGCGCACAGAACGCGCGAGAATGGGACAGCCTCTTCGGAACTAGCTGTCGGCGAAAATCGAGTTCATCGGGAGAGCGCCTTGCGGCGGCGGTGCATTGGGAGGGGACCGCGGGGTCCTTCGACTGCGCGCTGCTTCGCTTTGCTCACAGCGCTCCGCTCAGGATGACAGAGTTGGGAGGCGCAACTTTCCGCCGATTTTCATCACAAACCGACGTGAGCCTGTGCACAGCTCTCCGGTATCGTGTCACGTATCGTGGTCTTCCACAGGCCGCCGTTACCGCAGTGAGGCCCGGGTACTTCCGAGCCTTGCAAAAACGAAAAAAGGGTCTAGAATTCAACAACCTAGACGCAGAGTTGCATCTTTTTGGTCTGGTCAGTCATCAAAGTTGAGTGGAACTCACTCAAGAGAAAAACATGAGCGATCTTATTACTTCTTCCGAACATATTGCCTACGAACCCAGTGAGCGGTCGTTGCCGATTCTGCCTGTCCGCGACACGGTGCTGTTTCCGCACGCGGTATTGCCCCTGACGGTGGGCAGGGAAAGCTCGGTTCAGCTGATTAACTCACTTGGCGAAGACAAAACCATCGTGGTTGTGGCGCAGCGCGAGGCGCGTGTGGATTCGCCGCAGCCAACCGACTTGTACGCAATTGGAACGCTGGCGGTGGTGCACAAAGTCGTCAAGATGCCGAACCAGAGCCTCTTCGTTTTTGCCGAGGGACTGGAACGGGTGAAACTGGCGGACTTTGCCCAGCTTTCGCCTTTCATGCGAGCGCGCATCACGACGATTCCAGAGGTGATTCCTCCGAAGGATTCCGAGGTCGAGGCTCTACAGCGCAACGTGCTGACGCTGTTCCAGCAGATCGTTGCCGGTTCGCCGACTTTGTCGGACGAACTCTCGACGGTCGCGATGAACATTGAAGAGCCGGGGCGCCTGGTGGACTTCATCGCCTCATCGCTGCCTTCGCTGTCGACCTCCGACAAGCAGGAGACGCTCGAGACGACGGACGTCCGAGTGCGTCTGGAAAAAATCAACCAGCATCTGGCCAAGGAACTGGAAGTGCAGCAACTGCGCAACAAGATCCAGTCGGAAGTGCAGGATCGCGTGCAGCAGACGCAGCGCGAATACTACCTCCGCGAGCAGATGAAGGCCATCCAGAAAGAACTGGGTGAGCAGGATGAAGGCGCGCGCGATACCGAAGAACTGAAGCAGAAGATTGAATCGGCGGGCATGCCCGATGAAGTGAAGAAGGAAGCGCTGAAGGAACTCGGCCGTCTGGCGCGGATGTCGCCGATGGCAGCCGATTACTCGGTCACGCGCAACTACATCGAGTGGCTCGCCGTGTTGCCGTGGGCGAAGACTTCGGGCGGAGAAATTGAGATCCCGAAGGCGAAAGAAATTCTCGACGCCGACCACTACGATCTGCAAAAAGTAAAAGACCGCATCCTCGACTTCCTGTCGGTGCGGCGTTTGAAGCCGAACATGAAAGGGCCGATCCTGTGTTTTGTCGGGCCTCCCGGCGTGGGTAAAACTTCGCTCGGCAAATCCATCGCGCGCGCTCTGGGACGCAAATTCGTCCGGCTGTCGCTCGGCGGAGTGCATGACGAAGCGGAAATCCGCGGCCATCGCCGCACTTACATCGGCGCGTTGCCTGGACAAATCATTCAAGGCATTCGCCGCGCGGAAACGAAAGACCCGGTCTTCATGCTCGATGAAATCGACAAGGTGGGCCGCGATTTTCGCGGCGATCCGGCGTCGGCGTTGCTTGAGGCGCTCGATCCCGAGCAGAACGCAACGTTCCGCGACAACTACCTGGACGTGACGTTCGATCTATCGAAGGTGCTCTTCATCACGACTGCGAATATGCTCGATCCGATCGCCGAGCCGTTGCGCGACCGCATGGAGATTATCGAACTGCAGGGCTATACGGAAGAGGAGAAGGTTCATATCTCGTTCCAGTATCTGATCCCGCGGCAGATCGACGAGAACGGAATCACCAAAGACCAGATCGAGTTTCCGGAAGAAGCGGTGAGCTACATCATCCGGCACTACACGCGCGAAGCGGGTGTTCGTAATCTCGAACGCACCATCGGTACGATCTGCCGGAAGCAGGCGCGGCGGTTGGCGGAAGGGAAGACCGAGAAGCTCGTGATCACGAAAGAAATCGTGCAGGAGTTTCTTGGCGGAATCAAGGTTCGGAGCGAAGGCGAAATTGCTGAGCGCACCAAACGCGCCGGGGTCGTCGTTGGACTAGCCTGGACTCCTTCTGGCGGCGACGTGCTCTTTGTCGAAGCGAATCAGATGAAGGGCAAAGGCGGGCTCACCATCACGGGCCAGATTCAGGACGTGATGCGCGAGTCGATGCAGGCGGGATTGAGTTGGGTGCGTTCGAACGCGAAGCACCTCGGCATCGATGAGGAATTTTTCGCGAACCACGATATCCACATCCATGTGCCGGCGGGAGCGATCCCGAAGGATGGTCCTTCGGCAGGCGTCACGATTGTGACCGCACTCGTTTCGTTGCTCTCGGGAAAGCAAGTTCGTCCCCTGACCGCGATGACCGGAGAAATTACTCTGAGCGGCAATGTTTTGCCGGTCGGCGGAATTAAAGAAAAAGTGCTCGCTGCGAAACGCGCCGGTGTCCACGACGTGATTCTGCCGGCGGAGAACCGCACCAATGTCGAAGAAGACCTTACGCCCGAGCAGTTGCAGGGACTGACCACGCACTACGTCAAGACCATCGACGAAGTGCTGGCCTTCGCGCTGCCGAGTTCGGTACGTGAGGAAATCGCGGATGCTGAGGAGCGGGAGAAGGTGTTGAGCACGTAACTGCTTTCGGCTGTCAGCTATCAGCTTTCAGTTTTACTGCAATTTAGTTACTTGAATGCCAGCCTTTCGGGGCTGGCATTTTTGTTTCTCGGGGCTGCATTCGACTCCTCTGGGATTTATCGCATCTTAGCTCGCGACTTTTGCTGTTGCCCTGGGTTTGATGTGCGTATCGAGAGGTCTCTTGCTTTTGGAGCCTCACGAGAAGAAGAGTCCACCTCCCATTTCCCGTCAGACTTCAGACTAAGGAGAGTCGAAAATGAAGTTTATCCTCAAGCTATTGCCCCTTCTCTCGCTCGGAGTGGCTGCGATTCCAGCCAACGCCCAGTACGGTACAACTCCCATCAAGCATGTGATTGTGATTTTTCAGGAGAACCGCACTCCCGACAATCTGTTTCAGGGATTGTGCACCGCAAATGGTGGTGTGCCTGGGTGTAGTGCGTCAGGCACATCGAATTACGATATTGTCTCGACTTATGTGAATGCCGAGGGGCAGACCGTGCCCTTACAGCCCGTTGGACTGGCTACGAACTTTGATCTCGACCATAGCCATGGCGGGCCGAAACTCAATGCAACGATCAGTGGGTGGAACTTCGAATTCGAGCATCAGGGAGTCACCGGCAAACCGGGAGTGAATGTTCCCGCGGTTTGCGGCGCGAACATTTTTGGCTGCGTGGTGCCGGCCGCTAACGACTCTCAATTCATGTATGTGTACAACACGCCCGTGAAGAACAGCAACGGAAGCAACGGTGGGCTGCTGGACCCCTATATCACGCTCGCGACAACCTACGGGTGGGCGAACAAGATGTTCCAGACCAACCAGGGTCCGAGCTATCCGGCGCATCAGTTTATTTTTGGTGCGACTTCGGCTCCGACGGCGGAAGACGACGCGGCGGGTATTTTTGTCTCTGAGAACGCTCCCGGCAATTACGGCTGCGGTGGAGGAGAATCCGTGCAACTCATCCGGCCAAATGGCAACGGCTCGGCGCCGTTTGGCACGGAGACTCCGGGCGATGTGACGCCGGAATGCTTCAACCGCAATGCGATGGATTATCTCTTCAGCCAGCCGAGTCCGAAGATTACCTGGACTTACTATGCGCAAGGACAGACGAGTCTTTGGGTTGCGCCGAACTCGCTTTCGAATATCTGCCTTCCCGTAGGTGGACTTTGCACCGGGCCGGACTGGACCAAAGGCGAGTCGAACGGATACGTCGACACCGCGCCGCCCGATGCCTTAACCGACATCGCCAGCTGCAATCTCTCGCAGGTAAGTTGGATCACGCCGGCTGGGCAGTATTCGGACCACCCGATTAACAGCGGCCAGGGGCCTTCGTGGGTCGCGGCCATCGTCAACGCGATCGGGACAAACACGAACTGCGATGGCGGCACCGGCTACTGGAAAGACACAGCCATCTTCATCACCTGGGACGATTGGGGTGGCTGGTACGATCACGTGCATCCCGTGTTCCAGACTGGCGCGAACCAGGACGACTATCAATTGGGCTTTCGCGTGCCGCTCATCGTCGTTTCAGCGTACTCGCCGAAGGTTGGATACATCAGCAACCTGAAATATGATTTCGGCAGCATTGTGAAAGGAATTGAAGGCATCTTTGGCCTTGGCAGTCTCGGTTTTGCCGATGCGCGCGCGGCGAATGATCTGCACGAGTTCTTCAATTTTCACAATACGCCGACGGTATACAAGACGATCCCGGCACCGCTCACTGGAACCTTCTTCATTGATGAGCTCACGAAGGAGATCGATCCGCCGGACAATGACTAAGCGGCGACTAGGTTGCGACTAAGCTGGCACGAATCAAGCAGGGTGGTCTCGATCTTGGTCGGGGCTGCCCTGACCCTGCCCTGGTCGTACCTCGACTCTGGAAACGATCCGAGTGAGAAACATCGCTGAGACTGTCAGCCCCTGCTGTAACTATTGAAATCGGGCGATTTCAGTCATGAGGATCGGCCGGTCGCGGTTAATCGGTGTAATCGGGATGTTTCGCCAGTTACCGTCGCGCTTTGCGTTCCTCACTATTGCGATTCACCTTGCCGCAGTGCTTTTTTAAAGCCTGTCAACGACATCCGCGACCGTGAAGCGCGCCGACGGTAGCCTGTCTGTCATTAAAACAGAATTGGTTTTACATCTGGATGATCTTTGACCCATGCGTCAGCTCTGCTTCGAGCCTCAGCCAGCTTTGGCGGGGACATTCTTGAATCCAGATCCGTCAGTGCTTTCTGACTGGGCACGTATCCGAAGTGGGCCGCAATGAGAAGCCACATATAGCCCTTTACCTCATCTTTTGGAACGCCGATCGCTCTTGCATAGATCAGTCCTACGTTGTAGGCGGCAGGTACATCGCCTTGCTCGGCAGATTTCAGGAATAAATGAAGAGCCTCTTGATAATTCTTCTTTACCCCCTGACCGCTTACGTACATCACACCCAAGTCCTGCTCGGCTTGCGGGTTACCCTGATCGGCTGCTTTTTGTAGCCAATAACGAGCCTGAGTGTAGTCGAGAGGCACACCAGTTCCAGAGTAATAAGCTGTCCCAAGGTTTACCTGGCCCTTCACCGAGCCTTGATTCGCGGCAGCCCGTGCCCACCTTGCCGATGCTTTTGCATTGGTTTTGAAGATGTAGCCATTTATGTAAAGTATCGAGAGGTCGTTTTGGGCGTCCACGTCCCCCTGTTCCGCCCTGCGCTTAATATCCAGTGCCCGCGATTTCTCTTCGGCAGTTGCGGTCGGCTGAAATTCAGAGTCGTTGAGATGAGGAGTCTGTTGCCCTGGCGAACTTACTTCCAGCACTGCAACTGCGACCAACAACAGAGCTATTCGGGGTGTGTGCTTCACGCCAGCACTCTACCTGAATCGTCAAGCGGTTCCAAGACAACTGTTGTAAGCAGGCGATTGCATTAACTGAGATTTTCGACCAGTAGTTGGTGAAATCTCGATTTTCGCCAATTGGGGTTTAGTGGCTAATGGGGCGCCTTCGGGTCTTTTCTAAGACAACGGTCAAGCAGCAACGCAAGAATGATCACGCAGCTGGGGTCAATCAGGAGAGGGATAAACGCAAAACGTCTCATGCTGGGGAGCAAGGGTAAGCCAACGCATCCGAACAGCCCCCCGAGAATTGGAATGCACGAGAATCGCACGCGTTGGCGTCTAGCCTGCGCAATGCCTCGGTAGTTCCCCACCGTGAAAAGGGTGCCCGAGGCTAGGAGCACATCTGCCGTGATTGCTACTGCATGCACATCACTCAGCACGTCCAAGTTGGGTGAAGTTGCGGCGTTTCTGTCAACGGGGTAACTGGGATGTTACGCCAACAGACTGGTCATTGCGTAGTCGGTTTCAGTTTGAATTCTGGTACAGGTAGAGGCCAATAAAGAAAATACCACCTGCAAAATAGATGACAACATCCCACCAAAAGCGTTTCGGTTCTTCGGCACGGGAAATAATGCCTTGGCGCTCTAGAGTTTCCCCGCTGAGCGTGAAGACTGCCGTCATGACTAACAAAGCGATTCCAATGAGCAGGAGCCTGTGTTGCCGATCAATCAGATATGAAAAGTGGTACATTGCTCTTCGCACCATGGTCTCAAGGAAGCGGGGCTGCCGCAAGATGAATCACTCCGCGAGCACGACGAAAGGTTGGGGTTCGTGCACTCTGATTGTCGAACCCAGGCGATTTGACTCAGAACCAGGCCGCCGGTCTCCGGCCCAGCTGCTCTAGAAGAATTCCCCTAAAGAAGCGACAATAGCAACGGATGACAGCTACGGTCGCCAGTCCGCTTACGAAGCCTGAAGGCGCGCACTCCGCGGATGCCAAGCCCAAGCTCGGGCTGCGTGCATGGATGGAGCGGGTTCTGGTGGAGTGCGGCCGTGCTGCGGCGGGGTTTGATGCGGACCCGGTGCACGATCTCCGTGTGGCTCTGCGGCGCTGCCGGTCGCTCGCCGATGGCATGATCGCGATCGATCCCGATGCTTCATGGAAAGACATGAAGAAAGCGGGGCGGAAACTTTTTCAGGCCCTCGGGGAACTCCGCGACATGCAGGTGATGCAGGAGTGGATCGAGAAGTTGAGCGGCCTCGATCATCTGACTGCGGACCATCTCAGTTCCGCTGATTCCACTCCGCGCGATTTGGGGCTGCGCGATGTCAGCGACCCTATCGTCGATCCGGCCGTGGTAAAGCTCTTCGATCACATCCACGCCCGCGAAATGGAATGCAAACAATTAGCATTCAAAGATCTCAATCAGTTTGATCGCAAGCAATGGCGCCAGTGGTCAAAGAGTCTGCCGCAGCGGGCGGCGCGAGTGAGGCCAGGAAGCGCCGTATACCTGCATCTGGCGCTTGAAAAATGGACAGCTGCTTATGACCTGCATAAGCACGCTTTGCGGACGCGTTCGCGTGTAAGCCTGCACGCGTTGCGCATCGGAATCAAACGCTTCCGTTACGCGGTAGAAAATTTTCTGCCTCGCCAGCATGCTCTGTGGGGCAGTGATCTCAAAGAACTCCAGGACCTGCTGGGCGAAGTCCACGATCTGGATGTTTTATTGGCGAAGGCGCTCGAAATCCACGCCTTTCCGGACGCTGCAAGCCGCGACCGCTGGCGTCAGAAGTTGAACACCGAGCGCGCGAAAAGAATCGATCGTTATCGCGAAATGATGGTCGGTAAGGATTCGTTGTGGCGAGTCTGGCGCGCCGAGCTGCCCGTGGGCCCGGCATTGCGCGCGGCTGCGATGAACCGGCTTCGTGTGTGGGCCGGATATCTCGATCCCGATTTCCAGCACTCCGAGCGAGTGGAGCGATTGGCACTCCTCTTATATGACGGATTGCTGCGCGCCGGCTTGCTGGCTGCTGTGCATGCGGCCGAGGGCGGCGCTGATCGCGATCCGCGCGCGATCTTGCAGGCTGCCGCTTTGATGCATGATGTCGGCAAATTCAAGAATGACCAGAATCATCACAAGGCTTCGTACCGTATGATTCGCGGCCTGGCGCGGCCTCTCGGATGGAGCGCGCGCGAGCTGGAACTGGCCGCCGTCATTGTCCGCTATCACCGCGGCGCGTTGCCGCATCCGCGGGGAAAGACGGTGCAGTTGCTCGACCTGCCGGATCGTCCGCTCGCAATGGAGTTGGCGGGCGTTCTTCGGCTAGCGAACGCGCTCGATATTAGACATGGGCATGGGCAGAACGATCATCATTATGACACCGAAGTCGCTCCCCGGCTGGAAGTGAGTGTCGACGTTAGTGTCGACGTTAGTGTCAAGGATCGTTGCATCGTGGTGCGAGTCCCGGGATATTCGCCCCTGGACCGTTCCGCGCAAGACGTGGCGGCAGCGCGGCATCTGATCGAAACCGTCCTGCGGCGGCCGGTACTGGTGAAGGCACTGCGAAGTCAGGGGTCGAACGGATCCGCAGGAAGTGCTTCACCAGGGAGGCACGGAGTCACGGAGAAAACCTTGAACCGGTAAAAACCGTAAAGGGGTGGATCTTTTTTTTGGCGACACTTTTCTAGCGACACTAGTCTGACACTTCTCACCACCGGTTTTCGCTTCCACACTTTATTTGTGAATCACGCAAAACTAGTTTCGATGGCAGTGCGGTGGCTGCGGCAATATCGCTGCGGCGTGGTGCTTAGCGAGCAGGCTTGTGTTAGTGGAGAAATGCCCGACGCGATTGGCTGGAAGAAGGCTTGCCACTCGGTGCTCGTGGAATGCAAAGTCTCGCGCGGCGATTTTCTTGCCGATCGCGACAAGCCTTTCCGGCAAAAGCCGGAGTCCGGCGTCGGTTGTGAGCGCTATTATCTGGCTCCGCGCGGGCTCGTCCGCGCGGATGAAGTGCCGACGGGCTGGGGATTGCTCGAAGTCGAGGGCCGCGAAGTTGAACGCGTGAAATCATCGGCCAAGAACTTAAGATCGGAACTTGGTTTCAAGAGCGAAATGAATCTCCTGCTTGCAAGCCTGCGCCGCGTAGAGATCCGAATTGAACCCGAGAGCATCACAGACTTCCTGAAATGGAAAAATCGCATGGCCGAGTACAACCGCGGAAGTCTGCCTAAAGGATTGGTGGCTGAGAAGGAAGAGCCTAACGGATTCCTGCTAGAGGCCGCCGGAGATTAGAACCTGCGACGTGAGACCTGACTTGAAAAAAATGAAGCCGGGCTTTTGGCCCGGCTCCGATTGCCTCGGCTGCGATGCGGTTACATCGCGAGCCTCGGCGCTAAAAGTCGTCAGGAGCGAGAATGCAGTCGCACCATTCGGAGCAAATCGGTGCCCAGTTTAAAACTCCATTCGATGGTTTAGATCTAGACTCGCAAACTACAGAATCTAAAGATTTATTCGGCTAACCTCGTCGCACTAACAAGGGGATGGTTTGGCGTCCGGCGATACAGGGGTGTTGACAACTTTTGCACAGTTTTGTGTGCGGCCACCTCAAAAGCTATCGACTCAGTCCGTGAATCTGTATAATCCGCGATAAGAATATCTGAGTGACGGGGCGACGAGTCTGTTTTTGGGGTGGACAATTTGATGGCGATTGGGGATCCAGCGGGACCCGCTGCGGATAAACGCACTCAGAAAGAGCAAGTTAAGAAACCCTATTCCAAACCCGTTTTCCGCTTCGAACATGTCTTTGAAACGCAGGCTCTGAGCTGCGGGAAAATCCACGGCCACGGGGGCATCTGCAACATCAGCCGTAAGACTTCCTAGTCGCTCTGTTAGTAAAGAGCGAATCCGCACGGCATGAATCCATTCAAACTTTGACCGCGGTCCGTCGTCTCTCGACGTAGGGACTATTGCAGGCCGCTCTGGGTCAGCTTTATGGCGCAGTAGTCCGCGCCTCCGCAGTTGGTGGCCAAAGCGGCGGCGAGGAACGTGACATCGGTGGTAGCCGGCAGGGTGAGGGTGCTGACGGTTTTATTTGGGTTGATGGCAAAGGCGTACCCGTAGACATCGAATGTCCGGTTGTCCTTTGTGCCGGCCGATGTGTTTCGGTAAGCCATAGTTTTCGCGATGGACTCTCCATTGAAGCCCAGTGGGTTGAACCAATCGCTGAAATTCTGACTGAGGGTGGTGCTGGTGCCGTCGGTGTAGTTGACTGCGAACGATTCGACGATTCCTGTGGAGGTGACATCCACTGCCGTCGCAAGAATGATCAGAGTGCTGAATTTACCTGACGGGAGAGTGATGGTGGTATTCGTCCACACGTCAGGATTGTTTGCCGGGCCGACAGTGAAAGTGTAGCCATTCCACGTCACTGAAGTGCCGAGCGCAGTGGCCGAATAGGCCGAGCCTGCGCCGTCCAGTCCTCCAGTCGCACTGAATTTCGTGCCATCGGTGTAAATTCCCGTCAGGTTGTAGGGGGTTGTGGTGGTGACCGGCGTGACGGTAGAAGCCGATGGTGTGGATTCGGTTGAGAAGTAAATGCTTTCGGCCTGGGCGGTGCTCGAGGCGATGTTGTCGGCCGCGATGCCGCTCGATCCGCCGTAGTAGTTGACGGCCTGGGCCGTGTAGGTGGGCATGGTGCCGCCAACGCCGCTCGTGTTGGTGAGGCGACTGGTGACGTCCCACATGGTGACGACGTTGGCTCCGGTGGTGGCAGCGGGCTGTCCCATTCCAACGAAGATTCGATCCGTGGTTCCGTCGTAGTACTCGGTGATGGGCGAGCAGACGCCATTGGCGGCTGCGCCCGGGTTCACGTTTTTGTTGTCGGACATGGTGGGCGTCGTGTTCATCGCTCCGGTGGAGGCGTTGAAGCTGATGGAGAACAGACCCTGCGTCGTCGCCGTCGAGTCGGTGCCGCAGGTATACATGGTGGACGCGGAATTCTTGGGACCGAAAGTGTAGTAGTTGTTGTCGAATGCGCCGTCGAACAGAATTTTATTGGTGTTCGTGCTCTTGGCTCCAAGCTGTACTACCGTGCCCGAGCCCGCCGTCAGAGCCACCGGAAGCTGCGTCACCGATGTGTTGCTGGCCGCGTCGTAGGTCGAGAACAGGTAGAGATAGCCGTTAAACGGATCGAGGATCGGTCCCGGCCCGGTCACATAGGTGTAAGTGCTTGAAGCGTTGCCATATGTGTACGACGCCGGAGATGCGGCGGTAAACGACGTGGCGCCGACGGTGAAGGCGTAGACCTTTTCGGAATCGGTGATGAAGACTTCGCTGTTTGTCTCGTCGTACAGTGGGCCGCTCATGGCCGGCTTGTTGGCAGTCTCGAAAGTCGTATTGACCGGGATGCAGAAGTCGACGGACGGATTCGTCGTCGTGCTGAACATATTCTTAATGTGGTAGAGCAGGCCATTGTTGGCGCTGATGAATCCGGTGTTGCTTGAGTAGTCGACGTAGAGTTCGGAATGGGTGTTCTTAGTCGCGTGGGCGGTGGTGCATCCAGTATAGGTAGCGTTGGTGTAATCGAGGGCGAAGTCGCACGACGTGCCGGCCGTGGCGCATTGTCCACTGGTGAAGCCGCTGACCGGTGTAATCGGAGAAGTAGCAGTGGCGCCCTCTTTGGCCCCCCAAATCGTGACGTGTAAGATGGCGTCGCCTGACGAAGCGGTCTCGATCCAGGCGATTCTTGACCCGTCTGCCGAAACGACGGGTGAGAGCGGTGAGCCGCCGGTTCCGATCGCGTAAGAAAACAGGAACTCAGGGCCGGTGCCTGCACAAAATCCAGAGCCGTCGCCGGTGGTATAGAGATTGGTTATGCCGACGAGGTTGGCCTGGCCGGGAGCTGTGGTGGTGGGAGTCGCGTTGATGGTATAGACGGCGAAGTCGCCGACGGTGGCCGGGGTCGCCGAAAGATTGCTGCAACTCGGCGAAGTGTAGTTATAGGTGTAGATCGCCGGAGTTTCACCCATGGCCATGCCGGAGTTAGGCCCAAGAGAGATCGACCAATCCACATTGGAGTTCTTATTTCGGCGACGGAAGCTGAAAAGGTCTGGGGTCACTTTAACGAAGCCGGCATCGCCATCAACAGTTCTCAGCGATCCATTGTTCAGCAATTCATTGTTCAAAGAATTCGAGGTTGCGAACGGCGAGTTCGGTGTGAAGGGAGAGCTGGGGGCGGAAAAGCGTTGTGCCTGTTTGTCATGCTCCCGCAGATAGCGCAGAAGAGTGCTGTGCATGAAACGCGGATTGTCGCGCACCTTCAACATGTCTTCTTCGGAGCCGTTGCGGGTGAAGATGACCCGCCGGGTGCTCCAGTCCTGCATCACGGGAATACGCTGTGGAGAGCCGGGATCGGCAGCGGTCTCCTGGGCGCACAGAGTGCTGAGCGCGAGGCAGAGGACGGCGGCGGATAGAGCGGTGGCTCGAGCATTGGTTCGAACTGCGGCTCGGACAACACGAAAGGCGGATCCCATACTTGCTTTCCCCAATTGAGAATTTCTCCCTTTGGGAAATTATAGGAAGGTGCAATGAGCCGGGCTAATGCCTTTGGTAACGTAAAAAGCGGGCGCGACGCGGGTTTTGCCGCGAAATGGGAACTTGGTTTGCTCGAAGGGTCGAGTAAGTTGCTGATAACTATGGGGAAACCATGACTATGTCGTCCGGGCGATGCGGGATGCTGTGAACAATAATCCCCCGGCGGCTAAAGCCGCATCCTGTGGCTGGCTTTGGCGGCACCCTTCGGCTCCGCTCAGGGCAGGCTCTGAAGCCGTGCCCTTTCAAAGCGGACGACCTAATCAGCGGCTCCATGATCGCCGGGGCTTGCCGGAGGACGCACACTTACATGTCTCGACGTCCTTCCATGGCCTTCAACATCGTCACTTCGTCGGTATATTCGATATCGCTGCCGACCGGGATCCCCATGGCGATGCGGGTCACCCGTAACCCCTGGCGCTTTAGTTGCTGCGCGAGATAGGTCGCCGTCGCTTCTCCTTCGACGGTGGGATTGGTGGCTAGAATGACTTCCTCGATTTCGCCGCCGGCCACGCGGCTGATCAGATTCGAAATGCGCAACTGCTCGGGCCCGACGCCGTGGAGCGGAGAAATGGATCCATGCAAGACGTGGTAGACGCCGTTGAAGTGCCGCGTCTTTTCGACCGCGGCAATGTTGGTCGGCTCTTCCACGACGCAGACGATTTTCTGATTGCGCGTGGGACTGCTGCAATAGTCGCAGGGATCGACGTCGGTAATGTTGTTGCAGATGGAGCACAGGCGCAGCTTGGCTTTCACGTCGTGCACGGCGGACGCCAGCGCGTCGGCGTCATCGGCGCTCGAGCGCAGAATGTGAAACGCCAGGCGCTGCGCGCTCTTGCTGCCGATCCCCGGCAGTTTCTTGAGTTCGTCGATGAGCCGGGTCATCGGTTCAGCAAATTTAGACATGGGGAAATTTGTGATTGGTAATTAGTGATTTGTGATTGGTAATTGAAGGGCGACTGCGCCGCGCCTTTCAATTACAAATTACAAATTACAAATTCAGTCCCATCCCTCCCAGCATTCCGCCCACGCTCGATTGCATCGCTTGGTCCACTTTGCGTCCGGCTTCATTGACGGCCGCCATCATCAGGTCCTGGAGCATCTCGACATCGCCATCCTTGATGGCCTCGGGATCGATCTTGATTGCGACGACCTGTTTGCGGCCATCCATTTTTACCGTGACCGTGCCGCCTCCGGCCGAGGCTTCGACGGTGGTCTGCTCCATCTTTTTCTGGAGCGTTTCGTACTGCTGCTTGGCCTGCGACATGAGTTCCTGCAGATTGAATCCAGACATAAGAGAACCTTTATTCGCTATCCCGTTCACTGCCCCGAACGTTACGCGTTATCTTTTTCGCGGTAGTCGATCACGGTGCGAATTTCCGCTCCGAATTTTTCCTGCATGCGTTGCACAATCGGATCCTGTTCGGCGCGGCTGCGCGCGCTCCCGTTCGACGCCTTGCGCGGCGCGGGTGCGGTCTGCGCTACGCCACCCGGTTCGGCCACCACCTTGATCGGGCGACCTGCCACGCCGCTGGCAGCGGCGCTAGCGACGCGGCGCGCGTCGTTTGTGAACGTCATCTCAATCATGGTGCTCGACGCCGCAACTTTTGCGGTCAATACGTTGCCGTTGAGCGCCCATTCAGCGCTGCCCAACATCGAGACCAGCATTTGCTGGTTGCTGAGTGCGCCGAGGACGGCATCGCGCAGTGAGTCAGCGCTTGCATCCGCCCTTAGCTCGCGCGGTACCGGCTGTGGTTCTTGCGCAGGCGCTAAATCTTCAACCGCCAGCGCAGCCGATCCCATGATTACAACATTGGCATTTGTAGTTGCTTGTGTGGAATGGACACTCTTGTCCGCGAAAGCTGCGGGTTCGCCCGACGCCTCCGCCTTGGGCGTCCCTTTACGCGCTGAATCAGCCGCAAACGGTGATACAGAATTTGACCGCGCGGGCTGGGAAGGCTGGCTGAACCGCGTATCCGCAGATGCCGCAATGCTGATCCCCGGCCGAGGTGCGGTGCGCGCTGGTCCAGAAACCGGCAGCGCAGCATCGCTGAGCAGCTGTTCGATCGGCAGCAAGCGTTGGGCGTGAGCCATTTTTAACAACCCCAGTTCCAGATGAAAACGCTGTTCCTGCCGGTACCCCAGTTCCGCATGCGTGCGCAGCATGATTTGCAGATGCCGGGCCAGATCTTCTTCGCTGAACAACTCCGCGATGCGCCAGACACGAGCCCGCTCATCGGAGGAAACCTGCAACAACGCGGAATCTTTGCCTGCGATCTTGGCCACCGTCACATTGCGCAGAAAACGGACCATCTGCCGCGCGAAGTGCGTGGGACTGTGGCCTTCGCCGATCAATTCATCCACCAGCACCAGGATTTTCTCGCTCGAACTCTCCGCGACAGCCTGCATGACAGTTTCGAGCGCGCCCGCAGGCGCCGAGCCAATCAGGCTGCGGACCGAATCGAGCGTGAGGTGGTCTGCGGTGGACGCGATCGCTTGATCCAGAATCGATAGCGCATCGCGCATCGATCCATCGCCTGCCTCGGCCAGTAGAGCAAGAGCGTCGTCGTCCGCGGGAATATTTTCTTTGCCGACGATCTCGCGCAACTGGTCCATGATCGCGTCGAACTTCATGGCGCGATAACTGAAATGCTGGCAGCGTGAACGGATGGTCTGGGGGATATCCTCGGGCTGAGTGGTCGCCATCATAAAGATGACGTGGCTCGGCGGTTCTTCCAGCGTTTTGAGAAGCGCGTTGAAAGCGGCATCCGTAATCTGGTGGGCTTCGTCGAGGATGTAAATTTTGAACCGGTCGCGCGCGGGGCGATAGCGAGCGGCTTCGCGCAATTCGCGGATTTCGTCGATGCCGCGATTGGTGGCGGCGTCGATTTCGATTACGTCGACGGAATTGCCGGCGCGAATCTCGGTGCAGGATTCGCAGATGCCACAGGGCTCGATCGGAGGCTTGCCAGTGGTGTCATTCGTAGAGCGGCAATTCAGCGCCATCGCGAGAATTCGAGCGACCGTGGTTTTGCCGATTCCACGATGGCCGCTGAAGATGTAGCCGTGGGCGATGCGCTCCTGGGCGATGGCATTCTGGAGAGTGCGGGTAACGTGCTCCTGGCCGATCACCTCGGAAAATTTCTGCGGACGGTACTTACGCGCCAGGACCTGGTAGCTCATCGGAATTCTCGATTATACAGTCTGCGGCGGACGCGGTTTGAACAAAGGGAGAGACTACGGCAGACACGACGGTGGATGCTATGGAAGGGAATCGTCGAGAGAAAAAAGCTTGGCAGCCCGGCAGGGATTCGAACCCCGATACTCTGCTCCAGAGGCAGATGTCCTACCGTTGAACGACCGGGCTATGTCCGAATTCTAATTCATTTTGCGGGCGCTGCAAAACTGCAAAAGCCCGCGTTAGAATCGCCACAGCGAGGAACACTCGCGGTTCCGACGGAGTGCAATGGGGGAGAGCAATGGCGAAGCCCACGGGCGAAGGCTTAATAGGATCGATCTCATTCGGCGGCAACTTCGCCGACGCCAACTTCGATGCCAACTCGACCTACGCCGAAATGGCACGGCGTCCGCTTGAGGCCGAGCAATGCGCGCTGGTCGTCGTCGATATGCAGGAAAGATTGCTGCCGCCGATCTGGGAAAAGCAGCGACTCGTGCGCAATGTCCAGTTGCTGATTCGCCTCGCGGGAATCCTGAAGATCCCCGCCATTGTGACGACGCAAAATGCCAAGGGCCTTGGCCACACCGTCCCCGAGATCGCTTCGCTCCTGCCGGAGTCTCCGTCGATCGACAAGCTGATGTTCTCCTGCTTTGGCAGCGATGTGTTCTGCTCGTTGCTGAAGCGCTTGCCCGGGCAGCGAACGACGGTCCTGCTCTGTGGGATGGAAACACACATCTGCGTGATGCAAACCGCGCTCGGAGCATTGCGGGAAGGCTATTTAGTGCACGTAGCGTCTGACGCGGTCAGTTCACGCACGGAATTGAATTGGAGAATCGGTCTCGACCGCATGAAGTCCGCGGGAGTGATTCTCTCCTCGGCCGAGATGATGATCTACGAACTGCTGCGGACGTCAGGCTCGCCCGCATTCAGAGAACTGCTGCCGTATCTAAAGGGGTGAGATCAAAGTCGAGAGCGCTCTTACTCCGCAGCGCCTTCTTCTTTCTGCTTCACCCGCACCACCGTGATTTTCGAAAATCCCTCGTCGAATGTCGGAGCCTTCAACTTGCTTGCCATCTTTCGCATGATGTCTTCTGGGACAGCCCGCCCGCGGCGCTGGTGCCGTTCCATGCAGACCTCGAGCGGCACATCGAAAAACAATCCCTGCACATCGTAACCATAATCCTTCGCCAGCTTGATCCAGCTATGGCGGTCGTGCGGAGTGAGATTGGTCGCGTCCACATAGTTCATGGGACGCCGCGCGATCAGACGGGCCTTGAGCATCGAGCGCAGATTGGAAAACACGAGGTCCTGAAAGCGCTGTTCCTGCGCGTCATCAAACAGCAGTTCGCGCAGCAGATCGCTCGACAGCGGATGAATGCTATGTCGCTTGAACCATGAACTCTTGCCCGACCCCGGCAATCCGATGGCGAGCACTACGGTTCCCTTGGTGGCTCGCACGGGAGCCGGAGCTGCCCCGCCAGCCGGAGCGTGTGAGGGCGATGCTACGGGTGTCGCTTCCGATGCTGCTTCAGATGGATCAGCGATAACGGTGGGAGCTCCCGCTGGCGTCCGCTGACGGGATCCGCCACGACCTCCACGGCCGCGTCTCCGGCGAGTTGGTCGAGGTCGCGATGCGCCCGGAGTTGACGCTGGCTCCGCCACGCTTCCTGCTTCGGATGCAGCCTCAGTCGTGGGTGCTGGTTCCGGTGTTGAGCTTGCCACTCGGGATTCAGCCCGGCGCGACGTTGCTTTAGGCTCGCGATCTTCGTCCTTGTCTTTGTGATGCTCGACTACTGGGGACTCGACGACTGTTTCCGGCCGCGCTTCAGCCACCGCTGGTTGATCGTCATAGAATCTTGGCTGCAAAGGCTCGGGCGCCTTGGTGGCTTCTTTGGGAGAATCGGTTCCGCTCTTTTTCCGGCGCTTCAGGCGCTCGGTCATCCATTTCCGCATATAGCGCTTGTAGCATACCCGCGCACGCGGGAGCAATCAGGCCCCGTGGCAGATGGGATACCGGGAGGGACCGGCTGATTGAGTCATTGAACGGCAAAGGCGCTTCTACTACTCAATGACCCGATCCTCCCATGCCCCGATTTGTTTTCCCGATTTACAATTGCTGCCAGGTGACTCTATGAACCCGACCCATCCTGCTACCGTCCCGGTGGCGGCGGATCAACTGCCCGCGGTGCCCCTCACAATCGAGGGGTACGCGACGCTTCACCAGATGATGCGTTTTCGATGGACGGCATGGCGCGCGCTTGCAAAGGAAGACCGCCGAGCAATCACGAATCAAGCTGCGGAACTGCTGGCCGCCATGGAAACGAAATCGGACGGCCAGTCGGCTCTGTTCTCGTTGCTCGGACACAAAGGCGATCTTATGCTGGTCCACTTTCGCGAGACCTTCGACCAGCTCAACCAAGCCGAACTCGACCTGGCGCGCCTGCGGCTGAATGATTACCTGGAGCCGACCACCTCATATTTATCGGTGATTGAACTGGGCCTTTACGAGTCGTCGCTTAAGACCTACAAGACACTCGCCGAGCGCGGCGTAGAACCGCATTCGGCCGAATGGAAGAGCGCCATCTCCGAAACCATTGCACGCCAGAAGGAAGCGATGAAGCCGCGGCTGTTTCCGTCGATGCCGCCCAATCGCTATGTCTGTTTTTATCCCATGGATCGGCGACGCGGCGAAGACAAGAACTGGTACACGCTTCCGATGGAAGAGCGTCAGCGCCAGATGAACGAGCACGGCATGGTCGGACGCCGGTATGCGGGAGAAGTGAAACAAATCATCACCGGCTCCATCGGCTTCGACGATTGGGAATGGGGCGTCGATCTTTTCGCCGACGATCCCTTGGTCTTTAAGAAACTGATTTACGAAATGCGCTTCGATCATGTGAGCGCTGTTTATGCGCTATTTGGAACTTTCTATGTCGGGCTGCGCTGTCACGCGGAGAAGCTGCATGAATTGCTGGACGGGAATTTGCCGAGGTAGAGCGGTAGCCAGCTCTCAGCTCTCAGCTTTCAGTTCTCAGTGAAAACCGTTCTTACTGGGAACTGAGAAGCCATCTCACGAACGACCCAAGGAATGGACTGCGGCGTCCCTCAGGGGCTGAAGCCGTGCCCTTTCAAAGCCATTTATGAGATAGCTCTTTTTCGAAGCTATTTGTGAGATCGTTTCTGAGAACTGATTTTCGGGAAGTGGAACTCGTGCTTCTTCATGTCTACTCGCGACCCACGGAATGTAACGCCTTCCATCTGTAGACGAAATTTCTGCTCGGCGGCGTATTCGCCGGTTGTTTTGATCGCTCCGCCTGAGCCTAGCACCCGGTACCACGGTAATCCTGGGACGTCGCGCAGAACTCTTGCCACCTGGCGAGCCGCTCTTGGCCAGCCTGCGGCTTTAGCGATCGCTCCATAGGACGACACTTTTCCTCTGGGCAGAGAGCGTATGCAACGGACTACGCGAACGCGCCTGGCGTCTTTTAACTTTGCCGCTGGCTTTGGTTCTGATTTCGGCTTTGGCCTGCTCGCGCGTTTTGCGGCCATACGCTCTACGCCTTTCCGTCACTCGATTGATCAGGAAGTCGTTGTTCGCTAGTCGTTTTCGCGATTCGCGGATGACCCAGGAGGGTTCTGCTAACGACCAGCGACTAGCGACCAACGACGATTTTGGTCCGTGCCGCAACTAGCTCCCAATCCTTGGCTATCGTATACTCAGGTTCACCGATACAAATATTTACATAGGCCTGAGAAACCAGGGATTACGATAATCGCATCCCATGTCATTGCCTACCACCAAAACTGCCTTTGGAGAAAAAAAAGAATATGTTGCGCTTCCTTAAAGCGTTGTCCCTCGCGTTAGCCTTTGTGGCTCTCATCATAGTTGCGACCAGTTGCGGTTCGAGTTCGGCGAAGGCTCGTTTCGTCAATGCTATCGCGGACTCTAATGACTACCACAACGAGGGATTGGATATCTATTTTGGCAGTACCAAGGGGTTCACAAACATTGCTTTTGGCGCGACTTCGGGGTCGAACTACGTGTCCGTGCCCTCTGGCGATCAAACGGTTGCGGCGTATCTGTCCGGCCAGCCCACGACATCGACTCCAGTCTTCACCCACCCCGGGGTTAACCTGGGCAGTGGCTCGCTATACACTTTGGTTGCGACGGGATCTGCGGCTGGCACCGGAAGCAACGTGGTCATCCTGAACCCGACGGATAACGACACGGCACCGCAAAACGGCAACATAAATTTCCGCATCATCAATGCTTCACCCAGCGGACCCACCGGCGGCGGATCGACCCCCGACATCTACCTCATCCCGAACCCTGCCAGCGGTGTCCTGCCTTCATGCACCACGGCCAACGGCTGCGTTCAAGCGTTGGCTTACCAGAGCACCAGTCCATATATAACCCTTCCAATCAATACCGAAGGCAATGGTTGGCAGCTGGTCGTCACGCCAACGGGAGGTCAACAACAATTCAGCACGACCATCAACGGTTTCGGCAGTTCAGCCGAGGGAGCGATTTGCACCATCGTGCTTACGGACCAGCAGAACGGATCGATCATGAGTTCGAATCCGATCCTGCTGAATGACCTCAATGGATGCACCAACTGATCGCGATTCATCGTCAGGGAGGACGCTCGCCGCAGCTTCGTGTTGCGCCGCAGTTTTGGCGGAACTCTCTGCGAAACTTGCAGCGAAAAGGGACCGGGTGTCGGCCGAGACCCGGTAATCCGCTCGACAAGCTGATAAAATCCCTTTTGCTCACGAAGCCTTTTGGAGAATCTCGGATGTTTCGCTGGTTGCTTGCTTTACCCCTCACGCTGGCACTGGTGGCGTCGAGTATCTTCCTGGCCAGTTGCAGTTCGAACGGCACCTCGCAGGTTCGCGTCCTCAACGCCATCTCCGACGGCCCAGAGGTTGACGTATCGGTGAACGGAACCAAGAGTTTTACTCAACTGTCGTTTGAAAGCATCTCTCCGGGAACGCAACCGGGATACACGAACGTGCCGTCGGGCGGTGTCACGGTCCAGGCATTCCTGGCCGGCACGTCAAACCCAGCTCCGCCCGAGAGCAGCTTCACACTCAACGGCTCGACGCACTACACCGTGATACTGATGGGTTTCAACAGCGTGACTCAGGGCACCAACGAGCCGACTGCCGTGCCCATCACCGACAACAATGCCGCGCCGCCTTCGGGAAATCTGGAATTCCGCATCATCAACGCCTCGCCCAGCTCTCCGGGCGGTCTGGTCGATGTCTATATTGAACCCAATCCCTTCAATGGAGACCTCAGTGGTCTGACTCCGCAAATCCAGGCGCTGGCCTATCAGCAGTCGAGCCAGTACCAGAAGCTGACCGCGAATCCGAATGGCAGCGGCTTTGCGGTGATCGTGACGCCTTCGGGAAATCAGACGACGCAGGTAATCCGGCAAAATTATCCTTCAACCACCACTGGCGGAACGATCACCACGCTGGTGCTGGTCGACGTGCTGAATGGTGGAGAAATCTCGCCGACGCCGGTCGCGATCGACGATCTGTTTTGAACGCGATCTGTTTTGAACTAGTGTGAAGAATTGGTGTGATGAATTGACGCAATGAAGACGGGGGCTGCGGAAGCGCTTCTGGGAGAAAATAAAAGAAAGATGTTGTGCCGGTTGAAACTCTTGCTCCTCACGTTGCCGCTCGCGGCTGTGTGCCTCGTGACCACTGGTTGCGGCAGCGGCAGCGACCAGGCGCAGGTGCGTTTCGTCCACGCCATTCAGAACGTCGGCCCGATGGACATCGATATCACCACGCCACCCAGTATCGTCCCGGTGCAAGTCTTCACCAACGTCTCATTCCTTGGAGTTCGGCCGAACCAGCCTGGGTACACTCCGGTGGATTCGGGCACCGACACGATTGCTGGTTTCCTGACGGGTACGCCGAAGGTCGCGTTCAATAGCACCGCTCTCGATCTGAACGGTTCGCAGCAGTACACCGTGATCGCTACTGGCGTGGTCGCCAATGGTCAAAACGCATCGATCTTGACGATCCCTGACGACATACCCAACCCGGTGGCAACCAACCTCGCATTTCGTGTGATTAACGCGTCGCCGAGTGGACCGGACGGCACCCAGGGCGCGGTCGATGTTTATATCCAGCTGAATCCGACCAACGGCCCGAGCGGCTCTCCGGAGTTCAAGGGTGTCGCTTACCAACAGTCCGGTGGATACATCACGCTTCCCTACAACCCCAATAACGATGTCACTGCACCCGGCTACACGGTGTTCGTGACGAAAGCTGGAAGCACAACGCCTCCCTATATCATTGCGCAGGGTCTGTCGCCGACGAACGGCGGCGCTGTTCGTACCATTGTTCTCACGGATGTTCAGAATGGAAATACGATGAGTTCGACTTTCCTGGAATTGTCCGATCTCGACTGACGCTCGCGCCTGGGCGGCTTACATCGTGCTCTAGCGATACTAAACAATCGAGATCGAAAGCGCGTTCAGGGGCTGGCTTGTTTGCTAGGTTGTGCCCTTGTTGAAGGACTTGGCTGCCGTTTCTTCATCGTCGAACACTTCAAAAATCGTGAGCAACTTCGTAACCTGAAGCAAGTCGCCGACCCGCTGACTCAGACTGGCCAGTTTCACGGCTCCGCCGGCGCTGCGGGCACTGGTATAGAGCGAAACCAGCGTTCCGAGGCCGCCGCTGTCGATGTAATTGACTTCGCGCAGGTTCATCACGACGTTTGGATTCTCGGCCAGCAGTTTCTTGACGATGTCGCGAAGCGTGGCGGATTCTTCGCCGAAGACGACGCGGCCGCTGCAATCGACGACCAGTACACCCTCCATCGCTCGCGTGCTCATTCTCAGTTGCATAGCGCAGGACTCTCCCAGTTGCCAGATACTGAATGTATCAGGCTACCCCCGTCCCCGCACGCCGCGCAAGCAGGATGGTCGCTCAGGGGTGGAAAAACAAATTCAGGGTGGTACGGGTAGGTGGGGGGTGTCAGCTTTGAGGACGCGACGTGCGGGCAATTCCCGGCCGGTCGGGTGCGGCGGTCACAAATGCCTGATTCACGGCACCTCTGACTGCCCTACGGCAGACGCAGCGATTCGCGCGCGGACCCGAACCTCGTGGATGTTGGGATACAGGCTCAAAAGCGAGCCTTCTCACCGCGGCTATCGGCGTGCAAGCACTCCGTCATCAGCTTCGCCTGGGGTGGTCTGGCCACGAGTCTTACAACTTTATGCGTTCCATCGTCGCTCGCCAGCCCGTCGTGTACTTATCGCAGCGAGAAGATGATGGAGGAGCGCTTGTGACGTCTGGCATGAAGTGTGTGGAGAGTTGCCTCAATTGCCATTTGCGTTCCCACAATTTTTTTTGCGAGCTTTCCCAATCTTCCCTCGATGCCTTCAACAAAATAAAACATGCCGCCGTTTTTCCCGAACACGCGGTGGTGCAGGTCGAGGGCCAGAGTCCGTGGGGGATTTTCATTCTCTGCCAGGGCCGCGCCAAGCTCTCCACCACCTCGCGCGAGGGCAAAACATTGATCGTACGCATCGCCGAACCGGGCGAAGTGCTCGGTCTGCATGCGATCATCACCGGCGGTCCTTACGAGTTGACGGTTGAGACGATGCAACCCTGCCAGCTGAATTTCGTTGGGCGCGAAGATATGCTGCGTTTTCTGCGAGAACATGCGGACGCGAGCTTTCATGCCACCGAACATCTCGCTCGCGATTGCGCCGATGCCTACGGCGTGGTGCGTGCGATCGGACTTTCGCACTCCGTCTCGGAACGGTTTGCCCGGTTCCTCCTGGAGACCGCGGCCGATGGCCAGATGAGCAATGGAACCGTGCGCGTCCGCCTGGCGATGACCCACGAAGAAATCTCCCAACTCGTCGGCACCAGCCGCGAAACCATCACCCGCCTGCTTTCCGAGTTCCGAAGGAACGAAATGGCCGAGCTGAAAGGTTCGATGCTGATCATCCGCAACCACCCTGCCCTCAAGAACATGGTACGAGCCTGACATGCTGCGAGCCTGAAATGACGCGGGCCTGAGAGTGCCGCGCTGCCGTATGACGGGCAGTAACGTGTGAGTCAAAATGCCCGCACGACGGTAACTTGGACCAATCCCCCCCTTAATAGAAAATTAAAGCGACGCAGCATCCCCTCCCGACGGTTACTACCCCGCGGGATGTGCGCCCTCTAGCGAGGTACCCATGGCGGCAGCGAAGATTGAGAAGGCAGGCATAAGTTTTGCCATCAAGCGGCAGGCGGGTCCGATCGTAGTCGAGCTGCGCCCTCACCACGACACCATCGCCGCATTTAAAGGCGTCGAGGTCACGTTCGAGATGCTCAACGGGATGACGGCGGACCGGGCCAGGAAGATTCTCGACGTGCTTAACGAAAACCTTGTAGGAGTTGTTGTGACCACGGCGTCAAACGACAAGTCGGAAGCGGCGTCAGTTTGAATGACTGGGCGATAACTCCGACCTCTATATCGAACCTATGGATGACCGCAAGGCCGAGCGCTTTGGACGATACGAGATCCTGACCGAACTCGGACGGGGCGCCATGGGCGTTGTCTATAAGGCGCGCGATCCCAAGATCAACCGCGTGGTTGCGGTCAAGACAATTTCCCTGGCTGGCCAATCTCCACAAGAAGAATCTGAATATCGCGAGCGTTTCTTGCGAGAAGCGGAGGCCGCTGGCCGCTTGTCACATCCTGGCATCGTCACCATCTTCGATGTGGGCGAGGAACCTGAGACTCGCTCTCCTTATATCGTCATGGAGTTTGTCGGCGGCCAGTCTCTCGAACACCTGCTGTCGCGTGGCGACCACAAGCTGCCGGTAAAGACCGCGTTGCAATTGACGCTCGAACTCGCCGAGGCGCTCGATTGCGCGCATGGTCAGGGCGTGGTTCATCGCGATCTGAAGCCTTCGAATATCCTGTTGACCGAAGACGGCCACGCCAAGATCGCCGACTTCGGAGTGGCGAAACTCAATCTCGCCAATCACACGCTGGCAGGACGCGCATTGGGCACGCCCGCCTATATGTCCCCTGAGCAGTTGAATGGCGACGCTGTCGACGGGCGATCGGATCTGTTTTCGCTCGGTGTCGTCCTCTACACAATCTTGACTGGCTATCGGCCGTTTCAGGGCAATAGCGCGATGACGGTTTCGTTCAAGGTCGTCAACAAAGATCCGATTCCGGCGACTCTACTCGATACCGACTTGCCTCCCGGGCTCGACTACATCATTCAGCGGGCCATGGCCAAGGAGCCTGCGGAGCGTTACCAGCGCGGCATGGAGATGGTTCTCGACATCCAGCACTTGCAGCAGGGCCGCGAACCGTGGAGCAAAGCGAAGCTGCCGGGCTCGAACACGCGTCGAGGCGGCCCCGAGGGTGCGCATCAAATCGCAAGGTCGGCTCTCGGTGAACCTCGGATTGCCGCGAGACTGCTGGCGATGGCGCGCTCTTTGAGGCAGCGTCCGGGGCGCGGCGATAGCGACGAGACGCCGGAAGGGAAGCGAACGCAGTTGACGTTTTCAACCCGCGCAGCGGTTGCGTTCGGTCTTGTCGTCCTTGGATTTGGACTGTGGGCCGCTACATTTGGCCTTCGCGGAGCGCTTCGCACTGCCGGACCAGTGCCTTCGGTGACAGAACCTGTTCCGGACAAATCAGCTCCTGACAAATCAGGTTCGGACAAAACTGCTTCGGACAAATCAGGTTTCGATAAGGCAGCCGCGCCGGCATCCGCTGCAAACACGACCGCTGCGATGGTGAGCGGCGCGCCGATCCAGACGGCCCGAATCGTTGTAGGAAACCCGGCCGCGAACTCGGTCGCAAATTCAGCCGGGAACTCGGCAAGCAGACACACCGGGAATTCGTCGCAACCTGCTGCGACTTTGGTCATCGAGGTCGATCACAAATTTGCTGACGCTCAGCTGTCACTTTGGGTGGATGATCGCCTGGCTTACACTCAGCGTTTGGCAGCCACCAGCGAGAAACGCCTGGTCGTGTTTAACCACGTCGAGGGACACGAACTACATTCCTTGCAGATCCCGTCGGGCAAACATCGTCTCCGAGTACGAGTGGCCTCGGGCAGTGCCACCGCCGATCGATCTACTTCTGGTCAATCTTCTTCAGATCAAGCTTCTTCTGGTCAATCCGGCACGCTGGCCGGGGATTTCCCGAGCGATCGGCAAAGCGTTCTCCGGATCAACTTCAGCAAGCGCGGCGAGATGAATCTGGTCCTACAGCAAGCGAAGCAGATGTAATTGCGGAAGGACCCGTTGCTGCCCTATTTGCGCTCCTCAACTCCGATATAATCCACAGCTTCAGATGGCACTCGCTCCCGGCACAAAGCTAGGTCCGTACGACATCCAGTCTCTCGTTGGCAGCGGAGGCATGGGAGAAGTGTATCGAGCGCGCGATTCGCGTCTGGACCGCATCGTCGCCATTAAAGTTCTTCCCGCGTCTTACTCCGCCGACGCTGAGCGCCTGCAGCGTTTCGTGCAGGAAGCACGCTCTGCCGCGGCTCTGAATCATCCCAACATACTTTCGATTTTCGATATCGGCGAGGAGCGCGGCGCGCCTTACATTGTCTCCGAATTGCTGGAGGGGCAGACACTGCGGGAGCGCATCCGCAACGGACCGCTTTCCACGCGCAAAGCCATCGACTACGCATTGCAGGTCGCGCGCGGACTAGCCGCGGCCCACGAAAAGGGAATCGTCCACCGCGACCTGAAGCCCGAAAATCTGTTTGTCACGAGCGACGAACGCGTGAAGATTCTCGACTTCGGCCTGGCAAAACTGACGCGTCCAGAAAACAACTCCGGAGCCGACGCGCCCACTGTGCAGGTGAATACCGAACCGGGCCAGATCATGGGGACCGTCGGCTACATGTCTCCCGAACAGGTGAGGGGCAAGGCCGCCGACTATCGCTCCGACATTTTTTCGTTCGGTTCGATTCTCTACGAGATGCTCTCGGGCCAGCGCGCGTTTCGAGGAGACAGTGCGGCTGACACCATGAGCGCGATTCTCAAAGAGGAGCCTGCCGAACTTTCGGAGTCGGCGCGCACCGTTCCCGCGGCCCTCGAACGCGTGGTACGCCATTGTCTGGAGAAAAATCCGGCACATCGTTTCCAGGCGACCGGAGATTTGGCCTTCAATCTCGAAGCCCTCACTGACAGCTCGGTTGCGGGCAAGACAACTTCGCAGCCCGCGATCACAGATGCAGCGGCAACAACGCCGGAAATCTCGGGGAAAATTGCGGCGCTGCCAATCGCGGTTACTTCCCACAACCATCTCCGCGACCTGGCGGGTGCGCTGATTCTGGCTGTGCTGGCGCTCAGTCTCGGATGGCTCTGGGGACGAGGCAGCGTTTCGACGGCCCTTGCCGAGTATCAGCCGATTACCTTTCGCAACGGCTCCATCGGCAACGCGCGCTACGCGCCGGACGGCAGCATTGTCTACAGCGCTTTGTGGGATGGCGGCGAACCCCAGCTCTATGTCGGCCACACCGACAACCCTGGCGCACGCGAACTCGGCGTGAAAGATGCGGAAGTGCTCTCGATCTCGAAGACGGGCGAACTCGCAGTGCGCCTCAATGCGGTGAACCTGGGCGGCTATGCCATGACCGGAACGCTCGCCCGCCTCCCGATGACTGGAGGCGCGCCACGTGAAGTTTTAGACAACGTGCAGGATGCCGACTGGGCCGCCGACGACGAGAGCATGGCGGTGGTTCGTTACGTGCCTGAGAGCAGCCACTGGCGTTTGGAATATCCCATCGGCAAAGTGTTGTTCGAGGGTATCAACTGGATCAGCCATCCGAAAATTTCGTCAGACGGAAAGTGGGTGGCGTTCGCGGATCACCAAAACGCCATCGGCGACGATCAAGGTTCGATTGCCGTAATCGCAGCCGACGGAAAGAGCAAGGAAAAGATCCTTTCGTCGGATTGGGGGTCGATCCACGGACTGGTGTGGTCGCCGACGGGAACTGAAATCTGGTTCACGGCCGCCAGCAGCGGCGGCGCCGAGAACATGCGCGCGGTATCGCTTGGGGGCAAGGTGCGCGCCCTGACCACCGTTCCTGGAGGCATGTGGATCGAAGACATTCGCAATGGAGTTGCTCTGGCTGTTACCAATCAACGCCGGGTTGGCCTTCGCGGCATGGCTCCCGGGTCGAAAGCGGAGAGCGAATTGGGGTGGTTCGGTTGGTCGATTCTGAGTGACATGACGCCGGATGGACACAAAGTTCTGTTCGACGAGGAAGGCGACGGCGGCGGGCCGAACTACACTGTCTTCCTGCGCGACACCGACGGCTCACCACCCGTACGAATGGGGGATGGAGCCGGCCTGGCGGTTTCTCCCGATGCGAAGTGGGTGATCACGCAGGCGGCAAAGGGAGGAGCGCTTCGCCTGGTGCCAACCGGAGCGGGCGAGGCCCGGCAGTTGACGCACGACAACGTGAGCTACAAGAAAGTGCGCTGGCTGCCGAATGGGAAAGAATTGCTGGCGAGCGGAATCGAGGCGGGGCATGGCGAGCGCGACTACCTGATCGATGTGGGCAGCGGCAACTCGAAGGCAATCACTCCTGAAGGCATGGCCGGAGTGCAGGCATCGCGCGACGGCCGTTACGCGGCTCTTCTCGGGCCGGATGGAAAATGGGGAGTCTGGCCCCTCAACGAGGCTGCGACCTCCGCCAGTTTGCGTCCGATTCCGGGACTAGATTCAAACCAGCGCGTGATCGGCTGGTCTCCCGATGGAGAGTCGGTATACGTAGTGTCCATCCACAGGGCCATGAGGGTACAGACGATTAATAAGGCAAATATAGTCTCCGGAAAAACCGAGCCCTGGAAGACCTTCGGAGACGGGTTGGCTCCCGGAGCCGTCGCTTCACCGGGGACCTATCTGGCAGGCGACAACGGATCATATGTCTATCTCTATGACCAGATGCTATCGCGCGTATATGTCGTGCGGGGAATGAAGTAAGTCGCGGAGTTGCACAATGACAGGAAACAAGACTACAAGGATCAAGACGTCAGAGAACAAGACCAAGGCGACAACTTCGAGCCCCGCGGCATATATCGCCGGGCTCACCGATCCGACGCGACGTTCAGACGCAAAGCTACTGGTTCAACTCATGCGACGTGCCTCCGGCGAAAAGCCGGTCATGTGGGGACCAGCCATCATTGGCTTCGGCAGCTGCCACTACAAATACGACAGCGGTCGTGAAGGAGATATGCCGCTGATCGGCTTTTCACCGCGTAAGGCGGCCAGCGTTCTGTATGGCTTGCTCGGCCCGAGCGACGCCGCGGTCCTCTTGGCCAAGCTGGGAAAACACTCCACCGGAAAAGGCTGCCTTTACATCAAGAAGTTGGCCGAGATCGATCCAACAGTCCTAGAGACACTGATGAAGAGCGCCGTTGCACATCATCGTGCCGATGCTCGCAATTCGAAAGCGAGTTGACCCCCGAAATTATAGTGGGACCGGCCACCCCAGTCGTTCAGCGAGCCGTTGAGACTGAGGTCACTTGCGGGTCCTTCTCATTGGTAGTGCAATTCAATCCATGAAAAAGCTCTATTCCATAGCATTGATCTTTTTGTTGACGACCTCCGGAATGGGTGGCGAACTTGCTGGTTCTTTCAAGGAAGCTGTCGCGCTGGCAGACACAAAAGATGTGGATCGCGCAACTCGTATATATGGTGAGATTGATCTGAAGGACTACTACCAACAGAAATATTCGCCTATCTTCGTGTCTTGTTTAAAGTCAACCGAACGCCCGGACACATCGACGTTCTCGTTTGTTCTGGCGATTGGAACAAATGGTCGCGTGCTGCGATTCTATGCGGACCACGAAACCAATATGCTTGCCTGTGTTCGCCCAACTCTATTAAAGGACGAGTTTCCACATCCCCCATTTGCTCCCTACTACATGCACGTCACAATGAACTTTTCTAAATGAAGTGGGATTTCAAGTCTTAGGTGAGCATTAGGGCATGTGTCCGATACAGCAACTGGTCGTTGTAGTTCTCGGCCCCCCCAAAAAAGCATTAGTCACGTTGTTTGTGGAGTCAAGAGATGAATTGTCGGGTTGTCTGGGCACTAATCCTCTGCTCGTGTTGTTTGCCGCTGGCATCGGCACAATCGACTGATACCGCCACGGCTGATCCGATGAAAGAGCTTTCAAAGACCTTCCCGGATACAATCGAGATCAAGAACAAAGGGCACTTGTTGGAGTTCTGCCCAGACGGAACATGTGACGGCTTTGTCGCGTCTGGCAACATGTCAGTTCCCGCATTGAAGGACTTCGCTTACTTGTACGTTTACTTCTTCTCGGACTACACGTTCCTTGATGAATGGCGCAATAACGAAGAAGCCAAGGACACCGGCAAGCGCATACTCTCGAAACCTGAGTACCGCGGTTGCAAGCACGAGAACAGCCGTGAAGCGGCCCGCTGCGTGCTACGTGATCTCAGCAAGGGCGGAAGCGTCAAACTCATTTTCGTTCGCTATGACGAAGGCGAACGACACGTATTGCCGACGGATATAGCTAAACATCTGTCAGAAAAGCAAGATGTGTCGCATAGCAAATGACGCAAACGGCACAACCTTCTCCGTAATCCCGCAATTGCAAAATTTTCCCCAAGGGAGCCCAAATTCGTCGTACACTTCACTGGCTGGCCCTGGTCATCATGAACGAAATATTCCGACTGCTTCTGGCATCTCGTAAGATCCGGCTCGGTCCTCTTGAAGAGAGGCTCCTGTCCGCCGTGTGCCAGCGGCCGGACGGAATCACGATACGCGAACTCCGGGAGAGCACCGACGGGCGCGCTTATATAACCATTGTGACCACCCTGAATCGTCTGCGGAAGAAGGGACTCGTGGGCCGGATCGCAATGAAAGGAACCAAGGTTGTGACTTTCCGCTACGTGCCTCGGTTCACGATGGCGGAAGTTGAACGGGATGTCGCCGGCCATGCGATTCGTCAGGTGCTGGGTCTGGAGCTGTCGGGTCCGCTGCTGCTTTCGCGAATCGTCGAAGAAATCGGCGAACACGACGCCGAGCTGCTTGAGGAACTGGGCCGCCTGGTGGATGAGAAGCGCCGTAACAGCGCCCGGAACGGAAACGAGTAGGACCGGGACCGAATAAGAATCGCGTAAGCTGTCGTACGTAAACTTCGTGCCGTAAGCTGTCGTACGTAAACTTCGTGCAGTAAGCTGTCGTGCCGCAAGCTAATGTTTGCCTTGCTTAAAGTCGCGGTTTCGCTCGATTGTTTCCTGTTGCTCTACTGCCTTCTGTCGGTGCTGGTGGAGACGGTGTGGCGTCCCGTCAGGCCTTTGCATGTCGCGCAGCGAAGCGTTGCCACCATCCTTTTCGGGTTGCGGATTCTGCCGCTCGTTGGCTCCCTGATCATCACCTTCGCTTTGGTCGTGCCCTCGTTTCAGCTGATGGGGCCGATTCCGATCCACGAACACATGGGCGCGGTTCCGCTCGCATTGGGAGTTTGCGCTCTGCTCACGATTGCCTGCGGCGTCTTCCGCGCCATCGCCGCCCAAACCAGGACGACTCGTGCCGTGACCTGCTGGCTCGAAGGCGCACGCCCTCTCAAAGTGAAAGCCGATTCCGCCGTCGCCTTTCAGTCTCGGCGTGAGAGCCCGCCGCTGATCATCGTCGGCGTCCTCCGTCCGAGAATTTTCGTTTCCGAGTCGACGGTTAGCCTGCTCAGTCCCGAAGAACTCCGCATGGCACTGAAACATGAGCAAGAGCACCTGAAGTCTCGCGATAACCTGAAGCGCCTGATCCTGACTTTCTGTCCGTTTCCGGGCATGGCGAGGTTAGAGAAGGCCTGGTCGCAAGCGACGGAACTTGCCGCCGATGATGCGTCCGTCTCGAACCAGCGGGATGCTCTCGACCTGGCAGGAGCCCTGGTCAAGCTTTCTCGCCTGGTTCCGGTGAAGGTTCCTGCAAAAGCGGCTCCGCTCTACGGCACAGGCTTCGTTGCGGGCTCGATCAGCGAGCGCGTCGCGTTTCTGCTCGACTGGGACGAGGCCAGCAAATCGCGGCGCGTGCACATTCGCGCCTGGTTCATCGTTCCGTTTGCAGTGGCCGTTTCGTTGTTGGTCTCGGTCGCGAACCGTCCGGTTCTGACGCTTACCCATCAGATTACCGAGTGGCTGGTGCGGTAGGTATTGCCGGCTCGTTGTCTGCGCCCCGTCAATCCCGCTAGGAAAACGCCAATTCCTTGGCCCGCTGGACCGCTTTAACGACCGCTTTAATCAGCGTCACACGCAACTTGCCTTCTTCCAGTTCCATGATGCCGTCGATGGTGCAGCCGGCTGGAGTCGTTACTGCGTCTTTCAACAGGGCAGGATGATCTCCGGTTTCGAGCACAACCCGTGCGGCTCCCATTGTTGTCTGAGCTGCGAGCAGAGTCGCGACGTCGCGCGGGAGTCCAACTTTCACTCCGGCCTCCGCCAGTGATTCCAAAATAATGTAGATATAGGCCGGGCCGCTGGCGGAGAGTCCGGTCACCGCGTCCATATGCTTCTCGTCGACGACGACGGTGCGGCCAACTGCGTCGAAAAACTTTGTGGCCGTCTCCAGATGCTGCTTGCTGGCAAACTTACCCTTGCACAAGGCCGTCATACCCGCGCCCAATACGCACGGAGTATTCGGCATGGCGCGCACCACGGGAACCTCTTTTTCGAGAGCGCGCTCGATCATCTCCGTTGGAACTGAAGCGGCGACCGAGACGATCAGCTGCTTATCGTTCAAGTGCGCGCGAATTTCGCGCACCACGTCGGCGACTACCTGAGGTTTTACGCAGAGAAAGATAATATCCGCATCTTTCACGGCCTCGGAGTTGTCGGTCCCGGCGTGCACCTTCAACTTGTCCTTGAGGAGCCGCGCGCGCTCGGGATGAGCCACTGTTGCCCAGGTCTGAGGAGGGGAAAGCAATCCGTCGCGCAAAAAAGATTGCAGCAGGATCGCTCCCATCTTGCCGGCACCCAGGACCGCAACTTTCGTCTTTTTTAAATTTGGACCCGACTTTGAACCCAAGTTCTGCGCCATGTGATTCTCCAAACCAGATTCCGCGGGATAGACGCCGCGTGCCGCGTCTCTTATCTATCCGCGCGGAAAGATTACAAGACTATACCAGCCGGGGAATCGTCGGCGCTGCTTACCGGTTCGTGATCTCCGCGGGAATCATCTTCAGAATCTCGCGGCCGATGGGCAAAGACGCGGTTGCCGCCGGAGATGGCACGTTGAGCACATGCAGGAAACGCTCCCGCGAGACAAACTTGAAATCGTCAACCAGCGCGCCGTCAGGAGTAACCGCTTGCGCTCGTACGCCGGCGCCGCCCGGCGTCATGTCCTCCATGCGAACCTCGGGCAACAGGCGCTGGCACGAGGCGACAAACTCGCGCTTTCGCAGCGATCGTCGAAATTCCGCCAGTCCATTATTCCATTCCCGCCGCGCCATCGCCCGAAACCCCTTGTCCCGCGCCACTTCCAGCGCCTCGCCGAAATCGATGTCGCGCCACCGGTAACCTTCGCGGCGAAACGCCAGCACCGCGTTCGGGCCGGCATCGACAGTCCCATGAATGCGTCGCGTGAAATGGACGCCCAGAAATGGATAACGCGGATCTGGCACTGGATAAATCAGCCCGCGCACCAAACTCTGCCGTGGTGACGCCAGGTCGTAATACTCCCCGCGGAAGGGCACGATCATGATTCCCGGATCGTCTCCCGCCATTCGCGCGACGCGGTCGCTGTATAACCCCGCACAATTCACGACATACCGCGCGGAAAAATCTCCCGCAAGCGTGCGCAGGATCACCTCTCGTGCACTGCCGGATTTAGCTGCTCGATCCGATCCAAAACCGACGACGCCAGCCTGAGCGCGAACCTCGACGCCTCGCGCAGCCGCAATCTCGGCGTACTTCGCCGCCACCATTGCATAGTCCGTGATCCCTGTCGATGGCACATGGATCGCTCTCAAACCTCCAGCATGCGGTTCGATTTCGAGCATGGCTTCGCGCGCCAGCACCCTTAGACCTTGCAGTCCGTTCGCGACGCCACGCGCGAGTAGATCGTCGAGTCTCGTCGACTCCTCCGGGGTCAGAGCAACGATCAGCTTTCCGCAGATCTCGTGTGGGATCCCGTGACGCGCACAGAACTCCACCATCTCGCGCGCTCCGGCCACACACAGCCGCGCCTTCAGCGATCCGGGTTTGTAATAGATTCCGCTGTGGATCACTCCGCTGTTGTGGCCTGTCTGATGGCGAGCGACTCCCGCTTCTTTTTCAAGAACGACGACGCGCAGTCGTGGGAATTGTTCCGAAGCCTGCATGGCGAAGGAAAGACCAACAATGCCTCCGCCAATTACTGCGATGTCATATGTCATGATTCGTGCGGGAGTGCTCGCGTTCACGGTACATTCCAAGCAGACCCCAGAAGATGATCCTATCTCAGGGGTTTAGTCTGCTGTTTAGTAAGCGGGGAACATCTGTGATCGGGAGTGACAGAGACGGCTTACGACTACTGCACAACCAGCGTAACGACATCGCCATGGGACGCGCCGCCTGCCTCAGTAGCGGTCACCGTGATCTGTGAAGTGCCGGGTGGAGTTACGCCGCCTCCGCCACCACCGCCCGCGACCGCGCCACAGGAGATGGTCGCGAGCAATGCGATTCCGAGAAGAATCATCCAGCAGAGACGCGGCTTGCACCGACCGAGGCCGAGTCCGAAAATCCCCACTATTCCGAATGAAAGCATGAAGTATGGTCGGCTGCTTGGGAATGTGCCAGCCATTCGGCCAGCGGAACTCGGACCTGTCGTCGACACAGTAACCGTAACAGGAGTCGTCACGGAGCCCGCGACGATCGACGACGGAACAAACGCGCAGGTGGACAGCTGGGGAAGTCCTGAGCACGCGAAGCCAACCGTGGAAGAGAATGTACCGCTTCCGGGCTCTGCCGAAAACGAATAGTTCGCGCTCTGTCCGGCGGAAACCACAACTGAAGTTCCGCCTGTGTCGGTCCAGGTAAAGTCTGTGCCCACCGTCAGCGTCTCGGTCGCGGTTGCGTGGGTGCGGGTTCCATCCGTTCCCAGAAGGGTGAAGCTAAATACTCCTGTCGTCGCACTTGCCAGCGTCACCGCAAAGACAGCTCCGTTCGGAGTTGGCGTGACGGTCGAGGGAGTGATGCTGCATGTGGCTGGCGCTCCGGCGGAACAACTCAAATGCACGCTCGAGTTGTATCCGTTGAGCGCCGTCAGTGTCCCGTTCCAAGTCACGTTCTGATTGACCAGCGTACTCGTCGGCGTCGCCACCACTGCGATTGCAAAATCCGGGGTTGGGCCGGTCACGGTCAAGCTGAAGGTCTGGGTCTTGGCAGCCGGTGCTCCCGTCGTCGTCGCCGAGATCGTTACTGTCGTCGGACCGCCAACGGGAGTTCCCGCTCCAGCGGTGACGGCCAATTGCACCGTCACGGGAGTCGAGGCCGTTGGACTGAGGGGTCCCGCGGGCGAGAATACGCAAGCCGCTCCCGCAGGAAGACCGGACGGACAAGTGAGGGCAACCGTCCCCGCAAAGCTTCCCGCGGCGGTTACCTGAAATGTGCCCGGCGCCGATGTACCCCCAATGTCGACGCTCAGGGCGTTCGGGACGGGCGCGGTCAGGTCGAAATCCACAATATGAAGCGTAGCCGGCGCGTCGTGCGTGATTGAGTCTCCGTCCGTGCCAACCGCGTGCGCGTTGAAACTATAATCGCCGGCGGTTCCGCTGGCGTTGATCGCGTAGGCTGCGGTCGGAGTCACCCGCGCGGGTTGCGGAGTACAAGTCAAAGGCGCAACGCCGGTGCAAGTTAGATTCACGGAACTGGCGTATCCATTCTTGGCCGTCAGGGTGCCGTTGAATGTGGCAGTTTGCGTTGCGAAGATCGTTTGCGGAGAATTAGAAATCGTGTTGCTATAGTCCGGCGAAGTTACCAGTGCATAGTTCCAAATCCCGCGTCCGTAGGTCGAGGCCACCAGAGTCTTCGTGCCCGCGTTCGGATTGAACATCTGGAGCGCGGTGACCGGAGCGTCCGGCAGAAATCCCGAAGTGGTCGGACCTGGAGTTGGTCCCGCTTCGATCCATGAAGGTGTCGCTGTCGAACTCACGAACACGCCAACATCGGTGCCCGCGTAGATCAGTCCCGCTTGCGCGTCAACCAGCAGCGCGTTGACTGGGCAATCTGGCAAGCCGGTTCCGCTCCAGTCTGCCCAACTCGCGCCCGCATTGGTGGTCTTCCACACATGCGATGTCGGAAATTGCGGAGTGCTGAAGCCCATGATCCCCACGTAAGCGGTCTGACCTGTTGCGTCGGAAGGGTCGATCGCGACCGACGAAATTGCATAGCCATTGGGATTCACATTTTGGGTTTCATTTTGCGTTACATTGGCCATGGCCGTCGTGCCCGCATTCGTCGTAGACCACACCTCGCCTCCCGGCATTCCGCTGAGCGGCCCGTATCCATTCGTGACGGCGTAGACCACTGTGGAATTGCCATTTTCATCGGCGGGGCCGCTCGCGGCGAGCCCGTTCACCAGATTGATTTCATTACCTGTGCACGAACCCGTCCCCAGCGTGTCGAAATCGTTGCTCAGTTGCAGGGGTGCGCTTCCGCTCGTGCTGACCCTCCACACACGGCAGGTGCCGACGAGCAGCCAGCCGCTATTTTGCGGATCGAGAATGTAAGGAGTGTAGAAAGCGCCTTGATCTCCACCGAGAGTAGCTGAACTCACGACTTGGAAAAATCCTGCGTCGTTACAGTCGGTGCCGAGTTCACACTTCAAAATTGTGACGTAAGGATTCGACGCAAACCACTCACTCGGGTTCGCAGGGTTGATGGCACTGAATCCGCCATCGCCGCCAAGCGCATTCTGCCAGGTCGTGCTGCCGGTCGCGCTACTGGTTTTGGGAGAGCCGTTATCCTGTGTTCCGCCGAGCATAATGTCGGCGTCGGTCGGATGAATCGACAAACTGACAAATTCCGTCATTGAACCTAAACTCTGGGACCCTAAACTCTGGCTCAAACTGTCAAACTGATTCGTCCCGGTACAGCTTCCCGCATTCAGATCAGAGTAGCCATCGAGCGTGCGACTGATTCCCCCGTCGTGTGCGAAGTAGCCTACGGCCTTGCTGCTCGCTACGAGAAAGGCAATGCCGTGCTGGTCGGGATGCACGTGAGCGGGCGCGCCGAGCGGCCCCGGGTTGCATCCATAGACGTGCGTCAGATTGATCCAATCGCCCTGTGAACAAGTCGTTCCCCCTTCCAGCGTGCACTTGTAAAGGTTGACCGCGCCTGCGTAGATGTCGGTTCCGGGACCATCAGGGATTGCGGCGAGATCGAGGTTGTACCAACCTTGTTCGACGCCGCATCCGCTGTCTGGGCCGAACGCGCTGTCGCCGCAATTGGTGATGCCATTGTCGGGAATCTGGGTCCAACTCGTTCCACCATTCAGCGTCTTCCAGATGCCCTCGTCGACGGGCGCTGGATTGCCGTTGTCATCTGGTTGGACATCGACGACCCATGTATACATCTCGTTGCGTCCCGGAACCACGGCGAACTCGCCGCGATAAATCAGACAGCTGCTGGCGTTCGATCCGGTGGGGCAGACGCCCGACACTGTGCCGGCGGTTGGTTGCGTGGCGAGCGGCGTAAAGGTTTGGCCGTCGGTCGAGGAGTAGAGGCCGTGCCGTCGAATCCATGCGTAGAACGTTCCGCCCGATCCGGCCTTCGGGTCGTAGAGCACGGAGGTGACGGAGGCGGGAATTGCGCCGTCCGATAGCACGACTCGGTTCCATGTCGCGCCGGCGTCGAGTGAAGAGTAGAGTCCGCGTGCGGTTGAATTGGCATCTTCTTCCAGCCCGAGATCGAGACCGTTGTCTCCGGCTGTTCCGGCCACGACTACGCTCGGATTTGACGTGCTGAATGCAATCTTGCTGAAGCCGATGCCCAGAAAAGACTGGCCGCTTGCCGCACTCGTGATCTGGGTCCAAGTCACGCCTCCGTCGGTGGAGCGCAAAATTCCCAGACCGTAGTAGGAGTCGCCTGAACTGTTTGTTTCTCCGGTTCCGACCAGAATCACGTTGCTGTTCCGAGGCTGCAAGGCAATCGCGCCGACTGCCAGAGTCGGCTGGTCGTCGATCAGGGGCGACCAGGTAACCGAGGCTGGATTGGAACTAAGACTCCCGGCGTTGGTTGATCTCCAGAGTCCGCCATAGGCTCCGCCCAGCAATACGGTGTTGCCCGCGGCATCCGCGGGATCGATCAGGACTGAGGTGGCGCGCCCCGAAACCCAGTTGTAATCCTGTTGGCCGTCGCCGGTGGCGTCGGAAGCGAGCGGAGCGGGGCCGGCCGAGGTCCAGGCGATCGAAGTCGAGGGCGCGGATAACGGAGCCGATTTGCGTGCTGCGGCGCGTTGTTCCCGAAAAGCCATCTTCTGCCGATAAGCGCGATATCGCAGCGCCGCCGCGGACTCTCCTGGAGGCGCGCTCCGTCCTCGGAGATTCCAGTTCGAATTCAGCTGATCTCGGAGATAGGGACGATTTTCCTGGCGTTCTTGAGCGGAAGAATGCGTCTTCTTATCTGGCTCTTGAGCGGCGGTGACTATTGAGAAACCTGTGCCGAAGACGAGCACCAGAAGAAAGGAACGAAGGAAGAGCACAAAACTCGAAGAGCGAGGATTCCGGCTGGACATGGTGAAAATGCAACTCGGCGCCGCGAGAGGGAGCGGCGCGGCGAACTATCCGAGTCTCACCGATTAAAGGAAGATTTCCACGTCCACGAAAGTCTCCCCTTCGTTGGTGGATCAAGTGAACCGTGAGGGATCAGGTCGGGGATCAGCCACCGGCCTAAACGGCCCACATCCGATATACTATTCAAGCCATGTCGGTGATCAAAAACATCGGAGCCATCGCTCAGGGGATGACCATCACCTTTAAGGAGATGTTTCAGCCCACGATCGTCGAGAACTATCCGGACGGTCCCGGCCCAACGAAAGGCGCAATGTTTCAGGAGCGCTTTCGCGGCATGCACGTTCTGCAGCGCGATGAAAATGGGCTGGAGAAGTGCGTGGCCTGCTTTCTTTGCGCGGCGGCTTGCCCGGCGAATTGCATTTACATCGAAGCCGCGGAAAACACGGAGCAGAAGAGAGTTTCGGGCGCCGAACGCTACGCCGAGGTTTATAACATCGACTATAATCGATGTATCTTCTGCGGTTATTGCGTGGAGGCTTGCCCGACCGACGCGATTACACACGGCCACGGATTCGAGCTGGCCAGTTTCAACGCCAGCAATCTGATTTACCGCAAAGAGCAGATGTTGGCGCCGGCCCCGGCTCATATGGGAGCCAATCAGGTATTTGCGCAATCGGAAACGGATGCCGGCGTGAAGGGATAACGAAGTTTTGGATTCTTTACCAAACGCCGGTCCCCCATCGGGACCGGCGTTGTCGTATAGGGAGATTGGTTTTCGCTAGCGACTAAGACTAACGATCCACGAACTGAGGAACGGATTACGGAGACAAGATGACAACCGCTCACCAACATCCTCTGCAAAAGATTCTCGAATCGCGGATCGCCATCATTGATGGAGCGATGGGCACGACCATCCGCACCTACGGGATGAAGGAATCGGATATCCGCGGCGAGCGCTTCAAGGATTCGAAGAAGGACTTGCTTAACAACGGCGATCTATTCTCGTTGACGCAGCCGAAGATGATTGGCGACATCCATCGCCGGTTTTTGGAAGCCGGGGCGGACATCATCGAAACGAATACGTTCGGCGCGACCAGCATCACGCAGAGCGAGTTTTTCGTGGACGATCCGCGCGAACATGGTGGCCGCAAAGACCCCGAGTTCTACCAGAAGATCATCGACGATTCGTTTCTTGGCGACCTGGCTTTCGAAATCAATGAGAAGTCCGGGCAACAGTGCCGCGAGTGGGCTGATCGCGTCGCGAGCGCGACCGGACGCCAGCGGTTCGTGGCGGGCGCGATTGGGCCTCTGACCGTGTCTCTGTCGAACTCGCCGGATGCCGATGACGCTGGCTTCCGCGTGGTCACTTTCGATCAGGTCAAGACTGCGTATGCGCAGCAGGTGCGGGGCCTCATTGCCGGTGGCGTAGACCTGCTGCTGGTCGAGACCATCTTCGATTCGCTCAACGCCAAGGCGGCGTTGGTCGCCATCCGCGAAGTGTTTGATGAGGATGGCAAGAACCTTCCGGTGATGATCTCGGCTGCTGTGGGACGAGGAGGCGAGACGATGATCTCGGCGCAGACCACCGAGGCGTTCTGGAACGCGGTGTCGCACGTGAAGCCGCTGTCGGTGGGGCTCAATTGCTCTCTCGGCCCCGATCTGATGTATCCGTTTCTGAGTGATCTCTCGGAAAAAGCCGACGTTGCGATCTCCTGCTATCCAAACGCCGGTTTGCCGAACCCGCTGTCGCCGACCGGATTTGATCTCGAACCGGCAGACATGGCGCGCTATCTCGGCGACTTCGCCCGCGGCGGGCTGATCAACATTGCCGGCGGCTGCTGCGGAAATACGCCCGAGCACATCGCGGCGATTGCGAAAGCGCTCGACGGACTGCCTCCGCGAGAACTGAGGGTAGCGGCGGGAGCGGCGCGGTGACCTTGGACACAACCCAGAACGCAATCGATGTTGAGAACGATCGGGAGGGTTCCGAAACGCGACCTCTGCGCCTGTCGGGATCTCAGCCGTTCACGCAACAACCCGGCGTCTACATCATGATCGGCGAGCGGACCAATGTGGCTGGTTCGCCAAAGTTCGCCAAGCTGGTTAAGCAAGGAAAATTTGAGGAGGCGGTCAGCATCGCCCGGCAGCAAGTCGAGAATGGCGCCAATGTGCTCGACATCTGCATGGATGAGGGCATGATCGACGGCGTCGCGGCGATGACTCGCTTCCTGCAACTGCTGGGCAGCGAACCTGAAGTTGCCAAGGTTCCCTTCATGATCGATTCCTCGAAGTGGGAGGTTATCGAGGCCGGGCTGAAATGTCTGCAAGGGAAGGGAATCGTCAATTCAATTTCTCTGAAAGAGGGTGAAGAGAAATTTCGCCGGAACGCAGCCACGGTCCATAAGTACGGTGCTGCCGTCGTGGTCATGGCCTTCGATGAGAAAGGTCAAGCGGCAACTTATGACGAGAAGATCCGCATATGCGAACGGGCATATCGAATCCTCGTCGATGAGGTAGATTTTCCGCCCGAAGATATCATCTTCGATCCGAACATCCTCACCGTGGCCACAGGCATGGAGGAGCACAACAACTACGCCGTGGATTACATCAACGCCACGCGCTGGATCAAGGCCAACCTGCCGCACGCGAAGGTGAGCGGCGGAGTTTCTAACATCTCGTTCAGCTTTCGCGGCAACAATAAGGTCCGCGAGGCCATGCACTCGGCGTTTCTCTATCACGCCATTGCCGCGGGCATGGACATGGGGATCGTCAATGCCGGAATGCTCGAGGTGTACGAAGAGATTGACCCCGAGCTGAAGGAACTCGTGGAGGATGTGCTGCTGAATCGCCGTCCCGAAGCGACCGAGCGGCTGGTCGAGTTTGGCGAAACGCTCAAGAATGAGGGATCGGTAGTCAGCGAGAAGAAGGCCGAGGAGTGGCGGCATGGCACCGTCGAGGAGCGTCTTTCGCACGCGTTGGTCAAAGGCATTGATACGTACATAGAAATTGATGCGGAAGAAGCTCGCGTCAAGCTGGGCCGGCCTCTGCTTGTCATCGAAGGGCCGTTGATGGCCGGCATGAGTGTGGTCGGAGATTTATTCGGAGCGGGCAAGATGTTCTTGCCCCAGGTAGTGAAGTCGGCTCGCGTGATGAAAAAGGCCGTGGCGCACTTGACACCGTTCATGGAGGCGGAGAAAGCGTCGATGGTTGCGGCCGGCGAAGTGGTGAAAACTCAGGGCAAAATCCTGCTCGCAACCGTAAAGGGAGACGTTCATGATATCGGCAAGAATATCGTCGGTGTTGTGCTCGCCTGTAACAACTACGATGTGATCGATCTCGGCGTCATGGTCTCGTGCGAGAAGATTCTCGAACGTGCCAAGGCGGAGAAGGCGGACGTGATCGGCCTGAGCGGTCTGATTACTCCGTCACTTGACGAGATGGTGCACGTCGCCCGCGAGATGGAGCGCCAGCATTTCAAATTGCCGTTGCTTATCGGCGGAGCGACCACCAGCCGGGCCCATACCGCGGTCAAGATTGCGCAGAATTATAGTGAGCCAGTGATCCATGTACTCGATGCCAGCCGGGCGGTACCAGTGACCAGCAGCCTTTTGAGCGAGGACGGCAAGGCGGCGTTCGTGGCTCAGGTTCGCGCGGATTATGACGCTCTACGGAAGGCGCACTCGTCTCCGCGGCAGAAAGGAGTGTCGCTTGCTGTCGCGCGCAGTCGGCGAACTCCAATCGCGTGGCGCGCTGGAGACATTCCGCAACCGGAGTTTACCGGTGTGCGAGTTTTAAAAGATTTCCCTTTGACGACGCTCCGCGAATTTATCGACTGGACGCCGTTCTTCCATACTTGGGAATTGAAAGGTGTCTACCCTCGTATTCTTGAGGACGAGAAGCAGGGTGCGCAGGCGCGGCAGATCTTCGCCGAGGCCAACCACCTGCTGGATTCGATCATTGAGAAGAAGCTGATCACGGCACGCGGCGTCTACGGATTCTTTCCCGCCCACAGTGCGGGTGACGATATCGAGTTGTACACGGATTGCAAGCGCGACAGGGTGCTTGAGCGATTCCACTTTCTCCGTCAGCAAGCAAACCGCGAAGGCAGTGAGCCGTGCCGGTCGCTCGCCGACTTCATTGCGCCGAAGGAAACAGGACTCCGTGATCACGTTGGAGCGTTCGCCGTAACCAGTGGCATCGGCCTGAAAGAATTGTGCGACCGCTTCAAAGCCGAGAACGACGACTACAACGCGATCATGGCGGAAGCCATCGCCGATAGGCTGGCGGAAGCCTTTGCCGAATGCCTCCACAAGCGCGTGCGCGAAGAATGGGGTTACGGGCGCGAGGAAGGACTGAGCAATGCGGAACTCATTCACGAAAAATATCGCGGCATCCGGCCGGCTGCGGGTTACCCGGCATGTCCCGATCATACGGAGAAGGGCACACTCTGGCGGCTGCTCGACGTGCAGGCGAACACCGGAATGCAGATTACTGAGTCATTCGCAATGTGGCCGGGCTCGAGCGTGAGCGGTCTCTACTTCGCTCATCCGCAGTCGCGCTATTTCAGTCTGGGCAAGATCGAACGGGACCAGGTCGCCGATTATCACGAACGGAAAGCCATGAGCATCGCCGAGGTTGAGCGGTGGCTTGGCCCCAACCTGAACTATGACCCTGCGGAATAAATGCGAGCGCTCGCCGCGCGAATCCATGCTTGCACGCTGACAACCTCAAGTGACCTGTCGTCAATTAGTGAGTCCCGTATTTCAACAACCATCAGTCGAGTTTATGCCCGGTGATTAAGGTCATTAACCACGCAACCACAGCCCACGCACCGGGCAATGCGGTGAGAATTACTGAGAAGACCACCCCCGCTTTATAAAGACCGACTCGCGGACGGCTCTGAGACGAAAGGGTATCCGCGATCCAACCAAGAGTGTAACAAGCGTTCGCAAACATAGCGTATATGGCAGGCCCGAAGATCATGGCTAACGGTTCCTCAAAATCCTCGCCCGGTTTAACCGCTGCTGAGCCCGCAATCAACACAAGGAACCATGTGATGACGCCGACCACACCGACGTAAACATTAAAATGCAGCCGACGTGCTTCCCACCACCGCACGATGTCGCTGCCACTGAATTCTGCCGCATCTTGTGTTGGCCAGCTAAAGAGCGATTCCATCGCCTACTCCCAAGTAAATCCTAACGCATCGGTCACTTGCTTCAATCGGATGATTTCACCAACTAGACAGTGCCGTCCTACGGAATGTAGACGGTGGCCAGCAAAGTATTGTTCACTGAGGACAGGTTAGTGGATGCGAACCGGTTGCGCATAGAGCTGTGCGGTGCTTGACCCTCGTATTCCAAATGACTATAATGACCATGATGACTATAATAGGCTGAGCGGAGGTTCGTGTGGCGGATCATGCATGGAGCGTGGCGGAAGCCAAGGCCAAGTTCAGCGAAGTGATTGAAAAGGCGAACTCCGAGGGACCGCAGACCATTACTCGCAACGGCCGACGTGCTGCTGTACTGGTGGCGGTTGAAGAGTGGGAGCGGAGAACGAAACGACAGGGGACTCTGGCTGATTTTTTTGCCGCCTCTCCACTGCGCGGTTCCGGAATTAAGATTGATCGCCTGCCCATGCGTTTGCGCAAAGTTGACCTGCGCGAGGACGACTAGATCTGCATCGTGAGTTTCTTACTCGATACCAACGTAGTTTCGGAGTGGCTCAAACCCCGGCCCAATCCGGGAGTGGTTTCATGGCTGGACGTAGCCGACGAGAACCAGACGTTTCTGAGCGTGGTGACCATCACGGAACTACGATATGGCATCGAGCGCTTGCCGACGGGCGCCCGGAAACAGCGGCTCGATCACTGGCTGCACCGAGATCTGCTCACTCGTTTTGAAGCGCGAATCCTTCCCGTGGACCTTGCCATCTCGGATGAGTGCGGGCGGCTGGTAGCGCGCAGCGAAGCAGTTGGGCGCGCCATTGAGGCGCGGGATGCATTCATCGCAGCCACCGCCGAGGTCTACGGCCTGACCCTGGTGACACGCAACGTTGCGCACTTTCAGCCGGCGGTAAAAGCCTTATTCAACCCCTGGACGCAATGAGGTCGAGGTCGACATTCTTACGTGTCGGCCCGACCGTACTCTCCACGGTACGATATCGCACACTGTGAAGGCTCCGGAAGGAGTAGAGTAAAGAGGTCTCTTCTAGCATCTCTCCGTCGCAACCTACCTGACGGCCCCTTGCGAAAAATTGACAGCGCTACGCTGTGCAAGGAGCCGCCATGGCTGTCAAATTCCGTCCACCCTCGAAGTCCGCCACGACCACACGAACCGTTGGTGTTGATGGCCACCCGGTTCACAACGATATATTGCTGGCTATACCAGCGAAGGAACGTGAGCTGCTGTATCCGAAACTGGAACTGGTTCGTCTGAACACTCACCACGTCTTACACGAGCCGGGCGATTCACTGAAGTCGGCTTATTTCTGCAATAGCGGGCTGATTTCGATCCTTAGTGTTTTCCCGGACGGCAAAAGCGTGGAAGTTGGTCTGGTCGGCAAGGAAGGTTTCATCGGAGTGCCGCTGGTAGCTGGATTTCGAACCGCTCCCACGCGAGCGATCGCACAGATTGAGGCGTCCGCGTTTCGCATTGATGCCGAAACATTGATGGGACTTTTGCGGCAGTGCGTCAAACTAGAACGAAAGCTCCAGCAGTTTTCGCAAATCATGGCGATGCAGGTGACGCAGATCGCGGCTTGCAACCGGCTGCATGAGGTCAACGAGAGGCTCGCCCGGTGGCTGCTCATGAGCGCGGACCGTATCGGATCGAATTCCGTACCACTGACACAGGAATTCCTGGCCCAAATGCTTGGCACTCGACGCTCGAGCGTCACGGTGGCAGCGGGCATGTTACAAAAGGCGGGACTCATCACGCACAGTCGCGGAGACGTGAAAATCGTCGACCGTCGACAGCTGGAAGAGGCCGCTTGCGAGTGTTACGCCATCATGACGCAGCAGATCAAAGAATGGCAGGGCGAAGCGAACTAATCGACAGCCAGGTCTTGTGCGCGCCAGCGCACATTCAGTAGTGAGCCGCCGTACCGACACATTGCTGGCTTGAGCGTAAGTTGCAGCCAAGCGAGCAAATCCATGTTGAATCGAATCACCCCTCGCGTCGGAGTGGAATCGATCGTGTCAGACGCCGACCTCATCGATCTCGGTGATAATCGACATCTGCTCACCTGCCCGCACTGCAAGAAGCAGACCGCGCACCGCCACGCGGGAAGCGTCATCCTCTTTGCCACCACGAAATGCGAGCATTGCGGCCAGGAATTTGTCGTCGCCATGAACGAACCGCGCACATAAGCGCACCGTCAGATCGACTTCAACCAAGAACTGGAATTAGAAATCAAACCTCTTCAGGCGGCAGCGGCCCTTCGTCGCCGGAACCATTCGTTACACTAGCGCAGCGCATTTCATTTTGACTCTGGAGTTAGCGTTGGCGAGAATGGCTAATATTTGGGCGGGCGCGGGTAACTTGAACCTTACAACTTGGAGAGGAAAATTATGACGAAGGCGATTATGGTGTCAGTTATTTCTGCTTGTCTCTCTTTTGCAGCCGGAATCGCGGTAGCCGAAAGAGTTCACGACTGGCACGATCTGGATGCGGTCCATGCCCACGTAATGGAAGCGATCGGTGAACTGGATCGCGCTCGCGCTGCCAACCACTACGACATGAAAGGCCACGGCGCGAAAGCGGAAGAGCATCTGCATGCCGCCGAGCACGAACTGCACGAAGCCGTCGAGACCATGAGGGCAGAGCGCTAGGTCGTAGGCGAATCCACTGAGACATAGGGCAGTGAACAACAGTTTCCCGCATTACACGTGCAGGCCCTTCGGCCTGCATTTTTTTGTTGCGAGCACCCTCCGTGGAGCCGGAGGGTGCTTGTGAGCGAGTGTCTCGGAGGGGATTTGACGGTGCGAGACTGGTCAGGCGAGAACCGAAATGGGTGCGCCAATCTGCGGCCCCCCAGAGGATCCGCTGATCGCGGGAATCGGCGCCCCGACCGGCGGCAGCGTGAATCGGCCACCTCCGACCTGAATGGGAGGCTCCGTCACCCGCGAGTTCGACCCTAAGGAACCGGTCGAACCGATCGAGCCCGTCGAACCGGTCGAGCCAGTCGAGCCCTCGTCCTTTAAGTGATGATTACGAAGCTGGTGAAAGCCATTGGTTCGACCCGCGCCTCCTTGCCCCTGCAGGTCTTTCTGCAAAGTGGCGAAGTCCGTCTGCGCGGCGGAAAGATTGCCCGACTGTAGATCCTTGCTAAGTTGTTGGAAGTCCGCTTGAAACGGGGTTTGGGTGGGACGGGCTTGGGTAGCGGAATTGAGGAGACTGCTTGAAACCGCGGAAATGGACATGGTTGTACCTCAGTGCAAGATTTGAAGATCAGTCGGCGGGAATTGCTCCAGCGGAAAATGTCACTGGCCGCCGGGGAAATTCGGCGCGAACCATTTCTACAAAAGCAAACTCGATTCCAATCGTCGAGGGGATGTCCAGAGGGGCGACATTCAAGCGTTTGGTTGGGCTTGGCGGAGGTTTGCGCTTGCGTACCCGAGGATGGCGGCCGCTGATCGGCAATGGATGCCGCGCGAACCGGGCAACGTCTGCCGGGAAACCCGGCGCGGCGTAATTGACCGGGCTGAGCGTCGAGGTGTAGCCGGGCGAAGTTACTTCTGGGCGTCGGCAGTCTTGGCGTCCGCGGTTTGAGCGTCGGCGCGAGCGGACATGGAAACCACGACATAGTCGCGCTCTTTGGCAGACTCTCCAGCGCGCAGCTTGACGTAGTTCTTTTCAAGCTGGAACTCCGCCTTGGCACCGACTTGGAGAAGGGTTGGGTGTTTATCGTCTTTCGGGCGAATGTGGTAATTGATGCGGTCGGTCTGCAAAACATATTCCTGGCACAGCAAGGTGTGCGTCTTTTGATGTTTGTCTTTCTGGTCCGTCCCGCAATTGACGGAGTCCATCTGCAAAATGGTGCCAGACTGAGGGCCTTGATGGTCGCGGGCATGGGCGAGAGAGGTGCAGACCAAACCGGCGCAAATCACGGCGAAACACGCAATTCGTTTCATAAGTCTCCTCGGTGTTGAAAATTAATTAGACTGCTTTTGCCAATGACAGGAAATGTTACGAAGGTATCGAGCCAAGCGGCGTCGAGCCGCTACCCCTACTTGAAAGCAAGTTAAGAATCGGTACACTTGTCCGCATGGCACGTAAATTCAAGGACTTGACGGAACGCGAGATTCTGGCGCTGGCGGTTTCGCTGGAAGAAGAAGATGGCCGGGTATTTGCCGATTTTGCCGAGGGGCTGCGCGAAACGTACCCGGCGACGGCGAAATTGTTTGATGACATGGGCGCTGAGGAGTCCGAGCACCGCGCCATGCTGATCGAAACCTACCGTGCTCGATTCGGGGAACACATCCCGCTGATCAGGCGCGATGATGTGAAGGGTTTCGCGCCGCGTAAATCCTATTGGCTGGCGCGCCCCTTGAAAATCGCCGACGTCCGCAAACAGGCGGAATTGATGGAGCTGGAGACACGGCGGTTTTATCAGAAAGCGATCGAACAAGTGACGGATGCGGGCATCCGGAAACTGCTGGGCGATCTGGAGGAAATGGAGCGGAAGCATCAAACCACCGCCGGCGCGATGCAGGAAAACATTCCCCAATCAGTTAAAAAGACCGAGGAAGAGGCGCAACGGCGTCTGTTTGTACTTCAAATCGTGCAACCGGGCCTTGCAGGTTTGATGGATGGCTCCGTGTCGACGCTGGCTCCGGTATTTGCGGCGGCATTTGCGACGAAGAGCAGCCACGATGCATTTCTGGTCGGTCTCGCGGCTTCGATTGGAGCCGGCATCTCGATGGCGTTCGCCGAGGCGCTCTCAGACGACGGCTCGATGACCGGACGCGGTCGTCCGGCGTTGCGCGGCGCGGTGACTGGATTGATGACGGCAGCCGGGGGGATCGGCCACACATTGCCATTCCTTCTGAAAGACTTTCACGTCGCACTGGTGGCTGCCGTGATTGTTGTAGCCGTGGAATTGGCGATCATCGCATGGGTGCGCAACCGCTATATGGATACTCCGTTGCTTTCGGCGGCCTTTCAGGTCGTCGTCGGCGGAGTTCTGGTGTTCGCGGTCGGGATTTGGATTGGCAGCTCGTGATCGCAGCTCGTGCGTGATCAGCGGTTCGCGATCGACGGTTCCTGATAAATGGATGATTCTGGAGCGGGTAGAGCAGTTCTTCGTCTGAACGCGATTCCTGTCGGCTTGCTATAATCTTTGTTCTTGTTCTCACACTCTGCTCTCACATTCCTGTGCTTGCAGTGCGTTTTGTTTGCATCCAAGTGTTTATCCCATATGAGGTTGGAGTCCCAGGTTTGAAAAGAGTCCTGATCCTGCTATTTTCCCTGCTGCCCGCCGCTCTGGTGTTGGTGAGCTGCGGTTACAATGCTTCAGGCACCGGCACCACAGGCAGCGGGCTTAAATACCGCGTTTTTATTTCGAACCAGGTGTCGGCCGGCACGGGGACCGCTGGCGTCTACATTCTCAACGCGCAAATCGACGAGAAGCCAAACATCGGGGCGATTTCGGCTGGAAACGCCCCGGGGATGATGGTTCTCACTCCCACCAAGGGCCAGACTCTGGTTTTCAGCAGCCTTGGAACCCAGTTCTCCGATAACCAGCTGACGTTTATTAATAACGCAAGCGAAAGCGCCTCGGGCCACCTGACTTTGCCGGGTTTCACAGAGAGCATAATCGTATCCCCTGACAGCTCCACCGCTTACGCTGCCGTACCGACCGCTGCGGTGATTGGGCAATCTCCGGGGGCTGTGAAAGTGATGGGGCTCAGCAGCGCGAGTTTCGCCGGGGAAGTCGATATCCCGGCAATCCACTATTTGTCGATCAACAACGGCGGCAGCCGAATTTTAGGGTTCACCGATGTTCTGTCAACGCTCGGGGCGCCATGCGTGCAGACACCGAGCTACCTGTTTGTGATCACACCGACCCTGGTGGGGAATCAGCCCTGTCCGGCTGTGCCACTTCCGGGCATCAATTTTCCTTTTGACCACCCCGTCGCTGCATTTTTCAGCGGCGACGATACGACCGCCTACGTCATCAACTGCGGTCCCGAGTGTGGTGGGGTGCAATCAAGCGTTCAGAAACTTGAGATGACGCCGTCGCAGTGCTTGCCTGACGGAGCGTGTCAGCCGGTCCCGGTGACCGCGGCCAGCGAGGCTCTGATGGTCGGATCCACGATGTACCTGGCAGGTTCGTATGCGAATGCAGTTCTGCCGCAACAGCCTTGTCCGGGGCAAACTGCCTTTACGCCGACGTGTGGATCGCTGACGATTTTTGACCTTGGCAGCATGACCGCAACCACTTCTGGAATCGCCATCACAGACGGTTTTCATAACCGCATTGGGTTTGGGCCGAATGGACAGCTTTTCGTGGGCGCTCGCACGTGCACGCAAAATCCGGGTGTCAGCGGCTGTCTTTCCATCTACAACACGCTCTCGACAGCAGTGGGACCTGTGGCGCCGGGAGGAGTGCTGATTCCGCCAGCACCCGGCGACGTAACCGGCATTGAACCGATTGGGAAACGCAGCGTCGTCTACGTGGTTCAGGGAGGAAGTCTCTGGATCTATGACACTCTGACCGACGGACTGCAGACCATACAGAATAATCCAAATAATCCGGGGCAGGTCTTCGCTCTGGTCGGCGATTTCGCAGACGTCAAGCTGGTCGATTTCTAGAGAACTGGTTCTAGAGAAACTCTGATTCAGTCCGGCCCCAGCGAGGCGTAAGTCCGCTTCCCCTGGGGGCTGAAGCCCGCGCAGATTTCAGACGGACGCGACCCTGAAGGGCCGCTCTTCCACGGTAGTACGAACATTGGTATCGCGAACATTCCTGAGTGGGTATCGTGGGAAGGTCGCGACTTCCCCCTTGCCTTTTCAAAGCGGTTTAGAGACCTGCGAATTCCGTATAACGGCTCGCGCTTATTTCGGCTCGAGCGTCATGGCATGGGCGCGGTGTTTCTCGACCGCAGCCTCGGTAAACGGAAACGCGAAGGTCGAGCCTTCATACCAAGCAGACCACTGGTCCATGTAATACGGACTCAGGAATATCCCACTCTCGCCCGTAACCAGGTTCAACGTACTTTCGTCGAAGTTGGCGAAGTTCCATGTGGCACGCTCCGACGGTCCAAGCGAACGGTTCACCTGCTTCACCGTGTACGCGGCGCCGCTCAAGGGATGGCGTCCCGGTCCTGTGAAGCGCCCGATCAACGGAAGATGGTTGAGCACGAGATGATTGATCTCGACGGTATGACTGTCTCCCCACTTCCACTGATTCAGGTCGGCTGGAGCGCGAGTATCCTCCTTGGAGGGGCTCTGTGCCGACGATCCCGTCTGTTTCACGACGTTCTCAAGCGCGGCCGTCAGTACACTTTCGTAGTCCGAATATCCGGGAGGCAGCCAACGAGTCGGTTGCTTCGTCAGAACGTTTTCGAGCCAGACCGAAGACATCGACCAGCGATAGGTCTTCCAATTCAGATCACCATCAGGCCCTGAAGCCGCCGCACCTAGTTTCGGCTCGAGCAGCATTCTGGCCAGTTCCTGGCGCGCCTTTGTCTCAATGGTGGGTGCGGCGGAATCGGCGGACATGCGGCCGTCCCAATCCCTGAGAATTTCGGCCGCTCGCTTCGCGCGGTCGGATGCCCCGTTCGCGTGGTCAATCGCGTAGACGAATTTATCGGCGCAGAAACGGTCGAAGGTTGAAGACACATCCATCTGCAACGCCAGCATGTCGGCCGGCGCAAACTTCTTGCCTGATTCGAGCACGCGGTAGATGCGGTCGGTTCGCCACGGTGCGTCCCATTCCGTGCTGATCGAGTACTTGTAACCATCGGGAGTGATGCGGCCGTTTGCGGTCGCCAGAATTCCGGACGGCGGGTCGTAAACATGCGGCATCTCGTCGTAGGGAATCCAACCTTTCCACTCATGGGCGTCGTCGCTGCCGCTGACCGGCACACTGCCGTCGCCCGTTGTGCGGATGGGCACACGTCCGGTGGCCTGATAGCCGATGTGGCCGTCGACGTCGGCATACATCGCGTTCTGCCCGGGAGCGTAAAAATTCGAGAAGGCCTTGCGAAATTCGTTCCAGTTCTGGGCCGAGTTCACATCGAAGAAGACCAGACCTTCTCCGTCCTGGAGGGTCCAGCGCAAGGCAATCTTGCGGGTCTCCCCGGGAAGCAGTTCGGTGATGATCGGCCCGTGACGGGTTGTGACTACATCGAGCGTCACATCCGGCTGTCCTTTGACGTGAATCACTTCCTGCCGATGCTGCGGATCGACCCATCCTTTGGGAGTCTTGTATTGCCCCTGCGCGTTAAACTCTTCGATGAAATTGTCTTCCACCGTCGGTCCGACGTTGGTAAATCCCCAACCGATGCGCTGGTTGTGTCCGACGATGACGAAGGGAACTCCGGGCAGAGTCACTCCGGCGACGTCGAAGTTTGAGGACTTCGCCACCAGGTGCGCGGCAAACCAGAGATTGGGCATCTGGTGATCGATGTGCATGTCGTTCGACAGCAGCGGTTTTCCCGTGACCGTGTGCTGACCGGATACCACCCAGTCGTTCGATCCGGGGCGAGACAGGTAGGCTTCTTCGGAAAGAAATTCACGGGTGAGAAATGCGGGAGAAAGAAATTCACGAAGCGCTGATTGTTCCGAAAAATATGGGGCGGGTGACGCTGCAGGAGGCCGCGCTGAAGTCGTCCGGCTGGCACCGCCCTGAGGATCGACCTCTTCGTCATCATCATCATCTTCGTCGCTGTCCCCGCTCCTGGCGGCGGGCTCTTCGTCGATGCGCCGTATGTCGCTCGGCGGACGATCTCGCCACGAGGAATTTACGTAGAGGTCGGCCGTCAATTGCGGCCCGAGCTTGGCCAGTATCTTCTCTCGCTCGAAGGCATGGGCGTTGTTGTAGTGGTTCAGATTCTGCACCATGCGCGCGCCGACCAGCAGGGAATCGGTCACGGTCCACGGCTTCGGTGTGTATTTCAGCAGGCGGAATTCGAGCGGGAGCCGGTCGCGATGCGATTCGAGAAAGGCGTTGACTCCACGGGCGTATGCCGCAAAAAAGACGCGGTCACGGTCTGAGATCATTTTCTCCGACACTTCAGCCGCCGGCCGCAGACCGAGAATCCTCTGCTGGCGATCAATCTTTAGAGTGTCAGGACCGATGACTTCCGAAAGCTCACCTGCGGCCGCGCGCCGCATCATGTCCATCTGCCACAGGCGGTCTTGGGCGGTGACGTAGCCCTGCGCAAAAAACAAATCTTCGAGAGTGGCCGCTTCGATCGTCGGAAAGCCATGCCCGTCGCGAACGACACTCACCTTGGCTGAAATTCCGTGGATCGCGATGCTGCCGTCCAGTTGCGGCAAGGGTGAACGGGCGATCGCATAGAGCCACCAGATGCCGGCGATGAGCGCCAGCAGCACCAGACAAACCGCGTAGTACAAGATGCGGAGGGCGGGATTCGGTTTCCGCGTGTAGGAGAGCGGCGTTTCTGGCAGGGAAGTGGTCAAAGACATTACTCAAAGATTGTAGGGGCGTGTAACGCAAGTGACAACCGCGCGGCTTTGCAACATCGGAGGCCCGAGCCCGGGAGAGATCAAAAAATCTGCTTGAGAGTTGCAAGCGGATGCAGACATAACTTTCCCGGCCGAAGCCAACGAACTAGATGCAAGTATCGGCCTGTTAAGGGTTTACGACGAGATTCCCGCCGGGCCGCTGTTGGCGCTGCGATTGCGATAGTCTAAATGTTAAGAATGTCCATTATAGTAGTGGGCTATTATGTTTTAATCTGTGATCGCTTCTGCCGTCCCGCCGGACGGTGTGTGTAAAGGAGAGGTTCGATGGCAACCGACAAATCCTCAAACGCCGCGAAAGGATTATCGCTGTCTCTCGACACCTGGGCGGTAATTGTCGCGCTCTTGCTGGCGCTCGCGGTGAAATTCAGCATTCTTAAGAGCGTGCCCTGGTAGCGAAGTCGCCACGTCAATTGAGTAGCGAAGTCGCTTGTGTGCAAGTTAAATCGCTTGTCGATCGCTTATCTGTGGAGAAACAATTATGGCCTCGTCAACAACCGTGTCGCCGGTGGAGTCAGAGCAGCGGATCCCGAATGCGCTAAGCATCGTCCCCGGCGTCTTGCTGCTGGCTGGGATCGGATACGCTGCCAAGACTCTCGAGCGGACGATCAACACCTACGCGAAAGTCCACCAGTGGACGTTTCCTAACATCGAGTACGTGCTCTGGGCGATTCTGATCGGGCTGGTTATCTCGAACACTCTCACGATCCCCAAAGTCTTCGAGTCGGGCATAGCTACCTATGAGTTTTGGTTGAAGCTCGGCATCGTGTTGCTGGGCGCGCGGTTCGTTCTGGCGGATGTGCTGAAGCTCGGCGGCATCAGCCTGGCGCTGGTCGTCGTCGAAATCACACTCTCGCTGATTTTGATGACGGCGCTCGGGAAACTTTTCAAGCTGAAACCGAAGCTCACCTCGCTCCTCGCCGTGGGATCGTCGATCTGCGGCGTCTCTGCCATCATCGCCGCCAAGGGCGCGATTGATGCCGATGATGAGGATTCCTCGTTCGCCATCGCGGCGATTCTTGCACTTGGAGCGTTATCGCTCTTTACTTTTCCGGCGATCGCGCACTCGTTGCATATGAACGATGTTTCCTATGGCTTGTGGGCTGGCCTGGGGGTGGATAACACAGCCGAGGCAACCGCCGCTGGCGCTTTATATTCCGACGCGGCCGGCAAGGTCGCGGTGCTTGCGAAAACGGCACGCAACGCCATGATTGGTTTCGTTGTCCTTGGATATGCAATTTACTGGGCTGGGCAGGGTCAGGCGAAAACGGTGACGAACAAAGCCGTGTTCCTGTGGAACAAGTTTCCGAAGTTTATTCTGGGATTCCTCGCGATGTCGCTGCTGGTCGGGTTTCACACGTTCGACAAGGGACAGGTCGCTTCACTCGGGAATCTATCGAAATGGGCATTCCTGCTCACCTTCGCCGGCGTTGGCCTGCGCACGAACTTTCGCGAGATGTCGAAGCAGGGCTTGCGTCCGTTTGTCGTCGGCGCTCTCGGAGAAATCCTGATCGCGTGCCTGACGCTCGGTCTGGTGGTTGGAGCAAACCGCATTTGGGGACTGTGACCTCCCTTTGGCAGAACCAGATTTGGCGTCTCTATGTTTGGCGTAATTAGTCTTCCCCCAGTATCATGTTGACGACCCCAGGGCGCGCCTCGGCATAGCCGCTTCGCGCTCCAGCCAACATGCTGCAGAAACGAATCGACGATCAACCGACGATCTCGCGTGAGAATATCCGTGAAGCCGAAGGAATTTTTCTTCGGCACCTCAAACGCGTCGGTCTGAAGCAAACGGAACAGCGCAACGCCATCCTGCGCACTTTCCTCGAAACTCGCGAACATCTGTCGATCGACGAACTGCATCGTCTGGTAAAAAAAACTGACCCGCGCATCGGATTCACCACCGTCTACCGGACGCTGAAGCTACTGGCCGGCTGCGGCCTGGCGAGCGAAGTGGCTTTCCACGACGGCATTGCCCGTTACGAGCACCAGTACAACCGGCGCAGCCATCACCACATGGTGTGCACGGAGTGCGGCGCGTCGGTCGAATTTTTCTCCGAAGAAGTCGGGGAGATCGAGCGCGAGATTGGACGCAAGCACCGTTACCTAACGACCCGGCACACTTTCCAGATTTACGGCGTGTGCGAAGACTGCGGCGGCCGAAAAAACGGGGCGCGCCTTGTCTAGCTCTGGAAACTTTCCGGCCAATCCCGAGGAAACAGTCCCCGAGGAAACTCTTGAAGAGCTGACCTGCCCGGCTTGTGGCCGCGACATGCCCGCGGACGCGGCATACTGTCCCGATTGCCGCTGGCCGATGAAACCGCTCGCGCCGGCGCAGCGCGCGATTGCGGCAGCGGCCTATCTCCCGTTGATTCCGCCAGCGGTAATTTTGCTGCTGCCGGCATTTCGCCGCGATCGCTTCGTCCGCTTTCACGCGTGGCAAAGCCTCACGCTCTGGACTGTTTTCTTTCTTCTGACCATCTCCGCGCTTCTGCTGTCAAATGTCGCGGCCGCCATGCTCTTCCTGGTGCTTGGAATTCTGGTGTCGCTGGCCATGCTGTTCCTGTGGTTTGTTCTCTCGTTGAAAGCCTGGCAGGGTGAACGCTTCGAGCTGCCGCTGATTGGATTGCTGGCGGCGCGGATGACGTAGAAGGGTCTGAGGCGTCAGGTCTCGGATCTCCGGAACCAGCGACCTCGCTCCGCGATCTTGCTAGAATCATTGATTCACCATGCACTGCAGGAGAGTTCGCTCCATCGATGAATACAACCCAGCTTCAGCGCGTTAAGATCAGCGCCCTTGGCACCTACGTTCCGCCGCGTCTTCTTACCAATCCCGATCTCGAAAAGATGGTGGATACCAACGACGAATGGATCATGAGCCGGGTTGGTATCAAGGAGCGGCACATTGTCGACAAAGGTGTTGCGACGAGCGATCTCGCGGTGGAGGCCGCGAAGGCGGCATTGGCGCAGCGTGGGATTGAGGCGAGTGAACTCGATGCCATCATCGTTGCCACCGTCACGCCCGACATGTTGTTTCCCGCGACCGCGTGTCTGGTACAAGACAAACTTGGCGCCAAGGGAGTTTGGGGGTTCGATTTATCGGCGGGGTGCTCGCAGTTTGTCTACGCCTTGCAGGTTGGCGCCCAGTTTGTGGCGAGCGGGGCGCACAAGAAAGTCATGGTGATCGGAGCAGACGTCATGTCGTCGGTCATCGATTACACCGACCGCGCGACCTGCGTGCTCTTTGGCGATGGTGCGGGAGCGGTGATCCTGGAGCAGGCTGACGACTCGCTCGGCCTGATCGACTTTCTGCATGAGGTGGATGGTTCCGGCGGTTCTTCGCTCTACATGCCCGGCGGTGGGAGTTTGAATCCGCCTTCGCACGAAACCGTGGATAAGAAGATGCACTACGTTCATCAGGATGGAGCTGCGGTATTCAAGTTTGCGGTGCGGAAAATGTCGGAATTGTGCAACGATATTTTGACGCGCAACGGACTGACAGGATCGGACATCGATCTGATGGTCCCGCATCAGGCGAATTTGCGCATCATCAACGCCACCGCCGAGCGTCTGAAGCTTCCAGCGGAGAAGGTCGTGATCAACATCGACCACTACGGCAACACAACGGGAGCGACGATTCCGCTCGCGATGAGTACCGCGATAGCAGATGGACGGCTAAAGAAGGGCAGCTTAGTATTGCTCGCGGCGGTGGGCGCTGGATTTACAAGCGGCGCAACGCTGCTCAGGTGGGCCTACTAAAGCAGGTCGCAGTAAGCGGCTTTGGTTTTTCTGAGACCTGAGACCTAACACCTGAGACCTGATTACTTCTCTGCCATTGCTCCGACTAGAGACTCGAAAATCTTGAATCCGTCGACGCCGCCCAGTTCCGTTTCTGCGGCGCGTTCTGGGTGGGGCATCATACCCAGAACGTTGCGGCCGGGGCTGCAGATTCCGGCGATATTTTCTAGTGAGCCGTTGGGGTTCGATTCCTTCGTGATTTTGCCTTCCGCGTCGGAATAGCGGAACACGATGCGATTGTCGCGCTTCAACTCTTCAAGGGTCGATTCGTCGCAAAAGTAGTTGCCTTCCATGTGGCCAATCGGGATCGTCAAAACCTCGCCTTCACGGCACGTGTTCGTGAAGGGCGTGTCGTTGTTCTCTACTCTCATGTGGACTGGCTTGCAGACATATTTCAGACCGACGTTGCGCATCAGCGCTCCTGGCAGCAATCCAGCTTCGCAGAGAATTTGGAAGCCATTGCAGATGCCGAGGACTAGTCCTCCGCGGTCGGCGAACTTGCGGACGGATTCCATGACCGGCGAAAATTTCGCGATGGCCCCGGTGCGGAGATAGTCACCGAAAGCGAATCCTCCGGGGACGATGATGGCGTCACAGTTCTGGAGGTCGTGCGAATCGTGCCAGAGAAACGTGGCGGGCTGCTTGGCGACGTGCCCGACTGTCCAGTGAGCGTCGTGATCGCAATTCGAACCGGGGAAAATGATGACGCCAAATTTCATCAGAACCTCTTGGAAAGGGAATAATTGATAGTGACAAGGCCTGTCAGCAGGGTCAAGGAAAAAGTAAAGGCGCGACTGGAATGTGTCGCGCCTTGATTACAAGCTGTGCAGACCGCTTCACTACTGTGTCAAATTCGCGTGGTGCCGACTGTGATGCCAACGTGCGAAGTCTGTGACGGCGCCGGCGAATTTGAGGTCGGAGCTGTACTGTCCGGCGTAGCTTCGGGAGGCTGTACCGGGCCGTTGTCATAATTTGGAATATTGTTCGTAAAATCGTTGTTCGTACTATCGTTTGCAGTGTCGTCGGAATCGTTCGCTGATCCGGACACGCTCATGTTATTTGGGTCCTGATTGTTTTTAGGCCAGGAACCTGGGCGATACGGGGGCGGACTATTCGACCAGTCTTCGCTGTAATCCTGATAGCCGTCGTAGCCGGGGTAGTAGCCATAAGCGTACGGAGCGTACCAGTACGGGCTATACCAATACGGGTTGTACCACCAGGGATTCCATCCGAAGGCCCAGAATGGGTATCCGTAGCCGAAGCCGAACCCCCAACCGAAGCCCCAGCCAAATCCGAATCCTGACCGGAAACAACAGCCTCCTCGGAATCCGAATCCTGAGTGGAAGGATCCGCCGTGAAAGTTCGACGCGACTCCCAGCGAAGCTTCGCGGGATGACCCGAAACCGTGCCAACTGCCATTGGAATTTCCGGCGCTACGCGCGACGAGATTCGAGGAACCGGCCGACGCATGGGCCGAGGCGCTGTTGCCGAACGAATGCCACTGGCCATCGTTGATTGCGGGACGAATGTTGGACGAGCGGCTATCAGGCGCGCTTAGATTGCGGCCACTCTCGTTTGCAACGCCACGAGAGCTGCTGCCGGCACCGGATCGCGTTCCACCACGCATTTCGCCATAAGACCCGCCGCGCGATTCTCCGCCGCCCTCGCGGCCATATGCGCCACCGCCTTCGCGGCCATAGCTTCCGCCACCATAGCCCCCGCCGTGATAGCCTCCGCCACCACTGCTATGAAAGCCGCCTCCGCCACCGTGAGAACCGCCGCCTCCGCCGGAGTGACCTCCGCCTCCGCCGTGTTGGGCGATTGCGAATGGGGTTAAGGCCAGGGAAAGAAATGCGACGAGAGAACTACGACTGAAACGATTCACTATCTCCACCTCCCGTCGCAAAGCGACGAACGTGGCACGCCCTTATTGAGTTCGATTCTACGCCTATGCATTTGGTTGCGCATGGTTCCATGAGTGCCAATTGATCTCGAAAATCAGAACATTGTAGTTGCGGAACTGGCGAAGACGCGACCAGATGAAACACGCCTCCGGGGATTTCTTGCCTCCGGGTACCCCCCACCCCCCTTACCTCGGTATATTAGAATCAGGACTTTAGCGAAAAATTCTCGCCAAAATCTTCAAACCATGAGACTTACAGGCAAAGTCTTCAAGAATAAAGACTTATCGCTCCGAGACTCGGTCTCTCCGGGTCTATTCTGGGCACGGTGAGCCGAGTGTGGCAAGGATGAGGGCTTAGGTCAAGGGATTCTTACGGTTGGTAGTGCGTCAGTTGGAAGTCAAGCGTAAAGTACGCGCAATGTACTAATACTTTCACTAAGGTATCCGGTATTGTATAGTTGTTATCACGCAAGGAGCGGTTAATGGCAGACAGCACGGCGCACCCCAACGGCATTGATGAGTCCATGCGGCTAAGAACTGCCGTGCTCACGGCATTTACTCCCGGCCTCCCGGTCAGTCGTCTCGACTTGCTGGCCGGACGAGCACAACAGATCACTAAGGTTCTAGAGGCCGTAGTTTCGCCAGGGCAGCACGCCGCAATCTATGGGGAACGCGGAGTCGGCAAGAGCTCGTTAGCGAATCTTGTCTACGACATGGTATTTGCTTCAGGGCAACAGAACTACCTTCCAGTTCAGCTCAATTGCAGCGTATCGATGACGTTTACGGAAATTTGGCTGGAGATATTTCGACAATTGGAAGAGATGACTAAAACAAATGAGCTAATCATGTCTCTCCCTGAGCACAATCCCAATGGAGAAGACATCCGGAATATTCTTCGCAAAGTCACCCGCCCAAGCATCATTGTGATCGACGAATACGATCGGGTTGATGAATCAGTCGCCGTCGGCATGGCAGACACAATAAAGACCCTCTCCGACCGAAATGTTCCTACGACCCTTGTACTTGTTGGCGTTGCGGATTCTGTCGAACAACTCATTCGCGAGCACAGTTCCATCGACAGGGCGCTAATACAAATACCCATGCCGAGAATGTTGAGAGTTGAGTTGCTGGAACTCATCCAAAAGGGAATGGCACGTCTCCCTGAACTCACATTGGAGCAGGGACTAGATCAACGGATTGTTGATCTTTCGAAGGGCCTGCCGCATTTTACACATTTACTTGCGAAGCATTCCCTCCTCGCCGCGATTGACGCAGGTCGTCGCCATGTTACCCGGCATGACTATGAGACGGCTCTCAAGATTGCAACAGACGAAAAATCACAGAGCCTTGGAACTGCCTATAGGCGTGCTACTCATAGCGCCATGGAAAGTACTTTCGAAGAGGTTCTTCTAGCCTGTGCGCTTTCAACAGACGAACACGGACTATTTGGGGCCAAGGATGTGCGAATCCCCCTATCTAAAATATTGAAGAAACCAGTAAAAATCGAAGCCTACATCAGGCATTTAGACAAGTTTTCACAAGATGAGCGCGGGCCTGTTTTGAAAAAGGAAGGTAAGAAGCGCAGATTTCAGTACAGTTTCGTGGAACCGATGATGCAGCCTTATGTGCTAATGAAGGGTCTGGCGGATGGGAAAATCATCGAGGAACACCTGAATGTTCTTTCAGATGCTCCGACTTCGCCTTCCCTTTTTTCTCAGTCATTGAATGTTTCCGCCGAGCAGTAGCCGCTTTTTGTGCAATTATTCGCCGTTGAGTCGGCATGAGCGCAGCCGCTCTTGCGGGACCTCCCTTTTTACCGCTAGCCTGCCGCCCCGATGGACGACGCTTCGATTCGCTGATGGTATCCTCAGCTTCGCCGATAGCAATATCGAAGACCTGCTTGGCTAGCTGGGCGGGATCACGCGGACGTTTGGCCACGAAACGAGCATCGCATAGGTCGCGCCGTCGATCTACTCTCTGAGATTTCAAACTGAGGCACTACCTGACGCTTGTATGCGAGCGCTGAGGTTTGAGCCCCCCTATTACTACCCAAACGCAGCGCTGAAGCGCTGCGCCACCCAAATGCACACACATTTCGCGGACAGGAATGTCCGCGCCACACGGTTATTGACCGGCCACCTCGTTCCATAGGAACGATAATTCGTCGGCGGTGTCTGTAATTGCTTGCGTGACGGAAACGCCTCCGCTGTGGCCGCTGACGGTTTGATAGTGGAGGAGAATTGGGCGGTCGTTGACGTTGTCGGCTTGAACGAGTGCGGTCATCTTGCGCGCGTGGAGAGGGTCGACTCGGGTGTCGCTGTCTCCGGTGTTAAACATGATGGCGGGAAATTTCATTCCGGGCTTCACGTTGTGATACGGCGAGTATTTCAGCAGGTAAGGGAACTGGTCTTTATTGTCGGATGATCCGTATTCGGTCGTCCACCATTTGCCGACCAGGAAATTCTGGTAGCGGATCATGTCGAGCAGCGGGTAGCCGCACCAGATGGCTCCGAACATTTCCGGGTGTTGGGTCATGGCAGCGCCCATAAGCAGGCCGCCGTTCGAGCGTCCGCGAATTGCGAGACGATCGGTGCGAGTGTATTTTTCGTCGACCAGAAATTCAGCGGCAGAGAAGAAGTCGTCGAAAACATTCTGCTTGTGTTCAAACATTCCCGCCTGATGCCACTTCTCTCCGTACTCGCCGCCGCCGCGCAGGTTCGGCTGCGCGTAGAAGCCGCCCTGTTCCATCCACCAGGCGTATTCGGGGTTCCACGCTGGAGTCAGGTCCACGAGAAAGCCGCCGTAGGCAAACATGAGCGTGGGCGTGCTGCCGTCGCGCTTTACTCCTTTTTTTGACGAGATGAACATTGGGATGGTGGCGCCGTCTTTCGACTTGTAGAAGACCTGCTTCACTTCGTACTGATCGGAAGCGAACGGCACGTTCGGCTTGGCGAAGACTTCAGTCTTTCCGGTGGAAACGTCGTAGCGATAAATGGTTGGCGGAATGATGAAGGACTCGAAGCTGTAGAAGCCTTCTATGGAATGCGAATCGGCGTGGCCCGAAAGGGAAGTGGCGGATCCGATGGTCGGATAGTCGAGATCTCCGATGTGTACGCCGTCGAGGGTGAAGATGCGGGTGTCGGTCGCGACATCGTGCAATCCGGTGGCGAAGAGTTTTCCGCCGACGATCGAGATGTCTGAGATGACCTCCTTGCCTTCAGGCACGATCGTCTTCCACTGCTGCGGCTGCGACTCAGCCAAAGACATTTTTACGACACGATAATTCGGGGCCTGGTAGTCGGTGAGAACAAAGAAGTCGTCCTCGTAGTTCGTGGCATTGAACCGGCTGTCGATTCCGTGGACCAAAGGGCGGATCGGCGAATCGGGCTGGCGCAGGTCTTTTACATAGATATCGACGCGAGTTGGTGGGACGCCGTGGATCACGACGATCATTAGATAGCGTTCGTTTTCGGTAACTTCCGTGCCGATCAGTTCCATAGGTCCTAAAGTTTCGCCATTTACACTCTTACCGAAAATCAGATCGTCGCTCTTTGCGGAGCCGAACCGGTGATAGAAGACGAGGGTTCCGGTGGGATCGAAGCGCGCGTAGTAGAGGCCTTGTTTGTCGGGGCTGAGTTGAACTCCCTGATAGCGAGCGGAGGGAAGAGTGTCGGCGAGTTCGTGATTCTTTGCGACATCATCTTTGTCGATCACCAGAAAGTGGACGGACTCTTCGTCGGCGCCGCCGGAACGAATTCCGTAAACCAGGAGAGTGCCGTCTTTGGAGACGTCGTTGATTTGGACGGAGGTGTTCTGGTCGGTGCTGAGTTTGGTGGCATCGACGACTAATTCATCTTTGCCGTGCAAACTCCGGCGGATGTAGATGGAGCCCTGGTTCTCATCGGCACTGCGCTTTTTGAAGAAATAATTCCCGCCGCGCTCGAAGGGGATGGAGAAAGTCTCGACGCGTTCGAGCTTGGTGAGTTCACTGACGATTTCCGGCCGGATCTTGACCTGCGAAAGATACTTCTCGGTGTACTTCATCTGCTCGTCGATCCAGGCGCGGGTCGCCGGACTCTTGCCATCTTCAAGCCAGCGATAGGGATCGGTGAGCTGAACGCCTTGCACGGTGTCGGTCACCGGCTGTGCTTCGGTTGGAGGCGGCGGAGGAAGGATGATTCCGTTGCCTCCTTTGATCTCGGTGGGCTTGTCGGCGGCTAGAGCGCATACGGCGAGCAAGCAGAAGAAGACGAAGGCGGCGGCGTTATGGACGAAGGATGCGGTTGTCATAATTGTGAAATTCGGTGTTCGGACATTCGGAGCGTGGACATTCTAAGTTTGGACGTTCGACGAGGTTCTTTGTCTCTATCTGTACATTCTATGTCTGCACATTTTATCGCGCCTGCGGAGGCGGCTGCGTTTTGTCCGCAGGTTTTGGGTTTGGCGCAGCTTTGTTAGGCGGCGCCGGCCGGCCTTGGGCCGGCTTCGATGAAGGTTGGGGTTGCTGGGGCTTTGGTTGTGGCGTCGGTTTCGGCGTTGGTCTCGGCTGGGGAGCAGGCTTGGTCGGCGCGGGTTTTGCCGGCATGGGCTTGGGCGGCGGACTCGGCTTTGACGGCGTCGGTGTGGGTTTTGTACCCGGCATGGGTGTCGGCTTCGTCCCGGGTGACGGTGTTGGACGAACCGGCTGAGTCGTTGGAGGAGCGGGTTTGGCCGGAGCGGGCTTTGACGGAGCCGGTTTTGCCGGCATGGGCTTAGGCTGCGGATTCGGCTTTGACGGCGTCGGCTTAGGCTTCGTATCCGGCGACGGCGTCGGACGAACCGGCTGAATCGTTGGAGGAGCAGGCTTGGTCGGGCCAGGCTTAGTCGGAGCGGGCTTGCCGGGCTGCGGCTGTGGAGTGGGGCGATTGTCTCCCGGCTTTCCTGGACGATTATCACCGGGTTTGCCGGGACGATTGTCACCTGGTTTTCCCGGTTTATTGTCTCCCGGCTTTCCGGGCTGATTACCGCCGGGTTTGCCGGGCCGATTGTCTCCCGGAGGATTACCCGGACGGTACGGTGGGCGGTTGTAGCCGGGCGGGCGAGTTCCGGGGCGACCGGGCGGACGATAATTTGGCGGGCGGTAGTGCCAATCGCCACCGTATCCGGGCCGGTTGCGCCACGGGATCGGTCGCGGGCGGTACCAGGGTCGAGGTGGGCGGTAGGGATTGGGTCCCCATCCTCCCCAATATCCGTGGTTGTAATATGCGCGGCGGGAGGTCCAGTTCCATCCCCAGCCACCCCATCCCCAGGGCTGGTTGTTGACCAACAGTGCGGAGATCGTGATTCCGACGCCGAAGGAAATGAGCGAAGCTGCGACCACGCCGCCGGAGGGCGGTCCGACATAGACGACGGTGGGATCGTATTGCGGAAGATAGACGACCTGCGGGTTGGCGGGCTGAATGACGTAGAACGTTTGACCCGCATCCTGCTGGACCACAACCTGCTGCTGGGAATTGCTGCGCAGCGATCCGGCGTTATAGGCCTGGTTGCGCAGGCGCTGGATCGAAGCAGAGACGGCGTCCTGATCTCGCGAAAATTCGTCTCCGATAGCCGCGTAGTCGTCGATGTGCTGCGCCATCATTTCGATGACGTCGGGGAAATTTACAAGGGCGATGAAGGCAGGATCGAACCCCGCTTGCTCGGCCGCAGATGTCAGGGCGCCGCCGGTTAACCCCTGGTTGTCCTGGAGCCAGTTGTCGACGTCGAGGATCTCCTGCGGATTGGTGGACGCAGTTGTGATCTGCGATAACAGCGAATCGGGGTAGAGCGCGATCGGAGCGAGCAACTGATCCAGCTCTTGCGGCGAAAGAGGCTGACTCTGTGCGGCGAGAACGGGACCGAAATCCTGGAGCAGGAAAAGAGCGATCAATAGTACAGCGGACGCACTTTTGAATTTTGGCGGCATGGGGGGTGCCTCTCGACTAAAAGCGAGGGCAATTATAGCAATCACGGGTGCGGAGGTCGATTTGTGCCGTCGATTTGTGGAGTCGATTTGTGAAAACCCGGCACCCGCTCTTGCGAGCAGGTGCCGGACTGATTCAGGCTGCTGGAATGATCAATTCTTGTCCCGCTTTGATCTTGTCAGGATCGGAGATGTTGTTGGCTTTCACAATGGTTGCGTACTTGTTGGGGTCTCCGTAAAACCGCTTGCTGATCTTCGACAGGTTGTCACCGGGTTCCACCGTGTAGGTCTGGTTGCCCTGGCGGAATTGGATGTCGTGTTTCAGATCGGCAAAGGTGGGATCGACCGCTTTGATCGCGTCCCAGATTCGGTTTTTGCTGGCTTCGGAGACTGCGGTGGCTTTCAGATAGAGTTGATTTCCGTCAAGATTGACATTTTGCAGTTCGGCGCCTTCCTTCTGAATCACGTCGAGCACCGGTTGGTATTTTTGTTTTAGTTGTGCGAGTAGATCGGGCATGTGACCTCCTATGTTGCGAACAAATTTCAACCGAGTGAGGTTGAAGACGGAGTGGCCCTGGTGATTTCTCTATTGTAGACCCGAAAGCGGCCGGAGAATTCCCACCGTGCTAGCTCTTCTGCTGGCGGCTCGCATTTGTGCGGAACTTTGTGCCGAACTTTTGTTCGAAACTCTAGTACTTGACGATCGCGGCGAACGATTTCGGATCGAGCGACGCTCCACCGACCAGAGCGCCGTCGATTTCTTCCTGAGACATCAGAGCCTGCGCATTTTCTGGCTTGACGGAGCCACCGTAGAGGATACGGAGTTGGTCGGCGAATTCCTGTCCGAACGAATCGGCGGTTTCGCCGCGGATGATGGCATGAGCGTCCGCTGCCATTTGCGGAGTCGCAGTCTTTCCGGTTCCGATGGCCCAGACCGGTTCGTAGGCGACTACCATGTGGGCAGCTTTTTTCGCCGAGACTTTGTTGAAGGCTCGCAGACACTGGCGGCGCAGCACGTCGTCGGTGAGTCCGGCTTCACGCTCTTCGAGAACCTCGCCGACGCAGACGATGGGGACGAGCCCGGCTTCGAGCGCCGATTTGAGCTTGAGATTTACGGTGTCGTCGGTCTCGCCGAAATACTGGCGGCGTTCGGAGTGTCCGATGAGGACGTGTGTGACGCCGACCGCGACCAACATGCTGGCGCAGATTTCTCCGGTGAATGCGCCTTCTGATTGCCAGTAGACATCTTGCGCGCCTATCGCGACGGCGGTTCCCCTGACGGCGTGCAGGGCAGCGTCAATCGCGAGGTAGGTGGGGCAGACGACGATTTCGTCGCGGTCATGGCCCTGCACCAGGGGAAGGAAATCGCGGAAGAAATCTCGAGTCTGGTCGGGCGTCTTGAACATCTTCCAGTTGGCGGCGATGAGTTTTTTTCTGGTCATATTGCGATTGAAACCTCGTAGGGGTTGCCAGATGCAGGCTGACGTTGGGCTAGAGCGGTATCGGCGAATATGTCGCGCGTGACGTTGTCGAACAGAACGAAGGAAACCATTACCAGATGCTTTGCGGTCGCTAGAGCATCGATGACAGTGGGAATTGCGACCCAGGCAGCTTGCTCAACCGGATATCTGAAAATTCCGGTGGAGATCGCGGGAAATGCTATTGAGTGTAACTCCAGTTCGTCTGCGACACGCATGGACTCGCGATAGCACCGGGCGAGAATCCTGGCCTCGCTGTGGGTGCCACCTTCCCAGACCGGACCGGCCGCATGGATCACATGTTTCGCGGGAAGTAGACCGCCGGTGGTGGCTACGGCGCCTCCCGGCTCTAGAGGCCCGTTTACGCGACGAATATGCGCACACTCTCGAAAAATCTCCGGCCCACCTTTGAAGTTTATGGCTCCGCAGAGACCGCCTCCGGGCAGCAAATCACAATTGGCTGCATTGACGATGGCGTCGGCATCGTATTCGGTGAGGTCTCCTCGGAGGAAGCGAATGTGGTCGGGGTCGCCGATTCGCAACATCATGGTGTAATCTTTGCCGCGCGGTATGATGTCGGATTCAGGCAAGAGGTAATCCTTCGAGCGGCCCTAAAGGGCATTTCGTCAAAGTGCTTGCGGCATGGCTGAAGCGATGCCCAGCTAAGAGCCAAAGGCTAAGCCTACTTCTTGTCGGTCAACGCTTCCACTCCGGGCAGCTTTTTGCCTTCCAGAAATTCGAGCGATGCGCCGCCGCCGGTCGAGATGTGCGTGATCTTATCGGCCACGCCGGCTGCTTTGACCGCGGCCACGGAATCTCCGCCGCCGACGATGGTTATGGCGGCCGCGTTGTCCGCGACGGCCTGGGCGATCTTGAACGTGCCTTTCGCGAACGGCGCCAATTCGAAAACTCCCATTGGGCCGTTCCAAACGATTGTGCGGGCGCTCGCGATTTCCTCGGCAAATGCTTCGATTGACTGCGGGCCGATATCAAGGGCCATCATGTTGTCGGGGATCGGCTCACCCGGTTTAAGAACTTTTGGCGTCGCGCTGGCCTCTACGCGATCGGCAATGACGTGGTCGGTCGGCAGCAGGAACTTGATCTTGCGAGATTTGGCCTGATGCAGCAGGTCTTTGGCGAGGTCGATTTTGTCTTCTTCGACTAAACTCTTGCCGACCGAGTGCCCTTGGGCCTTGAGAAATGTGTAGGCCATGCCGCCGCCAATGATGAGGACATCGACTTTGCTGAGGAGGTTCTGAATGACTCCGATCTTGTCGCTGACTTTCGCGCCGCCCAAAATCGCAACGAAGGGTTGTTCGGGAGCCAGGAGAACTCGCCCCAGATATTGCAACTCCTTTTCCATCAACAACCCAGCCGCTGATTTCTGGACAAATTTCGTGATACCGACCGTCGACGCGTGGGCGCGGTGCGCCGTTCCGAAAGCATCGTTGACATAGAACTCGGCGAGTTTGGCCAGTTGCTGGGAAAAATGTTCGTCGTTCTTTTCTTCTTCAGCGTGAAAGCGCAGATTCTCCAGCAACAGAGCCTGGCCCTTCTCGAGCTTCAACGCCATCTCTTCGGCTTCGGGGCCAACGCATTGCGGGCAGAAGCCGACGTTTTCTCCACGCGACAATTCTTTGTCGAGCAACATACGCAGGCGCTCGGCCACCGGCTTCAGGCTGAGCTTCGGATTGGGCTTGCCTTTCGGGCGTCCGAGGTGCGAGGCGAGAATCAGGCGCGCGCCATGACGCAGGGCGTACTCGATACTCGGGAGAGTTTCGCGGATACGGGTGTCGTCCATGACCCGGCCGTCGTCGAGCGGAACGTTGAAATCGACACGCATGAAAATGCGGTGATCGTTAAGCGGAAGATCGCGGATGGAAAGTTTGGACATGGAAAACCCCGTCGTTGGTCTTTGGTCGTTGGTCGTTGGGCATTTACCGATGGAGTCGTTGGCGTCGTGCCGGTCGCTTGTTATTGGCCGTCCGCGAATCAGAATCGCGAACGACCAACGACAAACGACTAGCGACGATTGGAGTTAGAGACCCTTTGCCGACATCAGGTTGATCAGGTCGCGGACGCGGCTGGAATATCCCCATTCGTTGTCATACCAGGCGATGACCTTGACGCAGTTGCCGCCAACGACCAGAGTCATCGGGGCGTCTACGATCGACGAACGCGAGTCTCCCCTGAAGTCGCACGAAACCAGTTCGTTCTCCTCGAAGCCCAAATATCCCTTCAGCGGACCAGCCTCGGAAGCTTTCTTCAGCGCGGCGTTGACGTCTTCCTTGGTCGTCTTGGTCTCGACCCAGACAACCAGGTCGACCACCGAGACATTAGGCGTGGGCACGCGCATGGAGAAACCGTCGAGCTTGCCAGCCAGTTCGGGGACGACCAGTTTGAGTGCCTTGGCGGCGCCCGTCGTGGTCGGAATCATGTTGAGCGCGGCAGCGCGTGCGCGGCGCAAATCCTTATGCGGGAAGTCGAGGATCACCTGATCGTTGGTGTAGGAGTGAATCGTGGTCATGGTGCCGCTGACGATCTTGAAGGTGTCGTTGATCACCTTGGCTACGGGAGCGAGACAATTGGTGGTGCAGGATGCATTCGAAACGATGTGGTGCTTCGCGGGATCGTATTTTTCGTCGTTCACTCCGAGAACCACTGTGAGGTCTTCATTTTTCGCGGGAGCGGAGATGATGACTTTCTTGACGCTGCCGCGGAGATGCTTTTTGGCGTCAGTGGCGTCGGTGAAGCGTCCGGTGGATTCGACTACCACCTGAGCCCCAACCGATTCCCACGGAAGAGCGGCGGGGTCTTTCTCTTTGAAAACCTTGATAACTTTGCCGTCGATCGAAATGCTGTCGGGGCCGGCGGTAATCGTGTTCGGCAGGTTGCCGAGAATCGAGTCGTATTTCAGGAGATGAGCCAGCGTCTTTGGATCGGTGAGATCGTTCACCGCGACGAAATCCAGATTTTTGTCGGCGAGCGCGGTGCGCAGAACATTGCGTCCGATGCGTCCAAATCCGTTAATACCAACTTTTACGGCCATTGTTCCTCCGAGGGAAATTTGAGTGCTTTGAAAGAATGTGGAACCCTTAAAACAACTTTCGATGGTAACAGGGTGTAGCGGCCACCGTAAACGTCACGGATCACAGCGGGTTGTGTCTGGAGCGAGAGTCGATACTGTCGCTTTATGACTGTTGTTTCATGCGGGAGCAATCTCGATGTATGTATCGGTGTTACGCCAGAGCAGAGGGACACGAGCCAGCCAATACTTGGCATTGATGAGACGGCGTACACGACCGGATTCTTCCGCCGGCAGAAAACACGCGGTCGCGGGAAACTCGGGCCCGGTGATCTTGCCGCGAATCGTGCAGGGAGCGATCTTGACGATGGGGTTGTTGCGGATGCGTTTGCACTTTCCCAGCTTGCTGTTGGTCATGAAATAAATCTTGTTGTTGTCTTCGGCAAACCAGATGGGCGTGTATACGGCCACTCCGTTCTTTCGAAAGGTCGCAAGGCTGATGTATTTCTGACCGTGGATTTCCGCTGGGATGTTCGCCATCCGATTATTGTAAAGTGCATTGTAGAGTGCGGCGAGGAAGTTTTGTGTCGCGGCGCGGGGATGATCTTCATCTTGATCTCCAAATTCTAGCGATCGAGAACTGGTGTGGATGGCCAACCGACTTGACCTGTGATGCGCAACTTCCCATACAATAGCGGGCTGCTGCCATCGGCAAGAAAAAGCGCATTCAAAATTCGGACCTCAAGCGCTGGAGACGAACGAGAGATATGAGCGAGCTGTGGAAGCAATGGACGGGACGCGACGTCGCCGGAAAATTTACGCTGGAAAGCTATCTCGGCGGCTCCGATCACAGCGCTGTATTTCTTACCACGCGGTCGAGCGGGGCGGGTTCTGGCAAGGCTGCCATCAAATTGATTTCCGCCGATCTTTTTTCAGCCGATCGGGGCGCGGAGAAGCAACTGGCGCGATGGAACTCGATTCGTGAATGGAATCATCCGAATCTGATTCGTATTTTTGAAGCGGGGCGGTGCGACCTCGACGGTACACAACTGTTGTACGTGGTCGAGGAGTATGCCGAGGAAAACCTGGCGCAGATTCTGCCCGAGCGGGCACTGACGGCTGAAGAAACGCGCGGGATGCTGCCTCCGGTGCTACAGGCGCTGCAGTTTGTCCATGACAAGGGCTTCGTGCACGGCAGCATTCAGCCGGCGAACATTCTTGCCATTGGCGACGATGTGAAGCTTTCAACGGATTCGTTGCAAGTCGCCGGAGAGAAGGAGGGTGTTGCCAGCGCGCCGCGCGCCATCGATCCTCCGGAAGCGACAACGGGCGTTGCTTCTACGGCGGGCGATGTCTGGCAACTTGGAACGACGCTCGTCGCCGTACTGACACAGCGCTTGCCTGATTGGGATCGCACATCGGTAAAGACTCCAGAAGTGCCTGTGGGTGTGCCGGAACCGTTCCGGGAGATTGCCACGAATTGTTTGCAAATCGACCCAGGGAAGCGTTGGACAGTAGGACAAATTTCCAATCGGCTGGAGCTCGGACGCACTGTGCCGCCGGTCGTGCAAGCAAAGGCGCCGGAAGCGAAAGTCGCAGCGTCAAAGACAGCGCAACCCTCGTCGGCGCAACCAAAAACTGCGCAAGCATCCTCGCCGTCGGGTTCGCCCATCCCGAAATCTTCGGCCAAATGGCCTTATGCGGTACTAGCGGCAGCAGTGGTTATTGCCTTGATCGCATTCGCAGCGCGGCATAAAACTTCTAGCCCATCCGACAACCAATCATCCCAGGCGTCGTCCGGGACCACGGCCCAAACCGCGCCAGTCTCGCCCGAGCCGGGCGATCACACGAGTTCAGTATCCGCGACTTCACCATCCGACAGTCAAAACGGAGTCGTGCGACGTGTTCTGCCCGAGGTGTCGGACCACGCGCGCCGGACGATCCACGGCACGATCAAGGTGCGTGTGCGAGTTACGGTTGATCCCGCCGGCAATGTGGAAGTGTCCAAGATCGAAAGTGGAAGAGCAAGCCACTATTTCGATCGGCTTGCGCTCGAGGCTGCCAACGATTGGAAGTTCACGCCGGCGCCAGCGGGCGAGTCCGACGTCAGGAAATGGATTTTGGAATTCTCTTTCAAACGCGCCAAGATTGACGCTTCGGCAACGCGTGCCACGCATTAGACTGGATTGCGTCTCTATATCTGTAGCCCGAAAGCCTGGTAAAGAGTGGTTGCAATTCCACAAAAAAAATGAAGGCCGCAAAGTGATGTCGTTAAAAAGCCCCAGTTCAACCGCACGACTCTTCCTCTGTCTATCGACCTGTCTTGCCCTCGCGCCCCTGGCCTTTGGTGGCCAAGTCGCCGTCTCTAACGCCGGATCTTGGTCAGGAATCCTGGTCTCGAGCAGTTGCAACGCCGACGAGGCTTTCAACGAATCTCCCGAATGCATGAAGAATGTACCGGGCGCGAAGCTGGCACTCTATAACGATACGACCCGCGTCATGTACAGCCTGGAGCCGCAGGAATCGGTGACGGCCCATGTCGGAGACACGGTGACCGTCCGTGGAACACTCGATGAGGATGCGATTCGCGTGGCGTCCGTGGAGTTGATGTCGATTGGCCTGGCGGTCGGCCAGAAGGCTCCCGCGTTTTCGATTCGCGACCAGTTTGGCCGAACGCAAACGCTCGAGACATTGAAAGGATCGAGCGGCACTGTTCTTCTGTTTTTCCGTTCCGCCGACTGGTGACCGTTCTGCAAAGGGCAGCTGGTCCAGCTGCAGAGTGCGTTTCCGCGATTCGAGAAGCAAGGCGTTAAGCTGGCAGCTATTAGCTATGACTCGGAAGAGATCCTGAAGTTCTTTGCCGATCGCCACAAGATCGAGTACCCGATGCTTGGAGATCCGAACTCGAAAACGATCAAAGAGTACGGAGTGCTCAATCCGGAAGCAACGGGGATGCAGAAGGGTTTTGCCCGCCCCGGATACTTCTTCATCGATACGAAAGGCATCATTCGTGAAAAATTCTTCGATGCGCGATACCGCGAGCGGATTACTGGAAACAGCGTTATTGCCAAGCTCTTTCCGGAATTAGGTCAAGAGGTAATCGAAACCGTCGATGCGCCGAATCTTCAACTGGCGCTTGAACAATCCGATCGCATAGGCGTTCCTGGCACTCGCATCACCATTACTGCCGAGGTGCGTCTGCCGCCGGACGTGCATGTTTATGCGCCCGGCGCTCAGGGCTACAAGCCGATCAAGCTGGTGATCGATCCAATCCCGGAGTTGGAGCTAACACCGCCGACTTTCCCGAAGTCGCAGATACTGTATATGCCAGCGATCAAGGAGCGCGTGCCCGTTTTCGAAGGGACGTTCCGCATCAGCCAGGACGTTAAAGTGAGTTCTGGGGCGCAGTTTTGGGGCTCGCTCGGAAAAGACGGGAGAGTCTTCGAAATCTCAGGCAAGCTCGAATACCAGGCGTGCAACAAGACTGAGTGTTTCGTGCCCAAGTCGGTCCCGGTTAAATGGCAACTGCAAGTTCTTCCGTTGGATCGGACGCGGGCGCCGGAGGAAATTCGGCACAAGTAGGGTTTCAAGCAAACGGTTGGTTGGTACGCTCTCGGCTCCGATCCGATCGCGGCACTTGACGTTGAGGACGCCTCTTCTAGGGCTTGCTGCCGGGCATCTGGCGGCGTGCCTCTTCGTAGGCTTGTTGCGGGTCGCGTCCCGTCACCTGTTTGTACCAGGCGGGGTGGAAAGTCCAAGCCCAAGCTTCGGTGACCGCGCCGCGAATCATTGCCTGGAGAGTCCCGGGTTCGCCGATGGTGCTTTGGTAGATGTGGATTAGGACTCCGCCGAACATCACGATTGCAGCGATGTCGTGGACGACATAGCTGACGGCTACTGCGATTGCGCCGAAGGTTCGGGCGCCTGCCCACATGATGGTTCCACTGATGATGTAAAGAATGCAGCCGCAAACAATTTCCCAGAAGAGAAGTTTTTGACCGGCGTTAAAGAAGCCGGTTTCCGGTGGATCCATTTTTTCTTCGCCGCTGGCGATCTGGCGGACGTTGCGCATCCAGCGCGAATCGTTCGGTTTCCAGAGCATGCGATCGAGCCAGTTCATTACCTGGAAAGCGAAGAAGAAGACGAAGGCTGATCCGAAATAAGGATGCAGGATTCGGGTGAGTTGGCCGCCGCCGAAGAGCGGGGTGATCCAGTGAAATAGGAATGGGAGATAGAGGGCGAAGCCGGTAAAGAGAGCGAGAAAGAAGAAGAGGGCGACCGTCCAATGGAGGACTCGCGTGTAGACGGGGTGGCGCAGTAATTCTCCGCGATAGATGGTGGTGCGGCCGGCGTGCTCGAAGGTTGCGCGGGCTTTGTCATCGAAACGGTCGATTGCGTTAGTGGACACAGGATGCTCCTTCCCGCAAGCAGTTGTGCAGAGGTCCAGACTTTTCGCGGACAGGAGTGTCTGCGCCACACAGGCTAGACATTAGTCATGACCTCCGACATTTACGCCATCCTTTTCGGGAGGCTCAGGTTGCGGCACGCGCGGGCCGTTGGTCACGTGATGAAAGAAGATGCCGAGTCCGCCGAGCAGAGCGAAGGTTCCGAGGACGGGCTTGGCGAGCCATTTCCACCACGTGTAACTCCACGGGATGGTCGGATTCTTGGGCAGGTTGCCGTAGCGCTCGGGATCGGTGGCGTCATGCAAGACGTAGATCACATGTGTGCCGCCGACAGATTGCGGATCGTAGACGCCGGCATTCTGCCATCCGAAATTGTCGCGCAGTTGTTTGGCGCGCTCTTCGGCGATGAATTTCATGTCGTCTTTGCTGCCGAATTTCAGACAGCCTGTGGGACATGCCTTGATGCAGGCAGGTTCCAGGCCTTCGCCAACACGGTCGGCGCAGAGGGTGCATTTGTAAACGCGCTTGGTTTCGGGATTGAAGCGCGGGATGTTGAAGGGACATCCGGAGACGCAGAATTCGCAGCCGATGCAGTTTTCCTGATTGAAATCGACGATGCCGTTGGCGTATTTGACGATTGCGCCATCGGCGGGACAAGCGGCCAGGCATCCGGGGTCGGCGCAATGCATGCACTGATCTTTGCGCATCAGCCACTGGATCGTGCCATCCGCGTTCTGGTGTTCGTTGAACTTGATCAGGTTCCAGAAATGCGCTGTCGTTTCAGGCATCGTCTGGTAGGTGTTATCGAAGGTGGTCGGAGTGAACGGCATGTCGTTCCACTCGACGCAGGCCACTTCGCAAGCCTTGCATCCGATGCAGGTGGTTGTGTCGATCAGCTTGCAGACTTCGAGGTCGCGCTGCATGCCGCGGCCGGACGAGGAGCCGGAGTGGCCCGAGATCTGTTCGGCTTGTAGTGCCTTGCGGTCTGGCATTGTTAGCTTTCAGCTGTCCGCTCTCTGGCGTCAGCTCTCAGCTTCTCTCGAACGCTCGGAGAGCTGATAGCTGACGGCTGACAGCGCTTACACTTTTTCGATCTTCACCAAAAAGCCCTTGAATTCGGGTGTGAACGCGTTTGGATCGATTACGGTTGGCGTCAGCTGATTCGTCAGCGTCTTCGCCGTTTTGTCTTCATCTTCTGCGATGCCTCGGAAGCCCCAGTGAATCGGGATGCCGATCTGGAACGTCTCCTTGCCATCGATTTTCATGGAATGGATGCGGCGCGTGACCATCGCTTTCGCAATGTACGTGGCGCGAATGCTCGAGACTTTTATTTTTTCACCGCCGCGTATGCCCATGCGATCGGCGAGTTCTGCTGGAACCTCGACGAACGGTTCGGGAACGAGCTGGACGTTCATCGGATTATTCTTGGTCCAATAATGGTAATGCTCGGTCAGACGGTAGGTGGTGCAGATGACGTTGTAGTCGCCGCCGACGGGCGCGTACTTGTCCATGTCAGTCTTATATTTTTTGACGATCGGATTGTTGGACTGATTCGGATGCAATAGATTCGCCAGCGGGCTTTCAATCGGCTCGTAGAACTCGGGGAAAGGTCCGTCGTTGAGGCCGCCGAGGGGGACGAACAAACGTCCGATACCATCGGGGTTCATGATGAAGGGGCCCATGTGATCTTTGGGTGCGGAATCCGGTTTGAAATCGGGGACGTCGACGCCCACCCAGCTTTGCTTGGCTTCATCCCACCAAATTTGACGACGTGAAGGATCCCAAGGCTTGCCCGCAATGTCGCACGAGGCGCGGTTGTAGAGGACGCGGCGATTGGCGGGCCAGGACCATCCCCAGTTGGGATAAATGCCGAGGCCGGATGGGTCGTCGGTGCCGCGGCGCTGCATCATGGCGCCAGCTTCGGTCCATGATCCGGAGTAGATCCAGTTTCCGCAGGACGTGGTGCCATCATCTTTGAGCCAGGCGAAGCCGGGGAGCTGTTGGCCTGCCTTGATGGTCGTATTTGTTTTTGGATCGGTGAGGTCGGCGAGCGCTTTGCCGTTGAGTTCTTTCGCGACCTCACTTAGCGACGGGTTATACGGGTTCGTGTAAGCGAAGGTCGCGTTCAGGACAGGATCGGGGAATTTGCCGCCTTCCTTCTTATAAAGGTCGCGAACTTTCAAGAAGATAGTGGCGATGATTTCCTGGTCGAGCCTGCATTGCCCGGGCGTCGGTACGGCTGCATTCTTCCACTGCAACCAGCGGGCGGAGTTTACAAAGGTGCCATCTTTTTCCGCGAAGCCCGCACCGGGCAGCCGATACACGGTGGTGTTGATCTTTTTCTGGTCGTCCGCAGTGATACCGGGAGCGCGCCAGAATTCGCTGGTCTCGTCGGGATAGATTTCGCAAACCACGAGCCAGTCGGCCTTTTTCAGCGCGTCGATGTTTTTGTTGGAATCGGGGCCGATCATTACTCCGTTCATGCCGAAGGCGAAAATGCCTTTGATCTTGCCCTCATACATGTCGTTCCAGATATTTACCCAGGAATAGTTGCGATCGATCTTGGGCAGATAGTGGAAGGCAAAATCATTCTCTTTCGTTGCCGCGGGGCCGTAGAACGCTTTCAGAAGAGAGACGGCAAATTTCGAGGTGTTCGAATAGTAATTGAACGATTGCCACGGATCGGGCTTGGACTCGGTTGGCGTCGTGCGTTTCACAAAAGTGGCCAGGTCCAGGTCGGTGGGATTTGGCATCTTCAAGTAACCGGGAAGGATGTCGAAAATTCCCGCCATGTCGGTGGCGCCCTGAATGTTGGAGTGGCCGCGGAGGGCGTTGACTCCGCCACCGGCGCGGCCGACGTTGCCGAGCAGAAGTTGGACGACGGCGGCGGTGCGGATGATCTGCGTGCCAAAGCTGTGCTGCGTCCATCCGACAGCGTAGATGATGGTGGCAACTTTTTTCATGTCGCCATCTTTGCGTATGGAGGTGAACAGGTCGGCGGCTTTGAGGAACTGATCCTGCGGAATTCCGGTGATGCGTTCGACTATTTCGGGCGTGTATCGCTCGTATTGCTTCTTCAACAGTTGATAGACACAGCGCGGATGCTGCAACGTCAGATCATAGGCAACCTTCGCTGGAAGCGCAGGCGCGGGCGGCGCGGCACCCGGTGCTAGTGGAGGAGTTGGCTTATCCGCGGGCGTGGCTACGACTGTTTTGCCGGCGAGATCTCCACCTTCTTCGTAATTCCATGTCTTTTTGTCGTAGATCTTTTTCTCGGCATCGAAGCCGGAAAATAGACCGTCTTCGGGCAGCGAGAATCCGTCTTTGATGATGAAGGCGGCGTTCGTGTAGTTGACGAGATATTCTTTGGCGATGCGGTTGTTGGCGATCGCGTAGTTGATGAGGCCGCCGAGGAAAGCGATATCGGCTCCGGCGCGGATCTGCAGATACATGTCGGCGTTTGCCGCAGTGCGGGTCAGACGCGGGTCGACAACGATGGTCTTTGCATTACGGTGAATTTTGGCTTCGACTGCCCATTTGAAGCCGCAGGGGTGGTTCTCGGCGGGGTTGCCGCCCATGATCAACATCATGTCCGTGTTCTTGATGTCGACCCAGCCGTTGGTCATTGCGCCGCGTCCGAATGTGGGCCCCAAACTGGAGACCGTTGGGCCGTGTCAAACGCGGGCCTGGTTTTCCAGGTAGCAGACCCCCAGGCTGCGCATACTTTTGACGGCGAGATAATTAAATTCGTTGGTGTCGGTGCAGCCGCCGGTGAAGGCGATGCCTTCGCAGCGGTTCACAGTGTGCCCGGCTGCGTCTTTTTCGATGAAAGTATCGTCGCGCGTTTTCTTTACCTTTTGCGCAATCTCTTCATAGGCCTGATCCCAAGTGATGTCCTCCCAGTCGGTGCCTCCGGGGCGGCGTACTTGCGGTTTCAAGAGGCGGCGGTCGTTGAGAATGTCTTGTTCGAGCGACGATCCCTTGGGGCAGAGTGTGCCACGGTTGATGGGATGGTCGGGATCGCCTTCGACGTGGACGACCTGGGGGATGGCATTCTTGGCTTTGTCGCCAATGGTGTAAATGATCACGCCACAGCTGACGGCGCAATAAGGACAGGTGCTGCGGGTTTCGCTGGCTCGGGAAATCTTCAGGGATTCCGTTTGAGCGTATACCGGAGCGAGGTCAAAGCCGAGTGCGGAGAGTCCAGCACCTCCAAGAACGGTGCCTTTGAGAAAAGTCCTGCGAGAAAGCTCCATCGTGCTGCCCCCGTGCTGCGCTTTCCAGAGTTACGGAGGTGAACTTTTGCAGACGCCCGACACCGAGCGTCCAACGAGTACGGCGCGCGAATGCGAAGAATATAACCCCGCTGCGGCAGGATCGTCAATCGGGCAAAAGCCATTGCTTCGCCAAGGAGGGCGACTGATAATCGCCGGATGTCGAATCGTGGTCTACCGGTGCAGGCGTCGATGGGGAAGGAATGGGAGTCTCGAATCGCACGAGCAGAAGAACTTTGCGCTCAATATATGTTTGCCGCCGAAATCCTGCGTTTTTACATTCCCATCGCGCGCTTTCAGCAAGAGTTCTATGCCGACCTTGCTGGATCGCGAGCCGGAGTTGTTGGTCTGGCTGCCGGTTCCGACCCTTTCGCATCTGATCTGCCGCTGGCATCGAGCGGCCGCTTCGATGAGTTTCTGTCCGTGACAGAGAAGCACGGCCCAAATTCGCTGAAGCAATCTGCACGCGCATTGCGGAGCGAAGGCCGTGATTCGCATCGCCAGTTGCTCCAGATTTTCTGGAATGGAAGAGAGACCGGAGCGTTGCCAGTTGGTCCGAGAGATTTCTTCGCGCGTGCCTTTCTTCAGCCCTATGCCATCAGCCTTCGCGAACACTCGCAATTGAACTGGTCAGGCCCAACTCCGTGCCTCTGTCCCTTCTGCAAGCGCAAACCGGGGCTGGGCGTGCTTCGTCCCCTGGGAGATGGCGGGCAGCGATCGCTGGTATGCTCGTTCTGTTTAGCGGAGTGGGAGTTTCGACGAATCGTGTGCCCCGGGTGCGGAGAAGAAGATCACGCCAAACTGCCCGTCTATGAGGCAGAGGAAATGAAGCACGTCCGGGTGGAGGCGTGCGAGAGTTGCAAGACCTATATCAAGACAGTCAACATGACCACCCAGGGACGCGCTGAGCCGATTGTCGACGAGCTTGCCGCCGTTCCGCTGGACGTGTGGGCGCGGAGCCAGGGCTACGCGAAACTGCAAGCCAATCTCATGCAGCTTTGAGAGCGAAGGTCTCTTAGTCGCCGGCCGCGCGGCGCTTCGACGTTTCAGGGGCCGCGGGTTCATCCGCAGCGAAGGCGGCTTTCTTCTTCGCCGTGCTTAACCAGGCACCCGCCCGGCGAGCGGCCTCGGCCATTTCTTCCGGGGTCATGGTGTTGCTGACAGCTTTTTTCCGGCTCTCAATTTCCTTGAGCATCGGGGCCGCTGCTGTTTCAGCCAGCAGGTACCACATGTAGGCGGAGATCGGTTCCGCCGGGGCACCCGCCGCATCGTTGCAAAAATAGTCACCCATCTTCATCTGTGCGAAGGGATCGCCCGCCTCGGCGGCCTCGATCATGGCGCTGCCTTCGCCATGCCGGTTCGGCGCTCGAGTAGGCTGCGGTCCCGGAGTGTTCATGGTCAGATAGAGCAACTCGGTGCGGCTGGACACGCCCAGTTTGTCAAAAATGCGGAACAGGTAGTTCTTCACCGTGTGCGGGCTGAGCTTGAGAACGTGTGCGATCTCGCGGTTGGTCATGCCTCCCGACATGTGCTGGATGACCTGACGTTCGCGGGCGGAAAGCAGTTCGAGTCCTTTGTAATTCGTGGCGCGAACTTGTGGGGCGTTGGCCAAAGCTTCGAGGGCGTGATCGAGATCGACGCTGCGGGCCCAGACTTGTCCTTCATGGACCGTCCGAATGCATTTGCAGAGACTCTCGATTCTCTCTTGCTTGGAAAAGATTCCTCGCGCGCCGGCGCGGAAGCAATCGAGTACGTCTTGCGGTTTCGATGAGTCCAGAAGAATGACGCCCTTGATCTGCGGACGAAGCGCACGCATTTCGCGCAACACCTCGGCGCCATGACCGGGCTGGTTGTCAAGATTGTGGCTGATCACGACGACGTCAATGGGAACGCGAGTGACAGCGGCGAGTAATTCTTCGGAGTTCGAGGCGGCCGCGACAACCTGGAGTCCGCGGTCATTGCGCAAAGCGTCGGCCAGAAGCTGTGTGTGGATGCGCGTGCCGTCGGCAACCACAATGCTGACAAAATCCGATCCCGATTCCCCAGGGGATGGCATAAAGCCTCCTCAATATCTATTGCCCGCGAATACCTATTGCTTGTGCGAGCGGAGGGCGCAAAAAGATTCCGCTCGATTTCGACGATAGCCTTAGGGGAGGGTTACAACGAGGCAAACAGCCGGCCAAAGTCTCCTGCTACTGGTGAAGGTAGCATTATTCCCTCAGATGGGCAAGCAACAGAATGCAATATATGCAAAAAAGTGCAACGGTCCTCATTTTGCATAGGTGCCCGCAACTCGAGGTCATGGTGCACCCAGGATTCATTCGGATTTACACAAGTTTACAACCGGGCATCGTAGGCCGGTAAATCGTATATAAGTGTAACTATATCAATATGATACATTGGTTTGTTTAGGTAGGATTTGTTCTCAGACTCAGCTCCGGAAAGCCGCCGGATTTGGCCTACACCACGACTGTGCCAAGGAAATACGTCTCTAGAGCTAGTCAGCTTGGTCGCGGGCTCTACATCTCTAGCGCCGGAAGAGACGATATGCACTGGGACGTCCTACCACTTGCACAGTCTTGCAAGTGGCACTACCCTCAGTCAGCTAGTACTCCCCCCTGGTTGTCTATTCCTTCCCCCAGATAGGCGTTACACGCAATCCCTCGTGATTCAGGCGGAGCCATTCGCATTTTCTTGCGATGGGACCCAGAGGGCGAAGCTGTGAATGGGGTCGATCGGGCAGTTTAAGAATCGGAAATAATGAGTCGCCAATTATGAGCAGCGTCAGTCAAAGTCCCGAGATGAGCAGCGCGATGAGCCAGCTGGTATCGGATCAAGTCCAGCTGCGGTGGTATGCGCTGCACACCCGGGCGCGGCACGAAAAAACCGTCGAGCGGCGATTGCGTGACTCGGGCATGGAAACTTATGTTCCGACTGCGATGGAAGTGCATCGCTGGAGCGATCGCAAGAAGCAAGTGGAAGTTCCTTTATTCAGCTGCTACGTTTTTGTGCGCTGCGCATTGAGCGCGGCGGACCGGACGCGGGTCTACCAGGTGGACAGCGTGCATGGTTTTGTCGGCACGCGCGGGTCGAGCCTGCCGATTCCCGACGAGCAGATCGAAAGCATCCGCAAGGTTCTGACCCAGACCGCACCCTGGCGCTCGTATCCATTTCTTAAGGCGGGTCAGCGAGTGCGTGTCCGCGGCGGGGCGATGGACGGCGTCGAAGGCGTCTTTGTTTCCGAAAATGGGGATCACAGCCTGATCATCTCCGTCGATGCGATTCAACGGTCGATGGCGGTGCGGATCGACGGCTATCACGTCGAACCTGTCTAAGCCCACAACAATCCTTTTCACGAATTAGTTTCAAGCTTCTTACCCAATCTCAATGATGTATCAACCTGAAATCGAACGCATCGGCGAAGAGCTGTATTTCATTGCCGCCAGTCCGGCTACCCGGCGACTGCGCACGCAAGCGGAATTGCTCTCACAGACCGACGTGCCGGTATTGATTACCGGAGAATCGGGCAGCGGGAAGACGACCGCGGCGCGTTTGATCCATTCGCTCTCGATTCGATCGAGCTTTCCGTTCATGCGCGTCAAGTGCGCGGTGCTGACCTCGGACCTTCTGGAGAACGAACTATTTGGTTATGAGCACACATCGGCGGATGGACGCCCGGAATCGACGCCGGGAAAGTTCGAACAGTGCGCTAAGGGCACGATCCTGCTCGAAGAATTTGACTCGATGCCGGGGGCGGTACAACTGCGGCTGCTAAGACTGCTGACCACGGGTGAGTTCGTACGGGGCGGCGGGCAAAACCCGATCCGGGCCGACGTGCGAGTGATCGCGGTGTGTGGCGATCTGGAGTCGGCGGCGGCCGACAAACGTGTGGAGGAAGAGCTGTTTGACCGCCTGAGCGTTTTTGAATTGCGTGTCCCGCCACTGCGGGATCGGCACGAGGAAATCCCGCTTCTTCTTGGCCACCTGATGAACCGGCTGACGCGGCGCTATGGAGTCCCGGCACCGCACTTCTCGAGCACTTTGCTTGATGCCTGCCAGCACTATGCGTGGCCGGGCAACCTCCGCGAGCTGGAGAATTTTGCCAAACGTTTCCTAGCGCACGGGGATGAAAACGAGGCGATGCGGGAGTTGCGAGTGCGTCCCGAATCGGGATCGGGAATTCGAGCCGAGCACGGAAATGGCAACGGCAACGGGCAGACGAAGAGCGGCACGCATGTTTTGAACCTGCATGCATCGGACGAGCAATCGTCTCTCAAATTATTGGTAAGAAACGCCAAAGGTGAAGCTGAGCGGGGTGCGATCGCGCAGGCCCTGGAACAGACGAACTGGAACAGGAAAGCGGCTGCTCGATTGCTGAACGTCAGCTATCGCGCTCTGCTCTACAAGATCCAGGAGTATCACCTGGCGCCGCCGGCGGAATACGCGCGCGTGCTGGTCGATCCGTTGCGGCAGGCGAAATAACTGGCTCGTCCGCTGAGGTGATACGCCAGATATCAGGCTGGTACCAGCCGCGAAGATCGATTGAAGCGGGTCGTGGGTGCGACTAGGATTGGGACGAACTCCAAACGCTGAGAGAAGGGAATTGTTGAGAGGCGCAAGGTTATGACCCAACCAGTGACACAAGCGATGACGGCAATCACAAAGATCGTAATCAAAAAGATCGTTGTCATTACGTTTCTGGCCTTGCTGTCGGTGGCGGCCATTGCGCAATCGGATTCCACGTCGCAACCGTCGGCGCCCACTACGGCCGCGACCGACAAGCCGACGGACAATAAACAAGCGGGCAATACCCAGAGTGACAAGCCTGCCGATGCCGCGCACGCGGCACATTCGGATAGTGCCTACGTCATCGGATCGAACGACGTGCTTTCCGTCAGCGTTTGGAAAGAGCCTGACATCTCGCGTTCGGTTCCGGTTCGCTCCGACGGAAAGATCTCGTTGCCACTGGTTGGAGAGTTACAGGCGAGCGGGGAAACGCCGCGGCAACTGGAACAGGAAATCACCAAACGCCTGCAAAACTACATCTCCGAGCCCGAAGTCACGGTCATTGTGACCGACAGCAAGAGTCAGAAGGTAAATATCCTGGGGATGGTGGCTCGGCCGGGCGCTTATTTGTTGACGAGCAACACCACGGTGCTTGACGCCATTGCGATGGCCGGCGGCTTCAAAGATTTTGCCAAGCAGAAGTCGGTGTACGTCCTGCGGCAAGCTCCGGATGGGACGCAGCAGCGAATGCCCTTCAACTACAAAGACGTGATCAAAGGGAAGAGTGCGGAACAGAACGTCCGCCTGCAGGCCGGCGACACGGTCGTGATTCCGTAGTGCTGATTCGCGGTTTTGGTTTCGCAGCATGGTCATGACCCTACGACGCGGTTTCATCGTCGCTTCGATGCTCGGATGGATGATGGCTGGAATGAATATTCTCTCGCTGGCGCAAAATCAAAGTCCGCAGAGCACTCCGACCACGCAGACCGGGGGCACGGAAAGCGCACGAACAGCCCCGGCCACTGCGATTACAGGTATCGCGGATTCGCAGATCTCGGGCGTCGCTGAAGAAGATACCAGCGCCAGCCTGCCGGTGATTCCGCAGATTCTCGGCGGGAAGGGATTTTCGGCCGCTTTCCTTTCCGAGATGCAACGGTCTAATTTTCTGCGCGGTGGCTTGAACATTGGCGCAACCTACGACGACAACCCGCTTCTGCTGTCGAGTGGAGCGGAGAGCAATACCAGCGAAACCATCTTCCCGAATATCAAGATCGAAGAAGCAACGTCGCGCACTCGCTGGGAACTTGGCTACGCCGGTGGACTGACCATAAACCAGAAGTTGACAGTCCAAAACCAAGGATCGCACAACTTGAATTTCGACTCCGAATTCCGGCTGAGCCCCCACGTGAACCTGCGTGTGGCGGAGAACTTTTCGCTGACGACCGGGTTCTTTGATGCGGGCACCGGTACAGGGGTTCCGGGATCGGGCGGGCCCAACGTCAGTCTGCTCGCGCCTCTCGCGACGCAACGATCAAGCACGACCACGGTGGAGGCAAATTATCATTTTGCTTTGAATGATCTCGTCGGGGCGAGCGGATCGTTTTACGACTTGCATTTCACCAACGTCCCGATGGGGACCGAGTTGACTGACACGCAAACTGCATCCGGATCGGCATTCTGGCTGCACCGGATCTTGCGGCGAGACTGGGCTGGCGTCAGCTATCGTTTCGACCGGATTACTTTCAGCCCAGGAGACGGTGAGACTCGAGTTCATAGTTTTCTCGTGGTGAACACGTTGAGCCTTTCGAGCCACGTCACGATCAGTGCTTTCGTTGGCCCGCAGTATTCGGAAAACCAGGGACTGGTGATCGGCAGCCCGTTGCCGTCGTCGAACGACTGGTCGACGGCGGGTGGGGCCGAGGTAGGCTGGCAGGATCAGAGGACAAGCGTCTCCGGCGGCTATTCGCGGACGATCAGCGATGGTGGCGGCGTGCTGGGGACGGTTCGGCTGCAAAATGTGTATGCAAACTTCCGGCGTCAAATCGTTCCTGGATGGGCGGTTGCGCTAAACGCGCTGCATGGAACCAACCAGTCGCTGACCTTGCCGACGACATCAAGCGCGACTTCTGTCAATTTGACCTCGGCTGGCATCGCGCTCGAACGTAACGTGGGCAAGAGTTTCGGATTCCGGATGGGTTACAGCCACGATTTTCAGGAGCAGATGTTTACGACACCGCTGCCGACGCTCGATGCCCATCGCAACCGTTATTTTGTAACGCTGTCGTATCAGTGGGCGAAGCCACTGGGGATTTAGTTCTGGGAAATTTAGTTATGGACGAAGAATTACTCGAATCCGGCGAACCCATCGAGTTTAGCGACATCAAGGGAATTGTCCGTCGCCGGCGCTGGCAGTTTCTGGTGCCGTTTTTCTGCGGCTGGCTGCTGGTATGGGGAGCGAGTTGGCTGATCCCGTCGACCTACCGTTCGGGAACGCTGATTCTGGTCGAGCAACCCTCGGTGCCTGAAAAGTACGTCGTCTCGAACATCGACAGCGATATTCAACAACAGTTGGACAGCATTACGCAGCAGATCCTGAGCCGCACGCGACTTCTGAAAATCATCGATTCCCTTGGCCTCTACGCCAACGACCGGACGCGCAAGACTCCCGACGATCTGGTCGACAAGATGCGCAAAGACATCGAAATCGAGTTGTCGCACGGCGACGACAAGAAACTCTCCGCGTTCAATATCTATTACACCAGCCGTGACCCGAAAATGGCGGAGGCTGCGACTGCGGAACTCGCGAACCTGTTCATCACGGAAAATCTGGAACAGCGCCAGAAGCGTTCCGAGAACACGACCACGTTCCTCGAAGATCAGCTCGAACAGGCGCGGGCGAAGCTGACCGCTCAGGAAGCGAAGCTGCGAGTTTTCAAAGACCAGCACCTGGGCGAACTGCCCACGCAGACGCAGAGCAATCTCCAGATCCTGACCGGATTGCAGAGCCAGTTGACCGCGAACCAGGATTCGTTGAACCGGGCCAAGCAGCAAAACACCTATCTGGAATCATTGATCAATCAGTCTAAAGCCGCGGAGCGCGGTACCAAGCCCGGCGAGACTGGTCCCGCGGGCCTGGCTGCGATCGACAAAGAACTTGATCAGTTGAGAGCACAGCTGGCGGATTTGACTTCGCACTATACCGACAAACATCCAGACGTCCGCAAAACGAAAGAACAGATTGCGCGCGTGGAAGCGGCGCGCGAACGTGCCGTCGCCGACATGAATAATCCGGCGAAGAATTCCGCGTCGGACCCAACGCCTGCCGCCTCACTTGAACCGAAGACCGGCCCGATGCTCGAACTGGACAGCCAACTCAAGGCCAACCGACAGGAAATCGCCAACCGCGAAGCGGAGATCAAGGACGAACAGAGCAAGATCAACGGATACCAGGCGCGGTTGAATATGGCTCCGGTGATGGAACAGCAATTTGCCGACATCACGCGCGACTACGACCAGTCGAAGGCCGACTATGAGTCGCTGCTGAAAAAGAAGAACGAGTCGGAGATGTCCACTGACCTCGAGAAAACGCAGCAGGGCGAACATTTTCGTATGCTCGATCCGCCGAATCTTCCGGTACGGCCGTACAAGCCAAACCGTCTGATGTTGTGCGGCGCGGGGCTTGCAGTGGGACTGGTTCTCGGTGGCGGATTTGTGTTTGGCCAGGAGAAACTGAGCGGCAAGGTCTATAGCGAGCGCGAGATCAAGAAGCTGATCCCGTTCGAAGTGATCGCGGAAATTCCGCCGATCGAAACGGTGGAGGAACAATCGTCGCACCGTCGTGGCGCCTGGATCGCAGCCGCGGCAGCAGTGGTGGTGCTGGGTTTTATTCTTTTGGGATCCGCAGTAACGTATTTGTACGGTTAAGCACTATCTACCAGGCACCATCTAGCAGGTATTTGGACGCAGGCATTTCGAAACCATGTATAAGGCTTTCTACAATCTGCAGCGCAACCCCTTCGAGATCACTCCCGACCCGTCGTTTCTTTTTCCGACGGTGCGGCACAACGAGGCGCTCGCTTCGTTGTATTACGGAGTGACGGCGCATCGCGGGTTCGTGGTCTTGACGGGCGAGGTAGGAACGGGCAAAACGCTGATCCTGCGGTCGCTCCTCGGATTGCTGCAGCGCCGCGACGTGGCCTTCGCGCTGGTGTTCAATCCCACGCTTTCGCCGCTCGAATTCATGCGCTACATCGCGCGCGATTTCGGATTGCAGGTCGGGGACAAGTCCAAAGACGAGCTTATCCATTTACTCAATAGCTTCCTCGTCCAGCGCTATCAGAAAAAGCTGACGACAATTCTTGTGGTTGACGAAGCTCACCATCTGTCGGCGGAAGTGCTCGAAGAGATACGGCTTCTGACCAATCTCGAAACCTCGCAACAGAAATTGCTGCAGATCGTGCTCGCCGGACAGCCGGAACTGGATCTGAAACTCGATTCCCACGAACTGCGCCAGCTGAAACAACGCATTGCGATGCGTTGCCATTTGGATTCGCTCAGCCTGACCGAGACTAAGGAATATCTGACCCGCCGTTTGCGGATTGCCGGCGCGACCGGTGCGGTGCAGATTTTTTCCGCTCCCGCGACCGAAGCTATCTTCCGGCACTCGCGCGGGGTGCCGCGCCTGATCAACACGATTTGCGAAAACGCGCTGCTGGCGGGTTATGCCCAGCACGCGGCCACCATCACCTCGGAAATCATCGACGGAGTAGCGCGGGATTTGCGGCTTGGCGTGGTCGCGGTCGATCCAAGAAACAGCGCCAACGCGCGACTGACGGCGGCGTCTGGCTCGGCATCGAAAGAACAAGAACAGACCGAGTTGTTGCAGGCGGTGAAGACGTTGCTCGAAGTACGGAACCGCATGATGGATGCGGAGACAAAAGGGCGGTTGCAGTAAGGGACGGCTTTAGGCAAGAGCGAGTCAATTTCTCATGAGTTATATCTTTGAAGCGTTGCAGCGGGCGGAGGCGGAGCGGTCGGGCGGGGTGCTGCCCAAAAATGCCGACTCGGTGGCCGATCTGCTGCAGGGAGTGGAACAGGAAATCGAGCGCAAGCAGGCGCTCGGCGAATTGCCTCCAGCTGTGAAGATGGAAGCTCCGGCCGTGGGAACGTTCGCTTCGTCTCGCGTTATCGCTCCGTCCCTTGCGGCCGATTCGCGCCTGGTATGCCTGACCGACCAGGGAGGCATGGCGGCTGAGAAGTTTCGAGTTCTGGGACTGAAACTGCGTACCCTTCGCGAAAAACGGAAACTGAAACGCATCGTCATCACCAGCAGCATCCCGGAAGAAGGCAAGAGCATGATCGCCGCGAACCTGGCGCTGAATCAGGCTCGCAGCAAGGTGTTGAGCACGGTTCTGGTGGATGGCGATTTGCGCCGGCCGGAATTGGCCAAGCGTTTTGGTTTTCGCCGCGACCTGCCCGGCCTGAGCGAAGTGCTGCGCGGAGAGCGCGAGTTGGCGGATGTGGTGTACAAGCTCGAAGGGACTGGCTTGCGATTCATTCCCGCGGGTGTGACTCCCGAGAATCCGATTGAGCTGATGCAATCGAGCCGGTTGACGCAGTTGCTCGAACAGCTGGAAACGTTTTTTGACTGGGTGATCATCGACACGCCGCCCATCCGGCCTCTGGCAGATACTCCGCTGTGGATGAAGCTCGCCGATGGAGTGCTTCTGGTGGCTCGCGAGGGTGTGTGCGAAAAGAAGCAGCTGGAGCGCACAGTGGAAGTGCTCGACCGTGCTACTATGCTCGGTGTCGTCGTGAATAGTTGCAGCAGCAACGAGCACAAGTATTATTATTCGCGATACAATCCCTCGGCCAATGGTGAACCAAGTCTGTCCACCTCTGGCGACGACTGACGTAAGCCTGAAATAAGACTGAAGTAAAAAGCTTCCTTCCCCCTGAAGCGGAATTCTCCCCCGCGTCTACCAGTACTTTCAATCAGAACCGAACGCGCTGTCAGGCGCGGGCGAGGAGATGTTCGCGTGGCGTCGCAGTCCCCAAAGTCCCGAGTATCTGGTCGCAGGCCCCGGGCACAGAACTGGGCGGATTCCAATGAAGTTCTGCGGGAATCTGAGTTCCGCCGGATGATCGCGCTCGAGCACAAACGCAGCGAGCGCTCGGCGCGTCCGTTTGCGCTTCTGTTGATGGAGACGGGCAGCGCGGTCGAGGCGAACTCAGAAGTTGGGACGAATCACGGTGGCGACTTTGCACCGAACGAAGGCGCCCACAAGGATGCCGGAATTCTGTTGGACCTCCTGGCGATTCTTCAGCCAGGTACTCGCGAGACCGATCTGATGGGTTGGTACGGGAACGGCGCGTCGGTGGGTGTCCTGTTCACGGAAATCATGTCCGACGATGGTTTGATTTTGAACAACATCCTGGCGCGCGTCAACGCGACTCTGCGGCAGAAACTCACGCCGCAACAGTTCGGCGAAATCAAGTTTTCGTGCCAGCTGTTTCCCGAGGCGCTCAGACAGCTCAATCCCGTTTCGGAACGGATCGTCGGTTTGCCGGTGACCGAAGATCAGGCGGACGGGAAACCGATCGTGAATCGCGTGCAACCGAGAATCGAGAACCGCAACAGCGGCGTCAGGCGTCCGCTGCGAGTGATGAAGTTTGGTGGCACGTCGGTCGGCAATGCCGAATGCATCCGCAGAGTGGTCGAGATCACTCGAGCAGCGGCTCTTGAGGGCGGTGTCGCAATCGTCGTCTCGGCGATGAGCGGAGTAACCAATCGCCTCATTGAGGCAGCGAATTTTGCGAAAACGGGCAACGAGAGTGCCGCCACTGAAGTCATGCTCCAACTGAAACAGCGTCACCGGGAGGCGGTCAAGATTTTGATCCACTCCGCCGACGAGCGACACGCCCTCGACAGCAAGATGGAAGCCCTATTTGCCGAAGGTGAACGTCTCTGCCACGAGACGTCGCGGTTGCGAGAGTTGACTCCGCGAACACTCGACGCGATCTCCGGACTTGGCGAACGTCTGTGCGCTCCGATGGTTGCAGCTGCGCTCGAAGAAGCCGGAGTTCGAAGTCGGGCGATTGAGGCCAGCAGCTTGATCGTGACCGATTCCTACCACGGCGGGGCTGAGCCCCGGATGCAACTGACCCGTGCTCGTTGCCAGACCCGCGCGTTCCCGGTACTTGAGGAAGGAATTGTTCCCGTGATCACCGGCTTTATCGGAGCGACCGAAGAGGGTGTGCCCACGACACTCGGCCGTGGCGGGTCCGACTATTCCGCAACCATCATCGGCGCGGCCCTTGGGGCCGATGAAGTCGTGATCTGGACCGATGTGTCAGGATTGCTGACCGCCGATCCGAAGCTGGTCGACGAAGCCCGAATCATCCCGGAAATTTCTTATCGCGAAGCCGCGGAGCTGGCTCACTTTGGTGCCAAGGTGTTGCACCCGAAGACGCTGCGCCCGGTGATGCAGAGCGGCATTCCAGTCTGGATCCGCAACACGTTTGAGCCCGAAGATGGGGGGACTCAGGTAACACCGGCCGGTCCGCCGACGGTCGCGGGCGTCAAGGCTCTGACTGTGCTCCGGGACGCTTCTTTGATCACGGTTACGGGGATCACGGCCGCCGGCAACGCCAGGCACGGAGTGCAGGATGTTCCTGGACGCGCGCTTGCCGCGGCAGAAGCGGTCCGAGCGGATGTGCTGCTCCTGTTGCAGCCGTCGGCGAACGAAATCCGCTTAGTGGTCGAATCGAGTACGGCCGAGCGCACGGTTGAAGCGATGCGGCGCGAATTCTTCTCCAGCCCACGGAATGAAAACGAGAAAACGGTCTCCGAAGCGCCGGTAAGTGTGATTACTCTGGTCGGCCAGAATCTGCGCATCGAGTCGGATGCGGCGGATCGTACTCTGGCAGCCCTTGGACAAGAGTCGGTCCATGTGATCGCGAAGGTGGCGGCATTGTCGGGCTGCAGTCTGTCTTTCGTTGTGGGGCGCGTTGTGGCGCAGCAGGAACTGAACGGGGCCATGGCCGCTATCCATCGCGAACTCAGACTTGACGGTCAGCACGAAGAGCGGAGACCGGTTTCCCGGGCGAGTCGGCCGTCCACAGTCTTTAACTACCGTTCAGAGCATGCCAGTGCGGACTGAAGGCAGCTCGGCACTGACTCTGCACCGGGCCAAACAAGTGATTCAAAGAAGTAATTCGATCTGAACTGGATTTTGAGTTTCGAAACATCAACGAAGGGGAAAGTGATGACGTCTCGACGGACCAGCAACGGCTTCCCAATGAAGATGACAGCGGACCCATCGGGTGCCGCGCACGACCGCGAAATGCTCGACGAAGCGACCTTCCAGCGCATGATTACGCGGGAGCGGAAGCGTACGGAACGCTCCCAGACTCCGTTTCTGTTGATGCTGCTCGACCTCGGTCACGGCTTGCCGAGCGAACGGAACGGACAAGTCTTGCGCAAACTGTTATCGGCGCTGTCGTCGTCGACGCGCGAGACTGATGTCACGGGCTGGTACTGGGAAAATGCGGTGGTCGGCATCATGTTCACCGAAATCACGGCCGAAGAACGCAGTTCGATCGTGACGAAAATGATGGCGCGCGTCAGCCAAGTGCTGGAACGCAATCTCAGTTTGCGGCAATTCAGCCAGATCGGAATGTCATTCCATCTGTATCCGGAAGACTGGGATCAGGAGACGGCCGAACGGCCGGGAAATCCGACGCTCTACCCGGACTTGGTTGACCGAGATGAGAAGGAGAAACACCTGCGGGTCACAAAAAGAGTGATGGACGTGATCGGCAGTGCCGCAGCCTTGCTGGTGCTCTCACCGATTTTTGCCGTCATCGCGTTGCTGGTGAAGCTGACGTCGAAGGGACCGATCATTTATCGCCAGCAGCGCCTCGGCCAGTTCGGCGAAACCTTTCAACTGCTCAAATTCCGTTCGATGCGCTGCGACAGCGACCCGAAAATTCATCAGGAATTTATGAAGACGGTCATCGCCGGGAAACACGACGGCAACGCGCACGGCGGCGACAAGCCGGTCTACAAGATGACCAACGATCCGCGGATCACCGCTATCGGCGCATTCCTGCGCCGGTCCAGCCTCGATGAGCTGCCCCAATTTTTCAACGTACTGAAAGGCGACATGTCCCTCGTCGGACCGAGACCGCCCCTGGCCTACGAATGGGAGGAATACGCCATCTGGCACCGTCGCCGCGTGCTCGAAGCCAAACCGGGCATTACTGGCCTGTGGCAGGTGACGGGCCGCAGCCGCGTGCGCTTCGACGATATGGTGCGACTCGACCTGCAGTACGTGAAAACCTGGTCGATCTGGCTCGATCTTCAGATACTCATCAAGACTCCGAAGGCCGTGCTGATGGGGGACGACGCGTTTTAGGCGACCTCCGCAAAACAAAGCCCACCACCTCTGCACAAGTGCAAGTAGAAGTACAAGTACGAGCAAACCACGAAAAACCTCCCATGGCGATCAGCAACGACTCCATGCCTGATAGCGAGCGTTTAACTTGGTGAAACCAACCGTTTTGGTGGCGACCACCTCTCGCTGGGTTCCGACTGCCCGATTGGCGGTGGCTTTGGCACACGCCGGTTTCAGGGTGAAGGCTGTGTGTCCGTCGGGACACCAGTTGTCGAAGACCGCGGCCGTGCAGGAGACGTTTCTCTACAGCGGAGTGTCGCCACTGTCCTCTTTTGGGGATGCGATCGCGCGATCGCAACCCACACTTGTCGTGCCTGGCGACGATTTGGCGGCATTGCATCTCCATCAACTGTATGCCCGCGAGACAACTCGTGGAGACGTGGGCGGACAAATTTGTACAACGATTGAGCGGTCGCTCGGGACCGGCGAGAGTTTCCCGGTTGTCTATGCGCGAACGCGCTTCATGGAAGTGGCGGCGGAGCAGGGCATTCGCTGTCCCGCGACCGAGCGGATCGCAAGCGAGCAGGATATCGACAGCTTCGCCCGTCGCTTCGGTCTGCCTTTCGTTCTGAAGGCGGACGTGACCTCGGGTGGAGAAGGGGTTCGGGTGGTACGAACGCTCGACGAGGCAAAGCGTAGTTTTCGTGCGTTGAACTCTGTCCCGGCAGTGGCGCGGGCGGCCAAGCGGGCACTCTTCGACCGCGATTCGAGGCTGGTCTGGCCTGCACTCCTCAGGCGCCGTCCGGTCGTAAACGCGCAGGGATTCATCGCCGGTCGCGAGGCGACGAGTCTGGTGGCATGCTGGCAGGGTGTTGTACTGGCCAGCCTTCATTTCGAGGTTCTGCAAAAGACGGATTCGGCAGGACCGGCAACGGTCTTACGCCTGGTCGACAATCCCGAAATGGCGGCGGCGGCAGAGAAGACGGTTTCCCGTCTCGGGCTTTCGGGTTTCCACGGGTTCGATTTCATGCTCGAGGCCAACACGGGCTCCGCCTATCTCATCGAAATTAATCCGCGAACGACGCAAGTCGGACACCTGGCGCTCGGCGCGGGACGCGACTTGCCAGCCGCACTCTACTCGGCCGTTACCCAAGAAGCTTTGCAGCCCGCGCCGAAAGTGACGGACAAAGACACCATCGCATTGTTTCCGCAGGAATGGTTGCGAGATCCCGATAGTCCTTATCTGACGTCGGCTTATCACGACGTCCCATGGCAGGAGAGCCAACTTGTCCGCGCCTGTCTGCAAATGCGTCGCAAGCAGAAAGCGTGGTATTCACCATGGAGTTGGACAGAAGCATTTTCGACCGCACGAGTGCCACGCCAATGAGCTTGCAAGTCGCAGAGTTGCAATGGGCACTTCGGGTAATCGAGCAAATCGAGCCTGCCGCTGAACGCTCGAGTTCGCCGAGGGGCAACCGTCCCAGTCCAAAGACGGTCCACATCGTCGACCCGCTGAGCGATCCGCGCTGGGACAAGCTTGTGGCCTCGCACCCGAGGGCCTCGCTGTTTCATTCTTCGGGCTGGCTGCGTTCGCTCGCTCTCACCTATGGATATCGCCCGGTGGCGTACACGACGTCCGCACCCGGCGAACCTCTACGCACTGCCGCCGTTTTCTGTGAAGTGGACAGTTGGCTCACCGGACGCCGCCTGGTTTCGCTGCCCTTTTCCGATCATTGCGAGTGGCTGGTCGACAACGTCGACAACAACGACAAGGACAGGGGCAGGGACAGGGACGACGAACGCGCCATCTGCGGCGCCCTGGAACGGGCCGTTGCGACCGAGGACTGGCGGTATGTGGAACTGCGTCCCTTGCACGCAATTGGCACTCCCATGTGGCTTTCCCGCTCCACGGTTCGATATACGTTCCATGCTCTTGACGTGCGGCCGGAACTCGAGACGATCTTCTCGAACTTTCACAAGAGTTCGATTCAGAGGAAGATCCGGCGAGCGGAACGCGAAAAGCTGGTCTATCGCGAGGGTAGGTCGGACCAGTTCCTGAATGACTTCTACCGGCTGTTTCGCATGACTCGCGCCCGTCACCGCGTGCCTCCTCCTCCGCGACGCTGGTTTGAGAACCTGATCCGGGAGTGCGGCGATGGCCTGAAGATCCGCGCCGCGTATGTGTCGGGACGCGCCGTAGCCGCCATCATCACGGTCCGCTATAAAGACACGATGATGTACAAGTACGGCTGCTCGGATACGCGCTACAACCGGCTCGGGAGCATGCACCTGCTGTTCTGGAATGCCATCCAGGAAGCAAAGGCCGCTGGGCTAAGCTGCTTCGATTTCGGCCGCACCGATGCCGATCAACAGGGCCTGATCACGTTCAAAGGGCGGTGGGGAGCGGCCGAGACGGTGTTGGATTACGTCCGCTACAGCGCTGCCGGATCGTCAGCCCACCTGTTCGACTTGCGGGGAGGAAAATGGAAAGCCGCTGCGGCTAAGTTCGTGCTGTCGCACTTGCCCTCGCGGGCCGTGGCCATGATCGGCAGTTCACTCTACGGCCACGTCGGATAATGATCGAGTTGATGATCGTAAAGTTCGGTCGTTTTTAACCAACATTTCAGCTGGGACGGTCGAAGGCACCCAGTGTTTTTCTTACAATGAATCCACTACGCAATACTCCCCCAGCTATGTCGACGATCTTGAGCAGAAAATCATTGAACGAAGCGTCCGAAACTGAGGCGCAGCCCCCACACCGCATCGACCTGCGCCCCGCCAGCCGAAGGGTATCGGTGGTGGTGGTGGTTTGGAACGCGCAGAAATACGTGATCGAGTGCCTGGATTCGCTGCAGCAGCAGTGCGACAAGCTTGATCTCGAAGTCATCGTTGTCGATAACGCTTCGAGCGACGGAACTCCGGAACTGGTCGCGCAGCGTTATCCCGGCTTTCATCTGATCCGAAACTCCGAAAATGTTGGGTTCGCCAAGGCCAATAATATTGGGATCGGCCAGAGTTCAGGAGAATACGTCTGCCTGGTGAATTCGGACGTTAAGTTTACGGATGACTGCATCACTCCGATGCTCGAATATCTTGCTGGGCACTCCGACGTAGCCATGCTCGGTCCCAAGATGCTGGCGGCGGATGGCCATGTAAGGCGGTCGACCATGCGTTTCCCGACGCTGTGGAACTCGTTCTGCCGGTCAGTGGGGCTGGACATCCTGTTTAAGCACTCGCGTTTTTTCGGCGGACTGCTCATGGCCGACTTCGATCACCGCACGACGGCGGAAGTCGAAGTGTTGAACGGCTGGTTCCTCGTGGTGCGCCGATCGGCCTTGCAGCGCGTCGGCGTCTGGGACCCTGCATTCTTCATGTACGGTGAAGATATCGACTGGTGCTACCGCTTTCGGCAGGCAGGAGAGAAAATTGTCTTCTTTGCCGGGGCGGAAGCCATCCACTATGGCGGCGCGAGTTCCGCCAACGCCCCCATCCGCTTTCAACTAGAGATGTGGCGCGCCAGCCTGCAATATTGGCAAAAGCACCACGGATGGCTGGCGCAACAGATGTACCTGGTCAGTCTAGCCCTGCATCACGGCCTGCGACTTCTCGGCGCGCTCGCGAAGTATTTGCTTCTGCCGGGGCAAAGAGAAAACACCAGACTCAAGATCGACGCTGGTGTCGCATGCCTGCGATGGGTGGGGCAAATGATTGGTCGCCCGTCGCCCGCGCTCGGCTACAGGTATTCATTGAAGAACGTCGCTCCTACCTATGAAGCGCAATCGAAGCGCGCGAGCTGATCGTCGTGATCGGACAAGCCTTCGTTCAGTGGTAGTCCAAACGGATTCAATTCATGTACGAAACAGAAGCAAATCATAGAATCGAGACTGCCGATCGCTCCCTCCGTGATGCCTTGCGCTCGCTCGAGCAACTCCGCGAGGGGAGGTTCTGGCGAACCGTGCTCCCTTGGAGCGAGCACTGCACCGAGTGTGTGTGGCCGACTTGCTACTCGACCTGCGACCTCTATAGTCCTCGCGAAGACGGCCGTTGCCGGCGCTTCGCAGAAGGCATGATTCGTGTCGAATCGCCGGACGCGCCCGGCGCCTATCTGCTCAAGATCCGATTCAAACGCTGGGCCAAGCTCTGGACTCCGGGCAACGTACAGCTCCATTCTCCAGGCCAGGCCGACCGAATTGAAAAGAGGGACCATTTGATCGGGACGTCGCTCCAGCGCGTTCCGCTTCCTTCGTTGGTGAAGATCACCGTGGCCAAGAAGCGCTACGGTTTTAAGAAGCGAACGGCCATTGCCCGGGCCATCGGCGCTGCGGTCCCAACCTGCTTCCTGCTGGAATGTTACAACCCGGAAAATCATGCGGTGCAGTTGTCGCTGACGATCCGTTCCGAAGACAAGCAGTCGCGGATGCCGTTTCAGATGCGCATCGATCTGACGCCGGGCGTGCACAGCATCCGCGTCCCATTCGATCAAATCGCCGCGCGCGTCGACGTCGAGCACCCCTTCGGCATCGACATTATTCCGAACGACGAGGTCAACGAGACCACACTCTATTTTGGAATGATGGAATTTGTCCAGGAGATCAAGAAGGCCAAAACCCAATCCGCGGAAAAAGACGGAGACAGGGACAAAGATAAGGGAGACAAGAAGTCTGGCGATAAGAAGGCGGGCGAGAAAAAGGTCAAGTGTGTCGTCTGGGACCTCGACAACACCATGTGGGACGGCATCCTGGTCGAGGACGGAATCGAACGACTGCGCCTGAAAGACGGCATCGGTGACGTCATCCGCAGCCTCGACGCCAAGGGCATCCTGCATTCCGTAGCCAGCAAGAACAACGCGGACGAGGCCATGCAGGCGCTCAAGAAATTCGGCCTGGCGGACTATTTTCTCTGTCCGCAGATTTCCTGGAAGCCGAAGAGCGAAAGTATCAAAGCGATCGCCCAGCAACTGAATATCGGCATCGACACGCTTCTATTTATCGATGATTCGAAGTTTGAACTCGAAGAAGTCAGCACCGTGTGCCCGGAAGTGCGAGTCCTGAACGCGGATCAATATCGCACGCTCGCCGAGCGCAGCGAGTTTCAGGTTCCGGTGACCGACGAAAGCCGCGAGCGCCGTAAGCTCTATCAAGTGGAGATGAGCCGCCAGGCCGTCGCCCAGGATTTCAGCGACGACTACATGGAATTCCTGCGGCACTGCCAGATCCAGCTGAAGATGCGGCCCATGACGGAAGAAAACCTAGAGCGCGTCCACGAACTGACGCAGCGCACCAACCAGATGAACTTTTCCGGCAATCGTTATGACCGCGAAGTTCTCCGCAGCCTGCTCTCGATGCCGCATCTGGACACCTACGTTCTGAGCTGCGAAGACCGTTTTGGCAGCTACGGAGTGGTCGGGTTTTCCATCGTAGACCGCCGCGAGCCGCGCATGACCGACCTGATGTTCAGTTGCCGCGTTCAGTCCAAGCGCGTCGAACACGCCTTCATGACCTACGTGATCCGCAAGTACATCGCGGAAACGGGCCACGATTTCTGGGCCAACTACCGCAAGACTCCACGGAACGCTCCCTCGGGACAGGTATTTGAAGACGTTGGCATGGAGGGAGCCGAGTCCAACCCCAGCAAAGACAACGATGGCGTGCTCTCTCTGCGCTTCCGCAAAGAGATGGAAGTGCCTGACGACGGCGTCATCGACGTTGTCTTTATTCCGGAGACGACCATAGTCTCTGAAATTAACTCCCGACCGAAACAGGTCGTGGCCGAAGTATGAACCTGCGGTCGGCCGCCGGAGCGGTGCGGCGCAACCTGCTGTTGTCGATGCATCGCCGTACGGTCGCTTTCGGAGACCACGGGCCGATCGTCTCCTTCAGCTTCGACGATTTTCCGCACAGCGCCTGGTCATCCGGTGGCGCGATTCTCGAAGACCTTGGAGTCCGCGGCACTTATTACGCCGCCCCCGGACTGATGCACACGCCGAACGATCCCGCAGGTCCCTTTAGTCCTGACGATCTTCACGCTGTCGCCGAGCGCGGGCACGAACTGGCCTGCCACACCTTCAGTCATGTTTCGAGCCGGTCGGTTGCGAGCGAAACCTTTCTCGCCGACGTCGAAAAAGCCCGCCAAGCCGTCGAAGACGTTGCCGGCCGGAGCAGTCTGAATTTCGCGTATCCGTTTGGAGCCGTGACGCTCCGCGCCAAGCGCACTGTCGGCCCCGGATTCGCCAGTTCGCGTGGTATTTTCCCCGGCCTTAACGGCCCCGAAATTGACCTGAACCTGCTGCTGGCAAATAGTTTGTACGGGGGCATCGATCAGTCTGGACGGGTGCGTTCGCTGATCGCCGAAAACGTCAAAAAGAAGGCCTGGCTGATCTTCTATACCCACGACGTGCAGGCCCATCCGTCTCCACATGGATGCACCCCGGCGCTGTTCCAGGCGGCCGTAGCCGCTGCGGTTGATAGCGGAAGCCAGGTGCTGACGGTGCAGGGAGCGCTCGAAGCGATCGGGGTTCAAAGCGGGGACGCGGTTGGCCATGTCCGTTCGAGAGCAATGGCCTGAAACTGGCCATGCACTTGTGAGAGTTGGCGGTACCAGCGGAGGCGCTTAGCATGTCCCTAGCCCGCTTTCAAAGATCGGGGCAAAGGATTCTGACATTTAGGAGCACAATGAGCGCCCGAATTTCCCCCATTTCCTTGTTGCTCGTTTTCTTCACGGCTTTGGCCATGAATGCCTCGGCGGCCACCTACTATATCGCCGCTAACGGAAGCGATACGAACTCCGGAACTTCAAATTCCGCGCCATGGGCGCACGCGCCGGGTATGCCGAGCTGCAAATCGGTGTGCGCCTCCGCAAATCCCCAGCCCGGAGATAAGTTCATCTTCCGCGGAGGCGACACTTGGCATTTCGGCGACACCTCGCAGACCACTTACATCGGATCGGGCGGCTGGAGTTGGAACTGGAGCGGCACCAGCGCAAATCCCGTCTATATCGGAGTCGACGAGAACTGGTATTCGGGCAGTTCGTGGGCGCGTCCCGTCCTGAGCGGAGACAACGCTCTGTGGAGCGGATCCGGTTTTGTCTCAAGTTGCGCCTACGATTACAAGAACGCGGGAAACGGCTTGGTGTCGATCAGCGCGAACTATTGGCAATTCGACAATTTTGAAATGACGGGAGTGTGCTGGTCCAGCCAGATCTCGGACAACGGGATGTGGAACCTTCCGGGGTCGGACAAGGGATTCATCTTTTCGAACAATTACTGCCATGGTTGGACGATGACCAGTTCGGCTTCCGATAACTTCCCATGCGTGATTTCATTCGGATCGGGGAGCGTGAATAATATGGGGCAGTTTGCGAGCGATGTATTCGACGGCTCGGACTCACCCCATTTCCCTTCCGGAAGTTCGAATTGTCAGTGGTTCAAAAACGATTCGGCTGGATGTGCGAGTGGCCAAGGCATTAACGGTTCGGCTTACGACGTCCACGGCTCGATTTTCCGATATCTCTCGAACATGATGGTTACGATGAACTGCCACACGATCCACGACAACTTGTTCGAATATCTTTACGACTCTTTTGCTTCCGGTTCGATCCAGCAGCACCCGAATGTGATGAATTGCCTGGGAGGAGGAAGCGGCGACAACCTTTACTGGTACAACAACGTCATGCGCCACACTTATGCGACGGAAGATGTTTACCTCGCGGTGCGCACTAACGTTTACTTCTTTAACAACGTAATGTTCGACAATATGAACAGCGTTGTCGGACCCGTCCCGGGTGGCTGCATAAGGTTCAACGCGGTAGGCAACAGCGCATCGAGTCAGACGGCCTACATCTACAACAACACCTTTGGAGATGCGACCTGTCAGTTGAAGTTTGAGTTGGCAAACTCGCCTCTGACGCCGTGGAATGGAACGGGAAACTTTCAAAACAACCACGCGATTGGCTTCTCGCCGGCCGCTCTAAACAGTGTGTACGTCTGTCATACCAGCGGGACCTGCGCGATTAACGACGCCGGAAGTGAGATTTTCCAGACTACCAGCGTTGCAAACTCACAAGGTTATGTCGCCAGCAACAACTATGCTCCCACGCAGACTAGCGGCGCCACTGTTGGAGTCGGAGCAGTTCTGACTTCTTCTTGTAGTGTCTTTTCCGCGGACGGAGAGTTTTGTGGCGGCACCAGCGATGGCGCGGCCTTGCAAAACGCCAATGGTGGTCAGGTCGCGAACTTCCCAGCGGTTGCGATGATTTCACGTCCGCCTACATGGGACGTCGGCGCTCATCAGTTCGGTACTTCGGCGAGGCCTGTTCCTCCGACAAATCTGACGGCCGTTGTTCACTAAAATGTGACGCTGACGCCTTCCGCACCGCTTTGGCGTGCGGGAGGTGTCGGCGAATATTGAAGTCTTTACCGGAGGCGCCTTTGTAGTTCCGCCGGCGTATCCGACAAGATCGATCTCCCTACCTCAAGTTTGCTCCGCCGGTCGTCAAAAAATAACACATGTTCGTAGAACAAGGACCACAAAACCTGAAATTTGGTGGGGGCGTTTCGGACAGCGTCCTTAACCCCGGCGTGCTTGCGGTGGTTGTGGTCGTCGGTATCCTGCTGTGGATTTGGCCGCGGAACAAAGCCGTGGCGGCATTTCTTGCGGCGGGCCTTCTCATCCCGATGGACCAGGTGCTGGTCCTCGGTGGAATGCATTTCCCGATGATAAGAGTTCTGGTTATTTTCGGGTTTGTCCGCATCCTGAAAGATAAGCTCTCTTCGAAAGCGCCCCTGTTCAGCGGTGGCTGGAACAAGCTGGACCTTGTCGTTGTTCTGCTGACCGTGGTCACGGCGCTGAATGGAATTCTGCTCTTTCGCGAATTTGGCGCAGTCGTCAATCAGTTGGGCAACCTCTACACGGTGTTCGGAATTTATTTTCTGTTGCGATTCCTGATTCGCGACCAGGACGACGTGATCCGCGCCTTTCGGACGCTGGCTTACATCGCCTGCGCGGTTGCAGTAATCATGAGTTTCGAGTTTTTCACCGGACATAACCCCTATGCCATGCTCGGTGGAGCGCAGGCATGGATTTACTCCGCGCTTGCGGCGCGAGGTGATCGCTTCCGCGCACAGGCCGCTTTTGGACACTCCATCCTGGCCGGTACATTCGGCGCGGTTCTGGTTCCGTTATTTGTGGCCCTATGGTGGAAGGACAGGAAAAGCCGCAAACTCGCCGTATTCGCAATCGTTGCCTGCACGATTATCACGGTAGCCTGCAATTCCAGCACGCCGATCCTGGCGTATGCGGGCGGCGTGTTCGCTCTTTTCTTGTGGCCGATTCGTCGCAGCATGCGTTTCGTGCGGCGTGGACTGGTGCTATTAGTGATCGCTCTCCACATCGTCATGAAAGGTCCGGTCTGGAGTCTGATCGAGAAAATCGACCTGACCGGCGGCTCTTCATCTTGGCACCGCTACCAGTTGATCGATCAGTGCATCCGCCACTTTGGCGATTGGTGGCTTTTGGGAGTGAAGGACACGAGCGTCTGGGGATGGGATATGTGGGACACGGCCAACCAGTACGTTGCGATCTGCGATAACTCTGGCCTGCTTCCCTTCATCCTGTTCATCAGCGTTTTGGTTTATGGGTTCAAGTTTCTGGGACGGGCACGCCGCGTGGCGGAACGCCCCACCGAAAAAGACCGCAGGTCGGCGTTCTTTTTGTGGGCGATGGGCGCGGCTCTCTTCGCCAATGTGATTGCTTACATCGGCATTTCCTACTGGGATCAGAACATGGTGAGCTGGTATTGCCTGCTGGCCACGATCTCCGCTGTGACAGTGGTTCGTCCGAAGAAGGAAGCATCCCTGATACCGGTGGCAGTGGCCGGGCCGGATGAGGATTTGATGGTCCAGCTTGCGGGGGCGGGCGAACTTGCGAAGCACGGAGCTGATGTCAGAGCTGATCTGCCCGCCGATGTCCAGCGATCGCGGGGACTGAATACGTTGTACGAGCGAATACCGTGAGCGAACTCCAGAAAACACTTGAGAAGATGCCGATGGACGCGGCGTTTGTTCCTGATCCGGGCATTGAACTCGGGTTGGAAAGCATTGCCGCGCAGGTGGAGGCCGACAACGTCGAGGTATCTTCGGCGCAGGCCGCGTCGCATCACGAGGCCGCGCATCATCATCATGACGTGGCGGTCACGGTTGGGCGAAACACTCTGTGGGGGATGGTAGCCAGATTTGCGCAAGTATCGACCCGGCTGATTACCATTCCGATTGTCATCGCCCACCTTGGGCTTGGCGGATATGGCATCTGGGCCATCATCATGACGACCGCGGCGTACATGCGCTTCGGCAGCGTGGGGATCAAATCGGCCTTCCAGAAGTACGTTGCCGAGGCGACTGGCAATGGCGATTTCAAAACAGCCAACAAGCTGCTGAGCACTGGATGCGCGGCCATGCTGGTGTTGTCGGTGGCGGTGCTGATTCCGGTGGCGTGGTTTTCGACGGCACTGGCGCGAGCCGCTGGGGTGCCTCCCGAGTTTCTGCATGCCGCAGCCAAATCAACGTCCGTATTGGCGTTGATCATGGTGATGTCGAACGTGGGCGCCGTCTACGAAGCGATCGTGATGGGCGGTCACCGGATCGACCTGACGCGCAACTTTGCAACCTTCTTCACAGTGGCGGAAGCGGTTGCAATCGTAGTTTTGCTGCATTTTGGCCACGGACTGTTTGCCATGGCGATGGTCATGGCGCTGTCGGAGGTGGGATTCGTTTTCTGCTGTTACGTGGCATCGAAGAGAATCCTGCCGCAAGTGCGGGTGTCTCGCGAGCTGGTGACAAGGAGCGTGGCGGGCGAACTGTTTCGATTTGCCGGCAGCTATCAACTGGTCAATGTCCTCGAAGTGCTCTACGTTTCGATCCTGCCGATTGCCATCTTGCGGATGTTTGGTCCGGATTCGTCGGGTGTTTACGCGCTCGCAAGCAGACTGGTAATGTCGGCGGCGATGCTTTCGGAAGCGTTCCTGGTGCCGATCCTTTCTGGAGGAGCGATGGTACACGCGTCTGGCTCCGCCGAAGAAATGGCGCGGCTGATTACAAAGTCATTCAAGATCAGCCTGGGCCTAAGTCTGTTTCCGCTGAGTTTCATCGCAGCGTTTGGACCGACGCTGGTGTATGTATGGACCGGGGAAGTCAATGCCTCGTTCCGTGCCGGCCTTTTGCTGGTGTGTTTCGCGGGACTCTTTCAGGTCTTCTCGGTGCTCGGTTTGGTGTTATACCGTGTGTCCGGAAAAGCGTTGCTCGATAACATACGGCAGGGGCTGCGGATTGTCATCCTGTTGTCGATTGTTGGTTTCGCGCACACATTGGGATTCTTTGGCGTGTTAGCGGGTCTCGCGGTTACGGAGTTTCTGGGCATGGTGTTCATGATGTTCGCCGTTGCCAGAACGTTTCCGTCGTTTCACTTGAAGTCTCTGTTGCCTGACGGATTGAAATTGGCTGCGGCGACGAGTCTGGTTCTGCTTGCGGGCGCTGCCGCGACACGGATCCCGTTGCCCGCCATTGCGAATGCGCGCATGTTGGCGGTGGCGAGTCTCGGCACAGTGTTGGCAGCCTGCGCGTTGGCCGCATGGCCGGCGCTCCGGCTGACGAAATCGCTGACGGAAAAAGAACGCCACGCGTTTATGCGGATATTCAATCCACGCGCCGCTCGCACCGGTGCTCCGTGTGTGGACAGTGTCAGCTAGCGCCATGGTTGCGGCAGAGGGAATCGGCGAGGATGCGCTGGAGTGGATCCCTCGCCTGGCCACGAAGTTTTACACCAACTGGCTGAGGTACACCTATCCATTTGCGCAGTTTGGGAGGAGAGTCTCCGTTCATTACTCGTGTCAGATCGAGCGGGCGGTGGCGACTGGCATCGAACTTGGCGAGAGAGTTTACCTGGCTCCGAATGTCTCGCTCCATGTTGATGAAGGCACGGCCGATCAGGGCACAGACGCGCAAGCGAAGATTGTCATTGGCAGGGGATGTGGGATTGGGCGGGATACGACGATATCGGCACGGAATCAGATTGTGCTTGGAGAGGACGTTTTAATCGGCCCCGCGGTCGTGATCTCTGATCATATGGGCGGAGCGAGTGAAGTCCCGGAACTTCAGGGCACGGCAAACGGAACGGGGCCGCAGAATTCTGGACAAATCTTCATCGACCGGAATTGCTGGCTCGGCTATCGCGCCGCCATCCTGTGCGGTGATGGTCCGATCACGATCGGACGCAATAGCGTAGTGGCGGCGAACGCAGTCGTAACCAAGAGTTTCCCCCCGTATAGCGTGATCGCAGGAAATCCTGCCAAAGTGATCAAGCAATACGATCCAAGCAGCGGAAAGTGGGTACGGTCGCATGGTTAGGGAAGTGGGGTTGGCTGACGACGAAGTAACGACAAAAATGGCTGAAGTGATGACAAAAACCAGTGGCAATGCGACTTCCGATCAGGCTGTCGTCTGTCCCATCTGCGGTGGCGGCGAAGTCACCCTGCTTTTGGAGGCTCCCGACCGCTTTCATCTGCGCACCGAAAAGTATTCGCTGGTTCGTTGCGCTTCCTGCGCGACGGTTTGGCAGACCAATCCACCGCAGCCGGCCGAGATGGGGAAGCACTACACGGAGGAGTACCATCGCGCGATTGTGGCCGCGGGGGAGGGTTCGGCGGCGGAACGCTGGAAGCCTCAGGTGGAGCTGATCTCCAGCATGAAAAAGGGTGGCGCTATTCTCGATCTCGGATGCAGCTCTGGCGGCTTCCTCAGCACGATGAGAGGGCCGGCGTGGGAGTTATACGGAATCGAGATGGAAGAATCGACGGCCGAGAAAGCGCGAGCCAATACCGGCGCAAAAGTATTCGTGGGCGACGCGGTGCTGGCTCCGTATGCTCCGAATAGTTTTGACGTGATTACCTGCTTCGACGTTCTTGAACACGTTTATTCGCCCCGTCAGTTCCTGACGAAGGTAAAGGAATGGCTGAAACCGGGCGGTATCTACTACGCGATGATGCCGAACATCGGCTCGTGGGAAGCGCAGGTCTTCGGCACGCGCTGGTTCGGCTTGGAAATGCCCCGTCATCTGTTCCATTTTTCGCCACGTTCGCTGCGATACCTTCTGAACGATCTCGGTTTTGAAGAAGTCGTAGTCAAGACTCCGTCAATCAGTTATATCGAGCGCAGTGCGGGATACGTGGCTTCCGGCGTCATGGAGAAGATGGGATTCACTCCCACTGCACAAGCGACACCGCGGGCTCTCAGCTTTCCCGAGAAGGTGGTGCGCAAGGGTCTGCGAGTGGCGGCGATTCGGCCATTTGCTCACGTTGCCAGTTGGGCCGGCGCGGGACCGAGCCTCGAAGTAGTTTTCAGAAAGCCACAGCTCTAGGAACACGTTCTTGCTCAGCCCCACGGCAGCAGAGACCCCGCAACTTATGAGTGCTCCCATTCGAAAACCGGCGGACGACCCGCTCTCGTTGATAACCCGGTTCGCCAACTTATTCCGCCGTTTGTGGATGGTGAGCACGTATCCCTTCGTCTCTGTGGGTAAGGGCTTTCGTGTTCACTACACGTGCGATCTGCGCCGGCGGACGGCGGCGGGAGTCAAGATCGGCGACGCGGTCTGGATCGAGAGTGATGTATGGATCAATATTCCGGAACTGCGGCCGAACGCGGAGCCGGTAATCATCTTTGAGGACGGTTGCAAAGTTGGCAGACGTTGCGTCATTTCCGCGATGAATCGGATTCACTTCGAGAAAAATGTTATTTTCGCGCCCTCAGTCCTTGTGATGGACCACAACCACGGTTATGAAGACGTGACCCGTCCGATTGTCGATCAGGGTGTCACCGAGGGCGGGACGATTCGAATTGAGGAAGGGGCCTGGATCGGCTTTGGTGTCGCCATCGTTTGCAATAAAGGCGAACTGGTGATCGGGAAAAATTCCGTGATCGGCGCGAACTCGGTTCTGACCCGGAGTGTGCCTCCCTATTCGATTGTGAGCGGGAATCCTGGAAGAGTCGTGAAGCGGTACGACTTTGCCAAAGGAAAATGGGTGCTTGGGGCGGGCGTGCTGGCGGAGTCGGCGAAACAGAGCTGATCTTTATGATCTCGATTATTGTTCCCGCCCACAACGAATGTCAGGTTATCGCGCGGACCCTCAAAGCGATGACCAGCGACGCGAACCCCGGCGAACTCGACATTGTTGTGGTCTGCAACGGTTGCCAGGACGATACCGCGGCAGTTGCGCGCCGTTTTGGCGGGAGTGTCCGGGTCATCGAAACGCCGATCGCCGGCAAGACGCACGCTCTGAATCTGGGAGATAGTGTGGCGCAAGGGTTTCCGCGCATTTATGTCGACGCCGACGTCATACTGACGGTGGATTCGATCCGGCGGTTGGCGCGTCGTCTGGATCGTCGTCTCAATCAGCGGGATGTGCTGGCAGTGGCTCCGATGCCGACCTACGATCTCACCGGTTGCTCGTGGGCGGTTCGGGCTTTCTATGACATCCGGTCGTTGCTGCCTTCCGCCAAGGAAGGAATCGGTGGTTCGGGCGTCTATGCTCTTTCGGAGAGCGGACGTAGACGCTTCGCTGAGTTTCCAGCGGTCACGGCTGACGACGGTTACGTTCGCATCCACTTTCAGGCTGACGAACGTGAGACTGTTGCCGACGCGCGAAGCACCGTGTTTCCTCCGCGGACCGTTCGAGATTTGATCGTCACAAAGACCAGAGCCCACTTCGGTTCTTTCGAGTTGATGAGTCTGTTTCCGGAACTCTGGCGCAATCGAGGAGAGAGCAACAATAACTCCCTGTTGCGATTGTTCAAACATCCTCGACTGTGGATGAAACTGACCATCTATTGTCTGGTGACCGCGTGGGCTAAACAAAGAGCCAAGAAACGCCTCGGCTCAACTTCGACCGTTTGGGAACGGGACGACACCTCCAGAGTGATGGCCTAGAACTTCATGACCTTGGCTATTGAGATCGGAGTCGGTGTTGGACAAGCGGCCGCTGCCGCAGCAGCGGCCGGCGTCAGTGCCGGTGGGGCGGCGGCCTATTTTTCACCGGTGGCCTGGCGTCACCGGCGGATGAGTCGGATTCGCCGTCAAGTGGCTGACAGTCGAGTCCTGGCGCTGACCTATGATGACGGGCCTAGCAATACGGTGACTCCGGAAGTTCTAGATCTGCTTGGCCGCCGCGGTGTCCGCGCGACGTTTTTCATGCTCGGTTGTAACGCCCGGCAGTATCCAGAGATCGTCGATCGCGCGATTGCTGAAGGTCACGAAGTCGGATGTCATACCTACCGCCATTTGAACGCATGGAAGACGACACCCTGGCGTGCCGTTGCCGATATCCAGGCTGGTTATGAGGGCTTGTCCCGCTGGATTCGTCCGGACGCGCTGTTCCGTCCGCCACACGGCAAGATGACACTGCCAACTTATTGGGAACTTCGCCGGCGTGGGGCTCCGGTGTGGTGGTGGACTCTCGATTCAGGCGACACGAACGCAACTCGCCCTGAGCCCGGTCAAGTTGCCGATCGACTGCGCCGCGACCGCGGAGGCATCGTGCTGATGCACGATCTTGATCGAGGTCAAGAAAGACGGGACTTTGTGCTCAAGACGACGGAAGCGCTGCTCGACGTTGCGGAGCAGGAATCCTTGAAAGTCGTCACACTCGGAGAACTATGCCGGACAAAGTGAAGAAACTCGCGAGCCGGAAGAAAGTCTTGGCGGTTGCCTCAAGCGGCGGCCACTGGACTCAGTTGCTGCGGGTGATGCCGGCATTTGACTGTCACGAAGTTGCGTTTGTCACGGTGCTGGAGGCTTACCGTTCCGACGTGCCGGATCACCGTTTCTATCTGGTGGATGACGCCAACCGTTGGAATAAATTTGGACTGATCAAGTTGGCGGCGAGTGTCGCCTGGATTGTGGCGAAAGAGCGGCCCGATGTGGTCGTTTCCACCGGCGCGGCGCCGGGATACTTCGCGGTGCTGGTCGGTCGGCTACTCGGGGCAAAGACGATCTGGATCGATAGCATCACAAATATTGAACGGCTTTCCATGTCAGGCGCGCTGGCCGGCAAACATGCGAACCTGTGGCTGACGCAGTGGCCGCATCTGGCCAAGGCTGAAGGACCGCAGTACGGAGGGTCGGTCCTGTGATTTTCGCGACTGTGGGATCCCAGGCGCCGTTTGACCGGTTGATTCGCGCGGTCGACGACTGGGCGGGCTCGCGCAAGCGATCGGATGTCTTCGCGCAGATTGCGGCGGGTGATTATTGCCCGGTCCACGTCAAATACAAGAAATTCGTCGAGCCTCAGGAATTCCGGCAACTTGTGCAGGAGGCCAAGGTAATCGTGGCCCACGCAGGAATGGGATCGATCATCACCGCTTTGGAAATGGGCAAGCCCATCGTGGTGATGCCTCGGCGCGCGCGATATCGCGAGACCCGGAACGATCATCAGGTTGCGGCTGCAAATCACTTTGGAGCCCAGGGTCGCGTGATCGTCGCTGACGATGAGAACCGGTTGGCGGAAGTTCTCGATTACGCCGTGACGCTCGGCGAAACCGAGCGCATCGAGGCCAAGGCCTCGGATGAACTCATTACTACGATTCGGAACTTCATCGACGCAGCGGGGGTTGACCGCTAGGTTTTGATCAAGAATTGCCGGCGGCGGATCGACCTGAGTGTGCCGTGAACTTGCGGCGAAAAAGGTAAAGCAAATCGAGTACAAGGAGACTATTTTGGCGATGCAAACAACAGATATCGAACAGGAAATTCGCAGTTTTCTGGTGGAGAATTTTCTCGGCGGCCGCGCCGATGGCCTACGCGAGTCCGATTCTCTCCTGGGTAGCGTCATCGATTCCGCAGGGGTTCTGGAACTGGTCATGTTTCTTCAGGACCGCTTCGGGATCACCGTCGGTGATGACGAAGTGAACACGGAAAACCTGGACTCGGTGAAAAATGCGGTTCGATTCGTCGAGCGAAAGCTGGGTGAAAAAGCCTGAACCGGACTTCTCGCGGAGTGCAAGCCATTGTAAACATGCCGGTTAGCGGCGCCGATATGCTTCACTTCACGCTGTCAAAACCGCTCCCGAGCATGGTACTATCGTAGACACTTAACCCCTCCCCAGTCGTCTCCCCCAAGAATTAGATTCAGTTCCAGTCCTCTTAAGGAAGGATTCAAGAACGCTATGCTCGACGCTGTGATCATTGGCGCAGGACCGTATGGGCTGTCGGTTGCCGCTCATTTTCGGATTCAGGGGATAAGTTTCCGCATTTTCGGCCGCCCGATGGACAGTTGGGTGGCGCACATGCCGAAGGGCATGTTGCTCAAATCGGATGGCTTCGCCTCGAATATCTCCGATCCAAAGAGCGATTTCACGCTGGGTCGATTTTGCGCCGAGCGGGGCATTGAGTATGCCGATTCGGGAATTCCGGTTCGGCTCGAAACCTTTTCCGGTTACGGAATCGAGTTCCAACGCCGGATGGTCCCGGAATTGGAAGAAAAATTTGTGGCTAGTGTCGACCGGTCGCCTGACGGCTTTCTGGTCACAATGGAGGATGGCGAAAAGATCCAGGCCAAGCAGGTCGTGCTTGCCGTCGGCGTAACTCACTTCGAGAACATCCCTGAAAACCTGAAGCATTTGCCGTCGCAGTACTTGACCCATAGCGCAACTCACCGCGAACTCGAACCTTTTCGCGGCCGGAGCGTGGTCGTGATCGGAGGCGGGGCTTCGGCGCTGGATTTAGCCGGGTTGCTCCACGAAGCGGGTACGGATGTGACACTGGTGTGCCGCCAGCCAGCGCTCAAATTTCATAGCAAGGGAAATAACAAAGGCCGGACGTTGTGGCAACGGATCCGGCATCCGAAGTCGGGATTGGGACCCGGGGTGCGGTCGCGATTCTATGCCAACTCACCCGGGCTGTTCCATTATCTGCCCGAGACCGTCCGCCTCGCGATTGTCCACCGCGCCCTGGGGCCGGCAGGTGGAGCGACGATCCGCGACAAAGTCGTTGGCAAGGTGACAACACTCACCGGTAATTCCGTCACGAGTGGGGAGATCCAGAACGGCCGTGTGGTGTTGCATCTCAAGGCGGACGATGGGACGACTCGCGAGATCACGGCCGATCACGTCGTTGCTGCGACCGGGTATAGAGTCGACATGGGTCGCCTCACTTTTCTGAGTCCGGCGATTCGGTCGAATATCAAGACTGTCGAAGGTACCCCGGTGCTCTCTTCAAAGTTCGAGTCTTCAGAACCCGGTCTCCATTTCGTCGGCCTAGCGGCAGCGAACAGCTTTGGCCCGGTCATGCGCTTTGCTTACGGCGCAGCGTTCGCGGCAGAGACGGTGACGCGTGCCCTGAAGAAATCGGCATCGCGCAGTGCAGCGCCGGTTGCCGTTCGAGCCGCAGCCAGCACCTCGAAGTGAAGGATCTCACCCTGCCACGATGACGATTCTAGAAAGCCAAAGATGAAGAGGGAAACCATCGCAATCCATGCCGGCTATGATGGCGACCCGACGACTAAAGCGGTCGCCGTGCCGATCTATCAGACTGTCGCGTTCGAGTTCGACAGCGCCGAGCATGGAGCGGCGTTGTTTAATCTGGAAGTCGAAGGAAATATCTACACCCGGATCGGGAATCCCACAAACGGCGTGCTCGAAAAACGCTTGGCCGAGCTCGAAGGCGGCGTGGACGGTCTCAGTGTCAGTTCCGGGATGGCGGCGATTGAATATTCGCTGATCAACATTGCCGAGGCAGGGAACAACATTGTTTCGCTCCCACAGCTTTATGGGGCAACTTACACGTTGCTCGCACACATCTTCCCGAAGCGCGGGATCGAAGGCCGTTTTTCGGCGAGCGACCGTCCCGAAGACGTGGAAAAGCTAATCGACCAGAACACGCGTGCGGTCTATTGCGAAAGCGTGGGTAACCCGGCGGGCAACGTTGCAGACATCGAAGGGCTCGCGCGGGTGGCGCACAAACATGGCGTGCCGCTTGTGGTCGACAACACGGTCGCAACTCCAATCCTGTTGCGTCCGATCGAGTATGGCGCCGATGTGGTCGTGCACTCCATGACGAAATTCATTGGAGGGGGCGGCACCAGTATCGGCGGCATGATTGTCGATAGCGGCAAATTTCCCTGGCGCGAACATCCGGAGAAGTTCTACATGTTCAATCGTCCGGAAATTGCTTATCACGGCGTCGTCTATGTCGATCACTACGGAGATTCGGCGTACGTTGCGCGCTGCCGCACGGTTTGTCAACGCAACACGGGGGCCACGCTGTCTCCCTTTAACGGCTTCTTGTTCCTGCAGGGAATTCAGACGCTTGCTCTCCGCGTCGAGCGGCATGTAGAGAACGCGCGCAAGGTAGCGGAGTTCCTTCGCGCGCATCCCATGGTCGAATGGGTGAACTACGTCGGGTTCCCCGACAACCCGCTTTATCCGATGGCTCATCGCTATCTCGGAAATAACTTCTGCTCGCTGCTGACCTTTGGCGTGAAAGGGGGCTATGAGGGTGGGCGAAAGACCTTCAACGCCTTCAAGTTATTCAAGCGCATGGTCAACATGGGAGACGCTAAGTCGCTTTCCTGTCATCCGGCGTCGACTACGCATCGGCAACTAACTCCAGAAGAACAGGCACAAGTCGGAGTTACTCCGGAAATGATTCGACTTAGTGTCGGCATCGAGCACATCGACGACATTCTTGAAGATCTTGGTCAGGCGTTGGAACATGCACGGTAGCGGTGATTTCGCGGTCCGGCAGGACGTCCGGCAGGGCAGCGATTGTGGGGGAGGGATGACATGCCATTGATTGTCGAGGGTGGGCGGATTCCAACACGCTGGGCGCTAGAGGGGAACTCGCGTCCGACTGGTTCCAGCACCGGAGCGGCTGAGCACCTGAGTGTTGCGTTCATCAATAACATGCCGGACGCAGCGTTAGAAGATACCGAGATCCAATTCTTCACGCTGCTCGACATTGCGTCCGGTGATGTCCCAATTTTCGTGAAGCTCTACTCGCTGCCGGGAGTTCCGCGTGCCGAGCGCGGCCAGCGTCATTTGAGCGAGTTCTACAACGGCTTCGACGATCTGTGGAAGAGCCAGTTCGACGGCGTGATCGTTACCGGGACCGAGCCGAAGCAATCCAATTTGCGGAACGAACCGTACTGGACGCTTCTCGCGGATGTGTTCGATTGGGCAGAGCGCCAGACTGCATCTGCGATCCTGTCTTGCCTGGCGGCACATGCTAGCGTTCTTCACGGCGATGGCATCAGCCGACACCCCTTGCCCGACAAGCAGTTTGGCGTGTTTGAATCGCGCAAGACCAGTGCGCACCCGCTGATGGACGATGTGGGTGAACAGGTGCGTTTCCCGCATTCCAGATGGAACGAGGTGCGTGAGGAGGACCTGTCGGAGGCGGGCTATACGATACTTGCGAAGTCGAAAGATGCCGGCGTCGACACCTTCGTGAAGAAGAAGCGGGGAAGTCTGTTTCTGCATTTTCAGGGACATCCAGAATACGGGGCTCAGACCTTGTTTAAGGAATACCGCAGAGACATCAAGCGCTTTCTCAATCGTGAGCGCGAAACTTATCCGACGATGCCGCGAGGATACTTCGATCCTTCTTCTGCCCGGCTTCTCGACAAATTTAAGACGGAAGCGATGGCAGAGCGCCGCGAAGAGATCATGGCTTCTTTCCCCGAAGACGCCGTCATCGGCGGCCTGCAGAATGGATGGAACGCGACTGCGGCTTGTGTCTACAGGAACTGGGTGCGTTACGTGGCCGCACACCGCGCGAAGAATGCTGTCTTTACCAGCAGTGCCTCTCCGTCCCTCCACGAAAGTGTTCGAGTGAATGTCGGGCAATAACAAAGTCGCCCATCCGATCCTGTCGAAAACGATGAGACGAATATGTCGGTCGATCATCTCGCGAACTTTTCGTCAATCAACTCCAAGACAATGAACTCCCAGTCCGAGATTCCGCGGCCGACTCCCGTGCACATCTGCGATGTCATCGGATTCTGGGCGGACCGGTCGCCGGACCATCCAGCCCTGATCGAGACGTCGGGCAGTTGGACCTACGCGCAGCTGGCCGCCGTTGTGTCTGACACCCAGACATGGCTCGGAACGTTGGGGGTGCGTGCGGGTGACCGGGTGATGATCGTCGGCGAAAATTGCCGGGCCTTTGTAGCGATTTTCTTCGCAGTCGCAGGGCTCGATGCCTGGCCAGTCGTAGTCAACGCGGGGTTGTCGGCACGCGAGATCGAGGAGATACAAAAACATTGTAGGGCGCGGCGCGTCTTCTACACGGCGAGCGTGTCGCCGAACGCGGCGGAACACGCGGCGCGCCATGGCGCAGAAATCGTACTCAGGGACGGGCTTGGTTCAGTGGGAGTGGGTCCGGTCAATGAAGAAGCGGAACTTGAGAAGATCGATGCTAACGTTGGCGAACGCGTCGCAGCCCTGATATATACCTCCGGCACGACAGGCCTTCCGAAAGGCGTGATGTTGACGCATCGGAACCTCTTGTTCATGGCAGCTGGATCGGCAGCCGTGCGATCCGTGACTCCCGATGACCGCCTTCTCGGCGTTCTGCCCATGTCCCACGCGGTCGGCCTTTCGGTCGTGCTGCTCGGTTCCCTGATTGCCGGAGCCTCGGTCTATGTGACGCCGCGTTTCGATCCCATGAGTGCGCGAGTGACTCTGGAGAAAGAACGCATAACGCTCCTCTTCGGTACGCCGGCCATTTTCAATCAGCTGATCCAATACGCGAAGCTGCGCAAGCTGTCGTCGTTGCATTTCCCGTCGCTGCGAATCATTACCTCCTCGGGCGCACCACTCGATCCGGTGACCAAGTCGGCGGTCGAGAACCTGTTCGGCATGACGCTGCACAACGGTTATGGAATCACCGAATGTTCTCCCACCATTGCATTAACGCGCCCGGACGCGCCTCGAACCGACATTTCGATTGGTCCGGTATTTCCGGGGGTCGAAATACGACTGCTCGGAAGCGATCGTCAATCGGTGGCGGCCGGTGAAGTGGGTGAACTGCAAGTGCGGGGTCCCAACATTATGAAGGGGTACTATCGCAACTCCGAAGAGACGACCTCGGCAATCGATTCTGAGGGATGGTTTAATACACGCGACCTCGCCCGGCTGGATGACGGGAATCTATTTATCGTCGGGCGCACCAAGGATTTGATTGTCCGCCGCGGATTTAATGTCTATCCGGCGGAGATCGAGGCAGTCCTGAACAGCCATCCGGCAGTAGTTCGTTCCGCTGTCGTTGGCCGAACCGTGGATGGAGATGAAGAAGTCGTCGCGTTCGTGGAACTTTTGCCCAAGAGCACGTTGTCCACTCAAGAGTTGTCGGAATATGCGGCAGGATCCTTGGCCCGATACAAGCGCCCATCTCAGATATTGGTCATCGCGGCCATGCCCACGACGGTTACAGGGAAGATCGCCAAAGGCGAATTGAAGAAAGTTGCTGAGACCGGTGTTACCGCCTCCGCCTGAGCGCCGCTCAACACCCGATCGTGGCCCTAGGCCGGGGGATTAGGTCCCGCCAGAAAACCTCCGTCGAGGACCAGGGACTGGCCGGTCATAAAAGAGGCGCGTTCCGAACACATCCAGAGCACGGCTTCGGAGACCTCTGACGGCACTCCGAAACGGCCGACGGGATGGAGACCGAGAGCGAATTTGTTCATCTCAGGAGCGCCAAATATCCTGTCGGCCATCGGGGTTTCAATCACCGCAGGACACACCGCGTTGATGCGAATCCCCTTGCGCGCGTTTTCCAGGGCGGCGCTCTTGGTCAGCCCCATCACTCCGTGTTTGGTGGCAGAGTAGGTTGCTGCGCCGGCCGAACCGACCAAGCCGGCAACGGACGCCATGTTGACTATTGCCCCGCCGGCACCCTGCTTGAGCATCTGCCGAATCTCATACTTCAAGCATAGCCAGACGCCTTTGAGGTTGATGGCGATCGTCCGATCAAAGTCCTGTTCTGTCTGGATCGTGATCGGTACCCAGGCGCCTTCGATCCCAGCGTTATTGAAGGCGATATCTAAGCGGCCAAATTTCTCGACTGCCTTTTGAACGAGGGCCTCGACTTCGGCACTCGTCGATACGTCCGCCTTCACAAACAAGCCCTCGCTCCCGGCATCGCTAACCAGTGCGACAGTTTCGTTGCCTTCCTGTGCCCGTCGTCCTGCGACCACAACTTTGGCTCCCGCCTTCGCAAAGAGCACGGCGGTCTCGCGGCCAATCCCCGATGTTCCACCGGTCACTAGCGCCACTTTGCCTTCCAAATCCTTTGCCATCTTTCCCCGTTTTCCTTCGTGAGTCAGACGTGTGAAAATAGGTCAGACACGTCAGGATAGAACGCGGAGTGTAGGCCTTGGACGGAGGTCGCGTCAAGCGCAGATCCTGCGAAGCCTGCTTGGAGAGGCCCGGTATTCGTGGACGCAACCAACAAACTGGTGGGCACTTGGAAACTGGTTTCCGCTTCGAGCGTGACCAGGGACGGGGAGCGAAACGAAACTCCCTACGGACCGAACCCCGCGGGTTTTCTGATTTACGGCACAGATGGCAGAGTCACCGCGATGATCAGCTACGGCGGCCGCAAGCCGCTCTCCGTCGGTGGCGGACAGATAGAGGAGCAAGCCGAGGCGTTCAAAACATTTCTCGCCTACGCGGGCCACTACACGCTGAACGGCGATCAAGTGATTCACTCCGTCGAAATCTCGTCGATCCAGAACTACGTGGACAAAGAATTGGTCCGGAGCGTCAAATTCGAGGATGATCGCATCACTCTGGCGACGCCGCCGACGCGTGTGAACGGGAAAATCCAAACCATCGAATTGACGTGGCGGCGATTGGCGACCGGCGACTGAATCGTGTTTTCGCGAGTCGAAACCGCGCTGCTTTATCAGAGGAGGTAAGTGTTGTCGAACGTTGGCGCTCCGAGCAAGAAAGTTGTTTTCAGCGAAGAAGTTCTGCAGGATCCGTATCCCACCTACACCCGACTGCTGGAAGAAGGGCCGATCCACTACGTGGATGTGGGCAGCAAATGGGCAGTGTGGTCGGTTTTCAGCCATGCCGAGTGCTCTTCGGTTGCGAAAGATCCCAGACTCTCGGCAAAACGCGCGCAGCAGATGCTCTTGCCGCTGCCGCTCAGCCGCCAGGCGGAGTTCAGCGAACTGGCGCGCATGTTCGGTTTGTGGCTGATTTTCATGGATCCTCCAGAACACACGCGGCTGCGCAAACTTCTCAACAAAGGATTTTCGCAGCAAGCGATCGAAGGCTTGCGCCCGCAAGTCGAGGCCATCGTAGACCGCATGTTGAAGCCGCTCGAGAACGGCTCGGAAATCGATCTCATGCGCGTGTTTGCGAACCCGATGCCGGTCAGCATCATTCTGGAAATGCTCGGAATTCCGCAGGAACTCCAGGAGACATTTGTTGACTGGTCACGAGCCATCGCAGTATTTCGCGGCAGCCCCAATCGCACCGTGGAACATGCGCAAGCGGCGCAGGACGCTCTAATTGGACTGACGGAGTTCTTCCGCAAAACCGTCGCCGACCGCAGGCGCAACAAAGGCAACGACCTGATCAGTCTCTTGATCGACATCGAAGAAGATGGAGAGGTGCTCACCGAAGAGGAGCTATACGCGCAATGTATCGCCTTGCTTTTCGCCGGGCATGAGACAACTCGAAATCTGATCGGCAACGGAATGTATACGCTGCTCAAACATCCGGAACAGACGGCCGAGTTGCGAGAAAAGCCAGAGATGATCCGTACCGCGGTCGAAGAACTACTGCGCTACGAGAGTCCCGTGCAATTCACCGCGCGCGTGCTGAAGGAAGATATCGAAGTTTGCGGCCAGCGTATACCGAAGAAATGGACGATCCTGTGCATGTTGGGTGCGGCCAATCGGGATCCAAAACGGTTTAAGAATCCGAATGAACTAGACCTCGGCCGCCTGAATAACCAGCACCTGGCCTTCAGCGCGGGTCCGCATTTTTGTATTGGAGGCCAACTGGCGCGCCTCGAAGGACAGGTGGCGCTACTGAATCTAGTGCAGCGCTTCCCAAAGATGAAGCTCACCGGCCCCAAGCCGGAGTGGGCCGATACGTTTGGATTTCGAGGCCTGAAAAGTCTTCCTGTGACTCTCTAAGTCCGTGGTAGAGGAACCTCGATCAGCATTGGCCCGCCGGAGGCAAATCCCTCCCCCAGGGCCTTTACAAACCCTCCCAACGAAGTGACGCGGCTGGCCGGCACTCCCATGCCTTTGGCCAGGCTGACCCAGTCGAGGTCGGGACGTCCGATCTCGAACATGTCTAAAGCCCGGGTCCCCGGGCTTCCAATTCCCAGGTAAGAAAACTCCCGCTTCAAAACCGCATAATCGCGGTTCGCGAAGACTACGGTCGTCACCTTGAGACTTTCGCGCGCCATCGTCCACAGCGCTTGGAGTGTGTACATCCCGCTGCCGTCGGCGCTCAGGCATATCACCTTCCGATCAGGGCAGGCCACAGCCGCGCCCACCGCGAGCGGCAACGCGATGCCAATTGAGCCTCCGGTGTTGGCGAGCCAATCGTGGTGCGGCCCCCCCTTCGTTGCCGCCATCATCCCTCGTCCCGAGGTCATCGACTCATCAACCACAATGGCATTCTCCGGCAGAACCGCGCCCACGACCGAAGCCAAACCGGAGAGGCTAATGTCGCCATCGGGTAGGGCCGGCCGCTCCGCTTTTTCTACCACCGCTGGAGTGCGGCTGGCTCCAAGAGCCATTTCCAACGCTTCCAGCGCGCCGACGTAATCTTCACCGGGAGCCGCCAGTTGGTGAATCGCGCACTCCGGTGAAGTGAACTCGCTGTTCTTTCCCGGATAGGCGAAATACGCGACGGGAGAGCGCGCTCCGACCAGAATCAATTGCCGGAATTCCTTGAGTTGCTCAATCCCCTGTTCGAGCACATAGGCAATGCGGTCGACGGGCGGATATCCAGCGCCTCTCTCTTGACGCGTCAAGGGATACGGTGAAAACAGCTTCGCTCCAGTGGCGCTGGCGATTCGTCCTGCGGCCATTAGTCTTTTGCCGTAGAGAGCATTTCCGTTGAGCAGGAAAGCGGTTCGCGCACCCGAACGGAGCATGGCCGCCGCACGCTCAATGGCGGCATCGGCGGGCATCGGAGCCTTTGGCACTGCGGGAATCGCCGCCACGCGGGCATTCTCTCCCCAGGCGGCATCGGCGGGAACAATGAGAGTAGCGATCTGCCCTGGCGCAGTCCGAGCCGCGACAACTGCTTCGGCCGCGTCGCTGCCAAGCGCCAACGCAGAGACGGACGTCCGCAACCACTTGGAATATGGTCGAGCAAAGCCTTCAATGTCAGACGTGAGAGGTGTGTCGTATGGCAAATGAGACGATGGGTGTTGTCCCACGAGGCTGACGATGGGGACTTGGGCGCGGCTGGCATTGTGGAGATTGGCCAGACCGTTGCCGAGACCGGGGCCGAGATGGAGCAGTGTGCAGGCCGGCTTTTCCGCCATCCGTGCATAACCATCGGCTGCGCCCGTGACTACTCCTTCGAACAAGCCGAGCACGCACCGCATTTCCGTAATTTGATCGAGCGCGGCGACGAGATGGATCTCCGATGTCCCGGGATTTGCAAAGCAGGTATCGACTCCCGCCGCGAGGAGCGTCCTAATCAGGCTTTCAGCGCCATTCATCGTAGATTTTCCATAGTGTCGGTAATGAGTATACCGAACGATGCGGAGAGGCTAAGACGCGGTACCGCGCCGGTTGTAAGGCGTACCAAACTGTGAGAGATTCTGGTTGTTCGTTTGATGGTTCAGGTGAGCGCCAGATGGGAGCGCCTGCCTGGGAGCGATCCGCGTGAAATGCAGATCATGAAGTGCCGATTAAGAGTCCGGGCTTTGCAACTCGTGATTGTATGCGTGGCCGTCGCGGCGATGAGCACCTGTTCGCGCACGCAAAGCGTGGAGGCAGTTTCGCCAGCGTCGTGGGATCCTAAAGCTGCGGCGGCCTACCTCGACCAGCGCGAAGTCACGTGGATGGGATGGCAGGGCGCGGCCCGGGATCACGGCACGTTCTGCGTTTCGTGTCATACGGCAGTGCCTTATGCGCTCGCGCGTCCGGCGCTGCGCAGAGCGGTCGGCGAAGACGGACTTTCCGTCAGTGAGCAGAAACTTCTCGACAACGTCAGGAAGCGCGTTCAGATGTGGAACGAAATCGGCCCGTTCTACTCAGGCGAAGGGTACGATGGAGCGAAACCCGGCCAGTCCCGCGGAACCGAAGCCGTTCTCAATGCGCTGATCCTCGCAAGTCATGATGCGTCGAGTCGCTCAACGAATGCGTCCACGAGCCATTCGGTGGACGGTGGAATGGGCGATATAACCCGCGTCGCCTTCCGGAATATGTGGGCACTGCAGCAGACCGAAGGCGATGACAAGGGCGCATGGCTGTGGCTGCAATTCAACATGGAGCCCTTCGAAGCCAAGGACTCGCAATACTACGGTGCAGTGCTGGCTGCGATCGCTGTTGGATCAGCGCCCGGTAACTACGGATCGAGCCCTGAAATCCAGGAGAAGCTCGCTTTGCTCCGAGACTATCTCGACCGCAACTACAAAACGCAGTCGATGATGAATCGCGTCGTGCTTCTGTGGGCTTCGGCGAAACTGCCGGGACTCGTCTCCCCGGAACGTCAAAGAGCGATCATTCAGAATGTCTGGGATGAGCAACAGTCTGACGGTGGCTGGAAATTATCATCACTCGCCTGGCCGAATGATTGGAGCCTGCACTCGTTCGTCCGTGCGCGTTGGCGCGTGGATGGGACGCGGCAATCCAATCAAAGTGACGGCTACGCTACCGCTGTAAGTGTATTTGCCCTGCAGCAGGCGGGGGTTTCGAAGGACGACGCTCGTTTGCGACGGGGACTCGCCTGGTTAGGACGCAATCAAGACAAGGTCGATGGCTTCTGGCCTTCGAACTCTTTAACCAAGCATCGCGACCCTTCTTCACATGTCGGGCGCTTCATGGACGATGCGGCGACCGGATACGCGGTGCTCGCCCTAAGTGCTGACAAGTCCCGCTAAATTGGGCAATCAGATAGGTTGATAGCAAACGAAACGCCGGCACCCAGAAATTCTGGATGCCGGCGTTAGTTCTTGGTGACGGAGTCCGGTGACTACAGAGTCTGGAGATTAAGGAGTGACCTTAAACACGACGCCGGCGCCATGCGTCCCGCCTTGCTTTGTAGTGCCGTAAAGCGCTCCGCCACTGATTGCCAGGTTGCTGAACGAGTAGAGCCCATCGCTGCCGCCGGTGAAAGTGTAAAGCAATGTGTAGGTCCAGGAACCGTTGGAAGGCGAAAGTTCGTAAACGGTTCCGGCGTTGTTGTTTCCGTCGCAGTGGGTGGTAGCGTAGATGTTTCCCGCCGTATCCAAGACGAGGTCGCGGAAACTTCCGGAAATACCCCATCCCGGAACGCTGTAGATTACCGAGAACGTCCATTCGCCGTTGGATTGCGTCAATTGGAAAATCGTGCCCCCGCCCTGATTGCCGCCTTCGGTCGCCGCGCCGTAAAAACTACCAGATGAACCCGCGATCAATCCGGCGTAGGGAACCGCTCCGTCGTTCGCGTCCTGGAAGTCATGAACGATTTTTTCTGTCCAGGGACTCCCTTTGATCAATTGGAAGACTGTCCCAAGCCCATAGCGGCCGCCCGAAGAAGCTGTTCCGTAGAGATTGCCGGAGGAGTCGAGACTGACACCGCCCACGGGCACTGCCCCGTCCGTGCCGGTTCCGAAACTATAAAGCACAGTCTCGGTCCATGACCCACCCTGAATGGAAGGCGGAGCAAGCATAAAGACGGTTCCGTTGCCGCTCGAGCCGCCTGCGGTAGTCGTTCCGTAAAGATTTCCCGCTTGGTCGATCGCCAGACCTGCTTCCGGATCTGCCCCATCAGATTGCCTGCTGCCAAAGCTATACAGAATGGTTTCTTTGGTGGCAGCAATTCTGAATACAGTTCCATTGCCGTGCGCGCCGCCCGCTGCAGTCGTGCCGTATAAGTTTCCAGCCGTGTCCCTGAGCAAGAAGCCTTGCGGACCAGAACCGTCTTTGGTGCCGCCCCTGAACGCGTGCAACACGGACTCCCCACCTTTACTGTTCACTTTGAGCACGACTCCGCTGCCGTAAGCGCCACCGGCGCTGGCGGTGCCGTAGAGAATTCCTGTTGGATCGATCGTGAAGCCGTTGAGGGGATTGGCGCCGTCCTTGCCACCGGTGAAGTCGTGGACGACTTTGAAGGTCTGAGCTTGCGCGCCAGGAGATGCGACGATGACGACGGCGAGCGCGATAGCGAACAGTACTTTGCTGGGAGTCGATAACGATTCGAGTCTCATGATTTGCGACTGGACACCTTTCAAACCGATTTCCCGACGCTGGTTCGCCCTCAGCTAGGATTACCGACAAGCTTCATATAGCCGTCAACGGATGTCAAGAATAGGAGGTGCTTAACTCAAGAAATTCTCAGGAGAGAAACGCAGAGTCTTGCGTCATCTTCTTGCGTCATCGCAAACTCTTGCACACGGCCAATCTTCGACCGTGGGTTCTACGAAAACTTAGCGCTCGTAGATTTCGATGGGCAGACCGTCAGGATCGCGGAAAAAAGTGAACGATTTGTGAGTGAACTCGTCAACGCGAATCGGTTCGACATCGACCCCGCGGGATTTCAATGCTCGACTAGCGTCCTCCACATTCTCGACTTCGAATGCGATATGGCGCAGACCGCATGCCTCGGGAAACGATGGCCGCGCTGGTGCGATCGGAAAAGAGAACAACTCGATCAGATAGTCTCCCGCGACTTGTAAATCCAGTTTGAACGATTTTCGATCTGCGCGGTAAACCTCGCGCACGACGTTGAACCCGAGGATGTCGACATAGAAGCGCTTCGACCTCGCGTAGTCCGAACAGATGATGGCGACGTGATGGATGCGATTGAACATTCCTCCTCCAGATCACACAAACGCGCACATCAAATATGGTTGTAAGAAATTGGTTATAAGTTGTCGCGCACATCCGCTTCTCGCAGGTAACGGGAAAGCAGAGAGGCCAATTCGGCGAAGTGCTCGGTGAGCATGGTCAGATGAGTACCCGGAAGAGTTTCAAACTCAAAATGTGTGGCTAAATGGGCCCAGACCGGAAACGGATCCACGGGATAAAAAGAGTCGATCTTGCTCTTTACGAATCGGATTGTGCCCCGGTAGTGCGCAGGGCGATAGCGACTTAGCGCCACTTCCGTTTTCTCGCGGAGAAGTTCCGCTTGGCGGTGGGCGGCCTGAGCGCCTGGCGTTTGATGACTGGTTTGTTGATCGGAATTACTCTGCGCGCCTTCGTTGGCGACCTGGGAAATTCGCGATCGATGACTCCAGCGGCGGCCCACATAGGAGACCGCTTCATGCAGGGGCAAACTCGCCATCTTGGAAACATGACGCGTTGCGCGACGGGCCATGACCCCGATGCGCTGTGGAGTCCGCAAATTTTGCAGGTGGGGGTAGGTATCCAACAGTGCAAGTAGTGCGACAGTTTCGCCGCCCCCCGAGAGTCGTTGGGCGATTTCCAACATGACCAACCCACCGAACGAATAACCGATGAAGAAATAAGGGCCGTGGGGTTGCACTTGCCGCAGCGCGCCAAGGTAGTACTCGGCGATGTCCTCTATCCGGTCCATGGGTTCTCCGAGTCCGTCGAGGCCCCTTAGTTGCAGCCCATAGACCGCCTGTCTGGTCTGGATTCTCCGGGCGAGAACGGCCAGATCGACCACACTCCCGCCGCTTCCGTAGGTCATGAAGACGGGTCTTTCCGCGAGACCCGATTTCAATAAAACAATGGGAGCGAGTGGTTTCTGCTCTGGTTGTTCGAGAATCGCAGAGAGGGCTGAGATGGTGGGCCCGTAGCATATGGTTGCTGGCGAATACTCTCGTCCGCAGGCCTTGGCGATCTCGGCGAAAAGCGCTCGCGCTCGGGCCGGATCGCCGCCGAGATCGAAAAAGTCGTCGTCAGGGCCAACGCCTGAACGTCCGAGCACGCGCTGCCAGATCGGTGTAAGCACTTCGACCATGGACGTCGATTCACTCACACTCATGAGTGCGCGAACGCCCAGTACAATTCGCGGGCTTTCTTGTACAGAGGTCCAAATTCCAGTGCCCGGTCGCCAATCCGCGTTACAGGGACGACTTTGGAATAATTTCCTGTCGAGAAGATTTCATCGGCCTTCTCGAAGTCCTGATAGGTCAAGGTTTTTTCGATGACGCTGACGCCGTTATCGCGCAGCAACCCGATCACTCGCTGCCGCGTAATGCCTGCCAGGAACGTTCCATTGGCGATGGGAGTGTAGACGACGCCATCCTTCCCCATAAAGACGTTTGAAGTGGCCAACTCGGCTACATTGCCGAGCATGTCGCAGACAATCGCGTTGTCGAATCCACGCGACTGAGCTTCAAACAAAGCGCGAGAGTTATTCGGATAAAGACATCCGGCCTTGGCATCCACGGGCATCGTCTCAAAGCTCGGCCTGCGAAAAGGCGACAGCGTCAGCGAAAAACCCTTCGGAACCCGCATCGGCGCTTCGTAGATGCTGAGGCACCACCGGGTTGATTCTGGATCGTGCGACTGCACCCACGGACTCTCTTTCTCAGCCCAATACATCGGCCGTATGTAGAGCGCGACATCCGTGTTCCCAAAAAGCTTGATCCCTTCGCGCGCCAGTCTCACCCATTCTTCGGTCGAGACGACAGGCTTCAAATAGAGTTTCTTGGCGGAGTCGTTGACGCGCGCGCAGTGCAATTCGAGATCGGGAGTTACGCCTTCGAAAGCCCGCGCGCCATCGAATACCAGCGAGCAGAGCCATGCGGCGTGGGTTCGAGGGCCCATGATGCCGATGTTGCCCTCTTGCCATTTGCCCTCGAAATACGTCCAGGTCTTTGTCCAGCCGGTTCCGATCTCCATTCACCCTCCCCAGGGCTCAACCGCGCGGTCTTTGTATGTACTTCTGGTATGTGATCCTGCGCCACTTGAATTCTTAAAGTTTATAACGAGCAAATCTTGAGGAACAGTTCATTTGCTGCGCGGTGCGTAACCAAAGATCGCTTTCAATTCGAGGAACTCTTCGAGTCCAGCCTCGCCCCACTCGCGGCCATTGCCCGATAGTTTGTAGCCTCCGAAACAACCGCCGAAATCGACTCGCGAGCCGTTGATATGGACGTTGCCCGAGCGAATTCGTTTCGCCACACGGCGCGCACGATCAAGATCTCCTGAAGTGACAAAACCGGCCAGCCCATACGGGCTATCATTGGCGATTCGAACGGCATCGTCTTCATTTTCGTATCCGATGATGCAGAGCACCGGCCCAAAAATTTCCTCGCGAGCGATGGTCATGTCGTTATTCACGCTTGCAAAGACGGTGGGCTTGGCGAAGTATCCCTTGTTGATTCCGTCAGGACGCCCGGGACCACCCGTGATCAACTCTGCGCCCTGGTCGATCCCCTTGCGGATCATCGACTGTACTTTCTCGAACTGGGCCTTGCTTGAAAGCGGACCGATGTTTGTAGTCTCCGCAGCCGGATCACCGACTTTTGTTTCGTCCGCGACTTGCTTGGCGACGCGTGAAGCGTCCGCCATTTTCGATTGCGGAACGAGCATGCGCGTCGGCGCGTTGCACGACTGTCCGGTATTTCGCAGGCACGACTGCACGCCTTCCTTGACCGCCGCGGCGAGATCGGCATCGTCCAGAATAATGTTGGCCGACTTGCCGCCCAGTTCCTGTGTGACTCGCTTGACTGTCGGAGCGGCGGCCTGTGCCACGGCAATCCCTCCTCGCGTCGACCCGGTGAACGAAACCATGTCGACGTCGGGATGCGAGGCAATCGCCGCGCCAACCGTGGGACCATCGCCATTCACCAGATTGAAAACGCCTGCTGGAAGTCCTGCCTCGTGCAGAATTTCGGCAAACAGATATGCCGACAGCGGCGCCATCTCGCTCGGCTTGAGCACCATGGTGCAACCGGCCGCGATCGCTGGAGCCACTTTGCAGGCGATCTGATTCATCGGCCAGTTCCACGGAGTGATCAGGCCGCAGACTCCGATTGGCTCTTTTCGCATCAGGGTCGAGCCTTTGAGTTCCTCAAAAGGGAAGCTTTGCAGCACCTTCACCGTCTCCGCCAGATGCGCGAGACCGGCAGCGACCTGCGCCTTTTTTGAGAACGATAGAGGCGCTCCCATTTCCTGAGAAATCGCGTCGGCCATCTCGTCGCTTTTGGCTTGGTAGACCTGAATAATTTTCTGCAGGAACTCGATCCGTTGATCGACGGTGGTCTCGGAAAATGTCGCGAAAGCCTTTTTCGCTGCACCAACGGCCAAGTCGACATCGGCCGCGCTACCAAGCGAAATGGTCGCGATCACATCCTCAGTGGCGGGATTGATGACGGCGAAATCGCGACTCTGACTGGGCTGAACCCAGGCCCCATCAATGTAGAATTGCCGGTAGGTCTTCACCGCTCCCCCTCGCGAACTAAACCAATTATGGGCGTGTTGTTGGCACGCTCATCCATAGTATCGCGTCTTTTGATAGTTGAGGGTGTGAATGTAAACTATTGAAAGTAAGGTTGTTAACGGCGAGACATCTTAGATCTCTGGCGCGCTCGCCTAGGCCGCTGCTCTGGACTGGGACAGGACGCGTGCTGCGCTAACAGAGAAGGGACGACACGCGATGCCTGAACCGGATGATGACACGAAGCGCCTCAGAACACTGTGCGTCCTGGTCATCGTGGGAGTCCTATTCGCAACCCTTTGGCCGTTCAATCCTTTTCCTTCAAACCGAGTCGGTTGGATGCCAAATGCAAATGGAGTCGTCTTCGGGACTCACGGCGTCATCGTCAGCAAATCACCCTTGACCGCGTCGGCGACAAGCGCGGGAGAATCGTGCAGCCTCGAACTGTTTCTAGCGCCCGGAGAAACGGCGCGGAGCTACACCATTTTGAATTTCTACGTTCCCGAGAATCCTGGACAATTCCGAATCCGACAGTGGACCGACGGCCTCCTGGTCACTCGGAATTTTCGCGATTCACGAGGCAATGACGTCCGGCATAAAGTGAAAGCGGTGAAGTTTGATGTGGACCACGCTTTTCAGCCCGGAAAATTGTTGTTGCTGACAATTACATCCGGTGCCGGCGGGACCACCGTCTATTTGGATGGCCGCAAAGCGCAGGTCTTTCCCCGCTTCTCAATCTTGCGCACTGATCTGGCAGGCGAAATCGTAATCGGAACTTCGGCCGTCGACTATCAAACGTGGCCCGGAGAAATCCACGGCCTGGCGATATATTCCAAAGAGTTATTGCCGGAAGAAGCGCTTCGGCATTACGAAACCTGGACTACAACCGGCGCTGGTTCCCCCGATCTTGACGGAGCAGTGGCGCGCTATGCATTCACTGAGAAAGCTGGCCGCGAGATTCACAGCTCGGTCGCTTCTGGACCTGACCTCGAGATACCGTCGACTTTCAGAATTCCTCACAAGGCGTTACTGCGTTCGCCCATCCGGGAGTTCGAAATGACCTGGAGATATCTCGGCGACGTGCTGCTGAATATTGCAGGATTTGTGCCCGTCGGGTTCCTACTGTGCGCCTTTTTCGCTCTGACTCGTCCTCGAAAGAATGCGATTCTGTATGCTGTGCTCGCAGGGGGAATCCTGAGTTTCGCAATCGAGGTGACGCAAGCCTATATTCCGCAGCGAGTCTCCGGAGTCACCGATATCATCACCAACACGCTGGGATCGGCGTTGGGAGCATGGCTGGCACAGCCGAATCTCGTTAGAGCGGTTCTAAGAACGGAGAGTCGGAAAAAATAAAATGACGAGACGAAACCGATTCTTAGCTTTCGCGATTCTGTTCGCCGTTTCAGTCGTGTTTTGGTGGCGTCCGATAATTCGGACGGTTAGTCTCGCGCAGGCGAATGATGCCTATACCCACATTCTTCTCGTTCTTCCGTTGAGCCTGGCGCTGATATATCTGGATCGGAAAGACGGTCGCATCGACGCGCAACACGGCATGCCAGTGGCTTTGGGCATCATCATCCTCGTCGTTGCAGTTCTCGTCGCATGCCTGGCGCGCTGGAGCCACGCCGAGATCCTGACGAACTCGGCTCTGTCAATCAGCATGTTTGCTCTCGTGCTCTGGTGGATCGGCAGCGTGGTTCTGTGTTTTGGAGCTGAAGTCTTTCGCACGTTTATGTTTCCACTCTGTTTCTTGTTTTGGATCGTCCCCGCTCCCGAATTTGTCTTGAACCCGACGGTGCGGTTTCTGCAACATCAGTCAGCCTTCGGTGCACGGCTGCTCTTCCACGCAATCGGCGTCCCTGCGACACAAGACGGTGTCATGCTCTCAATCCCCAATCTCGATATCGAGGTCGCCACCGAATGCAGCAGCATTCGCTCGAGCATGATGCTGATCCTGATCACGATGGTCCTGGCGCAACTGTTTCTGCGTTCGCGCTGGCGGAAGACTTTGCTGATCGCAGCCGCCATTCCGCTTTCTGTCGCGAAGAACGCGCTGCGCATCGTCACCATCGCTGTCCTTGGGACGCGTGTGGACCCCGGCTATCTGCATGGAAACCTTCATCGCCAGGGAGGAATTATTTTCCTGGGAATCGCGGTGGCGGCGGAGGCGTTGTTGCTCTGGATCTTGCAGCGAACGGAACGGCGCGGCGTGAGGAACGCTTCGCCGATGGCGCCTGCCTAGCTGCGGATTACCGGAACTTTTCGCAATCGCGAAATGGAATGCCGCGCTGGTCTTTCGCGGAAATAGTGGGCTCGCCATCGAGTTCCCAGTCGATCGCGAGGTCAGGATCGTTCCATTGCAAGCTGCGCTCGTGTTCGGGAGCGTAAAAATCCGTAGTCTTGTAGGTGACGTGAGTGTCATCCGAGATCACACGAAAGCCGTGGGCGAATCCAACCGGCACCCAGAGCATGCGTTTGTTGTCGCCAGAGAGGCGGAAAGACTCGGATTTTCCCAGGGTCGGCGAGCTTCGCCTCATGTCAACGACCACGTCGAGAATCTCGCCGGTAATGGCGCGGATCAGTTTTCCCTGCGGCTGCTGAATTTGAAAATGCAGGCCACGCAACACGTTCCGGCTGGAAAAAGAATGATTGTCCTGAACAAAGCTCTCGTGGATGCCCAGATCCGCGAATGTCCGCTGGTTGTAGCTTTCGAGAAAAAACCCACGATCGTCGCCAAACACGCGCGGTTCCAGGAGCAGCACTCCGGGCAGACTGGTTTCGATCTTCTTCATTCTTGGTTCGATCTCTGGTGTCGGTCTCTGGTTCGCACTCGGGTTCGAACTCTGGTTCGAACCCTCGCCGTTGGCCTAAAAAACCTGCTCTTGGAGCATGTGCAACAAATATGCGCCGTATGAATTGTTCTTCATCGGCTGCGCCTGCGCTTCTACTTGTTGCGCCGTGATATAACCCGAGCGATAGGCAATCTCTTCGGGACACGCGACCATCAATCCCTGCCGCTTCTCGATCGTCTGGATAAATAACGACGCTTCCATCAAAGCTTCGTGGGTGCCAGTGTCGAGCCAGGCCATGCCACGCCCCATGACGCAGACATCCAACTGGCCGCGCCGCAGGTATTCACGATTCACGTCGGTGATTTCGAGTTCTCCGCGCGCCGAAGGTTTCAGGTTCGCCGCAATCTCGACCACCTGATTGTCATAGAAATACAGCCCGGTCACCGCATAGCGCGATTTCGGCTGCTTCGGTTTTTCTTCGATGCTGAGTGCTTTGCCGTCCTTGTCGAACTCGACAACGCCGTAGCGCTCGGGATCGTGTACCGCGTATGCAAAGACGCGCGCACCCTGTTTTCGCGTGGTCGCCTCGCGCAAGTCCTTCCCAAGATCGTGCCCATAAAAAATATTGTCTCCGAGAACGAGCGCGCACCCGCTCTGCCCGATAAACGGCTTGCCGATGATGAAAGCCTGCGCAATCCCCTCGGGCTTCGGTTGCGCCGCGTATTGCATGCGAATGCCATAGCGGCTGCCGTCGCCGAGCAAATGCTGAAACTTGGGCAAATCCTCGGGCGTGGAAATAAGCAAAATGTCGCGGATGCCGGCCAGCATCAGAATCGACAGCGGATAGTAGACCATCGGCTTGTCGTAAACCGGGAGCAGGCTCTTGCAAACAGCATGGGTCACAGGATACAGGCGTGTCCCGGAGCCGCCGGCGAGGATGATGCCCTTATAAGGCGAAGGTGATGGAGTCGTCGCAGTCATCATGATCTAATTTGTTTTCACACCGTATATTGTTTTGCGATCCACTGCCGATACGCTCCACTGGTAACGTCTTTTACCCATTCCTGGTGATCAAGGTACCAGTTGACCGTCTTGCGGATGCCAGTCTCGAACGTTTCCTTGGGATGCCAATGCAGTTCGCGCTCGATCTTGCGCGTGTCCATGGCATAGCGCCGATCGTGGCCGGGACGATCTTTCACGAACGTAATCAGGTCCTTGTGCGGGACCACGGGATCGCCGGGGCGCAGTTCGTCGAGCAGTCCGCAAATCGTGTGCACAATCTCAAGATTCTTTTTCTCGTTGCACCCACCGATGTTGTAAGTGTCCCCAACGCGCCCTCGCGCCAGTACAGTACGGATGGCGTCACAATGATCTTCCACATACAACCAGTCGCGGACGTTTTGTCCGTCGCCGTAAACCGGCAAAGGCTTGCCCCCGCCCGCGTTCAGCAGGATCAGAGGAATCAGCTTTTCCGGAAACTGATAAGGCCCGTAGTTGTTCGAACAGTTCGTGGTCAGGGTCGGCAATCCGTAAGTGTGGTGGTAAGCGCGAACCAGGTGGTCGGAAGAGGCCTTGGATGCTGAGTACGGACTATTTGGGGCATACGGTGTCGTCTCGCTGAAGGCGGCATCGTTGGGCCCGAGCGAGCCATAGACCTCGTCGGTCGAAACATGGAGGAATCGAAACGCCTGACGCTCAGCTTCCGGCAGCGCCGACCAGTAGGCCCGCGTCTCTTCAAGCAAACTGAACGTTCCATTCACATTGGTCCGCACGAAATCGTCCGGTCCATGAATCGAGCGGTCCACGTGGCTCTCAGCGGCGAAATGAACGATGACGCGTGGCTTCTCGCGCTGCAATAAGCTTTGCAACAGGTCGCGGTCGCAAATGTCGCCGTGTTGGAACCGATAGGCGGGGCGCTCCGCGATCGATTCGAGATTGCGGAGATTCCCTGCATAGGTCAGCTTGTCGAGATTGAGGACGGGAGATGACTCTTGCTGAAGCCATTGCAGAACGAAGTTTGATCCAATGAATCCGGCACCGCCAGTAACGAGAATCAAATCTTTCATAAGGTCGTTTGTCGAAATAAACCGGCGGTCACACTACGGCTGAACAACTTCAATTCTACTAGACGTTCGGAGCTTCCAATCGAAACAAGCGTAACGTTGGTTGTTCCCCGAGTTTGATGACGAGACTTTCGTTACCAGCGCACATCCGTCCAACGAAGTAATATGGATCAAGTGCTCTGCCGAGGGGCGACGATCGTCAGCGACGGCCGCTTGGTGGGCCACGACTGGTGATCGGCGCTCGAAAGCGCGGGTGAAGTAGGCGATGGGCCCGACCAGGGTCACAGCGGCGGTGCCGACTCCGTCCCACCCGCTCCACACTAGCGAACCGTAGAAATTTCCTCGGTACTCCTCAAAGTACCCGAAGTAGCTCTTCCGCAGCTCATCCAACCCTCAAATGCCGCTGGTCCAAGCCGTCCACACAAGCTGTAGTCCCCCGGATGGTTTACTCTTGGAAATTCCAAATTCGCCCCGCAGTTTTCGTTGATCGGAGACTTTGTGCACGTATTTCACATCGTCGGCGCCCGCCCCAATTTCATGAAGGTCGCGCCTGTGATGAACGCCCTCAAGGCGCGGCCGCGCGTTGTGCAGACGCTGGTTCACACCGGTCAACATTACGACGCCAATATGTCGGAGGTATTTTTCGAGCAGTTGGGCATTCCGGCTCCGGATGTGAATCTGGCCGTCGGGTCGGGGTCGCATGCTCGGCAAACCGCCGAAATCATGACTCGTTTCGAATCGGTTTTATTGGAACGAGCTCCTGACCTCGTGCTCGTGTACGGGGACGTCAACTCCACCGTCGCGACGGCGTTGGTGTGCGCGAAGCTCGGCGTCCGCGTCGGCCACGTCGAAGCCGGATTGCGTTCCTTCGACCGTACCATGCCGGAAGAAATCAACCGCCTCGTCACCGATCAGCTCGCCGACATGCTGTTCACGCCTTCCGAAGACGGAGACTTCAATCTCGCGAAAGAAGGCGTTACGCCGGAGAAGATATTTCGCGTGGGCAACGTGATGATCGATTCTCTGGTCCGCCTTTTGCCCTCTGCCCGAAGCCAGTCACCGATCCAAGTTCCGGAGCGCTATGCTCTGGTCACTCTCCATCGTCCGGCGAATGTGGACGACAGTGTTGCGCTCAAGCGCATCCTTGAGTCCTTGCTCGATGTCAGCCGCGATCTGGCCGTCATCTTTCCTGCCCATCCGCGCACCCGAAAGCGCATTGCCGATTTTGGGCTGAACGCTGACCAACTCCAGATCATTGACCCTGTCTCTTATATCGAGTTTCTGGCCATGCAGTCGCGCGCAACCGTCGTTATTACAGATTCAGGAGGAATTCAGGAAGAGACGACATACCTCGGTGTTCCTTGCCTGACGCTGCGCGAGAACACGGAGCGCCCGGTCACGGTTACCGTAGGAACTAATGTTCTGGTGGGACGAGACCCGGCAAAGCTCCGCGCCGAACTCTCACTCGTTCTGGCAGGGAAGGCGAAGAAGGGAAGCATTCCGCCGCTATGGGATGGACACACTGGCGAACGCATCGCGGCGCTGGTGGCGTAAGGCGAGCAACAAAAAAGGCATGCCATGCGGAATCGCATAGCAGGCCTCTGGTTGACGGTTAGTTTACGATTGCTCCGGTCTTACTGCGTTAGACTGCATTAGACCGAACTGCTTTAGACCGAAGAAACATTGCTCCAAAACATGTCAGGCCCGCTCCGAGTAGGTAGATCGCGGTCGAGCCACCCTCCGGAACCTGCTGACAGTTTCTCGGCGAACGGGGATCGCACCCTTGATCCCGATGATCCCGATTGCGTCGCTGATCGGCAAACGTCGCAGGCGCCAGACAGCAAGCCACGACCAGTACCAATAGCCATTTGCTTTTTTGATTGCTCATTACAGCTCCCCTGTGATCAACATTCGCAAAGCACCTGGGCTGAGGGAGTGTGAGAGGGGCTGCCCCAAGTGCGCCTATGATCCTCCTACATTAAACGGCGATCGCCAACCGGCTGTCAAGATGATACTTTTTGCAACAGTGGCACGATTGTGCCACTATCTCCCGGCGTCGGCTGCTTTGGCGGAGCCAGCCTAACATTGGCAAAATAACCCTGCCAAAAGCCGGCGCAGGCGGCAGATAACAGGTGGGTCTCGGGTCGTTCATGAGAGTAAGGGTTGGCCGTCAGCTGCTGATCGTTTGCTCGCTGTTTTGCGTGAGTCTTCTGGGCTGCCGTAGCGCCGAGCCCCACAGTGTCACCCTCAAATGGGATCCGCCCCAAGCGTCTCCAGCGTCGAGAGGAACATCGATTGCCGCCTATAACATCTACCGGAGCACCACTTCAGGCAGTGGCTATGTGAAACTGGCGTCGGGGGTTTCCGGCTCGCCCTTCGAAGATCGGCTGGTTACGAGCGGCCGCACCTACTATTACGTCGTGACTTCCGTGGATAGCAAAGGCGGCGAGAGCCAGTTCTCGCGAGAAGCGCGAGCGGTGATTCCCTGAGGGACGATTTTGGCTACGGAATCACGGCCTGCGCCTGGTTTGAGTATCCGCTCTCATTCGAACTGCCATCCACCGCGGTCGCGACATAGTAATACGTCGTTCCGGAAACGACCGTGCTATCGGTGTAAGCAGTGGTGCCGTCGAGCGCGCTGTTGATCATCGTGTAAGGTCCCCCCGACACCGTGCCGCGGTAGACGTTATAGCCGACGGCGTTCGCCGAGGCGGTCCAGGTGAGGTCGACGGTGTGCTGCGCCGGAGGCGTCCCGGTTCCCGTCATCGACTGGGCCGTCGGCGAGTTCGAAGCATTGCTCGTGAAAGACAACGTCGCCGAGGTGGCGCCGGTGGCTTGTGGTGTGAACGTGACCGTGAACGTAGCCGATTGACCCGCGGTAAGCGTCTTAGGCAGCGAGATTCCGGAGAGCACAAACTCGCTGTTGTTCAAGCTTGCTGAGGAAACCGTCACCGATGCGCCGCTGGCAGTCAAGCTGCCACTGAGCGCGGAACTCTGCCCGTCCACGACGTTGCCGAAGCTCAAACTCGTCGGGGACACGGCGAGTTGTCCGAGAGCGGTTCCCGTACCCGAGAGTGCGATACTCAGTGGCGAGTTGCTGGCATTCGACACGATCGAAAGACTTCCGCTGACTGCACCTGCACTCGTCGGCGTAAAGGTCACGCTGAAGGTCACACTCTGATTCGCCGTGAGCGTAACCGGCAGATTGAGTCCGGTCACGGAGAAGGCCGAGCCAGTCATATTCGCGGCCGAGATCGACACGGACGATCCGCCGGTATTCGTCACGGTCTCGGAGAGGCTCGCATTACTGCCGACCTGAACATTGCCGAAGCCGAGGCTCGTCGGATTCGCGCTGAGCGCGCCCGGTGCGACGCCCGTCCCAGACAATGCGATGCTTAAGTTAGGATTTGAGCCGTTGGACGTGATCGACACACTGCCACTAGCTGCGCCGCTGGTTGTGGGCGCAAACTTCACACTAAACGAAGTGCTCTGCCCCGCGTTCAACGTCAGTGGCAACGCGAGCCCGCTGATACTGAAGCCAGTGCCACTGGCGCTCGCCGCCGAAATCGTCAGGCTCGATCCGCCGGAGTTGGTCAGCGTCTCCGTCAGACTGGCGTTGCTGCCGTCCTGAACACTGCCAAAAGCCAGGCTTGTTGGATTCGCCGCCAGCGTTCCCTGAGTCACTCCCGTGCCAGAGAGAGGCACGCTCAAGTTCGGATCCGCGGCGTTGGAGGTGATCGCAACGCTGCCGCTGGCCGCGCCGCTGGTGGTAGGTGAATACGTTACGGTGAACGAAGTGCTCTGCCCAGCCGTCAACGTTAACGGCGGCGAAATACCGCTGATGCTGAAACCTGTGCCTGTGGCAGAGGCAGCCGAAATTGTGAGACTGGTTCCACCGCTGTTGGTCAAGGTCTCCGTCAGGCTCGCGTTCTTGCCCACCTGAACGCTGCCAAACGCGAGGCTAGTCGGATTCGCTGCCAGCGATCCTTGCGTCACACCACTGCCAGAAAGAGGAATACTCAAATTCGGGTTCGACCCATTTGATGTGATGGCCACACTGCCGCTGACTGCGCCGCTCGCCGTGGGCGCAAACGTCACGGTGAACGAAGTGCTTGCGCCCGCGTTCAGTGTCAACGGTAGCGATAAACCGCTCAGGCTGTATCCGCTGCCGCTCGCACTCGCGGCGGAAATCGAGATGCTGGTCCCGCCTGAGTTGGTCAGGGTTTCGGTGAGACTCGTGCTCTTGCCAATCTGCACGCTTCCAAACGCCAGGCTCGACGGATTCGCTCCTAGTTGGCCCTGCGCCATGCCTGTTCCCGACAGAGGGACAGACAAAGTTGTGTTGCTCGCGTTCGATTGGATGGTCAGTGCTCCACTCGACGCGCCAGCAACCGTTGGAGCAAAGATTGCATTGAATGTCGCTGTCTGCCCTGGGTTGAGTGTCGCGGGAAGAGCAGGACCACTGAAGCTGAAGCCCGCGCCGCTGGCCGACGCACTCGACAGGCTTACAGCGGTGCCGCCGGAGTTGGTGACGACCACGGCCGTGGTTTTATTCGTTCCGTCGGTTACATTCCCGAAACTAACGCTGGTTGGGTTCGCTGTCAGCGCGCCTGCCGTAACGCCTGTGCCTGAGAGCGGAACACTCAATGTCGAGTTCGTTCCATTCGAAGAAATGCTCACCGACCCAGTCACAGCTCCAGCCGTGGTCGGGGCGAACTTCGATGTGAAGCTGACGCTCTGATTCGCGGCAAGAGTTACCGGCAGAGTCAGGCCGCTGATCGAGAATCCCGCACCGCTCGCCGTCGCCTGCGAAATGGTAACGCTCGCCGCTCCGGTATTGGTCAAGGTTTCGGTCTTTGAGCTGTTGCTGCCGACAGTCACGCTGCCGAAGGCAATGTTCGTGGGATTCGGCGCCAGTGTTCCGACGCCAATGCCTGTGCCTGAGATACTCAGGATCTGACTGCCGATGACTTGCTCGGAATTCGTCGCGAAGGTGACACTGCCGCTGAAATTCGCCGCCGAGGTTGGCGCAAATGTGATCGAAACCGTGGTGGTCGCCCCACCGCTGATGGTCAGGGGGAGAGCCATGTTGCCCATGGAAAATCCCGCACCGCTCAAGGTCGCCTGCGTGACTTGGATATCCGCTCCGCCGATATTCGAAACAACGACAGGAATCGTTTTGCTGCTGCCGACCGTGACGTTTCCGAAGTTAGCCGACGATGGCGCAAAGCTGAGTAGACCGCTTGTAACCGCGGTGCCGGTTGCACTCACGGACACCACAGGTGTTTGGGAACTCTGGGTATCGAACCCAATCGTAATCGTCGGATCGCCAGAATTGACTGGCGAGAATTGGACATTGAAAGAAACAGATTGCCCCGCTGCTACCGTCAGCGGCATGCTCACGCCAGTGATCTGGAAGCCAGAGCCGAGCCCGACGATCGAACTGATGGTGATGGGCGATGAAGTGCCGTTGGTCAGTGTGTCCGATATGGTCTTAGTAGTGCCGACTGGGATCGCGCCGAAGTTCAAGGATGAGGCGTCCACGGTCACCGTGCCCGACCCTTGATTGTTGCCCATAAGGCCCTGGCACCCGCTGAGGAACAATAGCCCGCCAGCAATCACTAGGGATGCGACTAACCGACGAAAAACCTGCGCACCGTTCGATGTCAATGCGACCTCAATCGCCGTATGCTCTACCCACGGCCGGGGGGATTTTTGGTCACCGAGGCCGGGAAGTCCCAACTTCGGCACAACCAGTCTCCCCTAAGGGGTGCCGTAAGCCATAGATTGCGAAAGACCCAGCTGGGCGCGGCATCTGGCCAGTTTTAGCACCGACCAAATCCGCTTTTAGGGATTGAACTGTAGTGTTAAAGCACGGACCTCAGTTATCGTCCTTAAGTGCCTGCTAATGAAGGGATAAACCACAATTACCATCAGAATGAAGCCTTTTCTGCAGGTGCGAGTCGGGAGGTTTTGTAACGGGCTTAACCTCATTATTCCGGGAATCCTTGTGCAAGAGATTGCCTGTCGCTGACACCTTGGCTGGGGCAGGGAATCGCCCGTCGAGCCTGGACGCAGCTCCGGGTCGCCGCTAACTTGTTTGCTCTCTTGCTGTTCAGCGCGAGAGTTTTCAGGCTTGCTCGGGTTTATGATGATAGTGTCCAAATCAACTTCGCGGCAGGGTGCGTGCATCTAACGAGTGGTCTGCCCAGCGATCATGGTTGGCGATAGTTGCCTGGCGACGGAAGATGCTCCTTTAGGGAGCGAGGGAATGGAATAGTGATGAGATTTTCGTTGATGGTTGCGGTACTGTTGGCGAGCATCGCGGTGAGCGGCGTCGCGCAGCAAAAAAACACGTTCAAGGTGAAGCCTTCGCAACCCCAGGCTAAAGCCTCCAAGTCGAAAGCCCCTATCGGTCCGACCGGAAACGTCACCAGCCCGGCTGCGGCATCCGCCAAGGATTTGAATGGGATCGAGCACCAGAGCCTCAAGTCCGAGGCACCGAAATCGAGTGGGAAAAAGGCTCCTGCGCTGAAGCCCGTCAAAGATAAGCCGAATCCGCCTATCAACTTCAACGGAAACGGCGCTAAGGCTTCATCGCCGGTCAATCAAGGTGCGAACCCCTACAAAGGGCGTCTGCGTCAAAAGCACACCCGCCAGCAGTGAAATCCAGTAGTAAATCTGTGATCGCAGCGCCCTCTTTATCGTGAAACGGTCGATCGGTCTGGTGCCGATACCGGAGCGGGCGCAACCTCGGCGCGGTTAGGTTTGAACGAGTATTTCAGCAAACAATAAAGCGCTCGCACTCCATCTTTCCAACCGATCTTCTTGCCTTCTTCGTACGTTCGTCCCCAGTAGCTGATCCCGACTTCGTAGATGCGCAGTTTCCGGCGCGCGACTTTCACCGTAATTTCGGGCTCGAAACCGAAGCGATTCTCCTCGATGGGAATCGACTGAATGACTTCGCGGCGAAAAGCTTTAAAGCAGGTCTCCATGTCCGAGAGATTGATGTTGGTCAGGCAATTCGAAAGCAGCGTGAGCGCCTGATTGCCGACCGAATGCCAAAAGTAGAGCACGCGATGGGGACCGGCACCAAGAAATCGCGATCCATAGACGACATCCGCCTTCCCCTGGATCATCGGGTCGATCAGCAACGGATACTCCGCTGGATCATATTCAAGATCTGCATCCTGCATGATCACGTAATCGCCGCTTGCTTCCTGAATGCCGCGCCGCAGAGCCGCACCCTTGCCCAGATTGCGCGGCTGAAAAATGGCCCGGATTTGCGGATGTTCAGACTGCAATGCGGCCAGAATGTCGCGTGACCCGTCTTCCGATCCATCGTCAACACAGATCAGTTCGATCTCCATGGGCACGGCGAACACCGGAGCGGAGAGAACCTTCGCGACCACTTCGCGCAGCGTGGCGCGTTCGTTATAAATCGGCATGACCACTGAAAGTTTCATACGTCTGCGCAAGTGTCGATACGTCGCGGGCTGTTGTGGAACTGGTCCCGATTGTAAACCCGGCCCCGGTTACCTAAGATGCGGGTCGCAATTCCAGCATTCTTGTATGCTTTCTACAACGATCCCCAAATTGCGCGGAAGCGATTCTCTGCATCTCAGTAATTTAAAGAGAAAGCAGATCGGCCTTCATGGTTTTTGAGTTCAAGGCGGCACCGACAATTCTCGTTTTGATATTGCTCGCCGCCGCGATAAGCGCAGTGGCGCAAGATTCCGCGCCGGCTGCCGTTGACCCTGGAACGATCACTCCCGGAAGAATCAATGGGACGGTGGTCGATCAAAGCGGAGCCGTCGTTGCCGCGGCCAAGGTCACGCTTACTCATACTGATGAAGATCAGTCTCCGGCTCAGGACACGCTCTCGGCCAGCGACGGTCAATTTTCCTTTGTCGGCGTCGCTCCCGGAACATTTCATCTAACCGTCACGGCCAAGGGATTCGCGCCACAAACGACGTCGGGCGCTCTTCATTCAGGCGAAATATTGAGCATCCCGCAAATTGCGTTGGCCGTTGCGGCGAATGTTTCGGAAGTCGACGTCAGCCTCACACAAGTCGAGGTGGCGCAGGAACAGATCGCATTGGAAGAGAAGCAACGTGTGCTGGGAGTGATACCGAATTTTTACGTCAGCTACATTCCTGACGCCGCGCCCCTTACTCCGAAGCAAAAATTTGGACTCGCGTGGAGATCGACGATCGATCCAGTGAACTTCGCGATTACCGGCATCATCGCCGGCGTGCAGCAGGCGCAAAATGATTTCAGCGGATATGGACAGGGTGCGCAGGGCTACGGAAAGCGATTTGGCGCGTCCTATACCAATGACGTTACCGGCACCTTCATCGGCAGCGCCATTCTGCCCTCACTGCTTAAGCAGGATCCCCGCTATTTCTACAAAGGTACGGGGAGCAAGCGCTCTCGCGCACTCTATGCGATGGCCAATGCGGTGATCTGTAAAGGCGACAACGGACACTGGCAGACGAACTACTCGAACATCCTGGGCAACTTTGCCGCGGGCGGCATTTCGAATCTTTACTATCCTGCCGCGGACCGCGAAGGCGCGGAGCTAACCTTTGAGAACGGACTCATCGGAATTGGCGCGACCGCTGCTGCCAACCTCTTTCAGGAGTTCGTGGTGCGGAAATTCACTCCGAATCTCCCAAAGCGCGAACCACCCCAGCCCTGATTATCGATCTCGCTGCGCCCAGTCTACTCGTCCCGATGCACGGTCTGTGGCGAGAACGCCGCCAGGCAAACCGCGATATACTCCGCGCCGCCCGCAAACGGAGTCGAATAGCGAATCCATTCTCCGCGATGCGCGATCACGCCTTGCCCCGCCGCGACATCCAGTTCACCGGACTTATGCTGCACCCGCAGCGTGCCCTGCAAGACCACGGTGTATTCGTCGAACTCCGGCGTCTGTCCCGGTTCTTCCCATCCTTCCGGACTACGCATGCGGGCTACACTCACTGCCGGAGTCGAGGTGTTGACGCGGCCGACGTACTCTTCAATGATCTTCGGTTTGCTGCCTGCAGCTTCGATACGCGTGGGACGTGAAATCAGAGTTGGCATGGCGAAAATCCTAGCAAACTTTGGAGCGCGTCGCCCAAGCTGTGCGTTCTATCGTCCTCTTTAGGGCTGGCGCTATACTCGCATTTTGCAACCAGCACTGAACGAGAATGGCTTGGTGAAAGTCGCGCCATGAAAATCGTAAGCGCCGCGGAAATGCGCGAGATCGACCGCGTCACCTCCGACCGGTTCGGAGTGGCTTCACTCACCTTGATGGAGAATGCCGGCGCGGCGGTTGCGCGCTTCGTCGTCTCCACGTACCCACGAGCCGAGCGTGTCGCCATCGTCTGCGGCAAAGGCAACAATGGCGGCGATGGGTTCGTCGTCGCCCGCAGACTGCTGGAAGCGGGCCGCGCCGTGCGCCTCCTTTTATTGTGCGACCCGGCAGAACTGCGCGGTGACGCCGCACTGATGTACGAGAAGTTGCCGGCGGTCAAGATCACGGCGCTGATCGTGCGCGAAATACGCGAACTCGACTCTCCTGAAGCGGCGGAGATTTTTACCGCCGACGTAATCGTCGACGCGATTCTCGGCACCGGCTTTCGTCCGCCAGTCAGCCCGCTCTACGCCGCCGCAATCGGCAAGATGAATGGTTCTGCCGCGCCGATTGTCGCCGTCGACATCCCCTCCGGCGCCGATGCCGACGCCATGAACGCCGCCGCGAGCGCCGTCGTTGCTGGTTCGGAAGCCGCGCGCTCCGACATTGCTCGCGCAGACGCGATCGTTACTTTTACCGCGCCGCGTCCGGCCCACGTTTTCGCCTCTTTGAGCAATGGTCCAATCGTGATCGCGCCGATCGGCGCACCGCCGGAAGCGATCGCTTCACAACTGGGATTGCATCTGACCACGGCTCCAGATTTCGCGTCTCTGCTCGCGCCTCGAGCACGCGAAGGCAACAAGGGGAGCTACGGAAACGTCCTCGTGATTGGCGGCTCACTTGGCAAGGCTGGAGCGGCGGCCATGGCTGGATTCGCGGCGCTGCGGGCGGGCGCTGGTCTTTCCTCTGTCGCCACGCCGCTATCCACGCTGGCAACGGTAGCGTCGTTTCATCCCGAGCTGATGACCGAGCCGTTGGCGGAGACGAAGGATGGCACCATCTCACTCGGAGCCCTCGGTTCCAGCCTCGATGCAATGCTCGAAACAAAGACTGTGATCGCGATTGGCCCGGGAGTCTCGCGTCATCCCGAGACCGCGGAATTCGTGCGCGCCGTCGTGGCTGGTCGCAACGCTGCCATAGTTGTCGATGCCGACGCACTCAACGCATTCGAAGGAGCCGCGGACAAGCTCAACGGCAGAGGCCACACCGTCATCATCACGCCGCATCCGGGAGAAATGTCGCGCCTGACCGGATTGCCCATTCCGCAAATCCAGGCGAATCGTCTGGATGTCGCGCGAAAATTTGCCCGCGAGCACGAGTTGATTGTCGTACTCAAAGGCCATCGCACGCTGATCGCCGCGCCCGACGGGACAGTCTGGGTGAATCCGACAGGCAATCCGGGAATGGCCACCGGAGGCACCGGAGACATCCTCACCGGAATCGTCGCCGGTCTGGTAGCGCAGCACCCACAGCATGCGCTTGAGGCCACGGCTCTGGCTGTCTATCTTCACGGCCTGGCTGGTGACCTCGCATGCGAAGCGGTCGGAGAAAATTCTCTGGTCGCGACTGATCTGCTACGATTCCTGCCGCAGGCGTTTGCCCGGACGCGCTGTCCGAGATCAGAAGATGTCGTCGTTCATGCGTAAGTCCAAAATCACGCGTAAGTGCGAAATCAGGCTGCTTGCGCTGTTGCTTCCGCCAGCCGCTTGATCCCGTCCAACACGGAGTCGTCCCCTTTGAGCGAATGCTCATATCGCGTCTTGCCATCTTCGACCACCGAGAAATCGCCTTGCGTGATCTCCAACACCGACCCGCGATCGCCGCGCTTCTTCAGCGCATACGTCATCGTGAGGTAGTTGGGGGGAATATCCTTGATCGTCGAGTTGGGATCGAAAATCGTGTAGGCCAAATAGCGCGGCGGATCAATCGACACGATATTTCCTTTGACGTAGACCTTGCCGTCCGCATCGCCCCTCCAAAGCAGAGGTGAGCCCGGCGTCCAGTTGGTCTCGGCGTTGCAGCCGAACATATATTGCTTGATGAAACTCGAATCAGTAAGAACTTTCCAGAGCGTTTCAACTGGCGCGGCAACTTCGATTGATTTGCGGATCAACAGTTCGGGCATCGTTTTCTCCTCCGTATCGTTCTTCTGAGAATATAGACATCGTGGCTGTGAGAATTGGAAAAACGCGACCGGCGCAGGAAGCGCCTCAAAAAAGAGCGGCCGAGATCGAAGAGGTCTTCGATCCGGAGGTCGGCCAGGCCCGGGGAATGATCCGCCGCCCGCTGCCTGCCGGAAAGATGCGTCATGCGCGCCGCGCTCCGGCCGATGATCTCGCCGAATGGATCGCTCATTACTGGATGATCCGCTGGGACCTGCGCGGTTGCGAGCCTCACCTGGCCGAGAGCCTGCCTCATCCGAACGTCCACGTGATCTTTGAACCGATTGGCGCGAAATCGGGTAGCGCAGTGGTTGCGGGCGTGCAGACCCGCATGTTTACGCGCCTCCTCGAAGGTCAATCGCAAGTGTTCGGAATCAAATTCAAGCCTGGAGGTTTTCGTCCTTTTTTGAAGTCTGCGGCCTCGACGATTGCCGACCGCACCATTTCCGCAGAGCGGATTCTTGGAAACGTGGATGCTCTCGCTGCGATCGTGCTTTCGTCCCGCGCCGAGAAAGACAAAGTCGAGGCGGCGAACGATTTTTTCCGTGCGCGCCTCCCGAAGCATGACCCCACAGTCTCGCTCTCCGGGAAATTGGTGAATCGCATCCTCGAGGATCGCTCCATCAAGACCGTAGACGATCTTGTTGGCACCGCGGGCATCGGCAAGCGTTCTTTGCAGCGCATCTTTCGTGAATACGTTGGCGCCAGCCCGAAGTGGGTGATCCGACGGTATCGCTTGCACGAACTGATCGAACGCTCAAATTGCGCCGACGGCCCGGAGTGGTCTCAGCTTGCGCTCGACCTGGGATATTTCGATCAAGCTCATCTGATCAACGATTTCCGAACCATTACCGGTTATTCACCAACCGAGTATCTGGAAGTGATTCGGAGCGGGAAATCGGACTAAACGGACGTCAGCGCTCGGGACTACCGCGGAATATATCGGTCAAGCATTGGAAGGAGCTGCGAGCCGAGTTTCATCACTCGCGCCTGCGCGGCGTCGGCCGACTCGCCCGGCAGCATATCTGTCATCAGGCGCACGAGCGCGCCGTCGCTGCGGTTCATCCGAATGGCATCGGCAATCAAGTATTCCTTCGCCTGGTACGCACTGGCCAGGCCGCGGCCATGCGCCTGATACCAGAACAACGCCAGTTGCGGATCCTGTCCAGGCAATGACCCCACGTAACGGTTGGCGGCGAAAGAAGAGCCGTCCGGGCGCGTAACCCGAACCACTTCGCGCGAAGTCGAAATCCATCCTGCCCCGGGCAGGCAATGCGCTGGTGAATGGATTGTATCGCCTGCTCTCTGCGAAGCGTAGTACACGAGATAGACATCAATGGGTCGCGGTTCCGCCGGGTTTGCGTAAGACCGCAGTAGATACTCGGTGGGATGTCCGAGTACATTGAGCGTCTCCTCGTCGAGCGTCTCATCCGCGCCGCCGATCCAGCCGCCGATCTGCAAGGGCAGGGAACTCAACAACTCGCGCTCGGGGAGAATTTCGCCGTGCTTATGTACTTTGAGGCCGATGGCGGGCACCAACAAGAACGCAGCCACAATCGCGAAACGAAATGACCATGATCCATCGCCAATGTCAATTCCGGGTCGTGCTCTATCGAGTCCTCTCTCCAGGTTGATGCGGTCCCGCATCGCGGAGCTGGAACCCCAAATCCGCGTGATGACGTTGTGCACGACAAACAACATGATCAGCGCCACTGCAAAAATCAGCATGCCGCCGAGTGCGTGGTAGAAACCCTCCGCCAGATCCGGGTACCCGAACTGCACTAGCAGCCCGGTGCCAAAAATCCGGAAGACATTCGCCGCGACCGCGATCGGCACCGCGAAGCCGACGAGCGCCACTCTGACCCACGTGCGAGTATCAAGCAGGTAGCCGTAAATGACGGCCAACGTTACCAGCGAGAGCAGGGAGCGGATTCCGCTGCATGCCTCGGTGATATTCAACGGCATGGTGGCCAGCCAGATGATGTTCCCGTGCCGCAGCACCGGAACGCCAACTATTTCAAGCAGGTCCGTCGAAAGCCTCGAGGCCAGCAACTGCAAAGGAAAAGTGATCTCGTTGATGATCAACTTCGGAATCGGGATCATCAGGATCAAAACCGCCAAGGGGAAGAGCACCGCGCGAAAGAAACGCCATCCCCGAAAGGTAAGGATGAGACCAGCCACCAGCACGAGCAGCGACGTCCGTGAGAAAAACAGTTCGGCTCCCAACACTCCCAGCACCAGCATGACCATGCTCAGCGCCACTAGCGGAGGGCCGGCCCAGGACGACGCAGGCGGAATTGCTTTGAGCTTCTTGCGGTTCAGCCAGAGCACAAACAGAGCAAACAGCGGAACGAAAATCCCGTGTTCGAAGTTCGGGTCGTTATGAGGCCCGACCCACTCCAGAACGAGGCGCCAGAGGATCGAGGAGTAAAGCCAGGCGATCAGAAGAATCAGCAGAAGCAGCGCACCGCCCCGCCGATTGGGAGGCTTTGACGGTTTGCGACTCTCCGTCGGGGGCGGGAGTGGGGCTACCTCGACCGAATGACTCATAGCGCGCGATGATGCTTACTTTGCTTCGAGAATATGCGAAAGACCTTCGTCGTGCAAAGTCAAACTTGAAACCCTGGCCCGTCTGGGACAGTGCTGATTAGATGCAGGAAAGTCCTTCCGTTTCCGTCCCTTTCCGTCGCCGCCCAAACCTGTCCCATCACAATTCCATGACCGAGAGCCGGTTAAAGGCCATCAATTCCTGTAGCAGTGGGCAAGTTATCCCCAACCAGCACCGCCCGAGTGGGCAATTAATTTCCCATTTGTCCGCAACATTGCCATGTCCGTCCTCATGTTAAAGCGCGACTGCAGGCACCAAGTTGCTGATAATGAAGGAGATGTTCTTTTATACGCGAACCGATATTTTCCTCGGAATGGCAGCAGGTGTGCTCTACACTTGTACAGGCCGCTTTTGTCTGAGAGCCCCCCGTTCTCGTGGCCGTGGAATCATGGCTGTGAAACCGAGGCTGCGATTTGAATATCTCGGTTTCGTTATAAGTTGTCACCTAACCTTATGGGCTTCGAAGAAACTGACATCCTGTCTGCGGCTGGAGTAGCGCCAGTTGCCGGGGCCCGCGTATGGCTCGAAAGTGTCAGCGCCGGCATGCGGACAGTCGAAGCTGTGATCCGGGAACTGTCGCAAAATGAACTTCCCGTGTTGGTCGTCGCGGAGCATGGTTCAGGCAAGGCGGCAGCCGCGGCCCGCATTCATGCTCTTTCCCGCCGCGCTTCCGAACCGTTCCAGCTCTATCTGGGCCGCGAGGCTGTCGTATCGACGCTGGCCGCGTGCGAGGCTCAAGGCGGCACCATCTATCTGCAGGAAGTAGGCGACCTCACTCCAGACGCGCAGAAGGAACTGGTTCGTCAGATCGGTTTGAACGGCGGCCACGGAAGCAAATCCGGCCCGCGCGTCCCTCGATTCGTCTGCGGCACCTCCCGCGAACTTGAGCCCGAGGTCAAAGCCGGCAGGTTCCGCGAAGATCTCTACTATGGAGTCAGTGGAGTCTGTTTGCGGTTGCCTCCGTTACGGCAGAGGAAAGAAGATATTCCTGGATTGCGAGACTGGTTTCTAGCGGCTGCGGCGCGCGATTTTTGCCGCCCCGTCCCTATGCTCAGCCCCGAAACCAACAATTTTTTCGTGGAGTACAACTGGCCGGGCAACATCCGCGAATTGAAAGACGCGGCTCGCGCCATCGTGGCGCTCGGTGACGAAACCCTTGCCATGGGAGGGTTGCGTTCGCTCATGCGTCGCGTCGATCGAGGTGGCAACGGTGAGAAAATCTCTCTGAAAGACGCGGCCCGCGCCGCTTCCCGCGAAGCGGAGAGAGAAATCATCCTGCAGGTTTTGACTCGAACCCGCTGGAACCGCCGCCGCGCTGCCCAGGAATTGCAGATCAGCTACAAAGCGCTTCTCTACAAGCTGAAACAGATCGGATACCAAGAGTACGGGGCGTGAGCTTCGAGCGTAGGCTGTCGAGAAGCAATGCAGTGCAAGCTTACAAGCTTAAAGGACGAGTTAGACGAAGAGGAGAAGAGAAGATATGAGATTGACATGGAGAGCGATGACGGCGGCACTCATCCTGGTTAGCGGCATTGCGTTCGCTCAGGATACGCCCGCCACGACGGCCGCTCCCGACAACGCAATCGCGCGATCGACCAGCCCAGCCGGTCCCGAGTACGTGATCGGCCCGCAAGATGTTCTGCACATCGCGGTGTGGAAAGAGACTGATCTCACCGCCACTTTGCCCGTGCGGCCCGACGGCAAAATCTCCTTGCCGCTGCTCAATGACGTTCAGGCTTCAGGGCTCACGCCAAAACAACTGGCCGACTCGGTGACTGACAAGCTGAAGAAATACATTGCCGATCCCCGCGTCACTGTTGTTGTGACCGAGATCAACAGCAAGCGGATTTACATCGTGGGTGAAGTGATCCATGCCGGTGCCACTCCGATGCTGCCGAACATGACGGTTCTGCAGGCCTTGTCGAGCGCGGGACTCAATCAGTTTGCCAAGACCAAAGGCATCTACCTCTTGCGCACCGAAAACGGCAAGCAGACGAAGATGCCGGTGAACTACAAGAAGATCGTCAAAGGGGAACAGATCGACCAGAACTATCTGTTGCAGCCAGGGGACACAATTGTCGTCCCGTAAACATGCTTTCGTGCTGGGATTCGAAACGAGCGGTCGGGCCGGGCAAGTAAAACACGTGGAAAGAATGACGAGAATGCGAATAATCCGATTGGCAGTGCTGATTCTCGGGATCGGGCTGTGCGCGGCTGCGCAAACCGGCACTCAGCCGCAGCCGCAACCGCCCACTCCGGCGCCGGCCTTTGGTCAGAACGTGCCGATATTGAGTCCGGAAACCCCCCCCGTCACGGGCCTTGACGAACCCGGTCTCGACTTGCGCAGCGCGAGCCGCAGTTTCATCGCGCCCGCGTTGCAGGTCAGTGAATCGGCTGACACCAACGCGGGCAACCAGATCGGCGCCAACGGCCTTGACTCGGTTAGTCGCGTGTTGGGTGCCGTCGACATGCAGCAATTCTGGCCCAAGAGTGATTTGTTTCTCGAGTATCTGGGCGGCGGAGCGTTTTATGCCGACCCGTACGCCGCCAAACAGTTGCAGGCGGCCGGCCTCGACGCCGTCACCCGCTGGCGAACCGGACAGGCGACTTTGCGCGATTCCTTCAACTACCTGCCCGACGGTTCGTTCGAAATCGGAACCTTTGGCGGCGTCCCGGGGCTGGGACTGGCGACCGGAGTCGGTGGTCTCGGTGGAAGTATTCCGGGTGGACACCAGTTTGGCAGCGGCGGTCCCGGCGTCGGAAACATTCCGCGGCTTGCCAATACCGCGGTGCTCGACATCGTGCAGGCGATCAGCCCTGTGTCGGCTATCACCGTCGCGGGCGGGTTCAGCAACGCTCATTTCTACGACCCGACAAATTTTCTGGCCAACAGCGACCAGATGACGGCTCAGGGAGGCTATAGCCATCTGGTTTCCCGTCGCGATCAGGTCGGCGTGATCTACGCCTTTCAACTGTTCCAGTTTCCGCAGGATACCGGTGGTGAGATTTACAACCACGTGCTCAACGTCCGTTGGAGCCACACTATCACCGGGCGGATGAGTCTTGTCGTCGGCGCTGGTCCGCAATATACCGACCTCGAGGTGGGCGGACCTTTCACTCACTGGTCGCTGAGTGCTCGCGTTCAATTGCATTACAAGTTCGCGCATTCTTCGTTGGTTGCGACTTACGAGAAATTCACCTCGGAGGGATCAGGCCTGTTCGCCGGCGCATCCACCCAGGCAGCGCGGTTCGCATTCAAGCGTCCGTTGACGCGAACAATCGACTTTTATACCGATTTAGGCTACTCCCACAATAAGAGGCTGCAGGACGCCAATATCGGGGTCAACGCCGACACCTATGACGAAGGCTATGCCGCCGCTGTCGTCCGCAAACATTATGGACGTAACTACGATTTTTTTATGGCGTATCGATTTAGCGAACTCGGGCTGAGCGCCCCGATTCAAAATTGCACGATCGGATTGGGCTGTGGTCAGTTGTCTTCGCGTCACGTTGGCACGGTGGGCGTGGAATGGCATCCTACGCCGACTCGCATCGAATAGATTTTTTTGGCCGCGGGACTTATCGCGCGGCCGGATTGGTGAACCGTATGAGTGTAGATCGCGAATTAGGTGTTGAAGATTATCTGGCGATGTTGCAGCGGCGGCTGAAGGTGATCCTGATCCCCGCGCTGCTGGCTCCCTTGGCGGGATTTGCCATCTCCTATGTTTTTCCGCCGAAATATACTTCGCAGGCGACTGTTCTGGTGGAAAGCCAGAAGGTGCCCGATAGCTACGTCCCGCCCATTATCACGGCGGACTTCGCTCAGCGCGTCCAAACCCTCGAGCAGCAGATTCTCACGCCCTCCAAACTTCGCGTGATGATTCGCGATCTCGCAGCGGTCAATCCCAACCTGATCCACCCCGACGACGAGCCCAAGCTGATGTCCGAAATTCAGTCGAACATCGGCGTCGTGCCCATCACGACATCGATGAGCCAGGCGACGGCCGGAGTCGCTGGCGCCAAGAAGAAGCCTTCGCCGCTCGACGAGCCGGTTCCCGGCTTTAACGTCACCTACTTCGATAGTAATCCCACTCGTGCGCAGAAGATTTGCCAGGCTCTGGCTGAGGCCTTCCGAAACGAAAACCTGAACAGTCGCGGCGAAGTTGCCAAAGGAACCACGGAGTTTCTCGAGAAGCAAGTCAAGGACGCCAAGGACAAACTCGACGCGCAGGATGCCGCACTCGCCCAATTCAAGAAATTGCACGTTGGTCAGTTGCCGACCGACAGCGACAACAACATGCGCATGCTGATGTCGTTGAATACCCAGCTCGACACCACAACCCAGACCCTGAGCCGGGCGCAGCAGGATAAAGCCTACGCCGAAAGCTCATTGACGCAGCAAATTGCCACCTGGAAAAGTTCGCAATCGAGCACCAATCCTCAGACTCTGGAACAAGAGTTGACCACGTTGCAATCGCAGTTATTGCAACTCCAGGCGCGTTATACCGCGGATCATCCGGATGTGATCAAGACCAAGGCCGATATTGCCGAAGTCCAGAAGAAACTCAAGGAAATCAATTCCGGAACCGGCAACGATGCCGACGCTACCGAAAAGGCCAGTGGCGCCGAGCCGGCGGAAATTCGCCAGCTCCGGCTGCAAATCCATCAGTACAAAGACGTGATCGACCAGGCCACGCTCGACCAGAAAAGATTGCAAAGCCAGATCGGTGTTTACGAAAGCCGGACCGTCTTGAGTCCCGATGTCGAGGACGAATACAAGCGGCTGACTCGCGATAACGACAACGCTCAGGCTTTCTACAAAGACCTGCTGGGGAAACAGAGTCAGGCCGAACTCGGCACGAACATGGAGAGCCAGCAACAGGGCGAACAGATGAACATCGCCGTGCCCGCCGGATTGCCCGATTCTCCAAGCTTTCCGAACCGTCCATTGCTGGCGGCTGCGGGCCTCGGTGGCGGACTGGCGGTCGGCCTTATTCTCGCGGTCTTCCTCGAGTTCAGCGACAAGTCGATCCGGACTGAGAAAGACGCTGCGGCGGTTATGGATTTGCCGCTGCTGATTTCCGTACCGTGGGTGGTTGACGAAGAAGAAGTATCGACCAATGGCAACGGTAATGGGAACGGCCGCCGCCGCTTCTGGGGCGGAGGCGATTCTGGCGGAGCAAAAGATCACGAGAGTGTCGAGGTCTAGCGAGAGCCATGTACAAAGAATTTTTCGGACTTCGAGCCAACCCGTTTAACGTCAATCCGGACCCGCGCTATCTGTTTCTCACGCGGCACACCGAAGAGGCGCTCGCCTGTCTTACCTACGGCATCCAGAGCCGCAAAGGCTTTGTGCTGCTGACGGGCGAGGTGGGCACGGGCAAGACGACGCTGATCAACAAGCTGATGGAGTGGCTCCGCATGCAGCAGGTAGCCACCGCCTTCATCTTCAACTCGCGCATGGATGTGCCCCAGCTTCTCGATTTCATGATGGCTGATTTCGGCATTCCCTGCGACACCAAGTCGAAGAGCCAGCTCTTGCAACGACTCTATAACTGGCTGCTCGATCGTTACCGCGCTGGTGAGACCGCGGTGCTCGTGATTGACGAAGCGCAGAATCTCTCCGACGAAGTGCTGGAAGAGATCCGGATGCTGACCAACCTCGAGACCTTCACCGAGAAGCTGTTGCAGATTGTTCTGGTCGGCCAGCCGGAACTGGAACAACGCCTGAAGCAGCCGCAGTTGCGCCAGTTGCGCCAGCGTCTTACGCTACGAGCCAAGACGCATCCGTTGAATCTCGAAGAAACCAAGTCGTACATCAGCCAGCGCCTTCGCATCGCGGGATCGAACGGCGAAGCGATCTTCGAGCCTGAAGCCACGGTCGCAGTCTTCCGTTACTCAATGGGCATCCCCCGCGTCATCAATCTGCTTTGTGAACACTGTCTGGTCAGCGCGTTCGTCGACCAGAAGAAGACAGTCCCGATCGAAGTCGTCGATTCCGTCGCCCGCGATTTCGATTTGAGCGATGGGAACGCCGCGGCGGCCATGATCGCCCCGGTTCCCCCGTCAGAAAAGTTTGATCTGGTCGATGCTTTACGCACTTTGGCAACTCTAGCCGATCGTTTACGTCAATCGGAACAACAGGATCTCCCCAAGGAAAGGAAAATATGAGCCGCATCCATGACGCTTTAAAACGCGCCGAGCAGGAACGAGCAACTTCCATGGGGACGCACGTCGATCCCGTTTTTGACCAACCTGAATTGCGCAATGAGCCATCCCGCGAAAACGTGACCCAACTCCACGCTCCCGAGTCCATGATGCAAAACGTCGGCGGCGGATTTACCTACGAGTCTCTGCTTGCCCGTTGCCCGCAGACGGAATGGCGGCCGGACGCCCGCACCATGCTCTTCTTTCAGGAGGATGACAGCCGCACCGGGGCCGAGGAGTTCCGCACGCTGCGTTCGCGTCTGTATCAGATTCGCGAGAAAATGCCGCTTAAGCGCCTGATGATCACGAGCGCGCTGCCAAAAGAAGGGAAGTCTTTCGTCGCAGCGAATCTGGCGCAGGTGCTGGTGCGTCAGCACGGGCGTCGCGCCCTCGTCATCGACGCCGACCTGCGAAATCCGGGCATGCACCGCCACCTCGGTGCGCCGCAGTCTCCAGGATTAGGGGAATACCTGCTCGGCGAATGCGACGAGTTCGCCGCCTTGCAGCGCGGCCCTATGGAGAACCTGTTCTTCATGCCTGCGGGACGCAACGCGGGAAGTGCGCCCGAACTACTTTCCAACGGCCGCCTGAAACTGTTGTTGCAGCGCGTTGAACCCCTGTTCGACTGGATCATTATCGACACCTCGCCCGTGGTTCCAGTCTCGGACGCAACCATCGTCGCCAGTTCCTGCGACGGCGTTCTCATGGTGGTTCGTTCCAATGTCACCCCGTCGGACCTGGCGCGCAAAGCTCGCGAGGAGTTCCCGGAGAAACTCCTGCTGGGCGTTGTGCTCAACGGAGCCTCACCGGAAAAGTCGTCGCAATCGAGGTATTACTACGGTGAGACCGTAAGCAGCCAAGCCTGAGATTTGTGTCATGCAGCGCAATTTAGTTGGAAGGAAGTAAAAAGACGCGGTTGATCGATGAACTGAGGCCCCGTTGATCCGGCTCTTCAATGTTTATTACCCGGTGCGCACTCTGGTCCTGCTGATCGGAGAGGCCTTGATTGTCCTGACCTCGTTCCTGCTCGGGGCCTGGTTGGTGTTGCCGGATAGCTACATTGAAATCGTGCTCAACGGAGGCGTTTACAAGATACTGGCAGTCACGGCGCTGGTCCTGCTCTGTTCGCATTGGCTCGACCTCTACGACACAGCGCGCCTCAATACCAAGGGCGAGCTTTACTTCCGCTTGTTGCTGCTCCCCGGCCTCCTGGCCTTCATTCTCGCTGGCGTCGCCTACGTTCACCCGGCATTCTTGCTGGGAGGCGCTTCTTCGCTGGTCGGCCTCATCATTCTGACTTTTGCCCTCTTCGGCTGGCGGACCAGTTTTACATGGCTGGTCCAGTTGCCCATCCTGGTCGAACGCGTCTACGTCCTTGGCAACGGCGAGCGCGCTCAGCGCGTGGTACAAGGCCTGCGCCAGAGCCCTGAAATCGGCATCGAGATTGCCAGTTGGACCGGCAAGATGGAAGGCGCGGTGAACATTGAGACCATCGCCGCCCACCTGATGGAAGTCGATCACAAGCAAAAAATCCATCGCGTAATCGTCGCCACGTCCGATCGCCGCGGCGCCATTCCGATGCAGGAACTTCTGCAGCTTCGCCTGCGGGGAGTCAAGATCGAGGAAGCTACAACCTGGCTGGAAAAAATTTCGGGCAAGATCGAAGTCGAGAACCTCTATCCCAGTTGGCTGGTGTTTGGCACAGGTTTTCGCCGCAGCACCACCTTTATCCTGATTCGCCGCGTCATCTCGATCGTCATTTCACTCATTGGCTTGGTCCTGGCATTGCCATTGTTTCCGTTCATCATTCTTGCCATCCGCCTCGACTCTAAGGGCCCGGTTTTTTATACGCAGACGCGCGTCGGCAAAGGTGGCCGCACGTTTAAGGTCGTGAAATTCCGCACCATGCGTCAGGACGCCGAAGCCGTCAGCGGTCCGAAATGGGCCGGCGACAACGATCCGCGCATCACGCCCGTCGGAAAATTTCTGCGCTCTTCGCGCCTCGATGAAATTCCGCAACTCTGGTGTGTGCTCAAAGGCGACATGGCGTTTGTTGGACCTCGTCCTGAGCGGCCCGAATTCATCGAGTGGCTCTCCAAAGAAATTCCGTACTACAACGTCCGCCACATGGTACGTCCCGGCCTAACGGGATGGGCGCAGGTGAAATATAAATACGGCAGCACCGTCGAAGATTCTCGCGAAAAGCTGCAGTACGACCTTTTCTATATCAAGAATGCGTCCATTGGCCTGGATCTACTCATCATGTTCCAGACGGTCAAGACCGTGCTGCTGCGCCGCGGTGCCCAATGAGCCTGGCAACGGTTGCGCAAAAACAATGAGGACGATGAAATACATCTTCTGGATCTCGGCGCTGCTGGTTGGCTATTCCTATCTGGGCTATCCAGTATGGCTATGGCTGCGCAGCCGGTGGTCGCCGCGGCCCGTCCGCCGTGGTTCTGCCGCGCCAAGCGTGTCGGCCGTGATGGTCGTCCGCAATGAAGAAGCAGTGATTGAGCCGAAGCTCGACAACTTGCTCACGCTCGACTATCCAGCGGACAAGCTTGACGTCGTCGTCATCTCTGACGGTTCGAACGACCGCACGCCCGAGATTCTTACCGCGTACGCGAACCATCCGCAAGTCGACTCTAGAGTTCGAACTCTGCTGAAGCCATCGTCTCAAGGCAAAGCTGCCGGCCTGAATGACGCGATCGCGCTCGCGACCGGAGAAATCCTGCTCTTCACCGATGCCCGCCAGACGATCGAACCCGCCGCTCTCCGCTTGTTGATCGAAAATTTCGCCGACCACTCCGTCGGCGCAGCCAGCGGCGAGCTGATGCTCGGCGATCCCTCGAGCGGAGAAACCGGCAAGGGCATGGGTCTCTACTGGCGCATCGAAAAAAAGATTCGCGAACTCGAATCCGCCTCCGGCTCCGTGGCTGGCGCAACCGGCGCGATCTACTGCGCTCGCCGCGGCCTGCTCCAGTCGTCCCCGCTGCCCGAGGGCACGATTCTCGACGACGTGCTTCTGCCCATGCAGGTTGCTCGTCAGGGATCGCGGGTAATCTTCGACTCCCGCGCCCGCGCATGGGACTTGCCCAACCTCGGCGAAAGCCGCGAATTTTCGCGCAAAGTCCGCACCCTCAGCGGCAACTATCAGCTTCTGCAGTTGGCGCCGTGGCTCCTCAGTTCACAGAATCCGATTCGATTTGAATTCATCAGTCATAAGCTCTCGCGCCTGGCCGTCCCGTTCGCGCTGGTGACGCTTTTGATCGCCTCGCTATTCTTACCGCAACCGTTCTACCGCGCCGCTCTCGTCGCCCAAGTGGCGTTCTACGCGTTGAGCCTGGCTGCCTTGACCGGAATAAAAATCGGGCCGCTCTCGCGTCTCGCCGATCCCGCGCGAACTTTCGTCGTACTCAATTCCGCCGCCGTAGTTGCGTTTGTCAACTTCGTCTCCGGCAGAAAGGCGGTCTGGGCACGCTGAGTTTTTCCGCGCTCGTGTAGATAAGACATGAGAATTCTCTGGGTCAAAGCCGACAAGCTCCTGCCCGTGCAGAACGGCGGCAACATCCGCACGTATCATGTCCTGCGCTATCTCTCGGCCCAGCACGAACTCACCTTCTATTCCTACTACGGTGGAACTCCCGACCCCGATTACGAGCGCGACCTGCAACGGGAGTTACCCGGATCTGTCGCGGTTTGTACCGGTAAGCCCGAACTCACCGGAGCCGTGCGCGGTCTCGACTACCTCGCCCATCTCAGCGCTCAGCCTCCCTATGCCGTTAGCCGTTTTGCTCACGCGGGAGTCCAGAAACAGCTTCAAGGCTGGTTCCGCGAGCAGCGCTTCGATGTTGCGGTCTGCGACTTCCTCGACGCCGCTGTCAATTTCCCCGGGAGCCTCAACATCCCGAGCGTCCTGTTCCAGCACAACGTGGAAAGCGAGATCTGGCGTCGCCACGCCGATACTGCCGGGAATCCTGCGAAGAAAATGATGTATCGCATGGAATTCAAAAAGATGATGCGCTACGAGCGCGCCGCCGTCTGCAAATTCCAGCACGTCATCGCCGTTTCCGAAAACGACCGCGCGCTGATGACGAAGTGGGTAGACCCGGACCGCGTGACTGTTGTTCCCACCGGTGTCGATCTCGCGCAATACCGGCCGGCGTCCGAGATGGGTCCCAGGTTAGCGCCCACAGAACGGGCGCGAACCTGGGGCACAGTCTCGAACGCCTCGACCCCGTTCATCACCTTCGTTGGCGCCATGGATTGGGAGCCGAACGTCGACGGCGTCGAATATTTTTGCAGCGAAGTCTGGCCTGCGATCAAAGCCGAAGTCCCGGAGGCACGATTGCGCATCGTCGGCCGCAATCCTGATCGCCGCGTGCAAAACTGGGCATCTGAGTCTATCGAGGTCACCGGACGCGTTCCTTCCGTGGTCGAGCACCTCCACCAGTCTTCGGTGGTAATCGTCCCGCTGCGCATCGGTGGGGGCACCCGTCTTAAAATTTACGAAGCCATGGCAACCGCAAAAGCAGTCGTCTCGACCACGATCGGTGCCGAGGGATTAGACGTCCACCACGGACGCGACATCATACTCGCCGACGATCCGCGCTCGTTCGCGCAAGCCGTCATCATGTTGCTGCGCGATCCCGAACTTCGAGGACGTTACGAGAAAGCCGCTGCCGAAACCGCCGCCCGCTACGACTGGCCGGCGATCGGCGAACGTTTCAGTCAGATCCTGCAGTTGGTGGCGAAAAAAAGATCGGTCGCGCAAGAGGCGATTCCGACGAGCCTGGCGCGAACCAAAGCATAACGAGGAAAAGAGGAATTGTGGCTATAGGCACCATCGGCAATGACGGCAGTGCGGCAACCGTGGAATCGCCAATTCGACGCATGTCGATCAAGGTGTCGGACCCGACCAAGCAAGCCTTTTTCTGGCTGACTTGTTTCTTCGTCGTCTATTGCACTCGCTTCCAGGATTTCATCCCAGGCTTTCAATATCTCCCCGTCGCCAAAGTTCCCGTCTTCTTCGCTCTATGGGGTCTCTACAACGCTCTCGGCAAGACGAAGCGCACTTTCAAAGACATGCCGAGGATGGCGAACTACCTGCTCTACATGATCGTCCTTCTCTACATCGGAGCTTTCACGTCTCCCATATGGAGAGGCGGCGCGGTGACCCGCACCACCGACTTTTCGAAGATTTATATTTGCTGGGTTCTTATTTTTCTGATCGTCACCACTTTTGATCGCCTGAAACGCATCATCTTCATCCAGGCGTTTTCGGTAGTCCTGGTTTGTGCAGCGGTCATTATTAAGGGCCATAACGTGCCGCGGCTGGATCAGGTGCTCGGCGGCTTCTATTCCAATCCAAACGATCTGGCGTTTGCCGTCGTTCTGTCGCTGCCGTATGCACTCGCTTTTTTCGTGAATTCCAAGAACATGTTGGTTAAAGTGTTCTGGTTTTTCGGAATGATGCTGATGGTGACGGTCATTTTCCTGACCGCGTCCCGCGCTGGTTTCATCGACTTGCTCTGTTCCTATAGCGCCGCACTGTACTACGTCGCCATCAAGGGGAAGCGGCCCATGCTCATCGTCGCGAGCGTTTTCCTCGGCGTCGTTATTCTCGCCACCGTCGGCGGCAAGCTTTACTCGCGATTCGACGCTATAGGGGGCAATAGCTCTACCGATCGGAACGCCTACGGCTCCTTCGAAGATCGCAAGTACCTCATGTTTCGCGCCCTCGAGGGCATCGAGCACTATCCGGTGTTCGGCCTCGGCGCACGCAACTTTGAAACTTACTCCCTCATCTGGCATGAAGTGCACATGACCTACCTGCAGATCTGTGTCGAGGGCGGGATTCCTGTGCTGATTCTGTATCTGATGTTTTTCTATCGGGACTTCCAGAATATGTTTACGCTGCACCGCATGAAAGTCCTCGATCCGGAGGTCCGCCTGTTTGCCGGCGCGTTGACCGGTACTCAGGTCGGCTTCGTCGTGGGTGCGCTTTTTTCGCCGGAAGCCTACCAGTTTTATCCATATTTCGCCGCCGCGTTTACAGCTACTCTGTTGCAAACGGTTCGGGAGCAACAAGCCGAGAAAGATAAAGGGCCCGCCCCTGACAGCACCGTGCCGTCGAACAAGCCACGCCATTTCCTGGATGTTTACGCCGACCGCGGCATGACGCGGACAACGCCGGGTACCGTCTCTCCGGCTCGCTGACATCTGGAAGAGTGATGGAGCATAGCGGTTAAGATTTAAATACTAAGATTTCAAAATGCGCTTGAAGAAACAGATCGATTACGCAAGAAAGGTGCTCCCCGCGGCCACTTGGCGCGCTTTGCAGCCGTCTGCGCGCGGCCCCGTCCATCTGATCATCGCCCTTGCCGATCATTTCGAGCCGGGCATCGTTCCCGAAGACGGCCAGAAGCGCGCCCCGCGCCCAGAGCAGGAGCGTCGCCTGGAATGGTGGTCGCGCGAATACCCAAAAATCGTCGACCGCTGGCGAGATCCGGACGGGCGGCCATTCGTCCACACTTACTTTTATCCCGCCGAGCAGTATGACGAAGGCTTGCTCGAGATGTTGGCCGATCATTGCCATGCCGGCTGGGGAGAAGTCGAGATCCATCTCCATCACGGCGTCGCTCATCCCGACACTGCCGAAAACACTCGGAAAATGCTAGCTGAATTCCGCGACCACCTCGCTTTTCGCCATCGGTGTCTTGCCGCCGAAGAAGGTTCGGAGAGTCCGCGCTATGCCTTCGTGCACGGCAATTTTGCGCTCGCCAACTCCGCCGCTGGCCGCTTCTGCGGCGTCGATTCGGAGATGCAAGTTCTGGCCGAGACCGGCTGCTATGCGGATATGACGCTGCCCACCGGGTTCTGGCATCCCGCGCAGACCGCGAAGATCAATTCCGTTTACGAGTGTGGGCTTCCGCTCGACAAACGTGCGCCCCAGAACAGGGGCAACGACCTCATCGTTGGCCGCGCCCCTTCGATATTTCCACTGATCATCCAGGGACCGCTGCTGACCGACTTTCAACGCACTCGGCGGAGTGCCCGTCCGGCGCTCGAAAACGCAGCTCTAACAGAAAATCTCCCTCCCACTCTGCGGCGCCTCGAGCTTTGGAAGCAGGCGCGAGTGCAAGTTCACGGGCGTCCCGACTGGGTCTTCATCAAGCTGCATTGTCACGGCATGGACCCAACCCAGACAGACGCCGTCATTGGCGACAGTTTTTGCGAATTTCTAGAAGGGCTGGTGAGTGGCGCTGCCGACCGGAAGGAAACCCTGCACTTCGCCACCGCGCGCGAGATGACGAATATTCTGCTCGCGGCGTGCGATGGCCGGGATGGGAATCCGCGCGACTATCGCGATTACCGCTACAAACGCATTCTGGATCAACCGCGATCGACGGAGAAATCGAAAGATTCGCTTTCGTATCAGAGTATGGCGTTCGCGACGCCGCAAGTCGGACGCGATCGGTCGCCCCTTTAGGGGTGGTATGGCCAGAGTCAAATCGGCGCTTTAGCGCCTGAGATAAGCTTCATAGAACGAGGCAACAGATCATGTGTGGAATCGCCGGAGTGGTCAGCACAACACGCGAGAGCAACATCACCGAAGCGCTCGTGCACCACATGTGCGAACAGATCGTGTATCGCGGTCCCGACGATGAAGGCCTCTACGTCGCCGACGGCGCCGGCCTTGGCATGCGCCGCCTTTCCATCATCGATCTCTCCGGCGGCCACCAACCTGTGTTCAACGAAGACCGTAGCTCGTGGATCGTCTTCAATGGAGAAATTTACAACTTTCCCGACCTTCGCCCCGACCTCGAAACGCGGGGCCATCATTTCCGCTCCCACTCCGATACGGAAGTGATCATTCACCTCTACGAAGAAATGGGCGCAGACTGCGTCAAGAAACTGCGCGGCATGTTCGCTCTCGCCATCTACGACAAGCCACAGCGCAAGCTGACTCTGGCGCGCGACCGTTTTGGCAAGAAGCCTCTGCACTACGCGCTACACAAGGGCAATCTCTACTTTGCATCAGAAATAAAATCCATTCTCGCCGTCGCTCCAGAACTGGCCCAAGTCAATTCCCAGGGTCTGCTCGAATATCTTTACTACGGATACGTGCCCGATCCCATCACCGCTTTCACCGGAATCCACAAGCTGCCCCCGGGACATCTGCTCGAATTTCAGGATGGAAAGATTCGCATCCGCCAGTATTGGGATCTGCCTGAATACAACACCCACGTACCGAAAAACGAAGAAGAGTGTCTGGATGAATTGGAGCACCGGCTCTTCGAAGCCACGAAGATTCGTCTGATTTCCGACGTGCCGCTCGGTGCGTTTCTCAGTGGCGGCACCGATTCTTCCACGGTCGTCGCCCTGATGGCGCGCGCCAGTTCCGGACCGGTCAAGACCTTTTCCATCGGCTTCAAGAAAGACGATTTCAACGAAGCGAAATGGGCGCGCCTGGTCGCACAGAAATTTGCCACCGATCATCACGAGATGATTCTCGAGCCCGACGTGGTGCAGACCGTCGAGCATCTCACGAGTTCTCTCGAGGAACCATTTGGCGATTCGTCAATGCTGCCGACTTACTACGTCTCGCAGATGGCGCGCCAGCATGTCACCGTCGCTCTCTCCGGAGACGGTGGCGACGAGATGTTTGCCGGATACGATCGCTATCGCATTCACGAAGGCCGTCGCATCTTCGAACATGTTCCCGAATGGGCGCGCAAACTGTTTCGCGATCAGGTCTTTCCGCGCTTGCCCAACAGCATGCAGGGACGCAAGTTCAGTTACAACGTTTCGCTTCCCTGGCAAGAGCGCTACATCGACCACTTATCCTTTGTTCCCGCCTTCGAACGCGATACGCCGCTGCTCTCGCCAGACTTCCGTGAGATTCTCGAACACGGCGACGATCCCGCCAACGTCATGCGCCGCTACTTTGCCAAAGCTCCGGCGAAAGATCCTGTCGACCAGCTTCTCTACGTCGACACGAAGACCTACATGGTCGGCGATATTCTCACCAAGGTCGATCGCATGAGCATGCTGAATTCGCTCGAAGTCCGAGTGCCCATTCTCGATCACGTTTTCGTCGAGTGGGTCGCTGGATTGCCACCGCAATGGAAGCTCCGCGGCAATCAGCAAAAATATATTCTTCGCAAGCTTGCCGAGCGCGTCGGTGTCCCGCGCGAAGTCCTCTACCGCCAGAAGCAGGGATTTTCCCTTCCTCTCGTCCACTGGATGCGGAACGAACTCAGAGACATGCTGACCATACTCCTCGAGCCCCGTACGCTCAACCGGGGCTACTTTGCCCCGGAGGGAGTACGCAAATTAATGGACGACCACCTCGTCCACGGCAAAACCATGACCGGACGCATCTGGCGTCTGCTCATGTTCGAACTCTGGCACCGCAATTTCCTGGAAAAATTCGTGAAGCCCGCGGGCCTGTTCTCGCTTCCCGTGGCCGCCGACTCGCGCCGCCGGTCTGTGACTGCCGCAGCCCTCGCTTCCGCGCCGGTCGTGGGATGAACGACGCTCGATGGTCGGCTCGATGATCAGCTCGATGATCGATCCCACGACGACTCCGGCTTCGGCCGGTGAGGGTTCGGCACTGCGCCTGTTCCTCATGATCAACACCTTCGAGACCGGGGGCTCGGAGCGCCAATACACCGTCCTCGCGCAGAATCTGACTCCTCGGCAGTTCGAAACTCACCTCGGATGCGTGAGCCGCCGCGGCCCGCTTGCCGACAACTTCCCAAACGCCCGGCAGTTTCCCCTCGGCGGCAGCCTGTTCGGACTGCGCTCTTTGCGCAGCCGCCTTAACTTGCGCCGCTATCTCCGCGAGCATCGCATGCAGGCCGCACACGCGTTCGACTTCTACGCCAACCTCACTATGATTCCCGCCGCGAAGCTCGCGCGCGTCCCCGTCGTCATCGGCAGCCATCGCCAACTCGGTGACCTGATGACGCCCGCACAGTTCATCGCGCAGTTGTCCGCATTCCGCTGGTGCGACGCCGTAGTCTGCAACTCGCAAGCCGCTGCCGATCGCCTCATCTCCGCGGGCCTCTCGCCCGACAAGATCGCCATCATCGGAAATGCCTTGCCCGACGAGGCTTTCATGCCGTCTGCCGCGGCCATCGCGAAGTGCCCCGGTGTCGTCCGCGTCGGCATGGTCGCGCGCATGAATCACCGCTATAAAAATCACTCCGGATTTCTGCGCATCGCCGCCCAGGTGCACCAGCAATTGCCGAACGCTGAATTCGTTCTTGTCGGCGATGGTCCGCTGCGCGCCGAACTGGAAAGGGAAGCATCGACTCTTGGCCTCGGCGCGTCCGCAATCTTTCTCGGCGATCGCCAGGACATGCCCGCTGTACTCGCCTCACTCGACCTTGCGGTGAACACTTCCGACTCCGAGAGCCTGTCGAACGTTATCCTAGAAGCCATGGCTGCTGGATTGCCCGTTGTGGCCTATGATGTTGGTGGAAATTCCGAGTTACTCAATCCAGAGCGCGGAGCGCTGATTCCGGCCGGCGACGAAACTGGCTTCGCCGCGGCCATCATTCGCCTTCTCACCGATTCCGCATTGCGCCAGCAGCAAGGGAGCAAAGCCCGACAATACGCGCAGGAGAACTTCAGCCTCGCCCGCGTTCGCCAGCGCTACATCGATCTTTACCGGGCGTTGCTCGACAAGAAGCAGAGAAGGAATTCCCGCGCATGAGCGACCCGCCAAAGCGAAAGCGCATGCGCGTCGCCATCGTCGCTCCCAGCCTGCGTTACATCGGAGGCCAATCGGCTCAGGCTGACCTGCTGCTCCGTTCGTGGCAGAACGATCCCGACGTCGAGATCAGCTTCATCGCCGTCGATCCGCCCTTGCCCAGCTTGCTCGCCTGGGCCGAAAATGTTCCCGGTTTGCGCACGGTCCTGCGCGAGCCGATTTACTTCTGGCGGCTGTGGCGCGATCTTAGAAACATAGACGTCGCGCACATCTTTTCTGCGTCCTACTGGTCATTTCTGCTGGCTCCCGCGCCCGCGTGGCTGTTCGCGAAGTCGCGTGGAACGAAGAGCCTGATCAACTACCACAGCGGAGAAGCGCGCGATCATCTCCAGCGCTTCCGCTCGGCCAAATTCGTTCTTTCTCGGGTCGACAAGATCGTCGTTCCGTCCGGATATCTGGTCGATGTGCTCCGCGAGTTCGGACTCTCGGCATGTCCCGTTCCGAACATCGTCGACCTTTCGCAATTCGTCTACCGCGAACGCACATCGCTCCGCCCGCATCTGGTCTGCACTCGCGGATTCTCTAGTTACTACAGCGTTGACGTCGTCGTCCGCGCTTTTGCCGAGGTGAAGAAGCAGTTTCCTGAAGCGCAACTCGATCTGGTCGGCAGCGGCCCGCTCGAGGCCGACATTCGCACCCTGGTCGCTGACCTGAATCTGTCCGGAGTTAACTTCACTGGTGTCGCCTCGCGCCAGCAAATCGGCAAGTGTTACGATCGCGCCGATATTTTCATCAACGCATCGTGGCTCGACAACATGCCGCTGTCGGTGATCGAGGCTTTCGCTTCCGGCACTCCCGTTGTTACGACTTCTCCCGAGTGCATGCCCTATCTGGTCGAGCACGAACGCACCGGACTGCTTTCGCCCGTGGGCGACGACAAAGCTCTTGCGGCAAATGTTATCCGTCTGTTGCGCGATCCCGCGCTGGCTGCGCGTCTGGGGCAAAACGCTCATCGCGAGGCGCAAAACTATACCTGGCAAACGGTCCGCGAGCAGTGGGTGAGTGCGTATCGCGACGTGATGTAAGGCGCTGACCTTATGCGCGCGACGCTATCCCGCTTTCTTAATCGGCCAGGCAACTGTCACGACCAGCGCAACCGCGATTCCGAGCGAGACTTCAAGGAAGCGATGCCAGCTCGTGATCCATGGAGGTCGATCCCGCGGAACGAGCAACACAATGCTCAGGGTGATGGCGGCAAAGCGGTATGCGCCTCCGATCCTCAGGAGCCACGCTATGATTCCGCACGCGAAGACGCCGACGCCGTAGACCAACGCTGTTGGATGAAAAAACGTTGCCAACAACGCGCCCAGCACCGCTCCGAACGCTGTTCCTACGAAGCGCTGCCATCCGATCAAGTGCGCGGGAATCGTGGACTGCACGACCACGATCGTCGAAATCGGAGCCCAATAATATTCGGGCAATTTCAGCAAGCGAGCCAAAAACATCGCAGCTATGGCCGCGAGGGTGGTTCGAATCGAGTCGAGCATCGTGTCTCGATTCACGCCAAGAAAAAGTGCCTTGCCCGCCATCAGCCCTCCGTCAATCTGCGATGAGGTGCTATTTTACAGGGTGCTGACGGATCACTGTCCGCTACGGTAAGCTCTGAAGCACACTCTCGAATCTGTCGGTCACCTTCTTGAAGCCCTGGGCCGTGGGATGCAGTTCATTGTCCCACCATGTCTTGTAGGCGTCGCCAGTTAAGACCGTGGATAGCGTATTTCGAAGATCGATGTAATGAACGAAAGGGAACCGACTGTTTAACGACTGCAGCATCTCATTGAACCGGTCCAACAGGTCGCGCATCATCTGGACGCGCTGGCCAAGGACGCCGAAGTTCTTTTCGCGGAAGCCGGGCTCGAGCCAGGGACCGAACAGATAATGACCGAACACACCAAGGTAGCCTCGGCCGTCGGGAACCGGATAATCGTAGCCATGCAAGAGTATGGGTATGCTCTTGCCGAATCGGCTCTGAATCAGACTGTCCATGCCACTCAGCATGGCGATGAATGCGGTGTAGAGCCGGTCATTGAGGACGCCTGCGACGATATCGTTGTCCCACCCGCTGATAGGAGAAAATGCGTTGTTCAGCAGCATGCCGAACTCCGGACCGGCAAGGTCGTCGCCTCCGCCCGAGAGCAAGGCTGCCCGTGGCACCGCGCCGAGGGCTTCGATCTTGTCGAGCTTTCGCGGCAGATCGTCGAGCTGGCCCAGGTGGTACGCCATTTGTTCGATTGGGTCGCCGCGGTGTGCAGTGGATTCCACGTTGTAGCCGTAGTTATCGTCGAGGTCCTTGAGCACGTCGAAGAAAGGATAGTCGAACCAGGAATCTCCGACGGCCACCAGAAAGCCCGCAGTTTGTAGAGTGACGGCGGGTGCGACCGGTGCCATCCCCGCTTCGGCCGTCATTGTTTGAGCGTCGGCCAGACGCAGGCGCACAGACTGAAGACGTGGATTGTTAGTGAGAGCTTGCTGGCGGCTGGCTCGCGCTGCCGAGCGCCGTTGAATGATGCCAGCCGCGTTCTTTCGCCCTAACTCGATGGCTGCCTGGATACTCTGTTCACTGGGCATGACGATCTCCTACCTAGAGGATGGGTCGTGCGGGGCCGGGTATATCGGGGAAGTGAAAATTGTACTGCAGAAGCAGAACTGCACTGCAAAAAGCTAACTCTGTTTATTTCTCCTGCTCACGGCAGGCTCGGCCGCGGACCACGTGGGACTTCGTTATACTACGGTCTTTGGAGAACAACGGCTCACGGAGAAGGTATGTCGACGCTGAAGGAATTTCAATGCGAGATTTGTGGGATTGTTAGCGATAATCCCGTTCATTGGTTTGTGATTGAGTGCGGAGATTTGCAGCTGGCGGTGATTAAGTGGGATTTGGCAGCGGCCAATAGTCCCACGGCGCGGCATTTCTGCGGCGAGGCGCATGCGCAGGTTTATATTTCGCGGTGGTTTGAGTCGATTTGTTCTCCGCGGAAGACGGTGTTCAGAGCTTCGTAGGCGGCTGAGTTTGATCTCGAATGCAGCTCCCGCGGAACGAAATGCGCGTTGGGTGGGGCAAGCGGCGGACTCACCTTTCCCACTTTGGAGCAGACGCAGGAGATTGTTCCGACAATATATTGCTTTAGGGTGGCGCAGCGCTTCAGCGCTGCGATAAGGTCGGTTTGTCAGGACGGCTTTAGCCGCTGAGGTCTCGATGGTTGCGCCACACAGAGGCAATACTGGGTTCAGCACATACTTCATCACGGCCGCGACTTTCCAAAGGCACAGTTTGTTTCAATCCGATCGCATGGCCAATCTTTTCCTGGAAGTGCTTCTCCATTACAGGTCGCAGCAGAAATATCTTCTGCATGAATTTGTCATCATGCCTGACCACTTTCATCTGCTGATAACTCCTGTCTTAACTCTGGAGAGAGCACTGCAACTCATTAAAGGTGGATTTTCGTTTCGCGCGAAAAGGGAACCGGGATTTAGTGGCGAGATATGGGAGAAGAGCTTTCATGATCGGAGAGTGAGGGATTGGGAAGAGTATTGCGCGTTTCGGCGGTACATTCATCTGAATCCGGTGAAGAGGGAATTGGCTGTTCTGTCTGAGCAGTATCCCTATTCCTCCGCTGCGGCAGGGATGGGTTTGGATGCGGTCCCTCAGCGGCTAAAGCCGTCGGGGTTTGTGGCTTGAATCGCAGCGCTGAAAGCGCTGCGCCACCCAAAAGCATCTGTATCCTTTTTAAACAAGCAAAAGCCCCGCTCTTGCGAGCGGGGCTTTGTTTTGAGCTAACAGCTAAGAGCTAACGGCTGCTCTTAGTACATGCCTTCCATGCCGCCGCCACCGCCGTGGCCGCCGCCTGCCGGAGCTTTCTTCTCTTCCGGAATTTCGGCTACCAGGGCTTCGGTGGTCAACATCAGGGCTGCGATCGAGCCGGCGTTGGTGAGCGCGGTGCGCACTACCTTCGTCGGATCGAGCACTCCCGCCTTGACCAGATCTTCGTAATTGCCGGTCAGGGCGTTGTAGCCGTAGTTGTTGTCTTTGGAATCGTTGATCTTACCGATCACGATTGCACCTTCTTCGCCGGCGTTCTCGGCGATCTGACGCAGGGGCTCGGTGATGGCGCGCTTCACGATGTTGACACCGATCTGCTCGTCACCTTCCAATTTCAGGCTGTCGAGAGCCTTGACGCAACGCGCAAGCGCTACGCCGCCGCCCGGGACGATCCCTTCTTCTACGGCCGCGCGGGTCGCATGCATTGCATCTTCCACGCGCGCTTTCTTCTCTTTCATTTCGGTTTCGGTCGCGGCTCCAACTTTGATTACCGCAACGCCACCGACCAGTTTCGCCAACCGCTCCTGCAGCTTCTCGCGGTCGTAGTCGCTGGTGGTCTTGTCGATCTGTCCGCGAATCTCTTTCACGCGGCCCTGGACGTCTCCCGGCTTGCCTTTGCCTTCGACGATGGTGGTGTTGTCCTTGTCGATGGTGACTTTCTTGGCTTGTCCGAGGTCGGCGAGGGTGACGTTCTCGAGCTTAATGCCGAGGTCTTCGGTGATGGCCTTGCCGCCGGTCAGGGTCGCGATGTCCTGCAACATGGCCTTGCGGCGATCGCCGAAGCCGGGAGCCTTGACGGCCGAGACTTGCAGCGTGCCACGCAGTTTGTTGACGACGAGTGTGGCGAGCGCTTCGCCTTCGACATCCTCAGCGATGATCAGGAGCGGCTTGCCGCCCTTGGCGATCTGCTCGAGCAGCGGGAGCAGGTCTTTCATCGAGCTGATTTTCTTTTCGTGGATGAGGATGTAGGCGTTTTCCTGGATCGATTCCATCCGCTCGGGATCGGTGACGAAGTACGGAGAGAGGTAGCCTCGGTCGAACTGCATGCCTTCGACGACGTCGAGCTGGGTTTCGAGTGTCTTCGACTCTTCGACGGTGATGACGCCGTCTTTGCCGACCTTCTTCATCGCTTCGGCAATGATCTTGCCAATGGTCTCGTCGTTGTTGGCGGAGATGGTGCCGACTTGCGCGATCATCTCTCCGGTGACGGGCTTCGACAGCTTGTCGAGTTCGCCCGGTTCGCGGTTGCCTTCTTTGTCGAACTTTCCTGTGATCTTCTGAACGGCCTTTTCAATGCCGCGCTTCATCGCCATCGGATTCGCTCCGGCGGCAACGGTCTTGACGCCTTCGCGATAGATCGCCTGGGCAAGAACGGTCGCGGTGGTGGTGCCGTCGCCGGCTACGTCGCTGGTCTTGCTGGCGACTTCGCGGACCATCTGTGCGCCCATATTCTCAAGCGCGTTGGGAAGTTCGATTTCTTTGGCTACGGTGACGCCGTCCTTGGTGATGGTCGGCGAACCGAATTTCTTTTCGATGACAACGTTGCGGCCCTTGGGGCCGAGGGTTACTTTCACAGCATCGGCCAAGAGGTTGACGCCGCGAAGGATGGACTGGCGGGACTCTTCTCCGTGAAGAATTTGTTTTGCCATAATGTTTCGCTCCTAAAGTGTGTTGTTGCAGGCCGTGCCTGCGGGACTAATAAGGTCTCAGGTGTTAGGTCTCAGGTCTCAGGTTCTAACTGACGGCTGATGGCTGAGAGCTGACAGCTATTTGCGCGAGCTGGCGGTCTCTTTCTTGGCGCCGGTGGTCGAGCCGGTCAGGACGCCCAGGACTTCTTCCTCACGCATGATGATGAAGTCTTCGCCGTCAATCTTGATTTCGGTGCCCGAATACTTGCCGAAGAGAATGCGGTCGCCTTCTTTTACGTCGAGCGGGCGAACTTTGCCTTCTTCGCTGATTTTGCCTTTGCCGGCGGAGATGACTTCTCCCTCCTGCGGCTTGTCTTTGGCGGAATCGGGGATGATGATGCCCCCGCGAGTGGTGTCAGCTTCTTCCACGCGACGGACCAGAATGCGGTCATGCAGCGGGGTGAACTTGGTAGCCATAGTTGCGTACTCCTTTCAAGAGTGGATCGTTCGGGTTGAATCGATTGAAAATTGCCCGTGAACCGGGAGGTGTTAGCACTTAAGCCCTACGAGTGCTAATTATAAGAATGTGAGTGAGAGATTGTCAAGCGGATGCATCTTATTTGTCTAAACTGTTGATAACAATTCATTTGCGAGCACGTTTCCACGGGTCTGCTGGCTAAGGCTGGTGCCTCCGAGGCTGGCGCGGAGGCCCGGTAGGTCAGGCCGATTTCTGAAGCTTCACTCCGAAGCGTTTGGCGGCGGCTTCGATCCGTTTCCAGGCGGCTCGGCGTTCGGCGTCGCTGACGCCTTCCACCTGATTGAAGCGGGCGGCGGCGTTGCGCACGTGAGTCGCATTCTCCAGCGGTTCTTTACGTTCTTCAGGAAATGCGAAACTCTTGGCGGACATCCGATCACGGGATGCAGAGGTGAGCTTAGCCATGACTGCTCCTTTAATACTATTCTTTCGCCCGTCAGTATAGTCCGTGACATAGAAAGCGACAATCGGGTGGTTCTCGTAGATTTTCAGGTCAAACGGTGGTGAGTTAAAATCAGGACGATCCTGTTTGCGAGAGTGGCGGAATTGGCAGACGCACCAGACTTAGGATCTGGCGGGTAAAACCGTGGGGGTTCGAGTCCCCCCTTTCGCACCAACCCTTCTCAATCGATCAGATTCAACGATCAACTCACTAAGAACGGCGGTCAGGTTTGACCGCCGTCCTTGTCGTTGTGCGCACGTTGCTGCGCACTAAATCCAAAGCTAAAAGGTCAGGCTCAGCGACATCTGGACTTGGCGTGGGCTGCCGATGGTTTTGTTCGTTACGCCGAGGCCGCTTCCGGTGGTGGGGCAGACATAGAGGGAGCCGGAGAAACCCGTGTTGCAGGGGTTCAAGGTTGCAGGGGTGTTGACGACGGGAAATCCCTGGAAATTGATGTTCTGGCTTACGTCGTCAATCGGAATATCGAAACTGGCGGTGTTGGTCAGGTTGAAGACGTCAAAACTGTACCGCAGTGAGTAGCGTTCGGTTAATGCCGTCATCTTGATGATCGATAGGTCCGCGCGTCTTTGCCATGATTGGCGGAAGATATTGCGCTGGCCATGACTGATGAAGTTAGTTTCGTAAGGGTCGTTGGAAGGAATTGCTCCGTTCAAATCGCCCGGATTAAACAAATTGATCCCGAAACAGTTGGCGTCGAGTGCGGGAAAACCGGGAATTGCTCCGGAAGCACCCGTGAGGGCTTTTTTAGGGGTGCAGCCGGAAAGAGGAACAACGGGATTGGTGATGCCGTCGTTGACGCCGTAAAAAATGCTGCCGACCGCACCGGAATAATCGACGACGCTATATGGTTGGCCGCTCTGAATCACGGTCAAACCGGAAAGAGCCCATCCATCGGCGAACTTGCCTTTCAAAGTCGCAGCCCCGAAGAATGTCGGCAGTTCGTAGTGATAGGTGAAATTGATGACATGCTTGCGGTCGAAATCAGAGAGGCCATAGCCGGAGCGCAGATCGAGGGGGTTATTGCCGTTGTAAAACAGTCCGAGCGCGCTTTGTTCGTCGGTGGAGTGGGAGTAGGTATACGAAAAACCGACTTGCAGGCCGTGACTCATACGCTTCTCGACGTGAGTTTGCAGAGCGTGATAGGCGGAGATGCCTGCGGCGGTATAAGACTCGGATTCCGCGGAGTAACCGATATAGGGAACGCGAAGATCGACGTTTCCGCCTTCAAAGGTTTGCTGGTACGGCTGGCCGTTGGGAAGGTTGATCGATGGGTAGGGGAAGGACGTGTTTTCAGTGACGATGGAATATCCGTAGGTGTAGTCCTGCTCAAATTGCGTGCCCTTGAGTATGGGACTCGTCGGCGAGGCGATGCGGGCCTGATTGAAGGGCAGAGGGACGACTTCGTGGCGGCCAAGATTGCCGACGTAACCGATGTCGATGACCAGATCGTGGCGCGGCTGCCATTGAATGTCGAGAGTCTGATTCATCGAATACGGCAGTTTGTTGGCACGGTTGTAGTCGGCGAAGGAGAATAGAGGCACACCTTCCTCGATCGTTCCCGCGTTGGGGAGATTCAACTGGGTGGGGTCGCCTGTCGGAAGAGGACCCTGCGTCGGGCCAAAGGGATTCTCAAAGGTGCAGTTGGTGTAGGCAAAGATACTGCACGCGGACGTATTCACCCATGGGGGAGTCTGGTTGACACCGAACGGGCCACCTGCGATGACGCCGGAGGCAAAACCCGGAGACAAATACGTGAACAGTTGTCCGCGGTCGTAGTACATACCCCATCCGGCGCGGACGACGACTTTGTCGCTGAACATTCGCGGGCTCCAGGCCACACCGAAGCGTGGGGCAAGACCCCATTGGCGCCCGGTGAGCGTTGAGTCGCTCACGCCGCCCTTTCCGGCCACAATGAAGCCGTCGTTCGTGATGGTGTCGCTCGCCGGGTCGTAGCTGTATTTCGAGGGATCGAAGTTGAAGATGCGGCCGTATTTTTCCTTGAGACCTCCGTGGTAGTCCAAGCGGAGGCCGGCAGTGAAGCTGAGGTTGGAGCGGATTTGAAACTTGTCCTGTACGTACCAGCCGGTGTCGTTGGCGCGGAAATGGCGGTTGGCATCGCCTTGCAGGAAGTTCGTGGTGATGAATCCGCTGGCGGTATACGTGATCGGAGAACCAGTAAGAAGGCTGTCGAAACTGGTGAAGCCCACCATGCCGTCGTCTGTTCTGCGATCGCGGGCGTTGAGTTGGGTATAGGCGTAGCTGCCACCGAAGGTCAGCGTGTGTTTGCCGTGGTTCCAGATGGCGTTGACGGAGGGCATCCAGCGATTCTGGAAAGCGCCGGTGAATGCGCCCTGCGAGGCTGCCGTGGAACCGATATTAGCGCCTGCGTTGAAAACGAAGTTTACGTTGCCCGGGCCGTTGTTTCCGAAATCGTCATTGATGGTCATGCCGGGGAAACGGGTCGAACCAAAGGTATTGATATTGAAAGTCTGCGGTGTGAAAGGCTGGGCAATGGTGCTGTAAACCTTCTCGCGAATGAAGCCAAAGACCTCACTAATGCTGAGGGTCGGAGTAATCGACTGCGTGTTGGTAATGCTGGCGACGTGGCTGCCGGCGTCAAGATGTTGCGAGAAGCCTTCAAAGGATGAGTATCCGAAGGGAGCCGTCGTCGGATCGTGTTGATAGTAGTACTTGAACGACAGCGTGTCTTTGGAGCTGGGCTGATAATCGAAGTCGGCTACAGCCTGATCGGAAATGAAGTAGGCGGGCTGAGTGAGGAAGACGTTTTCAGGGAAGTTGATGCTCGGAACGAAATTCGGATTGGCTGACGGGATGAGGAACTGGCCGTTCGGCAACTTGTACTGCAACATGGCGAGGGCGTTTGAATCCACGCCAGCGGCAGTTAAACACGTCATCAGCCCAGTTGGTGGAGGATCTTGCGGGACGCACGAGCCCATCTCAGTAGTTCTAAAATCCACATTGTCTAAAGCCACAAGCGTCGGCACCGAACGGTCGTCGGTTAATCCATAAGGCACGGCGGTGCGCGAGGTTCCGATTTCGTAGTCGGCAACGTGCAGATGCTGGTAGCTGACAAAGGCGAAGAGTTTGTCTTTGATGATCGGACCGCCGAGTGTGCCTCCGGCGTTGTAGCGATGTAACTCGGGCACTTTCTCGTTGCTCGGGATATTGGGATCCTGGTTGTAGAAGTAGGGAGCGGCGTTGAGCCAGTCGCTTTCCCGGTGACCATAGAGGTTGCCGTGAAAACGGTTGGTGCCAGAGGCGGTGCTGATGTCGATATGGGCGCCGCTGGTCGAGCCTTGCTGCGCGTCGTACATCGAGGTATTGACGCGAAACTCCTGAATCGTCTCTGGCGCGGGCGTGGGCAAAGCCTGGCCGATGGCGAGATAGGGAGACGCGGAGCTTTGCAGGACTTCGGCGGTGGTGCTGGAAGCTCCGGCAATGCCGGTGTTGTTTACTACGCGCGCCGAAGCAACGCTGCTGGTGCTCTTTCCGTTGAATAAGTTGCTGGCGTCGACTCCGTTGAGAAGGAATGTGTTGCTGGTGTCGCGCTGACCGTTGGCCCAGATGGGCTGATTGCCAAGGCCTGCGTTTGCGCCGGTGCCGGCCGGCAATTCCGCGCTCACTCCGGCGGAAAGGACCGCGAGACCAGTGAAGCTGCCGGTGGGCAGCGGGATGTTATCGATCTGATTTTTTTCCAGGATGTAGCCGTTGGTGGTGTCGACGGCGTTCATTAGGGGCTCGGCCTGGACTTCGACCACCGTCCCGACCTGACCCACGGGCAGCGATACATTGACGGTCGCGGTGCGGTCGGCCTGCACGGTGATGGAGGGAATCTTTTGGGTTTGGAATCCTTCATGGGTGAAGGTGAGAGTGTAAGTGCCGATGGGCAGGTTGACGAAGTCGTAGATGCCGCCGGTGTTAGTCTTCTGCGTGCGCGTGAGCTGGGTTTGGTCTCCTACGAGGGTGACGGTGGTATCGGGCAGCACTCCGCCAGTCTTGTCAGCGACGGCGCCGGTGATACCGCCGAGCGTTTGCTGTGCTTCAGTTCGCGGTGGTGAGATCAGGGACATCCCCAGGGAAAGTGCGGCGACGAGAGCGGCCAGTGCGACTCGTTTCTTGAGCATCCATTACCTCGAACCGGTTTTTAGGTACACGTATCCAGCATCGCTTGCCAACGATTGAGCCCGTACATTGTTGTTCATGTTGTGCGCGCAGAGCTGGTTTGCTTTGCAAGGCTGCACGTTGAAACGATTGCCCAATTTACGCGAGTCAGGTGCGGAAGGAAAGCATACGATGCAGTGAAAATTTACTTGGGTCGGATCAGAAATTCTTATCGGTATTGGCAGCATTCTCTGGTGTTGTGGGAGAGTTGCGCTCACGCCAGAAGAACCACAACAAACCACCGACCAGATATGCCAGATAGATATATGGGAGCTTACCGTAAGGGCCTTCGGGGACGGGATAGAGATTGCCGAGGAGAGCAAGAAGCATGGCGGTACATGCCAGCACCGAGAGGATTCGTTTGCTGGGACGATAGGCGCCGTGGTTCTTCAAGTATCTCGGCAGGGCCAGTGTCATCAGTGCGTAGGCGACGATGAAGCCGTAGGTGGCAAGTGATCCCATCCATCCGTAGACATCGAGTCCGCTGGCGCCGCGGGCGGCGAGCACGATCACGGGTAGGACGGAGACGACTCCGGTGACTAGGATGGCGCGGCCGGGAGTCTCGTGGCGGTGATGAGTGTGGCGCAATCCGTTGTGAGCGAGGCCGTCGTGCGACATCAGCAGAAGAACGCGGGCTGCAGCGGTGATGCAGGCGAGGGTGCAGGCAAACATGCTGACGAGCGCTCCGATGTCGATGAGGAGGCCGAGAATGGGGAAGCCGCCGAGTGCGGCCAGAACACGCAATGGCGCTTGATTTGATCCCAGGTCCTGACCGGCGGCGCGGAATCCGAGAACCTCGGTGTAGGCGCAGAGAGTGAAGATCGCGCCTGCCAGGAGTGCGCTTTGAATCACGGCGCGGGGGATGGTGCGGAGCGGGTTGCGGGCTTCGGACCCGAGAGTGGTGGCGCTTTCGAATCCGACAAAACTGAAGAGAGACAGGACGAGGCCGAGACGCAGGCCGCTGCCTGTCATGCCGCGCAATCGGAATTGTTGCAGGTCGGGATGGAAACCGGTCCGGACCAAAACCAAAACTACCAGGGTGAGAATCAGAGTGACGGAGAGGGCTTCGATCCACAGCATCAGGCGGGCGGAGATTTCGACGTCGCGCCATGCGATCCAGATGGCAACGGCGGCGCAGACGACCGCCAGAAAGACGGCGGAAGTGCCATGGCCGGTGGCGTCATGGAGGAGCAGATTTCCGTAGTGATAGAAACCTCCGGTGACGCTGCTGGCGGTCGCGATGTAGGCGAGGAGCAGGCTCCAGGCGGATGTTGCGCCGACGAACGGTGGCATGACTTTCGATGTGTAGATGTAGAGTGAACCGGGAGACGCAGAATAGCGCGCGAATTCGGCGACGCACAGGGCGACGAGCAGGACGGCGAGCGTCGCCAGCAGATAGGCCAGCCATGTGCCGTTTCCGGCGAGGGCGCACACTAGCGGTATCGTCGCAGCGGGAGTCGTTGTCGGCGCGATCGTGGAAACGGATTGTGCCAACGTTTCGAGGGGCGAGAGCGCTCCACCGCGGAGTCCGTAAGTCGGCTGCGCGGTGGGGGGTGGCGCGGGTGTGGCCATCAGGCTTTCATTCCTTCGTGAGCAAGAGTTTGGAGAGTGTCGTGGCGGTTTACGATAAAGGTCTCGACTGGAGGACGCAAGAGGCATCCGACGGATCGCATCGATTGTGGCTTGGGAATTTTCGATTTGATGAAGCGGAAAGTTTGCTGCCGGCAACTCAGGCTGGGTTTCTCGCCTGTATTGTCGGTTGTTGGCATAAGATCGTTGTCTAACCGCGGCTAACTGCAGCCAGCCGCGACTAACTGCGGACTTTTCCGCAGAAAGACGGAGAGTATATGAAACTCGATCGCGGAGTGCTGAAGAGCCTCCCGAAAGTTCTGTTGCATGAGCACCTTGATGGAGTGCTGCGTCCCAAGACGGTGATTGAGTTGGCGAGGAACGTTGGGTATGCACATTTGCCGACGGAGGATCCGACGGAACTTGGAGAGTGGTTTTTTCGCGGAGCGAACCAGGGAAGCCTGCCGGAATATCTGAAAGGCTTTGCGCACACGATCGCGGTCACGCAGACAGAAGAGGCGCTGGAACGGGTCGCGTATGAGCAGGCCGAGGACTTGGCTCAGGACGGAGTGGTTTATTTCGAGACGCGCTATGCTCCGGTCTTTCACACGCGCATGGGATTGACGCACCAGCAAGTTATTTTAGCGGTGCTCAAGGGACTGGAGCACGGGCGGAAGGATTTTGGAATTGCTTCGGGATTAATCATCTGCGCCATGCGGAACATGGATGTGTCGTTAGAGATGGCGGAGTTGGCGGTGGATTTTCGCGAGCGGGGCGTGGTCGGATTCGATTTGGCGGGCGAGGAGGGCGGGCATCCTCCAAAGAAACATGTGGACGCGTTTCACTACATTCAACGACAGAATTTCAATATCACGATTCACGCGGGCGAGGGGTACGGCAAGGAATCGATCTGGCAGGCAATTCAATATTGCGGTGCGCACCGCATCGGGCACGGGACGCGGCTCATCGATGACATCGCGGTCGCGGACGGCAAGGTGGTGAAGCTCGGCGATCTTGCGCAGTATGTTCTCGACAAGAGAATTCCGCTGGAGATCTGTTTGATCAGCAATGTGCACACGGGGGCGGCGAGTAGTTTGGCGGAGCATCCGTTCAAGATTCTCTGGCCGGCGAAGTTTCGCGTGACGCTCAATACCGACAACCGGCTGATGAGCAATACGTCGATGACCAAAGAATTTGAGGCGGGGGCAGATACGTTTGGCCTGCAGTTGGGCGATTTCGAAAAACTCACGATCAATGCGATGAAGAGCGCATTCCTGCCGTACGATCAGCGGATTGATTTTATTTATTCGAAGATTAAACCGGGCTATGCCAAAATTCGCGAGTCTTTAACGCGCGAGTCCTAAAGCGCGAGTCGTTAACGAAGGGGTAAGAAGAACGGGAAGCCTGATGGGAGGAGATGTGATCTACGGTCGAGGCCGAGTGGCGGGTTTATTTTGCGTGCTGGCGGGGATGACGCTCTGCGGTTCAGTTGCGGCGCAGAGTGGCGCGATGAAGCCGATCATAGTCAAGGTCGTGGTGGTCACGATGTTTGAGCGCGGCGAAGATACCGGGGATACTCCTGGCGAATATCAATTGTGGGTGGAGCGCGAGCACCTGGATCAGGTCCTCGAGTTGCCTGCGGGATATCACCATGTGCGGATGAATAAGGATGGGGTGCTCGGCATGGTTACCGGAGTTGGGACGGCAAAGGCGGCCGCATCGGTGATGGCTTTGGGGCTTGATGCGCGTTTTGATTTGTCGAAGGCATATTGGATTGTCGCGGGCATCGGGGGAGGCGATCCGGCGGACGTGTCGGCGGGATCTGCGGTTTGGGCGGAGCACGTTGTCGATGGAGATCTGTCGTATGAAATTGACGCGCGCCAGATTCCGGAGTCCTGGTCTACCGGGTATGTTCCGTTGCGGAAGGGCACACCTTACGAACCTCCGGCTAGCGATTTGTTTGGGGAGGCTTATACCCTGAACCCAGCTCTCGTGGACTGGGCGTTTCGGCTCACTCGGGATGTGGCACTTGCCGACTCCGATATCCTGCGCAAGTCGCGGGCGCGGTTCGCTGGATTTCCGAATGCGTTGAAGCCTCCGTTTGTGACGCGCGGGGACACGTTATCGGCCAGCACATTTTGGCACGGCTCGAAGTTCGAAGACTGGGCCAATGCCTGGACGCGTTATTTCACCGGCGGCCAGGGTAATTACATGATCGCGGGCATGGAGGACTCGGGGACGCTGCAGTCGCTAACGTTTCTGAGCCACGCCGGACGTGTTGATTTGCAGCGTGTTTTGGTGCTGCGCACGGTGAGCAATTACGACCGCGAACCTCCGGGAACGGCGGTTGCGGACAGTTTGAAAGAAATGGTGTCGGGGAATTATTCGGCTTATCTGCCGGCCCTGGAAGCGGCGCAGATAGTGGGCGATCGCGTCGTGCGCGATATCGTCGAACACTGGAGCGAGCGCGAGGCGACTATCCCGGCGCACGCACCGTAGCGGGACTGATTGTTCGATGCTGGCGGATTAGGTGGACAAAGCTGCCAAAGTCTCGGCAAGCACGAGTGTTCCGCGAGCGATGTCTTCAGGGGACGCGTATTCGTCTGGGCGGTGGCTGTAACCCTTGTAGCAGGGGATGAACAACATCGCGACGGGCGCGACGCGAGACATGAAGAGCGAGTCGTGGTAGGCGCGGCTCACCATGGTAAGAGAAGTCAATTTGTGTTTACGGCAGGCTTCGGTAAGAGCTTCGATGATCTCGGGCGCGCAAGCGGCGGGCGCGTCGGCGTTGATGAGTTCCTGCTGAATCGAAACGTGGCGCTGAGCGGCGATTTGATGGCAGGCGGCATCGACAGCCTGCATCACGGCGTCACGCCGTGGGAGATCGGTGTCGCGGATGTCGGCAGTCAGGTGAACGCGGCTGGGGATACTGTTGACGGCTCCAGGGAATACATCGCAGATGCCAACGGTGGCGACGGTATCGGGAGCTCCGCTGGAACGCGCTGCGTTTTCGATCGCCAGGATTAATTCAGCGGCGGCACAGAGCGCGTCTTTACGATCGGGCATGAGGACCGCGCCGGCGTGTCCGCCAGAGCCGTGGAGGGTGAGGCTCAGGCTGGCGGGAGCGGCGATTCTGCTGACGATGCCTAGCGAAACTTGCTGCTGTTCGAGCACAGGGCCTTGTTCAATGTGTAACTCCAGAAAAGCCTTGTAGTAACCCTCGGGGAGTCTTACGGCTTCGAGTTCTCCTTGGAGTGCTGCACCGCGGCGAACTTCTTCCAGCGACACCCCCTCCTTATCAACCAGTTTTCTGGCCGCGTCCGGCGACAAGGTTCCGGAGAGCAGGCGGCTGCCGAGACACCCGATGCCGAAGCGGGTTGGTTCTTCTGAGGTGAAGATTAGCAACTCGATCGAGTGCCTGGGGCGGAATCGGGCGCGTTGCAATGACCGGATCGCTTCTAAACCGCCTAAGACGCCGACGACGCCGTCATATTTTCCTGCGTTTGGAATAGCGTCGATGTGGGAGCCGGTGCCGACAGCGGGTGCGTGCGGATCGGAACCTTCCCAGCGGACAAAAGTGTTGCCGATTGCATCCCGGCGCACTGATAGGCCAGCATTTTCACAGCGCGCGCGCAGCCAGGCGCGCGCTTTCAAATCTGTAGGAGTAAAGACGATGCGGGTGACGGCGGGAGGTTCGGCCGAGGAGATCGTCGATAACTCCTCGATCTCGGCCGACAGACCCTTTGTGTCGATATCGATGTTCAACATTCGTGTGGTAACTCTGTCACAAACGGCGCGTCTAACCCTACTATGTGGCGTCTAGCGGGTGGCGATTCGAGTTCTTATAGATGAGATACTTTGCGGCTACTTTCCCGATGGCTCCAAACCATTGCGGACACCAGGGAGCCATCCAGATGAAATCACCGGCAGTCACCGGATACCAGGAATCGCCAAGGCGGTAAATGCCGCCGCCTTCGAGCATGAGGAGGCCGTGCTCCATGACATGCATTTCGACCATGCTTAACGCTGCGCCCGGCTGGTAGACCATGGTATTGACCGCGAAATCGTGGCTCATGGTGTCAGGGAGCAGACACTTCACTTGCAGCGCGGGATCGTCTCCCAGCGGATGGGAACTGACCTCATCCTCGCTGGAGATGATGACTGCGGGCGACTGAGCGGACGCAAGAGGTTGGTAACGTTTTTCGATCACGGCTGCGCGGCTCGTCTTGGTCGCGATCACGCGGTGCCCAGTACCTTCTGGCAAGTAGGCAAAGCCGAGCGGCCCGAGCTTGCTCTTCTTTCCCATCACTTCAACATTCAGATCGCCTTCGAGCACAAAAATGAAACGCTGGGAGGGGGTTGGGCCAAGCTCGCCGTTTTTTTCGAATTCGGCGGTGTACTGCGTGAAGTCCGCGCCCAGAGCCGGATTGGCGTGGACAATCGCGCAACATTTGCTCATGCCGGGGAGCGTTGTGCGGACGAAAGTGTCTGGAGTCAGTAGCAGATGGTTCGGCTGCTGCGAGCTGCGCGTTTGGCCTAGGTTATGCACGGGTGGTCCTTTTTGTGAACCTGTTAGTGAACTTCGGTGAACTCGCCAGCTGATCGAGTAAGTGCGATCCGCACTCCAACGCTCTGGCGACATCTTCGACTGCGACGGATTCGGCGGGGTCGTGGCTAATGCCGCCGGGAGTCCGCAGAAAGATCATAGCGGACGGGACTTTTTCGGCGAGGATCATGGCATCGTGTCCAGCGCCGCTCGTCATGCGATGCGGCTCGGAGCCGGTTTGTCGGATTGCCTCTTCGATTTGTTCAACAAGAAATGGATCCATTGCAACGGCACTCTGATTTAGCAGGACGGCGTGTTGTAAGGATACGCCGCGGCGGTTGGCAATTTCCTCGGCTTGATGAATCAGAAAGTCGGTGGTGTGCTCACGGACTTCGTCTGACTTATGACGGACATCGAGAGTTGCGCGGGCTTTGCCTGCGATCACGTTCACAGCTCCGGGCTTGGTTTCGATTCGTCCGACCGTGGATACGAGATTCGGGTCGCTCTGGGCGGCGCGCTCGACGGCGACGATCCACTCCGCGGCAGTGGCGAGAGCATCGTGGCGGAGGCGCATGGGCGTGGTACCAGCGTGATTGGCGTGGCCCCGAAACAAAAATTCCATGCGCGTTTGGCCGGCGATCGCGTCGACCGCTGCCAGCGGGCGCCCCAGCGATTCGAGCACGGGGCCCTGCTCGATATGAAATTCGAGGTATGCGAGAGTGTCGTTGCTTAGAAGGGCGTCAGCGATGTTGGCGGGATTGAGTCCGAAATGTTCGATGGCCGCGCGAACGGATGTGCCGGTCGCGTCGATTAGATTTAGCAATTCGTCGTCGAGTCGCCCGATCAGGGCGCGGCTGCCAATAAACGGAGTTCCGAACCTTACTCCTTCTTCTTCTGAAAAAGCCGCGACCTCGATCGCATAGGGAAGTTTCTGGCCCCGGAGATTCTCAAGCAGGGCGACGGCAATGACTACGCCGAGGACTCCATCATAGGCTCCAGCGTTGGGAACGGTGTCGAGGTGTGAGCCGAGGAGCAGGCGCGGTGCGTTCGGCTGCGAGGCCGGATAGAGGGCGCGCAAATTTCCTGCGGCATCGAGGGTGGCCACGACTCCTGCCTGGGTCATCCAGTTGGCGACCTCTCGGTGACAGTCGCGCATCGGCGGAGAAAGAAAAGTGCGGCGCGTGCTGCCGGAATCTTCACTGAAAGACGCCAACCTCTTGCAGCGGGCGATCACTTCTTCGGCGCGGGTTATCAGGCTTAGCGACATCGGTGCCAAAGGTCAGTCCTGCCGGCGAAGGCGCGCTTCGATCGAGCCGTGGGGTTCGTCGATGGGGGCGAAGATTTCGTTGGGATTGTCTTGTCCAAAACGCGAGAGATCGAAGAGGAGACAATGTTTGTTGGGCATCGACAAGTGGATCTCATCAATCTCGGGAACCTGTTCGAGCGCGGCTTTGCCCATGGCGTAGAGCGTGTGCTGGACTGACTTGCTGGTGTGGCTGGCGAACACGTTGAGCAGTATCTCGCGGATTTTCGTTCGCAATGCCGGGAATGACTTGGCGGCGGGCAAATACTTCCAGCGGGCGCTCGCGGCAGTGCCAAACAGGCGGTCCGTCGCTTCGGGCAAGGTGGTGAGGGAGTCTTTGATGAAGCCGGCGAATTCCGAGCCAGCAGTTTTCATGATGACGAGATTTTCCAGGCCTGCCCAGACCGCTGCGCCGGCTGTGCGAGTGCGGGAGATTTCGGCGGTCTGCAATTCTGCGCTTGATTGAATGAAGGTTGTGGGGTGCGGCTTTCCTTCGGTCGTAAGATGCTCCCAGGCCTTTTCCACGATTTTCACTTCCGCGGCCGTCACCTGGAGATTTCGATCTAATAAGAAGGAGATCAGTTCTTGGCCGAATTCCTCCATGCAATCGGCCTTGGAGGTTCGGGCCAGCGAGTAGACAGTGTTCTTCATGGTGTCAGTGGGGAGAATTTTGCTGTTGTCGCCGTCGACGAAACAGGACTCGAAATCTCCTTGAAGCAAAATCTCCACGGTCCACTCGCGAAAATCGTGGCGGCCGAGTTGACGCTTAACCCGGACGAGCCGGACGCGAGATTTGCCGTATTTGTTTTCGGCCAAGGCAATCATTGATGTCTCCCCAATGCTATCTCTCCATTCAACTCCCACGGTAAGTCGTGTAGCCATGCGGACTGAGCAGCAGGGGCAGGTGGAAATGGGATTCGCCCTCGCGAACCTGAAATGTTATTTCGACCTGCGGATGGAGCGCTTCGATGTTTTGCGCTGCGTAGTAGGCCGCGGTGTCGAAAGTGAGACGGTAGATCGACGGAGTGAGGTTTGCGTCCTCTGGGAGCAACTGCGCGCAGCGGCCGTCGGCGTCGGTACGGGCGGAAGATATGGGCGTCCACTCGCCCGGTTTATTTTGACGCTCGAGTTTGACTGGGACGTCTTTCGCCGGCTTGCCTTGGGAAGTGTCGAGAACGTGAGTGGAAATTCGATTCATGAGGCTAGCCATTTCTTCAGCCGGAGATGCATGATTTGCCGCTGCTGTTCGGCGGCTTCGCGAAGTTCGGACTCGTCATCGTTGCGCAGTCGCTGTCGGAGAATCTGCAAAATCTCGTCCGGAGATTTGCCGGTGGCGCAGACGATGAATATCCGATGGAACCTTTCTTCATATTCACGATTCGCTCTCGCGAGAACGAACTTTGTGTCATCTCCGGCTGCGGCAACGCTGCGTTGTTCTTCTCCCGACCATTCTGCTGCGCGCGCCGATGCAGCCGCAGACGCTCGCGATTCGCCGATGCGCGGATGGCTGCAAAACGCCTCCATCCATGCCGATTCGGGCAACCCCCACCATACCTCATCGCAGGTGGCGAGCAGAAGTGACTGGTTGGGAATCGGTCTTCGAGACGCCATCGCGTGCGCCCATGCTGTCGAGCCGCAGCAGGGCAGAATTTCGTTGGCGGCGGCGCCGGCGGGAAGGGCGTTCCATTGTCCCAGGACCGGCGCTTCAGTCATTTGTGGGCTCCGAGGTGGGCTCCAATTTTATCGACGGAGCGAGGTTGCTCAGAAATTCGGCTACTAAATTTCCCGCTACGGCAGCCCGGTAGCGGGCGGTCGAGCGTATGTCGTCGATGGGACGGACCTCTGCGGCAGCCGTGTTCTTCGCGGAGAGAATGAGTTTCGCGTCGATTGATTTGCCCCTGATGATGCGCTCTGTCTCGATTAAACGGAGCGGGATGGGAGCGATGCTGCCCATCGCGATGCGGATGTCGTCGACACTTTGATGGGTGATTTGCGCGAGGGCCGCAATGCACACTTTTGAGATGGCTTGCGCATTGCGGGCTCCGACTTTACGAGTGTGGTGATGGTACGCGGAAAATTGCCTCGGTAGACATATCGATCGCACCAATTCGTCCGGAGCGAGTTTGGTCTTGCGGTAGGCGGTGTGAAAGGTTGTGTAGGGAACGCGGCGTTCGCCTCGGGCCGAGACCAGAATCAATTCGGCTTCGTAGACGAGCAAGGCCGGTAGGGAATCGGCGGCGGGGGACGCGTTGACGATGTTGCCTCCCAGAGTGCCGCGATTCTGGTTGGCAACTCCTCCGGTCCAACGAGCGGCGCTGGCAAGTAGCGGGAACTCGGCGTTGATTAGGGCGTGCTCGCGCAATTCCGTGAAGGTGCAGCCGGCTCCTATCTGAATTTCGGCGGGAGAAACTTCGATGTGGCGAAGTTCAGGGAGATTGTGGATGCTGACGAGTTTGTGGGCGGAGAGTCTGCCGGCTCCGTACTGCACCATGACATCGGTACCGCCGGCGATGGGAAGCCAGGCGCCGGGTTCGCGGTTGAGAAGCGATAACACGGCGGGCAAGGTGCCAGGGACAACGAGTTCGTATTCGCTGGGATGGGATCTCATTTAGCCGCTTCCGATTTTGTTCCGTGTCGCCCAGCCTCTAATACGGCTTCGCAAATTTGTTTGTACCCGGTACAGCGGCAGAGATTGCCGGCGAGACCCTCGCGGACTTCGTCCAGCGTCGGCTGCGGATTCTTCTTCAAAAGATGGGAGGCTGCGAGGATCATTCCCGGAGTGCAAATGCCGCACTGCGCGCCACCGCAATCAAGAAAGGCTTGCTGGAGGGCCGTCAGTTGGTCGCCCGGGGCCAAGCCTTCGATAGTGACGATTGTCGCGTTCCTCGCTTGAAGCGCCGGGATGAGACAGCTGTTCACGAGAAGGCCGTCCATGAGGACGGAGCACGAGCCGCACTCGCCCTCGCCGCAACCTTCTTTTGTTCCTGTCAATCCGAGTTGATGGCGCAACAGGTCGAGCAGGCGCTCCATCGGGTGGGCGTGCAAAGTATGCAATTTGGCATTGACGGTGAGAGTGATTTCAGAGTCTGGCATCGAGTTCATCGGCCATCCACCGTCGCGTGTTCGGTCTCCGACGCGGGCAAAGAATCGACAGCGTCGAAAATGTCTTCAGGCAGCAGGGGAATGGAGTCGAAGGGAGCGCCCAACGCGTCGACGATCGCGTTGATGATGGCGGGAGCAGGGCCGTCCATCGGGAGTTCACCGATTCCTTTGGCTCCGAATGCGCCGTGAACGTTGCCGAGTTCTTCAAAAAACACTCGAATCGGAGGCAGGTCGGCGGAGGTCGGCATGATGTAGTTGGTCATCTGGCCGTTTTGCATGCGACCTTGATCCCAAATTACTTTTTCGTAGAGCGCGAAGCCGATTCCCTGGGCGACTCCGCCGATGATCTGGCCTTCGGCGAGGACGGGGTGAAGAACGCGGCCAACTTCTTGCAGTGCGACGAAATCGTCGACGGTTACGCCATAGGTGACGAGATCGACAGTGACTTCGGCAATGTAGACGGCCCAGGCGAAGGCGGCGTAGGCTTCGCCGCGATATTTTTCGTCGTCCCAGAAAATGCCCTCGGGCGGCTCGTAGCGCGACATGGAGCGGAAAGGTCCGTGCTCGGCCACGTGGGCGCGACAGGCGGCGCGAAATTCTTCTGGCGTGTAGGGATCGACTAATTTGCCGGAGGTGGTCAGCGTGTGCAGAATTCCTAACGCTGCCGACTGGACCAATTTTCCCACGACCATGATGGTGCGCGAAGCCACAGTGGGTCCGCTATTGGGGACTTGTTTTGTGTCAGGTTGGGCGATCGACACATCTTCGTAGCGCACGCGGAGCGCCTCGGCTGCGATCTGGCAGAGGACGGTGTTGGTGCCTTGACCGAATTCGGTACTTGAGACCAGAACGCGAACGCTGCCATCGGCGCACGCTTCGACTCCGACGAGGGAGCTTAGATAACGCTCGCCCGATCCGGTGAAACCAGCGCCGTGGAGAAAGGTCGCGATGCCGATCCCTTTTTTCGTGGAGAGATTGTTAGCAGGAGTTTGCAGATTCCGCTTTGCGAACGTTTCTTTTTTCGCCGCGTAGTCTGAGAGTTCGAGGGCTCGATCGAGAAGTTGGCCCAGATCGATCTCTTCGCGGATTGTTTGTTCTGTTGTTGTCGTCTGACCGGGCTTGAGGAAATTGCGACGGCGGATTTCGACTGGCGATAATCCGACGACTTCCGCGATCCGGTCCATGTGCCTCTCCATGGCGAAAATGGACTGCGGCGCGCCGAATCCGCGGAAAGCGCCGTGGGGCGGGGCATTCGTGGCGACGGCTTTGGCGCGGATGCGAACGCTTGGCCAGTGATAAGGACCGCCGGCGTGAATGGCTCCGCGCGAGAGGACAACCGGCGAAAGAGTTTGATAGGCCCCGCCGTCGATGGTGAAATCGATCTCTCCGCCCAGAAGTTTACCGTCACGAGTCACGGCGGTGCGGTGCCGGGTCCGCGAGGGATGGCGCTTGGTGGTGGCCGACATGTCTTCGAGGCGGTCGTAAATGATCTTGACTGGCTTTCGCGACTTAATGGCGAGAAGTGACGCGTGCGCCGCGATGATCGACGGGTAGTCTTCTTTGCCGCCGAAGGCGCCGCCGGTTTCCATTTGCACGACGCGGACTCGATTCTCGGGCAATCCGCAAAGACGCATGAGGGCTTTGTGGACATAATAAGGACACTGGAGCGAACCCCAGACCGTGATGCCTTGCTCGGGATCGAAGGCCGCGATCATTCCGTTGTTTTCGATGTAGAGCTGTTCCTGGGCGCCGGTTGTGTATTCGGCTTCCACGATGTGATCGGCTTTTCCCCAGACGGCGTCGAGGTTACCTTTTTCGATCAGGTAGGTTTTGAAAATGTTATCTCGGCCCCAGATGATTTGGGAGAGGCGTTCGCTAGCGTCAATGGTGAAGATTGCGGGGAGGGGATCGTATTCGATCTTGACCGCGTCAACCGCTTCCGGCAGAAGATGGCGGTCGGGATGCGCGAGCAGGAGAATCGGTTCTTCGGGATGATTGACGATGCCGTCGGCGAGGCATGGCTGATCCTCACCGATCAGGGCCACGCAATTTTTCCCGGGAATGTCGTTGGCGGAGACGATGACGAAGTCGTTCCAGTTTATGCCGGGGCCGAAGCTGATGCTCTTGATCCGGCCGCGGGGGATGCGGCTGCGAACAGTTGCTCCGTAGAGCATGTCGGGCAGAGACATGTCGTCAACGTAGCGCGCGCGGCCGGTCACTTTGTCGCGGCCCTCCATGCGCGCCACGGATGTGCCGACGATGCGACGGTCGTTCATAGCAACTCTCGCCGAAACTCCCGCCCGGCGGGCTCTCCGGGGAACTTACCTTCGTCAAACACGAGTGCGCCTCTCAGATAAGTTGCTTTGACAATTCCGCGCAGTGTTTCTCCCATATAGGGTGAGATCGAGTGCCGGTAGTGGAGCCGATCCTCGGTTACGACGAACTCGCCTTCGGCATCGAAGATAACAAAATCGGCGTCGTAGTCCGGCGCAATTTTACCTTTACGCGTGTGGCAGCCGGCCAGTGCCGCGGGGGCGGATGACATCCAACGGGCGATGTCAGCCAGAGAGAATCCCCGCGCGTGTGCTTCGGTGTACATCAGGGGCAAAGCCAGCGAGAGGCTGGCGATGCCTCCCCACGCGGTTCTGAAGTTGCCTTCCGCGAGCCGCTTCATTTCCGGAGGACAGGGTGAGTGGTCGGTGACTACGAGATCGATGTCTCTTTCTTTTAGCGCCAGCCACAATCGTTCACGGTTCTCGCCGCTGCGAATCGGTGGCGCACATTTGCACAACGTTGCGCCATTGGGAATGGTTTCGGCGGTGAGATGCAGATAGTGAGGGCAGGTCTCGACAGTCACTGGCAGGCCTTGGGCGCGAGCGCTGCGCAGCGTGGGCAGAGCGCTGCTGGCTGAGAGATGCACAATATGCAGATGAAATTTATATTTCCGGCATAGTGCCAACAACATATCGATCGCCGACAATTCGGCTTCTTCGGGGCGCGACTGGAGGTACGTTTGATAATGCGACCAGTTGGCGTTGAGCAAATTGTTGGTTGCCGCATCGATTGGAGCGGACAATTCCGCATGCACCAGGAGCGGCAAACCAGTGCGAGCCACGTGGGGCAGGGCAGATTCCAATTGGCGTTCGGTGACCATGGTGAATCCATCGATGCCGGGATGGATGAGGAAGCACTTGAAGCCGGGGACGCCCGCGGCGGCGAGCGCTTCGATGTCGGGCTGATTGTCCGCGACGACTCCTCCCCAGGCGGCCCAATCGACGCGGCATCGCCGATGGGCGGCTGCGCTCTTGGCTTCGAGCGCGGCGACGGTGGTTGTCGGGGGCAGGCAGTTGAGAGGCATATCGACCAGCGTCGTGTAGCCTCCTGCGGCCGCTGCTCGGGTCGCTGTCTCGAAGCCTTCCCAGTCGGCGCGGCCCGGGTCATTAATATGAACGTGAGAATCGACCAGGCCCGGAAGGATCGCTGTATCGCCAAAGTCGCGAGTGACGGCGTGCGCGGGAATTTGATCGGGGGAGACTACCTGTTGAATGCGGTCGCCTTGCACGAGGATGGCGGCGGGACGAACTCCTTCCGGGGTCACGATGCGTTCCGAAAGGAAGGCGCGCAAGGTCATGGGTAAGTACCTCGACTTATGAGGGTCGAGGGCGGTTAGTGTCAGGCAAGAGCGTATCGGGATGTACGCTCTTTTTCAAATCACCGTCATCGATAAATTTAACCAGAAATAAACGAGAGAGGCCGCAATGGGGCCTTATACTTGCTCGCGGCTCTGGCTACGGAGATAGCTTCGAAGAGGGTCGCGGAAAAACAGGTAGCGGCAAAATATGAGTAATCCATTCATGGCACGGGCCATTGAGCTTGCGGTCGAGAGCGTCGAATCGGGGCGTGGCGGGCCGTTTGGGTCCGTGGTGGTACAACGCGGGGAGATTATCGGCGAAGGCGGGAATCGCGTGACCTCGACGAACGATCCGACGGCGCACGCCGAGGTGCTGGCGATTCGACAGGCGTGCGCAAAGCTTGGCGTCTTTGAACTGAAGGGGTGCGAACTTTACACTTCGTGCGAGCCGTGTCCGATGTGTCTGGGCGCGATTTATTGGGCGCGACTGGAGCGCATTTATTTTGCCAGCACCGCCGAGGATGCGGCCAAGGTGGGGTTTGACGATTCCCTGATCGACCGGGAACTGAAGTTGCCGTGGGGGAAACGGCGGATCCTGACGATACAGATCATGCGTGAAGAGGCCCTGGCCGGTTTTCGAGCATGGACCGCAAAAGCCGATCGCAAGAGGTATTGAGAACGTACGGGAAGGTTGCGGCGGAAAAGGATTGGACCTGATCGGAAGGTTGCGTGGCGACCCATTCCTTCCTCACAAGCTATTGAAAAGAATGGCGGGGACGACGGGACTCGAACCCGCGGCCTCTGCCGTGACAGGGCAGCGTTCTAACCAACTGAACTACGTCCCCACTTGCTTTTCATACGGTTAGGGCCAAACCCGCATGTTTACATATGAAAACCGTCAAAAACTATCCGCAGGCTATCGCGACGCCGAGCATCTGTCTATGCTCTGTGATGAATTGTAGCAGACGGAATTCAGATCAGTACAGGCGCAGTCTCCTAATCTGAACCCGCGGTTTGCTGCCCACTTGGCCGAGTGTCCGAGGTTTATTGATCGACGGTCTACTGATCCACCGAAACTACGGTTACGGACTTCGGCTCCAGACGTAGAGCCAGCTTACCGTCTCGGAACTTTGCCGCGATCGGCTTCGGTGTAACAACATACGGTGCATCGAAGGTGTTGACGCTGTCGACTTTGGGCGCTGTGAGCGTTTCTCCAGTCGCGGATTTCGCCGCGCTGCCGGGGAGGGCTGCGTCAATCTCGACTGGCTGATTCGGATCGAGATTGGTGATCTCCAACCACAACTTGCCGTTCCGGTCTTTGGCGGCGATGGCGTCGATGCGCGGCAGCGCGATGTCTCCGTGGGTGTACCAACCGGCATCCCACTTTACCGGCACGAAGGTTGCGTCCTGGAACGGCACGTACATCTTGTAGACGTAGTAGGTCGGCGTCAGAACCATCTTCTCTTTTTCGGTAACAATCAAGGCCTGCAGCACATTGATCATCTGCGCGATGTTAGCGCCGCGCACGCGGTCGGCATGGCGCGCAAAAATATTCAGGTTCAGAGCGGCGAGGATCGCGTCGCGCTGACTGTTTTGTTGGACCAGGAAACCCGGATTGCTGCCCGGTAGCGGCGCGTACCAGCCGCCCCATTCATCCACGAAAAGAGCGACCTTTTTGTCGGGATCGTATTTGTCCATGATGGCCGAGTGTTTGGCGATCAGAGCATCCATCTCGAGCGTGGACTTGAGAACCTTGGCGTATTCCGTCTCCCCGAAGCCAACCGATGCAAACGAGGGCGGCCACCCGCCCGCCACTGTGTAGGAGTGCATGGAAAGACCACTGATATCCCAGCTCCAGGTGTGTTGCTGGTAGGCCTTCATGATGGTCTCGGTCCAATCGGTCCAGCGGGGTTCACTGCCGCCCGGGCCGACAGCGATCTTCAGCATCTGCAGCTTGTCCTGCTGTGCGGGATTAAAGTTGCGGACGAAGCGAGTGTAGATCTTCATCTGGCTGAGGTAGTAGTCGGGGGTCATGTTGCCGCCGCAGTCCCAGCTTTCGTTGCCAAGCCCCAGGTACGCGACCTTGTAGGGAGCCGGATGACCAGTGGCCGCGCGTTCCTTTTCGAGGGTTGTCGGTTGGGCCGTGGTCATGTATTCCAGCCAGTCCGCGGCTTCCTTCGGAGTTCCAGTACCTATATTCACCGAGACATAGGCTTCGCTGCCGATCTGGTCAATGAAGTCCATGAATTCTTGAGTTCCGAAGGTATTCGGGTCGATCACACCGCCCCAGTTGGGATTGAGGGTCGCGACTCGCTTGTCGGCGGGCCCGATGCCGTTGCGCCAGTGGTATTCGTCGGCGAAACAGCCGCCTGGCCAACGGACGTTGGGCACCTTGATCGCTTTGAGCGCCGCGACCACGTCGTTGCGGATGCCGCGAGTGTTCGGGATCGTGGAATCGGGTCCGACCCAGATCCCTTCATAAACACCGTGGCCGAGGTGCTCGGCGAACTGGCCGAAAATATTGCGATCGATCCTGGGGCCGGGTTTCGAGGCATCGACGGATAGCGCAACACTCTGCGCGATACTCCGGGGCGGGGCGAGGGCGAATGCCATCAACGCAACTGCCATGAGCATGGGCAGCGCACAGTTGATGCCCCATGAAGACGACGAGGGACACGACGCCCGAAGCGGGCGCTTTGAGTAATCGTTTACCCGTATGTTGCGAAGAGACGCGCGACAGGGAAGGTTCATCATAAGGGAGTTCATAAAAGGTGGATCATAGTCTACTCGCTCCGCGAGCGACAACTTGCGGCAAAAAAATCTGGCAGTGGAATGATGGCTGGTTGTAGAATCTAGCTCTTTTTAGCTCGTCCTTTCGAAAAGGAGCGCCGGCTTGAAAATTTACAACGTCTACGGCTATCTGATTATTCTTTTCCACCTGCTGGCTTGCGTGTTTTCCGCTCCGGCTCATCTGGGACCAGGGGCTGGACTGTTGATTGGCGCTGCCTATTTTATTTTCTGCTGGTTCCCTGCCGGGTTATATCTGGCAGACGTCCTTCACTTGGGAATCGCGCACCGTTCGCTCGACTACAAGGAATGGTGCAAAAATAGCGACCGGACGCTTTCGTAACCATGGCGATCTGTCGATAGGGAACAAAGAGCATGTCAAGGGACAGCGCGGTTATCGGGATGTCGGATCACGGCGGGTGGGCGGTTCTGGTGACGGTTGGGGACGACGGGACGCTGCTCGACCGGCGGCGAGTCGAACTGGTGGACGAGGATCTCCCGAAGATTCCGCACCACAGTGAAGCGCAGAGGCTCCCGATTGATGAGGCGGTGGCGTTGGTGGAGCGGGTGCGAGCGTCCGCGGAACGGCACGCAAAGCTCCGGCTCGGCGAGGTCGCGGCGGCGATAGCAGGGCGCGCCGAGGTTGTGGGTGTCGCGCTTCGCCAGTGCCCGGAGCTGCCTCCGACGATTGCCGAGCGGATCAAAGACTACTGGGCTCAGAACAACGCTGACTGGGTGATGTATCGCAAGGCGCTTGCCGGCGCCGCCGAGGAGCTTGGGTGGAGTGTCCACTGGTATGACGCCAAGAAGGTGATGGATGCGGCGAGCCAGGTTTTGGGAGTTTCAGATCTCGACGAATACTGTCTCAAACTGAGGAACTCCATTGGACCGCCATGGGGAAAGGATCACAAGGTTGCAATGGCGGCGGCGATCGTCGGCGTTTCTTTAGCCGGTCCAACCTCGGCTGGTCCGACTTCGGTCGGGATGAGAGAGTTGGGGTGAGTTCGGTTGTTGCAGTTGACCGGACCGATGGTTAAACCGAGTGGAGTGTCTGTGTGCTAGAAGCGGCACGAGACTACTCGTCGAGCGAGAGTTCTTTTTTCAGGGTGCAAACGAGCGAGAGCGGAATCCGCATCTTGCGCACCTCGGCGGACTCGCGAGTCATGGCTTCGATGGCAAAACCATCGCCATCAGGAATTGGATTGGAAACCAAGTGGAATTTTTCTCCGTAGAGCTTTATGTCGTGTTCCTTTTCGTAGCCAAGCCGTTGAAGCTTGTCGCAAATCGCGTTTCGTCCATCTAGCCGATTGCCTATCACAGGTCCTCCTCGCTCCGCCTATATCTTCTCGGTCTCGATGAGTCGAACGAGGCGATACAACATTGTCATGGGATGCTCCGTCTCCATCTGCTGTTGCTATTGTTCACGAGGGCGGCAGCGCAGCCATAACGAACGATACGGGCGTGAGTGATGAATGTCACAACTCGGAAAAGCCGCGTGAGATCAGTTACTTGGAGGGCTGGATCGGGCCGGACAGTTCTAACACGACATTCACTACGGGTTGCACTTTAAGCAGAAAATTGCTGGGATCCTTGATGCCCCACTGGATGTATGGCACATCGAATGTCGCGGAGCCGGTCCAATGATCGCCTTTGAGGTCGGCGTGAACCGTCGCGGTGAGGGCATGATCCGCACCGTGAATCGACATTGTACCGGCCAGTTTTACATCGGAGGCGCCATTCGGGCTGACCTTGCCTTCGATATGTGCCGGATGGAACACTACTTCGGGATATTTCTCGGTTTCTAGAATTTCTTTGTGCATGCGCTTGTCGCGACTTCCGTTTCCGCTTTCGCCGCTGGTCGCGATGACGATAATGTCGCCTCCGGCGTTGCCGGTTTCGGCATCGAAATGGACGGTACCGCTCTTTAACGCAAACGTGCCGTGAACTGTGTGGAGAGTCGAGTCCACGCTAAAGTGCACTCGTGACTGCGTGGGGTCGATGGTCAGCACAATCTCGGCGGCTGTTGCCGGCGTCGTTTGCGCACGCGATTGCGAGACTGCGTTTGGCAGAACGAGGGTGATGGTCGCGAGTGCCAAACTGCGGACCCGGGGAGAAAAATCATTCATGGTTACTTTGCTTCGTATCGTGAACAATGACAGCGTCAGAGATTGACATTGATGACACGGCGAACCATCGCCAAAGCTTCGGTCCAGAACGCGGGCGAGGTTTGCGCCGTCTGCACCACGTCGTGGATCGCCTCCACGAATTCATCGAGTTGTTCGGGATTCACCGTGAGCGGAGGAGCGGCCTTCAGGACCATGAAGTTGTTACCGCAGATCTGGGTGAGAATGCCTTTCTCCCGAAACATTCGCATGACGACAATCTGGCCGAACATGGCGGGATGGATTTTGTGAAATGTTTCGTAGAGGACACGAAAGGCTAATTTCCTGGGCGCGACAAATTCGATGCCGCTGAGCATGCCCATGCCGCGAACTTCGTGAACCATGTCGAAATCCGCGAGAGCGTGACGCAGTTTAGCGCGAAATTCCGCACTAAGTCGCAGGGCTTGCGCGCCCAGGTCTTCGCGTTCGAGAACATCGAGAGTGGCAAGGCCGGCGCGAACCGAGAGACTGTTTTCGCCGAAGGTTGAAGTATGAACGATGGCGCGGCGCAACGATGAATACACGGCCTCGTAAATCGAGTTGGTCATCAATAGCGCGCTGACAGGAACCAAGCCTCCGCTGAGCGCCTTGGCCAGAACGACCATGTCGGGTTGCAGGTTGAACTGATGTGAGGCCAGGAAGGTTCCGGTGCGGTACATTCCCGTCTGCACTTCGTCGACGATGAAGAGCGCGCCGGTGCGATGGCACGCTTCTTGGGCTTGCTTTAAATATTCCGCCGAAGGCACTCGAATGCCGCCCTCGGCCTGAACCGGCTCGACGATGAACGCGGCGTTCCGCTTGTCGCCAAGAGCACGTTCCAGCGCCGCGATGTCGCCGAAAGGGATGCCGGTTGTATCGGCTAAGAGCGGTCCGAAACCTTCTCGCCAGAACGCATCGTTCATCAGCGAGAGTGCGCCGTTGGTCAGTCCGTGAAAACTGCTCCTGGCATAAACGATGCCGTTGCGCCCGGTGGTGGCGCGGGCAAATTTGATTGCCGCCTCTACGCCTTCGCTGCCGCTGCTGGCGAAGAAGACTTTTTTCAAGCTGCCGCCCGCGAGTTCACAAAGGCGGCGGGCGAGTTCTCCGGCAAGTTCAGGGACGTGACTTTGAAGCATCGCCGGACCGCAGCGGTCCAGTTCGTCTTTCAGTGCCTGGATCACGTCGGGATGGTTGTGGCCCACGTTGTGAACGCAGTAGCCGGAGAGAAAATCCAAAATGCGGCGGCCGTCTTTTGTGAACAATTCGCAGCCGAGGCAACGCTCGTACTCGACATTCATGCCGAGAAGATTGAGCAGGGCGACCCACTGAGGATTGACGTAATCCCGGTAGTTTGAGGTGGAAACCGTTGGTTCCTGTAAAACGGTCGTCGTGCTATTTATGGCCATGTCGATTCCGTTGGGATGCGCACGATCGCCGCTAAAGATGCCCTCCGCGCCGCGATTCTCGGGAGAGGGCATCCAGGGCGATTCTTAATTGGGAATAATGCTCTATTGCGGGTACCAGTCAAGCAAGCGCACTTCGATGCCGGTGCCCTCCAACGCTTTTTTGAATACCGAAAGATCGGAGCCACGATAGTGATACGGGATCACGATTTTTGGGTGGAACGCTTTGACCGCTTCGGCGGCTTCTTCTGGAGGCATGGTGTAGGGCAGGTTCATGCAGACGAAGGCTACATCGATATTTTTCAGGGCGCGCATTTCGGGTATGCCTTCGGTGTCGCCGGAGAAGTAGAAGCGCTTGCCGCCGTAGGTGAGAACGTATCCGTTGCCGCGTCCCTTGTCGTGGTAGAGTTTGCCGGGTGCGGGGCCGCGCTGCAGGTTGTAGGCGGGAATGGCTTCGATGGTCCAAGCTCCCCACGTTTTGGTTTCTCCGTTCGCGATGGGCTTGGCCGCGGTGACGGTGGCAACCACAGCGGGCGGAGCGAGGATATCGGTTCCGGATTTGACGAGATCGGCGATGGAGGAGGGATCCATGTGATCGCCGTGAATATCCGTAATAAGGATGAGGTCGGCCTTTGACATGGAGGCGAACTTCACGGGCTTGGCCGGGTCGAGGTATATTGTTTTCCCTCCGGCCTCGATGAGCGTGCTGGCGTGATTGAGCGGAGTGATCCTGACGTCACCGGCGGAGGTTGGAAACGTCTGCGTCAACGGAGACGCGTAGGCGAACGACAACAGAGCGAAAAAGCAGCAGATCAGAAGCAGGGGGAGTCTCATCTTATCCTCACATTGAGTGCAACGGCGTAGATTGTAGAGTCTAAACCACGATTCTAAAGCCGTGCTGAGGTTTGCGGGTGGGTCAAATCATCCCGAATAAAAAGAGGGTTTGGTTGCGACCGCTGGCGAGAACCTGTCATCTAAGAAAATCTCGGAGGTAGTCGGGGTCGGCTGCCTCCACTAAGCCCTTCGTCGAATATCGTTGCCTGATCGGGAGCGCCCATGCTTTCTGCGGAAAAGGCTGTTGCAGGTCCCAGCGATTTTATCCACGACTTGCTGGAACGAGTGTCGGATACGCGGCGGCGGAGCGACGCGCTGTTTGGCATTGTGCGCGACGGAGCGCTTTATGAGCGGCCGATTCCCGAGCGGCACCGCATCATCTTTTATATCGGGCACCTGGAGGCGTTCGATTGGAATTTGCTTGGCAGCGGGGCTCTTGGACTCAAGAGTCGCGGCCCGGAGCTCGACCGGCTGTTTGCTTTCGGCATTGATCCGGTCGGAGGCGGTCTGCCAACGGATGTGCCATCTGACTGGCCGTCACTGGACGTGGTGCGTGGTTACGTGACCGACGTCCGCCGCGATCTGGACGCGCATTTGCAAGAAATGACTCTCGGCGCTGAATCGCCAACTCGGGACGGTTTTCCGGTGAGCACTTTGCTGAATGTTGCGGTTGAGCATCGCCTGATGCATGTCGAGACGCTCGCCTATATGCTGCATCAGTTGCCACTCGCGGCGAAGGTGCCGCAGCTTGATCCTCCTTTCGTCATCGGTCCTCCGGTATCTCACCAGACAATTTCGATTCCCGCCGGCGTTGCTGCGCTCGGTCTGGCGCGTGGTGACAGGTTTGGCTGGGACAACGAGTTCCTGGCGCACGCGGCAGAAGTTCCAGCGTTTGAAATCGATCGCTATAAGGTGACGAACCGGCAGTATCTCGAATTCGTGGCGGCCGGCGGATATGACACGCCTTCGTTCTGGACGGGCGACGACTGGAACTGGAATATGGAGCGCGGGATTGCGCATCCTTTGTTCTGGAAGCGGGACGGGGATCGATGGCTTGTTCGCTGCATGTTCCGCGAAGTGCCGATGGACGAGGAGCAAGGCGTGCTCGATTGGCCGGTTTATGTGAGTCAGGCGGAAGCGTCGGCCTATGCGCGGTGGGCGGGGAAGGATCTTCCTACCGAGGCGGAATGGCAACGGGCGGCGTATGGCAAAGAGCCGAGCGCCCGGGTAGGAAATTTCGATTTTCGGCGGTGGGATCCGACGCCGGTGAACGCGTTTCCCCGGGGCCAGAGCGCTCTTGGCGTCGACGATCTACTCGGGAATGGATGGGAATGGACTTCCACGCTGTTTGGTCCGTTTGCTGGATTTGAGCCGTTTCCGTTTTATCGCGGATATTCGGCCGATTTTTTTGATGGCAAGCACTTCGTGATGAAGGGCGGTTCGTCGCGCACCGCGGCGTGCATGTTACGGCCCAGTTTTCGTAACTGGTTCCAGGCGCATTACCAATATGTGTATGCAGGTTTCCGCTGCGTCAAGCGCTGACTTGCGAATGTGAAACGACGTACGAACGACGATCGAGAGGGGATTCTGGACATGCTGGTGCAGGCGATCACTACCAATGCCACTTACGATTTTGCCGCTGACGTTCACGCGGGACTAACGCGGTCGGGGCAGAAGGAACTTCCGTCCAAATATCTTTACGACGATGTTGGGTCCGCGCTGTTTGAGGTGATCAGCTACTTGCCGGAGTATGGGCTGACGCGGGCCGACGAACGTTTGCTGCAGCGCCATGCGAATGAAATTGTGGAGCGATTGAACGCTCCGGTCGCGGTCGCCGAACTGGGCAGTGGCAGCGGCAAGAAGACACGCTGGATTCTTGAGGCGTTGAGCCGCTGGCAACGCACGTTTTATTATCCGGTAGAAATATCGCGCTCAGCGCTGGTGATGTGCGAGAGGGAACTGCGCGATATCGATTCGATCAGTATTGTCGGCTTCGAGCGGGAGTATCTAGACGGTTTACTGGAGGTGGCGGCACACCGGCAGCGCAATCAGCAACTTCTGGTGTTGTTCCTGGGGAGCACGATCGGCAATTTCCATCGTCCGGCGGGAATAAAATTTCTGTCGGACGTGCGGCGTATTCTGATGCCAGGAGATTCGCTGTTGCTGGGAACGGATTTGGAAAAATCCAATTCGCAATTGCTCAAGGCCTACGACGACGAAGTGGGTGTAACGGCGGCCTTCGACCTTAATCTGCTGGCGCGCATCAATCGCGAACTGGACGCTGACTTTGATTTGCACCAATTCAAACACGTTGCCAGGATCAACCACGAGGATCGGAGCGTGGAGATGCACTTGCGATCGGAGCGGCGGCAGACTGTCCGCATTCCTGCGGCGGATCTGACTGTCGAGTTCGTCGAGGGCGAAACGATCTGGACGGAAAGCAGCCATAAGTATTCGGCTGGGGAAGTGTTCCAGATGGCAAGCGATGCTGGATTCAGATGCCAGGCGCAGTGGATTGACGATCAGTGGCCGTTTGCCGAGAACTTGCTGGTTGCGGAATAGGTTTATAGTATTTGATTCGCCAGGCAACCGTTCTCGGTTTTCATCTTCATTTGTGAATGGAGGAAGCGATGGCAGAAGAATGTACGCACCTCGACCAAATTAAGGTTACAAAGACGACTACGCACGTTTGCCCGGAGTGCGTGAAAATGGGCGACCAGTGGGTTCACCTCCGGATGTGCCTGATCTGCGGCAATGTGGGATGCTGCGATTCGTCCAAGAACAAACATGCGACGAAACATTTTCATCACACGAAGCATCCGCTGATGCGCTCGATTGAGCGCGGCGAAACGTGGGTGTGGTGCTACGTAGATGAGATTGAAGCGACGGAACTGGCCGCTTAGCGACGTTTTGCAGGGACGCCGAGCGCGAGATGCGCGCGGGAGTCGGGGCAGCGTGTCTTTGAGATCCGAGATCTGATTAATGCCGAAACCGATTTTACTCAGTGTCGATGACGATTCCGATGTGTTGCGGGCGATTGAACGCGACTTGCGTTCCCAGTATGGGGCGGACTATCGCGTCATCGGTAGCGATTCTCCCGAAACCGCCTTGGATTTGTTGAAGCAGCTGAAGGTTCGCAATGACAGCGTGGCGCTACTGCTTGTCGACCAGCGCATGCCCAAGATGGACGGAGTTGCCTTTCTGCAAGAGGCGATGCAGGTTTTTCCCGAAGCGAAGCGCGCGCTGCTCACCGCTTACGCCGACACCAATGCCGCCATTAGCGCCATCAATCAAGCCAGCATCAATTATTTTTTTCTGAAGCCATGGGATCCGCCTTCGGAACATTTGTATCCGCAGGTGAACGATCTGCTTGAGGATTGGCAGGCTTCGTACAGGCCAGCGTTTCAGGGGATTCGGGTTCTCGGGACGCGGTGGTCGCCGAAGTCGTACGAGTTGCGGGATTTTCTGGCACGAAATCGTGTGCCGTATCAATGGATCGATGTCGAGTTTTCGGCGAACGATCCAGAGACGAAACAGCTGCTGGATGCGCTTGGCCCGGAGGCCGCGAGTTTGCCGGTGGTCCTGTTTCCTGACGGAACGAAACTTCTCGAAAGCTTGCCCGCACAGGTTGCGCAGAAAGTTGGCCTGCGGACCCGGGCTCAGACTGATTTCTACGATCTGGCGATTGTTGGAGGTGGCCCCGCTGGACTTGCCGCCGCGGTGTATGGCGCTTCCGAGGGTCTGCACACGGTGATGATTGAGCGCGAGGCGCCAGGGGGCCAGGCGGGCATGAGTTCGCGGATCGAAAACTATCTTGGATTTCCATCGGGCCTCAGCGGCAATGATCTGGCGCGGCGCGCCGTGACCCAGGCCCAGAGATTCGGAGTAGAAATTCTTTCGCCACAAGAGGCGGTTGGAGTTCGCACCGAAGGCTCGTATCGCTTTATCAAACTGGCCGACGGAACCGAACTTTCTTGTCACGCCCTGATGATCGCGAGCGGAGTGCAGTGGCGAAAGTTGGTCGCTCCGGGCATCGATCGTCTGCAAGGGGCCGGTGTTTACTACGGCGGCGGAGCGACCGAAGCGCTCTCTTGTAAAGGAGAAACGGTTTACGTTGTGGGTGGCGCGAACTCGGCGGGCCAGGCGGCCATGAACTTTGCCAAGTTTGCGGACCGCGTCACCATGCTGGTGCGCGGAGACTCTCTGGCTGCCACCATGTCGCAGTATCTGATCGACCAGATCAAAGAAACTCCCAACATTCAGGTGTGGGCTCATGCCAGCATTGTCGAGGCTCACGGCGAATCGCATCTCGAAGAAATTTCGGTTCTGTGTTCTGACAGCAATAAAATCGAGCGCGTGCCCGCGAATGCCATGTTCATTTTCATCGGAGCTCTGCCTCGCACAGACTGGCTGGGCGATCTGGTCGAGCGGGATGAGCGCGGATTTCTTTTGACCGGCCCTGATCTGATCCGCGACGGGCAACACCCCAAAGGGTGGGCGCTCGACCGGGATCCATTTCTCCTCGAAACCAATATTCCCGGTATCTTTGCCGTCGGCGATGTGAGGCACGGTTCGGTGAAACGCGTCGCATCGGGCGTTGGTGAAGGCTCGGTGGCAGTGCAATTTATCCATCAATATTTAAGCAAGGTATAAATGGTAGAAATTTCGGAATTACGTCGCGTCGCTCCCTTCGCGGATTCCACCGACGATCAACTGAGATGGTTTCTCAGCCAGGCTCAGGAGCTGAACCTGAAACCCAGCGATACGTACGTGCGTGCCGGAAGTCCCGCGGACACCATGTTCGTGGTTCTCGAAGGCGAGCTTGAGCTTCGCGGAGAGATCAGCGGTGAGGCGGTTGCGTTCACGATCGATTCCGGCCATGTCACAGGCGTGCTCCCATTTTCGCGAATGAAGCAATTCACGATCGGTGGCCGGGCGCTCACTAACAGCCGCCTGTTGCGTTTTCCGGCGGCGCTTTTCCCAGAGCTGATTCAGAGGATGCCCGAACTGGTGAAGCAGTTGGTCGGGCTCATGGCCGATCGTATCCGCGAAACCACGCGGATGGAGCAGCAACGCGACCGGTTGGCTGCCCTCGGAAAACTCTCCGCCGGGCTGGCGCATGAATTGAATAATCCGGCGGCCGCCGCCAAGCGCGCGACCGCTCAGCTGCGGACCGCCATAAAGAGGATTAAAGATGCGAGCGTTGAGCTCGGACGCCGAGAACTGTCGTCCGCGCAAAAAGCCGAGATTGAAAAACTGGAAACAGCGTTCGTGCAGAGCGACCAGCCGCCGGGCGATGCTCTGGCGATCAGCGATTTAGAGGAAAAAGTCGATTCGTTGCTGCGGAGCCATGGACAGAACGATCTTTGGCAATTGGCGGCGGACCTGGCGCACAAAAACGTCGGGCCGGAGGTTTTGGAATCATTGTTCGCCATCCTCGATCCGCCGGCGGCACGCGCCGCGCTGGTGAGGATCGCGGCCTCGGTTGAGATTTACAACATGCTGAATGAAATCGAGAGCGCCACGTCGCGTATTTCCGATCTGGTTGGAGCGATCAAGGAATACACGTACATGGACCAGGCGCCGGTGCAAAACGTCGACATTGTGAAGAGCCTGGAGATGACGCTGACCATCCTGAATCACAAGCTCAAGCGCGGAATTGTGGTGCAGCGCGACTACCAGAAAATTCCATTTCTGGTGAATTCCTTCGGCAGTGAACTCAATCAGGTGTGGACCAACATCATCGACAATGCGATTGACGCCATGGGAGGAAAAGGCGAACTTCGAATCCGCACCTACCGCGAAGACAATTGCGTGGTGGTGGAAATTGGCGACAATGGTCCGGGAATTCCGCCAGAAACCGAGCCGCACATTTTTGAGCCCTTCTTCACAACCAAGGGAGTCGGCGAAGGCACCGGTCTTGGACTTGATACCGTGCAACGCATTGTCCGAAAGCATCGGGGAAATATTCAGGTCACGTCGAAGCCGGGAGATACGCGCTTTCAGGTGTGGCTGCCACTATCCGATGGCGCGGCGATGAACGCGAAGAATTGAGAGCCTAGAACGAGAGACCAGAATTGAGAGCCCAATGAGCACGAGATACTCGGGGAAAGTCGTGTTGATCACCGGCGGCACCGGCGGATTGGGGCGCGCGGTGAGCCTCGCGTTTCTCGCGGAAGGCGCAACGGTAGTAGTTACGTATCGCGCAGCGAAAGAATTGGATGATCTGAAGGCGGCGGCTGGCGCGAGTGGGACTTTGCTTTCGGGGTTGGCGGTTGACGTTACCGACGAAACGGCAGTGCGTTCACTGGTGGGGAGCATTCTCGAAAAACAGAGCCGCTTGGATGTCCTGGTAAATACTGTCGGCGCCTACGCGGGCGGCATTCCGTTGTGGGAGCTGGAAACCAAGACATTCAATCAGATGCTCGATCTGAATTTGCGCGCGGGTTATACATTGGCGCGGGCAGTCGTTCCGGTGATGCTCAAACAAAAGTCGGGAGCGATTGTGAACGTCGCGGCCAAGGCCGCGATCGACCATGGTGCTGGCGCGTCGGCCTATGCCGCGTCAAAGGCGGGTGCGGTGGCGTTGATGGATTCGTTGGCTGCGGAAGTGAAGGGAAGCGGTGTGCGGGTGAACTCGATCCTTCCGAGCATCATCGATACCGAGGTCAATCGCAAGGCGATGCCGAATGCGGATTTTGCCAAGTGGCCGAAGCCAGCGGATATTGCGCGTGTCATTCTTTTCTTGTGCAGCGACGAAGCTAAGGTGGTGCAGGGCGCTGCGATTCCGGTATATGGAGACAGCTAGGTTTCCATTCCGTAATCAGTGGAACGGACTTCGCGGAAAGCGTCGCGATCGCTCCGTTCGGAGGTTCTCATGTCGATTCGTCCCGTAAAGCGTCTGATTAAATCGAAGCCGACCCGCGAAGGCGCAGGCGTGCATCTGCGGCGTGCGTTTGGCTTCGGAAACACGGCTGAGTTCGATCCATTTCTGTTGCTTGACGACTTTCGCAATGATGTTCCCGAGGATTATCTTGCTGGCTTTCCGTGGCATCCGCATCGCGGGATCGAAACAATCACGTATGTTCTGGCAGGCACCGTTGAACATGGCGACAGTATGGGGAATCGCGGTGCTATCGCTGCCGGCGACGTGCAGTGGATGACCGCGGGAAGCGGCATCATTCATCAGGAGATGCCGAAGGGCGATCCGGCGGGACGCATGCATGGCTTTCAGTTGTGGGCGAATCTCCCGGCGTCGCTCAAGATGACTTCACCGCGATACCAGGAAGTGAAGTCGCTCGACATTCCTGAGGTGAAAGATGACGACGGGACGCATGTTCGAGTCGTCTGCGGGAATTTCTGGGGTAAGACGGGTCCGGTGGATGGCATTGCGGCCGATCCGATTTATCTCGATGTGTCGGTCGCTCCAGGTCGGAGGAAGACGCTCCCCGTGGAAACGACGCGGCACGCGTTCGCCTATGTTTTTGGCGGATCGGGAAAATTCTGCAACGCGTCGGGACCGCTGGCGGTGCCGACGGAAGCGGTGGAGTGGGCGGACACCCATCCGCCTTCCGAGGCGGACAACCGGTCTTTGGTCGTGTTCGATCGCGGGGACGAAGTCACGGTGCAGGCCGGGGACGAGGGCATACGCTTTCTGCTGGTTTCCGGGAAGCCGCTCGAAGAACCCGTGGCATGGTACGGCCCCATCGTCATGAACACGCAGGAACAGCTTCGCCAGGCGTTCGACGAACTGGAGCGCGGGAAATTTCTAAAAGAGAGCTAGTGCAGAGAGCTAGTGCGTCGGCAGCAGACCAAAGACACCGACTCCGTTTGTCGTCCCCACGTAGACCTTGCCGTTCGCAATCATAGGCGTTATGTATTTGTTTCCGTTGCCGAAGTTATCGCGGCCTCCTGATGCCTGGTTTGAGTTATACAACTCCATACTAAGGTTATTGGCACTGTAGGCGTAGAGCACTGCGGGTGACGTGTTTGATGACGCCCACAGAATCAAATTCTTTGCCGTGAAACCGGAGATGCTGGGTGTGGCTCCCGGGTACGGGAACGTAGTGCTCGTGGATGAGGCAGGGATTGCGTTCAGCATCGCGTTCGAATTGAAGGCAAACGCCTTTATCGCGTCGCCCACGGCTCCGTAATAAATTCTGTTGTTCGTGAAAGCCGGCGATGAAAATACCTGCCCGCTCAAGACTCCGGTGAGTTCCTGATAAATGTTGCTGTTGTTGCTGGGATTAAACTTGCCCATCTTGGCGCGGTTGGCTAAATAGATGTTCTGATCTTTGCCAGCGCCAACGACCAGGGTGTGTTCCACTCCGGTGGAGTCCTTGATGTTGGGGACGACCATGGCACCGCCCGAGCCCAGATCCTCGTCTGAATTCGACTCGCTCACGGTGTTGAACATGTTGAAGTAGTCAGCGACCGCCAGTTTTCCGCCTTTGGTCGAGAGTTTCATGATGGCGTTGCCGTAGTCGCCGTTGATAGGAAATCCACTGCTGTTGAGTGCGGTGTCGAAGGTTCCGTTGGCGTCGAGGAAATAGATGTTCCCACTATTGTCGGCCGCGAGTCCGGCGCCGGCAGACCAGATCGCTCCTTCACTGCCGTTCGGGGTTACGTTGAGCACCGTCTGCTGAGCGAGTGTCGCTTCGTTGTAACCGATGATCCATCCGGTATAGGGGCGGATGTCGCAATGCGAGGCCCACGAAGTATAGATGACGTGATTGACGAGTAAAAGGCCGGCGCGCTCTTTGTATTGCTTGGGGTCGAAGATCACAAAACCATTCTGGCTGTTATCACCGTTGCCGGGAAACTTAGCCGAGATGTCGACCGGGCCGCCGAACTCTTCCGCTCCTGTGGTGATATCGAGGGCGTGAATGCGTTGGTGGTAGTTGGAATTGGAATCCTTGCTCATGGCGACGACATAAATCGTGCCGTGTGGACCGGAGGCCGGATCGATGACGGGTGTTGAGGTGACTCCGATTTCGGGGCTTACCTGACCGCAGCCGCGGTTGTCCGATGGAGTTTCACCCGCGGCTAGCGTCGTGACATGCCAGAGATTCGCTCCGGTATCGGCGTCATATCCATAGACCGTGCCATGTTCGGTAGCTACAAAAAGAACGTTATGAGTGACTCCGGCGATGCTCACGTTGGGTGCCTGAAGGGGCTGAGCATCGACGCGGCCATCGGTTGAGAGCACGAAAAGTTTCCCGAATGTGGTCGAGTTAACGTTATTGAGCGTGAGTGCGGTTTCCGCTTGGTTCCGGCCGGTTCGAAGGTTGTCGTTGTGATAGGTGAGGATGCCGTGAAAGGCTGGAGCCGCCACGACGTTCATCTCGCGGTGCAGAAAAAGAACCGACGGTAGCACTAGAGCGAGGAGGGTGGCGGAGAGAATGAGGACGCGAGCGGGGAGAGCTGGTTTCATGACACACCTCGAAGTGCGGCGTTGGATGCGGGTTTCGAGTCGGCTGTTGCCGGGTTCGAACGGAAGTGGGCAAAACGATTCTAACCGAAGCTTGAGGTTGACGGCAAAACTCGGAAGTGCCCGGGGGCTTAAGCCCGTACCGATTAAGCATGCGAACGCGGCCCTGAAGGCCCGCTCTTCCACCGTCATGCGCGCAGTGTGACGCGTGGCGACGCTTCAGGAAGGGTGGGCCAGGTTCTGCCGCAGAGTCTCGCGATTCAACTCGCCTTCCCAGCGCGCAAGGACGAGCGTGGCCACGCCATTGCCGATCATGTTGACCAAACCTCGAAACATGCTGAGGAAACGATCGATACCGAGGATCAGCGCCATGCCCGCTACCGGGATCGTCGGAATTACAGAGAGAGTGCCGACAAGCGCGATGAACGATGCGCCTTGAACCCCGCTTGCGCCCTTCGAAGTAAGCACAGCCACGGCGAGAATCGTGAGTTGCTGCATGAGCGTCAGATGCGTGTTGGTCGCCTGCGCTACGAACAGCGCGGCCAGCGTCATGTAAAGGCTGGTTCCATCTGTGTTGAAAGTGAACCCGGTCGGTACGATCAGGCCGACAAGTGGTTTGGAGCAGCCGAGCTTTTCGAGCTTCGCCATGAGCGTTGGGATGGCGATCTCCGAAGAACTCACCGCGAGCACCAGCAGGATTTCCTCCTTGATATAGACTAGGAAACGAAAAATGCTGAAGCTAGCTGCCCACGCGATCACACCGAGGACAATAATGACAAAGAATACCGAGGTGATCCAAAACGTTCCGATCAATTTGGCCAGCGGGCCGAGAGAGGCGAGACCGAATTTGCCTACCGTATAGGCCATGGCGCCGAACGCTCCGATGGGCGCGAATCTCATCAATACGTTTGTCACCATGAAGACGACCTGGGTGAGCGAGTCGACAAGGTCAACCAGTGGCTTGGCGCGTGGTCCGGCGGCGGAGAGAGCGAAGCCGAACAGCAGGGCGACGAAGACAACTTCTAGAATGTCTCCTTTGGCGAAGGCATCTACTACGGTTGTCGGGATGATGTGCATGAGAAATTCGACAACGCCCTGGGCTTTGGCCTGTCCGGCGTAGTCGCTGACGGCTTTAGTGTCGAGCGCGGCGACGTTCACGTTAAACCCGGCTCCCGGGCGAACGACATTGCCTACGAGCAAACCGATCAGCAGAGCGATGGTGGAAACGACTTCGAAGTAAAGCAACGCCATACCACCGACGCGGCCGACTTTCTTCAGATTCTCCATGCCCGCGATGCCGCTGACCACGGTGCAGAAAATGATCAGCGTGATGATCATGGTGATCGCGCGGATGAACGCGTCGCCCAGCGGCTTCATCGCCATCGCGCGAATCGGATCAACATAGCCGAGGATGATGGCGAGGACGATGCACACCATGACCTGCACCCAGAGGACGCGGTAGAAGGGCGGTTTGGCGGACGCTGAATCCTCGACCGGAGTCGGCTGCGCTAGAGTGCTTGTGTCCATTGAGTATTGTCTGTTCCTGATGTAGGCAGTCTTGCTACTTCTGCGGTGCGGGCTCCAACGTGCGCACCAGCCATGGAATGATTACTTCTTTAAATATCCGCGGATCGGGCCATACTCCTACTTGCCGGCCGAGGTGACCTCCCTGCGGATTGACCCATGCGGTCTTTGGCACATCACCTGAATTCATGAGCAGGTAGATATCGTCGATCGGAACCTGCGTGTCTTTGACTCCAGCAAGAATGAGCATCGGCGCCATCGGTTTGCCGAGCAGGCCTTGTTTAACCAGCGATATTTTCGGCAACTCTTCGGCCATCTGGTCGATGGTCGTCACGTTGTCGAAAATTGCCATCAGCGCCGGGACCTGATCGAAGAGATACTCGCGATTGCCGAGTAGGGAGTTCATGAGGAAGTCTTTTTGAAAGAACTTGTCAGTGGGCGGAGATTGGGCGCTGCATCCTCGCAAACGCGCACGCTCGACGATGGCCATCTTCGTGGCCCAATAGGCTCCCCAACTCACTCCATGCATGGCAACGCGGTTTTTGTCGATCTCGGGGCGAGTGGCGATGTAGTCGAGCACGCGCGACAAAACGCGCTCGGCGTTTTCGCTGACTTTGATTGGATTCTGTCCGGTGCCTGGTCCGTCAACGGCCAGATAGCCGACGCCGAAGGGGAGGATGGCGCTGAAGCTCTCAGCCAAGTCTTCTTTGCGGCTGTCGAGTCCGTTGACGGCGAAGACCAGAGGCACAGGACCAGCGGCGTTTTTCGGCAGCCGCAGATAGCCGATGATTTCTTTGCCTTCGAATGGAATCTTCACGATTTCAAGCGGTGGATCCCAGAAGCGTGCGTGCGCTAGAAACGCCTCGATCGCTTTTTCGTACGAGCGCTGCTTGCCGGGAGACGCCGGGATCGGCCAGCGTCCGAAGGAGTAAAGACGCCATGCGCGAATGTAGTCGGCGTTGGCTTTCGTCGGATCGGTTTTTTCGAGCGATTTGGCCTCGTTCATGTAGCGATCAGCGACGCCCATGAAGGCGGCGGCCCATTCGTCTTTATCTTTGGTGTGGACCGATTTGAGAGCTTCGCTGACATCGCCCGCGTCAAGACCGATGAGCGGATACTGTCCGACTTCCGCGCGGCGCACGGCTTCGGTTTTGATTTCTTCGATGGTGCGCTCGGCGTGCTGTTGCGCCGCGGAGGAAATGCAGAGAGATAAGATCGCAGCTAGAAGCGTGCCTAGTAAGACACAAGATCGAACCAGTGGGGAAGTACTTCCTGATGGTCGAGACACGGGATGGGTCCTTTCAGATCGAAAAAATATGGGGCCGGAGGGTCCGGCCCCGGATTGCGAAACGACAGCGATCAGAAAATCAACTTGAGTCCTAGTTGCATGGCACGGCTGCCGCCCGATCCTATGACGGGGTTGGCGGCGGCGACGTCTGGCGTAGCGCAGGCGCAGCCGAAGGGTCGAACCGAAGGATCGTTGAATCCGAATCCGTTCTGTCCGCCATACGGGTTGGCAAGGTTGGGATGATTGAAAATGTTGAAGAACTCCGCGCGGAACTGTGCACGGAGGCGCTCGCCGAAATGCCAGTTCTTCGCCACGGAGAAGTCCACGTTCTTGAAGCCGTTGTCTGGGAAAATGTTGCGGCCCATATTACCGAACTGTCCCAGCGCCGGAGGGATCATGACGGAGCTACCTTGGGCGTAGCAACCGAAGAGATTGAGAGCCGTGGTTGCTGGACCTTGCGGATTGCCTCCGTCAAGTGCCAACGCTTTTGCGTTGCAGGTCGCGTTGCTGGTAGGCATCGATTGACTCGACAAGCCAGGGAAGTAAGGAATGCCGTTCGGCCCGGGCTTGAAGTCATCGGTGTTACCGAAGAAATTCCAACGAATGGGGCTTTGCGCCGGAGGGCTGACGGGCAAGGGACCAATCCCGGCAGCATCCGTACCTTCATCCATCGGTCCCCAGTATTGCGGACTTTGCAAGGTGATGATGGAGTTGAGCTCCCAGCCTTCCAGAGATTGCGCGTAGCCCTTCCTGCTCGGGACGGCATAGGTAAATGACGCTGTGAAGCGATTGCGAACATCGAAATCGCTGTTCCCATACTCTCCACCGGGGTTAGAGGCGTTCTGGGGAAGTCCCGATCCGTAACCGAAATCCCAGTTGGCGCCTACGTTGTCGAGGGAGTGGGAAAAGGTGTACCCGGCCACCATGCTGAGGCCATGATAGTTTCTGGTGTTCAGCGTTACCTGCAATCCGTTGTAGTTGGACCGATAAACATTGGCCATCTGAAAGATATTCGCAAGATAAGGAAACTTCGTGGCGAAGGGTTGATTCGCCTGCTCGTTGCCGGTGTCCGAACCGCAGAAGTTGGGGTTATAGCCACTTCCGACGCAACCAGCGATGTCCGCTGGCGTCCATCCCGATCCGACCGGAGGCTGATTGATGTCGCGAATCCCCGTGAGGTTCGAGCCGTGGTTGCCCACGTAAGCCACTTCCAGGGATACGTTCGGGGTGAAGGCGTGCTGAAAGCTTAGATTCCACGCTGTCACATATGGCGTTGTCAGATTGCGGTTGACCGTCATGATCGGGCAGGGATTGGGCGGAGCGCAGTTGACCGTGTCGCCGAAGACGGGCGTAGTGTCCCACGGCAGACCGACCAAGAAATTCTTGACGGTGACGTTGCCAGTCGTAATGGTGCCGGTTCCAGGAGGAATGCCTTGCGCCCCAGTGGGAACGCTTCCCGGACCAAAAGCGTTGTTGAAGGCGATGAACGACTGCCAGTTCACAGTCTCGTAAGTCAGTCCGGCTCCGCCACGAATCACTGTGCGGCCGGTGCCGAAGACGTCCCAGGCAAAGCCCGCGCGCGGAGCGAAGTTCTTGTGATCAGGATTATAGAGACTGTTGATTTGATGGCCGACCTGCACAAGGCCGACATTGGGATCGAAGTTGCCGAGCAAGTCGTGGTCTTCTCCCACCACGCTGCTGAACTCATAGCGCAGTCCGAAGTTGAGGGTCAGCTTTTTTGTGGCGCGCCAATCATCCTGCACAAATCCCGCGTATCCCCAATTGTGCAGATGCAGGGTCGGATTTCCCACCTCCACCGACGACTTGAAGGGCAAGCCGAGGAAGAAATCCTCAAGCGGCGTTTCCGTCGCAATCACCCCGCCCAGGAATGTGATGCTGCCGCGGGCGTTTCCGTAGGAGGCATTCGTTACCCGGTCATGATGTACTTCTGCGCCGAACTTGATCGCGTGATTTCCCTTGGTGTACGAAATGTGATCGACAAATTGCGTAATGGAATCGGGCCCCTGAAACTTAGGCCACTTGAAAGCGCCGAGGCCTGTGAAGTATCCGCCAAAACCGATGCGCGGAAGTCCGCCCGTGTTCGGCCCGGAGACGCCGCTGTCGAGCCCGTAACTGGCTGCCGTTGTGTTGAGATCGCCGGGCAATGTCGGCTGGTAGAGGCGGTTGTATCCTCCGCGGGCTTCATTGACCCAAAACGGACTGGGCGTCCATACCCAGCTTCCACCTACGACCTGGGCCCGGGTGTGGATGTGGGAGCGCCACCGCGATTGGAGTTCAGGAAAGTCTTCGACGGTCCCAGTGTTATTGCCAAAGAAGTAATTGGCGCTGATGCGGCTGTTCTGATTGACATTGGCATCCACTTTTCCCACCCCGTTGTAAACCTTTACGTCGTTGGGGAAGCCATTCGAGATGCCAATGCCTGGAAGATTGTTCGTGGGGAATCCGGTTCCGTTGCAAGTGACCGTACCGCCTGTGACCGAGCACCCGGCGATGTTCAAACTGGCGGGGCTAATGGTGGCTCCCCCTGCCTGAATGTCGTTGATCACGTCGACGATGCTGTTCTGGCAGTCGCCGCTGGTAACGGTTGGATTGAAGAAGCAGTTTGGTGTGGCGGGTGTCGGCATGGTTACCATCGACGGGCTGGTGACGCCGCCGAAAGAGTTGCCTACGTCGTATATCTGTCCTTCGTAGGCGCCAAAGAAGAAGACTTTGTCTTTGATGATCGGGCCGCCCGCGCTGCCGCCGTATTGTTCCAGCGTTCTCGGGATCTTGGAATTCGGCACGGTGTTGAAAAAGTTTCGCGCATCGGCGATGTCGCCGTCGCGGCCGAAGGCGAAGGCCGTGCCGTGAAATCCATTGGTACCGGACTTGAGGCCGACGTTGACCACCGATCCCGGCTTCCAGCCGTATTCCGCCGGGGGATTTTGCTGAATGTTAAATTCTTGAATCGAGTCGATCGGCAGAATCGTCGCCGAGTCGCCAGCGATGCCAGCACCGTTAACAATCGCCTGGCCGGAGTAGGGTTCGCTGTTAAAGAGCCCTTCAAGGAAGTACGCGTTATCTTCCGCGCGCAGGCCGTTCGAGCTGGTTGTTGAGAATCCGCCGCCCGGATAGCGTATGACACCGGGACGCAACTGGAGCAGGTTTTCATAGTTGCGGCCATTCAACGGGAGGTCGTTGATCTCCTTATTGCTCAGCGTTCCGCCCAAGGTCGCGGAAGAAGTGTTGACGAGCGGGACTTCGTCTGTAACCACAACGGTCTCGGACACCTGACCGGTCGGCAAGGCGATGTCAACGCGCACGTCCGTCGCCACCTCGATGACGATGTTGACTCGGTCGACGGTCTTGAACCCCTTCGCTTCCGCGCGAACCTTGTACACGCCCGGTTGCAACTGGGTGACGAAGTAATTTCCCGAGTCATCCGTGGCCACGGTGCGAACACTGCCGCGCTGCGTGTCGGTGACGACGACGGCGGCTCCGGGTACGGCCGCGCCCGATGGGTCGCTGACAGTTCCTAAGATCCTGCCTGTGGTGGTTTGGGAAAACATCGGCGCAGAGACGGCGATCAACAGGCAAATCACGCCCAGGATCCGGATGCCATTCGACGGAGAACGCATTACAACCTCCAAATCCTTAAATAAGGATGGAAGAATTCGGCCGCAGTGCTGGCGGCGGCTTTCGATCTGAAATTAAAAACGACGGCGTTTTGAAGGTATAGCCTTGACGTGGCCCACCCGTCAAGTAGTATTGTGGTCCAACCACTCGCCGGCTCCCTAGACCGGCCGGCGGAAATCGCGGCCATCCGACCAGTAGCGGCGACAATCGGACAGGTGCAAATCGTAAAGGACGAATTTGAGGATGGCGATTGCGACGATAAATCCCGCGACCGGTGAGGTGGTAAAGACGTTTGAACCCCTGACCCCGGCGCAAATTGAGCGGAAACTGCAACTGGCGGTGGCCGCGTTTCAAGTGCATCGGCGGACGACGTTCGCCGATCGCGCGGCAAAAATGATGCGCGCGGCCGAGATTCTGGAGAAAGAAAAAGACGAGTGCGCTAATTTGATGACGCTCGAAATGGGCAAACCGCTGAAGGCGGCCGTGGCCGAGGCCCAGAAGTGTGCTCTCGGGTGCCGCTATTACGCCGAGCACGCCGAGAAGTTTCTCGCCGACGAAGTGGTGGAGACGGGAGCGAAACGGAGTTTTATCCGGTATCTGCCGATCGGTCCGATTCTGGCGGTGATGCCGTGGAATTTCCCTTTCTGGCAGGTGTTTCGATTCGTCGCACCCGCATTAATGGCGGGGAACGTTGGACTTCTGAAGCACGCCTCGAACGTTCCGCAATGCGCGTTGAAGATCGAAGACATCGTCCGCCGGGCAGGTTTTGCCGAAGGCGTATTTCAGACCTTGCTGATCGGATCGGGGCCGGTCGACGGCATCTTGAACGATCCGCGGGTTGTCGCTGCGACTCTTACCGGCAGCGAGCAGGCAGGAATTCAAGTCGGTGTTTCGGCGGCCAAGCGAATCAAGAAGGTCGTGCTCGAACTTGGGGGCAGTGATCCTTTTATCGTGATGCCGAGCGCCGATCTGGACGCGGCGGTCGCAACCGCAGTCGACGCCCGCGTGCAGAACAATGGGCAGTCGTGTATTGCGGCGAAGCGCTTCATTGTCGCGGAAAAAATTGCCGATGAGTTTCAGAGCAAGTTCGTCACGCGCATGAAGAACCTCCGCATCGGCGATCCCTTTGACGACAGCACGCAACTGGGGCCGCTGGCCAATGCCGACGCTGTTACTTCTCTTGATTCTGACGTAAAAAAATCGGTCGAGGCTGGTGCGCGAGTACTTACCGGAGGCCATCCCCTAGGCCGCCCCGGGAACTTTTATGCGCCAACCGTGCTGACGGATATCCCCAAAGATTCGCCCGCCTATAACGAGGAATTCTTCGGTCCGGTGGCGTCGATTTTTCGCGTGAAGGATGTGGATGAGGCGATCCGGATTGCAAACGACAGCCGGTTTGGGTTGGGCGCGAGCGCATGGACCAACGATCCGGCGGAAACGGAACGCTTCATCAATGAACTGGATGCGGGCATGGTGTTCTTGAACAAGATGGTTGCATCGGATCCGCGCCTGCCATTCGGAGGCGTGAAGTATTCAGGGCACGGCCGCGAATTGGCGGAGCACGGAATTCGCGAGTTCATGAACATCAAGACGGTGTGGATTCAATAATGCGGAGTGAGAAGAACGAATACAGTTGAGTTTCGCGGACGTGGTATAGTGGTCATACCACCGAACCTTTATGGTTTACTCCGCGACGATTGAGGGCCAAATGCGAAGCGACGCCGTGGATTCTCTGGCTGCCAAGCCGATTTATCGAACCGTAAAGACTTCACGTCTCTACGAACAGATTGTGCAACAGGTGGAGGAATCGATCTTAAAGGGCCAGCTGAAGCCTGGGGATCAGCTGCCGGCCGAGCGTGATTTGGCGTTGCGTTTCGGCGTGAGCCGCACGGCGGTGCGGGAGGCGGTCAAGACCCTCCGTGAAAAAGGTCTGGTGGAAGCGTATTCGGGACGCGGTACGTTCGTGACCAATGGCACGTCACAGGCGATCCGGCAGTCGCTGGATCTGATGATCCGGATCAACCCGCAAGAAGGGTCGGCCAATCTGGCTGAGTTGCGGTTGGTACTGGAGCCGGAAATTGCGGGGCTGGCCGCGCCGCGAATCGAAGACCAACTGCTGGCCACGATGCGAGAAGCGGTGGTTGTGATGGACCGCAGCTTAAACGAGCCGGACGCCTACGTCGAGGCGGATCTGGATTTTCATCTGGCGCTGGCGGAAGCGGTGGGCAATCCGCTGATTCTATCGCTGCTCGATTCGATCGTCGGTCTGCTGCGCGAGCAGAGGACGCGGATTTTCGATGTGCGCGGCGGTCCGGAGCGCGGTCAGTTCCATCACAAGCGCATTCTGGCGGCGATCGAGCAACGCGATTCGGAGGCAGCGCGCGAAGCGATGCGGGCGCACCTGCAGCAGGTGCTGAACGATTCGTCGGCTCCAGCGAAAATCGGTGTGCACAGCGCCTCACGGTCGAAGCCGGGTTTGTAAGCGAAAGGGACTGCGATCTATGGCGAAGCTGGGATTTATCGGCCTCGGTGTGATGGGCGGAAACATGGTCGCCCGTCTGCTTGAAAAGGGACACACCGTGACGGGCTACAACCGTACGCGCGCGAAGGCGCAGTGGCTGATCGACAAGGGGTCGAAGCCGGGTTTGTAAGCGAAAGGGACGCGATCTATGGCGAAGCTGGGATTTATCGGCCTCGGTGTGATGGGCGGCAACATGGTCGCCCGTCTGCTCGAAAAGGGACACACCGTGACGGGCTACAACCGCACGCGCGCGAAGGCGCAGTGGCTGATCGACAAGGGGATGAAATTTGCCGAGTCTCCGAAGGCGGTTGCCGAGGTTTCGGATGTGACCTTCTCGATGGTCACAAACATCGCCGCGCTCGGGGCTGTTACGGAAGGTCCCGAGGGTTTGCTCGCCGGCATTGGCCCCGGCAAATTCTACGTTGACATGAGTACGGTGAGTCCGGAGGTGAGCCGGGCTCTGGCCGCGAAAGTTCGCGAGAAGGGCGCGGACATGATCGATGCGCCGGTTTCCGGCAGCGTGATCACGTTGCAGCAGGGCAAACTCTCGGTAATGGTCGGCGGTCGCAAGGAGACTTTCGAGCGTCTGAAGCCGTTGCTCCTCGATGTTGGTCCGAAGGTGACGCACGTCGGCGACAACGGCGTCGCTTTGTCGATGAAGATCGCGGTGAATCTGCAACTTGCAGTTCAGATGCTGGCATTTTGCGAAGGCGTGCTGCTGGCGGAAAAGAGCGGCATTCCACGCGAAGTTGCGGTTGACGTCATGGTCCATAGCGCGATTGCGTCTCCGATGATTGTGTATCGCGGGCCGTTCGTGTTGCAGCAGCCGCCGGAAGCGTGGTTCGACTGCAACATGATGCAGAAAGATATGCTGCTTGCCATGGATCTGGGCCGCAAGTTGAATGTCCCCGTACCGACCACTGCGGTCAGCAACGAATTTCTGACGGCGGCGCGCGGCATGGGGTGGGAGAAGCTGGACTTCGCGGTGATGTTTGATGTCCTGGCGACGATGTCTGGGGTGAAGACATCGCACGTAAGCAGGACGACCGGGACGGGAGACAAGAAATGACCACCGCAGCTGAGCCGAAAGAAGCTTCGGAGAAAATCGACCTCTTGCTGCGAATGTACCGGCAGATGGTTGCGATCCGGCAGTTTGAAGGGCAGGTCAACGAACTCTATACGCGCGCCCTGATGCCTGGGCTGGCGCATCTCTACATCGGCGAGGAAGCGATCGCGGTAGGAGTCTGCGAAGCGCTTGATCGCACCGACTACGTCACGAGTACACATCGCGGTCACGGACATTGTTTGGCGAAGGGCGCATCTCCCGATCTGATGTTTGCCGAGCTGTTGGGAAAGAAGGCCGGCTACTGCAAGGGTAAGGGTGGGTCGATGCACATTGCCGATCCCGCCACCGGCAACCTGGGGGCTAACGCGATTGTCTGCGGGAGTGCCGGGATCGCGACGGGAGCGGCGTTTTCGGCGAAGCGCCTGGGAAACGGGCGCGTGGCTGTCTGTTTCTTCGGCGAAGGCGCGTTGGGCCAGGGCGTGCTGTATGAAGTCATGAACCTGGCGCAGCTTTTCAAGCTGCCGGTGATCTACGTCTGCGAGAACAATCTCTACACCGAATACACGCATTTCTCGGAGACGACCGCCGGAGACATTCTGACGCGGGCGACGGCTTTTGGCCTGGACGCTGCGAGCGTTGATGGTCAGGACGTGCGGGTTGTGCATGAGACTGCGAAGCGGTTGGTGGATCGCGCGAGGCGTGGCGACGGGCCCTCATTTCTTCTTTGCAATACATACCGCTATCACGGACACCACGTCGGAGATATCAACCGCGAATACTACCGTTCGAAACAGGAAGAGCAGGAGTGGAAGACGCAGCGCGATCCGATTGCGAACTTCGGGAAATGGCTGATCGAACAGAAGCTGGCCGACGCGGCCACGCTTGCTCAAGTGCAGACCGAGCTTGAAGGCGAAATGAAAAAAGCGGTCGAGTTCGCGGTGGCTGCGCCGTATCCGGGAGTCAGTGAAGTGGAAGAGGATGTCTATGCCTGACACTATGCCTGAAACTATCGCTCCCGCCGGGACTCGAGAACTGACATTCGCGCAGGCGATCCGCGAAGCGCTGGCTGAAGAGATGCGTCTGGATTCGACCGTCTGCATCATGGGCGAGGATGTGGCCGAGGCGGGCACTCCGTTCAAAGTGCTCTCGGGGCTGCTCGAGGAGTTCGGCAAAGATCGGGTGCTCGATACGCCGATTTCCGAGGCGGGATTCACCGGACTCGCCGTGGGCGCCGCCATGACCGGGATGCGTCCGGTGGTCGATATTATGTTCGGCGACTTTATTACGCTGACGATGGACCAGATGGTGAATCAGGCTGCGAAGGTTCACTACATGTCGGGCGGGAAGTGGAGAGTTCCGATGGTGATGCGGACTACCATGGGAGCCACACGCCGTTCCGCTGCGCAGCATTCGCAATCGCTGCACGCATGGTACTGCCATGTTCCGGGATTAAAAGTCGTGCTGCCATCGACTCCTTACGATGCCAAGGGACTGTTGAAGGCGGCGATTCGGGACGAGAATCCCGTGGTGTTTTTCGAAGATAAGATGATGTACAAGCTCAAGGGTCCGGTGCCTGAGGGGGATTACACTGTTCCGCTGGGAGTGGCCGACATTAAACGCGCAGGCGAAGACATCACACTAGTCGCGACTAGCAGCATGGTTCAGGTTGCACTCGGGGCAGCTGTGTTGCTTGAAGAAATCGGAGTCAGTGCCGAGGTCGTTGATCCGCGGACGATGTGGCCGCTGGACGAGAAGACACTGGTTGACTCCGCGAAGAAGACCTCGCGCGCGATCATTCTTGACGAGGGCTATGAGCGCTACGGTGTTACGGCCGAACTTGCTTCGGTGATCGCGACCGGGGCATTCTACGATCTCGACGCTCCGGTCAAACGCATGGGCGCGATGCATGTTCCAATTCCGTTTTCGCCGCCGCTGGAAGATGCGACGGTGCCGACGGAACAGACGGTGTTCGAAGCCGCGCGCAAACTCTGCGGCAAGTAATAAAGAAAAGGTCAGAGGTGAGAGGTCAGATTGAAGAGGTTAGACCGACTTGGACTGGACTTTTACCTCTGCAATCTGACCTCTAACCTCTGACCTCAGAAGGAGAATCTATGGCCCTACCAACGTACGGATCGATGGCGGTGGATTGGGAAAATCGGATTGACTTTGACCGTCTGCGCCGCGAACGGTTGGCGCGGGCCAAGGATCTGCTGAAAAAATCGGAGATGGGAGCGTTGTTGTGTTTCGACATGAACAACGTCCGCTATCTAACGGCGACGCACATCGGCACGTGGGCGCAGGATAAAGCGAATCGATTCACCCTGCTTCCGCAGAACGATGAGCCGATCTTGTGGGATTTTGGATCGGCGGCAAAGCATCATCAACTGCATTGTCCGTGGCTTGGCGAGCGATCGCGCGCGGGAATCTCGGTGCTCCGCGGAGCTATGACTCCTGAGATGGGGCGGGCCGAGGATGTGGCGAAGAAGATTCGTGTCGAACTCGAAATGCGGGGATTGCATAAAGAGCCGGTGGGTATCGACATCATCGAATTGCCGGTTTTGTTTGCGCTGCAAAAAGAAGGAATCAGAGTTGTCGACGGGCAGGCACTGATGTCGGAGGCTCGGGTCATCAAAACGCGCGACGAGATCTCGTTGCTCAATCACTCCGCGATGATGGTTGATGCCGCTTACGACGAACTCTATCGCGCCATGAAGCCGGGGATGAGTGAGAACCAGGCGGTGGGACTGGTGAGCAAAGTTCTCTACGATATGGGATCCGAGTACGTTGAAGCCGTGAATGCCATTTCCGGCGAACGTTGCAATCCGCATCCGCACGTCTTTTCCGATCGCGTGCTGCGTCCGGGCGATCCCGTGTATTACGACATTCTTCATTCGTACATGGGGTACCGAACCTGCTATTACCGCTGTTTCACCATTGGCTACGCCTCGCATGCCATGAACGACGCTTACAAGCGCTGCCGGGAATATCTCGATGCGGCGATTGAACTGGTGCGTCCGGGCAGGACTACGGCTGAGATCGCCTCGGTCTGGCCGAGGGCGCAGGACTTCGGGTTCCCGAACGAAGAGGCGGCGTTTGCGCTGCAGTATGGTCACGGGATCGGGCTTGCGATCTGGAGAAAACCCGTGATCAGCCGGCTCGTATCGCTGGAGCACTCCGTGGAAATCAAACCCGGCATGGTGTTTGCGCTCGAGACGTTCTGGCCATCGACCGATGGCTGGAGTGCGGCGCGCATCGAGGAAGAAATTGTGGTCACGGAAACCGGTCACGAAGTTATTACGCGCTTCCCGGCGGAAGAGTTGCTGGTTGCCGGACGGCACTATTTCACGGTGGATGGACCGCTCTCCGCAATTCGGGAAACGGAATCGAAGCCCAGCCGGCGCGTGCGCGAGATGATTGAAGCCAGTTCGAAGCACGAGCGGGTGGAAGTCGGCGACTAAATTTCGCGTCGAGAAAAATCCAACAATATGGCGATCAGTGTCGTAATGCCCGCGCTCGAAATGGCCCAGGAAACTGGGAAGCTCATTTCGTGGATAAAAAAAGAAGGCGATGCGGTAGCAAAAGGCGAGCCGCTGCTGGAGATCGAAACCGACAAGGCTGTCATGGAGATTGAGTCTCCTGGCGACGGCGTGCTGGCCGGCGTTAAGGTTCAGGCTGGGGCAGAGGTTCCGGTGGGCCGCACGATTGCCTGGATCGTTCGTCCGGGAGAAAGCGTTCCGGCGGATGAAGTCGCGGTTGAGTCGGGAAGGAAAATCACAGCGCCGACGCCTGCCGTCGCGAGCGTGGCTGGCCCGGTTCCTGCTCGTACTGAGGACATCAAGATTTCTCCCAAGGCGCGGCGGCTGGCGACCGAACGTGGCGTCAACCTCGCCGACGTTCGTGGGTCGGGTACAGGCGGCGAAATTCTCGCGTCCGATATTGTGGCTGCGGCTGAAGCCAAATCCGCGCCGCCGACGGCGATCGTCGATGGCAGCAATCCCATTTCGCGTCTGATGGCTGAGCGCACTACGCAAAGTTGGACTACAGTTCCGCATTTTTTCCTGTCGCGTGAAGTGGATGCAACCGCCTTGAACGAAGCGCGTTCGAGACTTGGACCGGAGATTGAAAAGGCGCAGGGGGTGAAACTGACACACAGCGACCTGCTGGTCGCGTTGGTGGCGCGTGTTCTGCGCAAGCATTCGAGAATGAACGCCAGTTGGTCGGCCTCAGGTGTGAGGGAGAACGACGCGGTGAACGTCGGGTTGGCGATGGCAGTCGATGGCGGCGTGGTCGCTCCGGTGATTCAGAATGCCGACCGGGCTGCATTGGCCGAAATTGCGAAGCAACGCCGCGATCTCACGGAACGCGCGCGGAGCGGGAAGTTGCGCCCAGCCGATCTTGCGAGCGGTACCTTCACTATCAGCAATCTCGGAATGTTTGGCGTGGACGCATTCACCGCCATCATTATTCCTCCGCAGGCCGCGATTCTCGCGGTTGGGGCGATTGCCGATCGGGTTGTGCCCGTGGATGGGAAGCCGGGAATTCGTCCGATGATGAACCTGACGCTTTCTACCGACCATCGCGTTGCCGATGGTGCGCGGGCAGCGGAGTTCATGCGCGACCTCGTCGCGGCAATCACCAAACCACAACTGTAGAGGCGCCCGTCACGCAAGACATTTCCCGAAAGTCGGCCGACTTTGATAATGTACTGGGGACATGTCCATCAAGAAGAATGTTGTTCGCAATGCAGCGCTGAGACAAAAAGCGCAGTTGATGTCCGGATCTGAAATTGAGCGCACGCTCGTGCGCCTCGCTCACGAAATCCTCGAAAAAAACGGCGGTATCGAGGGTCTAGGGCTGGTTGGGATACGCCGTCGCGGAGTTCCTCTTGCCGAGCGTCTCGGCAAGATGATTCAACAGGTAGAAAAGAAGAAAGTGCCCGTCGGGACGCTCGATATCACGTTCTATCGCGACGACCTTTCTACGCTCGGGCCGAAGCCGGTAGTGCAGGAGTCAGAGATCGGTTTTTCCATCGAGGGGAAGAAAATCGTGCTCGTCGACGACGTGCTTTACACCGGTCGAACGACGCGCGCAGCCCTCGATGCTCTTTTTTCCCACGGACGTCCGAGCCTGGTGCAGTTGCTGGTGCTGATCGACCGTGGCCATCGCGAGATCCCCGTCGAAGCCACATTCGTCGGCCGCGCTGTGCAGACCACGGACAGCGAGGTCATCGAAGTGAAGTTGACCGAAATCGACAACGCCGAGAAGGTTTTGCTGATGGAAAGATAGAGTAAAGATAGAGTTAGAGATAAGGGAGCGCCACCCTCCTCCGCTCTCCCTTCTATAAACTACGCAGCGTTTTCAGGGTAACGTCCGCGTGAATAGTCTCAGACAAATCGGGGTCGTGGACTTGCGCTTTCTCGGCGTTCTTTCCGTGTCGACCAGGCAGGAAGTCGTATGACTCCCGAGCGCTGGCAGCAGATCGGGGACGTCCTGCATGGCGCGATCCGGCTTTCCCCGGACGAACGCACGGCGTTTCTCGATCAAGCCTGTGAAGGCGACGCACCGTTGCGAGACGAAGTAGAGTCGCTTCTAGCTGCTGACTACGGGGGCACGGAGAAATTCTTGGGGACCTCGGCGATCGGCAGCCGGGAGGGCTCGCAGCCGGACACCGAGTCCTGGACCGGACGGCGCATCGGTCCCTACGAAGTCATCGAGAGGATCGGGGAGGGCGGGATGGGATCCGTCTACCGCGCTGCTCGTGCCGACGAACAGTTCAAGAAGCAGGTTGCCATCAAAGTCGTCAAGTGCGGACTGGATAGCCAGTTCGCGCTGGCCCGCTTTCGAGCCGAGCGGCAGATTCTTGCCAGCCTCGAGCATCCGAACATTGCCCGGTTGCTCGATAGCGGCACGGTTCAGAACGGGCTCCCCTATTTCGTGATGGAGTTGGTCGAAGGTCAGCCGATCGACCAATATTGCGAGGCCCGCAGACTTTCCATCGAAGAGCGTCTCGGATTGTTCCGAACTGTTTGTTTGGCAGTCCAATATGCCCATCAGCACCTGGTTGTGCATCGAGATCTGAAACCGCAAAACATTTTGGTGACGGCCGACGGCACGCCGAAGCTTTTGGATTTCGGTATCGCGAAGATCCTCGATCCCGTGTCGTCGCCGGGGAGCGCCGATACCACGATAGGCTCCCCACGGATGCTGACGCCCGATTATGCCAGTCCTGAGCAGGTGATGGGCGGCAGCGTCACCACGGTGAGCGACGTGTATTCGCTCGGGGTCGTGTTGTTCGTCCTGTTGACCGGGGGTCGCCCTTTCCACATCGACCAAATGTCGCCAGACGCACTGGCGCGGGCAATCTGCGACAGCGAGCCGCCGAAGCCGAGTACCGTCGCCCGATCGTGGCAAAAGGCGAAATCGGGCGGCGATGCCGCCACGACCGAGTCGAGTGCGAGCGCTGCCGGCGACGAGTCATCGCGCAAGGTCAGCCAGCGCTTGCGCGGTGACCTGGACAACATAGTCTTGATGGCCTTGCGCAAAGACCCGCATCGGCGCTACCCATCGGCTCAGCAGTTCGCAGAAGATATTCGCCGCCACCTCGAAAACCTGCCGGTGATCGCTCGCGAGGATACGGTGCGCTATCGGGTGTCGAAGTTCGTTTCTCGACACAAAACAGGAGTTCTCGCGGCCTCCGCCATGGTGATCACTCTGCTAGTGGCGTTGGCGGCCACGCTCCGGGAAGCGCACATCGCCGAGGTCCAGCGGGTGCGAGCGGAGCAACGCTTCCAGGACGTTCGAGCGCTGGCGAATTCGTTGATTTTTGATATCCACGATTCCCTTCAGAATGTGCCCGGAACCACTGCCGCACGGAAACTGATTGTCGAAAAAGCGCTGCAATATCTGGACAGCCTGGCTCGAGAGTCCAACGATGATCCTTCATTGCAGCGCGAGCTGGCGACCGCCTACAAAAGAATCGGAGATGTTCAGGGATATGCGTTTTCCGCCAATCTCGGGGATACCAAGGGAGCGCTCCAGAGCTACGAGAAAGCTTTGGCGGTTCGGAAAGCGCTAGCGTCGTCGAGCAGCGGAAACGCTGAGATTCAGGTTAAAGACACGCTGCAACTGGCCGAATCCTTGCGGCAGGTCGCGGAGACCAAGCTCTACATGGGCAATGTAAGCGGCGCCGTCGAGGACGGCGAGAAAGCGGTTGAGACAATGGAGCCGCTCGCAGCATCGCACCCCAGCGACCCGAACGTCTTGGTTGAACTCATTGGGGACTACGAGTCGCTCGCGAATATTCTGGGCGGTGGCGGTGGCCTGTCGTCTGTCGGAGACAACGCGGCTTCAATCAAGTTTCGTCGCAAACAGCTCGATGCCGCCCAACACCTCGTCAACCTCGATCCTGCCGGCGAAAATGGGCAAGGCAATCTGGCCATCGCGATGACCACCCTGGGAGACCAGATTTGGCAAGGCGGCGAGAGACTCTCGGCATTGAAATACTATTCCGACGCTCGCCCCATCTTTATCGAGTTGGCCGCGCATTCGCACAAACAAGCGCGAGCTTCCTATCTGTTAGATCTGTTGTACGAACGAATTGCCACAGCCGAACTTGCAAACGGAGAGCCGCGACTGGCGCAGGCGACGATCCGTGAAGCGCTTGAAATTTCGAAAAGCCTCAGCCGCGCGGATCCCAAGGACGTGCAATCAGGTGAGACTTTAGCGAACGATTATGAGATGCTCGCCGACCTCGAATCCAGAGAGGGAAATGCGCACGCGGCTTCGCTCGACATCGACAGAGCCGCGAGCCTTCTCACCAAATTCCTGGCTCTCAGTCCGAATGATGCAGAACTCCGTGGCGATGAGGCCGCGATCTACACCACCATCGGCGACATGGCCGGACGATCCATGGGCGGACGATCCAATGCTGGACGAACCAAGGCCGCACGGTCCAACGACGACCAGCGCGCTCTCAAATACTACGAAGAGGCAATCGCCGTCCTTGCAAAAGTTCTATCCGAAGATGCCAGCAATGGCGGAGCTCGGCGGCGTCTGGCCGCGACCTATAACAAGGTGGGCCGAGCGCAGATAAAGATGCGTGATTTCGATGCAGCGGCGGCAGCATTTCACAAGGCATTGGCACTCGCCGGTCCAGAAGCCACTTCGACCGGCCCAAGCGAGCAGGGGCTCTACACCGTTGCCGATGCCAACACCGGGCTCGGCGATGTCGAAGCGGCCCTGGCGATCGGTTCCCGTCTGGCACGGACCTATCGAGTCGACCACTGGGAGCGGGCGGTTTCGTTCTATAACCAGAGCCTGAAAATTTGGGGCGGAATCAAAGAGCCGGGCGTAGTGAGTCCCGATGGATTCGACTGTGTTGCACCCTCAGCCGTGTCTCGCCAGCTCGCACAGGCCACCACAAATCTGAATCGATTCAAGAATTCTGCAAACCACGCGGACCAAACCGCGCAGCTCGATCAGCGACAGATGTAATCTAAACGCCGCCCCTGGAACTCCATTCCATATCGAAGCGGGGCCGATCATAGAAGGACTTCTGCGTTCCCACGCCGGTTGTTGAAAGCGCGGCGTAGAGGTTGGCCCGCTTGACGGCTTCGCGCTCGGGAAGCCCTTCGCCTAGGAAAGTGGCGAAGCTGCCGATGAAGGCGTCGCCGGCACCGCTGCTATCCACACTCTTCACAACGAACTGGGGCACGTGCTCCATTCCGTCACTTCCAGCCAGCAATGATCCGTTTGCGCCCAGAGTGATGATCACGCGCCGGATGCCACTGCCGAGCAGCTTGGTGGCGCAGCGCCTGGCGTCATCGATGTCGCGCACCGGCATTCCAGAAATTGCCTCGGCCTCATGCTCGTTCGGAACGAGGTAATCGAGCTCGCCAATCGCTTCGAGGTCGATCGGAGCCGCTGGTGCGGGATTCAGGATGCAACGGATGCTGTTTCTGCGAGCAAACCCGACGGTGTAATAGACGGTTTCGAGGGGGATCTCGAACTGGAGCACGATGCAGTCAGCACTTTTGAGCGTTTCAGCCGCGGCGTCTACGTCGGCTGGCTTCAGCTCGTCGTTGGCGCCTTTCACGACGATGATGCGATTCTGGCCCGACGGATCGACGAAGATTGGGGCCACTCCGCTGGAAACGCCGGCGACCTGGCGAACGTGGGTCGTATCGACCCCCAGCTTTTCAAAGTTCTTGATGGTGGATGGACCGAACAAGTCGTCCCCCACGCGTGCCACCATGAAAACATCGGCACCGCAGAGCCGTGCGGCGACGGCTTGATTCGAGCCTTTGCCGCCGAATCCGAGATCGAACTTCTGGCCGAAGATGGTTTCTCCGGGCTTGGGGAACTGGTCTGAGAACGTGGTCAGGTCAACATTGGCGCTACCGACGACTGCGATACGAGGACGCTTGGACATAATCTGCTCGCAGAAACCGTGAAGTGCAACTTGCCGCGGTTTCGAAGTAAGGAAGGCAGAGTCTATTTAGCGGACCGGGGCCTGTCAACTGCCGGTCTCCGCTTAGTGACCGCTGCGTCTATTTGGTTGCGGATTTTCGTCGAAAGCACCGCATTCATCTGGTATCCGCTCGCGCTCTTGAGTATTCTCTTCAAGATGGCGACCGTGTCACTTTGCGAACTGTTGGGGGCGACCGTGTACGACGCTTCGGGCGCAGCCAGCGGGCGCGTGCGCGAGGTGGCGCTCACTCCGCAGGAAGACCGGACACGCGTTTCGCAATTGATCGTCAAGACATCCGCCGGAAACCGCATGTTGCCCTTGACGGCCGTGACCACCATCAACGGTGGTATTCGTGCTTCTACGGCGGCCGTTGAATGGGCGGCTGCGGATGGCTCGGAAGGCCTTTTTCTTATGAGTCGCGACTTGCTCGATCAGCAAGTCATAGACGTGCACGGCCGCAAAGTAGTGCGCGTGAACGACGTCGATTTTCATCACGACAGTGCCCAGAATCGGCTGGTTTTGAAGGTTGGCGGCGTAGACGTCGGTGCGCGGGGAGCGGTTCGGCGCTTGCTCAAGGGCATGATTCCCGCAGCTGCGCTTAAAGCTCTGCTGGTGCGCGTGCCGCCGCGCGAGATTCCGTGGGATTTCGTGGATCTGATCGAGACCGATCCGGCGCGGCGCGTGAAATTAAAGATATCGCATGACCGTCTGGCCAAACTCCACCCGGCGGACATTGCCGACATCGTTGAAAGTCTGGCTCCCGATGAGCGCGAGGCGGTGTTCGAGACGCTGGATGAGGGGGTGGCTGCGGGTGCACTCGAAGAACTCGAACCCAAAGTGCAGAAATCGGTTTTGGAATCGCTGGAGCCCGACCGCGCCGCCGACATTGTCGAGGAGATGGAACCGGACGCGGCTGCCGATCTGCTGGGCGATCTTTCGGACGAGCGGACGGAAGAAATCCTGGTGCAGATGCAGCCCGAGGAGCGGCAGGAAGTCACCGACCTGCTGGAGTTCCGCGAAAACACCGCCGCTGGGCGCATGACTACAGAATATATAGCGCTGCCGGTGACGGCCAGCGCCAACGATGCCATTGAAGCCATGCGCGCCTTCGAAGGCCGCATGGAAAACATGAGCACCATCTACCTGACCGATTCGCACGGAACTCTGTCAGGCGCGATTCCGCTGGTGAAAATTGTGCTGGCGACCGCATCCACGCCGCTTCTGGCGCTGACACAGGAGCCGCTGATTTCCACCAAGGAAAACGCCAAAGAGAAAGAATTCGCCGAATTGTTCGACAAATACAACCTGCTCACCCTGCCTGTGGTCGATGAACACAGTCACTTGCTCGGTGTGATCACTCCCGACGACGTGATTGCCATGCTTCGCTCGAAGTTATAGGGACCGGGTTATAGGGACCGGTTTGCGAAAACCTCGATAAGTTGCAGATTGACCTATCCAGATTCCTGTTGCTGCATTTATTCTGATCGTTCTGTTTTGCCAGTTTGATCGTTTCCGTGGCCCGCTCGCATGAAATTCTGGAAAAATTGGAAAGTCCGGATTCTGCTTTTCTTCGCCGTCGTGGGACCAGGCTTTATCACCGCCAACGTCGACAACGATTCCGGCGGCATCTTCACCTATTCGCAGGCCGGCGCCCAATTCGGCTACACGCTGTTGTGGACGATGATCCCGATCACTATCGCGCTGATCGTGGTGCAGGAGATGTGCGCTCGCATGGGAGCGGTCACGGGCAAGGGCCTCAGCGATCTGGTGCGGGAGGAATTTGGCCTGCGAGTTACGTTCCTGATGATGATTGGCATCCTGATCACCAATTTCGGCAACGTCATTACGGAATTTATCGGCATTGCCGGAAGCATGGGGCTGTTCGGGGTCCCAAAATATATCGCCGTCCCGATCTGCGCTGTGATCGTCTGGCTCATCGCGGTCAAGGGACAGTACAAGAGCGTGGAGAAGGTGTTTCTGGTCGCTTCGTTTTTCTATGTCACGTACATATTCGCCGGCGTGTTGGCTAAACCTGCATGGATTGAAGCGCTGAAAGCCACGGTAAAGCCTCCGTCGCTGGCGGCCTTCAAGCAGACGCCTTACCTCTATATGGTGATTGGCGTGGTCGGCACGACGATCGCGCCCTGGATGCAGTTCTATCTGCAGTCATCGGTGGTCGAGAAAGGAGTGACGCGCCGGCAGTACAACACGTCGCGGCTCGACGTCGTCGTGGGGTGCATTTTTACCGACGTGGTGGCTTGGTTCATCATTGTCGCGTGCGCGGCGACTCTCTATGTGCACGGTATTCGCGACATTCGCGACGCCGCCGAAGCGGCCCAGTCTCTGAAGCCATTGGCGGGTGACTGGGCTTACATATTGTTCGCGCTAGGACTGTTCAACGCGTCGCTGTTTGCGGCGTCGATTCTGCCGCTTTCAACTGCTTACACGGTATGCGAAGGGATGGGATTCGAGTCAGGCGTGGAGCGCAAGTTTTCTGAGGCCCCCGCGTTTTATTGGCTTTATACGGTGCTCATCGCCGCCGGAGCAGCCGTGGTCATGATTCCGGGCCTTCCGCTCATCAAGATCGCAGTATTTTCACAAGTAGTGAACGGCGCGGTGTTGCCCTTCGTGTTGATCTTTATGCTGTTGTTGATTAACAAGAAAGAGTTAATGGGCGAGTATGCGAATAAGCGGACGTTCAATATCATCGCCTGGGCGACTACGGCGATCATGATCGGATTGACTGTGTTGTATGTGTATGGTCAGCTGCGCGGATCGTGATCGGGGACAGCGCTTCGCTCAAATGATTTTTCCGGCCGCCAGATCTCTTACGATCCCGAGGTCAGCTTCGAGGAAATCCAGTCCCAATAGTTCTTGCCGCGTTACCCAGCGAATTTCACGGAAGATGCGGTTCTCGACTTCTCCTTCATAATTGCGAACTTCGAAAAAGCGCAGTTCCACCGAACCCCCGCCGGGGTATTCGTGGACGATGCGCGCTACTTCTACGCCGACTTCCGCGGCTATGCCCAGTTCTTCTTCTAACTCGCGGCGCATGGCATCGCGCGGCTGTTCGCCTTCTTCGATCTTGCCGCCGGGGAACTCCCATTTCAAAGGCATGGGTTGGTGCCGCGTCCTCTGGCAGGCGAGGATGAGGCCCTCTTTTATGATGAGCGCGGCTACGACTCGTTTCATAGTGTGACTAACTGCTTCGGACTGCTTGGCTTCTCGTACGGTTTACGAAAATCGCAAGGCACTGCCAGCGACTAACGGCCGACGACCATCGACCAAAACGACAACGACCATCCTAAATCATGGGGTTGTGAATCGTTTTTGTCCTGGTGCTTGCATATGCGGAGATTGGTTAATCTGACGAAGTCCTGTCTGCGGACCGAAGGTTGTGGGATGGATCGCTCCGGCGAGCGCGCGCAATCCCCCGACCAGCGTGGGCGCGGGGGTGTTCAGCAGTTCGTCGGAGATGCAATAGATCTGCTGGTTGGTAGCTGCGGTCGTGCCCGACCATCCGCGAGTTTCGATAATTTTCTCTAAGGGGACGCGGTCCCCTGCGCCGCACCACGCGGCGATGATGACCTCGGGATCGAGTCGCACGATTTCTTCGGCCGTGTATTGAGCGGCTGGTCTGCCGAGGAATTCGCCTCCGGCCGCTCGGATGAGTTCCGCAACCCAGGGCTGCGATGCGATGATCGGCTTGCCCCACTCTTCACAGAAAACCCGCTTTGTTGGAAGTCCTGATGTTTTGTGGCGAACCTCTTCGATCGCGTGGCGCATTTCTGAAATCACGTGCTCTCCGCGTTCGCTGGCTCCGACGCAGCCCGAGATCAAGGCGATATCGGAGTAAATGTCGTCCAGAGTGCGCGGGGCGAGACCGAGAAAGCGAATGCCGGCTTTCAGGATCTCGATCACTGCGGCCTCCTGATAGGGGACAGCGGCGATCACGAGATCGGGTGCGGAGGCGATAATCTCACTGGCTTTCGAAGTCCATGAATCGGCGACGATGCGCCGCCCGCTATCACGTATTTCTGGAACGACATCCGCACAGTACTTTGTGCAGGCTACAACGCGATCCAAGTCGCCGATACTTGCCAGAATGACTGTCGCGCTCGGTTGCAGGCACGCAATGCGGCGCGGGGCGTGGCTGGACGTGTCTTGAGGAAGGCGCGATTCGGTCACGCTTCCTATTGTAGGGGAGGCGAAAATCCGCCGCGATTGGCGTTTACAATCACCCTGTGTATTCCGCCGAATTGCTCGATCATTTTCAGAATCCTCGCAATCCTGGAAAAATAGAAGCGCCCGATGCGGCTGCTCGACTGGAAAATCCTGTCTGTGGAGACACTTTAGAACTCAGTCTTAAACTAGAAGGCGGCCAGATTGCGGAGATTCGTTTTCGCGCCAAGGGTTGCGTGGCCGCTGTTGCCTGTGGCTCTGCGATAACGGAGTTGGTCAAAGGCAGAACGGTGGAAACAGCGCGCCGGGTCACAAGGCAAGAATTGATTCGCGAGGTCGGTGGCTTGCCGCAGGCGTCGGAACACGCCAGTCATCTGGCGATGGATACGCTGTCGGCGGTGTTGCGCATGGCGACCGAAAAATGAGAAATCAAAATGGGGCGAGAAGATTCTCGCCCGGGAGGTTTTTGTGCGCGACGAAAATTCGATGATCAAAGCCGCTTCCACCCGTACTGGCATTGCCGCAGGCGGGATGGCTCTGGGCGCGTTCGCGATTGGGGCCTGTGCGATTGGCGCGGTCGCCATCGGAGCCCTGGCCATTCGTAAACTTGCGATCCACCGCGGACGTATCGACAAACTGAGTATCGGCGAGTTGACGGTCGACCGGCTGGTGGTTAGGGAATCAGCCGTCCGCTAATAAAGATGGGGCCCTGCGCGCTCAATCAGGGCTGGTAGATCGTCCACGCTTTGTCTTTTGCGATTTCTCTCAGGTTGGGATTGGGATTGATGGCGAAAGGGTGTTTTGACATGGCGAGCATCTCGCGATCCCAGATGGCATTGCCGAAGGCGCAGTCCGGCAGAGACTTTAGAACGGATCGGATGGCTTCGGGCTTGCCGGGGCCGCTTGGGACTCGGATCAGACGATCCGTGATGATGCCATTCTCGACCGCCACTTCGGCGGCCAGGATGTGATCTTGCGCGATGCCGAAGTTTTTCATGCCGGAGCGGATGACCCAGTGATTGGAGGACGAGACGGCCCAGACGTCGCATCCGCCAGCGCGCAGCCGGCGAACTAATTCTTGCATCTCGGGAAAAATATTGGGCGCGATGAACTCCGAAAAGAATGTGTCGCAGGCTTGTTGCACGGTGGCTTCGAGCAAGCCGCAATGCATGGTGACCATTTCTCCGCACATGACTTCTTCTGCGACTCTTCCGGCTCTGTAGTCGGCGTAACGCGATTGCATCTGGTCGGCGATTTCTTTCGAGACCAGGCCTTTTTTTATTTCCCAGGAAAAAAATCCTTCTCCGGCGTCTCCGGACCAGAGTGTGCCGTCACAGTCCAAGGTGGCGACTCTAGGGTTTAAGGCGAGCACGGACTCGATGAAGGCGGTTTGCGTGGTGGTGAGAGCTGTCATGAAATATTGGGCCTTGTTTGAATCTGGTGAGAATAAGAGTGCAGCTCTTAAATCTTAAACCAAGAATTTCTAAACTAGGAGAGTGTGGGAAGGGGCGACGGCAGTGAGGCATATTCCTCAGGAGTGTTTATGTTGAGCGCCACGTTTGGATCGTCGACTGGGATGTATTCGATTTCCCGCTGGTGCGCGCGTTGGACTTCGCGGGCGTTTGAATTGTCGGGGGCTTCCAGAAAGGCTTCGACCAGTTCGTTCGCGATGAGAATTGGGTGTCCGTGTTTGCCTTCGTACTCCGGGATCACAGCCCACTTTCGCTTGGCAGTCGCGCGTTCGAAGGCGGATTGCAGAGTTTCGATGGTTTCGCGACGGACCGGAGGCCGGTCGACGAGTGTGATCATAGCGGAGTCGCGGCCCCGGTTGCGGACTTCTTGCAGGCCTGCGCGCAGGGAACTGAACTGGCCTTGGTCGGGATCGGGATTCACGACGAGCGACGCTCCGTTGGCGTAGATGACCGGTGCTAAGGCGGCTTGGTTCTTTCCGGCGACTACCAGAACCACGTCGACGTAGGGGAAGAACAGTTCGATGGCGGCCGAAAGGAAGGTTTGAGCTCCGGTTGAAGGAGGCCAAGGGAGGAGAGCCTTGTCGCGGCCCATGCGGGTCGAGTCGCCGGCGGCGAGGATTAATCCGCAGAGAGTTGGGGACATGAGTGGACGATAGCAAAGCGGTGGAGGGATGCCAAGGGCGTCAGCTGAAGGTTGGCAGTTTGATCAGGTCGTCGTGGGGGACGCGTTCGACGGGCTGTCCGGCTTTGCGCCAGGCGCGGAGGCCGCCCGTGATTACGTAGACTTTGAATCCTAGTTGGATGAGTTGTTGCGCCACACGGGCGCTGGTGGCTTCGCGCTGTCAAGTGCAGTAGAGATAAATCTCTTGATCCTTTGGGAGCCGCTTGATCTCTTCGATGAGGTTGTTGGGCTCGATGCGGATGGATCCCGCGATGCGTTCGGAGTCGGCGTCGTAGTAGCCGTGGCTGCGGACGTCCGCGATGATCAGGGCTTGCGCGGCAGCGGAGGCCAGTCGCTTCGCCAGTTCTTCGGCTGGAATGCGCGGGATGACGTCGAGCAGGCGATATTTGCGATAGACCCAGATGCGGTAAATAGCGTAGACAACGAGGCCGACGGCGACGACGACTTCGACGGCGAATCCAGCCGAGCGGAGTCCGCGTGTGATGGCGCGGAGCGCGTCGCTGAAGAGGTTTCCGGCGACGGCGTAGGCTCCGACATAGAAGATGGCACCCAGCGTGTCATAGGCCAGAAAATCTCCGACCCGCATTTTCATGCTGCCGGCGAGCGGCGGAGACATCGTATTGATGCCGGGAATGAATTTCGCGAAGAGCAAAGTTTGGCGACCGCGGCGGTAGAAATATTCGGCTGAGCGGAGAATACAGGTTTCCGGGTTCACGGAAAGGCGGCACAGGATGCCGAGCAAGGCCCATCCGCTGAATCGGCCGGCGAAATAAAGGATGATGTCACCGACCACCATGGTGAGCGCGCCGGCGGCGACCACGAAATACAAGTGCACGCCGCCATAGGCCGAGACCGCGCCGGCAGTCAGTATGGCGAGCGCGGCGGGCACGGGGAGTCCGATGGCCTCGGCAAAACAGACCAGTGCCAGAAACAAATAGCTATTGTGCGAAATTATTGAGAGCAGATGACTCATTGAAGGCGACTAGGTTCAGTATAGCAATCGGCCGCGAAAGCTTCGGCGGCCCGGAACTTGCATTACTGCTTAGAGATGCTGCCTTTTGCTGAATGGATTCTTTTGCTACTTTTCTCTGGCGACTACGAATTCCGGCGCCCAGAGCAGGGCTCGCTTGATCTCGGAGTCAGGGAAGGTGCAGATGGCTTTCCGGGCAGATTCGGCATAGCGGGCGGCCTCTTTGGAGGAGTATTCGAGGGAGCCATAGCGGTTCAGGATGGCAAGAATGTCGGCGTGAGTTACGCCGTTGAAAGCGCGGTCGGTCAGAACGGTTTCGATCTGGCGGCGTTCGGCGGGAGTGCAGCGTTCGAGCGCGTGGATCACCGACATCGTCGCTTTGCCTTCGCGCAGGTCGCTGGCTACGGGCTTGCCCAGCACGCTTTCGGAGGCAGTCAGGTCGAGGACGTCGTCTACGATCTGAAACGCGAGGCCGAGGTCGCGTCCGTATTGACCGAGGCGTTCTTCTTGCTGCTCGGATGCGCCCCCGAGGATTCCGCCGACTCGCATGCAGACCGAGAACAGGCACGCCGTTTTGCGGTAGATGAGGTCGAGATGCTCTTGCAGAGAGATCAGCTTGCCGAGCTTTTCCATCTGGAGCAGTTCGCCCTCGACCATTTGCTGCGTCAGTTCGATGAGCACGTCGAGGATGCGGAAATTACGCTCTTGCACGGCGATTTTGAAGGCCTGCATGTAAAGCCAGTCGCCGGCCAGCACACACATCGAGTTGCCCCACTGCGTGTTGGCCGCGGGACGCCCACGGCGAATCTGGGCTTCATCGATGATGTCGTCATGGACGAGGGTCGCGGTGTGGATAATTTCGACGACCGACGCAAGCCTTACGGCTCCATCGCCCTTATAGCCTAGCAGTTTCGCTGAGAGAAGCAGCAGCGCGGGACGGATGCGCTTGCCTCCGCCCACGCGGAGGTATTCGCCGATTTCGGTGATCGCGGCCACGTTGGAAATCGTGTCGCGCCCGAATTGTTCTTCGATGGCGACGATATCGTCGCGAAGCAGATCGAAGATTTCTTTCCCGTTGATGGAGGTGGTTGTGCTCACTGCGCTTCAGTTGCTTCGATAATTCGTGAATTGTAGATCGATGCCGAAGTCGCGTCCTTTGACCATGGCGATGACTTCCTGCAGCGTGTCGCGATCTTTGCCGCTGATCCGCACCACATCCGCTTGAATGGACGCTTGCGCTTTTTTCTTCGAGTTCTTCACGAGAGCCACAATCTCTTTTGCTTTTTCGATGGGAATCCCCTGCTGCAGGGTGATCTTTTGTTTTACGCTGCTTCCGGCCGCCGGCTCGACGGCGGCGTAGGTCAGGCCTTTCAGCGACACTCCGCGCTTTACCAGCTTGGCTTGCAGGATGTCATTGACAGCCTTCAGTTTGTATTCATCGGCGGAGTGCAGCATGATCGCGTCCGTGCCTTCCATGGCGATCGAGGATTTCGAGTCTTTGAGATCGAAGCGTGTGGTGACCTCTTTCGTCGCCTGTTGGATGGCGTTCGCGACTTCCGCTAGATCGATTTTGCTGACGATGTCGAAACTATTGTCGGGCATGGTGTGTCACGGTGGAGCGTGATTCAAAATCGTACCCTTGAGGGTAACAGAAGAGGGAGCGTCCGCGCAGGGCTTCGCTCAGGACTTCGCTCCGGACGACAACGCTACGAGAGGTTGAAGAATCTGTAGAAGTTCTGTGTGGTTTGGGCGGCGATCTCTTCGATGGCTGTTCCGCGGAGTTCGGCGATTTGGCGCGCGACTTCTTTTACAAACGACGGTTCGTTACGCTGGCCGCGATGCGGGATAGGCGCAAGGTAAGGGGAATCGGTCTCGATCAACATGCGATCAAGCGGGATGATCTTTGCTGCGTCGCGGATGGGTTGAGCTTTTGGGAAGGTGATGTTGCCGGCGAAAGAAATCATAAAGCCCATGTCGAGAGCGCGACGGGCGTGATCGATGCTACCGGTGAAGCAGTGCAGAATGCCGCCCAATCCGGTTTGGGTCCAGTGCTCGGAGATCAGCGAGAGGCAGTCTTCCCATGCGTTTTCGCTGTTGTCGGAGGGGCGGCAGTGGATGATGATGGGCAGCTTCGCGGCCCGCGCCAAATCCATTTGATTCTGGAAAACCTTCTTTTGTAATTCGCGTGGCGAGTGATCATAGAAATAGTCGAGGCCGATCTCCCCCCAGGCGATGACTTTCGGATGCTTTGCCCATTCGGCGAGCTTGGCGTAAGCGGTGTCATCGGCGAGGCTGGCTTCGTGAGGATGGATGCCGACGCTGGCGTAGATCTTCGGGTAGCCAGCTTGACCGTCGTATTTGTCGGCTAACCGAATGCCGCAATCGGCGGAGTCGGGGCCTTCTCCATTGCCGATCGCGAGATAGGCTTCGACGCCGCTTTGTTTTGCGCGCTGCAACACGTCGTCACGATCGGCGTCGTAGCGAGTGCCTTCTAGATGCGCGTGGGAGTCGATGAACATCGGTGGTTGTCAGAATTCACAACAAGGAGGCGAGAGGCGCAGATGACAGATTTTGCCATTCCTGTCGACCCCTACTTGCAGATCGTCCTCCGGCTCATGAAACACAAACTTCCCAATCTGGCTCCCCGGAAGGCTCGCGTGAAAAGACCGCCGAAGCTCATAAATGCGCTGCGCATCTTGAAGCGAGTCTCCGAGGCTTAAACCGTGTCCGGTGGAGCCGATCGCGCCATCGGCGCGTGTGCCCCATACGTCGATTTGCCGGAATTGCGAGTCTGGAACGGTGATGATTCTCAGCCGCCAATTCGTCGTTTGCCATTCGTACTTGATACTAGCGAGCCGCTCGGTCTCGCTCTCCCTAAAGCTCTCATCAAAAAAATGACCGTAGGTTCGTTCTACTCGATCAGGTTTGCCAAGCCGCTGGATTACTTGTTCGATTGTTGTGAAGTTGAGATCAATTCCGGATATTGATGTCTCTGAGTAGACTTGCGCGGTGTAGCGGGGATGTAGCGGCCAGTTGTCTTGCGAAGATGCGATTAGCGGAAGAACAACGGCTGTCGAGACGATTAGGAGAAGCTTAGGCGCCAACGACTGCTGCATGGAAATCCTCTGAACTAATCGCGCTATTTCCCAGTGTAAACACGGTGAGGCGCGTCTTACTTAAATATCGAAATCACTTCAATCTTGTTCCGATTGGCACATCTTCCAGAAAGCTGGCCAGCACCGGTTTGCCGCCTTCCGGGGATGCCGCCACGATCATGCCGTTGGATTCCAGGCCGCGCAGTTTTCGCGGGGCGAGATTGGCGACGATCACCACTTTGCGGCCGATGAGGGATTCGGGGGCGTAGGCTTCGGCGATTCCGGCGACGAGTTGGCGGACTTCGGTTCCGAGATCGACTTCAAGGCGGAGCAGTTTGTCGGCTCCCTTTACGCGTTCGGCGGTCTTTACTTGCGCCACGCGCAGCTCGACCTTGGCAAAGTCGTCGATGGTAATTTTGCCGTCGGCTGGGACGGCAGCCGCTTTGGCCGGAGCGACGGTGGTAGCGACGGGAGCCTTCGCTTCGCCCTGCTGGACGGGCGATGCGCTCGTCACCGCAGTTGCCGTGACCCCATTTGAACTTTGTTCTTCCATTTGTTGCATCCTCTCCACGGCTGATTTGTCGGCTCGCGGGAAAACGGCTTTCACTTCACCTAACTTCGTGCCGAGTTGCAGTTGTCCCCATTGCAATCGCTTCAGGTCGCACTTAGCGATGTCTCCGAGACCGAGTTGCGCCCAGATTTTTGCGGTGGCGTCGGGCATGACAGGATGGGCCAGCGCGGTTACGATGCGCAGGGCCTCGGCGCTGGTGTAGAGGACGGTCGCGAGGCGGGCGCGGCTTTCCTCGTCCTTTTTTTCGTCGAGGGCCCAAGGCTCGTTTTCGACAATGTATTTGTCGACGGCGGCGACGAGGCTCCACGCGAGTTCCAGGGCGCGCGAGAACTGGAATTGATCAAAAAGCTGACCGAATTCCGCGATGGTTTTCTTGGCCGCCTCCGCGATGGCGGCATCCGCCGATGTTTGCGCGGTCTGCGATGGATAAGGAACCTCGCCTTTGAAATAGCGGTTGATCATGGTCAGCGTGCGGCTGGCTAGATTGCCGAGACCATTCGCGAGGTCGGAATTATAACGCTGAACTAGCGCGTCGAAACTGAACGATCCATCTTGTCCAAAGACGACTTCGCGCAGCAGAAAGTAGCGGAGTGCATCGGCTCCGAGAACATCGCGGATGGTTTCGGTGCGCACGATGTTGCCGCGCGACTTCGACATTTTGCTTTCTTCGAAGAGCAGCCAACCGTGCGCGACGATGCTTTTCGGCAGCGGCAATCTTGCCGCTAACAGGAACGCGGGCCAGTAGACGCAATGAAATCGCACAATCTCTTTGCCGATCATATGCACGTCGGCGGGCCAATACTTCTCGAATCTGCTTGGGTCAGACGAACCAAAGCCGAGCGCCGTGATGTAGTTCGCGAGCGCGTCCAGCCAGACGTACACCACGTGTTTCGGATCGTCGGGCACGGGAATGCCCCACGAAAAAGTGGAGCGGCTGATCGAGAGATCGCGCAAGCCTCCGCGCACGAACGCGAGGACTTCGTTGCGGCGCGTCTCTGGGCGGATGAAATCGGGATGCTCTGTGTAGAGCTTGATTAATTGATCCTGAAATGCTGAGAGCTTGAAGTAATAGTTCTCTTCGTGGACGGTTTCGGTGATACGTCCGCAGTCCGGGCAGGGATCGCCGGGCTTGGCGCCGTCGATGTACGCTTCGTCCGAAACGCAATATTGACCGGTGTAGGTGCCTTTATAGATGTATCCGTTGTCGCGAATCTTGCGCCAGAGCGCTTGTACGCCTTGCTTGTGGCGGTCGGACGTGGTGCGGATGAAATCGTCATAGGTGATGCCCATGCGATCCCAGAGGGCGCGGAACTCGGCCGAAACAGCATCGGCGAATTGCAGCGGCGTTTTGCTCGCGGCTTGGGCGGCGCGCTCGATTTTTTGTCCGTGCTCGTCGGTGCCGGTCAAGAACCATGTGTCGTCACCCAGCAGACGGTGGCGGCGCGCGATGGTGTCGCACGCGATCGTCGTGTAGGCGTGGCCGATGTGGGGACGCGCGTTCACGTAGTAGATCGGGGTCGTGATGTAGAAAGTTTCGCTCATTTAAATCAGGGTGATCGCACGTTCGTCGCGGAGGCCCACCCTTGCGCCAAGTACGCGCAAGAATGGGGCACCCCGCTGCACTCTTAGCGACTTCTTTACTTTTACTTTTGCAGATCCGCGAGCGCTGCCAGCACTTCGGCGCTGTGCTGACTCGGATTTACTTCGGTGAATACCTTCACAATTTTGCCGTCGGGATTGATGATGAAGGTGTGGCGGGCCGAGACCTGCGTCGTCCCAAAAGACATAACCGAGTTGTAGGTCGTCGACACTTTGTGGTCGACGTCGGCCAGCAACTTGAAGTTGAGGCCTTCCTTGGTGCAGAACTGTTTATGTGAGTCGGCGGTGTCGACGCTCACTCCGACGATCGCTGCATGTTTCTGCTCGTACTGCGCCTGGTCGCGCTGGAAGTTGTGAGCTTCGACGGTGCAGCCGCTCGTGAAATCCTTCGGATAGAAATACAGCACTACCCACTTGCCGCGAAAGTCTTTAAGGCTGACGGGCGTGCCTTCCTGGGAGTTAAGCGTAAATTCTGGCGCGGCGCTGCCGACGGCTGGAGTCGAGTCCGCAAACAGTGGCGTTAGAGCAAAGAGAGTCAGGCAAAGAGCAAGAATCGGTAGGCTTTTCACTGTGTCATTCTCCTCATAAAAGTCGTTGTGGTGCGATATTGTTGCGCAATATTGAACAGATGCGCGCTTGTAAGGTAGAGGTTCATGCCGTGGGTAGCTTCATTTTCGCACGCTTTATTTGTGCGCGCTTGCCAGGTACCGCTGGATTGCTTCCTGCATCACGTTGCGGAGCGGCACTTGCTTGGCTTCGGCCAGGGCCCGGCAGTCTTCATATTCGGGCGCGTAGTTAGAGACGCTGCCGTTCATGTTGGCGATCTTCATGCGCACGGGTCCCCAGGTTGTGTCGACTGTTTGCCAGCGTCGCGAGAGCGTCTGGCGCTGCTCGTCGCGGCGGCGAACGCCGAGAGTGGTGGTCTCCGAGAAGATGGTTTTGGTCAGGCGATTCGCGTCTTCTGTTTTTGCCAGGACAGTCAGCACCGCGCCGGGCCGGCTCTTTTTCATTTGCACCGGGACGCTGAAAACGTCGAGCGCGCCTTCGGCCAACAGGCGCTCCATGGCGTAGGCGAGGACTTGCGGGCTTAGATCGTCGAGGTTTGCTTCGAGGACGGTGATGGTTTCGTTCGCCAAGCCTTCAGTTGGAAGGCCAGCATTTGCCGGGCCAAGATGCGATTGAGTCTGCGAGGAACTCGCGGCCGGCGCGGGCATGGCTTCGCCGATGGTGAGGCGCAGCAGGTTCGGGTGGTTGGGAAAGTCTCGAGTTCCGGCGCCGTAGCCGGAGTGGTCGATCTTCATCGCCGGGAACGTGGCGAAGCGGCTGGCGAGGGTTTTCACGATGGCTGCGCCGGTTGGTGTCACCAGTTCGACCTGTGGTCCTGACGAATAGATTGGCGCATCTTTGAGCAACCGCAGCGTTGCGGGCGCCGGAACGGGAAGCGTGCCGTGGGCGCATTTTACGGTGCCGCTTCCGACGTTGAGGGGGGAGCAAATCCATTCGTCGACGGCTAGGGATTCAGCGCCGGCGGCGGCACACACGATGTCGACCATGGCGTCGATGGCTCCGACCTCGTGGAAATGCACGTGATCGATGCTGGTGCCGTGAATTTCGGCTTCGGCCTCGCCTAAAGCTACGAAGATTCGGATCGCCGTGGCTTTGGCGGTTGGGCTGATCGCGGATTTTTCGATAATCTCGCGAATCTCGGCCAGTCCGCGGGCGTGTTCGTGGTGAGTCGAGCCATGAACGTGACCAGCGGGTTCAGAGTGCGAATGGTCGTGTGAATGTTCGTGGGAATGCTTGTGACCGTCTCCGTGGGAATGAGCATCGATATGCTCGTGGCTATGGTCGTGTTTTTGCTCCCAGAAGGTCTCGCGCGGTAAGTCTTTTTCGCCGTTTGCGTAGACGTCGACTTTGGTGCCCGAAATTCCTCCGCGCTTTACTTTAGAAATCTCCAGCCTCGCGCCGATGTTAAGTGCGGCGACGGTGTCTTCCAGAAGTTTTGGCGATACTCCGGCATCGACCATGGCGCCCATGAACATGTCGCCACTGATCCCGGAAAAACAGTCTAGGTAGGCAATGCGCATCGTAGGAATTCAACGACAAGAAGCTCGGATTCTCATGATAGGGGCCGTCTCGCGGGTCCGTCAAACTCGCCGCCGATTACTAGTTTGTTAGAATCACTGTTTCTTCAATCATTTAGAGGACATCCTTGTATCGATATCTGGAACTGCGGCTGGTCGAACATCTGCGCGAATTTCTGCAGCGGACCTATGGCCTCGAAGCCGTCAATATCGTCGTCGAGCAGCCTCCGAAGATTGAATTCGGCGAGTATGCGCTACCCCTTGCTTTCGAATTGGCTCGGAAGTTGCGTAAGGCTCCACGAAAGATTGCGGAGGAAATTGTCGCCGGGATTGGGGCCATTCCGGGCTTCGCGAAATTTGAAGTTGCGGGGGCCGGGTATATCAACGTTCGCGTGAACCGAGCGGCGCTGGCAGCGGAGGTCGCCGTGGATCGTCGCCCTCCCGATGACATTCCCGCCGGTAAAGTCTTGGTTGAGCATTCGAGCATTAATCCCAACAAGGCTGCGCACATTGGGCATCTGCGAAACGCGATTCTGGGGGATACGTTTGTCCGGCTGCTGCGTTTTGCGGGGCGGGAAGTGGATGTGCAGAACTATATCGACAACACCGGGGTGCAGGTGGCGGATGTCGTCGTGGGATTTATGCATATTGAAAAGAAGTCGCGAGCCGAGATTGAGGCGCTGGCGGCTGGTCCGAGGTTCGATTATGTGTGCTGGGACGTTTATGCTCGCGTCTCCCATTGGTATGACGAGGACAAGGTCCACTTGCAAACGCGCGCAGCTACGCTGCATGCGATTGAAGAAGGGAATAACGAGACGGCGGCGATTGCAGATTTGATTTCGGTGGCGGTGCTTCGGCGGCATCTCGAGACCATGGAAAGGCTCGACATCGAGTACGACTTTTTGCCCCGCGAGAGCGAGATCCTGCACCTGCATTTTTGGGACGCCGCGTTTACAAAGCTCAAGGACGCCGGGGTGCTGACTTTTGAGGACTCAGGGAAGAACAAAGGATGCTGGGTGATGCGGAGGGCGGGGACAGCGGCAAAACCCTCAACGGCGGAGGGCACGGAGAGCACGGAGGAAGAGGAAAAACTTAGCGAGGAAGATCAGAAAGTCATCGTGCGTTCGAACGGGACCGTCGGCTACGTGGGTAAGGATATCGCTTATCACATGTGGAAGTTCGGGCTGCTCGGGAGGGATTTTGGATATCGGAAATTCTTCCGCTATCCAAACGACCACGAATGTTGGATCTCGACTACGCACGGAGAAAAAGATCATCCGCACTTCGGCGATGTCGCGGAGATTTATAACGTCATCGATGCGCGGCAATCGGAGGCGCAGAACACGGTGATTGAAGCGCTGCGTGCGTTGGGGCATGGTGAGGCTGCCGACCGGTACACGCATTTTTCCTACGAGATGGTCGCGCTGACTCCGCGCTGCGCGGCGGAGTTGGGGTACACACTGAGTGAGGAAGACAAAGCGCGGTCGTGGATCGAAGTTTCCGGACGCAAGGGTTTCGGGGTGAAGGCGGACGATCTTCTGGATGCGCTAATCGCCGCGGCGAGAGGGGAAGTGGATGGGCGGCATCCCGAGTTGCGCGAAGAGGAGCGCGCGGGGATTGCTACGCAGGTCGCGATTGGGGCGCTTCGGTATTTCATGCTGAAATTCACCAAGCCTTCGGTGATTGCGTTCGATTTCAAGGACGCGCTTAGTTTTGAGGGCGACACCGGGCCTTACGCGCAGTACGCGGTGGTGCGGGCCTCTAATATTTTCCGCAAGGGTGGTTTCGACCCGGCTGTTTTTTGCGCGGACGCTGATGGCGGCGCGGGTTCGGCGTCGGGCAGCGCGGCGCGTATCTCGGCGGAGGCGTTTGCCGCATACCTGACGGGCGAATCGAGTGACGATATCTGGGAGCTGTGGCTGGCGGCGGCCAAGACTTCCTACATCGTTGCACAGTGCATCGCGACGACAGAACCTGCCTACCTCGCAAAGCACGCGTTTCAGCTTGCGCAGCTGTTTAACGCTTTTTACCATCGCTTTCCGATTTTGAGTGAGACCGATGAAGGGCGGAAGAAATTTCTGCTGACTACGGCGGCCGTCGTGCGCCGGGAGTTGATTCGCGCGCTGGCCACCATGGGGATCAGCGTTCCGCCGGTCATGTGAGGCGGTGTTGACAGCAGCACCATTACCGCCTGTGTCGAAAACCGGAACCGTATAAAATTTCTACGGTTCGTACCGTCATTGCCTTGGTGGAGCGAAGGACCGCTTCTTACAACCGATTTCCAAAGCACTGATATAGAATGGTTTATGGTTTTCGCTCGGGAATGCGGAATGGCATCCCCCGTGCATTACTAAAGACCGGGTCCGGCGCAGAGACTTTAAAAGGGGCCCGACGTGAATGGCAATTTCGCGCAATTTTCCCGGGCAAGGAGCCCTCAAGATGAATCCCACATCGTTGAAGTTGAAGCTGACCCTAACGCTGGCCGCAACCCTGGCCGCATCCATCGGATGTACAACCAAGAACTATGTTCGCGAACAGACCACGCCACTCATCAACAAAACGAATGAGCTGGATGATCTGACGGCGAAGAACTCGAAAGATATCAAGGACGTCGATCAGCGCGCGCAGGCCGGCATTCAGGCCGTGCAGGCGAAGGCGACGGAAGTCGACCAGAAGGCGTTGGCAGCGGGAAGCGAAGCCGATAAGGCTCAATTGTCCGCCAACGCCGCGACTCAGCGTGTGGACGTTTTGACCAACACGGTCGTCAATCTCGATAACTATCGTCCGGTGGTCGAGACCGCGGTGCATTTCGGATTCAACAAAGACAATCTCACCAAAGACGCCAAGGAAGCGATCGATCAGCTGGCCGCGAGCGTCGCTACGACCAAGGGATACATCATCACGGTCGAGGGCGCCACGGATTCTGTCGGCAGCTCGGAGTACAACTACGACTTGAGCCAGCGCCGCGCCAACGCCGTGATTCAGTATCTTGCGGCGGAGAAGAACGTTCCGGGCTACAAGATTTATCTGATCGGTCTCGGCAAAGATAAGCCGGTCGAGTCGAATAAGACTGCCGACGGGCGCGCGAAGAACCGTCGCGTGGACATTCGGCTGATGACCAACACCGGAGCGAACACCCCGGCGCAGACGCCGAGCACGACGAGCGGGACGGCGAGTTCGACTCCGCCATCTTTGTAAGATTCAACTTCACCCTCCTCCCCGGAGGTTTTGCTAACCAGGCTGCCCCGATGTGGGCGGCCTGATTTTTTTGGCGCCATATCCCATATCTGGTCCCGCACTACCCATACGCTCCAGCCGCGGGCAACTCCTCACAAGACCGTGGTATCGAACTGAAGAGTCGGCTTACAATTCGGTAAGGTCAGGAGAGCACAATGATCGCGATCCCACTTCTCGCGGCATTGCTTCTTGGAAGCCCGCAGGATGAGGCGGCGGATACTCCCGTTCCCGCTCCACCACCGACAGTCTTAAAAGCGCCGATCCAATTCACGCCCGAACAGCAAGAACAAATACGGCAGAAGAAAGAGCAATTCAGGATCAGCCACGAGCCGCAGCGGAGAGAGGCGGTGCGCATTAACGATCTTGCCGGCAACATTCACTCCGAAGCCGATGCGCGAAAACTGGTGGATGCCGTTGCCGAAGAGCTCACGCATCATAAGCACCTGTTTTGGGCTGCGGAGAAATACCGGCACCGGGTGGCACATGCGGAGTTTGAGTCCGTTTCCGATCCCTCCGGGCTCATTCCCGAAGAGCGGCTCGTCGATGTCTGGAACGAATACGCTCGCGAAATCGATGCGCCCGAAGAGGCCCTGATTACTTTGGCCGACTTGCACACCTTTCGTGCGGCAGACTTGCATTTCAGTCAGCACAACTGGCAGCTGGATGTGACGCAGTCGATTTGGTCAGTGCCGAATATCTATGCGCTCGACGCTGACGGAAATCTAGCGGATGGATGTCGAGCGCTTGAGGCCCTCAAGATTATCGTCGGCATGCACGATCAGTTTTTCAGAGTGCAGTTTGCCCGGCGCGCTCCCAAGCAGCAACCGGCGCAGGCCATTTCGACGAAGGCAAACTTATTCAAGAGCGGCGTCCTTCTTGCGAACACCACGTCACAGCCGGTGCATTCCGCGGCATACCAATATCAGCAGGAGCATGGCGTTCATGCCTACGATCAACTTGTCCGAAGATTGTTTGACGAGTTGTTGCCGCCGGAATGAGTTCGCCGAGGATTTCAAAGGCTTTGACCACGGAGGGCACAGAGGATCACGGAGGAAACCGACGATCATCAATGTCGATCTGTTGGACGTACTACACTAGAATAGTTACACGATGAATCGATTCACACTACTCGGATGTCTGGTAGTCCTTGCCGGCGCCGGCGCCCTTGCGCAACAGCCTTCGTCTTCTTCTCCTACTCCTGCCTCTTCTTCTCCGCAGCCTTCGGATCGCAGCCGCGAAGCCGAAGAGAGCTCCAGTCACGATACGCGCATCGACATTAGTGCTCCCAGGGACGATGCCAAAGATCACCCGGGCAGCAAGGACGCGGTTGGGGATCTTGAGGTGCCGGAAAACATCGACACCGGAGTGCAGGAGTTCCATCCCTGGAACCCGATGAAAGCGATCAAAGATATCGAGGTCGGAGATTTTTATTTCAAGAAGAAAAACTATAAAGCGGCGCTGGCCCGATATAAGGAAGCTCTTTATTACAAGGATGGCGATGCGGTGGCTAGTTTCCGCCTGGCTGTGTGTCAGGAGAAACTCGGAGATAAGGCCGAAGCCAGGAAGTATTACGAGCAGTATTTGAAAGTTCTGCCGCAGGGACCGTGGGCCAAGGATGCGCGGAGTTCGCTGGACAAGATGGCCAGCAAATGATGACGCTCGGCGGTTCTGAAGCGGTTATTTTTCTACCCGAGAAAACTCCCCTGAAGTGGCGTTAACGGCAACGCGTAGTTTCGCGGACTCTCGATCGGTGCCGTAGATCACGTGCCACAGGAGTTCGTTGGTGATGTGATTCCAGTCGAGGATATAGAAGACTGGGGTGGTCGGCTCTTGCTCCAACAACTTGTCTCCGCCATGTTGTTGGGCGACGGAGAAGGCTTTGTCGGTATCGGTTTTCAAAAACTGGACGTTAAAAATCTGGGTGCTGGAATTGGTCGGGCTGTAGGTGTCGTCCACGCCGTGCGAAATGTCGCCATTTGACCAGGTGAAAAATTTGGTCGAGCGCAATTTTGGCGAGGCGAAGCCGGCGCGCCATTCGGGCATTTTGCCGTCGCGTCCGGTTCCGGCCGCTCCGGGAGCCGAGTCCGCTAGATAGGGCTGCGCATCAGGCGCCCACAGACGGGCCGAGACATAGCATTTGAAGAAGGCGCTGCTGCCCGTGATGGATGTGGGAGCGGCCTTGGCGGTCTCTGACGCCGCTGGTTTGGCGGGTTCCGACGAGCAACCGGCTAGTAATCCCGATGCTAGAATTGCCGCGATTAGTTTTTTCATCGAATCATTCCTTGAATCGGAGAATCGGAATTTTTGAGGCCGACCGCGTCATCTCGCCCTTCGTGGCTCTAACAAGAGACTTCCTGTTCTGTTTTGTGGATGATTGTACTGAATCACTGTCATGCATTCCTATCTCGAACGACTGCGCCGGGAACTCGATGAAGCAACAGGCAGCGCGGATGCCGGCGCGCTGACGCAGCCTACGGACGGGAAGTGGACTCCGGCGCAGATCATCGAACACCTCCTTCTTACTTATAAAGGGACCAATGCGGGGCTCGCGAAATGTCTCGCTGCGGACGCTCCGCTGGCTAGACAGATCACGGTGAAGGATCGCGTCGGAATTCTGCTGGTGGTCGATCTTGGATACCTGCCGAATGGACGGAAGGCCCCGGAGCGTACGACTCCGAGAGGACTTCCGTTTCAAGAGGCGCGAACGGCTACGTTTTCTGAACTGGAGAAGATGGCATCGGGTCTGGACCAATGCGAGAGCCGCTTTGGCGCTCGGACAAGAATTCTTGACCACCCGATCCTCGGGCCGTTGACGGCGAATCAATGGCGCAAGTTTCATCTGGTCCACGGACGCCATCATGCGCTGCAGATTCGGGAGCGAATGAACACGTCGTGAGTTGCCGGCGACGCCTATTGGTTGCCCTTGTCTTTGTCTTGTTGCTCAATACCCGCCTTGTGCGCTTCTTCCTGCATCTGAGACAGCTCCTGACGGGCGGCGTCGAGGGCCTTCTGTTTCTCGTCAATACTGCTCTTGCTTTGTTCCTCTTCCTTGGTCCACGCCTCGGGATTGCGTAACCGGCTGGCGGGGTCGCTGGCGGCGACGGCGGCGCGTAGCCGATATTCACGCTGATCGATGTCGAGTTCGTGGTTCAGTGAGTCGACGTTCGCCTGCGCCTTTGCCAGTTTTTTCGTCCAATCGTCAACCACTTTCTGACGCTGGGCGGCGGCTACGTTCGGGTTGGCGAGGGTCGCTCGCGCGGCCTTTGCCGGGCTGACGTCGGCGGCTGGGGCTGGCCCAACCACGCTCAGAGTGCCACCGGTCGGGAGGTTGTCGTTGTCAAAAGTTCGGGTAGTGGAAGTGGGCTCGGTTTTGTTCTTGCGAACGGTGCGAGCGTAATCGCCGAGCGACTGGGCGGATGCTGCGCCGATGGCAAGAACAACAATGAGGAGCGGGGAGGCGAACTGTCTGATGTGCGTCATGTTCATTTCCTTTCGCAAGCCGCGATGATTGACGACCTGCCGTTGCCTTAAGTCAAGAACTCGTGGAAGCGCTGCGTGCGCCTCCGAGAAAACTGCCGATGGTGCGATCCAGTTGAGCCGCTTCGCGAGAAATGCCGTCGGCCAACTGACGGGCCAGTTCCCCATCGCGGCTGCAAACCAGTTGTTGTGCGTATCCGGCAATGGTGGTGAGAGAATGGCGCAGTCCGAGTGCCATCTCCGAGGAAATCTCCTGATGCATCCGCTGGTCGTGACGGATCCGCTCGATATCGGTTTTGTCCGTGATCACAAGTGTTGTGCCCATAAGAGTCGCGTCCTCCGCCAGAACTGGAGAGGCTGTGATCTCGAGGACTTGGCTTTCACCGTCGCGCCTTGCATAGTTCACGACTAGGCCGCGAACCGCGGCAGTCCCAGCCAAAGCGGGAGCCAAAGCTTTTTCGACGGTCAGTGTTGCTTCGGAACCCGGTTTCGACATCTTGCTTTCAGGGCGCAACGTTGCCGAACGGAAGAGATCGCCGACGTGCAGTCCTACGGGGGAAGCGAATCCTAGGAGATCGCGCGCGACGGCATTTGTCTGGCGGACAAGTCCACTAGAATTGAAGAACAAAACTCCGCACGAAAGATTTGCCAGGATGGTCGAACTCAGCGTGTCGGAGGCTTTCGCTTTTCGGCGCTCGGCGAGTTGCTGGCTCGAGAGTTCGTGCTTTTGCTGCTTCAGTTGCTGGATGACTGCATGATAAGCATGGACGGGCAAGCCTTCCGCCGTCAAAGGAGTGTGGTCGAGCGATTCGGATTCCATTACCAGATTCGTGCGCAGGCGACGGATCAGGAACAGCCCCAGGCCGAAGGCCAGCGCGGCCGCGAATAGCAACAGTCCCATGCGCATGATCATCGGATTAGCGAGCAGGTTCACAGAGCCCTCCAATACCAATGCAGGACAGCATTGCCGAACAGGAATGACAGGATCGCCATGGCGCCCAGGAAAACTCCGAACGGCATCTCGTAATAGCGGAGCGCGAGGCGCGCGGATTGCCAGGCACGCCGGCGAGCGTCATTTCCAGAAACCCCAGCAGAAGCCCCCACAGAACCACGCGACGACTTAGCGCGAGCCAGATTGCGGCGCATACGTTTGATCCAGACGGCGAGCACGGTGCTGAGACCGAAAAGCGACCCGGCCAGAGATGAGGCGAAAATAGTTAAGACAGTGAGCTTGGTTCCAAGGAATGCGCCGATCAAAGCCATTAGCTTGACGTCGCCGAAGCCCATGCCTTCGACTCCGCGGGCGCGCAGGTAGATCGCCGCGACTCCGTAAAGGAACGACGCGCCGATCACGGCTCCGAGCACTGAGTCGGCGAAGGACCAGATACGCCATGAAATGTCGCTGCTGACCGTGAGCGGCACCAGGCCGGGCATGATGCGGGATGCAAGATCATTGACCGGGACGAGCAGGCTAAAGGCGATTCCGATGACGATGCCGGGCAGCGTCATCGCGTCTGGCAACAGTTTCGTTTCGGCGTCAGTGAAGATCAGGCCCAGCAACAACCAGCCGAGGACAGCGCACTTCAGCGCAGCCAGGGTGAAACCGAAATGACTGTAACAGCCGAGAAAGAGCAGGCCGGTCAGCAGTTCGACGGCGAGGTAGCGGGGCGATATCGGCTGTTTGCATGCGCGGCATTTGCCACCGAGGATGAACCAACTCACCACGGGCAGGTTGTGATAGAGCGGGATCATGTCTCCGCAATGAGGGCACGCGGAGCGAGGCTTTACAACCGACTTGCCGAGGGGTAAACGGTAGACGCAGACATTCAGGAAGCTGCCAAAGCACAGCCCATAGGCGAAGATCGCGACTGCAATAAAGGTTTCCACCGTCGTTGGTTGGCGCAAAACTAGCTAAGTGCCCACAGTGTTTGGACTTGGGACGATTATAAGTCGCGGCAGCCGGGGCTTCTAAGTACGAAAGTCACTGTACCTCTGGGTCTCGCAAGTGATTGGGAATAATCACTTTTGTGGGCCCTGCACCATGACCTCGGCATGGCTCGGAAGGCGTCAGTTCGCAGCGTGGGCCGGTCGAGTCTTGGCGAACGGGATTGCCCCCAGTAGTAGAGCGACTCCGGGGAGAACAGCTCCCAGTAATACCGACATGGAAAAATACAGGAATTGAGGTTTGGCATAGACGAACTTGCCAGCGAACGTGAGGAAACCGACCAGGCCGGCCAGCGCAATGACTGGAAACAGGGCCGCGGCGAGGCAGACGCTCCGTTCGGCTCCGGCGCGCCGGGATAAATAAGCTCCAGCGGCACCGCATAGCGGCAGTAGCAAGAGCCAGGGGACGTAGGCCACAAAAGTTGCCCAGCCCCGCGCCACAAATTGAGGTTGTGATCCTGCCAATGTCGAGGCCGCCAGTGCGGCCATCGCCGTTGTCAGGCTGACCAACGACGGGAACCAAAACGACTTTGTGCGGGCGTTCAATGTCGGGGTTTTCTCGCTCTCGATGTCCTTCACGGAGTGAACCTTCACAGAGTGAACCTTCAGGAAAGGCGATGCGCCCAATGACAGGGCGAGGCCGGGAAGAACGATCCAGTTCAGCACGCCCCAAAACAGACCAAGCCATTGGCTGGGGGATGGATGACTCATCTTGGTGGCCAGGATGGTCCAGAGCGGGATCATCACGATCGAGGGAAATACCGCCGCAACAAAGGCTGTCCGCCGTTCGCCTCCTGCTCGACGGGACAGAAGGGCGGCGGCTGCGCCGAAAAGAGGCAGCGTGGCCAGCCAGATCAACTGGTAGATCAATGGGAGGCCTGCATGGCTCAACCGCATCCGCGTCTGCGGCGATGAGACGGCTCGCTGCAAGATCAACATCGCAGTCGCCGACCCCGCTAAGCTCACTAGACTGGGTATCCATAGTGTTCTTGTCCGGTTGTTCATCCCTGTACCTCCTCAGATATCTCGTCACAACGAATCTGTGCGTTTTAGCCAGCCGCGGACGGCATTGCTTGGAAGAACGGTCGAGAGACGAGGACTTGCACAATTTTGCTTGAGCCGACGCTCTTCCCGTAGCTAATTCTGGTCTCGGATCGGATGACTATAGGCCAGTGCGGTCGCACGATCGACTCACGAAAGTCACATAGCCGCCGACTCACGCCACCTGTGTGACTTGCTGTTGCTGGGGCAGGAAGATCAGGAACACCGTCCCGGTCGGGTGTCCGCCCGAGCGGCTTCGGACCCGAATCGATCCGCCGTGTTTTTGGACGATGCCGCGTGAGACCCATAATCCCAGGCCCGTGCCAGTGCCCTTTTTCGTGGTGTAGAACGGCTGAAAAATCTGTTCGAGATGGTCGCGGGGAATGCCGCTGCCGTTGTCGGCGACGATGATGCGGACGCCCTCGCGCCCAGTCGACCAGTCGCGACCCTTGGCGACACGAACCTGAAGAATGCTTTCTTCGGGTGTTACTTGAGGCTTTGCTTCAGACCTTGCTTCGGGCATGGCGTCGATCGCGTTGACGAGAAGGTTCGCCAATAATTGTCGTAGCTCGCCGGAAAAACCGCTGACACGGCAAGCGCCGTCGAAATCTCTGACGACCACGACATGCTTGCTCTGCAGCTTGCGAGAGTAGAGCTGCAAGACTTCATCCATGATGGCGGAAGGATTCATGGAGTCGGGGGAGTTGGTATCGCGGACAAATCCCAGAGTCTGTTGCGCGAGCTGTGCGACGCGCGCGACCTCTTGCTCGGCCAGGTTCAGATAGTCATCCGCGTGGCTCGGATCGTGGCGGACGAGATACAGCAAGTTGACGACCGCTTCGAGAGGATTATTGATCTCGTGGGCGATGGAAGCGGCGAGCCGCCCGGCAGTGGCGAGTTTTTCGGTGCGGCGGATGGCTTCTTCAGAGACTTTCTCGGCGGAAAGGTCACGCGCAATGGCCGAGGATCCTACAATTTTTCCTCGGGAGTTCTGCAGTGGGGTGATCGAGAGCATCACCGGCCAGCGTGTGCCGTCTTTGCGGACGCGCTCGGTGCGATAAGGGCCGACGTGGCCGCCGCTATTGAGGATTTCGCGGTTACGTTCCACTTCCAGATGGCGTTCGGGCGGCGCGAGACGAGTGACAGGCGAGCCTACTGCCTCTTCGGCGGTTAGGCCGTAGAGATGTTCGGCGGCGTTGTTCCAACTGGTGATAATGCCGTCGGGACTCGCGGAGTACATCGCGTCGCGGGAGTATTGCACGATGGCCGCCATTTCGCGGGCGGAGCGGTCGGCGCGCGATTCGGCAAGGCTCTTCTGCCGGGCCATGCTGGCGCCAAACATGGAGATGACCACAAAGACGGAGAGCCGTTCGAAATCGGCACTGGTCTGGATGCCGAAACTGAAATAGGGCGGAACGACGAAGAAATCCATGGCCATGACAGCGAGGAGAGAGGAGAACACCGCCGGGCCGAACCCGAGAAAACGCGTAGTGAAAAGAACGGCTGCCAGCAATATCGCAAAGGGATGGCGATGCAGGACCGGAGAAAAAGTCCAGAGGCAGAGCGCGACCCAAACAGCGAGCGCAGCTCCTCCGTAGCATAGCCACGTCGAATGCCGGTGGCGTGCGATCCAGCCCTTGAGATTGGCCCTGACTCCGTGCATTTTATTCAGCCAACATCGGTCACGAGTGGCGGCAAGGCAGAGAGGATGCTTCCTTCGTTCAGGAAACTGTAGCAGGGACTCGAGTGCGGGGCAAATGGCGAGGAATATCCATCCCGTCGGATCAACCTCGGCCTATTTGACTGGACGCGAACCGCTGATCAGGATATCCACCAGTCTTTTCGCGCTCTGCGGCCAATCGGGAGTGGAAGCCACATTTGAGACGCCGATGAGCGCGCGTAGTAGATCGAACGGATCGAGGTCCTTGCGGATGTCGCCGCTCTTGATAGCGCGCTTCACTAGCGCATCGATGGCTCCCTGAATCTGAGCTCGCGACCCTTCGTAGAGCTTCGAAGGGCCCCCAACAAACGTATTTAAGGCAGGGGCGATGATGTGCTTGGCAGCGATGTAATCGACGAACAGTAGCATCCATGCGCGCAACGCGGCGACTGGAGGCATTGTCTCGGAGAACTTCCTTTCGGCAGCGGCCAGCTTTTCCACCTCGCTGCGATACACCGCCTCGATCAGAGCATCGCGCGTCGGAAAGTGACGATACAGGGTTCCCGCTCCCACTCCCGCATCGCGGGCGATGTCATCCAGGCTGGTATTTGCGCCCGAGCGTGTGAACGCCTGCTTGGCGACTTCCAGAATGCGTTCGCGGTTCCGCTGGGCGTCGGTGCGGGGCTTTCGCCGGGTGGGTTCCGAAGGTTTCTTTGGCATAAAAAATCTTTGCAACCGGAGACATCCTCCGGTTATCTTATCTAGTGATTCGGAGACACCCTCCGTTTTATTAGATGCGGTGGCAAGTCGTCAAGACCCACGCGGCGGGCAAGCCTGCCGGTGCAGGAGGAAAAAATATGGCAACAGTACAGGAAATGACAACTACGTTTGGAGCGACCTCAACAACAGAAGATGTTTTGGCTGGAATCAATCTCACCGGGAAACGAATTCTGATAACCGGCGTTTCTGCCGGCCTCGGAGTTGAAACCGCGCGGTCTCTCGCGGCGCATGGAGCTCAGGTAATCGGCGCGGCGCGGGATCTGAACAAGGCGAAAACGGCAACCGCGCAAGTACGAAAGGATGCGGCTCCGAACGGCGGGAGCTTCGAGTTAACCGAGCTTGATCTGGCGAGCCTAAAGAGCGTTCGTGCCTGTGCCGATCGGCTGATGACAAGGGGTCAACCCTTCGACGTGGTCATCGCGAATGCGGGCGTGATGGCGACACCGTTTGGCCATACGGCGGACGGATTTGAGACGCAGTTCGGGACGAATCACCTGGGCCACTTTGTCCTGGCCAACCGGATTGCGTCGCTGATTCGGACCGGTGGGCGGCTTATCAACTTGTCTTCCGCAGGGCACCGTTATTCCGACGTCGACCTGCAAGACCCCAATTTTGAAAGCACTCCCTATGACCCCTTCGTTGCGTATGGACGTTCGAAGACCGCGAACATCCTATTTGCCGTTGCCTTCGACCAGCGGCATCGCGGACGCGGCGTGCGCGCGGCCGCAGTGCATCCGGGAGTCATCCAGACGGAACTAGGCCGCCACATGGACCCAGCACAATTACGGACGCTGGTCGACAACATTAAGCAGCAACTCTCGGCGGAAGGGAAGGCACCTTTCCAGTGGAAAACCATTCCTCAAGGCGCGGCCACTTCGGTGTGGTCTGGCGCCGTTGCTCGTGCCGAGGAGATCGGCGGGCAGTATTGCGAAAACTGCCACGTCGGCCGTGTCGTGCCGGACGACACCACGATCAGTGGCGTCAGTGAAGGAGTCCGTGGTTATGCACTCGATCTGAAAAATGCCGAGGCGCTCTGGAAAAAGAGCGAAGAACTCGTCGGCGAGTCTTTCTAAGTTCGCTGATTGCCGCGGATCGACATTGACGCAAGGATGGCAGTTCCCAGGTTAGCGCCCAAAGAACGGGCGCGAACCTGGGGCACCGTCGATTTCTCAAAGTTCGAAGGAGCAAACAGTAAGGAGTAAATATATGAAAATTTTTGTTACGGGAGCTACTGGATTCATCGGGTCCGCGGTCGTAAGAGAGTTGCTCGATGGTGGGAATCAGGTGCTCGGCTTGGCTCGTTCGGATGCGGGCGCCAAGTCGCTCACGGCTGCGGGCGCCGAGGTGCATCGAGGTGATCTTGAAGACCTGGAAAGCTTGCGCACTGGAGCGGCCAAGTCGGATGGAGTGATCCACGCTGCATTTATTCACGACTTTTCAAGATTCAAGGAAGTCTGTGAAGTCGATAAACTCGCCATCGAGACTATCGGCTCAACGCTCGCCGGTTCCGATCGTCCCTTGATCGTCAGCGCCGGGATCGGGCCTTTGAATCCAGGCCACCTGGCGACTGAAGACTTGAATCCCCAGGACAACTCACTCATGCCCCGCGTTTCAGAACAGGCCGCTATGGCGCTGCGCCCGCGGGGGGTGAGCGCTGCCGTGGTGCGCCTTCCGCAGGTCCACGACCCGGTCAAGCAGGGACTGGTCACTTATCTGATCAATTTGGCACGCGAGAAAGGCGTCTCTGCCTATGTTGGGGAAGGACTCAACCGTTGGTCGGCCGCGCATGTCCTCGATGTTGCCCGCCTCTACAGGCTCGCTCTCGAGAAACATGAGGCAGGCGCAAAGTATCACGCAGTCGGCGAGGAAGGAGTGCGGTTGCGGGACATCGCTGAAGTCATTGGCCGGGGCCTGAAGATTCCCGTCGTCTCGATCTCGCCCGATGAGGCGGCCGCTCATTTCGGATGGATGGCAATGTTCGCTAGTGTCGACATGCCGGCATCGAGCAAGCAAACGCAGAAGCTATTGGGATGGCGGCCGACCGGGCCTGGACTGATCGCCGACCTCGAACAAATGCAATATTTCGCAAACTGAATCGTCAACATAGGCAACGTTGGAGGTTTGGAATATATGAATCAATTAGTCCTTGATAAAGATAAAACAGATAAAACACCAAAGAATTACGATCCTGCTTGCGGCGACCGGATGACTATGGCTGAACGAGAGTTGGCGGCATTCGTCAGCGCAGCGACTGAGTCGTTCGGGCCAAGAATTGCACACCTCTGCGCCGAAGACTGGCTGCGTGAGTTGATGGCGAGAGAAGATCTGCCGACATCAGTTGGTCAATGGCGGCAGGTCACCGTCAAGGCTTTGGCGCGTCTGGCAAGCCGAGTAACACCGCCATCGAGTGCCATTGCGCGGACGCTCGCCTATCCTGGATAAATTCTTCAAGGCGCAGCGAATTTTTAGTCGTCTAGTGAGCGGTACGTTGTTTATCCTCGTTCTTTGCCTTTGCGCTGGAGGACAAGAATGACAGAAGACGAGGCTTGGAAGCTGGCTGAGCATTGGATCGCGTCCTGGAACGCTCATGACTTGAACGCGATCATGTCGCACTACGAAGAAACCATCGAGTTGACTTCTCCAGTCGCGGCCCGGCTGCTTGGGACCGATGGCAAGGTTGCCGGGAAAGCGAACTTGAGAGCCTACTTCCAGCGCGGGCTAGAGGCATACCCGAATCTTCGCTTCGAACTCGCCGACGTGCTCTGGGGGTTGCAATCCGTCGTCCTCTATTACAAGAATCAAAATGGGACGCGAACGGCAGAGTTCATGGAGCTTTCGCCGAGTGGAAAAGTGGCGCGAGTAGTGGCGAATTACGGTGGCAGCCGCGCCGTTTAGGAGGACATTTGTCGAACCTTTCTCAACTCTCACTGGGCACAGGCGCAGACGACGGGTTGGCGCTCGACCCAATGTCGCGGCCGCAATAGGGACAGAATTTGTCCGCGGGGCTTACGCCGCGCTGGCATTGCGGACAAATGGCGTTCAACCGGCATTGGCATTTTGGACAGAACCCGAATCCGGGTTGGACGATGGTGCCGCATTGAGGACAGTTCAAGGTGCGCGGCTTCCGTAGAACAAAATAGAGCACGATCCCTAGCGCGTGGGGAATGAAGGTGGCCAGCAGCGTCCAGAGAACCGGGCTCATGCCGCGCCGGCCAGCGTCTTTGTAAATGTAGCCGATGAGCAAAATGGCGCTAGCGACGAGAGTTCCTCCAAGGATTACGAGCGGGATGAGTATCGCCAGCCTGAAAAATGGATCTCCACTCATTTCGGTGTGACGCGCGAACAGCAGAGCTGCCACGGGTACGACATAGCCGAGAGCGGCGACCGCCCAAACCCACCGCGAAATGATGCGGACCTCGTCCGCGAAGCGTGTTGAAGTTTCGTTCTTGATTGGCATATTCAACCTCCCCTAAATCCGTTGCCCGTTCCCCGAATCGTTTCCGCTCGTCACTTATGACACCTCACTCGTGACCCTCATTCGTGATAGGAGCCGTTGTGATCCGCTAAACAAGTCCCGCGCGCCAGCAGAACAATTCCTGTAAAAACCGCGGGCAGCAGATAGAAAACAACAAAACCGCCTTCCCACACCGGCGAAGAAAGTCGCGCATGCTGGCCCATCCACTCCGATACGCGCCACAGAACGGCCGTCGAGATCACGGCCGAGAACGTCACGGCGGCGCAACAAATGAACACGACCCAGAGGCGTTCTTGATGGCGCTGCAACTCGATTGCTCGCTGGCGCACTCGCGTTTGTGTCGCAGATACGAGATTCCTCGTGGCCATGACCGGAATGCCACGCAGCGCGCTTATCGCCACCCGCGAATTTTCCTCGAACTCGCGGCACGCCAGGCAAGACTCCAGATGCGCGAACAGCCAGGATTGGTCGGCGTCGGAAATCTCTCTCGCGCCCGACGCTCCTTCCGCGCTGGCGATCATCATTCGCGCGCGTTCGTGAGGATCAGAATTCGTAAGATAAGCGTTCATAAGCGGGCTCCTTTCACCCACGGCTCGAGCGCGGTCAATCCGCGATAAATGCGCGATTTCACGGTGCCCAGAGGAGCGCCGGTTACAGCGGAGATTTCTTCGAGCGACATACCTTCCTGGAAACGAAGGACAAGACTTTCGCGGTATTCGCTGGCGATATGGAGCATCGCGGCGGAAATCTGCTCGTTCTGCTCGCGCTGCACAGTCGTATCGAATGCCGAAGGCTGGCCAGTCTCCGCGATTTCGAACGGGGCGGCGTCGTCGCTATCGGCCAGGGTGTTGAGACTCACGGGTTGCTTGCGGCGCATATGGTCGATCACAAGATTGCGCGCGATGGTGAAGAGCCATGTGCTGAACTCATGACGGCTGTCGTACTGGCGGCCGCGTTCTAAGACGCGGATCCAGGTCTCCTGGAAGATGTCCTCGGCCAGTTCGCGGCTTCTGGTCAGAGACAGGAGATAGCGCAGAAGGCGGTGCTGGTACTTTTCGATCAGATGGTCGAGCAGGTCGGGATCGCGGCGCGAGAGTCCACGTGCGATCTCGGTTTTATCGTCGACCATCGTATTCACGAAATAGCAGGCAGTGGCGTTCATGCTATCGATACATACGCAGGAACGGGAAAAAAAGACGCAAAGGGTGATCGGCTAGTTCTCTCGTTCGTAAGTTATTGATCGGAATGGCGAAACTAGGTGACCTAGCTGGGACCAGAGGTGCGGATTTTTACCACGGGGCACACGGAGAACCCGGGTACCGAACCAGTTCGTGATTGAAATTAGTCTTTGTGGAGGAACTTGTAGTCGAGGATCGAGGCCGCCAGCACGAACGCGTCGTCGGCATTCTCGACTGCGTCCTTGGTGCGGATCAGTCGTCCCTGACAGAGAACATTGCTGTTTTTCTGGCCTGAGATTTCTTCGGGCATTTCGAAAATCAGCTCGACCAGCGCGTTGGCGGGCAATTGCTGTGGACCGAAGAACATGACGCCAGACTGGCTGATGTTCTGGATCTTCCCTTCGTACCAGGTACTGAGATTTTTTCCGCGGTAGCGGACCGGTAGGCTCGAGCGCAAACGTCGGGCACGGGGCATCCAGGTGGGCTGCTTCTTGCCGGAGCGACGGCGGACGATGGTGGTGTCGGCGACGGGCTCGTCCACCTTGTCTCCACGACGCATGGACTTCCAGTCATACTGATACGCAGTCGCGCACACCAGGCAGACCTGGTAATACTCGCCGCTCGCCGCGCGGCGCGGCCAGGAAAATTCATGAGAACAGCGTCCAAGCATGAGAACGTCCATCAGTTTCTGCGGCATGTGACGACTAGGGCCCCCGTCGGAATCGGACACCTCCATCTTCCGACGGCAACGTCATTCTGGGTAGGTTACTTTCGTGCAAAGGCTCGTAGGCCTTATGCTTTCCCATATGCCGGGAGCAGTGAAATCGCGCATGGGATTCGTCATCGCCGGCGGCCGAAGCTCGCGCATGGGCGAGGACAAGGCGTTCGTGGAATTGGGTCGCGTTACCTTGCTGGAAAGAGCGCTGGCCGCTGTGCAAGCGGTGAGTGAGAGTGTAGCCATCGTCGGCGAGCCCGCCAAGTTCGAGAAATACGGAGTGTCGGTGCGGGACATATTTCCGGGGTGCGGGCCATTGGCGGGAATTCACGCCGCTCTTTTGCATTCGACGGCCGATTCGAATCTGATGCTCGCGGTGGACATGCCGTTTGTCAGCAGTGAGCTTCTTGAGTTGCTCTTTGAGATTGCGGCGAATGGTGATGCCGTGGTGACCGTGCCGCGCGTCCGGAATCGAACGCAGCCGCTATGCGCCGTCTATCGGCGAGACTTTGCTGGGGTTGCGGAGCAGGCGCTGCGGGCAGGGAAGTACAAAATCGACGCTGCATTTTCGGGGTTGACGGTACGTGTGATTGAAGAAAGTGAGTTGGCGGCCGCAGGTTTTCCGGAGAAATGTTTTTTTAACGTCAATACCCCAAAGGATCGCGCGGACGCCGCTGGTCAGCTGGCTTGACACGAAGAATTTCACTCCAAAGCTACTAAGACTTGAGCGGGGCTGGCATCTCGTGCCATTCTGTTGGGCATGGCGGCTTCGGGTACGCTGGCTCCCTATATCGAATTCAAGGACGTCTCCAAGGCGTTTGGGGATCGGGTCATTTTGCAGAACGTCAGCTTTGAAGTGCTCCCGGGAGAGATGGTCTGCATTCTGGGGCGCAGCGGCGTGGGCAAATCGGTATCGCTCCATCAGATCATGGGCTTTCTGAAGCCGGATTCGGGGCGGGTCATCGTCGCGGGGCAGGACATCACCGACTACAACGAAGCGCAACTGGAAGAGATTCGCAAGAAAGTGACAATGGTGTTTCAGAACGGAGCGTTGTTCGATTCGCTGACGGTTGGCGAAAATGTGGCGTTTCCACTCCGCGAAAAAAGAGAGCTTTCAGAAGAGCAGATTCTCCAGGTCGTCGATGGACTATTGGAAATGGTCGGCGTTGCCGCGATGCGCGATCTGCTGCCGTCCGATCTGTCGACGGGTATGAAGCGCTCGGTGGCTATCGCGCGCGCGCTGGCGGCGCAACCGGAGTGCGTGCTTTACGATGAGCCGACCACGATGGTCGATCCGATGATGGGAAATTTGCTTGGCGACCTGATCGCCAGGCTCAAGCTGCAATTGCACCTGACTTCCGTTGTGGTCACGCACGACATGCGTTTGGCAAAAAAGCTGGCAGACCGCATTGTTTTTCTCTACGAAGCGAAGGCTATTTTCTTTGGGCCTTACAAAGATATGGAAAAATCGACCGAGCCGATCATTCAGGAGTTTCTGGAACTAGATGAGTTGAAGTTGGGAGTTTAGATCTACGACTGAGTACAAGTCACTCGCCGCAACCACGAATCTCTGACTTAGAAACCCTGGCGAACCAGTTCTTCCACATTGAGCGCACTTTGGACCGGCGCGCCCTGCATCATCTTTTCAACATATTTTGCGATCAGGTCGGCTTCGAGGTTCACGGGGTCTCCCGGTTTTAGCGAGCCGAGGTTGGTCATCTCGACGGTGTGGGGGATGATGGCGACGGTGCAGCGATGGCCATCGAGTTTGGCGACGGTGAGGCTGATGCCTTCGATCGAGATCGAACCTTTGAAGACTGTGTATTTTTCAATTTCGGATGGCAGTTCGATTCGCAACCACCAGTTTTCGGAATTCGCGATGCGTTCGAGCGCGAGCAGTTTGCCGACTCCGTCGACGTGTCCCTGAACGATGTGGCCGCCGAAACGGCCGTTGGCCTGCATCGATAGTTCGAGATTTACTTTTGCGCCTGCCTGGATTCTGGAGAAAGAAGTTCGCGCCCAGGTTTCGGGCGCCAGGTCGGCCGCGAATGACGTTGGTCTGATGTCGATCGCAGTCAGGCACACGCCGCTGACGGAAACACTGTCGCCGGTGCGCAACTCTTTCGGAGTTTTGGTGGCTTCGACTGTGATGCAGCGATTCGAACCGTTTTGTTCGATTCTTACGACTTTACCGACTTCTTCGATGATTCCGGTGAACATTTCGTTCTCGCTCTCTACAACATTAATATTCACGATATTGCTATTGAAGATACCATCTTGAATTCGGGGCGGTTCAGGATGCCGTCGTGTACGGGTCCCGGAGATATCCCTCGACTGCGAAGTCTTCGCCGAAGCGGTGGAGTTCGAAGCGCTGCACGCACTGTGCTTTACCGTGGAGACTTTCGGCGATGAAGGGAACTGCTTCCGCTCCGAAAAACTTGGGAGCGTAATAGAGGAAGACTTTGTCGACCTCGCCTGAGGTGAGCGCTGCGCCGTTGACCAGCGATCCGCCTTCGATGAGGAGGCTGGTGATTTCCCGTTCTCCCAGACTCTTCACAATCGCGGCGAAGTCGGGGTGTCCTTCGGCGGCCGCGGCGACTTGTTGGACGCGCACGCCTTTGGATTCCAGCAACTTCTTGGTCGATTCGTCGCCGTTGGAACAGAGCACCAGAACGTCATTCTCTACGGTCTGGATGATTCGCGAATCGATGGGGATGCGGAGATAAGAATCAAGAATTACGCGCAACAGCTTGCGTCTGCGAGGCAAGCCGCTGCGATCGGTGAGCAAGGGATCATCTGCCATCACGGTGCCGACTCCGGCCATGATGGCGTCGTGTTGATGCCGGAGTTGCTGCACGTGGGCTCTGGCGACCTCGCCGGTGATCCAGTGGTAGCCGCGATGAGCGCCTTCGGTTGTAGCCATTGCGGCGCTTATTTCCGTCTCGCGTTCGGTGCCGGGTTTTTTGGCATCGGCGATTTTGCCGTCGAGGGTCATCGCCGACTTCAAGGTGACGAGCGGTTTGCCGGTTCGAATGTATTTCGCGAAGCTCTCGTTGAGCTTTTTTGCCTCGGCTTCGAATGCTCCGACTTCGACTTTGATTCCAGCCGCGCGAAGCTTGGCGAATCCTTGACCCGAGACTTGCGGGTTCGGATCCTGCATGGAGCAGACGACACGGCTGATTCCGGCAGCGATGACCGCATCCGCGCAGGGAGGTGTGCGTCCTTGATGAGAGCATGGTTCCAGATTGAGGTATAGGGTCGCACCACGAGCCCGTTCGAAGGCTTGTTCAAGGGCGAGGACCTCGGCGTGCTTGACGCCGTCGTAGGTGTGCGTCCCAGAACCAATTTCGCGTCCTGACGGATCTACGATCACGGCGCCTACCGCGGGATTCGGAGACACGAGGGCAAGGCCGGCTCGCGCTAGGTCCAGCGCCCGGCGCATACATTGTTCGTCTGAGGACGAGGCTAGCTTCACTCTTCATCCAGTTCCGCCACCGCGGCGCCACTCTTCCCGTGTGGAGGACGACGCAACGGGGCGGTGCGATAGGCATAGGGGTCTTCGGGTTCTGGCTTGCGACGAAATAGGAGCTTCAGTTGAGCGAGCAGTCTTCGCAGGTAAGAGAGCGAATTGAACTTTATCAGTCGCATTCTTCGCCTCCTTCTTGTTTTGCGGCCGAACGGGCGAGGCGCCCGCTACTCCATCACACGAACATTTCCGCGTTTACATTCCGCCTTTACTAGGCAAACAACGATTCTACAAACTCTTTGGGATCGAATGGCAACAGATCCCCCGCCTTCTCGCCGACGCCTACAAACCGCACCGGCAGCCCCAGTTCGCGCGAAATCGCGACGACCACGCCACCTTTGGCGGTTCCATCGAGTTTGGTCAGAACGATTCCAGTGACTCCGGCCGATTGCGTGAACTGCCGCGCCTGTTGTAATCCGTTTTGGCCGGTCGTGGCGTCCATGACTAACAAAGTTTCGTGCGGCGCGCCGGGCACGATTCGTTGCGCGGTGCGTTTCATTTTTTCGAGTTCCATCATCAGGTTTTGTTTGGTGTGGAGGCGTCCGGCGGTGTCGACGATCACGTAATCGGTCTTGCGAGTAGTTGCCGATTGCAGCGCGTCGAAGAGCACGGCGGAGGGATCGCCTCCGGCTTTCGTTTTGATCACTTCGGTTCCGGTGCGCTGTCCCCAGATTTCAAGCTGTTCAATCGCAGCTGCGCGGAAGGTGTCGGCTGCGCACATCAGCACGGTTTTTCCCTGCGCGCGAAATACCTGCGCTAGTTTTCCGATGGTGGTGGTTTTGCCGGCGCCGTTTACGCCGACCACCATGATCACTTCCGGAGTGCCATTTACTCTGGTCAGGGGTCTTGATGCTGTCGCTGTGAGGATCGCTAACAACTCTTCTTTTAGAAGCCGTTTCAGTTCGGTCACGTCTTTGATCTGTTTGCGGTCTGCCTTGTCGCGGAGCTTCTCGAGCACTTCCTGGGTCGTGGTCGTGCCGAGATCGGCGCCAATCAGAGTCGCTTCTAGATCGTCCAGCGTCGAGCGGTCGATTTCCTTGCCGATCGAGACCACATCATCGATGCGTTCAGCCAGATTCTCGCGGGTGCGCGAGACGGCCTCTTTCATGCGCTCGATAAAACTAGGTTTCTTTTCTTCGTCTAGGCTGCCGAAAAGAGTTTGAATCATGAGGTGCCCGACTCGATTATATAGGCGGGTGGAGTCACGAGTTGCGGACTACGAGCTGCGGCCCACGAGCTGCCGGCCACGCGCCGCGCGTAAACGGTTTCCTTCCAGCTTAGGTGCGGGTGGTTTCTACGGTGATCGGGTCGGGCGGCAGGGCTAGCGTCCGCGCGGGCACAACGATTTCTGGCGCGGGCGTCGGTGTCGTTGGCGTTGCCATTGGCAGTGGCTTGGGTATGCGGATGTCGCCACGATAATAGACGGCCATGAGCGCGGTTACCGCGCTTGGGTCCAGGCGCTGTCCCGAGAGATTCTCGATGATTTTGAAAGCATCGATGGGGTCGTGCGCTTTCTGATAAGGGCGGTTCGTCGTGAGCGCGTCGAACGTATCTGCAACCGCAATCACGCGGGCTAGCAACGGGATCTGATCGCCTTTGAGGCCATAGGGATATCCGCGGCCGTTGAGCGCTTCGTGGTGCAGTTCGATTCCGGGGAGCATTTCGCGTAACTGCGTCACCGGACGCAGAATGTTCGCGCCCTTGGTGGTGTGCGTCTTCATGATCTCGAATTCTTCCGGAGTCAGCGCGCCGGGTTTTTTCAGGATGCGGTCTTCGATGCCGATTTTGCCGACGTCGTGGAGTTGCGCCGAGATCCTCAGGATCTCGAGGAAGCCGGGATCGAGACCCATTTCGGTTGCGATCATCAGCGAATACTTTGTGACGCGATCGGAGTGGCCGCGGGTGTAGGGATCTTTTTCGTCGACCGCTCCCGAGAGCATCTGGATCGATCCCATGAAGAGCGCTTTGTTTTCTTCGGCGGCGCGCTTCAGGTCTTCGACAAATTGTTCGAGTTCTTCGGACATGGTGTTGAATGTGGTTGCCAGTTCGCCGATCTCGGTACGCGTCTTTACATGCACGCGCTGTGAAAAATCTCCTCGCGCAATGGCGCGGCTGGAGTGAGCGAGGGTTTGCAGCGGGCTCGTGATTCTGCGCGCCGAAAAAATGCTCAGACCCACGCTTACAAATACAGCGAGCCATGCTAACAGACGGCCAGTGCGCTGCATGTCATAGATGCCGCGATAGGCATCTTCCTGCGGTTTTTGTACGACGACCGCCCAGTCCAGCGAGGTTACAGGACTGTAGGTGCCGAGCATTTCGACTTTGTCTTTGCTGTTGTTCCCGCGAACAGTGAATTCGCGCGTCGCGGCAAGCTGCGCTTTCGATCCTTCGTCGACAAAGTTGCGGACGATATCGAAATGCGTCATCTCTTGACCGGTGGCGTATTGAGGGGTCGCGGCGGCGACGAGTCGTCCCTGGCTGTCGACGACGTAGGGCGTCAATCCGGTCATACTGACTTGCTGCAGTCGGCGGATGAGGTAATCCATGTCGACGACCGAGGCAATCATCCCCAAAAAGCGTTTGTCGTACATGATCGGCGAACTCACCAGCATTACGGTGTGTGCCGATTTTCCGCTGCCGACCATGAGCGTCTGTCCGCTATAAATACGGCCTTCGCGAGCGGCTTGAAAGGCGCGCTCCAATTCTCTTTGCAGAAAGGCGTCGGGCTCGATGCGTCCGGCCGAAACGCCTTTGGCGTCCGCGTTAAGCAGGGTGGCGTAGGCGATATCTTTCGACGACGACACAAAATTCTCGAGCATGGCCCGGAGTTCCGGCGTCGGCAGTTGCTGAGAACTGAGATCGTCTCCCCCAGTCGTCGACAACATCATGACCTGGACCGAGGAAGACAGGTTCGCCAGCATCATGCGCAACGACTCCTGATGCTGCGAGATGTCGTCCGCGAGCGAACGCGTCACGGTATTTTGCAGCAGCATTTCGTTGGTTTTCAGGCGCTCCCGGTTCATGTCCTCGATCTGAGCCGAGTAGAAATACATGGGGAGAACGCTGATCGCCAAGAGCACGCCAAGGATGACGTACAGCAGCGGGATGCGCGCGGGAATGGGCAACTTTAAGGGCAAAAGGCAGTCCTGTCGGCCCAAGCGCGGGGATTAGCTGGTCCGTTCTGCACCTATTCTAAGGTGGTGGGGCGCGGTGACCTCAGGTGCTCAAAGTACACCTGTCCGTTACCGAAGTACTCAGCCCCGTGTCACTGTGGTCTCAAGTGCTCGGGCCAGTTCTCAGTATGAACCGCCTTGCGTTCGCAGGGATTTAGGGCAACGCGTCAATAAACGGGTCTATAATGGTTGCCATCGCTTAGTCCCATTGGCTTGGGGTGCTCCATGAAGTGCTTCCGGGTTTCCTCCTTTTCATGTTCCTGCCGGTTCCTGACAATTCTTGTGGCTCTGTCTTCTGTTGCTCTCGCTGGGAGCAGCGCGCCCAGGATTTCCAAGGAGACGCGAGAGCAGATCGTCCATAGTTTCGATGAGGAACTGGTTTACATACGCGTGAGTTTTCCCATGGGGCAAACGGGGCTGAAACTCAGGAATGGAAACGTAAGCCCGAGTGGAACGGAACTGCAGCATTTGATGGCGCTGTGGGGGCCGGCGGCAAAACCTGGCGACCGGGCCCGTATCAGCGAAGTGACCATCAAAGACGATCACATCCGATTTGAGATTAACGGCGGCCCGATCAAAAAACAAAAGTGGTATCAACACATCCAGGTTCAAGGTGGGAATGGAGCGACTATCGCGCCCGGGGACTCGCAGGCCAATGCGCGCGGCTCGTTTGTCGATCTCTACTTCGATAAATATGTGCCGGATTTGACCGGGCCTGAGTTGAAAGACTTGCTGCGGCCAGTATTTGATTTCGATTCCAAGTCCGCTCTCGACGCATACCTTGAGACGGTTTCGCCGCAGATCAAAGAAGCGATCCAGAACCATCACGTGCTGGTCGGGATGAATCACGAGATGGTGATTTATGCCAAAGGGCGTCCGCCGAAGAAAGTGCGCGAGCGCGCGGACGACGTCGACTACGAAGAATGGATCTTTGGTGTGCCGCCGCAAGACGTGGACTTCGTGCGCTTTACGGGAGACGAAGTGGTTCGCGTCGAGACCATGAAGGTCGACGGGGAGAAGATTGTCCGGGTGGAAAAAGAAGTCGATGTGGGTGCACCGACCGTCGCCAAAAAGCAGGAGGAACGCCCGGCGACCGCTCCGACTTTACGTCGTCCAGGAGAGGAAATGCCGGCATCGACTCTGCCGACCTCGAACCGGCAGGATCCCGTCAGCTCTCCGACACCTCCGCCGACCGATCCGCACCCTGGACCGGACTGGGTTGGTGGGGATCGGGCCACCGAGTGACTGGCCATGGGACGATCGGCCATGTGATGATCAGCCATCTGAAAATCGCGTCAATAGATTTACACTAATAGTGTGAAGATTGCTCTCGGCCAGATTAATCCCACGGTGGGGGATTTTTCCGGCAATGCCGCCAAGATTATTCAATTTGCACAGCAAGCACGTGGTGCTGGCGCTGGCCTCATTCTTTTTCCCGAACTAGCGGTTTCTGGTTATCCTCCGCGCGACCTCGTCGAGCGGCCTTCGTTCATCGCGCGCAGTCGTGCGACCATCGAGAAAATCGCCGCCGAGACTCTGGGCATCGCCGTCATTTGCGGGACGGTCACTCCTGCCGAAGCCGACTCGGGTAAGAAAGTCATGAACTCCGCTGCGTTGCTGCGCGAGGGGCGAGTCGATTTCATCCAATCGAAGATGTTGTTGCCGACCTATGACGTCTTTGACGAGATGCGGAATTTTGCCCCCGCCAAGAGCCAGCAGTTGTTCAACTTTTGCGGCAACCAGATGGCCTTGACGATTTGTGAAGACGCATGGAACGACAAGCGCTTCTGGAATCGTCGGCTTTACATCATCGACCCAGTGGAAGAGCTGGTGAGAGCCGGCGGCAATTTTGTGCTCAACATTTCGGCTTCGCCGTTTTGGATGGGCAAGCGCGAACTGCGCCGCGACATGCTGACAGCGATCGCGCGCAATCAAAAAGTGCCGGTGGCGATGGTGAATCAGGTCGGGGGCAACGACAGTCTGGTTTTCGACGGATCGAGCGTCGTCATCGCGCCTGACGGACGGATCATCGCGCAGGGCAAGTCCTTCGAAGAAGACCTGATTTATTTCGATTCCGACACCCTTATCGGAGAAATGCATCCCCAGACCGTTGGCGAAGAGGCCAGCGCCTACGAGGCTCTGGTGCTCGGCACACGCGATTACGTTCACAAATGCGGTTTCCAGCGGGCGATCATCGGGCTGAGCGGAGGCATTGACTCCGCGCTGACAGCCTCAATTGCGGTCGATGCGCTCGGTCCGGAGAATATTGTCGGGGTGGGGATGCCTGGACCCTACTCGTCGGCTGGGTCGGTGAGTGACGCTCGAGAGCTGGTTGCGAATCTTAAGATTCGTTTCGAATTGCTCTCGATACAGGAGATCTATGAAGCGGCGCGGCAGACGCTGGCGCCGGTTTTTGCGGGTCTGCCGCAAGATGTGACCGAAGAAAATATTCAATCGCGCGCTCGCGGATTGCTGCTGATGGCGCTCTCAAACAAGTTTGGCGCGCTGGTGCTTTCGACCGGCAACAAGAGCGAGTTGGCCGTCGGATATTGCACTCTTTACGGTGATATGGTTGGCGGGCTGGCCGTGATTTCGGATGTGCCGAAGACGCTCGTTTATCGGCTCAGCGCGTATGTGAACTCGAAGCGGCCCGTGATTCCTCAGGCAACCATCGACAAAGCGCCATCGGCCGAATTGAGTCCGGACCAAAAAGACTCCGACTCGCTGCCGCCATACGATGTGCTCGATGCGATTCTCGAAGACTTCGTTGAGGATTCATCTTCGGCTGAACAGATCGCGCGAACCCATAATTACAACTTGGAGCTGGTGCAGCGCGTGATCCGGATGGTAGAGCGCAGCGAATATAAGCGACAACAAGCTGCTCCGGGGATCAAAATTTCCGCCAAGGCGTTTGGGTACGGGCGGAGGTTTCCGATTGCGGCCAAGTCGGAGTGACGGTTTAGTCTTGAACGGTTCCGGAAATGACAGCGCCCGTTGTTTTTGAAACAATCGAATTCCGACATCGAAAATTCCGATTCGTATTCCAACACCTATGACCATCGTCGAACGTTCCATCCTGATAGCTCTGCTGTTGTCTGGCATCGCCATAGCGCAATCGACGCCTACTCTCAAGGAGAGACCCTCGCCTCTCCCAAGCGAAGAGACCGTCAACTCGTTCCTGTTTCAGATGAAGGGATTCGAACCCACGATTACCTGGAAGGTGACGGACATCCGTCCCTCTGAGATCGCGGGACTGGCCGAGGTTTCGATCATCATGACTGGGCCGCAGGGCTCCAGTCCCACCAAGCTTCTGGTAAGCGCGGACGGCAAGTATGCGATCTCGGGCGACGTCTTTCCTTTTGGCGCGAAGCCATTTGAGGATGCCCGCGCGAAGTTGGAAAAAGGCGTGACCGGTCCAAGCAAGGGACCTGCGAAAGCGGCGGTGACGATCGTGGAGTTCAGCGATATGCAATGTCCGCATTGCCAAAAAGCAGCACCGGCGATTGAACAATTGCTTGGGCAGGAGCCCGAGGTTCGTTTTGTCTTTCAGAACTTTCCGCTGCCTGCGCATGATTGGGCGGACAAGGCTGCCGGATACGTGGACTGCGTGGGACGAAGTTCGAACGATGCCGTGTGGAAGTTTATTCAGAAAACCTTCGACGAACAGACAAATATCACGACGGCAAATGTCGACGAAAAACTGAAGGCCATCGCCACTGCCTCGGGTGTGAATGGCGACGAGGTCGCTGCCTGCGCGGTCAAGCCCGATACCAAGGCGAGAGTGGAGGCCTCGGTTGCGCTCGGCAAGGCGGTTGGCGTGACCGGAACGCCGACTCTATTTATCGAGGGCCGCAGCGTGCCCGGGGGGGCGCCGGTCGATGTGCTGAAAAAGATTGTGGATTTTCAGATCAGTCAGGGAAAAGGCGACAAGTAGAACCCTACTTCTATTTACCGATCCAGATTTCCTTCGCTTCGCCCCGCTCGGGGCCTCGAATCACATAGGGCGTAATCAGGATGAGCAGTTCGTCGTCTTCTTCCTGTTTCGAGACTTGCGACGCCAGGTTGCGGAAGCCCGGGATCTCTGAAAATCCTGGAAGACCGTCCAGGCTCCTCTGATCGCTTTGGTTGATCATGCCCGCGACCACTGCGGGTTCGCCTTCCTTGAGCAGAATTCCTCCCTTGTATTCACGATTGAGAATCGTCGGGATGCCGTTGGTGTTGGTGCTGCCCAGAGTGCGGAATTGGACTTCAAGTTCGAGGGCCACGTCCGAATTGTTGTGGACCAGGGGCTTGGCCTTGAGCGTGAGTCCTATGTCCTCGTAGTTGACCGATGGAACGGGCGCCGTGAAGGACTGATTTCCGATGGCTTGCGAGATCGCCGGATTATTGAAGACGGGGGCGAAACTGGCGTTGAGGATGGGATAGCGCGATCCCATCTTAAAAGTGGCGTCTTTCTGTTGGGCGGCGCGGAGACTCACATGATCGAGTTGGCGAACGGAGGTTTCGTTCATGGTCAGCGCGGCAGAAAGCTGATCCAGGCTGAGGCCAAAAAAAGTCAGTCCGCCGCCGAACGTTGCCAGCGGCTGGCTGAAGATTGAATTCTGCTGGCTTTGCAATTGGGCCAGAAGAGCGGAGATGGTCTGATTGCCGGCCTGATTGATGCCGCCCGAGGCGATCAGTTGGTTGATGACCTGCTGGATGTTTTGTCCGCCGAGAGCACCCAGAGCCGCGGCCGGAATGTTGAAAAGGTTGAACACGTTTGGAACGTGCAGCCCGATATTCCGCATGTAGGTGTGGCTGACCTGGTAGACCTTCAGGTCAAGCATCACTTCCGGGCGAACGCTGTCCAGTTGCCCGAGATATTCCGTCGCTGCCTCCAGCGAAGCCTTGGGCCCGCGCAGCGTAACCGTACTGGATGCAGCGTTGAGGCTCACGAGTTTGAACTCGAATAGCGTCTTCAGCGAGTTCACTAACTCGGTCAAATCCTGGGCTGAATTGCTGCTCGGAATGTAAAACGAGCGCAATCCCATCCGATCGAAAAGGCGATGGTTCTCGGGCGTGTCGGCGGAGGCAAATAGAACCCCATCTTCCAGAGCCACGCTAAAACTTTTCGTGACCGACGACGCGGCCTGCATCGCGGTGCCGAAATCGACGTCGTTCAGGTCGAAGCGTACGCGGCGGCTCGGGAACGTGTCGTCAAACACAACGGACAGTCCATAGCTGGTGGCGATCGCCGTTATCAGACCTCGCGAATCGCCGCGATAGCTAAAATCATGACGGCCATCGATCGGCTTCGGCGTGATCGCGTCGGCGCTCTCGACCAATTGCGGCGGGCTAGCTGTGCGCACGGGCAGCGGGCCGAGAGCGTCGAGCACGCGCTGCCGGGCGAATTCATTTTGCGGATCGAGATCGAGCGCGCTCCGGAATTCGGCCATGGCCTCGATCTGGCGGCCACGGTTCAGTTCATCGTTGCCGCGTTCGAGATGAAGTCCGGCAAGATGCTGCCGCGTCATTTCGCGGGCAGTCAGGTATTCGACGTTCCGCGGGACGAGGCGCGCGGCTTCTTCGAATTCGTAGAACGCCTGGTCGAGATTCTGGAGGTCGTCGTTATCGGAACTTCGGCCCGGACTTCGGCTCGAGGATTTTTCCAGCTTGACGCCGCGAGCGAATGCCTGCCGAGCGGCCTTTAAGTCGTTAGGAGAACCAACGCAAGCGGGCGCGCCTTTCGTGTTGGAGCAGAGCGAGGCCGGGGTGGTGGTCGGCGCGTCAGAGGCCCAACACGCTCCCGCGAGCACACAGATTCCGGCTGGCAACCATCGCATAGTAACTACTATAGAATGCCTCGCCGCCGGTGTCTTGCAAGCGAAATACTCGGAAGGGAACTACCGTCGTAACGAGGCCCTGGCTGCTGGCAAGCCATTTTCAGGCTGGCGGTTCCTGCCCAGTTACCGCAACATTAATCGTTCCACGCTGGTGGCGCGGCCGGTTTGGTTGCCGCAGTCGACCACGACCGCACAGAGGCGGACGTCGCCGTTAGCGGCTTCGAAGCGGGAGGGCATTCCGTTGAGGAATTTCTCGATGACCAATTCTTTTTTCACTCCGATGACGCTGTCGTAGGGGCCGGTCATGCCTACGTCCGTAATGTAGGCAGTGCCCTTAGGCAAAACGGTCTCGTCGGCGGTCGGAATGTGGGTGTGGGTGCCGACGACGGCGGTGGCGCGCCCGTCGAGATACCAGCCGAAGGCCACTTTTTCAGAGCTGGCCTCGGCGTGGAAGTCAACGAAGACGATGTTCGCTTTAATTTGTTCGAGAAGTTTGTCGACGTAGCGGAACGGGTCGTCGCTCGAACCCATGAAGACGCGCCCCTGCAGGTTGACAACAGCGTAGGCGACGCCGTTTTTCTGCCCCTCGTAAACGCCCCATCCGGGCAGCCCCTGAGAAAAGTTGGCCGGGCGCAGCAGGCGGCGCGCGGGGCTGTGTGGATTGCCATCGGCCATTTGGAAATATTCGATAATCTCGCGCTTGTCCCAAACGTGATTGCCGGTCGTCATGACATCGATGCCAAGATCGAAAAGCTCTTCGGCTAGCGGAGGCGTGATTCCGAACCCGGCGGCTGCGTTTTCACAGTTCGCAATGACGAGGTCGATGGAGTGTTGCTTGCGGATTTCTGGCAGACGGTCTCTAACGATCGTGCGGCCGGGACGGCCAAAAATGTCGCCGATAAAAAGAATTTTCAAGAGAGCAGATCTCAGGTGTCAGGTCTCAGGAACGTCGCGATTATTCTTGCACTTGTCCCTGGAATTCGATGGTATCACGCTGAAAAATCGGAACTCAGCTACTGGCTGGCGATTTCGGCAGTCTTCAGGAAATCGTAGTTCCCCGATGGATTGAGGGTTATGTTTTGTACGCGGCGGGTGTGAACCAGGACGTTGTCGAAGTACCACAGGTTGATCGAAGGGACATCATTCGCCAGAATTTCCTGGACCTCGGCGTAAAGCTGCTTGCGAATCTTCTGATCGGTTTCGCGTCGCGCTTGGTCGATCAGCGTATCCAATCTGGGATTGGAATAGAAGCTGCGATTTCTGCCCGCTGGGGGAAAATTGCGCGAATTGAAGGCCGCATCAAAAATGTCGGGGTCCTCGTTCCCCCCAATCCAGCGCAGGGAGTATAGCTGAAAAGCGCCGCTGGTGACATCGGCAAAGAACGTCGCGAATTCAAAGGTGCGAATGTCGAGCGCAATGCCCACGCTTCGCAGTTGCTGCTGCATCACGGCAACCATCAGACGCGTGTTCTCGTCGGTCGATGTTTTCATCGTAATGTGAAAACGTACGCCGTTGACCGCCGGATGGCCGGCGTTGTCGAGAAGTCGCCGGGCTTTTTCGGGATCGTAGTTGTAATGAGGCGCGTCATCGTTGTAGGCCCAGCTCTGCTGCGGCAAAATGCTGTACGCCGGCTGAACCTCGTCGCGCCATAAATACTGCATCATCGGTCGGCGGTCCAGAGCATAGCCGATGGCTTGACGTACTCGAACGTCGCTTAGGATCGGATCGCGCAAATTGAATGCCAAATATGCCAGCCGCGTACCGGCCCCACGTTGGACAACCAGCGATGGATAGCGCGCGAGAGTGACGATGGTATCCGGCGGCATAGGCGAATTGATGGTGAGGTCGGCACTGCCCTTCCTCAGTTCGAGAGCCTGCGTGTTGGCGTCGGGTACGACCGCGAAGCGCACCCGAGGCAGGCGGGTTTTTTCGCCCCAGTAGTTGTCGTTGCGCGCGAGGACCACTTCCTTGTCGGTTTCGGCGCTAACGAACTTGAAGGGTCCTGTCCCGATCGGTTGGCTCGTCATCTCGTCAAGCGCGCCATAAGGCACGATCCCGATCGCCCCTTCGGAGAGGTTCCACAGCAGGGCGGCGAAAGGCTCCTTCAGATGAAACACGACCGTGGCGTCGTCGGGAGTGTCGATGCGGTTCACGTAACGATACGTCGAGGTTTTCGTGCTGCGAATCTTACCCTGGAGCAGAGAGTCGAAAGTCCATTTCACATCGCGCGAGGTTAGCGGTTGTCTGTTGTGAAATTTCACTCCCTGATGAAGGTGGAAGATGTAGGTGAGCGGGTCTGGATTTTCCCAGCGTTCGGCGAGTCCCGGCTGTACGTTGAAATGTTCGTCACGCGTCAGCAGTGCGTCGAACAGGAGTTCGTCGATGCGCTCGGATTGTCCGTCGATGCCCACCCGCGGGTCGAGGTTGGTAGGACTGCTCTCAATGATCATGACCAGCGTCGAGCGGTCGAGCGGATGTGAGCAGGAGAGCAGAGGCGACAGGAAGCTCGCGGTCAGGATCACAAAGATTGCTCTCGGGAGCGATGCGAGGGGTCTAAACCTACGAGTTCTATGCATACGAGATCTACGCATACGAGATCTTCCCCAGGATCGCGGGACGCTTTGCCCCTGTTGCCGAGGGAACGTTCGAGGGACGCCGATGCCACGTCTCGTGGGCCAACAAGGCGAAGGCCAGAGCTTCTTTCGCATCAGACGGGACGCCGAACTCGTCGGAAAAGCGCAGCGCGATCCCGAGAGCGATCAGTTCTCCGTGCAGCATGGCCACGAGCGTCGGGTTCTTTGTTCCTCCGCCGGAAATGATCATTTCCTGAAAGCTCTGATTTCGTTTCAGGACGTGACGCTTAACTGCGTCGGCGATGGTGCGTGCGGTGAGAGCCGTCGCGGTTGCCACTACGTCGGGCTTGCTGGCGCCGCGGCAGAGTTGAAGAAAGCGGCTCACGTATTCGCGGCCGAATTCTTCGCGGCCGGCGGTTCGCGGCGGCTTTTGGCGGAAGAACGGCGCCCGTGCCAGTCGCGCAATGACGCCGTCGAGCGGGCGTCCCGAACCAGCGATTCGTCCGTCGCGGTCGTAGCGTTTGGCGAAGAGTTCTGCCATCACGCCGTCGATGATCATGTTGCCAGGGCCAGTGTCGAAGGCCGTGACCTGAAGGAGCGACGCGTTAGCGGGAATCGCGGTCAGGTTGGCGATTCCGCCGATGTTCTGTGCTATGCGGCCTATGCGCTCGTCGCGATAGAGAAGGTAGTCGAGAAAAGGCACGAGCGGCGCGCCTTTGCCGTCCGCGGCCATGTCAGCGGGACGAAAATCGGAAACGACCGGTACACCCAGCCGCGCAGCGATGATAGCGGCTTCCCCGGTCTGCCAAGTTACCGCCAACTTGCGGCCGAGAAATCTTGCAGCCGCTCCCTGGTGATAGAGGGTCTGTCCATGACAGCCGATGAGGTCGAGTTTTACGCGATGCTTGCGTGCTGTCTTTGCGACAGCCTCAGCGTAGAGTTCGCCAAGAAGAAAATTCAGCCGCGCCAGATCGGCCACGCGAGCCAGCTCCGCGTTCATCATTTCCAAAATCGCGCGGCGGACTCGGGTGGGGAAAGGATATTCCTCATGCGCAAGAAGCGTGTGGAGCGGGCGCCCGCGCCCGCTGGCCGGCATCCGCACGATGGCAACATTGATCCCGTCGGCGGAGGTGCCGCTCATGACTCCGGCGACGATCATGCGGCTCCCACTTCAGCTTTATCTTTGCTGGCCAGCGTTGCCAGCCTGACTTCTTCGCCGAATTCCCACAGACGGCGCGACAGGCGCTCGATTTTTTGGGGAGTCGGCGATGGCGTTCCTCGGCTGGTGAAAACGCGGCGCAGTTTCTTCCGGAGGGTTGTCCCGCGTTTTAAGGTCTCCGCCACTTGATTCGCAAACTTTCGATCCCGTTCGATTTCGTGGATGAGCGCCTCGTAGGCGCGCACGATCATTTCTTCATTGTGGCAGATCAAAGCGAGGTCCCCGCCCGCGCGGATGTGCTGGACGATCGTCTGTTCGATCGGAGCAAATTTGAGCACAGCTCCCATTTCCATGTCGTCAGAGACCACGAATCCATTGTAAGGAACCTTTTTTCGCAGGATGTCGGTGATCCATTTCTTCGACAACGAGGCGGGCGTCCGGTCTCCGGTAACTTGCGGGTAGGCGGCATGCGAGACCATGACGAAAGGCATGTTGTTGCGGAGAGCGCGGTAGGGATGGATATCCTCGACCCACATTTTCTTGAGCGGCTTGTCGATCACCGGCAGTTGATGATGGCTGTCGAGGTTGCCCTCGCCGAGTCCGGGGAAGTGCTTGCCGCAACCGAGGACTCCAGCATCGCGCAGGCCTTCGAGAAATGCGCGGGCGTAGCGGACGACCTGTTTCGGATCGTCCGAAACCGCGCGAGAACTCATGACGGAACGCGAAGCTTCGTGGGCCAAGTCGAGGACGGGAGCGAAATCCACGTTGAAGCCCAGAGCGCGACAGTTCTCGCCGATGATACGACCGTGTTTTTGATAGAGCTTGCGGTTGCCCGTGGCGAAGACTTCTGCGGGAGACGGCGCTGAGCCAATCACGTCTCGGAAACGGTCCACCGTGCCGCCTTCCAGGTCGACGCAGGTGAAAAGCGGCGTGGATACGTGCTTCTGGCAGTTACGGAGAAGAGCGTGCGTTTGCTTGGGGCTTGAGATGTTGCGGGCGAAGAGAATGACGCCTGCCGGCTGCATCTTTGTCAGCAGCGAAGTGAGGCGCGAAGAAAGTTCGGTGCCGTCGAAGCCGATGATTAGGAGTTGGCCGATCTCGAAATTAGCTTGGTTAGCTCTGGGCATTGCTAATCGATCTGCCTCTTCAACTCCGCCAACAAGTTTAGCGCCTCGAGCGGGGTCAGCCGGTTCAAATCGACTTCGCGAAGCTTTTCCAGCACTGGTTGCGAAAGCGGAGTGAAGATGGTGAGCTGCGTGGGACGGTCTGGCGGCGTTGAGGCGCCGGGGGTCAGATGATCGGAGAGGCGGCGCTCGGCTGATTCGTGTTCGGCCAGAACTTCGCGGGCGCGGATAACGACTTCGTTGGGCAGGCCTGCCAGCTTGGCGACTTCGATTCCGTAGCTGCGGTCGGCCGCGCCGGGTTCGACTCGGCGGAGAAAAACCACGCCGCCACCAGTTTCTTTCACCGACACGTGGTAATTCTTCACTCCGCTCAATTGTTCCGCTAACTCGGTGAGTTCGAAGTAGTGGGTCGCAAAAAGAGTCTTCGCGTGCACACGCGCGTGCAGATATTCGATGGCCGCCCACGCAATTGCCAATCCATCGTAAGTGGACGTTCCGCGGCCCACTTCATCTAAAAGGATCAGCGAGCGGGCGGTCGCAGTGTGCAAGATTGCCGCGGTTTCGGTCATCTCGACCATGAATGTTGATCGTCCTCGAGCCAGGTTGTCGCTCGCGCCGATGCGGGTGAAGACGCGATCGATGATGCCCATGCGGACGGAACGGGCCGGGACGAACGATCCCATCTGCGCCATGATCACGATCAGCGCAGCCTGGCGCAGGTAAGTGCTCTTGCCTCCCATGTTAGGCCCGGTGAGGACGATGATGTTTTGCGTCGCTCGAGTTGTGGACGAGTCCAGAAAAAGATCGTTCGGGACAAAGCGTTCGCTGCCTGCGGCCATTTCCTGTAGTTCGATCACAGGGTGGCGGCCTTCGACAATTTCGAGATCTCCATCGCCTTTATTTGTTTCGGGGTCGTTTTTCGCCGATTCCGCGAGCCCACGTTCGGCGAATTGCGGCCGGCAGTAGTTTCGCAACGCGGCGATGTGGGCGAGGCATCCGAGGACATCGACTTCGGCCAGCGCCAGCGCGGTTTGGCGAATGCGCTTGGCCTCGGCAGCGATTGCTGAACGCAGCTCGGCAAAAAGGCGGCGCTCGATTTCTACGATCTTTTCCTGAGCGTCCAGGATCTTCGATTCGTATTCCTTCAGTTCGGGAGTTGTGAAGCGCTCCGCGTTGACTAGCGTCTGCTTGCGTTCGTAATCGGCGGGCGAAAGGTGGAGGTTCGCCTTCGAAATCTCGATGTAGTAGCCGAATATGGAATTGAATTTCACCTTGAGCGACCCAATGCCGGTGCGCTCGCGCTCGCGGGTTTCAACTTGAGCCAGATATTGTTTAGAGTTGCGGCTCAGATCGCGCAGTTCGTCCAAATCTTTGTCGACTCCCGGCGCGATCACGCCTCCATCGCTCAAAGTCAGCGGCGGCTCGGGAACGAGCGTGCGATCGATCTTTTCGCGGAGGTCGGCGAGTTCGTCGATGATTGCGTAGAGTGTGCCGAGGCGCGAAGCGGGTAGGCCGCTCAATCCGGTTCGAACTTTGGGGATGCGCGCTAACGATGCGGCTAGAGCCAGCACGTCGCGTGGATTCGCGGTTTCGAGCGTGACGCGGCTTAGGAGACGCTCCAGATCGAGAATGCCGTCGAGAGCGCGGCGCAGTTCCTCCCGGCGCACGGTGTCTTTGAGTTGCACTTCTATCGAATCCAGGCGGCCGTTGATCTCGGCTGGATCGAGCGAGGGACGCAACATCCATGTGCGCAGCAGGCGCTTGCCCATCGGTGTGACGGTTGCGTCCATGCAGCGGAAGAGAGTGACTCCGGCGTCGGTGCCGGCGAAAAGAGGCTCGATCAGCTCGAGGTTGCGGACGGTCACGGCGTCGAGGACGAGGCAATTCTGTCGCTCGTAGAATCCGATGCGGTCGACATGGTCGAGCGTGCCGCGCTGGGTGGAGCGAATGTAATAAAGGATTGCGCCGGCGGCTGAAGCGGCCGCAGGTTTTTCGGAGAGGCCAAAGCCTTCGAGCGAGATAACTCCGAAGTGGTTTTCGAGGAGCGGGATGGCGTGGTCGGGAGCGAAGATCCAGTCGTCGAGGGGAGTCTCGGCCCACCCCGCGCCGGATAGCCGTGGATGCGGTGAGGTCGGAGCTTCGCTCCGATTGATCGAAGGGATAGGCGGGGCGCTCGACATCACACGGGCGTTTTCCTGTCCGATAGCCCGATCCAGCAACGGGGCTGAAGACCTGTATAACATCTCTTTTGGACGCAACTGTTCAAGTTCTTCTTGAATGCGGCGACCGGCGGATTCTCCTGTGAACTCGGTAGCGCGAAACTCGCCGGTCGATAGATCGAGAGCGGCAAAACCTACGCGGTCTTGCACCGTGGCGACGGCGGCGAGGAAGTTATTCTCTTCGGCATTCAACGACGAATCGGCGGCCGTGCCAGGGGTGACGACGCGCGTTACTTCGCGGCGAACGAGCTTTGTAGCCACGCGCGCATCCTCGACCTGTTCGCAGACTGCTACCTTGAATCCGCGGCGGATGAGCTTTGAGATGTAGCCTTCGGCGGCATGGTAGGGGACGCCGCACATGGGGATGGCCATGCCTTTTTCTTTGTTGCGCGAGGTCAACGTGATCTGGAGTTCGCGCGCGGCCAGAATGGCGTCATCAAAGAAGAGTTCGTAGAAATCGCCGAGCCGGAAGAAGAGCAACGCGTTGGGGTGCTCCTTCTTGATGACACTGTATTGCCGCATCAGGGGCGTCGAAGGCTCGGACATAGAGGAGTTGATAATTTTGTAATCTCTAATCTGGTAATTTGCAATCGCACGACAAGAAACAAGAAGCACTGAGTCATTGAAAACCAATACCTCAGTGCGTCAATGACTCAATGGCTTAATGTTCTAATGTTTTCAATCGATTTGACTCCGACCTCTCGTTTTGTTCTTCTTACTGCCATGGAACTGCGCAAAGATCCGATCACGCGGTCGTGGGTGATTACTGGCGACGACGTTGCGGAGACAAAACAGCGGTCGTCAGCGTGCCCTTTTTGTGGCCCGGCGGCGGACCCGTTGCAAGTCATTGCCAATATGCCGGGAGTGGATGGCGCGGCATGGTCGGCGCGCTCTGTGGTCCATCCCCATGCGCTTTATCACATCGAAGGCGAGGCGGCGCGGCGGGGCGATGGGCTTTATGACCGCATGGGATCGGTCGGAGCACACGAAGTTTTGCTGGAAAATCCACGGCACGATGGCCACATCTGGAATGCCAAGGACATCGAGGTCGAGCAGTTCCTGCGGCTGGCCGCGCAGCGAATTCAGGATTTGAAACGCGACAGCCGGTTTAAGTACATCAGTATTTTCAAGAATCATGGCGAGGCGGCGGGAGAGGAATTCAATCATCCCACCTCGCAGCTGACGGCGACCATTTTTGTGCCTCGGCGCGTCTTGTATGAGCTGCGGGCTGGGCGTGAATATTTTGAGAGCAAAGAGCGCTGCGTTTTCTGCGACATTCTGGCGCAGGAGGAGCGCCAGGGGTTGCGCATCGTTGAAACGCGCGGCGACTATGTAGCGTTTTGCCCCTACGCTCCGCGGGTTCCCTATGAAACGTGGATCATGCCACGCAGCCATGAGGCTTCTTTTGAGCGTACGGGTTCGTCGCGCGTGGGGAGTTTGACCGATTTGGCCGGGTTGCTGCGGCGCACGCTACAGCGTATTCGCACGGTGACCGAGGCGTTTCATCTTGTGCTCCATACTTCGCCGAACAGCCAGCATCCTTCGGCTACGCTTGGTTACTGGAAGACGCTGGACGACGATTATCACTGGCACATCGAGATTCTGCCGATCCTTGAGGCTAAGGCGCGGTCGTACACCTTCAAGGAAGTCTATTATTCTCCGGTGACGTCGGAGACGGCGGTGAAGCGGCTGCGCAAGGCGGAGATCTAGTGGGGCGGAGATCTGGCGGAGATCTAGTGACGAGAGCGGGGCCGAATCGGGTGCGACGGCTGAACGCGATTGCTGCTCGTTTCTGCTTTTTGAGCGCCGTCTTTTTTCTGGCAGTCGCCGCATCAGCACAGACTTTTGCGCCTTCGCTTACCGAGAAACAGGAAGCTCTCTGGGCGAAGCTCGAGAAATCCATTCTTGACGTCGACCGCAACCTCGACGGCGTGATGGGCGTGGCCATCGTCGATCTCACCGACGGCCACAAGTATTCGCTGCACGCAAATGACGTTTTCCCGCAGGCGAGTTCGATCAAGATTTGCGTCCTCGCGGAACTTTACCGGCAGGTGCAGCAGGGGAAGCTGAAGCTGACGGACCTTTATACGGTCAGCGCGGCCGATCTGGTGCAGGATAGTGACATCATGGGCGGCCTCACGCCCGGCGTGACGAAGATTACGCTGCGCGATCTGGCTACGATGATGGTTGCAGTCAGCGATAATTCCGCGACCAACGTTTTGATCGATCGCGTTGGGATGGACAACGTGAATGCCTTCCTCGCCGCTCAGGGTCTGCGCGAGACAAAGCTCCGGCGCAAAATGATGGACCTGAAGGCTGCGTCCGAGGGGCGTGAAAATGTCTCAACACCGAACGAGATGGCGAGCCTGCTGCAGGCTCTCTATCGCGGCGAGATTCTAAATAAGGAAATGACCGCCGATTTCTTCAAGGTGCTCTCCACTCACAAAGACAGCTGGATTCCACGCGATCTGCCGGACGACTTGAAAGTCGCCAACAAACCGGGCGCGCTTGAGGGCGTTCGCAATGATTCGGGCGTGGTATTTGTGGACAAGCGTCCTTATATTCTGTGCGTCATGACTACATATCTGCATCGCGAACGCGACGGGGAACAAGCGATCAGCGCCATCTCACTCGCTGCCTGGAGGATGTTTGATCGCATGGCGCGGGCCAGCGAGTATGGCCGAGTGATTTCGCCAGGTAATAGCAGCAGATAATAGCAATCAGCTGCCCCAGCCAGCGACGAATGACCAACGGCGACCGACCAGCGACTAACGACCAACGACCAAAGACGCCTTGAGCTGCCATGTGACCCACATCACAAACCCCTGTGACGCCCTCCGTTTCCGCGCATTCCCGCTGCACGGCAAACTATAATCACTCGGGCAGGGTGGAGATGTACCGAACCGGCCTGTGGAAGCATTCATTCAATGATGACTCTGATCTGGCTACGGGTGGCGCTGGTTTTTTATGCTGCGGGATTGCTTTATGCCTTGGTCGCGCTCACGCGCACCTCGGAAATCCTCAGCAAAGTGGCGCTCCACGCTTCGTATCTCGGGATGGTCTTTCATTTCGTCTCGCTGACTGAGGCGGTCGTACAGAACGGCCAGCTGGCTTCCGCTTCGGTTCACAACTCGGAGTCACTGCTGGCTTTCCTGATCATGGTCGTCTTCATGCTCGCGTACCTGATTTACAAGACGACTACCCCCGGAATCGTAATTTTCCCGCTGGTTTTTCTACTGACTTTTGTCGCTTCGACTGGGCAGCAACCGCTGATTTTGACGTCCGACGTAGTCAAGAAGGGCTGGCTGGCCGTGCACATCCTGATGATTTTCACGGGATATGCAGCTTTATTTCTCAGCTTTGGCGCCAGCATTCTCTATCTTTTGCAGGAACGCGCGCTGAAATCTAAGAGCCCGAGCGGCGTGTTCTCGCGGCTCCCTTCGTTACAGGTGATTGACGACATAGGTTACCGGGCGCTCATGCTGGGCTTCCCGTTCATGACGCTTGGTCTGATAGCCGGCATTGTCGTGGCAGAGTCGACTTACGGACGCCTCGATTTCTTTGATCCCAAAATTTTGCTTTCCGTGCTGATGTGGGCGGTTTATCTGCTGATGGTGTTTACGCGGTTGAACGCGGGATGGCGCGGACGGCGCGCGGCCACTTTGGCGAGTGTGGCCTTTGCCGCAGCCGTGGTGGCTTGGATTGCGAACTACTTTAGCGGGATGCACAGGTTTATTGCCTCATGAGATTCCAACTCATCGGCGTGAATCACAAGACGGCTCCGGTCGAGGTGCGCGAGCGCCTCGCGATTCCGGAATCGCGCTTGCCCGAAGCGTGCAAACGACTGTCGGAGCATTCCGCTGTGGCCGAGGGCATGATCGTATCGACTTGTAACCGGGTTGAATTCATCGCGCACATGAAGAATGGCACTGGCGATCTGCGCGAGTTTATGGCCGAATTCTTCGAAACCGATCTCAGTCAGTTCGAGAGCCATCTTTATGAATTTCGCGAGGATGAGGCGATCCGCCACATCTTCCGCGTCGCCTCCAGTCTCGATTCGATGGTGGTCGGCGAGCCGCAGATTCTAGGGCAGGTCAAGGAAGCCTACGCCACCGCGCGCGCGGTGGGAGCAGTTCGGGCACAGCTTGATCAATTGTTGACGCGGGCGTTTGCGGTGGCGAAACGAGTCCGGACCGAAACTGCCGTGGGATCGTCGTCGGTGTCGATTGCCTCGGTTGCCGTCGAACTCGCGCAGAAGATCTTTGGAAGTTTGAACGGCAAGAGCGTGTACCTGGTTGGCGCCGGCAAGATGAGCGAGTTGGCGGCGCGGCATTTGCTCGCGCATGGCGCCTCGTCTCTTTTTGTCGCCAATCGGACCTATGATCGGGCAATTCGTCTCGCGCAGAAATTTGATGGACAGGCGATTGAGTTTAGCCGGCTTTATGAGACCTGCGATCGCGCCGACATCGTGATTACTTCGACCGGCTCCCCGCATTTTATTTTCCGTCCCGAACACGGCGAGAAGTTGATGGCGCTGCGCAAGAACAAGCCCATGTTCTTTATTGATATTGCCGTTCCGCGAGATGTTGATCCAGCGCTGAACAAGGTGGATGGCATTTTCGTCTATGACATCGACGATTTGCAGCAGGCGGTCAGTTCGCATGTCGCCGATCGAAAGAAAGAAGCGGAAAAAGCCGAGGCGATCGTCAACGGCGAGGTTGAGAAGTTTCATATCCGGCTGCAGACGCTTGATGTCGTTCCGACCATTGTCAGCCTGCAAGATCACCTGGAAACCATTCGGCAGGCCGAGATTGACCGGGTGCGTGGCCGGTTGGGTTCCATGACCACCGATCAGGAGATGGCCGTCGAGGCTTTGACCCGCGGTATTGTCAACAAGATCATGCACACCCCGATCAGCACGCTCAAAACGGCGGCGCGCGATCCGGAATCGACGACCGTGATCGAGTTGGTGCGGAGGCTGTTCAATCTGCACGAGGAGCAGAACGGCGATCTGCACGACGAAGTCAGGCGCCAAGACAGCGCCGAAGACAAAGAGAAGACCGTCGCCGAGACGAAGACCGCGACGAAGACGAAGACTGGACTCGAACACTAATGGCGCTCCTACGTATCGGCTCTCGCGGATCACAGCTCGCTCTCTGGCAGGCGCACCACATTTCTGACCTGCTGCGCGCTCAGGGACACACCGTCGAACTCGAAATCATCAAGACCACAGGCGACAAGATCACCGACGTTGCGCTGGCCAAGGTCGGTACCAAGGGCATGTTCACGAAAGAAATCGAAGAAGCCCTGCTGGAGAAGCGGGTCGATCTAGCGGTGCACAGCCTAAAAGACCTGCCGACGGAACTAGCCGCAGATTTCGAAATCGCCGCCATCACCACCCGCGAGAATCCACGCGACGTTTTTTGTTCCGTGAACTACTGTGGAATTGAAGCGTTGCCGCCGCGGGCGAATGTTGGCACCAGCAGTCTGCGTCGCCAGGCGCAGTTGATGGCGATACGGCCCGATCTTCAGATTCATCCGCTCCGGGGCAACGTGGACACGCGGCTGCGCAAGCTTGAGGCGGGCGAATACGATGCCATTATTCTGGCGGCGGCTGGATTGAATCGCCTGGGTAAGACGCAGCTTGTGCGGCAAGTGATTTCGGCGGAGGTCATGACTCCGGCGGCCGGACAAGGCGCGCTCGCGATTGAGATCCGGCGCGGCGATACCGCGACGCGAGCGCTGCTCGCCTTCCTGGACGATGCAGCCTCTCGGGCGACGACTACATGCGAGCGGGCGCTGCTCAATAAACTTGGCGGCGGATGCCAGGTTCCGATCGGAGCATTCGCTGAAGTGAAGGCAGGGCGCGTTCATCTGAACGGGTTGGTGGCACATCCTGACGGAACGAGAGTCTTGCGCGAGGCGCGGGAAGGTGACGATCCGATCCGTCTTGGAGAAGAAGTTGGCGAAACTCTGCTGCGGCGAGGCGGCGATGTTATTCTCGAAGAAGTTTATGGTGAAGGGTTTGCATTGCCCCAACAGCCATGAAAGACGCTGTCAGCCGTCAGCTCTCAGCTGTCAACGGCTGACATCCGAAAGCCGCCCATCGAATAATGCGAATGCCTAACGAAAAATACCCCTTGGCACAAACACGAATTCTGGTCGGACGCGCGCGCCATCAGGCGGGCAGTCTCTCCTCAAGCTTGCGCAGTTTGGGCGCGGCGGTGATCGAAATTCCGTTTATTGAGATCCGGAAGCCGAAGTCTTTCGAGGCTCTCGACGCTGCCTTGAAAAATATTAAGACTTACGACTGGCTCATCCTCACCAGCGCCAATGGCGTCGAAGCTATGTGGGACCGGTTGCGCAAGCTGCGCATCCCGCGCACCAAGCTCAAGCATCTCCAGATTGCCGCGATCGGACCGGCGACCAAGAAGGCCATTGTGAAACACGGCCTGAAAGTAAAAATGGTTCCCGAAGAGTACGTTGCCGAGTCGGTGGTGAAGGGGTTGCGCGACAAAGTCAACGGAAAGCGGGTCGTGCTGATACGGGCGAAAGTCGCGCGTGATGTGATTCCTGAAGACCTGCGTGCCGCCGGAGCGCACGTCGACGTGGTTGAGGCCTACGAGACGGTGGTGCCTGAGAAATCGCGGACACGGCTGCGTGCTTTGTTGAAATCAACTAGCCGTCCCCACATTGTGACCTTTACAAGTTCGTCGACGGCTAAGAATTTTGCCGAGTTGCTAGGCAATCGCAAAGTGGCTGCCCTGGACCGGGTTCAGTTTGCATCGATTGGTCCGGTGACTTCGGCGACGCTACGTGAGCTACAGATGCCGGTGGCCATTGAGGCGCGCGAGTTCACGATGGGCGGGCTGATTCGCGCGATTGTGTTGGCACGCTACGCGGAAGCTTCCTAGCGGCCCGCGGGTAATCTCGCAACATCTACGGGGCTTTGGCGCTGGAGACTCCGCGCTGGGGATCAATCGCATCCAGATAGGACTGCATACGGTCCTTGATGTCGGGAGGCATGCCAGTAAACTCGATGCCGTTGCCGACGCCGGGGTCGCAAGTGCGGACTACGGCCGTGATTTTGATGTGCTCCGAATCGAGCCAGAAGTCGAGACGCAGCACGGTTCCGAGCGGGAACGGCAGCATGTTTTCGACGTAGCATCCATTGCCGCTGACATCGGTTGCGGCGATGCGGCTGGGCGCGTTGACGCGCTCGTCGCGAATCTCAATCGGAAACGAAATTTTGTGCCGGAACCACCGGCGGCGGTTAGAACCGGAGATGGTTACGGTCGCGCCATCCATCGGCAGATAGCTTTTCCAGGGGCACTCTTGACCCGACACCAGCTTCACCCCAACCTGGTGTTTCCTGCCCGGGCCGATATTCATCACCCAGATCACCGTGCAGCGGGTCTTTCTTTCCTCGCACTGCACGCCGACGACATCGCCAACTTTCAATTCGTTTTCAACGCCAGAAATCAGGGCTCCCTCGGAGCTGATGTTCTGAGCGCGCGCATGTTGCGAGAAAGGGCGTCCCTCGGCCGTCATTCCCCAGAGCCGGACGGGGAGGTCGACGCTGAGGCGCGGTTCGGTAGGATGGTCAACCATGCGGTTATCTCTATCTTTGATCCTTACCCTTGCAACCGGATCATGCCACTGACACTGTCGATGATAACGCCGCCCGCCAGCGCGGTGGTATTACAAAGTGCACCGGGACAGTAACGAGCGCAGCACTACTTTCGGAACCTTCTCCGGCGAACCGGCCATTCGCACCCGCTTTAGGCAGATAGACTTTAGGCAGGTATTAATGCGGGTTTCCCGGCCAGGTCGCGATAACCGATCAGGCTGAACTTTTGTTCCTCGATAAACTGGCGCAGCTCTGGCGAAGTCAGCAGCCGCAGCTCCTCTTCGCGAGAATTGGTGAGGCGGGTCTTGGTCGCCTGCAGATCGGCGCCGCTATAACCGGGATGACAGACCAATTCCCAGGTTCCGTCGGGCAGACTCGCGAGCGTCTGGCGAAGTAGGGAAGCATCGACGGTCCCGGTTTCGACCACTCCCAGCACGCCGTCGGGGGTGAGCAGTCCGGCGCGTTTTGTGCGCTGCAAAAATTGGCCGGAGAAACTGTGCAGCAGGCGAACCTGGCCGTAGCGCTTCCACAACTTGCGCTTCGCCTTGAACTGCCGACCGTTCAACACTTTTACCGGGACAAATGGATTCCGAATGGAGCGAACGCCGCAAATGCGCGCCGCCCGCAGTAGAGCCGAAAGAATTTCGGGAAAGATGTGCGCGTGTTTGTGCGAATCGAGGTGCGTGACCACAAGACCGGTGGCTTGAATTTTACGAATCTGCGCGGTGATCTCCGCGACCAGTTGATCGGGATCGAATCCTCCGAGCATGGCGCGGGCAGCGAAGGCGGAAAGGCTCGCATAAAAGTTCCCCGGCTCGGCGGAACGAATGGCGAGCAGTGTGTCGATCGTATGCGGCGGAGAGACCGGGGTTCCGTCGACCAGCACGACGTGGCATCCGACGGAAAGATTTGGCTTGGATCGCGCGGCTGCAACAGCGTCATCGAACTGGGCGCCGGTGGCCATCAACGTTGCCGATGTCACAATGCCAGCGTCGTGAGCTTCGACGATGCCTCGATTGATTCCAGCGGTCAGGCCGAAATCATCGGCGTTGACGATTAATTTCCGCACTGAGAAAGTGTAGCAGGAGGAATCGCGTCATCGGAGTCGTCAGGAGTCGTCAGATCCCCTCCTTTTCGGACGGTCCGATTTTTTTGATGGGTTTGACCGGCGACGGAGAAGGCCAGTATTCTGAAACACAGTGTCATTCCCGCCAGAGTGGGCGGTTAGCTCAGCTGGTTAGAGCGCCTGCCTTACAAGCAGGAGGTCGCAGGTTCGAGCCCTGCACTGCCCACCATCTTAGAAACAGCCACTTGCGTGTAGGCGACGCCTGCTGATTACATCGGCGGTTTCGGGATGACTCCTGAATCAGTGGCTTCAATGGTGACTGCCACCGTCGCACCCTTTTTCAGCTTCACTTCGTTTCCTTCTTTATCTGTCAACGTATTCTCGATGCGAACTTCCTGGTAGAGCGGGTCAGCCTTTTCGATATTAATTTGCGCCTTCTCAGGCTCTCGCGGATCGGGTGACGGAATGATTTTCTCTACCTTTCCCGGCACGACCAAATGCGGCTTCTCAGACATATACACCACCTTTATGCATTCATCCTCTTAAACGCTAGTGGAGATTGCAAGATAGTTTGGGCCGTCCGGTGCCCCGCTCCCTTCTGGGACATAAGGCGGCCATCCATTCCCCTGCGCCCGGAATTATAGTCCGAGCGCTTCCAACTCACCCATGATAATTGATAAGTGATCCCGCGCGGTCTGTGCCCGATCTTCGGCATCCAGAGCCAACAATCAAGAGCGCATGAGCCTCACTGGAACTCAAGCATGACGATCTCTGGATTCGACCCGAGACGCAGTGGCGGTCCCCACGTTCCGGCTCCGCTCGACGTGAAGACCTGCATCTGTCCGATCCAACTTAAGCCATAGACGAACTTGCGGTAAATACGTTGGGCCATCCAGCTCCAGGGAATGAATTGGCCGAGGTGCGTATGCCCTGACAACTGCAGAGAAACGCCCGCAGCCTCCGCAATGTGCGGACGGTCGGGCGCATGCAACAAAAGAATGCTAGCGCGGTCGCGATCCACGCCGATCCGCTGCAGCGCTGACGCCAGATGTCCATCCTGAGTGGCGTTGCGATAAGGCACGCCGATGATCTGTAAGCCGTCCGCTTCCACCTTCTCGTTATCCAGCACGCGCACTCCAGCGTCGGCGACGGCGCGCAGATATTTGCTGTCATCCGCAAATTGTTCGTGATTGCCGGCCACAAAATAAACTCCATGCGGAGCGGTCAATTTTTTCAAGGGCTCGGCGGCTCGTCCGGCGTCAATGGCGGTGCCATCGAAGAGATCGCCGGCGATAAAAATCAAGTCGGGCTCTTCTCTCAAAATCTTAGCGACCATGCGGCGCAGAAAACTCCCGTTGCGCACGTGTCCAAGATGGACGTCGCTAATGAGTGCCGCGGTTCGTCCTCGCCAAACCTCAGGCAGGTTCGCGAGCTTCACGGTGGTGCGAGTGATGCGCGTCCAGCTGGCGTTGAAGATTCCGTAGAGTCCGGCCAATACGGCCGCGCCATAGAGTGCTTCCACGATGCGATGGAAGGCCCGATGGAAGGGAAGACCGGCTCCAGAAAGCTGTGCGATGCCAAAAATAATCCATGCGGCGAGGGTCGCGAGGAAAAGGAAACTTACGAGGCCAATCCAGACGGAAGCAAGCTTGTAAAATCCGCGCACGGCGGCATTCGTATAGCGAAAGGCAAGCAGTGAGGCTAAAACAAAACTCACCGACAAGAGACCAAGAACGATCTTGATCCACAAAGTCTCACGGGGAGAATCCGGGGCAGCGAATGTCCACGTTTGGTAGAAGAGAAAATGAGCTAGAAAAAGGACGATCTGAACGATAACAACGAATCGTAGAATTCGCCGGGCTCTATGCATGCAGGATTAGATTCCCCGGACCGGCATTTCGATTGTGGAGTATTTTCAGGCACAAACTGTCTGGTCCCAGGCTCAAATTGAGCTGAGCCCAAAAAGAAAGGCGCGGAGAGCATCCGCGCCTTTTTATTCAAGAACTGCAAGTCTGTTCTTTCCTGACTAATTCACGGTCAAAGTGAACGTCGTCATTTTGGTTACCGTTCCTTCCGTTACGCTGACCGTCACGGTGGAATTGCCCGCCGGTGTCGGCGCTTTGAGGTCCACCGTCGCGGAGCCTGGGGTGGTGGTGGCCGTCGAAGTTGCGGTCACTGTGACGGAGTTCGGATTGGGCAGAGTAGCCGGCGCCGTGTAGAGCCCGGTCTGATCGATGGTTCCATTCGCGGCACCGCCGCTGACGGCCCATGTCACGGACTGGCTGGTCGTGTTGCTGACCGTTGCCGAGAACTGTTGCGTCTGCGCCGGAGCACCCGCCAGGCTGGGATAGAGAGTGCTCACAGAATTTGGGCTAACGGTGACGACGGGACCGGAAGAACCGCTTCCGCATGCCACCAGGAATCCGATCAGGAGAAGCGCGATGCACAGTCCGGCGCCTTGGTAGCGACGTCCAATGCCGCGACCGAAAAGTCCGACGAGAACGATGCCCGCCAGCGGCATCGTGAGTGGCAGCCACAGCGGCCGATTCTGAGCGACCTTTCGTCGGTTCCCGCCTCGCTCCGCGCCTCCAGCCGTTCCCGTGAAAGGACCAGCTGTCTGAACGGTGATCGTGACACTCGTCGAACCCGTTCCGGAATTGATCTGGGTTGGGCTAAACGCAACGGTCGCGCCTGCCGGCAACCCGGAGGCGGTGTAGGTTACGTTGCTCGTGAAGTTGCCGCCTCCAAAAGGTGCAAGCAGCATGGTTGTTGACGTCGATTGACCAGGGCTGGCGGCCGCTGGGTTTGTCAGGGTCCCGGGAAGCGGGAAGCTTTGGACGATTGTCAGCGGGATCATAACGCTGGCAGTGAGAGCGCCAGAAGTGCCGGTGATGGTCACGGTAGCGGCGCCAGGCACTGCCGAGGCGCTCGCGGTCAGGGTGAGTGTGCTCGTCGTTGTCGTGGGATTCGGAGCAAAGGCTGCAAGCACACCGGTAGGAAGGCTGGACGCCGCGAGGCTCACGCTGCCATTAAATCCGTTCTGCCCAGTGACCGTAATCGTACTGGTAACGCCCAAGCCAGCTGGAACCACAGTCAGACTGCTCGGCGAAGCGCCCAGCGTAAAGCTGGGCACGGGTGCGGTTACGTGCAGCGCGAAAGTCTGCGTCTTGGCCGCGGGCGCTCCAGAAGTGTTCGCGGAGAGCGTTACGGTTGTATTCCCCACTGGAGTGGTCCCAGTTGCGGTTACGGTCAAGGTCACGGTGACCGGAGTGGATGAGGTTGGGCTTACGGTTGCCGAAGGCGAGAAGGCGCATGCCGCTCCCGTGGGCAGTCCGGTTGGGCAGCTGAGCGCTACCGAACCTGCAAATGAACCTGAGGCCGAAACCACGAACGTGCTCGAATTCGAAGTTGAGCCTTGCACGACGTTGAGGGTGTTCGGACTTGGCGCGGTCAGCGCGAAGTCAACGACATGGAGCGTGATTGCGGCATCGTGTGTTGTCGTGCCCGCATCGGTACCGACGGCGTGGGCATTGAAACTGTAGTCGCCTACCGTTCCGCCTGCGGTGACCGTGTAGGCTGCGCCGCCCGTGGTCGGAGTTAACGGGGTCGGAGCCGGAGTGCAGGTTGTCGGAGCAGTGCCGGTACAGGTGAGGTTGACGGGGCTGTTGTATCCGCCCTGCGACGTGAGTGTGCCGTTAAAGGTTGCTGTCTGAGTCGGGAAGATAGTTTGGGGCGTGTTGGAAATCACGTTAGTGAAGTCCGAGGGAACAGCGAGGTCAAATTGCCAGATACCACGACCGTAGGTCGAGACGCGCAGTTCCTTTGTGGTCCCATTACTGAAAATGCGAATGGCCGTGACTGGTGCGCTCGGCAGGAATCCTGAACCGGAGCTGGCTGGCGGTCCAACTTCAGTCCAAACGCCCGCGCTGCCGCTTGTGGGACTTGAGAAAAGACCCACGTCGGTTCCGGCGTAGACCAATCCCGCTGCCGGATCGACCAACAGTGAACTTACCGGGGCATCGGGGAGCGCGGTCGCACCGCTTCCGGTCCAATCGGTCCAGCTGGTTCCGGCGTTGGTTGTTTTGAAAACGTGCGAAACATGGAAGCCCATGATGCCAACGTAAGCAGTCTGGCCGCTAGCTACTGAGGTGTCGATGGCGACGGCCGCGATAGCGTAGTGACTTGGATTGATGCTGCCCGTGACGTTTGTAGGTAGTGTGGGCGCGTTGGTCGTAACCCAGACCTCGCCTCCGGTGCCTTGGTTCAGCAGTGGCCCATAGCCCCAGGTGGTAGCGTAAATTACTTTGGAAAAGCCATTGGCGTCGGTTGGACCACCCGCGGCCAGTCCTGCAACCTGGTTGATTTCGTTACCGGTGCAAAGCGCAGTTGAACCGTTATCGAAATTGTTGCTCAGCTCAATGAAAGTGCCCGGTCCCTCTGGAGGGTTCGTGGCTCCGCGCCATACTCGGCAAGTACCAATCAGCATCTCGCCGGTGCTTTGTGGGTCCAGAATGTATGGGGTGTAGAAGGCTCCAGGGTCGATGTTTCCAGCAAATCCTTGGATCGTATTGGGGGGAGCGGCCTCGAGGAAGAAGTTCTGGTCGTTGCAACTTGTGCCTGATTCACAAATGCCGATAATCGAACCTGGGTTTGAGGCGAACCATTGAGTGGGATTGCCTGGGTTGATGACGTTGTAGCCGCCGTCCCCTGACAGCGCATTTTGCCACGTGGTGCTGGTAGTCGCGGTCGCGGTTTGCGGAGTGCCGTTGTCCTGGGTGCCACCGAGCAAGATGTCGGCACTATTCGGGTGTACTGAAAACGACACGAACTCTGTCATGGAGCCAAGTGTCTGACTCAGACTGTCAAATTGATTGGTTCCGGTACAGCTCCCGGTGTTCAGGCCGGTATATCCGTCGAGGGTCCGGCTGATTCCGCCGTCGTGCGCGAAATAACCGGGACTCTTGCCGCCAACGACCATGAACGCCAGGCCATGCTGGTCTGGGTGAACGTGCGCAAGTTCGCCGAAGATCGAGCAGCCATACACGTGGGTGAGATTGATCCAGTTATTCGGCACGTTAGCATCGATCGTCGAGCAAGCACTTGCTCCGCTCGCGACGTGGCACTTGTAGAGGTTGATCGTACCGGCGTAGAGATCGGTGGCTGTCCCATTCGGTACGGCGGCAAGTTCGAGGTTGTAGGTGCCCTGCTGCACTCCGCAGCCGCTGCTGTCCGAGCCGCCGCCACTGCCACAATTCGTAATGCCGGTATCGGGAATCTGCGTCCATGCGGTCCCGCCATTTACGCTTTTCCAGATGCCATCATCGATCTCGCTGGTGGTCGCGTCAACGACCCAAACGTAAGTTTCGTTGCGCCCCGGTGTCACGGCGAATTCCGCGCGATAAATTCCGCAGCCGGACGCGTTCGAATTTGCCGGACAGTTTGCCGAAGCCAAGCCGGGGGTCGGCTGCGTGGTCAGTCGCGCGAAGTGCTGGCCATCAGTAGAAGAGTAGATGCCGTGGCGGCGGATCGCGGCGTAGAAAGTCCCAGTCGCGCCAACACTGGGGTTGTAAACCACTCCGGTGACGGACGCCGGGACCGCACTGTCCGACAGGGATACTCGATTCCAGGTTGCGCCGGCGTCGGTCGAATAGTAAATTCCTCGTGCCGTGGAATTCCCGTCCTGTTCCAGACCAAAGTCGAGCCCGATGTTGCCCGCCGTGGACGCCACGACCAGGTTCGTGTTTGAGGTGCTGAAAGCAATCTTGCTGAACCCGACCCCAACGAAGGACTGACCACTCGCGGCGGTTTGAATCTGAGTCCAGGTGGTTCCCCCATCGGTGGATCTGAACATCCCTAAGCCGTAGTAAGAATCGCCAGAGCTGTTAGTTTCACCGGTCCCAACCAGAATGACGCTGCTGTTTCCGGGTTGCAGTGCGATCGCTCCCACTGCGAGCGTTGGCTGATCGTCGATCAGAGACTGCCAAGTGACTAAGTCGGGAGTGGCGCTCTTGCTTCCAGCATTGGTCGATCTCCAGAGTCCGCCATACGCACCTCCAAGCAAAACAGTGTTGCCCGTGGCGTCGGAGGGATCGATTACAACCGAGGTGGCGCGCCCGGAAACCCAGTTGTAATCCTGACTGCCGTCACCCGTAGCGTCCGACGCGAGCGGGGCGGGTCCTAAATTCACCCAGGTGGTGACCTGCGGCGAAGACCCGTTGGCGGTTGCGGCGGCTCTTTCTGCCGCTGCTCGTTGTGAGCGCATCGCCATCTTTTGCTGGTGCGCCCGCAGGCGCAGAGCAGCAGCCGACTCACCCTTTGGTGCCTCGCGTCCGCGCATGTTCCACTCCGCGCGCTTCTCAGCGTGGTCCCGCTCGTTCCCTTCGGCTTCGGACAGCGGTTTCTTGCTCGAGCCCTGCGCAAGAGCGGTCGTCGAGAACAGACACGCGAGCAGAGTAAGCAGCAGGAAGCTGAAAAGGCTGGTTGCCGACAGGCTAGACAGGGAGGGTACGAACGAGCGCAGGCGTGGCATGGTCTCTCCGTGGCGCAGAGTGGGTTTGAAGGGAATCTGAAGCATTATCCATGCTTCTTATGCTCTGATCAAGTTATTCCGTGATGGGGTTGTATGAAGGGGAACAGTTTGTAGAGTTTGTGCCAAAAAATGACAACTATGGGTGGTTCTTGCCGAAGGACAGGAGCGTCCGCACCACAGACGACCTACACTTCGGCCAGTTCTTCTTCCAGTAACTGCTTGTTATATAAGTCGGTGTAATAGCCGTTTTGGGCGAGGAGTTGGTCGTGGGTGCCTTGTTCTACGATGCGCCCCTGGTGCAGGACGGCGATGGAGTCGGCGTTTCGGACGGTGGACACGCGGTGGGAAATGAAGATCGTGGTGCGTCCGCGCATGATTTCGCGGAGATGGTTGAGGATTTTGTCTTCCGTGTGGGTGTCGACGCTTGATAGGGCGTCGTCGAGGATCAGAATGCGGGGGCTGCGGAGCAGGGCGCGGGCGATGGCGGTGCGCTGCTTTTGGCCTCCGGAGAGAGTGATGCCGCGTTCCCCCACCGTGGTGTTATAGCCTTCCGGGAAACTTTCGATGTCTTGCGCGATGTTAGCCGCCGTGGCCGCAGCCTTGATCTGTTCGTCGGTGGCTTCGCCGTCTTCGCTCGCGACGCCGTACGAAATGTTTTCGCGGATGGTGTCGCTGAAGAGGAAGGTTTCTTGCGGGACGAATCCGATGTGACGGCGGAGCGTGTCGAGCGGGAATTGGCGAATCGGGCGTCCGTCGACCAGGACCGATCCGGGGGCGGCGTCGTAGATGCGCGGGATCAGGTTGACCAGCGTTGTCTTTCCAGAGCCGGTCGGGCCTACGATGGCCAGGCTCGATCCAGCGGGGATTCGGAGATTGATATCTTTCAGTACTTCGACTCCGTTGTAGGCGAAGTTAAGGTGCTTGAATTCAATTTCTCCCGCGAACTCGCTCGTTTCAGCTTCTGTTTTAAGTTCGGCTCCATCGGCGATCTCGGGCTGGGCGGTCAGAATTTCGTTGATTCGCACTAGGGATGCAGTTCCGCGCTGGAAAATATTGATGACCCAGCCGAGGGCAATTACCGGCCAGGTCAATTGCACCATGTAGGTGTTGAAGGCTACGAAACCGCCTATATCCAGCAAACCGTAAAGGGTCAGTGTCGTTTTGCTTCCCAGATATGAAACCAACGTTACTTCAGTCCGGCCCTCGATGACGTAGCGTCCGCCCAGCCAGAGAACGATGACAACCGCCGCGCCCAGCATCAGTTCGAGTGTCGGCCAGAGCATTCCCATCAAACGGACCAGGCCCAGGCTCCGGCGGATGTATTCCTTGTTGGCAGCTTCGAAGGTGGCGATCTCGGCTTGTTCCTGGACGTAGGCGCGGATGACTCTGGCGCCGGAGAAATTTTCCTGAGCCCGGGCTGAGATATCGGAGAACATTGCCTGGATGCGTTCGAAGCGTTCGTGGATGCGGCGTCCAAAGTATTGAATGACAATGCTTGCGATCGGCAGCGGCAGAAAGGCGACGAGGGTAAGCTTTGGGCTGATGGCCAGCATGAAGCCGAGAGCTCCGGCGGTGAAAACCAGAGTGTTCGCCGAATACATGATGGCGGGGCCAAGGAGCATCCGCACCGCGTTGAGATCGTTGGTGGCGCGGGCCATGATGTCGCCCGTGCGGTTCCGCTGATAGTACGAGTAGGAAAGACTTTCGAGGTGCTGGAAAAGATCGTTGCGGAGATCGAATTCGATGTCGCGTGAGACGCCGATTAAAATCCACCGGGTCAGGAATTGAAAAGTGCCCCTGATCAGGGCAATGGCCAGAATCAGCAGAGAGTAGGTGAGAAGTTTCTGACGCGTCACCCCGACGTTGAGGTCGTTGATTGCGCGCCGGAGGACTTGCGGGAACAGGACCCAGATTCCGTTAGTGAATAAGACGCACAGGCCGCCCCAGAACAGACTGCTGCGGTAACGCTTCAGATAGGGAACGAGAGGACGTAGATTCTTGGGCAACACTGCGGCTACCGGTGCGGACGCGGTCACCATTTCTGCGGTCACCAATGCTAGATGAGATTGTAGCAGCGGCGGGTGCGGATTTTCCGAGCGAGGGCGACGGCAACGGCAACAGTGCGATTAAAGTCACTGTAAGCAGAACCAGCGCCCAGATGGAGAGCATTCCGGCCGCGAACATGAGACCGGAGTAGAGCAGGTCAGCGCGTTCCATTTGGTGTCCCCACTTTTGCAGCCGACAAACCAGCTGTGAAAAAGCGGGTGAGGATAAGGATCCCTTCCTCACCCGGGAAGGAGAGACTCGCGGAGAAAACTTATTCCGTGGGCGCGGGCGCCGTGTGCTGCTGCATGTGAGCCGCGTGCTTGGCTTCGATTTGCGCCAACTTGGTTTTCTGATCAGCGGTCAGAAGCTGCACCAACTCGGCCTTGATGCGGGCATGCTGCACCTGAAGTTCGATCATGGTCTGCGCATTGGCGGAGGCCAGAGCGCGGGTCTTGTTCTCGTCGAACGGACCGCTGGCTTCAAGCGCTTTCATGTCGGCACGATTCTGATGCATTGCCGTCATGAGCGGCTGCAGGCCGGGCTTCTCTTTTGCCCAGATAGCCTTCATTTGTGTTTGCTGATCGGCAGTCAGATCAAGAGCGCGAGTATAGAACCCGATCATGTGGTTGAAATCGCCACCATGGCCGCGATGATGGTACATGCCCTGGCCGATGGCGGCGGCTACGGTCAGCAGTATGGCTGCGCTGATTACGACGATGCGAGTGCGAGTGGATTTCATTGTGCTCCTTCCATCGATTCCGATGTGGTGAGTTCGGGTTTCACCCGAACCGGTATTCGCATTGGGAATTCGTATTCGGAATGCGTATTCAAAGATAAGAACACTATTCCTAGAAATAAGAGGTAAAGAGTCAGTCAAAGGCGGTAAAGTTTTGTAAAGCAATCGGGTCCGTGGGTGATACAAATCTTTACCGCGTGGAGGCGGACGTTGGTGTGATGATGAGACGAATGGATCATGTCCTGGTGGTAGATGACGACGTCGAGCTGTGCGGACTGGTGCAGGAATACCTGACGGCGGAAGGCTTCAGCCTGAAGGCTGTTCACGACGGCGAAAAGGGACTGCAGCAGGCTTTGACCAACGAGTATTCGCTGGTTGTGCTCGACGTCATGCTGCCGGGGATCAATGGTTTTGAGGTGCTGCGACGGATTCGCAGCGTTTCGAAGATTCCGGTACTTCTGTTGACCGCGCGGGGTGAGGACGTCGATCGCATCGTGGGACTGGAGATTGGGGCCGACGATTATCTGCCCAAGCCGTTTAACCCTAGGGAACTGGTGGCTCGAATCCGCGCGATTCTGCGACGCACCAAACCTCCTTCGCCCGGCGACGGCGTGCCCGAAGTCTTAACCGTCGGCGACGTGGAGTTGGATCCGGCGACGCGAAGTGTGTTGCGAGCGGGGCAGCCGGTCGATCTTACTTCCGTGGAATTCAACTTGCTCGAAGTGCTGCTGCGCGAGGCGGGTCGCGTGGTGACGCGCGAGAGATTGGTGAATGCGGTGCTCAGCCGGAAGTTCATGCCCTTTGACCGCAGCATCGATATGCACGTGAGCAAAGTGCGGCGGAAACTTGGCGACTCCGACGAAGAGGGCGATCACATTAAGACGATCCGCGGCGTGGGGTATATGTTTGCGCGTCCGGCCGCGAAACAAAAGAAATGAGAAGTCTTTTCCTCAAGATTTTCCTGTCCTTCTGGGCAGCACTGGCGTTGTCGCTGGTGTTGGCGATTCTGGCGACGATTGCGCTGCGTCCCGCGCGTCGCGGCATTGAGAGCCAGAGTCTCCAGACTTTGGCCGAGGCGGTGAACGCCTATCATAGCGGCGGCGAGCGCGGCACCCACGAATATCTCGAAGGGATCTGGCACACGCAGCATGTGCGAACGTTTGTTTTTGATCCGGCGGGGCACGAACTGGCAGGACGCCCGGTGCCACCCTGGATCGAGGACGTTCGTCAAGGCGTTGAGCCGCGCGGCGGACCGATGCGGCACCGGACATGGATCGATCGTCTGCTGCCTTCCCCAATCACGCGTGAGGCCCTAACGCTCGACGGGAAACGGTACACGTTAATCTCAGAATCATCTCCCGGATCCAGATCCGCTTTTGGCGCGCACGATGTGCCGGGCCTCGGCATCACCATCGCCATCCTTTCTTCGGGACTCATTTGCTATTTGCTGGCGCGGTCGGTGACCAGTCCGGTGACGCGGCTACGGGCCGCCGTACAAAGCTTTGCCGCGGGAGATTTGAGTGCTCGCACGGGTGCACCGGCCGGTGGGCGTGGCGACGAATTGACGGGGTTGATGCGCGACTTCGATCGCATGGCGGAGCGGATCGAAACGCTCGTGGATTCACAGTCTCGTCTGCTCAAGGATGTTTCGCACGAGCTGCGTTCTCCTTTGGCTCGCCTCAGCGTGGCGCTTGGCTTGGCCCGGCAACGCGCGACTCCCGAGGTTGAAGGATCGCTGAATCGGATCGAACTCGAAGCCGACCGGCTCAACCAACTGATCCAACGGCTGCTGACGATCTCGCGGCTGGAGTCGGGCGCCGACGGATTGCACAAGACGACGCTGTCGCTGCGCGGGTTGGTGGAGCAGGTGGCGCACGACGCGGAATACGAGAATCCTGGTCGAGGTTGCAAGGTGACCGCTGGCGGAGCTTCCGGCGACAAAACGACTGGGGGCCAAAACGAGGAGGATGAATTTCTGGTCGAGGGCGATCCCGACCTCCTCCGCAGCGCCTTGGAGAATGTAATAAGGAACGCCACGCGGTATACTGCCGAAGGTACTACGGTGGAGGTGCGACTGGAGCGGCAACCGGTTGCGAACGGCGACGAAGTCATCGTTCGCGTGCTGGATTCCGGGCCGGGCGTTCCAGACGAAGCGCTGCAGAAGATATTTGAGCCTTTTTACCGGCTCGACGACGCGCGCAACCGGCAAACCGGAGGCGCGGGCCTGGGGCTTGCGATTGCGGATCGAGCCATCAGGCTGCATAGCGGACAGCTTCGTGCATCCAACCGAAAAGAGGGTGGGTTAGAGGTCGAAATCCGTATTCCGGCGGCATCGCCGGTTTAGGGAGTTTGCTCTTCCCGCTCGTTCCTGATACACAAATATATTTCAGCCACAAGCTTCGATCTCCGTGACGGCTGGCAGTGTATCGCCCCCCCACGGGAAGCCTGCTGAACACCTGCTCGGCGAAGCGCCAGATGTGGCTCGTGCAGCAAAATTCGCCGGCCAATGTCCGGCGATCAAGATCCATTTTTCGGAGAACTGATGTTGAAGAAAATCGGTGTAGTGGCGGCGCTCGTGTGCGCTTGCGTATTGAGTTTTTTTCTGCTGAGTTGTGGCAGCTCCTCCTCCCGGCCCTCGGGACTTCTGTATGTGCTGACCGAAGGCATCAACGGCATCGGAACCAATATCACCTCATATGCCATCGATCTGGACAGCGGAAGTTTGTCGCTGATTAATTCGAACGCGAGCACGTGTCAGCCGATCGGTGCGTCCTGCGGCGCACCTTTGGATATTGTGTTGGATCCTACCGTGGCGTCGGCGTTTGTTTTGAATCAGGGACTTCCTTCGTTGCCAGCTGGGCCGACGATCTATCCTTACAACGTCAACTCGGATGGCAGCTTTTCTGCACCGGGCACGCCCGTAACCTGGAGCTCCAATCTCGATGTGGCCGTAGCGATGAAACGGGATGCGGCCGGGCAGTTTCTGTTCGTCATCGATCAGGGAGCGTCGCCTACTCCGGGATTTCCTAACCCTAGCCAAAACAATCCTAGTTGTCCGCACACACCCACGAGCCCGGCCGACACCTGCCCGTCAATCTCAGTCTTTCAGATGACGCCAGGGTCAACCTCGCTAACTTTAGCGCCCGGCAGTCCGTATTATGTGAGCAAGATGCCAACCGGGCTGTCGGCAATCACCTACACCCCGTCCGGGGGCACCGCCCAGGAGTTGCTCTTCGTTTCGAATAACCAGGATGTTTGCACCCCCTTTCCACAAAACTGCCCAAAGCCGCACGATGACAACACCGTTAGCGTTTACAGTGTGGATTCAACCGGGGCACTCACGGAACAGTCGGCATCGCCTTATCATGTCGGTGGAGCAAATCCGACCACAGTGACCGCCCTCAACGTGGCCCAGGCCGGCGCTACGACTCCGGTCATCTTCGTTTATGTGGGCAACAACGGACCGAATGGCGGCGACCTCAATCCATTCCAGCTGTGCACGATCGTCAGCCAGACTTGCTCCCAGACAGACGTGAACGCCGGCCTCTTGGACCCGCTGGTGGAGGCTTGTCCCCAGCCGCCTTGCAATAATGTGCCGCCGAGCGCTGCCGGGCAGAACCCGGTTTCGATCGTCCCTGATCCCACCAACAATTTCATCTACTCGCTGGCGCAAGGTTCAAACCAGGTCTTTGGATTCAAGATCAATACGACATCAGGCGTGCTGACCGCACTAAGTCCGGCGAATCAGCCGACCGGATCACAGCCCGTGGCGATGGCGCTTCACCCCAGCATCAACAACACCGGACAGTTTCTCTACACGTCGAATAGCAACTCGGCCAACATTACCGGTTTTACCCTCAGCCCAACCAGCGGCGCGATGAGCAACGGAGCCACAACCACGGCGCCGTCGACGCCGACTGGAATGGCAGCCCGGTAATCATTGAGACATTGAACCATTGAGTCATTTAAATATTGAAATGATCATTGAACCGGTCGGGAATTGGTTTGTTCAATGACAAAATGACAAAATGGTTCAATGAGTCAATGGTTCAATGCTTCCGGCTAAGTGGGCATCCGGAGGATGAGGTAGCCTCCGATGAAGCCGAAGACCAGGTCTGGAGACCACGCGGCTACGGCGGGTGGAAGCTGGCTGAGGTTCCCCATCGCTTCGAACAGGCCTGAGATCGTCCAGTAAACGACACCGATTCCAATTGCCGTCGCCACTCCGGCGACGGCGGTCCGCTTGCCCGCGGACAACGCAAAGGGAATCGCCAGGATGGCCATCACCAGCGTAATCAGCGGATAGGCAATTTTCTTTTGCAACTGCACTTGCAAGCGGACTACGTCGAAACCGCTTTGCTCCAGGTCGCGGATGTAACGGTGCAGTTCTTCATAGCTCATTTCCGAAGATTGCTTGATTTCCTTTTTGAAATACGCGGGCGCCTCGGCCAGTTCGGGATATGTGGCGGCATCGAACTGGCGGTAGCTGGCGATCGCGGAGCCGTTCAGGCTCCGCTCCCACCCTTGCTCGTAAACCCACCGGCCCATTGAGTCGGACCAATGCGCGCGCTCTGCCGTGATGCGGTGCGTGATCTGGAAGGTATGGGGATCGAATTGGAAGACAGAGACTCCACCGAAGACGTCGCGGTCGGGATCGAAAAATTGGTAGTAGTAAATGTCGGAGTGCTGGCCGAAGATCCACTTGCGGTCGGGACGCAGGTAGGTTTGAGCGGGCTTGCCTTTGATGCGGTTGCGCAGCGCGTCTTGCCGCTTGTTGGTGTAGGGAAGATAGAGCTGGTCTGAGGCGAAGAGCACTCCGGCCACGACGGTGGACGCGAGGAGCACAGGAATGACGATGCGGTAGAGACTGATGCCGGTGGCTTTTATGGCCGTGATTTCGTTCGAGCGCTGGAGCAGGCCGAAGGTGACGAGCACGGCGAGCAACATGCTGAGAGGCGTGGTGTTGTAGAGGAAATAAGGGACCACGTTGAGCAGGTATTCGCCGACGGTAACTGGTGACACCCCATTGCGCAGAATATCCCCGAGCAGTTCAAACAGGGTGAAGACCAGCAGCAGCATCAGGAACGCGGCGACGATCATCGCAAAGTAAAGCCCGAAATCGCGCAGCACATAATCGTCGAGGATGGTGGGGAAACGAAGATTGAATAAGTGCCAGCGCCGGGGCAGACGCGAAAAGATGCTTTCCCCGTTGCCATTCGTCACGCGCCCCGAGTCGCCGTTCGGCGACAGTGTCGGCAGATAGGGCTGGCTGGGTGCCGTCCACGGAAAGAGCCGGGATTTGAGGCTCGAAAATTGGCACCTGGATGCTTTGAACCAGACGCGCAGCGAAGCGAGTTCAATAGGACGGCGCTCGGATTGCCAGAGGAGAAAGACTCCGCCAACAAGAAATACGAAGTCGGCAAGCCACACGCCGGCGGCAGGCGGCACTCGTCCTTGCTTGGCAAACGATACGCCGATCAAAGAGACGGAGTAATAAAGAAAGACGAGCAGGATGGTCAGGACGAATCCGCTCGACTTGCCGCCCTTTTTCGACGACAGCCCGAGTGGAATGCCGACCAGGGCGAGCACGATGCAGGCGGTGGGGAGCGCGAGCCGTCGATGGAATTCGATAAGGTCCCAACGCCGGTTAACCGGGTCGGCGGTGCGCGCCGCTTGCAGAAGGTCAGATAGTCTGGTCTCGCTCAGCGACAGAGGTTCGTGTTCCTGATTGTTTTGCGCCGCAGGAATTCGTATGGGGAGATCGGTGGTTTGGAAGGTCGAAATCTGATACTGATCGGGGTTCTTGGGATCAGTCTCGTGTGTCGAGCCATTGGTGAGGTGCAAATCCAGAGTATCGGGACCCTGACTGACGAGGGTGCCTTCGCGTGCCAGGCTGATCCGAGGTGCCGCAGGGTCGGACAAGTCTGCCAGGAACACGCCTTTCCAGAGCGCGCCGCCCGACATCGCCTTCACGTCCTGGACGTAGAGCACCATCTTCGGAAATCCCTCGTAAAACACGCGAGGCTGGACTTCAAAAGAAGCCTGAGAAGACTTGAGACCGTTTTCAAGTTCTCCGAGGGCGGCGAGAGAGCGTGGCGCGAGATACACGCTATTCAATAACGCCAGCACCCACGCGACAACGACAAATATCGAGATCACCCGCAGAAAAGTCCACACCCCGAGTCCGCTGGCGCGCATAGCAGTGATTTCACTGTCGGCCGCGAGGCGGCTGAGTCCAATGAGGATGCCGACCAGCACACCCATCGGAATCGTATAGGTCAGCGCAACGGGGACGGTAAAAAAGAAAACTTCGGCTACGCTCGGCAAAGGAGCGCTGTTGCGGACCACGAGTTCGAGGATGCGTCCAAGATCTCGGGTAAAAAGAACGAACGTAAAGACCGCAGCGCCGATCAAGGCGTGGGAGACAACTTCTCCCAGAATGTAGCGGGTGAGGATGCGCATCCGCAAGGTTGATGAACTCTTTGCGAGGATAGCATGAGCGGAGAAGTCGAGGCAGAGGAGTTAAAGAGGTTTCGAAAAGCGATACGGTTTGCGGCTGAGAGTTTGCAATGCGTGCGCGCTTCAGAGAGAATGCCCATTCGCTCAACGATGTTGCTGTTCAAGGAAAGAGGAGAGAGGAAAGATGAATTGGTGTCGTCTGATTAGGTTGTCAGCATGGTGTGTCGTTGCGTCGGTTGCGTTTGCTCAGCAGCCTTCCGAAATGAAGCCGGTAGCGGACCGGCTGGCGGTTTCGATTTATAACGGGCCATCGATGACGACCCTCGGGGAACTTTCCGATGGAATCGGCGGACGGCTGACTGGTTCACCTGCTTATGTTCGCTCGACGGAATGGGCGGTCGAAAAATTTCACAGCCTCGGCATCCAGAATGTGCGTCTCGACCCCTTCACCATCGACGCGGGCTGGCAACGCGGGACGGCGAGTGGAGCGATCCTGACGCCCTTGCCGCGGACGCTGCACCTGGCGTCGCTCGGCTGGGCGCCGTCGACTCCCGCGGGAGGTGTGGAGGGCGCGGTCGTAACGGTGGCGGATGTTTCGCCTGATGTTTTGCGATCTCGCGAAAAGGAGCTGCGCGGCAAGATTGTCCTGCTCGAGTCGTCGAAAATCACCGCCGAGGGATACGGGAAAGCTTTACCCAAGCTCGAAGCGGCCTGGGCGGCGTTTCAAAAGGCGGGAGTGCTGGCGGTGATCGTGCCCGACCGCACTCCGAATAATGTGATCAACGCGCATGCCGCATTGTGGGGATCGAAGCTGGTGCCGTTGCCGGCTGCTCAGGTTGGGATGGAGGACGCGAAACTCATCCAGCGTGATCTCGAACGCGGGCCGGTTACAGTCCATTTGACGATTGAAAACACCACCTCGGGGCCGATGACCGTCAACAACGTGGTGGCGGAGATTCGGGGAAGCGAGCGTCCCGACGAGTGGATTCTGATCGGCGCGCATCTGGACTCGTGGGATTTCGGTACCGGTGCCGAGGACAACGGTACGGGAGCCGTCTCCGTGATTGAAGTGGCCCGCGCCATGATGGCCCTCGGAAAGCCTCCGAGGCGCAGTGTCAGATTTGCACTTTGGGGTGGAGAGGAACAAGGCCTCCTGGGATCGTATGCCTACACCCAATCGCACCTGAGCGATATGAAGAAATGCGTTGCCGTTTTAAATACCGACAACGGCGCGGGGCATCCCAAGGGATGGAAAACGGAAGGTCGCGAAGATCTGAAAACCGCGATGCAGCCCTGGAGCGATGCACTGTTAAAGGAGATGAGTGGTGGCGGACTTTCGACGGAGACGACTTACGACACTGACCACGGTCCCTTCATGCTCCAGGGGATTCCGGTGCTGGATCTCGAGGTCGACATGTCGCACTATTTTGAACTCCACCACAAGTCCAGTGACACTTTCGATAAAGTCGATCCTTTGGATTTTAAGGGCGGAGAAGCGATTGTGGCAGTGACCGCCTATGCCATCGCGCAATCCGACGCGGCGATCGCTCCACACATCGATCACGACACCGTTGACGAGATATTGCGAAAGGCAAAGTTAGAGGACTTGTTGGTGAATATAGGGATCTGGCAACCGTAGGAGTAAGCAGTCGTGGTCACTGCGTGTTGATGAGAAACCAATCCGTACCTGCGCGATCTTGAGCGCGCGCGGCCAGATGCCACTTTCCGGCAGCAGTTTTGCGGACGATGAACTCGTCCAGATCTCTCTGCGGCAATCTCTTGCCGTTGTTAAACGCCTTTTCGTGGATCGCGAGATTCCCCAGCTGCCTCTGATAAAGGATCCACTGTGGCGGAGCGCTGTCGAGCTTGGCCATCATGTCATCGATGGTTTCTTTGCTGGTAGTGTCGAAAAACGTTTGCACAAACCCTTGCCAGGGCGGGATATCGCAGTAGTAATTGGCATAGGGAAAGGGAATCGACAGTAGCTCGGTTTTTCCTTGGCCGGTCTTACCACCGCTTGCTATGACAGAACAAACGCCCTCAGCAAAGGTGTGCAGACCATCATCGATGATCATCTTTCCATAGGTTGGATGATCGATAACAAGACGGTGCGAAAACATTGGATAGGACTGGTAGCTGTGCCACGAGAAAGGATTGATCGTTTTTCGATAGGCTCCCGAAACTGCCATCAGCGCGGCGATGACCAGAAAGCTCGATCGTAACCATCGTTTTTCGAGCTGGAGCGGAAATAGAACGACTCCCGCCAGGATAAACAAGGCGACCGGCCCGTAGAGTCCAAAGTGATAACCGCCGCTCGACAGGCTCCCCGCTAAGAGCAGCCCGAACGGCAGGAACAAAATCACCGGTTTTAAATCCACGGCAGATGCGCCGGGCCGAAGCAACCCGACCACTAATTTGTAAGCCAGAAACGATACGATGCCGTACTCCGCGATGACACACACGGCGGATACCGCGATGATAAGGTCTCCATTGCGGATGACTGGCCACAACATCGCTACAGCGCACGCAAACAAGACCAGCCCGCCAACCGTCTTCATCGTCGACTTGGGCGCGGTCGCTCTCGTGTCTACTCCCTCATCCGCTCTAAAGACTGGCGCGACCAAGTAAGCCCAGCTCGCAGCCGCCGCGGCACACAAGATTAAGGGGATCAGCTGTTGAAGGGAGCCCAGAAAAACCGTAGTGTTCCACAACAGCAACAAAGGACGAGACAGCAGATTCGAGACGCCACCTTTTGGTCCGGCGGCGTGGAATATTGTGCTCGTGGCGTAATCGCGCAGAGTATCCCCGGTCAAGAAAATAACGCCGAGGACTACGAGGGAGGTTACGGCGGCGAATACACACAGAAGCGCGGCCTTCCTCGTTCTTACCAGGCAGGCAATCGCCAGAGCCGTCGAGAGGCACAGAACCGCGCCGTCCGTGATTCTGGTCATGATGGCGCATCCGGAGAACAGGCCCAATAAGACGACTGACCTCAGGTAAGCATTCGTGTTCTGGATCTCGCCTAGCCGCAGAAGAAGAAGGATAGACAGGATGAAGGGGACATCAGTCATCACGTGATAATCGTCAAAGCGGTAGCCCTCGAAGAAGATTCCGACAAAAAACACGCATGCAATCACGACGGCCTTCGCAGCGCCTGAGAACTTGCTCTTGGCAGTTACACAGGCGATGCCTGTCGCAAAAGCGATGAGGTATAGAACCGCCGGAATCTTTGAAACCATCCACCCCTTGCCGGCCAAATCCATCCACCATTCGGTTTCTAAGACCGCGAGTGGCTGCAAGACGAGGTGCAGGTCGCGGTACAGGCGACTTCCAGAGTGGTGTAGAACCGCACACCAGTACCAGCCACCGTCGCACGCCGGGTGGGTGTTGGCAATGAGAGCGAGACCGAAAGCGACGCAAGCTGCTGCCATCAAGCCGGGTAAAAGACCACTCAGCCGGGCGTGAAGGCTTCCCTGAGATCGCGATTCGCGCACCACGGGTTCGCGCACCGCAGGATCGTGCACGACGATCGAGTGCAACGCCAGGGGTTCCGTAATTTTGGAGGCTGCTACTTCTGTTGGTATCACAGACGGAGTCGTCCCTATGCCAGGAGCCTTGGGTTCAGAGCTTCGACGGCTACAACCAAGTGTGCCAGAGTCCCAAGGAGAGAAATGCAATTTCGGATGGCGCGAGGTTACTGACGTTTCACCGGGAATCAACGTGGGAATAAACGTGTTTGCCGAGCCGACTGAGGATGCTCGTCATTCCGCTTAGCTTTTCCTCAGGAACAGCGCGCCAAGCGGCGGCAAAGTCAGACGCAGAGAATACGGGCGACCGTGAGTTTCTCCCGGGAACGCTTCTGTGCCTCCCATGTTGCCGGAGCCGCTGCCGCCGTAGTCGCGGGCGTCGCTGTTGAGAAGTTCTTTCCAGTAGCCGCCAGACGGCACGCCGACCAGGTATCCAAGTCTCGGGACTGGCGTGAAATTGCAGACGATAAGGACGGTCTCGTCTTGCGTTCGACCTTTGCGCAATAGGGAGACCACGCTCATGGGCGCATCATTACAGTCGATCCATTCAAAACCCTGGGGATCGTTGTCGAACCAGTGCAGCGCCGGTTCGCTGCTGTAAAGGCGATTGAGTTGCTCCACCCAATTCATAAGTCCGCGGTGCACGGGGTATTGCAAAATATCCCAGTCGAGGCTGCGATCGTGGGACCACTCGCTGACCTGGCCAAATTCGGAGCCCATGAACAGCAGCTTCTTTCCGGGTTGAGCGAACATGTAGGCGAATAGCAGCCGGAGGTTGGCGAATTTCTGCCACTCGTCGCCGGGCATTTTTCCGATCAGTGATCCTTTTCCATGCACGACTTCGTCGTGGCTCAGTGGCAGGACGAAATTTTCGTGGAACGAATAGATCATGCGAAAGGTTAATTTGTTGTGGTGATATTGGCGATGAATCGGGTCTTGGCTGAAATACTGCAGCGTGTCGTGCATCCATCCCATATCCCACTTCAATCCGAAACCCAGGCCGCCAAGGTGAGTCGGGCGCGAGACCATGGGGTACGACGTCGACTCTTCCGCGTAGGTCTGAATGTCGGGATGCTCGCCGTAGGCTTCAAGATTGAAGCGACGCAGGAAGTCGATGGCTTCGAGATTTTCACGGCCGCCGTACTTATTGGGGATCCATTCGCCTTGCTTGCGCGAGTAGTCGAGATAAAGCATCGAAGCGACCGCGTCTACCCGCAAGCCATCGGCATGGTACTTGTCGAGCCAGAACATGGCGCTCGACATCAGGAAGCTGCGTACCTCGGCGCGCCCATAGTTGAAGATGAACGTCTTCCAGTCAGGATGGAATCCCTGGCGCGAATCGGAGTGTTCGAACAGGTGCGTCCCGTCGAAGAATGCCAGACCGTGTCCGTCGGAAGGGAAGTGCGACGGAACCCAGTCGAGAATGACGGCGATACCTCGCTGGTGCAGGTAATCGACGAAATACATGAAGTCTTGCGGTGTGCCATAGCGCGCGGTCGGAGAGAAATACCCTGTCGTTTGATATCCCCACGAGCCGTAGAAAGGGTGTTCCATGATGGGGAGCAGCTCAACGTGCGTGAATCCGAGTTTGTTGACGTGGTCGGCCAGGCGCGGAGCAATCTCGCGATAAGTGAGCGAACGGTTTTGCTCTTCGGGAATCCGCATCCAGGAGCCGAGATGGACTTCGTAGATCGACATCGGCGCATGCAGCGAGTTCAGGGCAGCGCGCTTTTCGAGGAAGGCGGCATCGTTCCATTTGTAATCCAGGTCCCAGACCACGGAAGCCGTCCGCGGCGGTTGCTCGGCGTAGAGTCCTATGGGATCGGTTTTGTCGATTTGATAGCCGAGTTGCGTCGACTGGATGTGGAACTTGTAAAGCGTGCCTTTGTCGGCGCCAGGGATGAACCCTTCCCAGATCCCTGAAGAGCCCCGTGGACGCAGTGGATGCGATTGCGGATTCCATCCGTTGAAACTGCCGACGACCGAGACTTCTCGAGCGTTCGGAGCCCAGACGCTAAAAACGGTTCCTTTGGTTCCCTTGGACTCGACGACGTGCGCGCCCATCTTTTCGTAAATGCGATAGTGGCTGCCTTCGTTGAAGAGATAAAAATCTTCGGCGGTGAGCAGCGAAACGTCGTGACGGACTGGAGACAGTTCCTGGGTTGGCGGCGTCGGCGTCATGATGAGTCGAGATTATGGATGAGTCGGGACTAGTGTATTCCAATTCAGGCACCAAACGCATCGGGTGGTGAGGAGTTCGCCCCTGCCCCGCGGGTGCCTACTTTTGCTTCAGCGCTACGCGTTTTGCTCTGGCCCATCCTTCTTTGACGCTCTGCCGGGCGCGGCCAAGCGCCAGTGCGTCCGCAGGAACGTCTTCGGTGATGCAACTCGCAGCGGCCACGTACGCGCCATTGCCAATTTTTACCGGCGCCACCAGCGTCGAGTCGCTGCCGATGAAGACGCCGTCTCCGATGACGGTCTGGTGCTTGTTCACACCGTCGTAATTGCAGGTGATAGTGCCCGCTCCGATGTTGACGCCTGCCCCGATTTCGGCATCACCCAGATAGGTCAGGTGATTGGCCTTCGAGCCTTTGCCTAGCTTTATTTTCTTGGTCTCGACGAAGTTGCCTACGTGGGCGCCTTCGCCGACCTCCGTTCCTGGTCGCAGGTGGGAGTAAGGGCCGAGAATTGCTCCAGCACCTGCGCGCGAGTCCGTCATGATGGTGCCGGGCCGGACGGTGACGCCATCGCCTAGAACTGAGTTCTCGATCACGCTGTAGGAGCGAACCCGACAGTCCGCGCCGATTTTCGTTTTGCCCCGCAACTGGACGAACGGCTCAATCACGGTGTCCGCGCCGACTTCAACGTCACTGTCGATGACGCAGGTGTGGGGATAGAAAATCGTCACGCCCTGCGCCATTAGATCGCGGCACTTTCCCAGGCGCAGACGCGCATCGAGGTCCATCATCTCGGCACGTGTATTGCTGCCGAGGACCTCGCCGGCGTCGTCGGTTTTGATGGCGACTACCTTCTTGCGTGTCTTGTTGAAGATCGCAGCCATGTCGGTGAGGTAGTACTCGCCGTGCGCGTTGTTGGTGGAGAGTTGGTCGATTTGTTGGTAAAGGGCTGGTGCGTCAAAGGCGTAGAAACCGGAATTTATTTCGCGGATTTGTTTCTGCTTCGGCGTCGCGGATTTTTCTTCAACGATGGCTTGAACGTCGGCCTTGCCGGCACTTTTGCGAATCACCCGGCCATATCCGGAAGGGTCATCCAGATCGGCGCTGAGCAGGGTCATCGCCGCCTTCTCGCCGGAGTGAAAGTCGCTCAGTTTCTTGACGGTTTCCGCTGTGATCAGCGGAGCGTCGCCCGAGAGGACAATGACCTGGTCATACCCGGAAAGCGCATCGCGCGCGACCATGAGCGCGTGTCCCGTGCCGCGCTGTTCGGCTTGCAAAACAAAGTTCACGCCAGAAGCGGCAACGGCTTCGCGCACCCGCTCGGCCTCATGGCCGACAATTACGAAAACGTCGCTCGCCGGGACGACCTTCACCGCTGTCGCGATCACATGGGCGAGGATTGGCCTGCCGCCGACTTCATGCAGGACTTTCGGATGTTTCGATTTCAGCCGCGTGCCCTTGCCTGCCGCCATGATTGCGACGGCGATGCGGCGAGGATTTTCCGGCAAGGATAAAGATAAGGATTTCGACGTAGCCCTTGGTTTCTTTGCCATGCTTAGCCAATAAATCGTTCAGCCAATATATCGCGAACTAGCGGCGGACGGTCTGCCCGTCGGGCGCTTGCGCCATTAGCGCCATCAGGTCGTGGGCGACGTGGTCGGTGGCGTGGCGCGCCACTTCGCCTTCTTCGAGATAATCTCCAAGCACCGGGCACACGCCAAGGCCTTCGATGGCTTCCGCATCGACTACGATTTGCGAAGCGCCTTCCAGCGCGTACTTGGCTTTCATTTCCGAGGACGCCACCTTGCTGTTGACTAATGTGTAGTCAAACAACTGCTTCCGAGCATGCCGATTGAGGGCACGAATATGATCGGATGCAGTTAAGCTCAAACTTTCATTAACCTGCGTCATCAGATTACAAATAAACACCTTAATGGCTGGCGATTCCGCAATCGCCTCTGGAATTCCCCGCACCAGCAAGTTCGGAATCAGACTGGTGAAAAGCGACCCGGGGCCGATGGTGATCAGGTCGGCATTGGCGATCGCCTCGAGCGTCTGCGGAAGTGGTTCGACGTCGGGAGGCACCAGAACAAGCTCACGAATTTTGCCTTTGCTCGCCGTGATTTTGGTTTCGCCGCGAACTGTCGTTCCGTCTTCGAACGAAGCTTCCAGTTCCACGCTCGACATGGTGGCGGGATAGATGTGTCCGCGGGTGAGCAGAATTTCTGAAGAAAGACGAACCGCCTCCGCAAAATCTCCGGTGATCGAGGTCAGAGCGGCCAGGAAAAGATTTCCAAAGCTGTGGCCTTCAAGCCCCGAGCCTTTCTGAAAGCGATGTTGGAAGAGGCGCGAGAGCAGGGCATCGTCTTCCGAGAGGGCGACGATGCAATTGCGAACGTCGCCTGGAGGAAGCATGTTGAATTCCTTGCGCAGCCGCCCGCTCGATCCACCATCGTCGCTGACCGTAACCACGCCCGATAAATCGCTGATGGTGGGCTGACCGCTGGACGCCGGCGCCATGACGTAGCGCTTCAATCCCCGAAGCAGAGTGGAAAGTCCCGTGCCCCCGCCGATTGCGACGACGCGCAGTTCGGGACCAGCTTTGACGGGGTCGGTTGTATCTGTGCGCACCTGGGGGACACCCTTATTGGATCAATGAGCGATCGAGCTATGTGGCGAGCAGCGATTGACTAGTAGGCGCTTGCTTCTTCTTCCTGCGGCTCGGACTCTCCCGCGCCAGGGTCCGGATACAGCAGTTCGGTGAACCGCGGATCTTCGGCCAGATTCTGGAAGTCGCCGTCGTTGCGCGCCTGAAAGCGAAGAGCGGGCCGCACCTGGATCGCCTCGTCGAGCATTTTAAGGGATTCTTCGACGTGTCCGGTCAGGCAGTGCAGTGCCGCCAGGCCGTAGAGCACATACTCCGACTTCGGCTGTTGTTTCAGGAGTTTGTCCAGGTGCTCGCGCGCCGCAACGTAGTCGCCAGTGTTGATCAGCGATACCGCGTAGTCGTAGTGCTCCTCGGTCGTTTTGAACTGAAGCGAGGGAGCGTCGAGATGCTTATCGCAGGTCAGGATGTGGACCTGTGCGCGGTCCGCGAAAGACTTATTCGGCCCAGCGAGTACCTTCTGCAAATGGCCTTTCGCCTTCTCGTACTTGTGCTCCTGCAGAGCGCGCAGTCCCGATTCGTAGTTCTGTACCGCTTGTGTGTGTCGTGGATCTTCCGTTACTTTTTGCCTGGGGGCTACCTTGAGTGCCATCAAACCGCCTCTAATTCAGAATTGACGTGCAAATTGAAGTGCTATTGAAGCGCAATCTTGCCGGCTACTTAATGCTGGCTGCTGTCGCCAGATCGATCGATTTCCATTCGCCCTTGATGATGCCGGCGCGAATCTGTTTTGCCGTCTTGCCTTGCTTGTTCATCGTATAGGTGTAATAAAGCTCTTTGAGGCAGGTGCCACATTGCGCACCGTGGGTGCCCGAGAAGCAGCTGTGCAAACTATTGTGTCCCATCGTCCGGGCACAGTAGCAGTAACAAGGCTGCTGGTAGATCACCTTCGGAATCTTCGATGCAAGTTCATAGGCGTGCGTTTGATACGGAAACTGAGCGTTACCGCCCCAAAGCTGGTCCTGGGTCAGGATGGCCGGAAGCATGGTACCCGGAGCCGGAGGAGCCGCATTGAAATGCGGAACATCGTCGGCTTCGGACCGGAGCCACGGCGCCGATACCATGGTGACCAGCAAAAACAGCGTCGCCGACGCGAAAAACCGTGTGCCCATGCCTCTTGACCTCAATCCGTTATTTTACCTTAAAGTGCGGGATTGGCGAGTTAATGGAATGGGTTCTGAACCCTGCTCCTAGCCCAGTTTCTCGAAGAACAGGCAAATCGTTTCAATCCCGTGGTGAAAATTCGGAATGTGGAACTTCTCATTGGGCGCGTGCAGGTTGTCGTCGGGAAGCCCGAAGCCCATCATCACCGACGGAATCTTCAGCACGTCCTGGAAGTCGGTGACGATCGGAATCGATCCACCGGAACGGATAAAGACGGTTTCTTTCTTGAACGTGTCATGCAGCGCTTCGGTCGCGGCTTTGATAAAGCGGTTGTCGGTGCCGACCACGCAGGCCGGACCTTTGCTGTGCACTTTGATCTTGGTCTCGATGCCCTTGGGTGTGTGTTTCTTAACGAACGCGCTGTAGCGTTTGAAGATGTCTTCCGGATCCTGGTTGGGTACAAGCCGCATCGAAACTTTGGCCGAAGCCTTGGCCGGAATTACCGTCTTCGCTCCCGGGGCGACGAATCCGCCGGGCATGCCGTGTACTTCGAGCGTCGGACGCGCCCATGTTCGATAGAGAACTGAATATCCCGGCTCGCCCGTCAGAACCTTGGAGCCGACTTCAGTTTTGCGATAGTGCTCTTCGTTGAAGGGCAGCCGCTTCCACGCTTTCAGTTCGTCTTTGCTCGGAGTCTTCACGCCTTTGTAGAATCCGGGGATTAAAATCTTCCCCTTGGAATCCTTCAGCTTGCTGATGATTTCAACCAGCGCGAAGAGCGGGTTCGGCGCCGCGCCACCGTACATGCCGGAATGGAGATCGGTTTTCGCGCCCACAGCTTCGATCTCGGTGTAGACGAGGCCGCGGAGGCCAACGCAGAGGGTCGGAAGATTCGGAGCGAATAACTCTGTGTCGCAGACCAGCGCGAAATCCGCTTTCAGCTTCGCCTTTTCTTTTCGGACATACGCCGCAATCGATTCGCCTCCGACCTCCTCTTCCCCTTCAAAAATCACTTTGACGTTAATGGGCAGCCTGCCACCGTGAGCCCGCATGAGCGACTCGAGGGCTTTCACTTCCATCCAGAGCTGCCCTTTGTCGTCGACCGCGCCGCGAGCATAGATGTTGTTGTTGCGTTCGGTTGGTTCGAAGGGCGGTGTGTGCCACTCATCGACGGGATCAGGCGGTTGCACGTCGTAATGGGCGTACATCAGAACTGTCGGCTTGCCGGCGGCATGCAGCCAGTCGGCGTAAAGTAAAGGATGACCTTTGGTGGGGATAATTTCGACGTTCTCCATGCCAATGCGGCGCAGTTCGGCAGCCACAAACTCCGCGGCCTTCTGCACGTCGCCTTTGTGTTCTTCGAGCGTGCTGACGCTCGGAATGCGGAGAAGAGTCTTTAACTCGTCGAGAAATCGCGGCTGGTTATTGCGTGCGAAATCGACTGCGGGGGATGCCATTGGTTGTAACCTTTCTGGGCCCTGAGTTGAACTGAATGCTGAACTGGATAATGACCGAAAACGTTTCAGTATATACCTGAATGCTTGAGCACTCTGGAACGATGAGAGAAGGGGCACCGGAAATCACGAACCGGGAAGTTTCCACAGAAACCCTGTTACGATTCTCTGTTTTTGGAGGTGTGCGGTCTTGATCGTCATTCGCGGATTGCTGCTTATTGTGGTCGGAATTTATCTAGTGGTGCTGACCGCGGCCATCTTTTCGTCTGAGGGGATGATTTTTCAACCGCAACGCGCTGGATATCGGGATAACGCCAGCATTTTGAAACTGACTACTTCCGGCGGAGCGAAAATATCCGCAGTCTATCTGGCTTATCCCGAAGCAACTTTCACCGTTCTCTTCAGTCACGGGAACGCAGAAGATATCGGCTACGATCAAGACCTCCTCGAACAAATCAGAAATGCCGGATTCTCCGTGCTGGCCTACGACTACGAGGGCTACGGCACAAGCGAAGGTAAACCTTCCGAGCGTCACGCATACGACGACGAAAATACGGCTTACGATTTTCTGGTGGAGAAGATGCACGTCCAGCCGAACAGGATCATCGCCTTCGGTCGCTCGTTAGGGAGCGGTCCGGCTACCGAACTGGCCTCGCGCCGGCCGGTCGCTGCACTGATTCTAGAAAGCGGGTTCATGAGCGCCTTTCGGGTGGTGACCAGAGTCTCAATCTTGCCGTTCGATAGATTTAACAATCTCCCAAAGATCAAAAAAGTGCATTGTCCGGTCTTGATCATCCATGGGACAGAGGATTCCGTGATCAACATTCGGCATGGCAGAGCACTCTTCGCGGCTGCGAACGAACCCAAGCAAGCTTTTTGGGTTGAGGGAGCGAATCACAACGATGTTGCGACCGTTGCAGGGACTCGATACTCAAGTGCGCTGCAAGAGTTCGCGAGGCTAGTACAAAATTACCCAACGAAGACTCAATCACAACCAGACTGATCCTCGCCGAAATTGTCTGCGTCCTGACTTTGGAATCTTCCCGCACCAAATGCCCGCAAATCGCACTCCGCTTTTTCCCCAGCAATCGTCTTCCCCATAACCCTTGCAGTGATCGGTGCGAGCAGAATTCCATCGCGAAAGTGTCCCGTTGCCACGAAGTATCCTGGCGTTGCCGTAGCGCCGAGAATCGGCAGTTTGTCGGGCGTTCCGGGGCGCAGGCCGGCCCACGCTTCGAGAATACGGGCGTCGGCCAATCTTGGGACGAGATCGAGAGCTGATTGGCGCAATTGCTGAATTGTCGCCGGGATAGTTCGTTTGTCGAAGCCGGTTTCTTCGGCGGTTGCGCCGATGAGCATCCGGCCGTCGCTGCGGGGGATCAGATAAACCTCGGGCGCGCGGATAACGTGACGGACCATTTCTTTGTGCGGCATCACCACGCACAGCATTTGACCTTTGACGGGGCGCGTTGGAAACGAGTGTGGTCCGATCTGCCCGGCCCAGGCTCCAGCGCAGTTCACGACGATGCCGGCGGCGAAATGTGTTTTGTTCGTGCGCACACCCGATGCCTTCCCATCGATGACTTCAACCGCCAGCACGTGATCGCCAGACGAAAAATCGATTTCACGATGCCGCGCTGCCGCAATTGCCGCCGACGTCAAGTGCCGCGGATCAACCGAGCGCTCTTCGAGAAGCGTTGCCGTTAAATCTCTTAATTGAAGTTCCGGCTCAAGGTGTGTGGCCGCGGGGATTTCCCCGCCGGTAACGCCGTAGGGCCCCATCCCGTCACGCGTCAAGACGAGCGTTCCGACTGACCGTAGGTCAATCTTCACACCGGACTCATCTTGCAGTTCGTGCACGAACTCCGGGTACATCCGCGCGCTGGTCGCCGCAAGCTCGACCAGTGCCGGATGGGTTTCGAGCGGGGAGTCGCAAAGCATGCCTCCCGCGGCCCATGAGGACTCGCGACCCGGTTCACCCTTCTCAACAATCAGCACACGCAGCCCCCGCTTGTTCAGCTCAATTGCCAGCGAGAGACCGATAATTCCCGCACCGATAATGATTGCGTCCCAGGACTTCACTCCAACATTCTAGCGGCAAGTTACCTCTGGCCAAGAACCTCAAACGCAATTGACAGCGACCCGCATCTCACAAACAATAGAGCACTACAAGTCCACCTCATCTTTAACCGGAGACCAACCCTTATGTCGGAAGGCGATCAACCGAACGTGTATCACCCCGAACCGCAGAGCAATGTTGGGAAATGGATCCTGACGGCAGTCGCCGTCGCCTATGTCGGAGCTTCGGCATTCTTCATTTATGACCAGCACAGCAAACTCGAAAAGGTTACACAGGACCAAACCGCGAGTCAGAAGGAAATTGCCGATTTGACCAAGCGCATGCAGTCGGCTGAATCCGATTCGGCGACCTTAGCCGAGCGCGTCGGCATGACCAAGAAAGAGTTGGCGGCACGCGCGGACGAGTTGGCGCGCCAGCAGCAGGCTGCGTCGGCGCGCATCGCGGCGCAAGCAGCGGAGGAAAAGAAAGACGTGGGCGCGGTTGCCGGCGAAGTCGGTACGGTGAAGACCGATGTTGGCGGGGTGAAAACCGATGTGGCGGCCACCAAGGCATCTCTGGAAGCGACCATTTCGAAACTGCAGGGTACGATTGGCGATCTCGGTGTGCAAAGCGGCCTCATCGCCAACACGCGCAGCGATCTGGAAGCGCTGAAGCACAAGGGCGACCGGCAGTACTACGAGTTCACATTGTTGAAGGGCGCGCAACCGCAGGCGTTTTCGACCGTGGCGTTGCAGCTCAAGAAGACCGATCCCAAGAAGGGCAAGTACACGCTGAACGTCACCGCCGACGACAAGACGCTCGAGAAGAAAGATAAGAACCAAAGCGAGCCGGTGCAGTTTTATACGGGGCGGGAACACATGCTCTACGAACTCGTGGTCTGGACGGTGGATAAGAACAAAATCACCGGCTACTTGAGCACTCCGAAGAATGCTCCGGTGCCGATCACGGCGACGCCGCAGTAGTCACCGTCAAGTCGAACCACCATGCTGCCGCCGAGCGCGCATACGCTGCTTGAAATCGCACTCCGGACGGGAGTCATCTACTGCCTCGTGCTGCTCGGGATCCGCATCAGCGGCAAGAGGGAAGTCGGTCAGATGACTCCGTTCGACCTCACACTCCTCCTGCTGCTATCCAACTCCGTACAGAATGCGATGACCGGGCCTGACACGTCGCTCGCCGGAGGCGCCGTCGCTGCCACAACGCTATTGCTCTTGAACTATCTCGTGGCCGAAGTCTCTGGCGGGAACCGCCGCTTCCGCAAATACATCCAGGGAGAGCCGAGTCTGCTCATACACGATGGCGTGGTCATGGAGGCGCACATGGCCAAAGAACATGTCAGCATGGATGAACTGGAGCGCGCGCTCCGCGAACACGGTGTTGCCACGTACAAAGAAGCGGCGCTGGCAGTGCTAGAAGTGGACGGATCGATCAGCGTCCTCAAGTACGACGACATTGAGCCGACCGCGTCGACCCATCTCAACCGGCGCAGATTTCTCAAGAAAAACTAGCCCCTTACGCAGTAGCCACATCGCCGACGTTCAGACTCCAGCCCCTGCCGCTTTTTCGCAAGGAGTGCGTACTTCGCGGATCAAATCGGCTTCGATCAGTTGCTCCACGCAGCGATACTGGTCGGGCCCAGTCTGGGCGTTGATAGTTGGAGCCTCGGTCGTTGGCACGACTCCCACTGCCTGATTGCGGCCATTTTGCTTCGCGAGGTAGAGTCCCCGATCGGCTAGCCGAAGCACTTCATCCACCGACAGGTTGGAACATGCCTGAGGAAGCCATGGAAATGCGGCCCAGCCGACCGAGCACGAGCGAGTCAGAGTGCGCTCGTTTCCTAAATCGAATTCCGTGCCGCTGATCGACTCGAGGATCCTTGACGCCATGTGCGTGGCGTCGCTGCGTTCGGCGGAGCGGCAGACCACCAGAAATTCTTCTCCGCCCCAGCGAATCAGGAAATCGGACCCGCGGACTACACCTGCGAGCCGGCGTGCGATCTGGATCAGAACCCGATCCCCAGCGTCGTGGCCAAAGTGGTCGTTCACTTCCTTGAAGTGGTCGATATCGACGAGGAAGAAAACAAGATCGCGGTGACCGCGCTGATAGATGGGCCCGCCGCGGTAGGCGCGCATGGCTTGGCTGGCGTCGGCTGCGATCATGCTTTGGAAAAAACGACGGTTGCGGATCCCGGTCAGCGGATCGCTAAGCGAGGCTTCCTGAAGTTCGTTATTAGCCTGTGCCAAAGCCGCACTGCGCTCGGCTACGGCGAGTTCCAGTCGCTCTTTTTCCCGGCGGTCGCGACGCTGCCGTGAGTAGATCGTGATCCAGAGCAGCAGGGCGAACGCGACAGCGCCCGAGGACTTGGCCCACCACGTCTGCCACCACGGAGCCAGCACCGTAAATGAATAGGACGCCAATGAGGCCTGTCCAAGTTTGGTGCAGCCGCAGCTTACTTCGAATGTGTAATTGCCCGCCGCCAGGGACGAGTACCGCACTTCGCGAAGTTTGGTTTCCGTGAAATCCTTTTCCAATCCACCGAGCCGATAACGGCAGGTAAGATCGCGGCCATGGTGAAAGACCGGAGACGCGAAGCGCGCGAGCAGTGTCGCGTCTTCGTATTTGATCTGGGGCGTGCTCTCCAGCAGACGGTCTTCCTTGCGATGATCTTCCTTACCAAGATCTTCCTTGCCAAAAATGACGCTGGTCAGGACGATGCTCGGCCGCCTCAACTCCAGCTGATCCTGATTCTCGTCGTATCGGGCTAATCCCTTGCTTGTACCGAGCAGAATACTGCCATCGGATTCCTGCCAGAGGCTGCCACAGTTCAGATCGTTCCAGATCAGACCGTCTTCTTCGGTAAAGACGCGCTGTTTGCCGTCGGGCGAAATCATTGCGGCGCCCACATCCATCGCAGTCCACACGTGATCATGTTGGTCGACGCCGAGTCCACACACACCCTGTGCGACCTGCATCACGTCGACGCCGCCGTCGGCTCGGGACCGCAGGCGGCTGCTCTGGCCTTCATCCGGGTATCGCAGCCACGCTTCCCCGTCCCGCACCGCCTCGATTTCGATCACGTCGTCTGAGAGTAGTCCAGCTTCTTTGCTGAAGTGTTGCCAGCGGCCGTGATCGTAGCGGGAAACACCGTTCGCGCCCGCGCTCCAGACCACTCCGCCAGGTCCCACGGAAACCGTTCGCGTCGTGCCCTGGTTCGCAGCAGGAGCGGCCAACTCCGCAACGGAGAAGTGGCCCTTGTCGTAGCGGATGACGTGTAGCAAATCCTTGCCATCGGCCCAGATCGAATTATCGGGTGCCGCGGCGATGCGCTGCGGCCGCCAATCGGGTGGCAGAGGCACGGCTTGTGCCACTGGATGCTCGAGGTTCGCGTCGAAGCGATAGATGCCCTTGCCCGGGACAATCGTCCACACGGCACCGTCGGAAGCAAGCTTGATTTGGCGAGCGCCGATGTGCGCTCCTCCCTGGGTTACCGTTTGCCAATGCGACATCTGCGGATCCCAATAACAAACCGCTGTGTTGGCAGCCACCCACAGCCGACCGCGATGATCGCGCACCACGCCGAGCACCAGCGCATCCGGCAAGCCTTCCGCATCGGTCCATCCCGACCATTGTTTCGACCCCGGCCAATAATCGAGGCCGGTGCCGGTGGTCCCGATCCAGATGCCACCCTCGCGATCTTCGAGCGCCGAAGCGACCGCGCTGCTGGTGAGTCCGCTGCGGTGGTCAATGACGCGCCACCCGTTCCCGGCGTCTCCGTTGTCGTCGCGCCAGTAGAGACCTTGTGCTGTTGGCAGCAGAAGATTGCCGCGCCGGTCGAGACTCGGACCACCTTGATTGTTTGCGCTCGGAAGATTTCCTGGTACCCAGAAAGGTTTCGCCGTGCGGTCGTTTATCCGAATGAAGCCCAGCCGTGATGTGGTTCTGATCCAAAGTTTACCGCCGGGCGAGGGCAGCAGTGCTGCGACACGTTCATCGTGCTCCTGGCCACCTAGGTCGATGACGGCAAAGGTCTCAGGCGCGGAATTTCCGGGACGGAAACGCTCGATTTCTTTTCCGGAGCTGAACCAGATGGTGTCATCTTCCGCACGAGCCACAGCGGAAACTTCGCTGTTTACGACGTTCGTCCCAATGCGGAAAAGGTCATAGTGGTCACTATTCGGTTGCAGGCGCAATAGACCATGCTGCGCGGAGACGAAAACCGTTCCATGTTGGTCGACCGCGAACGATTGGTAGGTGTCCCGCGGCGCTCCTGCTGCGGCCGGCAAGTCAATCGCCTCGAAGCGCTCGCGAAGACGGCGCGCGATTCCTTTGCGCGTGCGCACCCATAGATTGCCGTCAGGCGCCGCCAGCACAAGATCGACTGATTCGCCGGGCAGGCCATCGGCACGGCCAAAACGCGTCACTCCATTTCCGTCATAGCGGAAGAGGCCGGTTTCCGTGCCGATCCACAGAAAGCCTTGACTGTCTTGTGCCAGGGAGAGGATGGTGGCGGAGCCGAGACCGAAGTGTTCACCGAAATGCTGAATCGAGTAATGAGGATGGCCGGGGAGCGGCGGCGGCTTCACCGCGAGGGCATGGATCGAGACACAAAAAAGGCACAGCACTGCGAGCCGTCGCCAGTTGGAGCGGTGCACGTACATGAGCCCTCGATTAGTGGAATCATAGGATGGAGGAGCGTCCCTAAGTAACTCGAAACTGGAGTGGGAAGATTACTTAAGTAAGCAGTAAAAGACGGTGCGTTAGCGTGGAAAGCAGCGAAAGCTCGGCCTAAGGTCTTGTCATCCGTTCCGGTTTCACTAGTTGATCGAATTCCTCTCCGGTGAGATACCCGAGTTTTACGGCGGCTTCGCGCAGGCTGCTGTGTTCAACGTGCGCCGTGTGCGCGATCTGCGCGGCTTTGTCGTACCCCACTTTCGGAGCCAGTGCCGTCACCAGCATCAGCGAATTCTTCACGTAGGAGTCCACCTTGGCGCGGTCGACCTCGATGCCGTTGATCATATATTCGACGTAACCGTGGCAGGCATCGGTGATCAGCGTGACCGAGTGCAGAAAGTTATAGATGATGACCGGCTTGAACACGTTGAGTTCGAAATTGCCCTGCGATCCGGCGAAGCCGACCGCGGCCGTGGCTCCGTGAACCTGAACGCAGACCATCGTCATCGCTTCGCATTGCGTGGGATTTACCTTGCCCGGCATGATCGATGATCCCGGCTCGTTCTCCGGCAGGATCAATTCCCCGAGTCCGCAGCGCGGACCGCTGGCCAGCCAACGAATGTCATTCGAAATTTTCATCAAAGACGCGGCCAGCGTTTCCATCGCCCCCTGGGCAAACACAATCTCATCGTGCGCTGACAGCGCTGCAAACTTGTTTCCGTGAGAGCGGAAGGGAAGCGAGGTCAGCTCGGCAATCTTCTTTGCAGCGCGCTCGGCAAATTCAGGATGCGCGTTGAGACCAGTGCCGACCGCAGTGCCGCCGATCGCGAGATCGTAAAGGCCGCCGAGCACCTGTTCCAGGCGTTTGATGTCGCGGTCAAGAAGGCTGGCCCACCCGCCGAATTCTTGTCCAAAGGTTAGTGGCACCGCATCCTGAAGATGAGTGCGGCCGATCTTGACGACATGTTCAAATTCCTTGGCTTTCGCGGAGATTGCATCGCGCACCGTCTTGATGGCCGGAATCAGCGCCTTCTCTACGCGCTCGGCCGCCGCGATGTGCATCGCCGCCGGAAACGTGTCGTTCGATGACTGCGACATATTGACGTCATCGTTCGGATGAATCGGCTTCTTACTCCCCATCACTCCACCGGCGATTTCAATCGCGCGATTGGAGATGACCTCGTTCACGTTCATGTTGGTCTGCGTGCCGCTGCCGGTCTGCCAGATACGCAGCGGGAACTGATCATTCAACTTGCCCGAGATGACCTCGTCGGCAGCCTGAACGATGAGCTTTGCTTTGTCCGCGGGGAGCTTGCCGAGATCCTGATTCACCAGCGCGCAAGCCTTCTTCAGAATGCCAAAGGCACGAATCAGCTCTGGAGGCATGGTGTCGCGCCCAATATTGAAATGCAGCAGCGAGCGCTCCGTCTGCGCGCCCCAGTAGACGTTCGCCGGGACTTCGATCTTCCCCATGCTGTCAGATTCGGTGCGGGTTCCGGAGGCGGGTGCCGTGATCGTAGACATCAGGAAGTCTCCAAAGCGAACCGACTATTATACGGCGCTGCTTTCATCCGAGCGAAGATCGCAGCAAATTCCAAATCGAATTTCAGATCGACTTCACCGGAATCGCCATCACATCGTCGACCAGGCTCATTTCCTTTTGGACAAATGGTTCAGCGTAGGCGACTCCGCCCATCATGCCGTAGAAGCGGGCCATGGACTCGATGCGCGCGCGAATTTCTTTTTGCGCGGGAAATATGTCGCTGCCGGCTTTCTGATCGCTGAATTGCGATTTGTAGGCCATCAACGCCGCGAGACGAGTTTCAAATTGATCGCTGATGTCCACAACGAAAGTCGGTCGGACGTCGCGGTATAAGCTGGCATAAATGATCTTGAACGGACGGTGAGGCAAACTATGATGAGGCGACTCCGCCATGGGTAGCTTCGCCAACCCCGACAAAAACGCCGCTTCGTAGCCAAGCACCGACGCCGTGTAGTGATCGGGATGGCGGCCCTCCCAGTAGGGAAGGATCAGCACGCGGGGTCGCTGCTCGCGCAGCACACGCACGACTTTCAAGCGATTGTCCCACGTATTTTCGACCCGGCCGTCGGGGATATCCAGAGCTTGTCGCCAGGAAACCTTCAGAATGCGCGCCGCCTCGCTCGCTTCGTTGGCGCGGTCTTCGGCGGTTCCGCGCGTGCCCATTTCTCCCTGAGTGAGGTCGAGAATGCCGGTGGTATATCCGCGCTCGGCCATCTTGAGCAGAGTGCCGGCGCAGGTTTGTTCTACGTCATCGCGGTGGGCGGCTAGGGCGAGGATGTCGAGAGGCATAAAGGCGTCGTTGGTCGATGGTCGTTAGTCGTTCGCGCTGTAGTTACCTGATTCTCCGTTGCCCAACATTCTTACCTCGGTTTTCTCCTGCAATCTCTTGTCAAGACGGCCAAACGAAAGGTACGTGCCGACGACCATCGACCAACGACCATCGACGGTTCTCAAGCTGCCGGCTTTGTAGTCCGCCGACTTGCCAGCACGAACGCTAGGCCGAACATGAATAACGCGAACAGCACCAGCGTCAGAATCGATGCGGTCAACGAGAACGCGAATGAGAACGAGCTGGGCGCATCGGGATACATTAACGCGCGCAGCGCTTCCACGCCATACGTCAGCGGATTGGCATACATCAACCAGCGAATCCACGCGGACGCTTTTGACAGAGGAAACATCGCTCCCGAAAGCAGCCAGAGCGGGATCAGAAATAAATTGATGATGGCGTGGAAGGCTTGAGTCGAGTCCAGAGGCCATGCGATCGCGAAGCCGAGCGCCGTCAGGGCGAACGACACCAGGAATATGGTCAGGGCGATCAGGCCAAACGAGCCGACCGTCATGTGGATGCCGACGAAAGGTGAAAAAACCAGAAACACCAGCCCTTGGACAGCCGCGAGCGTCGTCCCTCCAAGAACTTTACCGAGTACGATCGCGGCGCGGGGCACGGGCGCGACCATCACCGACAGCAGGAAGCCTTCGTTGCGATCTTCGATCACCGACATCATGGTGAAGATCGCAGTAAACAGCACGATCATCACCAGCACGCCCGGATAAAAGTAGTCGAGGTAATTCTGTTGTCCCGCGGAACCTCCGGAACGGAATGAAGTTCCGAAGCCAGAGCCGATCACGATCCAAAACAGCAGAGGCGAGGCGATAACGCCCACGACCCTCGCGCGCTGCCGATAGAAGCGCACGATTTCGCGCCACCAAAGCGTGAACGCCGGCAGCAGAATTCCGCCGGATACGGCAGCGGTCTTAGTAGCGGGGAAGGTCGCGGTCTGAGTCGCCATCGCCTTTAGTCTAGCAGCGATCACCATGGCTCGCTTCGAACCCCGCCTTCGAAACCCAGGTCTCAACATCGAGACCTGGCCACGCTTTGCCGATTGTGTTCGATACCTAGTTGGGAGTGGTTGAGTAAAGGCCGGTGATACTAGCACTCCTTAGAATATGCCCATTCTTGCCGGCTCGAATCAGCGCCTGATAAAGCGTTTCCGCGCTCGCCGGAAAATTCGCCGATGTTCGCAATCGGAGCGTGGTATCGAGCGCATAGACCGTGAACACGTAGTGGTGCGCAAATGGTTTGACGCCGGCTGGCGGACAGGGCCCGTCGTATTCGGCTCCCGCAAAAAAGTCGTTGAAGATCTGCTGGCCAAAGGCGCTTCCGGCAACTCCGGCATTGGCCGGCAATCCGGTCGCCGTGGGCGCGATGTTGTACATCCCCCAGTGCGTAAACGCGGCGGTCGTGTCGTAGAGGGTCACGACGAAACTTGCGGTCCGTTTGGGAGCATTGGCCCACGAAAGTTCCGGAGATTGATTTCCACCCGGACTGCCGTCGATGGAGCAGGTGTTAGAGCCGTTGACGACGTTATTGTTGATCGTGCTGATAGGCAAGGTTGTACCGTTGGCGAAGGTTGTACTACTCAGTTGGAACGAGTTATCGCTCTGCGCCAAGGCGGGCAACGCGAGTAACAACAGGAGAGGGATCAGCGAGCCAAGTCGAATCTTCATAAAACACTCCTTCTTGACTTACGAAAATCGGAGAGGAAAACCGGAGAGATTGTACAACGGATTCGGCTTACGGCGGGTGTGGGAAGGTGGTAAACTCTTGCCGTGAAAATCAAGTTCACGACCGTCGGCTTTCTCCTTATAACATGGCTATCCGCGGGTGCATTCGCACAGACGACCAACGCTAGCCCTGAAGCCGACAAGCCTCAACAGACCAGGGACCAACAAACCAAGGACCAACAAGCCAAAGATCAGCCAGCCAAGTCTCAACCAACCGACGACGACGTCCCGTTATTCAAGATGGGACCCGGCATGACGCCGCCACGCGCGACTTACCAGCCCGAACCGGAGTATTCCGACCAGGCGCGTAAGAAAAAATTCCAGGGCACGTGCCTCCTTGAGCTGGTGATCGGAGCCGATGGCAAGCCACGAGACGTCCACGTCATTCGGCATCTCGGCATGGGTCTGGACGAGATCGCCGTCAAGACAGTCAAGAAATGGGAATTCGAACCCGCGCGTAAAGATGGTCAGCCGATCGCGGCGAAGGTGGACATCGAAGTGTCGTTTCACCTGTATTGAGTTGGCGGGCTGGGCTTTGAAGATACACGCGGTTAGTGTTTCTTTCCCGATTTCTTCTTATCTCCTTTAGCTGCTTCTGACTCCGCTGTCTCACTCCAAAACTTGTGGCCGGTGCGGTGAATGAAGACGTCTTCCAGTGTCGGCTTGCTGACACTGAGCGACTGGATTTCTCCAGGGAAAGCTTCGACCACGTCGGGGACGAAGCGATGCCCGTTTTCGATTTCGATGCGGACTTGTTTGTCCATGACGGTCGCATCGACTTGAAACTTGCCGCGGACGCGGTCGGCCAAAGACTGCGGATCGTTTGCCTCAAGCAAAATGACATCGCCGCCGATTTCGCGGGTCAGGGCTTCGGGCGTGCCGAGAGCGACTAAGTTGCCTTCGTTCAGAATGGCGAGGCGGTCGCAGCGTTCGGCTTCTTCCATCAGGTGCGTAGTGACGATGACCGAGACCCGTTCCTGATCGCGCAGGATCTGCAAATATTGCCAGAGATCGTGACGCGCGCCAGGATCGAGGCCCGTTGTCGGCTCGTCGAGAAGCAGCACCTCAGGATGATGAAGCAATCCTTTGGCGAGTTCGATGCGGCGCTGCATGCCGCCAGAGAAAGTTTCGACGAGATCGGCGCGGCGGTCGAGCAATCCGACGCGCGTCAGGATTTCTTCAATCCTCGTTTTGAGTTCGTTGCCGCGCAGCCCGTAAAGATGCCCCTGATGCCACAGGTTTTCGTAGGCCGTGAGTTTGGGATCGACGCTCTGCGCCTGGAAGACGACACCGATGTGGCGACGCAACTGCGAAGGCTGGCGAACCGCATCGAGTCCGGCGATCATCGCAGTGCCGGACGTCGGCACCATCAGCGTGGAGAGGATGCGGAACAAAGTCGTCTTGCCGCTGCCGTTTGGTCCAAGCAATCCAAACAGTTCGGCGGGGCGAACTTCAAACGAAACGCCGTTGAGCGCAGTCCGATCCTCGTAACGATGAACCAGATCGCGGACCGCGATGATGGGCTGGACGGCTGTTTCGGCGAGCCGCGCGGGCGGCGCGAAGTCGATGGCGGTTGAGTTCGGGGTCACAGAACATTCTACGCTCGGAAGGGGGCAACCAATCCAAATTTGTCATCCCGAACGAAGTGAGGGACCTGCATTTCGTTTCAATCCCCACTCAGTTCACCCGATATCTCACAAACGCGCAGTGACCGCCCACACAGACACCGCACCACGATCAGCGCAACACTCCTCTTAAAGTTTGTCATCCCGAACGGAGTGAGGGATCTGCAGTTAGCCGGCAGTGGCACGACCTAACGTGCGAGCAAATAGTCGCCAGCGAGGAGGGGAAATGCGTGCCGAGAACCGCTATTACGTCTACATCATGGCTAGCCTTTCGCTGACCCTCTATACCGGCGTGACGGGAAACCTTCGCCGGCGCGCATTGCAGCATAAGTCCCGAGAAATCGATGGCTTCACCAAGCAGTACCGCATCCATCGCCTGGTCTATTACGAGACTTTTAAGTATGTAAACAATGCCATCGCTCGAGAAAAACAAATCAAAGCGTGGACGCGTGCGAAGCGCATTGCGCTGATCAAAACCATGAATCCTACGTGGCAAGACTTAGCCGAGGCCTGGGGTGATCCAATCAAACTGCAGATCCCTCACTTCGTTCGGGATGACAATTCTAAGAGTGAAGGCGCAAGCACAGAGGTAGAAAAGAGAGTTAGAAAAGAAGAAAACGTCAGCGATCCGATTCCGACCGTAAAGAAGTCATCGAGGAACACCGCATGACCTAACCCTCAAACCCTTGTCATCGCGAACGAAGTGAGAGATCCGCATTCACCTCAAGAAGTTTGTCATCCCGAACGAAGTGAGGGATCTGCACTCGTTTCAATCTCCCCTCAGTTCACCCGATATCTCACAAACGCCAGTGACCGCCCTCACAGACACCGCACCGCAACCAATACGACACTCGAAATGAATTGTGTCCGCCTCCTGAGACGGACATCGCAACCGCCTTCTCTGACAACGCGAAATTGCAAACATCGGTGGCCAAAAAAAACCATCAAAAACCAGCCAAAAACGATGATCCAGTCCTTTAAGTCCTTTCTTTTCTGCGTCGTGTGAGTAACTATCTGTTAAATGAACAAGTTACGCAAAAATTGGGGGGGGGGGGTACAAAACCTTACCGCTCCTCATCGCCGCAGCGCGGATGAGCTGTCAACGAGAACTACACGTCCATCTCATATGCCTTCTTCAGCCAGCGCTTCAATTCGTCGTCGATATCTGCCTTTGACTTGATTTCGATCCGGCGCGTGATGCGGTCTTTCTTTTCGTAGCCTCCAGTATCGATCAGGCGCTTCGGAGTTTTGATGTTGCCGAGAGCCAATCCGAGATCGATTCTTGTGTTCGTCGCGGGCTTGATGTGGGCGAAAACGTGGCTGCGATAGAGCGGAACAATAGTTTTGCCGGGGCAGGCCTTGACGTCCCTGCCGAGAGAAAATCCAAGTTTCAACAGCTGTTCGTAGAGCGGACGCAGCGCTCCGCGTGGGCCAGAATATTGGGCTTCGACCCACGCGGCCGCGGTTTTCAGATAGGTCTCGGGCGAGTCTTCTTCCGTGCCTTTGCCGTCGGCGCGTTCGGCGATCCACGATGCGGCGTTCGTGCCGAGTTTGTGCTCCCGCTTGAGCCACTCGCGCCGCTCCTTTTCACTGGCCGGGCCGGACTCTATGGTGAGTGCGATCCATTGGTCGAGAGAACGTCCGGTTTTACCGGGGAGTTCCTTGATCCACTTCTGAACCATGGCCACGCCGGGATGGACGGCGTAAGAGATTTCGGAAGACATGCACACCTCGGCTTGCACTTCGGCCAGCAACACGGCTCAACATCATAATCAATCTTCGTGATCAATGCTTCACGCTGGCTCGCGATAGAATCTTTCGATGGCTGCCAAGAAGTCCACCACCCGGCGCTCTGGCGTTGGACATAATACGCGCCTGGCCAAAATCCAAAACCAGTGTTTCGTCTGTGGACGCGACAATCCCGACGGAATGCGGTTGAAGTTTGCTTACGACGAAGAGCGCAACTGTTTCGTCTGCCGCTTCCGGCTCGGCAAGCGTTACAGCGGACCGCCTGGACATTGCCACGGCGGGATCATCGCGACCATTCTTGACGAAGCGATGGGTAAGGTGAACAAATTGCGCGATGTGGTCGCGCTGACTTCTGAGATCAGGGTGAACTACCGCAAGCCAGTGCCGTTGCACAAGCCGTTGCGCGTCGAGTCGCGCGAAGTTTCGATGACTGGACGCAGGCACGTCAACATGGCCGAGATCCTCAACGAAAACGGGGAAGTGCTGGCCCGTGGCGAAGGGACGTTCATCGCCATCGATCCCGAGCGCATGTTTGGCCGCTTTGCAAAACCGTAATCATGCCCGCACCCGCCATCGTCCATGTGCAAGGCCGCAAGCTCAAGCTTACGAATCTTGAGAAAGTGCTCTATCCCGCGGCGGGGTTCGCCAAGGGCCAGGTCGTCGATTACTACGTCCGCATTGCGCCTGTGCTGGTGCCCCATTTGACGGGACGCGCGCTCACGATGAAGCGCTATCCCGAGGGCGTGGAGCACCCATACTTCTTCGAGAAGAACGCTCCCATGCACCGGCCGGATTGGGTAAAAACCGCGCCCGTGTGGAGCGAGAGCAACCACAGAACGATCAACTTTATTCTGGCCAACGATCTCGCGACTATCGTGTGGATTGCGAATCTGGCGTCGATTGAGCTGCATCCGTCGTTATCGCTGGCCACCGATATTGCGACTCCGACCATGATTGTGTTTGATCTCGACCCCGGGCCTCCGGCAAACATTGTGCAGTGTGCGCAGGTCGGTTTGTGGGTGCGCGATATTTTTGACCACTTCGGGCTGAAGAGTTTTCCGAAAACTTCGGGATCGAAGGGTATGCAGGTCTATGTCCCACTCAATACGAAGACGAGCTACGAGCAGACGAAGTCGTTTGCCCACGCGATCGCGCGCTTGCTCGAGCAGGAGCATCCGGAGCTGGTGGTTTCGGATATGAAAAAGGCAGTGCGCACGAACAAAATATTCGTCGATTGGAGCCAGAACGACGAGCATAAGACGACGATTTCAGTGTATTCGCTGCGCGCGCGCGAGCATCCGACGGTGTCGACTCCCGTGACGTGGGACGAGGTGGAACAGGCGCTAAAGAAAAAAGATGCGGAGCGATTAGTGTTCGAAGCGAAAGACGTGCTCGCACGCGTCGAGAAGATGGGAGATCTGTTTGCTCCAGTGCAGACGTTGAAGCAGAAACTGCCGCAGTTGGCGGGATTGGCGGCTGAAGCGGAGAAAGAAGCAGATCAATCTGTGAGCACCGCGGCTCATACCGATTCGTCGTCGCGTCCAAAGAAGGCGACGAAGGAGAAAGAGAAGTCGGCTACGGCGAAACGCCGCAAAGTATAATTTCGCCTTGCGCGGCACCACCGCGCGGAACCAACTTGGCGCAACTTTACGCATGGCACAACCTTCATGGCACATCTTTACGTAGGCACTTCCGGGTGGGCGTATCCGACATGGAAGCCCGCTTTCTATCCGGAAAAACTCGCGCAAAAGAAGTTTCTGAACTTCTACGCGTCGAAACTCAATGCCGTCGAAGTCAACTACACCTTCCGACAACTCGTGAAAGAGACTACTGTCCAGAACTGGATCGCTGAAACGCCGGAGCATTTCCGCTTCACCATCAAAGCGCACCAGGTGCTCACGCACATCAAGCGCCTCAAGAATGCGGAAGAATTCCTGCAACGATTTGTCGGAACGCTCGAAGGGCTGGAGCGCGCGGGGCGACTCGGCCCGCTCTTGTTTCAATTGCCCCCGAATTTCAAAGTCGATCACGCCGTGCTGACGGATTTTCTGAAGGCCTTGCCGCGAACCGTACGCGCGGCTTTTGAGTTTCGCAACGAGTCATGGTTTACGGATGCCACATGGGACGTACTCCGGGAACCGAACGTCGCCCTCTGTGTGGCGGAGACTGAAGAGCGCGACACTCCCGACGTGGTGACCGCCGATTACGCCTATTACCGGTATCGCAAGCCTTCGTACACAGCCGATGAACGCAGAGTGATGATCGCCCGCATACGCGAGCATCTCGCGGCAGGGCGCGATGTGTTCGCATACTTCAAGCACGAAGAGACGCCCGAAGGCGTGCTCTACGCCGTCGATTTGCTGAAGGGCGCAACGGAAAGCAATTCCTGATTGCGACGATCACACCGTGTATCGAGGGCGGTACTTTGCGGAACTTGACCCGGCAATCCATACTGAAGTCGTGACTAAAGGCGTGCCCTCCGACGCCAATTCGCGTACGCTGTCGGCGTTTCTCGACTATCTACGGGTCGAGCGCGGATCGGCGAGACTGACCATTTCCGCTTACGCCAGCGACCTCGCGCAGTTTGCCGGGTTCCTCGCCGAACGCAAACAGGATCTTGTGCGGGCGCGGCGCGAGGATGTTCGGGAATATCTTCAGGAATTGTTTTCCAATGGCCTCGATGGGCGTTCGGTGGGGCGAAAGCTTTCGGCCATCCGGCAGTTGTATCGGCACTTGTTGCTCGATGAAAAGATCGAAAAAGATCCGACGTTGAATATTGATTTGCCCAAGCAGTGGAAGGTGCTGCCGAAGGCCCTGAGTCGCGATGAGGTAGGAAGTATGCTTGCGCCTCGGCCGGAAAACAATACAGCGCGCGGCCAGGCGCTGGCGCTTCGCGATCATGCCATGATCGAGCTTCTCTATGGTGGAGGCGTGCGTGTGTCGGAGGTTGCCGACGCGCGGCTCGAAGACTTGAAATTGGAGATGGGATACATTTTGGTGCGCGGCAAGGGCGATAAGGAGCGCATGGTGCCCCTCGGCGCGCCGGCCCAGCAGGCGTTACAGCAATATCTGAAAAATAGCAGGGAGACGATCTCGAGGAACAGAAATTCGCCGCTTCTTTTTCTTGGGACAGGCGGCAGGCGACTGACCCGCCAGCGCGTCTGGCAGTTGGTCGGCAAAGCGAGCCTTGCCTCGGGACGCCATGCCAGCCCGCACATGTTGCGGCATTCGTGCGCTACCCACATGGTGGAAAACGGCGCCGACCTGCGAACCGTGCAAACGATTCTTGGCCACTCCGATATTTCGACGACTCAGATTTATACCCATGTGGCACTGGACCGGCTGAAGAGCGTCTATTCGAAGCATCATCCGCGGGCGAAAGCGAAAGCGTGAGCGCCGTATGAGGCAGTGCCGGTCGATTGTCGAACTTGCCACGGACGACTTTCTGCGCCATCTGCGGGAGCGCAATGCTTCGGCGCATACGATCAAGGCCTACACCGGCGATCTCGATAGCTTTGCCTCCTACGTCGGTTCTCGCGATTGGAGAGGAATTGATCACATCGCGATTCGCGGATTCCTCTCTCATCTTTACGACAAGGGGTTGAGCAAGACGTCGGTTGCTCGGGCGTTGGCTGCGGTGCGGTCGCTGTATCGGTGGCTGGCGCAGGAAGGCGTCGTTGAGCAGAATCCGGCCAAGCTGGTCTCTACACCGCGACTGCCAAAGAAACTGCCGCGCGTTCCTACGATTGAAGAAATGAATACGATGCTCGACGGCAAGATGCCTGAGGTGGCCTCGTTCCCTGAGCGCGACCGGCTGATGTTCGAATTGCTTTACGGGTGCGGTATTCGAAATTCGGAACTGGTCGGGATCAATCTCGACGACATCAGCATGAGCAACGAAGCCATATTGATTCGTGGAAAAGGGAAGAAAGAACGGTTTGTTCCTTTTGGTGGGTCGGCGCTTTCTGCGTTGGCTAACTATCTGCCGTGGCGGCAACAATTGCTCGCATCACTGACACTGAAGAAAATCGCAATCAAGAGGACGCCTGCCCTGCTCGTCAACCAGCGCGGCGGGCGGCTTACGACACGCAGCGTGGGGCGCATCGTCAAACGCATTGCTGTCGCTAAAGGATTGTCGCCCGAGGTTCACCCGCACACGCTGCGTCACGCTTTCGGCACCCACATGCTGGAAGAGGGAGCGGACCTGCGGGCGATTCAGGAATTGCTTGGTCATGAGCGGCTGGCGACTACGCAGCGCTATACGCAGCTTTCCGTCAAGCATGTCATGGATGTTTACGATCAGACGCATCCGCGAGCGAAGTAGCCGCGAAGTAATCAGTATTCTTACTTCGCTCTCAGCAGCAGAACTGGGACGCTGATGTTGTGCTGGACTCGGTTGGCGGTCGTGCCCAGAAATACATCGGCCAGGAAACGGTGGCCGTGGGTGCTCATCGCGACCAGATCGCATCCCTTCTGTTGGACCCATTTGACGATTTCCTTGGCGGGCTCGCCATAGGCCAATTCGGTTTCCGTCGCAATGCCGAGCGACTCGAATTCTCTGCGGATTTTATCGAGGTACGCGTTGTCATCATCGACTTCCGCGCTCACCGCGTCGCGGCCGTAGGTTCTGGCGGCCCATCCGTCCGCCACATGTAACAACACCAAGCGGCTCCCGGCAAGCGTGGCCAGTTGCTTAATGTGTTCGATGATCACGCGGTCGCTCGGCGAGTTATCGAGCGTTACTAGGATGGTGTTGTACATAGCTGGCCGTTTCTCAATTCCGCCAATCACGAACCGATCACTACCTGCCACGCGGTTTTCACCGCTTGCGGCAGGCCATAGATATCCATTGCGGTGATCAGGATTGCGCTTGCCCAACCCGCTGTCAACAGAAACCAACCGTTTCGCCACCTTCCCATGCGGCTACGCGAGCTGGTGAATTGCATGAGTGGGAACATGGCGAACGGAAGCTGCAAGGCTAACACCACCTGACTCAGGGTGAGCAGATCGGTGACGCTGCTATCGCCGCGCAGTCCGATGATCAAGACCGCGGGCAGAATTGCCAGCGTGCGGGTGATGAGGCGACGCACCCATGGCTTGATGCGCCAGTGCATGAAGCCTTCCATGACCACTTGCCCGGCGAGCGTGCCAGTAATGGTGCTGCTCTGTCCGCTGGCGAGCAGTGCCACGGCAAAGAGCGTGCTGGCGGCGGCCGTTCCCAACAGCGGCGCCAAGGTTAGATAGGCAACTCGGATCCAATCGCTGCTGTCGGTGAAGTGCACCAGTCTTCCACCCGCTACCAGCACGCTTTCCTTGCCAAAGAAAACCGTCGCCGCGAGCACCAGTATCGCGGCGTTCACAAAAAACGCGATCGTCAGGGCCGCGATCGAATCAATCGTGTTGAAGCGAATCGCGCTGCGAATTGAGGGTTCGTCCTTCTGCAACTTGCGGCTTTGCACCAGCGCGGAGTGCAGATAGAGGTTGTGGGGCATCACGGTTGCGCCGATGATGCCAATCGCGAGATACAGGATGCCGGCGTGCCGCAGAGTTGGGGAGATTAATGCCCTACCCATTTCCATGAAGCTCGGGTGCGTCTGCGGGAGAACGAAAATCTCGATGAAATAGCAGACCGCGATGGTCACGATCAGGAGCAAGACGATGGCTTCGATCGTCCGCATGCCGAAGCTCTGCAGGGCGAGAAGCAGGAGCACGTCCAGGCCGGTAATGACCACTGCCCACAGCAGCGGAATGTGGAAAAGCAGGTTGAGAGCTACGGCGCTCCCGAGAACTTCCGCCAGGTCGCAGGCTCCAATGGCGACTTCGCTCATCAGCCAGTTGGGCCAGCGCGTCCATGCGGGATACCAGTCGCGGCAGCATTGGGCGAGATCTTTCCCGGTGACTACCCCAAGTCGCGCGGAGATCACCTGCATAAAAATCGCCATCAGGCTGGCTAATCCGACGACCCACAACAGGCCGTATTTGAACTGCGCCCCAGCCTGGAGATCCGTGCCCCAATTCCCTGGGTCCATGTAGCCGACGCTGACGAGAATTGCCGGACCGACGAAAGCCCGCCACTGCTCCCAGAATCCAGCCTGTGAGTGCGGCACTTCAATCGTGCTGTGCACACCTTCGAGAGACACGGAGGTGCGCTGGAGTTTCGTCTCGATCATGCCTTTTCTGGATGCTTAGCACCAGTATATTAACATGAATTAACCACAGTTAACATTCCGACCGGGAATAACGAGGCGAAGAGGAGCATTCCCGACAGGGAACCCATTACTCCGGTAACTTTGTCCGAATACAACTATGAGTCACCATGGCGGCAGGGAATCGCTCGTCCGCGAGCACTCTGGTCCACGACCGGGAACGATAGTCGGGAATAATAAGAATGAGCAAAATCGTCAAAGAGACCATCCTGCTGGTGTCACTGTTCCTGATCGCGGGGCTGGTGCAGTTCTACGCGCAGTCGTTACCCATGGCGCTGTGTTTTTATTTTCTGCCCACGCTGTACTCCGCCTATCACTTCGGGCGTCGGCATGCGACTCTCACCGCTTTTGCGTGCGTTTTCCTGGTGGTTCTCCTCGACTTCATCACCAGGTTGCTGCCCGCGCATCCGGTGCTGACTTTGCCGGGGGAGCGCTTGTTCAACTTCGCCATCTGGGCGGGGATTCTTGTCGTCGTCGGTTATGGGATGGGAACGCTCTATGAGCGTAAGCAGGCGATGACCTCTGACATTCGAGAGAGCTTCACTGGATTGCTCTCGGCAATGCAGCACTTCATGGCCTGCGACAAGCTTGCCAGTCAGGAAAATCAGCGGATTGCGCTCGCCGCTAGCCAAATGGGCGAGGTGATGGGTCTCGGGTCCGATCGCCTGGAGTTGATGCGATCGGCTGTGATGCTGCGGGACATGAGCAAACTCGGTATCACCAACGACATTCTCTACAAGGCTGCCGACATGAGCCGCGAAGAAGCCGTGGCGAGCTTCCGCAAGCAGCCAAAAGGAGATTCGCGCGCACAGGCCGCGGGAAATTCACTGCGCCGTGTTATCCCGATCATGATCGCGCAGCAAATTGTGCAGGACCAGGGAGCGCGATCGGTGAACGTTCCGCTGGAAGCGCACATTTTGGCGGTAGCCGATGCATATCAAAAATTGATCAGCGGCAGCGGTGGCAAGGCTCTGTCACCCCGCCAAGCTGAGGAGCAGATCGCGGCGGATGCAGGACAGAAGTTCCACACCGGCGTGGTGGAAGCGCTGATCAAAATTATGGATAGCAGAGCCCGTGGCGCAGGCGCGTAGGCTGCCGTAACGTCCAGCTAAGCGATGTTTGTTTCCACAGTCTTTTTCCCAGCGTCTTTTTTTCCACGCAGGCCATCCCACAGCGCGGCAACCTTTGATTTCAGATCCGACGTCAATTTTTCATATGCCGCCTCGCTCGCTTCGCTCACGGGTGGTGGCTGAATCGGCTTGCCAAACACAATTTGGAGATTGGCGAGTTTCGGATACTTCTTGTGGCGCGGCCACGCTTCGTAGAAACCCTCGATTGCGATCGGGACGATCGGCGACTGCGTGTGGATCGACAAGATCGCTGCGCCTTTGCGGAAGACTGTCAGGTCGCCAGTGTTGGTGCGTTCGCCTTCGGGATAGAGAATCAGAATGCGTCCGTGGCTAAGGCCAAAGGCTCCGGCACGCATTGCGGGGACGAGATTCGCGTCCGGATCAAGCACTACCACCCTGATCCACCGAGCCAGTCGGCGCATGAAACCTTTGCCGAAAATATCGCTCGTTCCCACCGCGAACGCTTCGCGGAATAACGACCAGGGCAGCGCGCCTACCATCACCAGCGGATCGATGTAGCTCTGATGATTCGAGCAGAGCAGGTAAGGGCCTTTCGCGGGCAAATTCTCGAGGCCGCTGATCTTGAGGTGAAAGCCGGTGCGTGCGACAAAATAAATCAGACGCCCAAGCAGAAAAAACGGGACATCCGCCACGAGATTGTGACGCGCCAGGGCCAGGACTTCGGGATCGGTCACGGGCTCGCTCAAGATTGTCGACCAGGCCGGAGCTGCCCCGCCTGCCTGTCCTTCTCCTCGGGCGGCGCTCTCCAGAACGGCGTCGACGAGGTCACGGACGGTATAAATTTCGCCGAGTTGCGCTTCGGGAACATCACCGCCAAGCTGCTGTTCAAGTGCGGCCAGCAACTCGACCCTCTGCATCGAGTCGAGGCCGAGGTCGAGTTCAAGATTGTGCGTAGGACGAATCGTGGTAAGCGGATTGCGCGACGACTCCTTTGCAATCGCGAGCGCGCGTTGCACGTCGTCGCGATCCAACCACTGCTTCTCTTCGTCGGTTAGCGGCTTTTCGGTCCCGATTTCAGCTTCGCCCGCACCCGATTCCTTTAACTCGCGAACTTTCTTCTCAATCTGGAAGCGCTTTAGTTTTCGCGTCGTGGTTCGCGGTAGATCCTCTTGCCAAATGTCGTAGCTGCCGATTCGTTTTGTGGAGGCAATCTTGTGCGACAGCGCTTCAATTTCGAAGCGGATCGCTTCTTTCGAGTTGACGATCTTGCGCTCGCGCAACAGATCGAAGTTGGGCACGATCACCGCGTGCAGGCGCTCCGACATAGGGTCGCCCGGCCGCGCCTCGAGCGCCATCACACAAATCTCTTTCACGTACTGCGCCTGTAGATAGTGCGCTTCAATTTCCTCGGGATAGACATTTTTTCCGTTAGCGAGGACGATCACTTCCTTGCGCCGTCCGGTGATAAAGAGATTGCCGTCGGCGTCGAAGTATCCGAGATCGCCGGTGTAAAACCATCCGTCACGCAGAACCTCGGCTGTGGGCCCGGGACGGTTCCAGTACCCCTTCATCACGATTGCGCCGCGGATCGCAATCTCGCCGGCAGGTGGCTTGCCTTCTTCCACAGGCTGCGGGTCGATGATTTTGGCCTCGACGCCGGGGAAGGGCTTGCCGACCGAACCAAACACAATGTCTCCGGGAGGATTCATCAAAGCACCGCCCGTGGTTTCGGTAAGACCGTAGGCGTTCAAGACGTCGATTCCGAAGGAATAGAAGTCGCGAGCGATGGCGGGATCGAAGCGCGAGCCTCCCGTCACGAGGTAGCGCATGCGAGATCCGAACGTGGCGTGGATCTTCCCGAAGAGAGTCTTGCCCGCGTTGATTCCAATTCTCCTCAGTGCGCGATTGACTGCCATCAAGGTGCGGACGATGCGCAGCGTAAAGGCGCCGCGCTTGTTGAGTTCTTTGAAAATCTTTTCGTGGATTAGATAGAAAAACTGGGGCACCACGCAAAAAATGGTGATGTTGCGTTCCTGCAATGCGCGCAGCAGTTCGGTAGTGTTGAGGGTTTCGAGGTACACAACTCGTGCGCCGTTGAAGAGCGGGAGGAAGAGGTTCGCCATCTGCGCGAGGACGTGGAACATCGGAAGTATCCCGAGCAGAGCGTCGTCGGGACCGACTTTCACGACGGCGAGAACGGACTTCGCTTCGCCCAAAAGATTGGCATGCGTCAGCATCACGCCCTTGGGATCGGCGGTCGTGCCCGATGTATATAGGAGCGCAGCCAGATCACCTTCGGCAGGTTCCACGGGCTGAAAGCCGCCGGGGCCAGCGGCGAAGATGGAATCGAGATCCGCGATCGTCGCGGAAGGGGATTTCCCTGACTCGTCGCGCCGCTCGTCTCCTCGCTCAGCCGCCGCAGAAGTCATCACCAGCCCGACGCTGAGTCCCGCAACGGCTTCGGTCGCGGTCTGAAGATGTTTGACATCGCAGAAGAGTAACGATGCGCCGCTATCGATCAGCAACTTCTTGACCTGGTCGGCGTGAAAAGCGGTGTCGAGTGGGACTGCCGTCCGGCCGGCGGCGATGATGCCCAAATAGGCTGCTACCCACCGGGGATGGTTCGCGGCCAGAATGGCGATGCGGGCGTCGCGCGGAACGCGAGTCGAAAGCCAGTTCGCGACGCTTTCCGACATGCGGGTCAGTTCCGCGAAGGTGACGCGCTCGACCGTTTGCTGGCGTTGAATTTCCAGGGCAATGATGTCAGGGAACTTACGGGCCGATTCCTGAAACTTCTGATAGAAGGCGGGCATGGGAGAGTACGGGCGGAATGATACAGGGAATTGCGGCTCTATCCAATTCCGCTTGCGCCTGAGGGATTATTAGCACGGTTGCAGTGTGCACTGAGATAGTGTACACTGTCGTCGTATGAAGAACATCACATTGAGCGCTGAAGAGAATCAGATTGAACTCGGTCGCGAAACGGCTCGTGAGGAAAACCGCACTCTTAACGATGCGTTTCGCGAGTGGCTCGAGTGGTACATCTCCAGACGGGTGACTCGCCGTCAAGTCGACACACTCTACGAGAAACTCAGGTACGTTGACGCGGGACGTAAGTTCACGCGGGAAGAAATGAATGAGAGATAAATACTTTCTCGACACGAACATCCTCGTTTACTCCGTCGATCTCAGCGATCCTCTCAAAAGAAAGCCCGCTCGCGAACTGGTTACAGAGGGGGCGACCAGCAAGCTCGGCGTCATCAGCTACCAAGTGGTTCAGGAATTCGTCAACGTCGCTCTCCGTAAATTTCACACCGCGGTGTCTCCCTCGGACATTGAGGATTTCTTGCGTGGTGTGATGTTTCCGATGATGGAGATTCGGTCGTCGCCTTGGCTATTTCTCGATGCCCTGCGTCTGCGCGATTTAAATCAACTCTCCTGGTTCGACTCGCTCATCGTGGCCGCCGCGATCCAGGGTGGGTGCAAGATCCTTTATAGCGAAGACATGCAACATGGCCGCCGTTTCGGCGATCTGGTTGTTCAGAACCCGTTCCTTTAAACACTGAGAAAACCCTCGCTGCTTCGTCGCCATCTCTCCCGCATCTAATGTGCTAGGCTTTTACTAACATCTGGGACGCGTGTCCCTTGAAGGATTTCTGTTTTGATCAACACTTTGCTGGGCAAGGTTTTCGGGACCAAGAACGAGCGCGAGGTGAAGCGCCTGCTGCCTCGTGTCACGGCCATTAACGCCCTCGAACCGGAGATGCAGAAACTCTCCGATGACGAACTCCGCGCCAAAACCGATGAATTCCGTGCCCGCATTCAGGAGCGGCTGGGTGCGATTGCCGACGATCCGGTGGCTGAACCGGACCCCGAAAAAGCTGGACTTCAGAGCGAGAGCGAGGGCGTCGACCTTGACGATCGGCAGAAAGAAATAGAAAAGCAGCGCGATGACGCTCTCAGAGCCGTGCTCGATGAAATTCTCGAAGAGGCTTTTGCGGTTTGCCGCGAGGCGGGCAAGCGAGTCCTTAATATGCGGCATTTTGACGTGCAGTTGATCGGCGGCATGGTTCTGCACGAAGGCAAGATCGCCGAAATGAAAACCGGCGAAGGCAAGACGCTCGTGGGGACCCTCCCGGTTTACCTCAACGCGCTCAGCGGACGCGGTGTGCACGTCGTTACGGTTAACGACTATCTCGCCAAGCGCGATTCCGAATGGATGGGCAAGCTCTACGGTTTTCTCGGACTGACCGTTGGCGTGATCGTTCACGACCTCGACGACGAAGAACGCCGCGCTGCTTACGCTGCGGACGTGACCTACGGTACGAATAACGAATTCGGGTTCGATTACCTCCGCGACAACATGAAGTTCGATCTGCGTGATTGCGTGCAGCGCGTCCACAACTTCGCCATTGTCGATGAAGTCGATTCCATCCTCATCGATGAGGCCCGCACTCCGCTCATCATTTCCGGGGCAAGCGAAGAATCGACCGACAAGTATTACAAGGTGAATCGCATTATCCCCAAGCTCGAAAAGGGCGAGGAAGTCGACACAGCGCCGGGTGAGCCGAAGATACTGACCGGAGACTATGTTGTCGATGAAAAGCATCGCAACATCACCGTCAGCGACGAGGGCTGGGAAAAAGTTGAGAAATTACTGGGCATCGGCAACATTGCCGATCCAGAAAACTGGGCGCTGAAGCATCACGTCGAGACAGCAGTCAAAGCGCACGCGCTTTACAAGAAAGATGTCGAGTATGTCGTGAAAGATGGCGAAGTCCTGATCGTCGACGAGTTCACGGGGCGACTGATGCCGGGCCGGCGCTGGTCCGACGGATTGCATCAGGCGATCGAAGCCAAAGAAAACGTCAAGATTGAGCGGGAAAATCAGACGCTCGCCACCATCACATTCCAGAATTATTTCCGCATGTATAAGAAGCTGGCGGGCATGACTGGTACGGCGGAAACCGAAGCGCCAGAGTTCGACAAGATCTACCGGCTCGAGGTCGTCGTCATTCCTCCGAATCGTCCACTGCTGCGCAAAGAGAATCCCGACATCGTTTATCGCACCGAGAAAGAAAAATATTTTGCGGCGGCCGACGAAATTCAGAGGCTGCACGAGAGCAATCAGCCGGTGCTGGTTGGCACTACCTCGATTGAAAAATCGGAACGAATCTCTGATCTGCTAAAGAAAAAAGGAATCAAGCACGTCGTGCTCAACGCCAAGTATCACGAGCGCGAAGCCGAAATCGTCGCGCAGGCCGGACGCAAAGGCATGGTGACGATCGCGACCAACATGGCCGGCCGCGGCACCGATATTCTGCTCGGCGGCAATCCTGAGTTCATGGCCAAGCAGGAATGCGTGAAGAAGGGAATTGCGCAGCCGATTCGCGTCGCGCAAGGCAAGATTGAAGCCGAGGTTGACGATCCGAATCGCACAGTCTGGTACTACGCTGGCAATGAATACGCAGTCCCGACGGATCAGTGGAACGAGATTTTTGCGCGTTATAAGAACGATACCGACCAAGAACATAAAGATGTGATTGAGGCTGGCGGCTTACACATCTTTGGCACCGAACGCCACGAGGCCCGCCGCATCGACAATCAGCTTCGCGGACGCGCCGGTCGCCAGGGCGATCCCGGCTCTTCGCGCTTCTATCTTTCGCTCGAAGACGATCTGATGCGGATCTTCGCTAAGGAGTGGGTCTCGAACCTGCTGCAACGCCTTGGCATGGAAGAGGGAATCCCGATTGAATCGCGCATGATCACGCGTCGCATTGAGGCCGCGCAGAAAGCGGTCGAAGGTCAGAACTTCGAAAGCCGCAAGCACCTGCTCGAATACGACGACGTCATGAATAAGCAGCGCACCGCGGTCTACGGACTGCGCCGCCGGTTGCTCGAGGGGCTCGACCAGAAAGATCTCATCATCGAAGACTACGTCTCGGGGATTCTCGGCGACATTCTTGAACGCCATTGTCCACCGAAAGAGCACGTCGCGAATTGGGATCTCAAAGCTCTCAAAGACGCGGTCTTCACCCGCTTCGGTGTCGATATTTACGCGGAAGGGCTCAAGCCGGAAGAGATGAACCGCCAGGAATTGGGCGACGCCATCTTTGACAAGCTGAAAGAACGTTACGACGCCAAGGAAAAGCTCATTGGCTCCGAAGCCATGCGTTACCACGAACGCATGATCATGCTCAGCGTGATCGACGCGCAGTGGAAAGACCACCTGCTCTCGATGGATCATCTGAAAGAGGGGATCAATCTTCGCGGTTACGGTCAGCACGATCCGCTGGTGGAGTATAAGCGCGAGTCGTATGACATGTTTGAAGAGATGATGCAGCGCTTTCAGGAAGAAACGGTGCGCTATCTCTACCTGATGCAGATCATGGAGCGCCCACCCGATCCAGCCACGAGGCCCAGCGGCGGTCCCGATCTTTCGACGCAATCGTCAGATGCTGGTGTCCCGTCGGTGATCACTGGCGGCCGAGGCGGCAACGGACGAGCGCCGCGCCAGGTTGCGACTTCCGTCGATGAGATTGAAGCGGCTTTCCAGCGCAAGAAAAAGAAAGAACTGGAACAGGCTCGCATGGCGGGAGCCGGCGACATGCAGGTGCAGCAGATCGTACGCTCCGGGGACAAAGTCGGCCGCAACGATCCATGCCCCTGCGGCAGCGGCAAGAAATATAAGAAATGTTGCGGCGCCGGCGCCTAGAGGCGATCCGTCGTAAACGCGGACTGGTTCCTGCCTTCCCGAGCCTGCCAGCCTCTCACTGACACATCGAGTTCCTCCCCAGAACTCCCATTGCCTCTTACACGAAAGGGATGCGTCCTTCGTCCCAAGGACGATCATGAAATCAGTGGAGCGACAGCGACCTCGTCGGCTAACCTTAGAAGGCGAGGATTCACTCATGAAGGCTGTTTCTCTGCTCGTCGTTATTGCCGCTCTCTTGGCGCCGGTCTCCGCTCAGGACGACAGCCAGGTCGTTTCCAAAATCGTCGCGCTCGAGAAAGCGTGGAACCAGGCCTACAAATTTCGGGACCTTAAAGCGATTGACGCACTCCTCGATGACGGCCTGGTATTGGTGAACGACGATGGCAGTCTACAAGCCAAAGGAGTGTTTCTGGCGAGCGTTCGCGACTCCAAGGCTGCGGACGATCAACAAGTCACACCGGAGTCAATTTCAGTGCACGTATTCGGCGGCGTCGCGGTCGCGACGGGGGTATTCAGAATAAAGGGTGTCGAGGGCGGGAAGTCTTTCGCGAGGCGCAACCGGTTTGTGGATACGTGGGTAAACAAAGGCGGGTCGTGGGTATGCGTGTCCGCATCGGCAACCCCAGTATTGCACTGAGAAGAACCTGGCTTATCCAGTTACTCGGTATCTTAGTGACATTCCGAGTCAAGTGTTCGTAGTTTTCTTCCCGATCGCGCGAAAGGTCATCTCCGTGGCCTTGCTCCGAGTGCGCCGCTTCCATGCGAAAAACATCGGAGCATAGGTCTCGGTGATGTAGTCGCCGCGACCGATTCCGAGGGCGCGCGCGGTTTCGTCAATCCAGCGTGGCGTTCCTTCGATCTCCCCGAAATTTCCGATTGGGGTTTCATCCAGCACGACGTGACCTTTGCCGTCGCTCCACTCCGCACGATATTTTTCGTACTTGAAGGTGGGTGAATACCCCAAAGCGCGAAGGATGCGGTCCATCTGCTCGCCGTTTTCGACCTCAGTTTCAAGTTCGACCCTGACTTTGTGGCGTCCGGCTGTGCTCTTCGCCTTGTGGGTCAATACCCACCGCTCGCCATATTTGCGCAGCCGCAACATGTCGCCGCGTTTGCGAAGTTTCTGACCGGGTAGGTCGTAGAGGGAATTTATTTCGTGGGTGGAAGGTGTGATTTGCTTGAAGCCCGCCAGTTTAAGGGCGCGAGCGAGCGTGGGCAGGCTCTTGCTGCGAAATTTTATTTCGATTTCCTTCGGCATGCCGAAATCATAACCGCCGGGTTACCGAAGACGCGAAGAAAATGGCATTCAAGGCTTAGGCTTCACTTCTGAATCAGCGGACTCAGGCACGCGTTTGTGAAACCAGCTCATATGCGGCAAGTCGCGTTCCACTTTCCGCCGTTTCGCGATCAATTCCGCCACGATCGAGACGGCGATTTCCTCCGGAGTGATGGCGCCAATGTCGAGGCCGACCGGGGCGTGGACGCGTTCGAACAAGTGCGCAGCTAGCCCTTCGCTCTGCAACTCTTTAAAGATGGTGATTGTCTTCCGCTTCGATCCAATCATCCCGATATAGCGCGCCTGTGTCTGCACGGCCCAGCGCAACATGCGCATGTCGTCGCGATGCCCGCGAGTAACGATGACGATATACGATGACTCGCTGGGGGCCAGTTGGGCCGCAGCCTTGTCGAAATCATCGACAATAATCTGTTGCGCCTCAGGGAAGCGCTCGCGGCTGGCGTAAGCTTCGCGGTCGTCGATCACCGTGATGTCGAACCCGGCGATGCGCGCAACTTTGTAGAGACTGGCGGCAACGTGGCCGGCGCCGAATATGTACAGGTCCGCGGGCGGCAGAATGGGTTCTACGAAGATTTCGAGCGTGCCTCCGCAGACGAGGCCGGTGTCGTATTTCGGATCCTGATTGAGATCGAAGGTCAGGGTGCGCGGCCGCTCCGATTCCATCACGTCGCGCGCCGCCTGCCAGACCTCGGCCTCGACACAGCCGCCGCCGATCGTCCCTACGATGGAGCCGTCGTCGCGCACCAGCATCTTGGCGGTCTTGAACGAAGGAATCGATCCGCGCACGTTGACGATGGTCGCGACCGCACCGCGGCGCCCGTCCTTGCGCAGGCGGACAATCTCCTCGTACAGGTCCATGGAGGGATTATAAGCTCGCAGGTTGTGCTAGTTTGTATGGTTCCACACCGATTTCCCATGCTCGATTCTCACACTTCAGGAGCCCCATGAAAGCCGTTCGTATTCATCAATTCGGTGGACCCGAGGTTCTTACCTACGAAGATGTGCCCGATCCCAGTCCGCGCAAGGATCAGGTGCTGATCCGTGTGCGCGCCTGCGCTCTGAATCATCTCGACATCTGGGTTCGCAAGGGACTGCCCGGCGTCAACCTCCCGCACACTCTCGGCAGCGACATCGCAGGCGAAATTGTCGAAGTCGGCGAGTATGTCACCGACCTCAAACCGGGACAGCGCGTCCTCGTCGCGCCCATGCATTTCTGTAATCGCTGCCTGAAGTGTGTCGCGGGACTACAGAATCAATGTCGCCAGTTCACCGTGCTCGGCAACGGCGTCGATGGCGGCAATTGCGAACTGATCGCGGTGCCCGCGGTGAATGTCATTCCGCTCCCCGACGGTCTCAATCTCAGCTACGAAGAGGCGGCGAGTGTGCCGCTAGTATTTGTCACCGCATGGCACATGCTGGTGGGCCGCGCCGCGATCCGTCCCGGACAAACCGTACTGGTTCTGGGAGCAAACTCCGGCGTGGGCATCGCGGCGATTCAGATCGCCAAACTTTTCCGCGCGCGTGTGATCACAACTGCGGGCGACGAACACAAAATAGAGCGCGCGCGCCAACTTGGCGCCGATTTCGTCATCAACCATTATCAGCAGAAAATTTCCCAGGAAGTCCGCAAGATCACGAATTTCGAAGGCGTGGACATCGTCATCGAGCACGTCGGCCCGGCCACGTGGGACGAAAGTGTGCGCTCGCTCAAGGTCGGAGGTACTCTCGTCACCTGCGGTGCGACCACGGGGCCGAAAGTCGACCTCGACCTGCGGTTTCTCTTCTCGCGCAACTTGTCGTTGCTCGGGTCGTATATGGGGACCATGAGCGAATTGCACGAAGTGCTCGGGCAGGTGTTTGCCGGACGGGTAAAGCCCGTCATCGACCGTGTTTTCCCATTGAGTGAGGCTCGTGCGGCGCACGAATATATGGAGAAGAGCCAGATGTTTGGGAAGATTGTGCTGAAGGTGTGAGGTCTCTCGGAGCGCAAAATTTGAGCGTAAAATCGGCGCTGCGTGTTCTTTAGGATCATTGGCAGGATTTCGGACATTGAGACGATCGCCTCCGGTGCAGGCATCCGGGAACGGCGGCGGTTACGAAAGCTGTATGGCGGACGGAGTTGGAGAAAGCTGAAGGGCACGGCTGTCGTCGAGTTGGCCGATGGTACCATCTGTTATGCGGAAGTGCACTGGTACGAAGCGCATGGTACGGGCGCGAAAGAATACAAAATCAAGAGCCTTTGGGAATCTAATGAAGCAAACTGAACCGCGATTTGTTATTTGCGTAAAGAACAAAGGTTATGCGGCTGCGCTCGAGTTGCGTAAGCTTTATCAGGTGGTTTCGGATGAGGCAGCAGCAAAACTGCATCAGATCCGCGTGATTGATGAGTCGGGCGAGGACTATCTTTATCCAGAAGAATACTTCGTCGCCGTGCAACTTCCCCAGTCAGCAGAAAAGGCAGTACGCCGGGCATCCAGCGTCAGAGGCTGAGCTAGCCCTCTGCGCGTCCCCGTCAGACCTCAACGCTGCCCACAAGACACGGGAAAAGCCAGGTGTTCGGGAAGCTTGTGCTGAACGTATGAGTGAATCGCCTCCTGTTATTGCGTTGTGCATTGCTGTCCCTCTCCGGTTAAAATATCTCCATGCCCCAGGAACTCAGCTTCGGCCCCTACGTTGACATCGAAAATGGCAAGAAGGTAGTCAAGGAACTCGTCTACGGAGACGGTGTGCCTGAGGGCATCGTCATGACTACGCTCGATTCGACCGTCAACTGGATGCGCAAGAATTCCATCTGGCCGATGACATTTGGGTTGGCTTGCTGTGCGATTGAGATGATGTCGATGGGGGCGTCGCGCTTTGACATTGCGCGCTTCGGAGCGGAAGTCTTCCGCCCGTCTCCGCGCCAATCGGACTTGATGATTATCGCCGGTCGCGTCTCGAACAAAATGGCTCCCGTGATTCGCCAGCTCTGGGAGCAGATGCCGGAACCGAAGTGGGTTATTTCGATGGGAGCTTGCGCTACGTCGGGTGGCGTCTTTAATAACTACGCGCTGGTGCAGAGCGTGAACCAGGTCATTCCGGTGGACATTTATGTGCCGGGATGTCCTCCGCGTCCGGAGCAGTTGATCTATGCCATCACGCTCTTGCAGGACAAAATCATGATCGAACGCGGCACGGTGAAGAAGGCGCTGAATCTGGTGCCAAACGTTACCAGCCCTCCTCCGAGCTACCCGGGCAGCTAGCCGCTTGTCTTTTCGACAGTAAGAACCCAGCGGTAAGAACAGCGTTATTGTTTCATCCGCGTCGCGGACTGCCGTTCCGGTGGAGTCATCTGGTTCCAAATCGCGCTCAAATCCTTTTCCAGAATCTGATTGTTCGGGTCCGCGTGCAGAGCCATCGCGAACCATTGATAGGAAGTAGGCAGATCGCGCGGCACGCAGTGGCCGGTCGCGTACATCGTGCCGAACGCACTTCGCGCTTTGGCATTTGATTTCGCCGACGCCTCCTTCAGATTTTTCACCGCCTCGTCACAGTTTTCTGGAACACCTCGTCCGTAGAGATAGGCCTCGCCTTTGCGGAAAGCCGCGTCGCCTGTGTCAGCTACGACCGGCGCCGGGACGGTTGACGGCGGAACAGAGGGTGACGGACGACTCGCTGCCTTGACCGCCGCGACCGCTGGCTCGCGTTTCGCGGAACGCTTCTCGGCTGGCGCAGCGGCCGGCGGCTCCGGCTGAACGGCAGGCGCCGCAAGGCGACGCGTTGTCGGTTGATTCGTTATCGCAGGGCTCTCGGGGGCGGCGTCCCTGGCCGCCGGTTGCGATGAAGGCGTTTCGGCAGGACTATCAACAGGGCTCGTATTTGCCGATTGCGTCTTTCGTGGTTCGACTGCTCCCAGGTAGTTGGTGTAGGCCCAGTAGCCGGCTCCTCCCAACGCGACCAGCAGTGCCACGAGCAGTAGGATGCTCCGGGCACTGGTCTTGGGCTTCTCGGGTTCGAAAAACGAATCCAGCCCCGAGAACGCTTTTTCGCGCAGCGAATCCATACTCGGTTGATTCATACTCGGTTGATTGAGGCCGGACTGACTGGCGAAAGGCTCATTCAACCCGAGCATCGATGGTCCACTGATCGACGGTCCGCTGATTGAGGTTGCAACCGGACTGGCGGCCCTGGCAGCACTCTCCGCGTTTACAGGCCGCCGCGACGGGCCTGCGTCGTTCGGGATAACCAGACCCGGCAGGGGCGAACCCGACGGTCGTCGGGCTTCGACCCGCGCTTCGACTCGGGGTTCGCCCCGGCCGTCGAGCACTGTGCCGCACATTCCGCAAAAACGGAAGTTGCCGGAATTGACCTCACCACACTTCGGGCAGATCACAATTTTCTCCGAATGTTGTCCTCCACAGTTTAACTCCAGCCGGCATTCTCGTTTCGCTCACCTGTGCATATTAAAATGCCAACGCTGGTATCAAAGTAGTTTATATCGAAGTTTATGCCGGGAGCCCCCAAAGCCAAGCCTGCCAAAGGCGCCGCTCGCTTCGAAGCGCGACTCGAGCGTCTGCGTTCGCGACTCAATTGGGTCGTCATCTACCTACCGTTCGATGCAGCCGCGCGCTGGGGGTTGCGTGGCCAGATCAAGGTAAAGGGCGAAATTAACGGGTACGCGTTTCGCACTTCGCTATTTCCGTCTAAGCGGTCTCCGTCCAAAGAGGGTCAGCATTTTCTGCTAATCAATAAGCGGATGCAAAAGGGCGCGCGGGCCGTCGAAGGTAGCGTTGCTCGTTTTCGGATGGAGTTGGATCTTGACGAGCGCGTCGTGACGGTGCCCGCCGAGTTGGAACGTCTCTTCAAACAGGATCGCGCGCTCCGGCGTTGGCACGACGCGTTGAATCACTCGACGCGCAACGACATCGCGAAATGGATTAGCGAACCGAAGAGCGCGGATACGAAGACGAGGCGCGCCGAACAGATAGCCGAGCGTCTGCTTGCCGTAATGGACGCCGAAAGGGAATTGCCGCCGATTCTCCAAGTCGCGTTTGCCCGGCGTCCGAGTGCCCGCGATGGCTGGGACATCATGGCCCCCGGTCGCCGTCGCGGACACTTGCTGGGCATATTTGGTTACAAGATGCCCGAGTCGCGGGGGCGCCGGATCGACAAGATGCTTGACGATGCCGAGGCGCTCGCTGAGAAAAAAAGCAAATAGAACGCGGAGCCGCACGAACCCCGATTCGAACGGCGGTTTGACCGCTGACTACCCCGCATTGCACAATGCGGAGTCGCCGCCATCGTGGCATGGGCCGCAAATACTGCCGAGGATACTCATGAAGTCAGCTTTTATTCCCGCTGTCATTCTTCGCATCATTTTCGTTCTCACGATCGCCGCATCACTGGCCGCGCAGAACCCGAGTTCACAGCCAGCGTCCGCGAAGCGGGCGATCACAGAAAAGGATCTCTTCGACTTCGTCTGGATCGCGAATCCGCAAGTCTCGCCCGACGGATCGCGAGTGGTCTTCACACGCGTCGTCACGGACGAAAAACATACCGGCTATGAAACTTCCATCTGGATTGTCCCGACATCGGGAAGCGAGCCGCCATCACGCTTGACCAACGGCAAGCACGACGCTTCGCCACGCTGGTCGCCGGACGGCAAGCGCATTGCCTTTGTGCGGGCAGGCGAAAAGGACGATGCTGGCAAGCCTCGTCCGCCACAGATCGCGCTCTTGTCTTTGACGGGTGGCGAGGCGCGCCTGATCACGGACCTGCCCAAAGGCGCGGCCGCTCCCGTCTGGTCGCCAGACAGCAAGCGCATCGCTTTCATGAGTTCCACCACTCAGGAAGACATCGAAAAAGAACAGCGTAAGAAGAACGATTCCAAGGCTGCCAGCCCGGCCAATGCGAGAGAATCGAATGCCAAGGGATCGAATGCAAAGGAATCTGGGGCCGCAAGCGACGCGAAAAAGGCTGGCTCCGATGACGAACGCGAGTCCGATATCCACATCATCACGCGTGCCATTTACCGGGCCAACGACGAGGGCTATCTCGACTTCAAACGCCACGAACACATCTGGGTGATGGATGTCTCAACTGTTTCCGATGATCCGGTCAAACCAGTCCAGCTTACGAGTGGCGACTACGATGAAGAAGGGGTCGTCTGGACGCACGACGGCTCGCGAATCTACTTTCTCACCAGTCGGATCGACGAACCTTATTACGATCCGCCGACCACCGATATTTATTCGGTCGCTTCATCGGGAGCTGCGCAGGGAAGTGCCCCCGAGAAACTCACCAGCATTTCGATGGGCATCGGCGATCTGACGCTCAGCCCAGATGGGCGCCGTTTCGCTTTTCACGGTTCGGTGACCGAGCCCGTACGTTCCTACTCGCAGCCCGATCTCTGGGTAATGGATGTCGCGGGCAACGCACAGCCTCGCAATTTGACGGCAAATTACGATTTCGATATGGGAGACGCTGTCTTCGGTGACAACGCCGCTCCGCGTGGCGGAAATGGTGCGACGTTGCACTGGTCGCCCGATGGCCGCTGGCTCTTCGACATCGTCGCGAAGCAGGGACGAACGCCGCTAGTTTGCGTCGACGCGCAAACAGGCGCAGTTATGGAAATTACTCACGGCGATCAAGCCGTACTCGATTTCTCTATCACACCCGATGCCCGCACCACGGTCGCCCTAGTCTCTACCCCGGTCATGATTGGCGATCTGTTCACTGTGGCTATGGGCGATAACCAACCGGGCGCGCAAACCCGTATCACCGACTTGAACAAATCTCTCTGGTCGCAACTCGACCTTACGGCACCCGACGAGATTAACTACAAGAGTTTTGACGGCCTGCCGATTCAAGGATGGATTCAGAAGCCGCCCGACTTCGATCCCAAGAAGAAGTATCCTTTGATCCTTAACATCCACGGCGGTCCGCACGCTGCCTACGGTTGGGTCTTCGATCACGAATTTCAGTGGATGGCAGCGAAGGGCTACGTCGTCCTCTACATCAATCCGCGTGGCTCGACGAGCTATGGCCAGGATTTCGCCAACGTTATTCAGTACCACTACCCCGGAGATGACTATCGCGATCTGATGGTCGGGGTCGACGAGGTTCTGAAACGTGGCTACGCCGATTCGAAGAAACTCGGCGTGACCGGTGGCAGCGGTGGTGGCGTACTTACCGACTGGACGGTGACGCAGACGGATCGTTTCGGGGCTGCTGTCTCGCAGCGCGATATATCGAACTGGGCGTCGTGGTGGTACACCGCCGATTTCACATTGTTCCAGGCGAACTGGTTTAAGGCGCCTCCATTCCAGGATCCGACGGATTATGCCAACCGGTCAGCCATCACATTCGTAGAGAAAATTCACACGCCCATCCTGTTCGTTCTGGGGCAGGCCGACTATCGCACTCCGCAAGATTCAGGTGGAGAGCAACTGTTTCGCGCCTTGAAATATCTGAAGCGCCCGACCGCGATGGTTGTTTTTCCTCGCGAGACCCATGAGTTGTCGCGGTCGGGAGAGCCGTGGCACCGAATTGAGCGGCTCGACAATATCGTTGGATGGTTCGACAAATGGCTGATGGGAGTGCCGCATCCCGAGTTTGATCTGCGGCCGGAGAGACCTGAAACGAAATCCGCCGCCAATTAAGAGACAACTCGTTGGGCACAATTCGCTCGACGGCCATCGGTACCGCGTCCGTCTGGCTCCGAAATGTCAACACGTTGTCACTTAACTGTAAATTCTTTCCTTTATTGCGATGCCTGTTGACACCTCGCCGAACCCGCGTAAATATTGGTGATCTCAGCGTGAACGTAGTGATCTCTTTGCTGCGACGTGTTCTACTCACGTGCGTGTGACTGCGCTGCTTCTCGGTTTAGAGTTGCCTACGCGGTCGTAGCGAATGGACACTTCATGACCCTTCCTATCCCCAACCCGGCGCGCCATGGGATGCAAGGCCGTCCCATTGGCTGGCCCACCAAACCTATCGTTAGATTTTCGATTTTCCAGGAGATGTCACCTTATGTCCCAAGAAAAAAGTAAACGCATTTCCCTCACACCCGATCGACCTGTCTCGATGCGCAAGAACCACATGCAAACTCACCGGGGATTTTCCATCCTGCTCGCGCTGCTCACTTTGGCGGTGAGCTTTGCATTCGCCGAGCGGCAACCGAGCGCTTCAGCATCGATGGTTGCCAGCGGTAGGGATCTTGGCGCTGAAGACCCGTCAACACAAATGACAGCTACAGTTTGGTTGCGCCAACGTAACAAACCTGCCTTCGATGCCTTGGTGAAGTCGATGTATGAAAAGGGCTCACCTAACTATCATAAGTGGCTCACGATGGCCGATTACAAAGCGAAGTTCGCGCCCGCGGATCAGGATGCCGCGGCCGTGCGAGATTTCCTTACCTCCCACAACCTGACCATTGTCTCGACCGACAAGAACAATCATTATGTGATGGCACGCGGCCGTGTCGGCGACGTGCAGAACGCGTTCAGTGTTCAGATCCGTCGATTTGACGTTAAGGGAGCAGTCCGCCGGGTGGCCACAACCGAGCCTTCGGTGGCCGGGCCGACGGGAACGGTCGTTGCCGCAGTGCAGGTAGGCGACCTCGCTTATTCGTCCGATTGGGCACCCTCGCGTGACCTCGACACGGGAAAGGCTTATGCGGGAGTTCCTCTCACCCCTGGCGTCAATCCAGACGGATTGTTTTTCAGCGCCAACTGTTTCCGCAAGCCGGAGACGAAAATCTTCAAGACTCCTGGCGGAGGGCCATACGCCGTCTATTCTGGCAACCGTTATGGCTCGAATATTTCCAGCGGTCCTCCCAACCTGTCGCCATGCGGCTACGATGCTGCCGAACTGGAGACTGCATACGGCCTGAAAAAGGCTTTTAAGAAAGGCTGGGATGGAACTGGCCAGACGATCGTGATCGTCGATGCCTTTGGTTCCAACACGATTCTGGCTGACGCTAACGCGTTCGCGGATCTCAACGGACTTCCCGAACTCACCTCATCGAATTTCCAGACTTTCACTCCCAACGGTTCGGCGACTTGCACCGCCACCAACGGCTGTATCGCGGGGAACTGGCAGTTCGAAACAACGTTGGATGTGGAATCGGCCCACGCCATTGCTCCGGGCGCTAACATCGCCCTGGTCCTCGGTGCGGACAACTCATTCACCAACCTCGATATTGCCAATCTTTTCGCGATTGAAAATCTGTTGGGGAACGTCCTTTCTAACAGTTTCGGAATCTCGGAAATCGCGCTCGTCGACTTTTTCCCGTCAGAACTGGTGGTTGAAAACGGATTGTCGGAACTGGCCGCGGCGCTTGGCATTTCCCAGCAGATCTCGACCGGAGATGCAGGCGACAATCTGATTGTCGATCAAAATGATTTCGGGATTAACGCCGTCTCGCCCCAAGCCAACGCCACCTCGCCTTTCGTGACCGCGGTTGGCGGCACAAGCCTGTTCTTGAATGGCGATAAGAGCATCAAGTTTCAGACGGGCTGGGGAATGAACTTTGCTCGCATCGCGAATCCTACTCCGAACCCGCCGACGATTCCTCCGCTATTGTTCGGCTTCCAGGGCGGCGCCGGAGGAGGAGTCAGCACCTTCTTCGCAAAGCCTTCCTTCCAGTCGAGTCTGCCGGGCAGTTTCCGGATGGTTCCCGATATTTCCATGGAGGCTGACCCGGAAACCGGAATCGAGATCATCGTCACCCCCGATAGCGTGCCGGGGGACCAGCAATTCGTCGAGGTCTTTGGCGGAACGAGTTTGTCCGCGCCCATGTTCTCGGCGTTGTGGGCGGTGACGAACCAGGTTGCCGGAGTTCCGCTCGGCCAGGCGGCGCCAATCTTGTACAGCTTGACTGGTGGCGCGATCACCGACGTGACCGATCTCACCTCTCCGTTCAATGTGGCGGGAGTCATTTTCAATCCGCCGAATCCGCCCACCCTCGAGAGCCCCGACGCATTGGCGGCGCCGCTAGATGGCACGACGAACTACATCAGTGCGCTGTTCCAGAGCCCGTCTTCAACGCGTTGGGATGTCTTTACCTTTGGCACAGACTCATCGCTGACGACCGGTCCGGGGTGGGACAACGTCACGGGATTGGGAACGCCCAATGCCGTGCCTTTGATCCAGCAGGTCGTGGCATTGACGGCGAAATAGCTTTCGTCAACGATGCCAAACGCTACGCTCGAACGGGCCGCTGCAATGCGGCCCGTTTTTTGTTTTTCTTCGCTCCAGCGAAAAATAGCCGCTCCGTCGCCGCGAAATCCGTATAATTCAATCGTTTTAATAGATCGCTCCGGTCTCCCTGGCTCTTGGAGGAATTCGCGTGAAATTCTTGTCTTTGGTTTTCGCCGCTGTGGCGCTCTTTGGAGTCTTTGCCGCCGCCCAGACCATCACCGTCGACGTCTCCCACTCCACCAATCACTTCGTTCCCAGCGAAACACTCGGTGCGGGAGTCGACCGCATCCCCGTCGACGCCATCGACAAAGATCTGCTGCCGGAGTCGCTACAGGCATCGCTGTCTTCGGGTTGGCAGCCGGTTTCATATCGGCAGAATACGGAGCTGGCTGTCGAGGCCTGGCACTGGAATCCTCAGGGAACATGGAGTGATACGAGCGTCTCGGGTGGCAGAGGATACTTCACGGGCGCATCCGTGCCGACCGAGAATCTTCGCTACTCCTATGGATACGCGCTTCCTCGGCGCGGCTTTACGCGCAATGACGGCACTGAAAATGCCGGGTTCTCGCGTCTGACTGACGGAGGTCTGAATACTTTTTGGAAGAGCAATCCTTATCTCACGCAACACTTCACGGGAGAAAGCGACGCCCTTCATCCGCAATGGATCGTGCTCGACATGGCGCAGACCCAGCCGGTGAACGCCATCCGCATTGCGTGGGCTGCGCCATTTGCGACGCACTATGTCGTCCAATATTGGACAGGTGACGATCCCATTCGATCGCCCACTCACGGTGTCTGGCAGACTTTTCAGCAGGGTGCCGTTACCGCAGGCAAGGGCGGGACGGAAGCCCTCCGGCTCGGTTCCGCTCCCGTCACTGCGCGTTACATCCGCGTTTGGATGACCGAGTCGTCCAACACCTGCGACGAGGATGGCCCTTCCGATCTACGCAATTGCGTCGGCTATGCGATTCGCGAACTCTATGTTGGCACCGTCACTGACGAGGGTCGGTTCCACGACTCGTTGCGCCACACAGCCGATCAGGAGCAAACGACAACCTATTGTTCTTCGGTTGATCCATGGCATCAGCCTTCCGATCGCGGATCGACGCGGCAAGCGCAAGTGGGCTTCGATCTCTTCTTCACCAGTGGAGTCACCCGCGGATTGCCAGCCATGGTTCCAGTGGCGATGCTGTATGACACGCCAGACAATGCGGTTGCCGAAATCGCTTATCTCGAAAATCGCCACTATCCGATTTCTTACGTCGAGATGGGCGAGGAAGCCGATGGGCAGTACATGCTCCCCGAGGATTATGCTGCGCTCTACTTGCAGTGGGCCACGGCGCTGCATAAGCTTGATCCGAAATTGAAACTCGGCGGACCTTCGTTTCAAGGTGTCAACCGTGATATCGAGGTGTGGCCCGACGCCGAAGGGCGTGTCTCGTGGACGGCGCGGTTCCTCGACTATCTAAAGCAACACGGACGCATGAAAGATCTTGCGTTCTTTTCCTTCGAGCACTACCCGCTCGATCCCTGCCGAATTCCCTGGGCCTCGCTTTATGATGAGCCGGAGTTGATGCGGCACATCATCCAGGTGTGGCATGAAGATGGCGTGCCCGCCGACATGCCGATGTTCGTCACCGAGGGAAATCTCTCGTCGGCCGCGAGCGAAACCTATCAGGACATTTTCTCCGGCCTATGGCTCGCCGATTACATCGGGTCTTTGATGGAAGCGGGCGGCAAAGGCGTCTACTTCTTCCACTACTTGCCGCTGCAGATGGAGCCGGGCTGCAATAGCTCTCCGGGAACGTTTGGCATGTTCTCGGTCGATGCGGGCTACAAGATTCAGCAGCCGCTGGCGCAATTTTTCGTCTCGCAACTCATCAACACAGAGTGGGCCGAGATGGCGGGCGGAGAACATCAGGTTTACTCGGCCAAGTCGGATGTCGAAGATGGTGCGAGCCGCGATTTGATTACGGCGTACGCCTTGAAGCGTCCCGACGGCCAATGGTCCCTGCTCGTCGTCAATCGCGATCAGGAAAACGCGCACCGCGTGCATATCGAATTTCGCGGCGCCGAAGGCCCAGCTGCGGCCCTGGCCGGCCCGGTGGAGATCGCAACTTTCGGCAGCGCGCAATACAAGTGGAATCCTCCGCGCACCCGCTTCGTCGCTCACGCCGACGTCGCCGGGGGGCCGACCGTGGTGAGCTACACAAACGGCGCGGCCGATCCCGATGGACCGATTGCGCGTTCAAAACACAACGGCGGGAAAGACACGATCTACGAATTCCCCGCAGCGTCAGTGACCGTGATTCGTGGGAAGACTCCGTAGTCAAAAAGACAAAGGAGCTGCCCACCCCTCCGATTTTTTTGAAGGATGGCAGCCTATTCTGTGTCCACATCGGGATTGGCTCTCTCTTTTTCCTGCCGCTACTGTTTCGGCAGCTCCATCAGAAAGCTCGTGCCTTGTCCGGCCTGGACACTCGGCAACTGCCCGTTCCATTTATCGATATAAGCCCGCGTGTTCTCCAACTTGCGCAACTCGAGCAATTGCGGTGTTAGTGAACTCTGGCGAATGTGGTTTGCGTCGGCTTCGCCTTTCGCCCTGGTCACCGCGGATCTCGCGTCGCCGTCAGCCTCGGCAATTTTCTTGGCCGCTTCGGCCTGAGTGGTCGCTAACTCATTCTTCGCGCGCTCGGCCTCTTGAATCGCCTGCGCCTTGGCCGTGATGGCCGTCGCGATCACTGCTGGCACACGCGGCGCTCCGATGAACCCAAACTGCTGCACGCCGACGCCGACGTTAGCTACCTTCTCCTGAATCTGCTGTTCGACCTTCGCCAGGAACTCCGCCTTTTTCTCGCCGTAGATGTCTTCCACTACATATGTGGACGCCACCTCGTTGAGCGAGTTGCGCACGATGTCCCGCAGTATCCCGTGGGTGAATAAATCCAGGTCGCTGACTCGATACTTTACGTAGAAATCCGGCACACGCTTCGGCTCGATCGCGTACGAGAGCGAAACGTCGACAAAGATTTCCATGCCCTCCTTGCTGTTGAAGCCCATCTCTTCGTTGACGGGATGGCCCTCATCGGTATTCCGGGTCCACTTTACCGTCTGTACGTAGGTCGGAAACTCGATGATCTGCGTGGTCAGCGGACTGTAGAAAACCCAGCCGGTCCTGATCGGAATTTCAGACGCGCCACGCTGACTGCCGGCCAGATTTACCTCAATGCCAGTGTATCCAGCCTCGATCCGCGTGGCTCGAATCAGAACACTGGTAAGAATCCAGAATCCGACGAAGAGCGCGACCGCAAGCAGAGCCCACCGAATCAGCGAACGATTGGAGAGGCTCCGTCCGAAGCGATCGAAAACCTCGGGACGTTTGCCGCTCTCGTGATTGTCAAAGATAGTCATAGTTTCCTCCAGACGAAGCGAATCAAAAATGGGACCAACAATAACAGACCCAGCACGACCGCGATCCCTCCATACCAGCCACGATCGCTGGGAAGACTCATCCAGCGCAGGGCGTGGAGAAGGACCGCATAAGTGGACAAGGCAATCATCAAACTTGCCACCACTCGTAGATGACATCGCATGACGCGCACTCCTGCCCGTATTACGGGACGGGACCGGCAAACATGTTAAAGGATGGATCGGGAGCGGAACTAACTCGGTTACGCGGATTGGCTGCGCTTTACATGAGAGCTGCAGGGAGCGGTTGCTATTGCGAACGCGCTCGTACTCCAAGAAATTCGATGCTGACCTTGAAAAGGGGATGCAAAACCGTAGATCTAGCGCCGTTTCATGCGGTTGCGAGATACGCCACGAGTTATTCAGTGTGTGGTCCCGTATCTAAGTAGTTAGCCGTGCTACACCGTTGTGACCGACGTAATCGCGAATCTTCAGTTCTTCTGCTATACTGCTGTTAACGCTTTTGCTACGGTTTGCTCGTTAAGCGGGGATCCTGAATGGATCCGCATCACCTCCGCATTTCCTGCCCGCCGTTCGGTTCCAGCGCTAATTTAATTGCGAGCGGCATGCGAAACTCGGGCCAGTGAGTCTTGAGAGAATCTAAAGTAAGCCCCTCCAGAAAGAACACAATCGAATGTTGAAATTTACAGAACTGCCTCTGTCTGCTGCCTTGCAGCAGAAGCTGGCAGCAGCTCAATTTATTACCCCCACACCCATCCAAGCGAAAGCCATTCTTCCTGCCCTTGAAGGCAAGGACGTAATCGGCACGGCCCAGACCGGTACCGGCAAGACGCTGGCGTTTCTGATTCCAATTATTGAAATGCTGCGCGCGTCAGCGGCGCCATCCGCCGCTCCAACGAAGAGCGTTAGTGCGCTCGTCCTGTTGCCCACCCGTGAACTCGCCATGCAGGTTCACGAGCAGTATGAACAATTGCGTGACAAGAAGATGCCGAAAGCCGCGCTCGTCATCGGCGGCGTCTCCGAGAAAGCACAGATTGCCAGCCTCCGCGGCGGCAGCGAGTTTGTCATCGCCACTCCCGGACGTTTGCAGGACTTCATCACCCGCAAATTTGCCGACCTGCGGCATGTGAAGATACTCGTCCTCGACGAAGCCGATCGCATGTTAGACATGGGATTTCTCCCGTCGATCCGGCGCATTCTCCAGGTTCTACCGCAGCGCCGTCAGACACTCTGTTTCTCAGCGACGATGGAACAGTCAGTGGCATCGCTCGTTCACGAATATATGCGCGAGCCAGTACGCGTTGCGCTCGGATCAACTTTGAAGCCGGCCGAGAGCGTTAAGCTCGAAGCCTACGAAGTGCGGCCGTCCGAAAAATTAGACGTGTTGCGCCAGTTGCTCTATGCGGAAAAGGGACAGACTCTGATCTTTACCCGCACCAAGCGCGGCTCACAACGGCTGGCCAAAGAGCTTGAACGCGATGGCTTTTCGGCGGCAATGATCCACGGCGACCGCACCCAGGCCCAGCGCAACGCGGCCCTCAGCGGATTCCAGGAAGGGCGTTACCAGATTCTGGTCGCGACCGATATTGCCTCGCGCGGATTGCACTGCGATGACGTGGCCCACGTCATCAACTACGACTTGCCGAAGATGGCCGAAGATTTCATCCATCGCGTCGGCCGTACCGGACGTGCTGGCCTGCAAGGCCGCGCTTCAACGCTTGTGACCGGGGTCGAAACCATCGACCTGCGCAACATCGAACGTACATTGAAACTGCGCATCGAACGCAAGCAGATCACGGCGTCGTCCGACGACCGGCCGAAGCGCTTTGTGGAAAACACCCTGGCATCGCGGACATTGACCAGGTTGCCGGGTGAAGTTTTTGTCTAGAAGTTGGTAGGGAATCTGGACTCGCCGGAGCCTTGCGCTCCGGCGATTTTCTTTGTGGCCAGATTTATTCGGCTGGTTTACTCGCCTGGTTTGCGCGGCGCCAGCAGTTCGAGAGAATTCGGTTCTTCCTCGGCTCCGATACGGAACAGCGCTGCTTGCGCTTCCGCTAGTTCGCGCATTTCCTGCATTTCGTCTACTTCTTGCCCCATACCGCCTTCGGGCTGGTCTTGTCTCTTCTGGGTCCTTTTTTCGTTCTTGTCGCGTTGTTTTTGTTGTCGTGCCTGTTCTTTCTGGCGTTTGTTAAAGGTCGATCGGCCTCTTGGCATGCAGACTACCCCCGTAATTTCTAATTTTTTAATTATGATGGCCGGCTACAGGAAGGTCTGTAGGGTGGGCCCAGCTATTGGACCTGGGTTGCTTCAGGTGGACCGTTGCATCCTTCGTTTCTTTCGGGTCTGTAATCATTATATAGGCAACCGGCCTTCCCTTGGTGGTTTGCCTCTCTCCGTTGCAACGTGTTACCATCGAAGACGTTACGAAATGAGAAGAGACAGGAGTGCAGAGGTTCAGTGCTAGCCAGAGAGCAAAAGCAAACCGTCGTTGACACGTATCGCACGCACCCGACCGATACCGGCAGCCCCGAAGTTCAGATCGCGCTGTTGAGCGAACGCATTGGTCAGTTGACGGATCACTTCAAGACGCACCAGAAAGACCACGGCTCGCGCCGCGGACTTCTCATGATGGTCAGCCGTCGTCGCAGCCTGCTCGACTATCTCAAGAAGTACGACTCGGAACGGTATAAAACCGTAATTTCCAAGCTCGGCATCCGCAAATAACAGCGCGACCGGTTCCGTGTGGGACCGGTCCAGAAAACTCCGAGTGTCTTTGCAAAGTGCGTTCCCAACCGCCGCCTGGCGTCCGCCGGCCCACGCGAACTTCCGTATCCGCGCGCATGCCCTCACTGCCTTACAAAGGATGAAATATGAAGCCTGAAGCTACCAAAGTTTCCGTCGAACTCGCGGGCGGAAAAACCCTATCCATTGAAACCGGAAAACTAGCCAAACAAGCCGGAGGCGCTGCCGTCGTGCGCTTTGGCGAGAACGTCGTTCTCGCCACCGCAACCGCCAATCCTGAGCCCCGCGAGGGCATCGACTTTTTCCCGCTTACCGTTGACTATCGCGAATATACCTACGCCGGCGGACGCATCCCGGGTGGATTTATCAAGCGCGAAGGCCGCATGAGTGAGCGCGAAGTCCTCACCAGCCGCCAGATTGACCGTCCCGTGCGTCCCATGTTCGCCGATGGATTTAAAAACGAGACCCAGGTCATCGCCTTCGTTCTCTCCGCCGATACCGATAACGATCCCGACGTCTGCGGAATCAATGCCGCTTCCGCCGCGCTCACCATCTCTGACATCCCGTTTCTTGGCCCGATCGGCGCAGTTCGCGTCGGCTTGGTGGAAGGCCGCTTTATCGCCAACCCCACCTATGCAGAAATGGCGGAGAGCCTCCTCAACATCATGGTCGTCGGCACCGCCGACGCGATCGTCATGATCGAGTCGGGCGCAAAAGGCGTAAAAGAAGAGACGGTCGTCGATGCCATCGAGTTCGGCCACACCGAGATCAAGAAAATTTGCGCCGCGATCAGCGAACTGGCCGCCAAAGTCGGCAAGCCGAAACGCAAAGTGACGCCACCGGAGTTTGACGAGACTTATTTCAAGGGTCTCGAAGCTCAGATTGGTCTCAGACTCTCGGACGCGCTCGATACGGCAAAGCATCCGAAAGCCGAGAGCTACGAACTGGTTCGCGTGCTGGAAAAAGAACAGCTCGCTGCCCTACCGGCAGACGACGCCGCGGCCAAGGCAAAGTTCAAGAAGTATTACGAAACTCTGCGCGAGCGCATTTTCCGCAGTCAGGTCATCGATCACAAACGCCGTCCCGATGGACGCGCCTTCGACCAGATCCGCGAGATTTGGATTGAAGCTGGAGTTCTTCCCCGCGCTCACGGCAGTGCCGTGTTCACGCGCGGTGAAACCCAGGCATTGGTCACGACCACCCTCGGCACCAGCGACGACATGCAGCGACTGGAGGGCTTCCAGGGCGAATCCAAGAAGCGCTTCATGCTGCACTACAACTTCCCGCCATTCTCGGTTGGAGAAGTCGGATTCATGCGTGGCGCAGGACGCCGCGAAATCGGCCATGGAGCACTCGCCGAGCGCGCCGTCTCCGCCGTGCTTCCGTCACTGGATGATTGGCCTTACGCGATGCGCGTCGTCTCTGACATTCTGGAGTCGAACGGATCGTCGTCGATGGCCACCATCTGCGGCGCTTCACTTTCGCTGATGGATGCGGGCGTTCCATTGACCTCTCCGGTCGCCGGAGTTGCCATGGGATTGGTGAAGGAAGGCGATAACTACGCCATCCTAACCGACATCGCCGGTGCCGAAGATCATTACGGCGACATGGACTTCAAAGTTGCCGGAACCAAAGACGGCATCACCGCTCTACAGATGGACATCAAAGTTGCCGGCATCACTTCGCAGATTATGCGCGAAGCTCTGGCACAGGCGCAGCGCGGACGGTTATTCATCCTCGGCAAAATGGATGAGATTATCACCACAGGCCGCGAGAAGGTTTCGGCTCACGCGCCTCGTATCTACACCCTGCAGATTCCGGTCGACAAGATCCGCGACGTGATTGGGCCCGGTGGCAAGATGATCCGCAGCATCATCGAGCAGACTGGCGTGAAGATCGACGTGGAAGATTCGGGCAAGGTCAATGTGGCGTCGAACGACGAGGTTTCGGCGAACAAGGCTTTGCAGATCATTCGCGATCTGACCGCGTCCGCCGAAGTAGGGAAGACCTATCTCGGCAAAGTCAGCCGTCTGGCCGATTTCGGTGCATTCGTCGAGATTCTGCCTGGCCTCGATGGCCTGCTCCACATCAGTGAAGTCGCGGAGCACCGAATCAAAGATGTTCGCGACGAACTGAAAGAAGGCGATCAGGTGCTGGTAAAAGTGTTGGCCGTCGAAGGCAATCGCATCAAGTTGTCGCGGAAAGCGATTCTCAAAGAGCAGCGCGCCAAGATGGGCGGGGCTCCGATTCCAGAAACGCCAGAAACGGACGACGGTGGCATTCCAGCTCCGGCGCGCGTTTCGCACGGCGCGCCGCAAGGCACGCCCACAGCCGTAATCGAAGGCGGCGCGGATTTCGACGCCGACGACGAACCGAACTTCAATCGCGTCGACGGAGTCGTAGCCTCAGTCGAAGCCGGCGCAGGGCGTCCCGAGGGTTCACGCGAAGGGCGTCCGGGCGGTGGTGGCGATCGCAATCGTCGTCGTCGCGGCCGCGGAGGACGTCCAGGTGGAGGCGGTGGTCAGGGAGGTCACGGTGGTGGCCACTCCGGCGGCGGCGGTGGTGGACGCGGAAGAAGGTAGTTGTTTCGCCTTCGCGATTCTGCCACGAAGCACGTTTTTCAACCGACAGATAACCCAGAATAGGCCGCGGATTACGCGGCCTTTTCTTTTCGTTACTCACGCGCGCCAGGTGCACACTTGTGCACGCTGGTACGTCTCTTCCCAATGTATCCTCCAGACAAGCCCATGAACGGTAACTTCGCCGTCCCATGGAAAACTTTGGAGCGAACGATTGCCATCGCCGGACGAAACAGTCGCTGCTGACGTGGGGGGAAAAAAACGGCTGTACGATTCCGGAAGCGGCCTCCCGCTGAAATATCAGCGTTGGGAGTGGCTGATTCCAGCCTTCTTTTGCGCTGTCATGGCGGCGCAGCTACTTTGCAGTAGTAGTCGGCTCTCCCAAACCGCGGACGAAGCGACTCACCTTTATGCAGGCTATCGCTACCTGAAGTGTGGCGACCTGACCGTGAGTCCCGAACACCCTCCATTGGCCAAGTTGATCGCAGCCGCCCCGCTTCTTTTCTCAAATTTCGCGGTCGACTGTGCCCCTTTCAAGGGTGACGACCTTAAGCAGGCGTTTACCGCCCTTAACTGGTTCTATACCCAGAATTGGCGATGGGCATTGGCCAATGCTCGGAGGTCAATTTCTGTTTTCGCGGTGGCGCTCTGTCTGTTGGTCTGGATCACCGCTCGTCGCATGTTCGGTTTTGCAACGGCGATTGTTGCTTGTCTGCTCTTGATTTTCGAGCCCAACATTCTCGCATTCGGTCCTTTGATCATGACCGATGTGCCGGTGACGTGCACGCTGCTTTTCGCAGTTTCGAGTTTCTATTTGTGGGTCCGTCATCGGACCACCGCGTTGCTGCTATTGACAGCCCTGGCCGCCGGTCTCACCTTGCTCACCAAGGCTTCGGGAGTGGTGGTGATGCCGATCCTCTGTCTTCTTGCGATTGCCGATGCGCTGGCCCCCTCCGATCATGCGTCATCGCAATTGCAGCCATCGGTCGGTCAGCAATCAAAGTGGAGATTGGCCCTGCGTAATCTGCTGGCCGTCACTCTGATTTGCGCCCTTGCGATCGCTGTTCTTTGGCTAGGTTATGCGATGCGTTTCGCTCCGCATCCGGGCATGGTCCAACTCCAGCAACCAATGCCGCAGGCCGCTACTTTCACCGAACGGGTTCGGTTCGAACTCGAGAAGTATCACTTGCTGCCACAGGCCTACCTCGAGGGATTCGGCGCAGCGCTGGCGCTGTCGAGTCAGGCCGGGGCCGCTTTTGTCGCAGGCAAAGTTTATGTCCAGCCGCCATGGTTCTCTACTCCACTTACCTTTCTGATTCGAAATACGGTTGCGATGCTGGCATTGATTATTGCTGCCGCATGCGGCATTGTGATCACGTTTCGACAACATGTTCGTGAACGTCTATTTCTGATGATTCCACTCGCTGTCTATCTGGCGGTGAGCCTGCACGCCAGCAGTAACGTTCATATTCGCTATCTCTTGCCGATCTTTCCTTTTCTGCTGATCGCAGTTGCCGACGGATGCGTGGGCTTAGCCAGGCACATGCAGTGGATGAAGTACGCACTCCTGTGCCTGATTGCGTTGCATGCGGCTTCGTCACTGCATGCTTATCCCAACTATCTTTCCTACGCCAACGAGTTGTGGGGCGGACCGGAGCAAGCTTATAAATATTTGCCATGGCTCGACATCGGCCAGGCCTATCCCGAAGCCAAGGTCTATTTGGAACGGCATCCAGCCGAGAACTGCTGGTTCCTCACCGGCTGGCAATGGAATCCAGGTCTTTACGGCGTACCCTGCCGTGCGACCGGACTCTATTTGTCCGAAGAGATGCCGCCTCACGTCCATGGCACGATGATCGTCAGCAGCACTCTGCTCACGGACGTGCGACTCGGTGAACGGGAGTTTGCCGCCGCGTTTCGGAACGCTACGCCCAAGGCCCAAATCGGCGGCAGCGCGTTGCTGGTTTACGAGGGTGATTTCGACACTGGCCTGAATGCCGCTGTAGCGGAGAGAAATCTGGCCAGGAACGCGGCCGCCGCCGGACAAGCTTCCGCGGCGCTGGAGCACGCCCAGAAGGCAGTCGACTTTGGTCCATCAAGCCCTCTGGCGCACGCAGATTTCTGTATTTTGCTCGAGCCCACGAGAGTCGATTTAGCGTGGAGGGAGTGTTCAACGGCGCGCAGTCTGCTGTTGCGGGACCCGCTTCGTGAGGAGCCATTTCGAAAGTATCTCGTCGGATTGCTCGATGTCACGCTCTCAGAGCTAAGAACTAAATATGTGAGCGCCTATGGACGCGAACCGGAGACCGTCCCCTCCGATCATTCACCGAACCACTAAAGGTAGACAGGTATCATCCGTTCATAGGGAAGGAATCACTCGGCATGATAAAGAAACTGATTCTCGACGTAATTCGCAGCTTCGGATACGAAGTATTTAAGACCCCCGCAGCCACCAAAGATGAACACCAGACGATTGCGCCCATTGCGTCGTATGCTCCGTGGAATACGGACGCCGAGTTTGCCCGAATCTACGAGCAGTGCCGCAAAAATACTCTCGTCGATATCTATCGTTGCTATGAAATCTGGTCCTCAGTCGCGGAATCTGCCAAGCTTTCGCAGGGAGACTTAATCGAAGTCGGTGTCTGGCGTGGAGGCACGGGAGCCTTGATCTCGGCGCAGAGCGCCAAACTCATCCCGTCAGCCAAAGTGTTCCTATGCGACACGTTCACCGGTGTGGTGAAAACCGGAGACCGCGATACCAACTACGAAGATGGGATGCATTCCGATACTTCTGCGGAGATCGTAAAGCAGTTACTACAGCAGCTCGGGATTGGAAACGCGGTCCTGCTCCAGGGCATTTTCCCGGACGACACGGCTGCCGAAATCAAAGATCGCCAGTTCCGCTTCTGTCACATCGACGTTGACGTTTACCAGTCTGCGAAAGAAGTTTGCGAGTGGGTATGGCCCCGCCTGGTTTCCCGCGGGATGGTCGTGTTCGACGATTATGGAATGCGTGGAACCGAGGGCGTACAACGGTTTGTCAATGAGTGGCGAGGACGCGAAGATTTGACTTTTCTCTATAACCTGAACGGACACGCCGTCTTCATAAAGAAGTAGCGGAGAGAAGGGAAGTAGAGAAAGAAGTATGGTTATGGCGCGGCCTGTGGAGTTGTTTTAGCGACGCCGAAAGAGATCCATCTGTGCCCGACGAAGCTGAAGCCGACTGTGCATGCCAGTACAATCGCTCCCGCGATGTAGGGTGCGGCGTGGTCGCGTCCGGTCTCGCGACGAACAGCCGCAACCACAAAAGGTAACGACGCAGTCGACACCACCATGGTCGTGGCATAGACGCCCAGGCAACGTACCCATTCCTTGAAGTAATTGCCCTCGGTTTTGAAGACGAACCACTTATATCCGAGGAAAGCGAAGTTGATGCTGAAGAAGTTGGCCAGCACAATTGCAACTACGTATCCGTAAGCCACGGTCGGCGTCAGTAGCATGGTGAACAACGCATAGCACCCATAACCAAAGATCGTGTTGCAAGCGCCCACCGTCAGGTAGCGAAGCAACTGCGCACGGTGCTGCTTGGTTGAGTCGGCAGTCATCATCAAAATCGGGTACGGAATCGGAATCCATTGACCCCAGTTAGCGCACTTTTTTAGCGCACCCCCGACGCGCCCGAGGCCAGGGCCTTGCTGGGAAGTGGTTCGCCGGGTGCGTACTCAAAATTCAATCGTTCGCGTTCGACCACCAGCGGTCGATTGTGCACCTGCGTGTGTATGTTTCCGACATACTCTCCGATGATCCCCATGAAGAGAAGCTGGAGCGATCCCAGGAAAAACATTCCGATGGCGATAGGCGCAACTCCGACCGAGAAATTGCGCCAAAACAGCAGTTTGTAGGCAAAATAAGCTGCGCCGCCAAGCATCGACACTAGAGATCCAGCGAAGCCCGCGAACGTGACAATGCGCAGCGGCACTTTCGAGAGCTTGGTGATGCCAAGCATGGCCAGATCGTAAAGAGTGTAAAAGTTATTTTTCGATTTGCCGCTTTTGCGTCGCTGCTGCTCGTAGAGAACCTCCGTGTGCGGCAGGCCGATTTCTGCGATCATGCCACGGAAGTATGGGTAGGGATCTCCAAACTGGCGGACGAGGTCGATCACCTGCCGATCATAGAGTCCGAAGCCAGTGAAGTTTTCATAGGTCTCAATGTCGTCGGCGAGGCGGTTTACGAGCCGATAGAAAAGTTTCCGCACCATAAACATGGGCGCGGATTCGCGGCTCTCGTGCTTCACCGCGATCACGATGGGCACTCCCTTTTCCCACTCTTCGAGAAGTTGCGCCAGCACTTCCGGTGGATCCTGGAGATCGGACATCAGCACGATGATCGCATCACCACTAGCCTGCAACAGCGCGTGCATGGGCGAGCGGACGTGGCCGAAGTTGCGGGCATTGCGGATCACTTTGACATTCGAGTCGCCGGCAGCGATTTCGCGTAGAACCGCGAAGGTCGTGTCGCGAGATGCATTGTCGATGAAGATGTGCTCGTAGCGATATCTCCCCAGGCTCAAGAACAGGTTGCGCACGCGCTCGTAAACTTCGCGGACGTTGCCTTCCTCGTTGTAGCAGGGAGTGACAACGCTGATGGTTTTCATGATAGGGCTCCCTGTTTTTGGGCGCGTGATTTGCTGGAGCTTTCTCGCGTCGTTGCCTTGCCACCAGTGCGAATCTGGCGCTCCGGCGGGACGGCGTAGCAGACGCTGTCGAGTCCGTCCGCGCAGTGCGAGCGCAGGGAAAGCGCGAAATCGGGTGCCAACGTCTTCAATGAAACGAGCACGCGCCAGAGATGATCCGGCTTGTGATAACCGCAGACGGCAAGCACTGGCCGATCGCGCCAGATGACGCGGTGCGCGCCTTCTAGCGCCTGAAGTTCCGCGCCTTCGATATCCATTTTGATCAGCGTGGCGCGCTCGTCGGCCAGGGCATCGTCGAGCCTCACACAATTAACCGCCGTGCCTGTGGCGCTGGCGGCGTCGGTAATGCGGCCTCCGCCGATGCCGTCTCCCGCGAAGTGAACGACGCCGTTTTGCCCGCCGACCGCGGCGTTATGCAGACGGGCGCGTGTTCCCATGTTGCTCACGAAACGCTGCAAGCCCGACATGACGGCAGGATCAGCCTCGAATGCGATCACTTTGCGGAAGCGGTTGTCGGTCTGTGCGACAAAAGACTGAATCGTGTCTCCTGTATAGGCGCCGCAATCGACCAGGCACTCCTCGTTGCCGAGAGAATACGTGCCGGGAAAATATTGTTCGCACTCCGAAGGGACGCCGATGCAGTCGAAATCACCTAACAAACGTAACTGAAGTTGTGCCGCGAAGACTCGACGCGATTCCTCGTCGTCGAGAAGATCGAACGCGGCGGCAATGTCGTTTCCTTGCGCCAGAAGGCGTTCCGGCAAATCCCAGAAGAAGTAGGGGAGAAACTTGTCGGGGTGGCGCCAAAAGAGCAAAGGAAATGCGGCGGCGCGGCAGCCCAGAGTTCGCAACTGCTGGAGCAGCGTCGCCATCAGCGGCGACCGGCTCGGATGCCACACGGCAACGACAAAGACTGCGCTTTTGGCATACTTGGTCGCGGCATCCTCGGGAGACAGAACCGGAAGTCCGCCGACGGCCGTTTGCCAGGTGCGCGGGTTATTGTCGGCGAATGCGACGACCTCGAGATCAGTGCCAGCAAGTCCGCGAAGCACGGATCGGCCGAGGCGTCCCGCTCCGAAGACGACGACCTGCCGTCGATTTGCGGCGGATTCGTCGAAGGCGCACTGCTGGCGCGCGCGCGCCGCTGCCGTCGTCTCACGCAGCAGAGAGTCGAGTTGTTGGCGTGCCGTCTTCATGTCAATCGTTTCGTCGATATCAGCATCGCTGCCCGACTTGAGATTCCTCAGTCGTTTCCGCCGGAGCCGGCTTTGGCGGAGCGCGCCGCCGCAGGTTGAACGGCGAGTCCGCGATTGTAGATGAGCTCGGTGAGCGACGGAATGTTGGCGTAGGGGCTGTCAATGGCGTCGATCATGATGGGTTGATCTTTTGGGACAGCGCTTCGAATGACTTCGCCACGCATGAGTTCGCGGCAAGAAATCTGCCCCTGCTGCAAAGGAATCGCGAGGTACACGTCGGCATCCTGAAGAACGTGGCCAACGGGAAGATCGCGCTTGGCGTAGACTCCGCGAACGAGCGAGTCCAGATAGGCAATTTCCTTTTGTGGAGGCAGGCGCTTTTGCGTGCCCGGAGCCCCACACATTCTTTTTGCGCGATGGAACGCCTTGAACCATGTATCGACCTGTTCGGGCACAGAGCAATACGGAGAAACTGTCATGCCTTCGGTTTGAATATCAACGTGACGCTCAAAGGTGCGCGCGCCTTTCGCGTAGGCCATGAGCATCGACGAAGTCCAATCGCGATATTCGTGCGTCGAAAATCCGATCACATGGTTTGGATAACGATTGCGCAGATAGTCGATCTGGTTGATTTCAATGTCCGAATCCTCCGACGGATAGAGCGAGACGCAATGATTGATGGCCAGAGGAATATGGCGATTCGAGAAGAATGTGACTAGGTCGTCGATGTCTTTCATGGACGAGCCGCCAGTCGAGACGATCACCGGCTTCTTCGTTTTCGCGATCTTCTCGATCAGGATCCAGTCGTTGCAGTCGGAACTCGCAATTTTTAGAATCGGGATGCCAAGTTCACAGCAGACATCGACCGAGCTTTCGTCAAATGGAGTAGCCATCGGGATGCAGCTTGCCTCGCGGACGGCTTTCACAAGAGCTGCGAACTCTTCAGGCTTGAGGCGGGTATCGATCGTTTTCTTGATGTAACGGATGTCGTCGCGCTGGCGAAAGTCCTTATGGATGAAGCTGTCAACGTCGCGAAGCTGCAGTTTGATTGCGGCGCGCACATTGTTGAAGCGCACCACCTGCGCATAATTGCTGATGATTTTCAGTCCGCGCTGCACATCCCCCAAGTGGTTGTTGGCCACTTCCAGCACGAATAACTCGTCGAAGATATCATTGCCTGTCATGATCTTAGTCGCCTGTCCGATTGGAAGTGCTGTACCCGCGAGTTGTGCGGTTCATTGCCGATTGCTGGTCCCTTGGTTATGGTAATGTCCTTATTCTTTCCACACATTGTCCTTTAGTTCACTGTCATCGAGGAAAGGGTACATGTCCTCTAGATTAGGAGAAACGATGGTTCCGTCGGGTAACTGGCGCGCCTTCGATCGCGGTTCGAATTCCTGCGCCGGATCGAGCACAACATCGATCAACGCTGGTCCGGATGCGGCGAGGGCACGGTCGATCTCGCCCAGTTGCGATGCGCGGTCGATGCGGATCGACGGAATGCCATAGGCGCACGCGATCTTGACCATGTCGGGCAGTGAGGCGCCGCTCAATGCACTTTCTCCAGTAAGTCGACCGAAGAATCCGGATTGCGTCATCCGCATCGAGAGGTATCCAGAGTTATTCATGACAAAGATCTTGACCGGCAGATGATGGTGTACGACAGTTTGTAACTCTTGTATGTTCATCTGAATGCTGCCGTCGCCCGCAATGCAGATGACGCGCTTTCCGGGGCGGGCGAAGGCGGCGCCAACGGCGGCAGGCAAGTCGTAGCCCATGGAGGCCGACCCGGAATTGGAGATGAGGCGCTGGTTTTTCTGCAGCTGCATGGTCTGGAAAGGCACGATGCAGGCAGTCGCATTCCCACAGATGATGGCATCGTCGTCGGCAAGCCGAGCCGATAGATGCTCGACGAAGTAATAGGGATTTAGAGGCGGTCCGGGACGGCGCTGGCGATCCTGCACTGCGGGATAGCGCTGAACCCGTCCGCGGCACCAGCTCAGCCATCGCGCGTGGGCCTCGGAACCGTAGTTGGTGGCATCGCTCTGGCGAAGCAATTCACGTAGAAAGTCTTTTAGGTCGCTGTGAATCGCCAGATCCGGCTGGACCGTTGGCTTGCGGAACTCTGCGTCGTCGATATCTACCTGGATCTTGAAGGCGTCTCGTGCGAACGATTTCCAGTTGTAGCTCGTCTGGCGGATGTTGAGGCGCGAGCCCAGGGTCAAGAGAACATCGGCGTTTTGCACCGTGAAGTTTCCGGCGCGATCGCCAATCGTGCCCTGGCGGCCGCAAAACAGCGGATCGTCCGAAGCGATCAGGTCGTGGGTCCAGGCCGTGGTTACGGGCACGCCGAGCCGGTGGATCACCGCATCGAACTCCGCGAGAGCCTGACCGGCGCGAATACCGGTTCCGGCCAAGATCACCGGACGCTTTGCATTGCCCAGACGCTCGATCACATCGCGGCATTGAGCTGCAAGTGTCTCCGCATCGGTTTCTGGCGATCGGGACTTCGCATCGTCCTCGATCGGATCGTAGCCATGAAGCTTCGCGGGCTCAATCTGCGCAGCTTGTACATCTACAGGGATGTCGAGCCAACAAGGGCCGGGACGTCCAGTCTGTGTGAGATGCCAAGCGCGTTCGAGGTGATAGCGGATCGACGACGGATCGCTCACCAGCACCGCATATTTCGTGATTCCCGAAACCATGGCGATGGTGTCAGCTTCCTGATCTCCCAATTGGCGAAGGCCGGTGATGCCCTGGACGCGCATGCAGGTCTCGCGTTTAACCTGTCCTGAGATGATGAGCATCGGGACGGAATCTGTCCACGCACCGAAAACTCCATTGAGCGCGTTGATTGCGCCCGGGCCGGTCGTTACGTTGACCACGCCGGGTTGTCCACTGATGCGCGCATAACACTCCGCTGCCATCGCCGATGCCTGTTCGTGGTGATTGCAAACGTATTGAATGCGCGACTCTTTTCCGATGGAGTCGTTGAGGTGCATGGCTCCGCCGCCGGTCACGAGGAAAATGTGGCGCACACCCCAATCCGCGAGCTGGCCGACGATGTAGTCCGACAGCTTCACGGTCTGTGTTGTGATTGGGCTAGGCATGGGCGCCTCGCGCGAGTGCGGCGGGTCTCGAAGCCTTCAGTGCTAAAGATTTCTGGCTCGCGAACCAGGCACGCGTACGTTTAATGGCATCGCGCAGCGGCACTTCTGCCCGCAAACCCAATTCTTCGCATGCGCGTGCGGTCGAGGGGACATAGCGATGAACAGCTGTTCCCGGAGTTGGGGCAGCTGCAATCGAGACCGCGACTTTGGGTGGCATGGCCGCAGCCACTTCGCCCGCCAGCGCGGCGATGCTGAGTGCGTTTTCCGATCCCACGTTGTAGGCGCGGCCCGATTGGCCCCGGAACAAAATCGTCCACAGCCATACCGCGAGGTCGGATGCGTAGAGGTACGAACGAAATGGAGAGCCGTCGCCCTTCACATGGATTGGTCCGCCACGCATCGCGTCGGCGATGAAATTGCCGATGGCGAAATGTGCGTCGAGCTGCATGTAAGGGCCGACGAATGCGAAACAGCGCGCGACCGGAATCGACAACCGGGGCGAAGCCGTCAGCGCGCACAAGAATTCCGCCGCCCGCTTCCCCTCGGCGTAGGCGGATGATCGGCTTAAAGGATCGGGTCCGCCGGCGAATGATTCGTTGACATGCGTGAGTTCCGGCGGCTGGTTGCCATAGACGGCACCCGAACTCACCATGAGAAATCTGGAAACGGAACTCGCCATCGCGAACTGCAATGCGCGCCGAGTGCCTTCGACGACGGTGTCGTACATGATCAGAGGAGCTTCACTGTTCAGCTTGGCGCTGGCGTCGGTTGCAGCATGGATGACGTGAGAAAACTCGCCTTGGGGAAAGTCTCCGTGCCGAATGTTGGCCGCGTGCAAAGTGATCGCCGAGTCTTGCGCCAAGTGGGGTGCTTTGTGAGTGAGAGATTGAGGATGCCGCGATAATCCGACAGCGTGCGCGTTGAGATGCAAGCGCCGGTTGGCCCACGCAAAACTTTCGAGCAGCCAACAACCGAAAAATCCGGTGGCGCCCGTGATCAGAATGCGCTGGCCGCGCAAGTCTTGCCACAGAGGTTCGGTGCGCTCGAGGACGTTGTCAAGATCGCGCGCCAACCGGTTTGTAGGTGCGTGGCTCATACGATTGCGGCTATTTTCCTTGCGTGGCGCGCGCGGCTTTCGGAATCTGATGAAACGTTTCCGCCATGTAATCGATCATCGATTGTGTGATACCGGGGTAGAGGCCGATCCAGAAAACGTTGTTCATGACGAAATCGGTGTTCGACAAATCGCCGATGACGCGGCGCTGAATATCCCGGTAGGCAGGCTGCCGCAGCAAATTTCCGCCAAAGAGCTGGCGGGTCGCAATGTTTCGCTGCTCGAGAAATTGCACGACCTGGCTGCGTGTGGCGGGCGCATCCGCTCTCACAGCGAGCGGAAAGCCGAACCAGCTCGGATCGGAATGCCCCGTGGCCTCGGGCAAAATGAAAATGTCCTGGAGATCGACCAATGCGTCCCGGAGTTTTGCAAAGTTTGCGCGGCGTGCTGCGATGAATCCCGGAAGCTTCTTGAGCTGCGCAACTCCAACGGCCGCCTGCATGTCGGTCGCTTTCAGGTTGTAGCCGATGTGGCTGTAAATATATTTGTGGTCGTATCCGGCGGGCAGCTCGCCGAGCTTCCACTCGAATCGCAGGCCGCAAGTGTTCGATTTGCCGGGATCGCACCAGCAATCCCGCCCCCAGTCGCGAAAAGATTCCGCTAGTTTCTTGAGAGCCGGCGATTGCGTCAGCACGCATCCACCTTCACCCATGGTGATGTGGTGCGCCGGATAAAAACTGGTCGTTGCGAGGTGCCCGAATGTCCCGACGGACTGGCCCTTATAGGTCGATCCTACCGCGTCGCAGCAATCCTCAATCACCCAGAGATTGTGTTTCGTCGCGAGCGCCATCACAGCGTCGAGGTCAAACGGGTTCCCGAGCGTATGTGCCAGCACGATCGCCTTCGTGCTCGGCGAGATGGCAGCTTCAAGCTGCGTTGCATCGATGTTGTAGGTCGGAATCTGAATGTCGACAAAGACCGGAACCAGCCCGTTCTGAATGATCGGGTTGACGGTTGTTGGAAAACCTGCGGCGACGGTGATCACTTCGTCTCCGGCACGCAGTCGGCGTTCGCCGAGCGATGGCGAAGTGAGGCACGAGAGAGCTGCGAGGTTGGCGGACGAGCCGGAGTTGACGAGCGATGCGCATCGCACGCCCATGAAGGCAGCGAATTCCCGTTCGAACTGTGCCGCGAAATGGCCGGTGGTGAGCCACGCATCCAACGACGATTCGACTAGAAGCTCGAGTTCGCTGCTGTCAAAGACTTTACCGGATACGGGCACGCTCGTCTGGCCGGGCACGAACGACTGCGGAGCCAACGCGACTTCGTAATACTGCTTTACGAGTGCGCGCACTTCATCGCGCAACTGGCCGGCAGATTTGCTGGTTGTAGTCGTCATACCGCGTTATCCCTTGCCTGCATGCGCCATCGCGGCAGGTGCACCTAGAAATTCCCGATACCAGGCGAGAGTGCGTTCCAGTCCAGATTCGAGAGTGAACTGCGGCTTCCAGTTCAGCAGCGTGCGGGCGCGTTCGGCGCTCAAGAACTGATGCCGAATTTCGTTGCTTGCCTGGTTGAGCACTTCGGGCTCTAGCTGCGATTTCATTTTCTGCAGGATCAGGTTCACCATCTGGAGCACGTCGATCTGGCTCTCGTTCGAAAAATTGAAGGCCTGTCCGCGCAAGCTGGCGTCGGATGCTAGACGCTCGGCCAGTAGCATGTAAGCCGCTGCGCCATCCTCGATGTAAAAGTAGTCGCGGACAAACTTGCCGTCGGAGCGCACGACAGGCCTCTCTTCGCGAATGACGGAACGGATCGTCCCAGGAACCACGCGGTTCCAGTTCAAGTCGCCGCCACCGTAGAAATTTCCGCAACGGGTGATCGCGACCGGCAAGTCGTAGCTGACCGCGTAAGTCTGTGCGATCAGGTCGGCGCACGATTTGCTCACGTCATACGGATGCCGCCCTTGCAGAGGCATCGATTCGTTATACGGAAGTTGCTCCTGATCGCCATAAGCCTTGTCGGATGACGCTACGACAATGGAAGCAACCTTGGGCGAGCGGCGGCATGCTTCGAGCAGTGTCCATGTGCCTTCGATATTGGCCGAGAACGTGGAAACCGGGTTGCGGTTGGCGATGCCGACGATGGTTTGCGCGGCGAGATGAAAGACGATCTCGACTTCATACTCGCCAAGCACGCGCTCAATGACACCGCGGTCGGTGATATCCCCGCGCACGGTATTGACTTGTTCGATGCGGCCACTGCGGACGAGTTCGCTTTGCGGAACCCAGTCGCGCACCAGGCAGACCACGTTCGCGCCAGATTCAAGCAGTTGCTTCACCAGCCACGAACCGAGCAATCCAGTTCCGCCGGTGACGAAGACCGAGCGATCTTGCCAGAATGAACGTTGCCCAAACAAACTCATTCCGCCCACACTTTCCACGGAGTTTTCTCGCTCGCCCAGAGTTCGTTCAGATATTGATATTCGCGGTAGGTGTCCATGGCATAGAAGAATCCGTCGTGGCGATAGGCCATGAGCTGACCTTCACGCGCCAGCCGTTCCAGCGGCTCGCGTTCGAGGATGCACTCCGGACCGCCGAGATAATCGAGTACGCGCCGGTTAAAGACGAAAAAACCGGCACTGATCAGGCCCGTGGCCTTGGGCTTCTCCATGAAGCGTTGCACTTGTCCGCGAGAGTCGGCTTCGAGGACTCCGAAGCGCGATACGGGAGGCACCGACGTGACCGTTGCCAAACGGCCATGCTGGCGGTGGAACTCCAGTAGGTCGGTGATGTTCACATCGCTCAAGCCGTCACCATAGGTCAGCAGAAACGTGTCGTCGTCCGAAAGATAGCGAGAGACGCGCTGCAGGCGGCCTCCGGTCATCGTGTCGAGGCCGGTGTCGGCGAGGGTGACAGCAAAATCCTGCTCCTGGTGCGCGCCCATGAATTGAATGTGCGATTTGCGCCCCAGGCAAATCTTGAAGTCGCTATTCATCGCCTCGTAGTTCAGGAAATATTCCTTGATCATGTTGCCGCGATAACCGAGGCAAAGGATGAACTCGCGCATCCCGTAGTGGGCGTACATCTTCATGATGTGCCACAGGATGGGACGGCCTCCGATCTCTACCATCGGCTTGGGGCGGAATTCGGTCTCTTCCCTGAGACGGGTACCCAATCCACCACAAAGCACAACAACTTTCATAATCAGGGTCCTGGCGCGCTCGATATCGCTCGTCTTTATTGCGACGGTGCACTGGAGCACGGCCGCAACTCAGTTATTTCACACGCGCCGGACGAAGAGAGAGTTACGGAAGTACTCTGTGGGCCTGAGGTTTGAGAAGATCAGCCGTGTGAGCGGAGTGATCGAAGGTTACTGAGGTTACCCCGTCAGGAGTGAGCGGGGACTGCGGCTCGTTAAGGGAACATGTTGCCGAGACGCCGGATTTCAGCGCCGACAGCTTTCAATTTTTCTTCGATGTTTTCGTAGCCGCGGTCGAGATGGTAAACGCGATCGATGATCGTCTCGCCATCGGCGACGAGGGCTGCAAGTACCAGCGAAGCCGAAGCACGCAGGTCCGAGGCGAGCACGGCGGCGGCGCTGAGCGCGGTCTTTCCTCGCACGACCGCGCGGCGGCCTTCGATCTTGATGTTCGCGCCCATGCGGACGAGTTCCTGCGCATGCATGAAGCGGTTCTCAAAAATATTCTCGGTGATGATCGATGTGCCTGCGGCCTGCGTCGCGAGCGCCATGTATTGCGCTTGCATATCGGTCGGGAAGCCGGGATATTCTTCGGTATTCATGTCGGCAGCCTGCAACGGTTGATCGCCCATTACGCGGACTGAGTCGGCCTTGATCGAGGTCTTCACTCCGGTTTCCGCAAGCTTCTGCAAGATCGCGGTGAGGTGCGCCGGTTCGCATCCGGCAACGTTCAGGTCACCGCCGGTCAGCGCCGCAGCCACGATAAAAGTGCCGGCTTCGATACGGTCGGGGATGATGCGATGCCTGGCGCCGTGAAGCTTCGCGACTCCTTTGATGCGGATCGTCGAAGTGCCCGCGCCCTCGATGCCCGCACCCATGGCGTTCAGCAGTGCGGCGAGGTCGGCGACCTCCGGTTCACGGGCGCAATTCTGCATCACGGTCTCGCCATCGGCCAGGGTCGCGGCCATCAACAGGTCTTCGGTGCCGGTGACGGTAATTTTGTCGAAGACGATTTCCGCTCCGCGAAGGCGTCCACCTTTTAGAGGATCGGTCGTCGCTTCGACGTATCCGTGTTCTTGCGTGATCCTGGCACCGAGACGTTCGAGTCCCTTGATGTGGAGATCGATCGGGCGAGCGCCGATGGCGCATCCTCCGGGCAGCGAAACGCGGGCCCGTCCGCAGCGTGCGACAAGCGGTCCCAGAACCAGCGTGGAGGCGCGCATGGTCTTGACCAGTTCATAGGAAGCTTCGGGAGCGGCAAGATTTTGGGCACAGATGGTGGTGCGATGTTGCGCGCGCCCGTAGCCGAGTTCGACTTCCGCCCCCATGGTAGCAAGGAGCTTGCGCGTGGTCTCGATATCGCGCACCTGAGGAATATTTTCGAGAATCACCGGTTCGTCGGTGAGCAGGGCCGCCGCCATGCAAGGCAGCGCAGCGTTTTTCGCGCCGCTGATCCGGACCGTGCCGAGCAGCGGAGTACCTCCGCGGATTACGAGTTTATCCATGTCGTGACAAATTCCCCAGAAGCTACGCCGCTAAGCCACAAGCCTTGCAGCCGTGACATCGCCCGATGAGTGGTTAACGACATTCTAGCGGGGAAGGCTTGGGCGCGGGTCCTGGAAATATTCGGGAGAGTACCGTTTGTAACTCCTATGGTGATTTCGAGCTGTCGCGGGCAAGCGCGATGGCCTGCCGGACTTTGCCTGAGGACTTTTTCAAGGCAGTCGTCGCTTGAGCGCGGCTGACCCCAGCTTTCGCCATGACCAGCGCCACTGGGACGCGTCCGCCTGCGGCTGCGAGGATCTCGCCGGCAGCAGCGCGGCTCACTCCCCCGGCGGTTTCGAGGATTCCGGACGCGCGTTCCAGTAACTTCTCGTTTTTTGTGTGCAGATTCACCATGAGGTTGCCGTACACGTATCCAAGCCTCGTCATCGCCCCGGTTGTAAGCATGTTCAGGATCATCTTCTGCGCGGTGCCCGCCTTCATGCGCGTCGACCCTGCGACAACTTCCGCGCCCACCTCGGCGACAATCTCGATATGCGCGGCCTTGCCAAGCGCGGAGTTCCGATTGCTGACGACCGCAACGGTTTTCGCGCCGCGCGCGCGCGCATATTTGATTGCCGCGACGGTGAAAGGAGTGCGTCCGCTGGCGGCGATGCCTACCACCACGTCTTTCTTAGTCGGCTTCTTCTGGGCCATGGTTCGCTGGCCGAGTTTCTCGGAATCTTCGTCGGCTTCTACCGCTGCGGCCAGCGCTTTATTTCCACCGGCCATGATGAACTGGACCATGCGCGGGGAGACGTCAAAAGTCGGCGGGCATTCGGCCGCGTCGAGCGCCGCGATGCGTCCGCTGGTGCCGGTGCCGACATAGATGAGCCGTCCTCCTTGCGAGAGTGCCGCGGCGATCAGGTCGATAGCTTGCGCTATCCGTGGGAGCGCTTTTTTTACGGCGGGTGCGACCTTGGTGTCCTCTGCATTGATGATGCGGGCGATATCCAGCGCCGATTTTCGATCGAGATCGGTTGACGCGGCGTTGGCCCTTTCGGTGCCAAGCCCACGAAGTTCGGCTGATTGTTTCTGTTGACTCGTCGCCTTATGCTTCAAGCGGGAATCTCCAGGGATTCGAGCACCGCGTCATGGAAGGCTGGGCGCAGCTGTTTGATGGCTTGGTTCTGGCAGTCGGGCCATGTGCGGTTGCTGAGCAAGGTGATCGAGAGTTGCCGCTCCGCGTCGATCCACAGCGATGTTCCCGTGTAACCGAGGTGCCCGAAAGACTTCGCCGAGAAATGTTTTCCGGATTGCGAGGGCGCTGACGGCGTATCCCAGCCGAGCGCCCGCGAAGTGCCTTGGGGGCTAATTTCCCGCCGCGTAAACAGTTCAATCGTTGTTCTGCGCAGGATCGGATGTCCGCCGTTGAGCATGGAGTGGGCGAACTTGGCGAGATCTTCCGCGGTCGAGAACAGGCCCGCATGTGCAGCGACGCCGCCAAGGATGCTCGCGTTTTCGTCCTGCACTTCGCCCTGGATAATGCGATGGCGAAACGTCCGATCGTCGGCGGTCGGCGGTATCGTATCTTTCAGTGTGGGCGCGGGATTAAACGTCGTGTGCGTCATGCCGAGAGGCCCAAAGACTTCGCGCTGGAAGCATACTTCGAGCGGCTCGTCAGCGAGGCGTTCGAGCGCTATGCCAAGGATAATGAAACCGATGTCGCTATATTCGGCGTGCGCGCCCGGCGCGTTCGCGAGCGGCGTTGCGAAGGCCGCCCGCAACAGAGCTTCGCGAGACGCGGCCCGCAGGAAGAGTTTTTCGTATGCGGGCAGACCCGAACTGTGGGTCAGCAGCATGCGAAGCGTTACATCGCCTCGGCGGCTGTCGTCATCAGTAAACTCAGGGACAATCGCAGTGACCGGCGCCTCGAGATCAAGCACACCTCGCTCGTAGAGAATCATTGTCATGGCCGTGGTCGCGACGACTTTGGTGAGAGAAGCCAGATCGAACAGCGTCGCGGTTGTCACCGCGGGCGCACTCTGATCGTAGGTGAAGCGTCCGAGAGCCTTGTGGGCAACCAGTTCTCCGCGGAAGGTTACGGCTAGTGAGCAACCGGGAAAGACGCGGGCGGCAATGGCGTTTTCGAGAACGGTAAAAGCACCGCGAAAGCGATCGTCCTGCGCGGCGAGGTTGCGCGTGAGGAACGAGAAGCCAGCTGGCGGATTTTGGGTCGCAGTCAATTCGATCTCAATCGCCCACTGCGGTTATAACAAACCGAGAGCTCACGGCAAAGTGACCAGCGTTGTGACCGCCGATGGGGCCTAGGTGCAGCGATTGTCCACGGTGATAGAATCTCGCTCCGTGATCAGCGCAATGCTTTTCGCGGCCATACTCTTGCTGGCGGCCTCCGGCGTCCCCCTAGCCAGAAAGTTTGTCCATGGACACTTTTACGGTGCCAACGTATTCGTTTTTGTTGAAGTCGATGGGAAGACCCTGTTGTATAAAAATCCGAGAGAAGTGATTGGCCTGGAAGATGATCCGTTGACGACGATTCCACCTGAACTCACAGACCCCAACCTTTACGAGACTTATTACAATGTCTGCTGGTTCGACCACGGAACTCTTGTGCGGTGCAAACATTCGTTCCATCACAAGCCTCAGAACGCCCTCTACTGTGACCAGATCAATATTGAAGGCTCGTTCATCGCAAGAGTAATGGAAGAACGATAATCTCCGACGAACGGCAGTTACCGTCGGTGCCTTGAGCCTTCACTCCGCCCTCGTGTACAGTCACAGCAAGCGTGAAAACTACCTCAATAATTCTGGTATTTGTGCTCTGCGCATACGCGACAGCCTTCGCCCAAGCAGCGCTCGACTCCCGCCTTGCCGTCGTCGGCTCCGTCATCGACGACGCCATCGCACAGCAACAAATTCCGGGAGCCGTCCTCATCGTCGGGCACGATGGCCAGGTGGTCTATCGCATGGCTTACGGCAGCCGCGCCATTGAGCCTCGCCGCGAAGCTATGACGCTCGATACCGTGTTCGATTGCGCGTCGCTGACAAAGGTGATCGCGACTACCACTGCAATCATGCAGCTTTGGGAGCAGGGAAAGTTTCGCATGAACGATCCGGTGGCGAAATATCTCCCGGAGTTTGGGCAGAACGGCAAGCAGGACATTACTATCCGCCAACTCCTGGTCCACTATTCCGGATTGCCTGAAGATCTCGACCTGACGAAAAAATGGGAAGGCAAAGACACCGCCTATCGCATGGCCTTTGAAATGGCGCCCGACCGGCCTCCAGGGTCGGCGTTTGTATACAGCGACATCAATTTTGCCGTGCTCGGAGCGCTGGTCGAGCGCCTCTCCGGCGAATCTCTCGACGAATATTCGGCAAAGCACATCTTTGTTCCGCTTAACATGAAAGACACCCGATTTCTACCGCCCGCATCGTGGGCATCGCGGATCGCGCCGACGGAAGAAGATGAAAATCATCATCTGCTGCGAGCGGTGGTGCACGACCCAACGGCGCGCCGGATGGGCGGCGTGGCGGGGCATGCGGGAGTATTCTCTACCGCGGACGATCTGGCGATTTTCGCGCAGGCTCTGCTCGATGGCGGACGCGGGATGCTGACTTCGCCGACGATTGCGAAAATGACGGCCCCGCAGCAGCCCGTGAACGCGACCACCCTGCGCGGATTCGGATGGGACATCGATTCTCCTTTTTCGACAAATCGCGGTGAACTCCTCCCCGTCGGCAGTTTCGGACACACAGGATTTACCGGAACTTCTCTGTGGATCGATCCGACGACAAAGACTTATATCGTGCTGATGACCAACGCCGTTCACATGAATGTCGTGCCCGAGGTCAAGGCCAGGAACGAAAAGGCCAGGAACGAAAAAGTAAGTGCGGCTTCGCTGCGCACGAAAGTGGCCACGGCGGTGGCGGCCGCGCTGGCGCTCGATCCCTCCGAGGCCGAGAAGATGCGCCTGGCGGCCATCACCGGCTACAACGAAATGCAAAGCGCGGCTCGCAAACTCGCGGTGCGCAACGGAACCGTCAAGACCGGGATCGATGTCCTCGAAGAAACTAAGTTCGCCGCGCTTCATCCCGGCAGAGGCGGTGCTCCAAAAAGCATCGGCCTGCTGACGAATCAGACCGGAATCGATTCAGAGGGACGCCGCACGATTGATGTGCTGGCCAACGTACCCGGCATTTCTCTGGATGCAATCTTCAGCCCCGAACACGGCGTCGAGGGGACCCTCGACAAGATCAACGTCAAGAACACAAAAGACGCGGCCACTGGGGTAGTGGTCTACAGCGTCTATGGTGGAAGCGATGCGGCGCGGCGTCCGTCGATCGAGCTGCTCAAGCATCTGGATGCGGTTGTGATCGACATCGCCGATGCGGGAGCTCGTTTCTACACCTACGAGACCACGGTTGGATTTTTTCTTGAAGCAGCCGCCAAGGCGGGAATTGAAGTCATCATTCTCGATCGTCCGAATCCGGTCACGGGCTCGTTCGTCCAGGGACCGGTTTCCGACGAAGGACATGAAAGTTTCACAAATTACTTTCCCGAGCCTCCGCGCCAAGGTATGACTCTCGGGGAACTTGCGAAAATGTTCAACGCCGAGCGCCACATCGGTGCGCAGCTCAATGTCGTCGCCATGCAGGGTTGGCAGCCGGGAGACTGGTTCGATTCGACGGGCCTTGTCTGGGTCAATCCGTCGCCGAGCCTGCGCGATCTGACCCAGGCGACGCTCTATCACGGCGTAGCGATGATTGAGGGAACGAATGTCTCGGTTGGCCGAGGTACCGACACTCCTTTCGAAGTCGTGGGCGCTCCCTGGATCAAGGGCAGGGAGTTGGCGGCCTACTTAAACGGACGCGGCATCCAGAGTGTGCGCTTCGTGCCCATCGTTTTCACTCCGTCAGGAAGTAATTTCGCGGGCGAACGCTGCGAGGGTGTAAACCTCGTTTTGCAGGATCGAAACACGCTCGATTCGCCGGAGATGGGAATCGAGCTGGCATCCGCGCTCCACAAGCTTTATCCGAACGATTTCAAGCTCGGACGAATGAGCGATCTGCTCGTGAATCAGGCCGTCTTCGACGCGATCGCCGCCGGCGTCGATCCTCGCCGCATCGCTGCCGATTGGCAAGACCGCCTCGACCAGTTCGTTCAGCTGCGGGAGAAGTATCTGCTGTACAAAGTAACGCCAAAGTAGACCGCCAAAGTAGCTGGCAAAGCAGCCGGGCTAACTCCAATTTCGACCGTCCCCAGCCCCTCCTAATATCGTGGCCGCGTCCGGCTTTCCTCAGTTAAAATGTCCAGTCGCATAATTCCTAAGTCCCAGGTGGTCCCAGGTGTTCCGAGGTGTTCAATGACCGATAATCTTCTCCACATCCCAAGTGCTTTCTACCGCTGCGCCGGCCCGAATTGCGGAGTTCAGAAGGGCGACAGCGACCGCTGGTGGGTCATGTGGAGTTCTTTCGGCGATTACCAGGTTCCGGTCATGTACCTGGCGCCGTGGGACGAAAAGCTGGCGGTGCGGGAAGGCGCGATGCACGTCTGCGGCGAGGGATGCGCGCAAAAACTGCAATCGCAGTTTATGGGAAATGTGATGACGAATCGGACGCGCCGGAGCAGTTAGTTCCGAGAGTTGGAATGAGCCTTGGAATGGCGGCTAACCATGCGGTCTGGCGGCGCATCTGAGTTGGCAAGTGTTGCTTAATTTTCCTGTAAAGTAGGCTTTCGATGGAGATACGTTCCATTTGCGCTCTGGTTTCACTCCTCGCGGGAATGGCCGCCGCGCAATCGTCTTTGACTCCGAATCCCGACGTCCACCCGGTCGACGCCGATAAGCCGATGTTGATCATTCCAGCCGGAACCAGGATTCCACTGTCGCTGAAGCAGGCGATTTCGACGAAGACGGCGAGAGAAGGCGATCCGGTCTATGCCGAGACTTCATTTCCGTTTGTGGTCAATGATCGCGTCCTGGTTCCTGCCGGAACTTACATTCAGGGAAAGATAACGCGCGCGCAACGTGGCGGCCATGTCAAGGGTCGGGCCGAAGTGTTGATTCACTTTACTTCGATGATTTATCCGAGCGGCTACACCGTGATGCTCGGCGGCTCGATCCAGAATACTCCGGGAGCCGAGCATACGACGATGAAAGACTCGGAAGGAACGGTTCGCCAGGATAGCGAAACCGGGCAGAAAGTGAAGGCTGCTGCGGAGGGTGCAACTACTGGAGCCGTGATTGGCGCCGTCACAAACGGAGGCAAAGGCGCAGGCATTGGCGCCGGCATTGGCGGAGTTGCCGGGCTCGCTGTCGCCATGCTGTCTCGCGGTGCAGACGTCAGGCTCGAGCCGGGAACGTCGATCGAGATGGAGATTCAACGCGAAGTCACGGTCGATCCGTCCCGGATTACAGCGCGCCGAGAGGTTATTGTCCGCAACGATTAATTTCGCTCTGCGTATTTATTTCAGCCCAAATACCGCGCTCACACGCGCCGTCACCGTTACGTTCTGCGGAGAAAACTCCTCGGTCGGCGCGGGGCCTTCCGTCTTCATCGCCATGGCTCGCCCAACCATTGGCGCCATCACGTGAATGTTCTCGAACGTATCCACGGAGGCATACACTAACGCGCCGAGCGTGCGTCCGCTGGCCGTCGCCAGCGCCTGTGCTGAATCCTGGGCGCGCCGGTAAGCGTCGGCGACCGCCTTGCTCTTGGCCTCTTCGGTGGAATCGAGGGTGTAGCTGACCGACTGGCTCTCGCTGACGCTCGCGTCGGCGAGCTGTTGCGTCACCGCGCCGATCTTCGAGAAATCCTTGAGTTTTAAGCTGACGCTGGTCCTGACCTGATAGCCGATGATTTTGTGTTTCGGCTTGGTCCAGTCGTACTGCGGATTCACCGAGAAGAACCCGATTTCGGCCGTTTTCGGATCGATCGCATTGTTGCGCAACACCTGGCGAGTGGCCTCAGCCTGCTTCGCCGCCTGATCGTAAGCTTCCTTCGCGTTGTCGGCTTGAGCAGAGATGTTGAATTGGATCAACGCCGTGTCAGGCGCGGCTTCAAACTTGCCATCCGCATTGACCAAGACCGTATTGGCGATCGGGCCAGAGTTGGAATTCTGCGCTTGCGAAAACGAGCTGACAGCTAGAACCGCGCAAAGACAAAGACAGAAAGAGAATACGGCAGCTTTCATCGGATGGCTCCTCCTGGGGGACGAACGAATTCCTTGGGGCATTCAAAGAACGTTATACACCTCCGAATCCTGCGACGCGAAAAGGCCACGGATAAGGGGTGAGGGGACGAGGCTTCGCGAAAGCAGCTATGTATTGTTTTTGCGTTTCTTGCGCCCAGGCCTGGCGACCCGCGGCGTAAAGTGATTTTCCTTTGCCCGGTCTGCCCGCCAGACACGAAACAGGCGCAGTCTGGCGGGCACCGGTTCTTCACCCAGTCACGGAACACACCAACGTGACAGGGCCGTTTGAATCGACTTCACTTCACCCTAGGATGATCCGATCCTGCGAAGTGATGCCTCGCGAGCAGCGAAATGTGTCCCCACTCGCAAGCGCAATTCGTGGCACGCACCCTGAGATCAAGTTGTGTGTGAATGTTTGCCGCTAAATCTTTGGAAAAGAAGGATCTGGGCCGTTGATGTCCCTTCGCAGATCTTGCCAGATGTTGTCCGGCATTTCGAGAAATACCTTGACGATTTGCGGATCAAACTGGCGTCCGGACCAGAGTTCGATCTCCTTGCGCGCCGCGTCAAACGATTGCGCCGGACGATATGGCCGGTCCGTTGTGATGGCGTCGAGCGTGTCGGCGATCGAAAACATGCGCGCGCCCAGCGGAATTTCTTCGCCCTTCAGTCGGCGCGGATAACCTGTCCCGTCGTAGCGCTCCTGGTGGGCGTAGATGATTTCAGCTGCTTCTGACAGAAATGGAATTCGCGAAATGATCTTATAACCGAGGTAGCAATGCTCCTTCATCGTGCCCATCTCGTCATCCGTCAGCTTGCTAGGCTTTAGAAGGATAGCGTCGGGAATGGCGATTTTGCCGATGTCGTGGAGAAATGCTCCGCGTGCAATGACGTTGATCTCCTCTTTCGGCAAGCCCATTTTGCGGGCAATCGCGATGGTGTACGCGGTCACGCGTCGGGAATGGCCTTCGGTCTCTTTGTCCTTGAGATCGAGCGCATCCCCCAGCACTTCGAGCGTCGTGTCGTAGGATTTTTCCAGGTTCGAAAGCGCCGTTTTCCACTGTTGCGTGCGCGCCGCCACCAACGCCTCAAGGTTGGTTCGGTAGGCGTCGTTCTCGCGCTTCAAGCGACGATTCTCGAGCGCGCGACGCACCGTCGCCAGCAACTGCTCGCGCTCGAACGGCTTCAGCAAATAGTCGTATGCCCCGTTGCGCAGCGCCTGCAGGGCGACTTGAATATCATGGACAGCCGTCACCATCACGATCGGCATGTCAGGGTAGCGTTCCTTGGCACGCTCGAGCAGTGCAATCCCGTCCATTTCCGCCATCATCAGGTCGGAAAGCACCAGGTCAAACTCGCCGCCCGACTCCAGAATTGCCAGCGCCTCGACGCCGCTGGCAGCCTGCCGCGTCTGAAAATGGGCGCCCCCCAGCATCGAGGATACGATTTCGCGAATTGTTTCCTCGTCGTCGACGACGAGGATGCGATCATTGGGCATGGCTTATGACTAATGTATCGCTTATTTTAGGCCACCTGTTCACATTCCGAAAGTAACCACCTGAACGCCGAAATCCCACGGGGAGCACTCGCTGCCGTGATATCAAAACAACTGTAGGTGTAGGTATAGATTCGTCCGTCCCTGTGCGTTTATTGTTGTCCATTTTGTCGTTGTCCATTTTATCTATGAGCCCTGCCCAGCTATTTGGCGCGCTGACCACGCCTTGGATGACCGCGCGTGAAACCGCCGCTCTGATCGTGGTGGCTGCGAGCCTGCTGTTTTTCCGCGTCTTTCGCGAACGCTGTTTGCTCGCGTGGGGAGCGGGCTGGGTCGCCTACGGAGCGTTCCTCTGGGCCGAGCGGGCCAGCCAGCTCCACGTCACATCGAAAGCGCTGACGGCTTTCGCCCACGGCGACTTCGTAGTGGCGATAACGCTTTTTGCAGTCGCGGCGTTGATGTCGGCGCAGTCGAAGCGAGTTTTAACCGGCGTCGTGGCAATCGCCTGGGTACTGATGGTTGCCGCCGCGATGCAGCCCGTGTATTTCCCGGATTTGAAGAGCGCCGTGCTGGTGCTCGATATCTTATGTCGCCTGTTGGCCGTCGCGGCCGTCGTTGAATTGCTTCGCTATCGCTCTGGGCGCATCGGCCTCGGTTCGTTCATGTTTGGCGCCGGTATTCTCACTCTCAATCTCAACTGGCCCCGGTTTACCAGTTACATTCCGAGTGAAGGCTACCTGTTGGCCGAAGTTCTTTTTGGCGCAAGCATCCTGATCGTCGCCCTGGATGACTCGCGATTGCGCACCCGCCGCCTTGCCGTTCTGAACGAGTTGACGGTCACGATTTCGCGCGGACAGAATCACTCTCCCATGATTCAGACTGCACTTGAGAAAGTCAGAGGCGCGGTTGGAGCCAAAGCCGCGTGGTTCCAGGTGATGGAAGGTGCGACTCTGGTGCCGACACAGCACTCTGGCCTGTCGCCGGATTTCCTCCGCGCGCTCGCACAGCTTGGGACCGACGAGAACCGCGTTCGCATTCTTCAGGAAAATCACGCGGTCGTGCTCCGGCTCGCCGAAATGCCTACGCCCGAGCGGGAACTCATCGACAAGCAGGATATTCATCACGTGATGCTGGTGCCGGTGCAAGGCAAGAGGGCGGTGATCGGCATCGTGACCCTCGGTTGCTCTGGCAGCCTGGTTCACACTCGCGAAGAACTGGACTTCCTCGAAACCGTCGGCCAGACGATCGGCATCGCTTCCGAAAACCTCCGGCTGCTCGAACAGGTTCTGCGTTCGCAGCGGCAATGGATGAACACATTCGATTCCATCCAGGACCTGATCCTCGCGCACGACGCCGACTTCCGCATTCTCAAAACCAATCAGGCGCTCTTGCAGCGTCTTGAGCAGGCGCCGGCTGACGTTCTCGGCAATCTTTGCGAAGACGTGCTTCCGCAAAAGCGAGCCTGGACAGGATGTCCTTATTGCGAGCGCGGTTCGGGACTGTCGGAAGGGATGGATCCGTGCTTCGGCGGGCAGTCGATCGTTTCGACTTCGTCCTACGCCGAGCAGGGAAGCCAGCTGAAGGGCACTATCCACGTGGTGCACGACACCACCGCGCGTCAGGCCGCGGAAGAAAAATATCGCATGTTGTTTGAGCAGGCGCAGGAAGGCGTCTTTGTCGCAACGCCGGCTGGCGAGTTGCTCGACTGCAACGATGCCTTCGTGACCATGCTCGGATATAGCAGCCGCGACGAGTTGATGGCGCTCGACATGGGCAGCGTCCTGCATTCGATTCCGGAAGAACGAGAAGAATTTCGCAAGGAAATCGAAGCCCACAACTACGTGCGCAACTTTGAAATTACGGTGCGGCGCAAGGATGGCACCACGCTCGCGGTCGCGCAGAGCTGCTTTGCCACCCGCGATTCGAGCGGCCAGATCGAGCGCTACCAGGGATTTGTTCTCGACATCACCGAGAAAAAACGGTCAGAAGATGAAATGCGGCGGCGCAATCGCGAGTTGAATGCGCTCAACGCCATGGCCGTGATCGCCACCCAGTCGTTCGATCTCGATGAAATATTGAACCTCACCCTGCGCCAGGTCATTTCGTTGTTTGGCGCCGAGACCGGTTCCGTATACTTGGCCACCGATCCTGACGACACCTACCGGCGTCGCGCCGGATGGGGTCCGCGGAGTGAAGCTCGTGTGCGCATGTCTGAAGTCGTCTTCCCTGAAGGTCTGGGAGATCTGGTGATGCGTTCGCGAGCAGAAGTCGTGACCCAGGATTTCATGCCGCACCTGCCGCCGGCTGTCGTCGAGTTTGTCTGCGCCGACCGTCTCCCCTACTGGATATGGGTCGTGCTCTGGAGCAAGGACAAGCCCATCGGCATCATGGGCATTGCCAGCAAAGAAAATCGACATTATTCGAGCAATGACGAGAACCTGCTGGTCGCCATCAGCCGCCAACTGGCCACCACGATCGAAAAGGTTCAGCTCTACGAAGAAACCTGCCGCGCCTATGAAGACTTACGCCGGACGCAGGAGCAGTTGCTCCAGAGCGAGAAGATGTCGGCTGTCGGCCAATTGATTTCCGGCGTGGCGCACGAACTGAATAATCCACTGACTGCGATTCTCGGTTACGCCCAACTTTTGGAAGGTGCCGGCCTTGATCACAAGTCCGCCGATTACGTTCGCAAGCTTTTCAAGCAGGCGCAGAGAACGCACCGCGTTGTCCAGAATCTGCTTTCCTTCGCCCGTCAGCGCAAACCGCAGAAGCAGGAAGTCGATTTGCGGCGAGTCCTGGAAGAGTCGCTCACTCTGCGCGAATACGATTTGAAAGTGAACAACGTCACGCTCGAGCGCAACATTCCTGAAGATCTGCCTTCAGTCGTCGCCGATCCGCATCAACTGGAGCAGGTTTTCCTCAATATCGTGAACAACGCGCTCGACGCCATGGTTGAGAGCAGCGGTAGCGGCGTCTTGAAAGTGAATGTGTTCCGAAAAGATGCCTTCGTTTGCGTTGAGTTCGCCGACAGTGGCCCCGGCATCAAAGACCCGAATCGGATTTTCGATCCTTTCTATACGACGAAGTCCGTGGGCAAGGGAACTGGCCTCGGTCTGAGCATCTGCTACGGCATCGTGAAAGAACATGGTGGCGAAATCGTTGCGCGTAATCGCGACGAGGGTGGAGCGACGATTGAAGTCCGCTTGCTGGCGAGTGAAAAGGCAGCTCTGCCGGAACTGGTTTCGTCGACGCGGCGCGAATCGGTTCTCCACGGACGCGTGCTGCTGGTGGAAGACGAAGAAGCGGTCATGGAGTTCGAGCGCGATGTCCTGGTCGGCGCTGGCGCCGATGTCACCACCTCAATGAGCGTTCACGACACACAAGACCGGCTGCGCCAGAATTCGTTTGATGTCATCGTAATGAATGGCCGCATGCCCGGTGGAATCAGCGCGCGTGAAATGTACGAATGGATCGCGAAGAATCGGCCCGGTCAGGAAAAAGGATTATTGCTGACGTTCTCGACCATGACCGACGCGGAAACACGAAGCTTCCTCCAGGAGCAGACAGTGCCGTCGTTGGCGAAGCCCTTCGAAGTCGCCGACCTAATCGCGCAGGTCCGTACTCTGAGCCAAAGAGACACTTCCGCCTCCTCGGCCACCAGCGGAGCTTAACCGGCTACAGCTGTTCCTTCAAAGCTGTCCCTTCAATCCGCGCATCATCTCCGTGATCAGCTTTTCGTTGCGTCGGTACCAACGCCAGTGTCCCTCACGCTTGGCCTCGACCAGCGCGGCTTTCTCTAATATCCGCATGTGATGAGACACCGTGGGCTGCGACAGCTTCACGCGGCGCTCGATGTCCCCGGCACAGAGCCCGGTTTCCTTGTCGATCGAACACCCGCCCTTTTCTTTGAGTGCGCACAGAATGCGCCGTCGGGTCGGATCGGCAATCGCGTGCAGGAAGCGGTCGAGATCGGGAGCGTCAGCGTTGGCCATGATCATGATGGGGAAGGTTATCAGAAGTAAAGTGAGAATTATTTCTTCACAATCGGCGTGTAGCCGTCGGCGATGAGGCGGGCGCGCATGGCCTCGGCGTCTTTCAGATCGGCGTAGGGTCCGATTTGAACGCGATAAAATTTATCCCCCGCGCTATTGTTTACCGTGAACGCCGGATACTGCTTCTTCTTTAGTGCCTCGACAAGTGAGTCAGCGTCTTCCTGACGAGTCACCGCAGCCACTTGAACAAAGTACCCAGCAGCTGCCGGAGCGGCAGCGGCCGGGTCTGCCGGAGCGGCCGCGTTCGTATCCTGACCTTGCGCCGAGGTTTGCGCCGAAGACTGGCTGGCAGGTGTCGTCTTGGCGTCAGCAGGAGTCAGCGCCGCGTCGGCATTCTTCGCGCCGACGGCCTTGTAAAAGCTGAAATCGCCCGACTGCGGTGTCGCCGATTGCGCCGCGCCGTTCTTTTGCGGTGACGGTCGAACCACGGTTGACGGCGTCCCAAGGGGAGCGCTTTGCGATGTGCCCACCCCTGCCATGGCGGTTTTCCGCCCCAGCGAAAAGCCGATGGCAAAAAAGAACGCGCAGACCAGAACGAAGCTGAAGAAGATCGCCAGCATCCGGCCCGTGCCAAGCGTGATCTCAGTATCCTGCGTCGCCGTGGGCATGAAAAAGTTGGACCTCTAACTTCCGGCTGGCGGGGTGGTCTTAGCACCGGCCGCCAGCAATTTCTGCATGCCGGAAAAAAAATCAATCGGCACAGGGAAAACCACCGTCGTGTTTTTCTCGACGCCGATCTCGGTGAGCGTTTGCAGATAGCGCAACTGAATGCTGGCCGGCTCTGTGGACAAAAGATGCGCCGCGTCTACCAGCCGCTGCGCCGCCGAGAATTCACCCTCGGCATGGATAATCTTCGACCGTTTCTCGCGTTCCGCTTCGGCCTGCTTCGCCATGGCGCGCAGCATCGATTCGGGCATGTCCACCTGCTTGACTTCCACATTCGCGACTTTCACTCCCCAGGGAGCGGTGTGCGTGTCGAGAATGCTCTGCAAGCGCAGGTTAATCTTGTCGCGGTGCGCCAGCAGTTCGTCGAGTTCCTGTTCGCCGAGCACCGATCGCAGAGTCGTCTGCGCAAACTGCGAAGTCTGGTAAGCGTAATTCGAAACCTCAACCACCGCTTTGTTCGGGTCGATGACACGCAGGAAGATGACCGCATTGACTTTCAAGGTGACGTTGTCGCGCGTGATGACGTCCTGCGGCGGAACTTCGATGGCCTCTTGCCGCAGCGAGATACGAACCATGCGATCAATCGGACTGAAGACCAGAATCACGCCCGGCCCCTTGGCGTGGCCTTGAAGGCGGCCCAACCGGAAGATGACGCCGCGTTCATATTCGGCCAGGATCTTGATGGAGCTCAGGGCATAAATGATCAGAATAATGGCGGCCACAGCGACCACCGGAAAGCCGAGATCCATCATGTTTTGCCTCCAGGCAATTTCTTATTCAGTGTCTGAGCGGATTGTAGCTCACAGAGAGCCTTATGGCAGCGCTGCCGTATACGTGGAGTTACCAATCAAGATTCGTGGACGGCTCGGGATGGTGTGAGTCTTTTCGTCTAGGAGATCTGTTTAGGTGATCACTGCCTAGCCGATTGCCGACCGATTCTCGACCACCGGATCAACGCGCAGCGTAAGTCCATCGATTTGCCGCACGACTATGTGCTCTCCGAGCGGCACGTTGATCGCGGAGACCGCATCCCAAAGTTCGCCATCCAGGAATACTTTTCCAGCGGGGGCCAACGCGGTCCGCGCGACTCCAACTTTGCCAATCAATCCTTCCGCTCCGGTCACAACCTTATTGCGTCGCGCCCGCAAAGCGATGCTCATGAGGAACGCGGTGATGATTCCGATGGGGATGCTGACCGCGAGTGCCGTTGCCAGGTGAACCCGCATCTCCGGGATCGGGGCATCCACCAGGAACAGGCCGCCCATTGTCAACAGGACAATCCCTCCAGTCGTAAGCACGCCGTGACTCACGAACTTGGCTTCGGCGGCGAAGAGCGCGAAGGCTCCTATGATCATGGCGATCGCCGCAAAGCGCAGCGGCAGTAAGTTTAGAGCGAACGACGCCAGAAGAATGAAGACCACACCGACTGTGCCGGGAATGACCGCGCCCGGATGGTTGAACTCGGCGTATAGCGCAAGTGCCCCGATCGCCAGGAGAATGAAGGCAACGTTGGGGTTGATGATGTAGGAGAGAATGCGCTGCCTGAGGGTCATCTGGTAGTCGAGAACAGGTTCGCCGGTGACCTTCAGAGTGGCGCTGTTCCCGTTGAAGCGCTTGAAACTCTTCCCCTCCAACTGGCGGAAAAGGTCATCCTTGCTCGGAGCGATGTATTCAATCAGCTTCTTATCGAGCGCCTCCTGGTCGGTGAATGACTTCGACTCCCGCACGGCGCTTTCTGCGATTTCGACATTACGGCCGCGCTTCGAGACAACCGAGCGCATCAACGCCGACAAGTCGTTTTCCATTTTCTGTTTCATCACGTCGTCCATCTTGGCGCCAGGAATCACGGGATGAGCCGCGCCGGTATTGGTGCCTGGAGCCATTGCCGCAACGTCCGCCGATTCCAGGATGAAGAACCCCGCCGATGCGGCGCGGCTTCCGCTCGGGGTCACATAGACGATGACCGGCACAGGCGAGGCAACAATTTTCTCGATAATCTCGCGCGTCGAATCGACGAGTCCGCCGGGTGTGTTGATCTCGATCAGAACCGCATCGTCGTGATTTGCCGCGGCGGCTTCAAGTGCGCGGCCAATATACTCGGCGGTCACCGGCTGGATCGCGTCGTTAATCTCGACCTGCAGGATCTCGGCGGAGCAAAAGCTGGCAAGAAAAAGGAAGCCAAACAAAACAACGGACAATTGCAACCGCCGGAATCGGCAAACAGAGAACCGAGAACTGAGAACTGAGAACTGAGAACTGAATGCTGTCATGGTTCTCTCCCTGCGAGCCGGGCTGCCAGGGTGCGCTTCAAATCCTGACCGGCGGAGTTGCCGGGTTCCAGTTGGAGCGCGCGATTGATGTTCTCGGCAGCCGCGTCCGTTTTGTTTTCCCGCAAATCGAGGCGCGCCAGAATCAGATAGGCATCGGCCGACTCCCGCATGCGCAGCGAAGCCTCGGCTTCATCTCGTGCCGCGCGAGCATCGCCGCGAGCGGCGTAATCTTCGGCGAGAGCGTTCAGAGGCTCGGAACTCGACGGATCGACGCTCGCCGCATGACGAAATTCGGCCTCGGCTTCAGTCGTGAATCCGTGCGTCATCAGTTCCTTGCCCAGTTCGATGTGAAAACGGGCGTGGGTGCGTGGATCGGAACGCGCGAATCGCGTCTCCGCCCAACTCGCCATTTGCGTGGTCATCTGCCGGAAGGCGTCTTCTTCGTAATTACGGTTGATGCGCTCGGATGGGAGCTTTGTCGTCGCACTGCTCGCAACGATGCTGCCAGTAGTTGCCGTCAAAGACTCCAGTAAGCCCCTCGCCTCGCCGTCGTTCGGCCGATGCTCGAGAGCGCTCCGCAGCTCTCGCGCCGCTCCCGCTCTGTCACCCGCTGCGTTGAGCGTCACCGCCAGATTGAAGTGATAGTCCGCATCGCTCGGATCGTTCGCAATCGCTTTCTCGAAGTAGTCAGTAGCTTTTTTCTGTCCGCGCCGCGCCGCCACGATTCCGAGGTCGTTATAGACCTCGGCCAACGGCAGCCTCGCCGCTACAAACTCAAAAGCACTTTCGGCTTTAGCAAAATCTCCGTGTGCATACGCCGCCAGCCCCAGATAGAAGCTCGCTTCGCGCGACACCGTCGAAGAATGCGGCACCTGGCTCAGCGCGGCCATGGCTGGTTCGTAAGAGTGCTCGTTGTAGTAAGTCTTGCCCAGTTCCAGCCATGCTTGCGCGTAGGCGGGGTTCAAACGGACCGCGTCCCGATAATGCTGCATCTTTTCTTCGGTCGTTGTAGCCAGCGTGCCGCGTATGTAATTCTCCAGTGCGTCGAGCCGGACCGGGACTACGCTGGCAACATATTTATCTTTTGGGATGCTGAAGTCGGAGTGAATCATCCGCAGCAAATCCCAAGCCAGCGCCGATTGCAGGTTGCCGAGATTGGCCAGGGGCGCGGATTCCGTGATGGCAGGAGACAGCCTCGGAGCGCGCATGTCGAGCAACTGCGCGACTACCGTTAGCTGTGTGCCGTCGTAACGATAAGTACCGAGCACCGCGTAATCGACGTCCATCTGTTCCGCGAGACGGTAGAGCGTAGCGCGCGAAGGATGCACTCCGGCTGGAACGCCCTGGCGATCGTAAGCCCGCAACCGTTCATCACGGCTGGCTACGTATAGAACTGGAGAATTCAACTGTTCGTGAAATGTTTCGGCGAAAGACTCGCCCAGCCATTCCAGACCTGGAGTCGGTGAAAGATTTTCGAAAGGAATCACGACCATGGTGCGACCCGCACTCGGAGCAGGCGAGGCGTCCTGGGCGTAAAGCACAGGGCTGAGAAGCAGGAAGGCCGCAACCACGCATTTCGAGGAGAGTTTCACAACAGATGATTATATCGGGAGGACGGGATATCTGACCCCGCCGACGTTTTCCGCAACCTTACGCGACCACTTTGGTCTTCTCGTCATCGCTAGCCTTCTCGTCAGCCTTCTTGTTATCGTTGCGAGCCTGCGATTCGGTCCAGCCCGGCAGGTCGTCGCTCCCAGTAATAAGCCGCGCGCCGCGTTCGTAAGTCAGATAGGACCACGCCCATTGGATCATCACCAGAAGGCGATTCCGGAATCCGATAAGAAACAGAATATGAATAAACAGCCACGCCAGCCACGCGAAATATCCGGATAACTCCACTTTGCCAATCTGCGCGACGGCGGCGGCGCGGCCAATCGTCGCGAGGCTCCCCTTGTCGTGATAATGAAAATTGCGCCGCGGCTGATTTTCCAGGTCGCCGGCGATTGTCTTGGCGACCCAGTCTCCTTGTTGAATTGCGACCGGCGCAACCCCCGGCAGCATCTTGCCGTTCTCGTCTTTGAGCGCGGCCAGATCGCCCAGCACGAAGACTTCACGATGTCCGGGAATGCTCAGGTCGGGCTGCACGAACACACGGCCGGCGCGGTCCACGGGAACGCCCAGCATCTTCCCTAGAGGCGAGGCCGCGACACCTGCTGCCCAGAGTGTCACCGCGGCGGGAATCTTCTCGTCGCCCACCCAAACCGCTCCCGGTTCCACCCGGTTGACCATGTGTGAGGTGCGCACCTCGACTCCCAAACGCTGCAATTGGCTTTCGGCTTTACGCGAGAGTTCCTCGGAATAGGTGGCGAGCACTCGCGGACCGCCTTCGATCAACAGAATCTTCGTCTGCCTGGGATCGATTTTGCGGAACTCATGATTCATCGCGTGCCGCGCGATCTCGGCGAGCGTGCCGGCGAGTTCGACTCCGGTGGGGCCACCTCCGATGACGACAAACTGTAGCGGAGCGCAGCCCGCGCCGCTCGCGCATTGCCGCTCCGCCAATTCAAAGGCCAGCAGAACCCGGCGACGGATTTCCAGCGCGTCTTCAATCGTTTTGAGTCCGGGAGCAAGCGGCGCCCATTCCTGGTGTCCAAAATAAGCGTGTGTAGCACCCGAGGCGACGATCAGAAAATCGTAGTCGTACCCTTGCGCTTGCTCCTTGGTGATGACCTTCTTTTGTTCCAGATTGAAATCGACGACTTCTTCAAGCAAAACTTCAACATTCGGATGCGCTCGCAGAATCCAACGAATCGGCGCGGCAATTTCCCCAGGAGACAGTCCGGCGGTCGCCACTTGGTAGAGCAGCGGTTGAAATGTGTGGTGATTTCTGCGGTCTATGACAGTCACTTGCACCGGCAGCCCCACGATCCGTTGTGCCGCAGTAAGCCCGGCAAAACCGGCGCCCACAATCACCACTTTCGGCGGTTTGGTGTTTTTCGCCATCTACTATAGAGATTGCTGCTTCTTCCTTTTCGGTTCAAAGTTTGAAACCCTCCCCGCGTTGAAACCCGATACACTGCTGTTTCTCATGGTGATGCCGCCGACGGAGCCAGGTTCCCGAGCATTGCGTTTCCTCATGCCGTCGGTTCGTGATCTGATTTTCATTTTTCTTTTCTGGTCGCTACTCTCGGGCCCCTTGTCAAATCGGCCTCTCGCTGATCCCGATATCGGATGGCACATCCGAACTGGCGAACTGATTCTCCAGACACACTCGGTTCCCCGCACCGATCCCTTTTCGTCGACCATGCAAGGTCAGCCCTGGTTCGCCTGGGAGTGGCTCTACGATCTGCTGCTGGGAATTTTGCACCCCGCCTGCGGTTTGAACGGAGTTGTGTGGCTGTGCGCCGCTCTGGTGGCAGCGACTTTCATGATCCTGTTGTCGCAGTTGGTCCGCCGCGGGACCGGCCTGTTGCTGGCAATCGTCCTCATGTTGCTGGCCGAGGCCGCTGCCGCCATTCATTTGTATGCCCGCCCACACATCGTGAGCTGGCTATTTTCGTTGCTCTGGTTTCTCGCCCTCGAACATTGGGAGCTGTCGGATCAGACAAACGCGCCGCGATGGCTGCCATGGCTACCGATACGATGGTTCTTTCCTGCGTCGATGTTGCTTTGGGTGAATCTGCACGGTGGATGGCTATTTGGCATGGCGCTTCTAGCCATCTACCTCGCCGCCGCGTTCGTCGAGAGCGTTCGCACAAAAGATGCATTCGCTGCGATTCGCGCCGCGCATAGGGCGCGAGCCATGGCGATGGCGTGGCTCATCTCTACGCTGGCGACGCTCGTAAATCCTTTTGGGTGGCGCCTCCATGTCCACATCTTCCGCTACCTGAGCGACCGCTACCTGATGGACCACATCGACGAGTTTCGCTCACCCGATTTTCACGGATGGGCGCAGCGTTGCTTTGTCGCGCTCTTGCTCCTTGTGTTGATCTCGTTCGTTGCCGCAGCGCCCTCGACTCGTCGAAAACTGCGGCTCAGCAATCTGCTTGTCTTACTGTTCGCCATCTACGCCGGATTCTATTCGTCGCGCAATCTTCCGATCTCGTCGATGCTCCTGGCGCTGATCATCGGACCAATCCTGTGGGAAAGCTTCGTGTCGCTTGCGAACAGTCCAGTGGCGTGGCGATGGGTACGCAACGTCGCGTCTCGGATCTCGAATTTCTCCGATCGCATGAGCGCGCAGGAAATGCAACTGACCGGCCATCTATGGCCGCTAGCTGCGGCAGCGTTCGCCTTGGCGATCTGCCTGCAAGGTGGATGGCTGGGCTCGCGACAGCTCGTTCATGCCGAGTTCGATCCAGAAAAAGTGCCGGCCGCGGCCGTCGATTTCCTCCTGCACGAAGCCGAATCACAAGGCCAGCAGACTCCCCCTGTCTTTTCAACCGACGCCTGGGGAGGCTATCTCATCTATCGCATGTATCCCGGACGCAAGGTCGTGCTCGACGACCGTCACGATCTCTACGGTTCCGATCGCATTCGCCGGTATCTGCTCCTGGTGCGCGCCGAGCCCGGATGGCAGAATGTTCTCCAAGGAGGGCAAATCGACGAGCAGATTCGGATCGCCCTACTGCCCGCCGGTTCCACCCTCGCCAACCTGCTGCGCTTAGTTCCGCAAGATTGGCAAGTCATCTACGAAGACAAAGTCGCCGTAGTATTTCAAAAGAAGAATTGATTTGTGTTCCACTTCAGGTTGATCCTTACGTCCGCACCACCCGCTCCGCACAGTCCGGTTCCGGACACGCGTACGTCACATGATTACGCTGCCGGTCGAGGCTGATGATGAACATGGGCCGTCCGTGCCGGTCGCAGGTCGGTTGATTGGGAGTCAGCACCGGCGCGTCTCCGCGTTTCGGCGTTGAGTACCCGACCCGTTCACCAAAGCAGCGGTGACAGAACTTGTCGGTACAGCGAAAGAATTCGATGGAAAAGTCGACCGTATAGGGAGCCAGCGCAGGCTCCATGGTGCGGAAATGTTGGTCGCAAAGGGGCAGGATGTCCGTCCGCATGCGAAGCGAGTGTAGCAAAACATTGAGGCATTGAGATATTGAGGTATTGAGTCATTGACTCGCTCTTAATCATTCAATGTCTCAATGGCTAAATGATTCAATCGCTCAATGCTCTCAACCGATGTAGCGCAGCGCATCGACGATACCCAGATTCGAGGCGCGATAGGACGGAATTACGCCGCTGACCAGTCCCACAAGAGATGCCACCAGCATCACCACCAGCGCTGTAATCCACGTCATGTGCATCGAAACCGGCAAGCCAACTCCGGGCCGCGCCACAAGCTTTATGAGCACGGCTCCGAGCGCGACGCCGACGGTTCCGCCGATCAGCGCCACCACAATCGACTCGCTCAGCAAAAGCCTCAGGATACTTCCTTGCGTGAAACCGAGTGTGCGCAAGACGGCCACTTCCCGCGTTCGTTCGCGAATCGACATGGCCATCGTGTTGGCGCACACCAGTAGCGTAGTGAAGACGACCGCGCCGCAGATACTAAGAATGAACGCCTTCACGTTGCCGAGCTTGGCGATGAAGTCCGCTTTGAATGCCTGTTCGCTCTCGCTCTTGGTCGGTACCGAACTGCCATGGAACATGTCGTCGATGGCCTGAGCCGCCACGGGCATATCCGCCGCGGCGTCGACGCGAGTGAAGTAAAAGCCCGCCGAATCTTTGAACCGCTCCACAGATTCTTCAAGATATTTCGTGTGGAAGTAGAGATTGCTCGATGGCGGATCGATGGTGTAGATGCCGCGAATCGTCAAATCGAGATTGGTGGGGAAAATCGTTCCTTGCAGCGGGACGTGATCGCCGAGTTTCCAGTGATGTTTTTTCGCCAGGTCGACATCGACGACACAGCCCGCCCGGTCCCGCTTCCACGCCGCCAGTTGCTCGGCAGGCATGATCTTGTCCGCTGCTACGTCGAAATATTCATCGGGATCGGTGGCAAATTGCGCAAAGTAATTTTCCGGCTTGTCGTTAATATACTTGCCGCCAAACCAGGTCATCGGCACAACGTGCACCACGCCCGGGACCGTTCGAATTTTGTCGCGATAGTAGATCGGCAGAAAATTTGCCAGCGAAACCTTGTGCCGGGTCATGATCCGCAGCGCCGAGTCGGGAGCTCCCTTATCGATGTAGAAGCTCCGCCAGACGCACAGCATGATGCAGAGCAAGAGCAGCGAAAACGCGATGCTGGCGACCGTGAGCAGACTGCGCCGCTTGTTGCGAAACGCGGACTTGGCAACAAAAGTGGTGAGGGTCATGGCGGGTAACAACATTTTACAACGCGCGATTATCTTCCCGCCCTCTGCGAATCCTTAGCGTGTAAGCTCTTCCTAGCTCGCGCTAAACACCTTCCTCAGCTCCCGTCGCAGGATCTTCCCCGAGGCCGTCCGCGGCACGGCATCGACAAACCGAATCTCGCGCGGCTGCTTATGATGGGCAAGCCGGTCGGCAACAAAGCTGCGCAGCTCTTTGTCTAACGCATCGGACGCGACGAATCCTTCGCGCAGCACAACAAACGCACAGGGAATCTCCCCCGCATCAACATCGGGCTTGGCCACCACGCCGCAATCCCGCACCGCGGGATGCTCAAGCAATAGCGCTTCGACCTCCGCCGGTGCCACCGGAAAGCCCTTGTACTTGATCATTTCTTTACTGCGATCGAGCACGTAATAGAACCCATCTGCGTCCGTTCGCACGATGTCGCCAGAAAAATACCAGCCATCTCGTAGCACTGCTGCTGTCGCCTGCGGATCTTTCCAGTAGCCGAGCATAAATTGCGGACCGCGCATCACCAGTTCGCCCGGCTGGCCCGGAGCCACTTCACGACCATCGATGTCCACGACGCGGCATTCTGTCAGCGCCAGAGGTTGCCCGATCGACGACGGACGATTCATCTCAGGCGGTGAGTTATGGCCCACATGCGTCACCGGCGAGGCTTCCGTCATTCCGTATCCCTGATTGACAACGATCCCTGTGAGGTCAGTCATTCGCCGCGCCAGCTCTGGAGCGAGCGGCGCAGCGCCAGATTTCATCCACCGCACCTTGTGCTCCTTCGGAAAAATCCCCGCCTCGACCGCCTGGCAAAGCGCGTTGATGGCTGGCGGCACCATCAGAATCATCGTGATGCCTTCCGTCGTCAGCAGCGCACACAACTTCTGCACATCGAAGCGCGGCATCAGCACCAACGTCGAACCAATCGTCAAGGAAAGCGTCAGCGCCACTGAGAGTCCGTAGATGTGATAGAGCGGCAGGAAGCAAAGAATGACGTCATCCGCCGCAAGGGACGCCGCATTCGGACCAACCGTCTGATAAACGTTCGCGACCAGGTTGTAGTGCGAGAGCATCACACCCTTGGGCATCCCCGTCGTGCCACTGGAGTAGGGAAGCGCAGCGACGGTCTCTTGCGGGCTCTTGTCAGGTTTCGGAAATTGCGCGGAAGTGGGCAAAAGCAGATTCGAGAAATCCTCGTAGCCTATGCGCGAATTGCGAGTCGTAAAGATCCGCCGCAGCGCCGGAAGTCCGTCAAGATTTACGCTTTGAAGCAGCGGTCCGTCGGTGACGAGGAATGCCGCGGCGGAATTTTCCAGCTGATACCGTATTTCGCGTTCGCGATACGAAGGATTGAGCAGCGTTGGGATCGCTCCGGCCAGAGTCGCCGCGTGATACGTGATAGCGAACTCCCAGGAATTCGGCAGGAAGATGGCAATCACTTCTCCGGGCGTGATTCCTGCCGAAATGAGGCCCCGGGCAAGGGCTTCGACCAAGCTGCCATATTCCGCAAATGTGAAACGGCGATTGCACGAAGTATCCACCAACGCCGTCTTGCCGGCATTGCGTTGGCAACTTTCCAGAACCATATCGTGGACAAAACGGCCTGTCGGGTCAGCGTAAAGCTTGCTACGAAGCATCGGGCTAGATTGTAACGGGAAAGATTGTATCGGCAAAGATTGTAGGAAAGATCCCGCCGGGAAAATCAAGCGCTCAGCTTGCGCAGAAACTCTTGCTCGTCCATGCGGTACTTGAATGCCTTGCGGCCGTTGATAAAAACTACGGGGACTTCATCGGTATAGCGTCGTCGAATTTCAGCGTCGGAGTCGACGTCGATTTCACGCCACGTAAAGCCGCCCCGCTTGTGCAGCTTCACGATGCTCTCTTTGACGATTTCACAGAGGTGGCATCCCTTGCGGGAATACACGACCACTTCGCGAGGCTCCGGCATGCGAGGCAGTGTAGCAGTTTCAGTGCAAGCTTTCCAAGACCGACGATTGCTCGAAAGTACGTGACCGAAAACTAGCTCGCAGATCGCCAAGAGGTAAAATCTCACGATGCCGATCACGAAGACCATCAACCCACAACCGCTCTCAGGCAAGACGGTGCTGGTAACGGGTGCGGCCAAGCGCCTGGGCCGCGCCATCGCGCTGGCGGCGGCCGAGAATGGCGCGAACGTCGCCATCACCTATCGCGAGTCGGCCCGCGAGGCCCGAGAGCTGATCGCCGAGTTGGCCGAGCATTGCCACGAAGCGCTGGCGGTGCGCTGCGACGTCACCGATGAAAAAAGCGTCCGCGAAATGGTGAAAGAAGTAGCGCGGGATCTAGGGGGCATCGACGTACTGGTTAATAACGCCGCCAATTACGAGACGGTTGAATTCGAGGAGATCACCGTGGCGCAATGGGACGCGATCTTCGCTTCCAACACACGCGGTCCATTTCTGGTGTCGCGCGAAGCCTTGCCGTATTTGCGAAAACGCATGGGACGCATTGTGAACATGGGCTCGCTCGGCGGATTGCGTCCATGGGCGACGCACGCGCATTATTGCTCGTCGAAAGCCGCCGTCCACATGTTGACCAAAGTCATGGCCAAGGCGCTCGCGCCAGAAATTGCCGTCAATGCGGTCGCTCCGGGGATGATTGATTTAGGAGAGAAAGCGGCTAAGGCCTTCATGCGCAAGACGGCAAAGCAAACGCCGATGCAGCGCAGCGGGACAGCCGCCGACATAGCCGCCGCTGTCATGTTCTTCGCCACCGCTCCCTCGTTCATTACCGGGCAAATCTTAGGGGTGGATGGCGGACTGGGCCTCTAGATATAGATTTGTTTCTTGGCTCGCATTCGCGTATCGTTCGGTTTCGCCTTTGCACATAACACTCGACTCAAATATGACTCGATCGATTCTCCGCGCCGGATTTATTCTTTGCACACTTTTGGCAAGAACCCTAGTCTTCGCCCAGGACCGTCCCGAGGAGGGTGGTCGCGAACTCCAAGTCTGGTCGGGCGGTGGCCATTCCGTTCCCGGCGGCACCAAAGACACCAGTGTATGGAACGCTGGCGTCCGCTACGGCTGGATCCTCACCGCTCCTCACGGCCCCGGATTTCTCAACGGACGCTTCGAACTCGGAGTCGAAGCCGTACCCGCCTTCGTCGTGTTCCAGCCTGCAAACACTGCCTACGGCGCGGGAGTAAATCCGGTCAACTTGCGCTGGATCTTCGCTACGCGCGGAAAAGTTGCCCCATTCATCGAACTAAACGGCGGCACTCTTTTCACCACCCACGATGTGCCGTTTGGCACTTCCACCATTAATTTCACCTCGGGCGCAGCCTTTGGCATGTATTTTCTCGGGGATCACACTTGGTCGGTGGATGTCCGCTACATGCACATTTCAAACGCCGGTCTCACCGTTCCGAATCCGGGAGTGAATACGGTGCAGGTACGAGTGGGGTTCGGCAAGTTCTTTGGAAAAAAGTAGATATGGTTCCCCCGAAAGCTCCCGAATAACTCGGCAAAATGTGCTGGCCCGGCTCGCATAGCGCCGATTACGATGGGCCATTCGCAGTGATTTGATGGACGCGACATTTAAAGCGGCGATGTATAAAAGACTGAGTGGAACATCATCAGGAAGGTTACCGATATCGCCCCCGTCACGGACTACTCGTTAATACAGAGAGGATGAGAAAACCGCGACCTACGCAGTGTCGTTTCCTTGGCGGTCTATAAAATTCGTTTCCACCGGACTGGATGGCTTCTAATTGCCCGCAATGAATTCTTCCCCTATAGGAGGAAGCTGGTGCCCATAGATAACTTCTTTCGTATAACGGGAAAAATGATCTTGTACCTCGGCGTAATCCTGGCCGTCGTGGGTATTGCAGTGCCACATTATCGTGGAATTCGCGTACCACCATCCGGCTACTGCAGGTTCGCTTTGTTCATTTTAGGGATGCTGATATTTGGTGTGGGCCTTTTGCAGCTTAGGAGGTGGGCGGCCGCTGGCGCTTCGTTGTGCCTGATATACGCCGCCTACATTTCTGCGTGGGGAGCAGGTTCGTTCTGGTTGGGATACGCACTAGCATTGTTGCTTGTCATACCTGCGTGCATGACTGCCGCATTCTGGCGCTCGACAATCTGGAGGAACAATAAAACTGACAGGGCTGACTAGCTACACGTACGACGCAAACGGCAATAAGCGGCCCAGACCGGGCGCTGACATGTCACTTCGCTGACTATCGCCGGTTTAGCATTTCGGCCGTAAAGCGCGTTGCATTCGGTTTTCTCCCACAGCACGGCCCCGGAGGAATCGGCGATCCGTGCGGACACGTTGCCGGATGACCAAGGAAGGCGCAGATTTTGTCGGTCGCCTCTGCCGACAGAATGTGCTCGAACTTGCAGGCCTGCTGCTCGATTTCAGTTTCGCTGTCCATCGCGAGCGAATCGGTGAAGAGCCGCTCCGCCAGCCGGTGACGGCGAATGATGTCAGCGGCGCGCTGGTAGCCCCGCGGCGTCAATTCGACGATCGCGGAGCCGTCTCCAGTCGAAACGCCCGACGGCTTGAGCGCGTCGTGGCATGGATTCACGAAGGGTTTGTGATCGTGCGGCCCGGGAGGATGCGGCCGCGTCGACACCAATCCCATCGTCGCCATTTTTTCTACGGCGATCGATACCGGCAGAGCGCCGTGGACTTCCATGCGCTCAATCTCGGCGATTTCCCCATGCTCTTCCAGGGCAAATAATTCTTCCAGCACTTCGTCGAACTGTTCTTCGTCGGCCATCGCGAAAACTTCCTGCGCCGCGATTTTGCCGTGATGCAGTTCGATCCGCCGGTCGGCCAGTCGCGCCACCACCGGGTCGTGCGTGACCATGACGATCGTGCGTCCCTGCTGGTGCAGTTCGCGCAGCAACCGCAAAACAATTTCTTCGTTCGCCGCGTCGAGATTGCCTGTTGGTTCGTCGGCCAAAACAATCTTCGGATCGTTGATCAATGCGCGCGCAATGCAAACTCGCTGCTGTTCGCCCCCTGAAAGCTGCGATGGCAGGTGCTCGGCGCGGTCTTTCAGTCCCACGCGATCGAGCGCATCGAGAGCCTCTTTCTCGTCTGTCATGCTATGGAAATACTGCGCCAGCATTACATTTTCCACCGCTGTCAGATACGGGATCATGTGGAAATGCTGGAAAACAAATCCCACGGTTTCTGCGCGAACGTGATTGAGGTCCGAAGCGTTGAGGCTCGCGACGTTTTGTCCGTCAAGCCAGATCTCGCCGCTCGTCGGACGGTCGAGGCATCCGATCAGATTGACCATCGTGCTCTTGCCGGAACCCGAAGGCCCCATCATCGCCACCCACTCGCCGGGTGCGATCGCCAGAGAGACATCGTCGAGAGCCTTGATTAGGCTTGCCCCGCCGCCGTTTTCCTCCGCGCGCGCCGGGTAGCTCTTCGTGACATTGTTGAGTCGAATCATCGATGGCCTCTAATCTCCCCTCAAAATGATAGCGGGTTCGACTCGTCGCAGCATGCCGATCGGCACAATCGCCGAAATCAACGCGACGATGATACTTCCCGCCAGCACATAAGGGAACACACTAAAGCGCGGCACAACCGGCGCGTGGAAGTTGGCGCGACCGATCCAGGCCGCAACGCCAATGCCGATAAAAAATCCTAGGACTGCGCCGACCACTCCGAGCGCCGCAGCCTCCGCCGCGAAGAATCCGTTGATCAATCTTTCCGGCGCTCCTAGCGCCTTCATCAGCGCAAAGTCGCGCCTCCGGTCGAATACCCATCCGATGAGCGTAGCCAGCACGCACAATGCGGACGTCAGAACCACCAACGTAGCCGCCGCATAAACCGTGGCGCGCGTCTTGTTCAGTACGTTGGCTTCGCCTTCCATAATCTGGCGCACAGGGCGAACTTCAGCGCCGGGGAGAGCCTCCGAGAGTCGATGCATCGAGGTTTCAACTTCCGCGGCCGTTCCGCCGATGGCTACTTCAATCGTTGACGGCGCGACGCCAGTCCAGTTCTGAAACGCATTTTGGTCGAGATAGATCCGGCTGTCTTCGCTCGCCCCGGTCTGCAGCATCCCCGACGGAGTCAGTTCGATGGTCTTTCCTTGAAAGCTGAGTTCGAACGGCTGGCGATTGGGGCTGACCACAGCCGCCGCGCGCATGCCGATGAGAGCGTCCTGCTGCGCGTCCGGCCAATGGCTTACCTTCCACCAGTGATTCAACTGGCGGGCGCGCGCGAAGTCCGTTCCCACAACGACTACGGACTGTCCATCTTTTGTTCGTGCGACCGCGTAAGAAAAAGGAACAGCCAGCGTGTTCCCGCCGGCCGTCGACTCAACTTTCGCCATAACGTCGGCGGGCAACGACTCGCCATCTTTCGCGAGAATGACCACGTTCGCGCCGTAGTTGCGGAACTCGTTGCGTAACTTGGCCTGGGCGTCGACGTAGAGATTCATCATCGCCGTCGCTACCGCGGCAGCGACGACCATAGCCAGCAGCGCCGCTGCGGCCCGTCTTCGGCGCAGAACCGCAGCACGAAAAAGCATGCGCGCAAACATCGAAACGTGTGGTGCCGTCGCGCGGCGACCCGCGACCTGTTCCGGACTGAGAGTCGTAATCACGCTTCACCTCGCAACGCGAATACAGGATCAAACTTCACAGCCCGCCATATAGCAGACGCGCTTCCGGCGAAGGTCACGATCACAGCGAGCGCCAGAACAATCGGGAACAGCACTGGTTCGACCGAAATTTGCGCGGCGAAGATCGACCGTCCAATCTGGTGGGCCAGCAGCGTTCCAGTCCCAAACCCGACCACCCCTCCCGCCAGCGCCAGCAGCAACGCCTCGGCGAAAAAGAACGCAGAAACCGTAGCGTTGCCTGCGCCGAGTGCCTTCATCAGTCCGACTTCGACCCGGCGCTCAAAAATCGCAGTCGCCATCGCAGCCGACACCGCTAACGCCGACGCGAAAAGCGCGGCCAGCGTGATCAGCAGCATCAATCCCTTGATCCGCGAAAGCACCGTGCCCTCATTTTGCGCGACCTGCCGGATCTGCTCCGCGTGCGAATGCGGAATCACTTCCTGCAACTGATACGCGATCGACTGCACATAAGGAGAGCAATACCAGCGATCGTAAACCTCGGGACTCATCGTCTTCGGATCGCGGACCGCAAAGGCGTCCTGTGGCTTGGTCAGGGCGCTGACGTAGACGCGGCGTACCGCTCCCGGCTTGCCAAGAATCTGCTGCGCCAGCCCCAGAGGAGCGACGATCTGCTCGTCTTCTGCACCACCCGTCGACAGGATGCCCGAGATCGTCAACTGGCGGCTGCCGATTTCCAGCTTGTCTCCCGCACGCAGTCCAAGCTTTGCCCCCAGCCGCTCACCGATCAGAATGTTCTCTGAACTATCGTCTGGCCATGCGCCGGCAACGCTCCACCACGGATGCGTGATCTTGACGCCCGTTGTGAAATCCTCTTTGCCGAAGTGGATTGATTTGTTGAAGTACGTGCCCAGCAGCGTCACGTCCTTGGCGTCGCCGTCAAGCTTCACCGTAACCGGCAGCATCGGCGAAAACCCGACAATATTGTGGTGCCAGAATGTCCCTCGGATTTTCGGCAGATCTACCTCGTCCAGAAACGCGCCATCGCTCGGAGGCTTCAAATTGACGCCGCCAACTTCGACATCCAGCGTGTCTTCCTGCGGAGTCACCATTAAATTCGCGCCGTAGCTGCGCAACTCGCGGTTGATCTTGTCCCCGATGTCTGTGGCCACGGCGATCATCGCGGTCGCCACCGCCACGCCCAGTGTGATCGCGATGCCTGCGAGAAGTTTGCGGCGCGCCTGACGGCGAAACGATTCGTAGACGATGCGAGGAAACATTATTTTTGCTCGAAGTAGTGCCGACCCGCCGCCACGTCGGCCTCGGAAACAATCACCGCGTCATCGGTGACCTGCGCCTTCAGCGGAATCGGATTGCATCCGCCGGGCATGCCGACCGATTGCGGGTTGATTGGAGCCGCGCAGTTCTTGCAGATCACGCCCTGCGCTCCCTTATAGAACCCCAGCGCGCCGCAGATTTCGCAGGCATCGAACAGGGTCGCAATTTTTCCATCCGGCTTCTGGTAAAGCCAGAAACGGACTTCCAATCCGCCCTCTTTCGCCTCAAAGCGGTGCAGCTCGCCGTCGTAAACCTGCTTCAGCGGGATCGAAACCTTCCCGTCGACGAACGTCACTTCTTCAGCGGGAGAAAGCGCGCTGGCGCTCTTCTCATAAATGAAACTCGCCGTGATCATGACGATAAACACAAACGAAAAGGCATAGACAGAAGTCATCCACAGCCGTTCCCGGCGCGCCGTCCACAGCGCCTTGCGGCGGGCGGCGCCAGACTCGGGCAGTGCGCCCGGCTGGCGGCTCTTCATCTCAAACAACACCATCAGCGCAGCCAGAGCGACGATAGTGACGAAGAAGAAAATGTCATTCCTGACGATCGGCCCAACCACCGCCATCTCCTGGCGCGAAGACGGAAGCACGCCATTTTCCGAAAGCTCGTGCAGGCCCGAGATCACCAGTTGCGCCGCCACCAGGAAAAGAATCGCGGTCGTAACCTTAAAGAACTTCTGCAGGTTGATCTTGACGCTGCCCTTGACGAACATCACGCCAAACAGCACGGCGACGATCACGCCGAGAAGCGTGCCGATGAAGCTCATCAGTTCGGTCGAGTTCAGGCTGACCGCCGAGAGGATCAACACCGTCTCCACGCCCTCGCGCAGCACCATCAGAAACACAAACAGAAAGAGCCCGATCCATGCATCCTCGCGGGCGAAGAGGCCGATCTTGCCTTCGATCTCGCCCTTGAGCTTGCGGCCCGTCTTCATCATGAAGACGATCATGGTGACAACGAACACCGCCGCCACCAGCATGACCCAGCCTTCAAAAACGTCTTCGTTCCACTTCAGTCTGGAGAGTACGACCGCCATGCCAATCGATCCGGCAAAAGCTGCAGCCAGAGCCGCGTAGACCGACTTGCGCAAATCGTTGCGCCCGATCTTGGCGAGATACGCGAGCGTGATGCCGACAATAAGCGCGGCCTCGACCCCTTCGCGCAGCGTAATGATGAATGCCTGGAGCATAAATGTAGATGCCGTTCTAATTGAAAATGAAATTCAATTTCAATATCAATAGAATACGGTTTTGACGGGTACGGGTCAACGCGTGGAATCACGGACGGTTGTGATCTGCATCACGCGGGGAATGCAGGCATTAAACGGGGGTCGTTGGTAGAACTTCGAATTGTCACAATCGTCCTGTGATGCTGGTACTTGCCGTCAAACCCCAAGCCCCGCGAAACTGCGAGCAGGGCCCGTGGTGTAATGGGAGCACATTAACCTGTCCAGTTACAAGGTGCGGGTTCGAATCCCGTCGGGTCCACGGTCTCCCAGTTTGGTAGGGGGGCTGATCTGGGGACTCAGGACAGGGAGTCCCCTTCAGTAATGTTGACTTAAAAGACTGGGCTGGCGATAATTTCCTTGTAACTGGACAGGTTATGAAGTTCCCAAGACCCGGACCCAATCGGTTCGGGTTTTTCTTTTCAGCAACGCCGAAACCTGCGGCGCGGAGTGGTCCGCCGACTGAATCAGCACGAAGTCGACGCCCGTGCGATTCTAGGCATCTGAGCAAAATCGCCGTTCTCGTCAACTATCTTTTTGCTGGCACTCACGGCGTTTATTTCTTCTCTGGAATCCCGACCTTCATCCGCTTGGCGAGATCAGCGGGGACGCGGATTGCGACCACTCTTAGATCATGAAGATCATAGGTCGAGGAGCATAGTTTTCCCGGGCATCTGTATTCGAGGTGGTACTCCAGAATATCGTGGGCACCGTTTTCCCACTCAGCGCCCCATGCTCGCACACTTGTGGCAGGCGTAGTCGTTTCATCTTCAAAGTATGTCCAACCTCGAATATGAGAGGAAGGCAGGCCCGGATTGAGCCAGTCTTCCTTCAATGGTTCCCAACCCAGTTTCTTGAGTCGCGCGGTGATTTTGCTCAGCACATCGTCGGCGGGATATTCGGACTGGACGTTGTAAATGATCTGATCTTTGCCTTGAAATATGCTCCGTTTTACTCCAGTTGCGCCCGGAACAACCACGAAAAAACTGGTGGCTGTGCTGACGTCACCACTCGGTGGCTGTTGGCACGACGAATAGTTACCCGTAAACAAGAAAAGCACAAAACAAACAAGACGAATCCGTGCGCAGCATATGGACATGTTCGTATCGTATTCTCGGGTGGATTTCACAGTCACGTTACTTCCGATCAGAATTTCCAAGTACAGTAGGCGATGCCGTTGGCAAAAACATCGCCAGCTCACTCAATGATAAGCAGAGTTTTCTTCTGCTCTTAGACCATCCCCAAAAACTTCTTCGCCGGAGCAAGTTCAGGAAACAGCTTTTCCTCCGCCTGAAACTCACGTGAGTGTACGCACCTTCTGCTCCCCCGCAGCCTGACCGGGTGCTTAAGGTGCAGCATCTCGTGGTAGAGAATGTATTCGAGCGCATACCGCGGCACGTGCGGATGATCAAAGACTCGGCTTATAACAATCGCATTGTGCGCGGGATCGTAGTGCCCCAGGCTGCTGCGGGCGTGATTTCTGCTCCAGGTCAGTTGCGGACGCCCCATTAACCCGTGAAAGAACCGCCGGTTGAGGTCATCAAAAATTTCTTCCAGATGATAATGATGTCCACGAGCGGAGCGGATATGTTTGCGTCCGCGAATCTGCCGTACCAGGCGCGCCTTTGCTGTAACCTCGTGCCCGCCGATGTAGCGGCGATAGCGTGTGCTTTCCGCGCGATCGACCGGCTTGCGATAAAGCTTCGCCAGCAGGATGTGCGCGATCGCCTGCAACACCGCATCCGGAGCGCCTTCGAGCAGGTCAGAGACACGCACGTACAGCTCTCCATCGCGCAGCCGGATGGTGTTATTGATCGAAACAAAGGGATAGAAACGAACATGCATCGGCGGAGCAGGCGTGCGCGGACGCAGTTCGCTGTAGGCTGCGTGAAAAATCTCGGCGAGCTTCGGAGACACCTTGAAGGAAGATTAGCACGGGGCAGCAGTCAACAGTCAGGCGAAAAACTGGAAGGGGTTCCGTCAGTTTGATTTCGTTTTCTTTTTCTTCTTCACGTATTCCTCGACCTCGGCCACAGTCTTGCGATGGTCGTCGGCGCTGGAATCAACCGTGTCGAGCGCGTCTTTGAGCAGAAACTCGTATTGGCTCACTTCGGCGGGAGTGGCGTTTGCGGCGTTGCTGATGGCGCGCAGTTTCGACTGAAATTCCGTGTCTGCCTCGATCACAACTTTCATCGGCTTGCGGATATCGTCCTTGCGCCCCACGTACATCTCGACGTTGTCGTTCAGTTCGTCATAGACTGCGAGGAAATCTTCCAGCATGTCGTGCGTCTGTCGGGCGCGGTCGGTAGCTTTCGGGTCGCTCCGCATCTGTTCAAGTTTCGTCATGCGATCGCGTGCAAACGTAACGTAAAGCTTCAGCCGCGTATCCGGCTCTAGCATGGCATCGCGCAGCTGGTCGATCTCCTCCGGATTCAGCGGGTCGCGACGACGCTCGGCCCACATCGGAAGGCAGAGCTGCATCGCCAGCAAAAGGCCCAGTCCGGCTTTGATACTGATACTCCATCGTCTGCCGATCTTCATTTCTTGTCCTTGTCCTTGTCCTTGTCTTTCTTTTCTCGGGCGAACATCTCCTTCAGCAGCGTCGTACGCACATCTTCGAGATCGTGGATCGCCTTATCGACCGGAGCCTGATCGTCGAACGCCAAGGTGCGCTTCACATCGCGCAGCTTGTCCGCCATTTTTCTGACGTCGATCTCCACATTCTTTAGATGCTTCTTGGTCTCGGTCGCGGCGTCGCGTGCTTTCTCGGAATAGGTAACGATGTCGGCACTGCCTCGTTCGCCTTCTCGACGTTGCCCTCTTTATAGAGCTTGTCGGCGTCACGCAGCTGTTGCCGCGCGATCTGTATGCACAATTCGGGCAAATCCTCGGGACGCGCATTCGCAACGCGAGCTTTCAGTTCTTCGACGCTTTCGTCTTTGGCCGAGCCGAAAACACACAAAAGCAAGACCAGCATCCCGCTGAATAATGCGGCCACGCCGAGCTGGCGAATCACGGTCAATGTCAATGCTTCCTCGCTTCGATCCAGACCAGGCGATGCCGCGCCTTCCACTCGTCGTTCGGATCCTTGCCGTTCGACGCGTCCAGAAAAAGGTGATAATACCGCGCCGCCTCAGGATAATTCTTCAGATGATCGAGCGCCGTCGCGCGCAGAAAATAACTGACCGGCGTCTCCGGCAACAGCTTGGCGCGGACTTCCAGCGCCTTGATCGTGAGCCCGTAGTTCTCAGTTTCATTGGCCGCAACCGCCAGGCTGCCATAGGCGACTCCGAGGTCGGGCTTGAGCTTGACCGCCTTCAAAAACTCCTCCTCCGCGGGACCAAAATTGCGCTCCTTCAGCAGCACCTCGCCCAACCGTTGGTGCAGCTCTGCATCATTCTGATGCAAGTTCGCGAGATTCTGGTAGATTGCCTCCGCTTCGGGCAATTTCTTGGCGTCCACCAGAAGTTCAGCAACATCGCGCTGCGCATCGGCATCTCCGGGAGCAAGCTTCACCCCCGCCTGCATTTCCACGAGGGCGTCGTCCGTTTTCCCCTGCGCCGCCAGCATGCGCCCCAGTTGCAGATGAAGGCCCGCATCGTCCGGTCGTTCCGCAGCAAGGCGTCGCAACAAAGGCTCGGCATCGGCCGCGCGCCCGGACTTCATCTCAATATTGGCCAGTCCGATCGTAGCTTCTGTCGACTTCGGATCGAGCGCCAGCACTTGTTTGTACTCTGCTTCGGCCGCAGGAAATTCCTTTTGCCGCTCGTGCAGCAATCCCGAGGAGAGATGCGGCTCCGGATCCTTCGGCGTGAGTTCCGCTGCCTTCTGATAGGCCACGAGCGCGTCTGCCGGTTTCTTGTTTTCGATCAGGTGCGCAATTGCCAGCCACGCGCGCTCTTTGCCTTCGGCCTGTTCACTGGCGGAATTTGCTGTCGGCTTCAGAGTTGTCGCTGCCCGCAAGAATTGCTCGGCTTCGGGATCATTCGAGCGCGCCAACATCAGCCCAAGATTCAGATTGGATTCAAAAACGTCAGGCTTGGCAGCCACCGACTTGCGATAAGCCGCGATCGATTCATCGGTCCGGTTCAGGCGATTGAGAACGAATCCCAGATCGAACCACGCTTGATAATTTTTCGGATCGGTATCGAGCGCCTTGCGCAACAGAGTTTCAGCGCCGGCAAAATCATTCTTCTGGATGGCGTCTTCCGCCTGAGCAATCTCCGGAGGCTGCGCATCAACAATTTCTTTATGATGGCGGACGGTAACGTGCGTTTGCGCGACAGCCGCGCCCGAGAGAAGGCAAATAACAACGATCATCGCGCGATGGAGCGGGCCCTTCATAACCGTGCAAACTATTCTACCCGCGCGCCGACCCTACGCCGTTCGCATTCAAAACCTGCTTCAAATAGTGTCCGGTATAAGAATTCTTCAACTCCGCAATCGCCTCGGGAGGCCCAACCCCCACCAGATTCCCGCCGCGCGCGCCACCCTCGGGACCGAGATCGATGACCCAATCGGCGGTCTTGATGACCTCAAGATTGTGTTCGATCACGACAATCGATCCCCCGGCATCGATCAGCCGTCGGAACGCAGAAAGCAGTTTGCTGACATCGTCAAAGTGCAATCCGGTCGTCGGCTCGTCGAAAATATAGAGCATGCGGCGTTTTCTCTTAACACCGTCCCCACCCTCACCCATGCGGCTCACCGCTCGCGCACCCGGTTGCAGATGCGCTGCCAGCTTCATGCGCTGCGCCTCGCCTCCAGAAAGCGTCGTCGCCGATTGCCCCAGCCGCAGATATCCGAGCCCTACTTCATCGAGCACGCGCAATTTTTCCGTCAGCCGCGGAGCCTCCGCAAAAAACTTCAGCGCCTCGCGAATCGTCAGGTTCAACACCTCGTGGATGTTCTTGCCCTTGTAATGGATGTCCAGTACCTGCGGCTTGTAGCGCGTCCCCTTGCACTCGTCGCAGATCAACTCCACGTCGGCCAGAAACTGCATTTCCACCGTAACCGTTCCATCTCCCTGGCAGTTCTCGCAGCGTCCGCCCGGCACGTTGAACGAAAAGTGTCCGGCAGGGAAGCCGCGCTTTTTCGCCTCAGGCAGGGAAGCAAACAATTCGCGGATAATGTCGAACGCCTTGATATACGTCACCGGATTCGACCGCGGCGTCCGCCCAATCGGAGATTGATCCACCAGCACAACTTCGTCGAGATAATCTTCCCCTTCAATGCTGTCCCACAAAACCGCCGCCGGGCCCGCGCCATTCGTCTGCCGCTTAGCCGTCGCCAACGCCTGATAAAGAACGTCATGCAGCAGAGAAGATTTCCCCGATCCCGATACGCCCGTGATCGCGACCAGCATGTTCAGCGGAATCTCAAGATCGATCCGCTTCAGGTTGTGTGCCCGCGCTCCTGTGATTCGAATCTTATGCGGCCCCGGTTGCCGCCGTTTCGTCGGAATCTGAATATGCAATTCGTCGCCGAGATAGCGTCCGGTCAGCGAGTGCGGCATCTTGACGATCTCGGCAAAAGTTCCCGAGCCCACAACCTTGCCGCCATTTTCCCCGGCACCGGGGCCGAGATCCAGAATGTGGTCTGCCGCGCGCATGATGTCGGGATCGTGCTCCACGACAAGAATCGTATTTCCCAGATCGCGCAAATCGTGCAGGATCTTGATCAGCCGGTGCGTGTCGCGGCTGTGCAGCCCGATCGAAGGCTCGTCCAAAACATAGAGCGTGCCCACCAGTCGCGAACCGAGCGAAGTGGCCAGCTGAATCCGCTGCGCTTCGCCGCCTGACAATGTCGAAGCCAGCCGGTCCAGCGTCAAATATTCCAGCCCCACTTCGTTCAGAAAACGCAGCCGCTCCTTCAGTTCAATCAGGAGCTTCTCCGCAATCTCAGCTTGCTGCGGAGTCAGTGTCAGCCCGTCAAAGAAGCGCGCGGCCTCTTCGACCGTCATACTGCAAACCTGGCAGATATTCTTTCCGTTGATCTTCACCTGCCGCGCTTCCACGCGAAGCCGGGTCCCGCCGCACGCCGAGCAGAGCGAATAACCGCGATAGCGGCTGAGAAAAACCCGAACGTGCAGCTTGTATTTCTTGCGCTCCAGATACTGAAAGAATCCCCGAACGCCGCCAAATTCGCCGTCGCCATCGGTGATCTTCTTCTGTTGCTCCGGTTCGAGTTCGTACCACGGCACATCCAACGGGATGCCGGCCTGTTTGGCGAAGCGCTTCAGTTCGGTAAACAGAGGACGATATTTTGGCTTGGTCCAGGGCTCGACCGCGCCTTCGTTGATCGTCTTTCCTTTGTCGGGAATCACAAGATCGAGATCGAAATCGATCGTGTTGCCAAATCCCTGGCACTTAGGACAAGCCCCGTAAGGATTGTTGAACGAAAACAACCGTGGCTCGGGCTCGTCGTAACGCGTGCCATCGTTCTTGCACTCGAAGCGCTGCGAAAAACGGAATCGCTGCGACTGCGACGGATCGCCATCGCGCGGAGCGGTTTCGAAGATCACTTCGCCTGCTTCCCGATATCCAATCTCGACCGCATCGACAATGCGCGCCCGCTGGTCGGCCCCGACCACCAGCCGGTCGACCAGCCCAAACACCGGCTCCGAAAAATTAATGTCGAGCAGCGATTCCGGAGTAGAAAATTCAAAAACTTGCCCGTTCTGAATCAGCCGGTTAAATCCACGTTTCCGCAGATCGAACAGCCGCTCCCTCATCGCATCAGAAATCGCAACCGGAGCGGCCTTTGTCGCCGCGGCTTTTTTCCTGGCGCGCGGCTTCTTGGCGGACTTCTCTTCAACCACCGGCGCCAGACTCTGAATCGGAAAGAACACATTCAGCCGCGTCCCCTCACCCAAAGCCAGCAGCCGGTCCGCAACCTCGTCGACCGTGTCCTTTTTGATTTCGGTGCCACACGCCAGGCAATAAGTCCGCCCAACCCGCGCAAACAGCAGCCGCAGATAATCAAAGATCTCGGTCGCCGTCGCAACCGTCGATCGAGGATTCCGCGTCGAGTTCTTCTGCTTGATCGCGACCGCCGGCGCGATGCCGTCAATCAGATCGACGTCCGGCTTCTCAATCCGCTCCAGAAACTGCCGCGCATACGCCGAAAGCGACTCGACATACCGCCGCTGCCCCTCGGCATAAATCGTGTCAAACGCAAGCGAAGATTTCCCCGAACCGGACACGCCCGTCACCACAGTCAGAGCGTTGTGCGCGATCTCAAAATCAATGTTTTTAAGGTTGTGAACCCGGGCCCCACGAACCACTATGCTTTCTGTCGACATCTTCCCCTGGCACTACAGATAGATCAAAACTCGCAACCGAATCTTTCTATTATAAAGCGTGACGCTGTTTAAGATTTTTGATCCCGCTTCTCCAATTCTGTCATCCTGAGCGGAGCCGGGACTTCACGAAGTGAAGCCCCTGCGGAGTCGAAGGACCCCTGCGCGTATTCACGACCTCAGAAGCATCGGGGAATTCTCCCTGCGGCCCATGCGGCGCGTCAATCCACAGCCAGCGGAAAACTTGGCCTCGCACTCGATTTTTGGGTGGCGCGGCGGTTCAACGCCCGCGTAAAAGGTCACAAATGTCCGTATCACCGTGGAAGAGCGGCCCTTCAGGACCGCGTAAGCTCTCGAAAATCACCAAGGGCTTTAGCCCAGTGGAGTTGTTCCCCGGAGCTGGCCCATTCACAGATTTATTTCACTCGCGCCATTCCAATGCTAGGTTGCCCCACTCGTCGCGTTTTTCGACGAGTGGGTACCACAGACCTGTACCTCTTGTCCCGGGGATGGATAGTTACCGAGCGGGGCGATTATTGATATGGTTTGAATGGGAGAAGTCCGTTTGACCCTGTAAGGTGGACTCTTGTGATCCATTGTTTCTTCGATGACAGCGGCAAGGAAAGCGAAGCCAATAACCCGTTCGTGTGCATAGCGGGCTACATGGCAGTAGGGGACGATTGGTGGACTATGCTCTCGAACGCATGGGCGCATCAACTCGTCAAACATGGCCTGCCCTGGGTGCATATGAAAGAGTTTATGAACGATCAGGGCGACTATAGGCCGCCGGAATGGGATTGGCCAAAAAAGAAAGCGGTTCTTGAAGAGTTCATCAAAATAATCAAGGGGTGCCAGATCATCGGCTTCGGAGTGGCGGTCGATGCTGTAGCGTGGCGTAAGCTGCCGAAAGAACTGACGAAAATCGAAGGTACCGCCCAAGAGTTTTGTTTTATGCGGATCATTCGAGCGATAGTGGAACGCCTGAAAATGTCGCGCCCAGATGACTGGGTGTCGCTCTATTACGACTGTGACGAAGAATTCACTCCCGCCCGTTTCAAAAGATTTATAGGACTAAGAAAGCGCCGACCAGAAGTAGGGAAATATTTTCGCGCTTTCAGCATTGCTGACCCCAAATCCTTTCTACCACTCCAAGCCGCCGATCTACTGGCTTGGCAGACCAGAAAAGAACTGATGCGTAAGCTGGGAGGTCACGAATCTAGGCCGGAGTACAAGTTTCTTTTTGAAGCTACTACTCCCTTCGATTTTCACGATTACGCGAGTGAGTTTTGGACTGAGCCAGAGTTAGAGGAAAAGATTCTCAAGCCGTGGACAGAAGCAACACAGCGCGGGAAAAAATGGAGTGCAAATGACAAGTGAAACGCGAACGTTCATTGAACTTCGAGACATTACGGGAATTGAACTCGAATGCCGGGGTTGCCAAACTAGGATATTCACGCCCTTGCATGTGCGATTAGACAAGATCGGCGTGAGTTGCCCTAGTTGCGGAAATGAGTGGTTTCAGATGACCAGCGATCCGCGCACAGGTTCTACGCTGTGTCCAGCGATGGATCAACTCCGAGCCATGATAGATAAGCTCAGGTTGTTGGCGAGCAGTGACCGAGCGGATGTCGTCGCCAACATACGATTGCATGTTAAAGGTGTCTCCAGTGACAAGTGAGTCGGCAGACCTCCACCCGTTGATCCGTCAATGAAGCAGGGAAAGGATCCGTCAATGAAGCAGGGAAAGCCGGGTGCTCCAACCCAGCCCCAGCCCCCGTTTTTCATCACAAACCCCCCGTACCCACATCACAGACACTTCTTCCACCAACCTGCGACAATCTCTCCAGATTGGGCAGTTCAGAGGTGTGTCCGTCAACCAAGACGGCCCTCGAAACTGCCCCAAAACCATTTTTAAGGCACTTGGAGGAGCTAAGTCCTTATTCCGGAATACTTTAATATAAGTCCTTTAGATTCAAAGACCGAACCGAAAAATTCCCGCCAAGTCAATGATTTCATTAGACAGGGGGGAGGGGGGGTAGGGGTACCAAGTAGTAAACTATCCGCCCCCCCCGGACTCATTTCGAACAAGGAATCTAGAGAGCGCCAACGACTAACGACTAGCGACCGGCGACGATTGCGCCTTACCCCGCCGCAAACCAGAACAGCACGAGAATGTAAATCCACAGTCCCGTCATGCAGTGCCAATACCACGACGTGATATCGACCACAATGCGACGCGTTTCCACCGGACGATGCATCCACGCCGCGAGATTCGCGAACAAAAGCGCCACGACGCCTCCGGCAAGATGCAGCCCGTGCATCGCAGTGAGCATGTAAACGAAGGAACTGCTGGTTCCGCCCGCAAGATGAAATCCGGCAGCCGAGAGTTTGCTCCAGACAAAAAGTTGTCCGCCAAGAAACAAGAGACCGAGAATGCTGGTCAGCGCCAGCCACGGAAAATGAGGTTCATCGCCGAGCGAGACACCCGGAATCGATCGCACCGGAGCGAGCGCCGCTTCACGCGTGATTCTGCGCCGTGCCAGTTCGATGGTGATGCTGCTCAGGATGAGCACAACCGTGTTGACCAGCAACATTGGCCAAGGCAACCGAACCGGGATCCAGGACTGAATGTATCCGGCATTGAGGTTGAGATTGAGATCAGCGGCCGGGAAGGCGCGGCGCGCGATATACACCGCGGAAAACGTAATGAAGAGCACCAGAATCGGCGTCATCGCGAGCGCCAGGCCCATGCGCGCGCGGCGCAGGCGTTCACCATAATTCGGGATCGAGTCGGGCATGTCACCGTCGCGCCCGCGCCCGTCGTCGCCTCCGCCCGCGCGAGGCGGCAGCGAGGAACCGTGATGACCCGAAGGCCGCGTGGAGGTGGGAGTCAGTCGCGACATGACCGCTGCTCGTTTAAAATTTGGCCAAACTTCGCCGAAAACTTCGCCCGACTCGAGACTAGTTCCGACTCGAGATTAGAATTGACGTGGCCAGAAACCGAAAAGCCGGAATCGAAAGCATGTCTGTTTCTTCCTATTCTAAATCCGAAAGCGATCGCGAGCGCTGGAACCGGAAACACCACGAATCGCTGCTAGGCTCGCGTGACCTGGTTTCGTCCGCTCCCGACGCTCTGCTCGACGAGGCTTTCGCCAAATACGTGCTCCCGCAGTTCCCAAACGGCGGAACCGCGCTCGACCTCGCCGGAGGCTCCGGAAGACACGCCATCTGGCTGGCAAAACGTGGTTGGGACGTTACTCTCATCGATGTCTCCGATGTCGGAGTCGAACAGGCTCGCCAGAATGCTGGACCTCTGGCATCCAACATTCGATTTGTAGTAGATGATCTCACTCACTTCCGGGCTCCGCAAAAGCTCTCCGGAGTCCAGTATGATTTGGCGATTGTCTTTTACTATCTGGAGCGGGAGATTTTCCCGGAAATTTTGAGCGCCCTGCGGCCCGGAGGATTACTGATCTACAAGACCCACCTGCGTCCGAGTCCGAGCGATTTACCGAGCGACGCCTCGCCCCAAACAAATCTGACTCAGAGACCAAAGAACCCAGCCTACTTGCTCGCTCCAGGCGAACTTTTACGTCTCGTCCCAGGCATGCGCATCATGCACTACCGCGAAGACTTAGCCAGCAGGCCGACGGCGGGATTGGTGGCGGAAAAAGCGTTCTGATTGGAAATACACGATACTTACTTGACGTTCCGATCAGCGAAGGTGCGGCGAAAGGCATTGACAATAACGATTTACGAGCCTAGCATTGAAATTGATCAAGCACTGCACTCTTTACTGTTTCTGGCGTTCTTGGACTAAGTCAGCCTAACTGTGAATTTCTTCTCTTCCTCAAGTTGGAGGGGAAGTCTGAGTCTTGACGCTGTTGATTCGCCGGGATTTGTCCGATAGTAAACCCAGGCTGATCCAGGGTCATGTTGGCAACAAGGAAGCCCCAAGCCACTCGATAGAAACAGAAGGGAAACATGAAAAACATCAAGTTTGTCGTCAAGGTAAACCGCGGCGGTGCCCACGCTCCTCAATACGTCCTGCGGGTCGATAAGACGCCGATCCAGACCACAACCAACCGCAAGTTGGCTCTCGTGATGGGACGATTCACCGCGGAAGATGCGGTCAAGTCGATGCAGAATTCCCACTGTAACCCCGAATTGGTTTCCGTTCGCGTCGGCGCCTGAAGGTTTCGCCTAGGCCATGCAAAAACGCGAATGTTCAGATTGTGGCGGGGAACTAGTCTTAGCGGTCCGCGCCAACATGCCCCAAAGCGCAAATGCGGGTGATGTTCCCAGCCTGCTGACCAGCGCGTTCACCAGCTGGAGATGCAGTACTTGCGGGTCCGCATTTACCGCCGCCCAGCTTCGTGAAGGCAAACGAAACAGATCAAAGTCGCGCGCCACCGTTTAACACCAATTTCCTCAATCTCCTGAGGGCATTAGCTCGTCTGAGAGTTCGTCTACGGGCTCCCAGGATTCGGCTCTCACCGTTGCCTCGTGGCGTATCTCGATGATTGGTGTCATCGCAAGCTCCACAATCGGATCGGCAAGATCCGCGAACTGCTCCCTTTCGGTCGAACCTTCGAGCGCGATAGTCGACGCAGTGCCGCTAGTGATCGCTTGCTGCACAGAATCGAAATATCCGGTTCCGACAAAGCGCTGGTGCTTCACCGCCTCATATCCCACCTCTTGCTCGTGCAAAAATTCCTTCTCCTGCAGCCGCGAATACGCCGTCATGCCAGCCCGCTTATAGCCACGAGCCAATTCGAACATCGACAAATTCAGAGCGTGGAATCCAGCCAGCGTCACGAACTGGAACTTATATCCCATCGCCGCCAGCTCCTGTTGAAAACTGGCGATGGTTGCGTCATCCAGGTTCTTCTTCCAGTTGAACGAAGGCGAGCAGTTATAAGCCAGCAGCTTGCCCGGAAAGACCTTGTGGACTGCGTCGGCAAACTCCCGAGCCTCTTTGAGGTCAGGCTTGGAAGTCTCGCACCAGAGGATGTCGCAATAAGGAGCGTAAGCGATAGCGCGCGCGATCGCCGACTTTAGCCCACCCCGAATGCGATAGAAGCCTTCCGCCGTCCGCTCTCCAGTCAGGAATTCGCGGTCGCGCGGATCGATGTCGCTCGTGATGAGGTGAGCGCTGTCGGCATCGGTGCGCGCCATGATCAGTGTTGGCACGCCCATCACGTCCGCTGCCAGCCGCGCCGCGACAAGCTTCTGGATCGCCTCGGTCGTAGGCACCAGAACTTTGCCCCCCAGGTGTCCGCACTTCTTGGCCGAGGAAAGCTGGTCTTCGAAGTGGACGCAAGCCGCTCCCGCCTCGATCATGGCCTTCATCAGCTCAAATGCGTTGAGGTTCCCCCCAAATCCGGCTTCGGCATCGGCCACGAGCGGAGCAAACCACGTTACATCGTCCTGTCCCTCAGCGTGATGGATCTGGTCGGCGCGCGTCAGCGCCTGATTGATGCGCCGTACAACGTTCGGCACGCTATCCGCAGGATAAAGACTCTGGTCGGGATACATCTGACCGGCATTGTTGGCGTCGGCGGCGACTTGCCATCCGCTGACGTAGATGGCCTTCAATCCAGCTTTGATTTGTTGCACCGCCTGATTTCCCGTCATCGCCCCAAGAGCAGGGACGAACGACTCGGCATCGTCATGCAGCAAGTCCCAGAGCCGTTCGGCGCCCACACGGGCCAAGGTGTGCTCGATGTGAAGCGATCCGCGCAGTCGCTCGACATCTTGCGCAGTGTATGGACGAGCGATTCCGCGCCACCGCGAGCTGGTCTTCCAATCGCACTTGTTTACGAACTTACTCGCCTGTCCGTTAGACGCTGTCATGATATTTTGACCCCGCTCGAAGAATTGCGTTCGGACGCCCCTGCGTCCTGATGCAGAATGCCCCGGATTGTCTCTCCCGGCAAACCGTGCCGTCCGCCTGGACCTACTGGTCCGATTTGACCTAGTTGGTCCCGCTTGCATCGCCGTATGCCTATGATGTTGACTATGAGCGTTATGACTTTTCTCCCCAAAGTTAAAGTTAACGACAGCGACAGCGACATCGACGCCCAGAGCACGTCTTCGATCGAGAGCGGCGTTCTCACTGCCGAGGCCAGCGCTTTCTTGCGGAAACTCGCGACCCAATTCGAGCCGCGCCGGCAAGAACTGCTGGCCCGCCGCCGGGTCGTTCAGCAGGAGATCGACAATGGCAAGCTGCCCGACTTTCTGCCGGAGACGGCGGAAATCCGTCAGGGCGACTGGAAAGTGGCGGCTATTCCAAACGACCTGCGCGACCGGCGCGTGGAGATCACCGGTCCCGTCGACCGCAAGATGATCATCAACGCCCTGAATTCTGGCGCGAATGTGTTTATGGCCGATTTCGAAGATTCGAATTCGCCCACTTGGAGCAACAACATTGAGGGCCAGCGCAATTTGCGGGATGCAGTTCGAGGCTCGATCGAGTACGTGAGTCCGGAGGGAAAGAAATATCAACTTGGGGCTAATCGAGCCACTCTGGTCGTCCGGCCGCGGGGCTGGCATTTAAACGAAAAGCACTTCGAAGTGGAAGGCGAACCGATCTCCGCATCTCTATTCGATTTCGGCCTGTTCTTTTTTCACAACGCCGCTGACTTGTTGAGTCAAGGCACCGGGCCTTACTTTTATTTACCCAAAATGGAAAGCCATCTGGAAGCGCGCCTGTGGAATGACGTCTTTTGCTTTGCGCAGGACGAACTGGAGATTCCGCGGGGATCCATTCGCGCCACCGTCCTGATCGAAACCATTCTCGCGGCGTTTGAAATGGACGAGATCCTGTACGAATTGCGCGAACATTCCGCCGGACTGAATTGCGGCCGCTGGGATTACATCTTCAGTTTCATCAAGAAATTTCGCGCGCATCCCGAATTCGTTCTGCCCGATCGTTCGCTGGTTACGATGGAAGCGCCGTTTCTCAGCGCTTACGTCGAATTGCTGATTCAAACCTGCCACCGCCGCGGTATTCACGCCATGGGCGGCATGGCGGCGCAGATTCCGATAAGGAACGACGCGGCCGCGAACGAACAGGCGCTCGACAAAGTTCGCCGTGACAAACTTCGCGAGGTGAAAGCCGGACACGACGGCACCTGGGTCGCTCATCCCGGTCTTGTTCCAGTAGCGAAGCAGATCTTCGATCAATACATGCCTGAACCAAATCAGATTGCGAAGCAGCGGGTGAACCGCACGATCAAGGCGCAGGATCTGCTCGCTGTCCCCGAGGGCGACATCACCGAAGCAGGATTGCGCTGGAATATCGACGTTGGCTTGCAGTACCTGCACTCGTGGTTGCAGGGTTCCGGCTGCGTTCCGATCTACAACCTGATGGAGGACGCGGCGACCGCCGAAATCTGCCGCGCGCAAGTGTGGCAATGGGTCCGGCACGGTGCGCACCTCAAAGACGCCCGGCTGGTCACCGAGGCCCTGGTGAAAGAGATCATTGCCCAGAGGACCGAAGAGCTAAGCTCCGGCTCAGGGAACGACGAGAAATTGCGGCAAGCGGCGAACATCCTCGAAGAATTAACCACTGGACGCGAGTTCCCGGATTTCCTCACGCTTGCCAGTTACGACTTGTTAGACTAGAACCTCAGGCATGCGCTCACGAGAGACGACTGCCAAGTTGCAAATCGACGCAAGCCTGCTCTCGCAGTCTCAGGAGTACATTGCTGAGCGCCAGATCGAGCGCGGGATCGGTTGTCTGCAATCGCATCTGGCCTTGATCGCAAACCTCGAGCCCTCCCAAGAAAATGCCGCGCGACTGCTGGCACATCTTGCCATCTGGACAGACATCGGATTCACCGGGCCGCCGCCACGGGAATTTCTGCAGCGTTTTGTTCAGCAGCGGCCAGAAGCACGTTCGAGATTGCCGATTGCCGACTATCTCTGCCTGCGCATCGCCGAAGGAATGACCGCGATGGCGGAAGAGGCGATGGAAACTGCACTTGGACATTTCGATTTCGTGATCAATCTCAGCGGTGAGCTGGACGACCGCTTCCTGCTTGCAATCGTCTATTTCTGGAAAGGCCGCTGCCTGCGGCGACGCGGCGAATACGACGAAGCCCTGATCTACACGGCCAAGGGAAGGGATATGGCCCTGGCTCTGGACCACGTCCGCATGGCCGCGGTCATGCAGGTGCTCGAGGGCTGGATTTTGTTTCAGCAAGGCAAGTGGAAAGAAGCGGTTCGAGTTTCGCAACTGGCGGAAAACGTTCTGCGACAGACCGACGACTACGTGACCCTCGGCAATATCCAATCGTTTTACGGACGCATGGCGCGCCGCGAAGGGCGCTTTGACAAAGCGATCGAGTTTTTTGAAAGCGCGATCGCTCATTATAAGAAGCGCGATACCCGTCACCCGAATCTGGCCCGCTCCCTGGCCAATATGGCTCTGGCCAAGCGCGGAGTCGCCCTGCAATTGCAGAAAAGAATCGATCGCGATGTTGAGCGCCGACGGAAGGGTTCGACGTCGCCCAAAGGCAAAGCCAGCGCTAGTAGTCATGATTACCGCAGCCGCTTGACCGTGCTTCGCCGCGAAGCTCTGGAGCATCTCGATGCGGCCCAATCCATCTACAAGCTGCGCCCAAATCATCACGGCGTGGGCACGGCATTTCTCAATGCCGCCTACATTCATCTCGACAATGGAGACTTTCAACGCGCCGAAGCTGAGGCCGCTTCGGCCTACGAGGTTGCGGAAAAAAAGCAGGACTACATTCTGATGGTTCGCGCCCGGATTCTGGGCTGCATGATCGAAAACGCCAAAGTAGAAGAAGAGATCGCTGAGGGCGCCGACCCCGGAAGCCACGCGCGTCGAGCCCTCGAATTCAGCCAGGAAGCCATCGAACTGGCGAAACATACTCAGCACCAACTGCTGCTCGCCAATGCCCATCTCTGGCAAGGTCTGACGCAATGCAATTCGTTTTTCGACAATCCAGAAGCTGCGAGGGAATCCTACGATCTGGCGCGTGCCGCCTACGGCGCGCATCCACCGGCCAACATTTGGCAAGATCTGCAAACGCTTGGCGCGAAAATCCTGCGCAAGGGAAGCATTCATCCCGCGCTAAAAGCGTGGTCGCAAGGCGCGGTAGGCGAAAAGACCTTCCGCCAGATCAGCGAAGAATTTGCCGAAATTGTCATCACGCAGGTTTGGGAGCGCGAAGGCCGCAAAGTTTCCCGGGTGGCCACGCGCTTGTCGATTTCTCCGAAGAAAGTCCGCCGCATCCTGTCACGCGTGGGGCGCCGCAAGCCAAAGTAGCTTCTTGCCGCGCTCTGACCCTGCCGCGGTAGGGCGCTATATCGAAAGAATCCAAGCGCCAGATGGGAGAATCGAAGCTCTATGAAGATCGCCAAAGATGTAACCGAGCTGATTGGCCACACTCCACTGGTGCGGTTGAACCGTGTTGCCAAGGGAGCTGTCGCTGATGTTGTAGCCAAGTTGGAAAGTCAGAATCCGCTGGCGAGTGTAAAAGACCGCATCGGCGTCAGCATGATTGCAGATGCCGAAAAGGCGGGTCGCATTCATCCCGGAAAAACGGTTCTGATCGAGCCAACCAGCGGCAACACCGGCATCGCTCTCGCGTTTGTCGCGGCCGTGAAGGGCTACAAACTCATCCTCACCATGCCCGAGACCATGAGTCTTGAACGGCGCGTTCTGCTATTGGCCTTGGGGGCCGAAATTGTTCTCACGCCCGGTCCGCGCGGAATGAAGGGAGCCGTTCTCAAAGCCGAGGAATTGCTGGCTTCGACACCCGATGGTTATATGCTCCAGCAGTTCGACAATCCGGCGAACCCGAAAATTCACTTCGAAACCACTGGCCCCGAGATTTGGGAAGACACCGATGGGCGCGTTGATTTCCTCGTCTCGGGCGTTGGGACTGGTGGAACCATCACAGGCGTATCGGAATACATCAAAGCGAAAAAACCGTCGTTCAAGGCGATTGCCGTCGAGCCGTCCGATAGCCCGGTTCTATCCGGCGGAAAGCCCGCCCCGCACAAGATTCAGGGCATCGGCGCCGGATTCGTCCCTAGCATTCTGCGCCGCGATCTGATCGACGAGGTCATCACTGTGACCAACGACGAATCGATCGCGATGGCGCGACGCCTTCCGCTCGAAGAAGGTCTGCTGGTGGGCATCTCCTCGGGAGCCGCCGTGGTCGCCGCTTTACAGGTGGCTCGTCGTCCGGAAAATGCCGGGAAATTGATTGTTGTGGTTCTACCGTCGTTCGGCGAGCGTTATCTGAGTAGTATTCTCTTCGAAGGACTCCGGAACCAGGCGTTGCAGATTCCAACAGCGCAACTTCCGGCCTGATCTCTGATTTCTGGTCTCGGTCTTCGATCTCTCATCATGCCGAGTTTTCTATCGTTAATCCGCGAGGACGTGGCCAATGTCATGGAGCACGATCCTGCGGCGAAGTCCCGTCTGGAAGTGTATTTGTGCTACTCCGGACTGCACGCGGTCTGGTTCTATCGTCTCAATCATTGGTTGTGGAACCATCATTGCTTTCTGCTGGCGCGCTGGCTTTCCCAGGTCGCGCGCCTGCTGACTGTCATCGAAATCCATCCCGGAGCCGTGATCGGCAGGCGCTTGTTCATCGATCACGGTCTCGGAGTCGTGATCGGCGAGACCGCTGTCGTCGGCGACGATGTCACGCTCTATCAGGGTGTGACGCTCGGCGGCACGGGAAAAGAGCGCGGAAAGCGCCATCCCACGCTCCTCGATCACGTGGTCGTCGGCGGAGGCGCGAAGATTCTCGGCAATATCACGGTAGGTCGTAACTGCCGGATTGGTGCCGGATCGGTTGTTCTGCGCGATGTTCCCGACGACTCCACCGTCGTCGGCGTTCCCGCTCACGTCGTTTTTCGCGAAGGCAAGCGCGTGGTGATCACCGACCCGAAGCAGATCAACGACCCGCTTTCCGAAGCGCTGGCCGCCGTCGCATCCGAGGTAAACAAACTGGCCGAGCGCGTGCGGCAACTGGAAGGCACCGCCGAACGCGAACCGCTTTCCGCCTCGATGCAGAGAATCATGGAAGACATCGATTACCAGATTTAAACTCCGATTTGCAGCCCGCCTCAACCCCATAACTCCCCTTTGCCTCGGACCCAAGTATGATTAAGTGTTTGCACCAAGACCCGAGCGGATGAAATACGGCTTCGTAATCGACAATCGCAAGTGCATCGGATGCCACGCCTGCACCGTCGCGTGCAAAACCGAGAATGAAGTGCCCATCGGCGTGAACCGGACCTGGGTGAAGTACGTCGAGAAGGGCCTTTTTCCCGCCACACGGCGCGTTTTCCAGGTCACACGCTGTAATCACTGCGAAAAGCCTCCCTGCGTCGCCATCTGTCCCGTAACCGCGATGTACCAGCGAAAAGATGGCATCGTCGACTTCAACGCCGACCGCTGCATCGGCTGCAAAGCCTGTATGCAGGCCTGTCCTTATGATTCGATTTACATCGATCCTGATGACGGCACCGCAGCCAAATGCCATTTCTGCGCTCATCGGACCGAAGTTGGACTGGAACCGGCGTGCGTGATCGTGTGTCCCGAACACGCCATCATCGCCGGAGATTTGAGCGATTCCTCCAGCGAAGCCGCGCAACTCATCGCGACCCAACCAGTGCGTGTGCGGAAGCCCGAGCAGGGAACTCAACCTAAGCTCTACTACATCGACAGCGATGAGAGCGCGATCGTGCCCACTGCTGCCCGCCACGAATCGATTTACATGTGGTCGCAACGCAACGCTGCGGTTCATGGAGGTGGCGCGGTTTATCCCGCTGATCATCCGTTGCTGCAAAAGGACGCCGTTGCCGCGTATGACGTTTCTCACGCGCGTCCCTGGGGATGGCAGGTGCCCGCCTACAGTTGGACGAAGTCCATCGGTTCAGGCGCCCTTGCGCTACCCGCGATCGCCATGTTGCTCGGACGAATGTCTGGTGATCGCGTCCGCGACATTGCGCTGGCAACCGTAGCGCTGCTGTTCACCGCGCTAACGACGGTTTTGTTGATCTGGGATCTCGAACACAAAGAGCGCTTTCTCTGGATCGTGTTCAAGCCGCAAAGCAAATCGTGGCTGGCGCGGGGAGCGTTCATCCTGATCGGGTACAGCACATTGTGTGGCGTGTTCTGGCTGGCGGCGGTGGCTGGGTTGCCGTTTGTGACCAGGATTCTTTTATGGCCGACGGTTCTTCTCGGATTCTGCGCCGCTGCGTATACGGCCTTCCTCTTTGGACAATGTGAAGGCCGCGACCTTTGGCAAACTCCGTTCCTGGCGCCACATCTGATAGTGCAAGCCCTGTTTTGCGGCGCCGCTGTTCTGGCGCTGCTTCCGAACTCAATCGGCGGATCGGTACAGACGCTGTCGTTCGCCACGACTGCACTGACGATCACCTTGGCGCTGCACGTTCTCTTGCTGTTGGCCGAGGTTGTGATGCCGCACTCCACCGACAACGCCAGCTACGGTGCAAGATTAATGACTCATGGTCCCTTTGCGAAAGCCTTTTGGGGCGGAGGAGTTGTGTTGGGTGGAGTTCTTCCGCTGCTGCTATTGCTCGCTGAACCGCTGTTCTTTGCGACGCTGAACCGCATTCTCACAGGCCTTGCCAGTCTGCTCGCACTGGCCGGACTTTTGATTTTCGAATGGTGCTTCGTGATGGCGGGCCAAAGCGTACCAAACAGCTAGCCATGCGACCATGGAGATTCAGTAATGACCGATTTCAAGCGTGATGGCAGCCATCTCTCGTCCTACCCTCCCGTCGAGAAATGGGACGACTGGACCGAGTACGACGCCGCTGCCTGGCCGCGCCGCGTCAAGAAGCACTACAACCTCGTCCCGACCATCTGCTTTAACTGCGAATCAGCCTGCGGACTGCTCGCCTACATCGACAAAGAGACCGGACAGATCGAAAAGTTTGAAGGCAATCCAAAGCACCCGGCGAGTCGCGGACGCCTGTGCGCGAAGGGCCCCGCCACCATCACGCAGATTCACGACCCCGACCGCATCCTCTATCCGATGAAACGGAACGGGCCCCGGGGCGGTGGCCAATGGACGCGCACTTCGTGGGACGAAGTGCTCGAAACTTTCGGGACCCGCATCCGCAAAGCGTTTCAGGAAAATCGTGGCGAAGAAGTGATGTATCACGTCGGTCGCCCCGGCCACGACTTCATCATGGAGCGCACGCTGCAAGCCTGGGGCATCGACGGCCACAATTCGCATACGAACGTCTGCTCGTCCTCGGCGCGTCTCGGCTATATGCTCTGGCATTACGCCGACCGCCCGTCGCCCGATCACGCCAACGCGCGTTTTATTCTTCTTCTCTCAGCCCACCTCGAATCGGGACACTATTTCAATCCGCACGCTCAACGAATTATTGAGGGAAAAATGGCGGGCGCGAAACTCGCGGTCATGGATCCGCGACTTTCGAACACCGCGAGCATGGCGGATTATTGGATGCCAAGCTATCCCGGCACTGAGGCGGCGGTGCTACTCGCGATGGCGATGGTGATCCTCGGAGAAAATCTCTTCGATGCCGCGTTCGTCAAGAATTGGACGAACTGGGAAGAGCTCGAGATCGATGGATTCTCCGCCAAAGGCCAAAGCTTCGAGGCGCTGATCGCGGCCCTGAAGCGCCACTACGCGAAGTTCACCCCCGAGTTCGCCGAAAAAGAGAGCGGCGTTAAGGCCGAGATCGTCGTTAAGACGGCACGTGAAATTGCCGCCGCCGGCAGTCGTTTCGCATCGCATCTGTGGCGCGGCAGCGCCTCCGGCAATCTGGGAGGATGGCAGCCTGCTCGCGCTCTCATGTTGCTGCACGTACTCACAGGATCAGTGGCAACCGAGGGCGGTCACAATTTGAATGCGTGGACCAAATTCGTCCCGCGCCCGTACAAGAACCCGCCTCCGCAAAAACGCTGGAACGAATTGCTCTATCCGCTGGAGTGGCCGCTCTGCATGCACGAAATGTCACCTCTGCTCCCGCACTTTCTCAAAGAAGGCCGTGGCCGCATCGAAGCTTACTTCACGCGAGTCTTCAATCCCGTCTGGACTTATCCCGACGGATTCTCCTGGATCGAAATGTTGCGCGACGAAGAAAAGGTCGGACTCCACGCCGCCCTCACACCGACTTGGAGCGAGACGGCGTGGTTCGCGGATTATGTCCTGCCCATGGGATTCAGCTCCGAACGCCACGATCTGATGAGTCAGGAATCGTATGCCGGAAAGTGGATCGGCTTCCGGCAGCCTGTGCTCCGCGTACTGCAAGAAAGAGAAGGAAAGAAATTCGATTACACCTATCAGGCGAATCCCGGAGAAGTTTGGGAAGAGGACGAGTTCTGGATCAACCTATCGTGGGCCATCGACCCCGACGGATCGATGGGAATTCGGCAATGGTTCGAATCGCCGTATCGTCCCGGACAGAAGCTGACAGTCGACGAATACTACGGATGGATATTCGAAAACTCAGTTCCGGGATTGCCCGAGACTGCGGCTAAAGAAGGTCTTAAACCGCTGGAATACATGCGCAAGTACGGCGCATACGAAGTGACCAGGGATGTCTACAAACAGAACGAGAAACCGGTGAGTCCCGCTGATCTATCGGATTCCATTGTCGATACGAACGGCGTGGTCAGGAAAAACAGCAAGGCCGTAGGCGTCATGGTCAATGGCGAAGCGGTGGTTGGCTATAACACGCCATCGCGCAAGCTGGAACTATTTTCTAAAACCATGGCCGACTGGAAGTGGCCCGAGTTTGCTCTACCCGAGTATTACCGCAGCCACATTCATAAATCGGCGCAGGCAGCATCGCTAGAGAGGCCCGGAGAAGCCCTCGACCAGGATTTCGATCCGCGCTACACGCCCCGCGTCGAATGGCCGGAACACGCGCACGGCGAGGTCTACACGCTCCTCCCGATTTTTCGTTTGCCTCATCTCATCCACACCCGCTCGGGCAACTCAAAATTTCTCTACGAAATCGCTCACAAGAATCCACTTTGGCTGAGTTCTGCCGACGCCGCGAAAATAGGCGACATTCACACCGGCGATCTGATCAAGGTGCATACCGAAATCGGATTCTTCGTGCTCCACGCCTGGGTCACCGAGGGCCTGGCACCGGGAGTGGTTGCCTGCTCCCACCATATGGGCCGCTGGCGCACCAACAAAGAAGATCAGCTCGAGCGCATGTCGAGCGCGTGGGTCGACCTGAAAGAAGTCGGCAAAGGCCAGTGGATGATGCGACAGACCACCGGAGTAGAGCCCTACAGTACTTCCGATCCCGACACGAAGCGCGTCTGGTGGAGCGATGCTGGAGTGCATCAGAACCTGACATTCCCAGTCCACCCCGATCCGGTGACCGGCATGCACTGCTGGCATCAGATGGTCCGCGTTGAGCGCACCGGCGCCGGCGATCGCTACGGTGACATCTTCGTCGACACCAATCTCTCGTTCGCTGTGTATCAACGGTGGAAAGCTTTGACTCGTCCCGCTCCGGGCCCCAACGGACTGCGCCGACCTTTGTGGATTCCGCGCGTCCATCGTCCGGAAGAGGCGGCGTTTTACGTCAAGTAATCTCGAGCACTCGTTTTGACGTTGTAAAATACCGACATGCCTCTACAGTCAGGGAATCCCGCGTTCAGCAAGAAGCGCACTCCGCCTCCAGACGAGACTTTTGAAGAGGCGGCTTATCTGAAGGCGCTCGGAGAAAAGCAGAAGATCGTTAGCCTCAAGCTGGCCGACGGCGAGGTAGTCCGTGGCTGGATCGAGTACTACGACAAGAATATGGTGAGAGTGACGCGCGAAGACGGTCCTAATCTTTTCATCTTCAAGCACGAGATCGTGTACATCGCCGAAGACGGCAAAAAGAAGTAAAGCATCACTCAGCAACTAGCGTTCAGCACTCTGTTAACAATCCTGACCACGAAAGTCTCTGCGCGGCATGGCTTCTCAATCTCTCGATCTAATCTCTCCCATGCAGGCGATGGCTCGCGAAGCCGGCGCTTTGCTGATGATCTACTTCCGCCAGCACGTCAAGATTGAATACAAGGGCGACGTGGATTTGGTTACGGTCGCTGATCGGAAGTCCGAAGCGCTGATTCTCGAAAGAATTCGCGCCCAGTTTCCGGCTCATGATGTCATGGGCGAAGAGGGAACGCGCATCGAAACCGGCAGCGACTATAAGTGGTACGTCGATCCGCTCGACGGCACCACTAATTTCGCACATGGCTATCCCGTATTTTGCGTATCGCTGGCGGTTGAGCGCAAGGGCCAGCGGATCGCCGGAGTGATTTATGATCCGACGCGCGACGAAATGTTCAGCGCCGAACTCGGCGGCGGTGCGCGTTTGAACGCCGGCGCGCTCCAGGTCTCGACGCTCCACGTCTCGACAACTCCAACGTTGGCGGAATGCCTGATCGCGACCGGCTTCCCGAGCCAAAAGCGCCACAAGAATCCAAACATTTATTTCTATCACCAGCTCACGTTGCGCAGCCACGGTGTCAGACGCGCAGGATCGGCGGCGCTGGATCTGTGCAACGTCGCGTCGGGCCGTTTCGACGGCTTCTGGGAATTCAATCTCAATCCCTGGGATACGGCGGCAGGCGTGCTCATCGTGCAGGAGGCCGGAGGCAAGGTCACTGACTTTTCCGGCGGAGAATTCGACATCGCCAGCCGCGAGACTCTCGCGTCCAATGGATTGATACATGATGCCCTCATGCACGAATTCAAAGAGATCTTTGCCGGGCGCGGTCTGGAAGAATTGCCCAGCCCGGTTGCCTACGCGAAGACGCGAACCCTCTGAACCTCAGCCTAAGCCCCCGCCCCGCGCAAGCGTTACAATGACCCATGTGGGCTCGTCTCTGCTCGACCGTAAAATCGAAAAGCGTCCCGACAAGGTTCGCTTGCAAGGCCGCATTCTTTTTCTCACAGAAGACCCCGAACTCATCAGAAAGCAATTAGGCGGATGGGATCTCCCCTGGGACACGAAGAATCCCGCCAGTAATCCCAAACTTCGCGACGACATCTCCACCGACGAAATCACTCCCGCGCACTACTGTTTCTATTTTGATCGCACCCTCGGCGAGATTCCTTATGCTGGGCTGCGCTGCGGCAACGTGCTGCCGGTCGGTCGCAACGCGGTCAGGAATGGCGGTTTCGTTTGCTCCGTCAGCGGCAAGCGACGCGGCAAAGGCTCTAGCCGCGAACAGTCACCGTATGCCGAAATGTGTGCCGGAATTCAGGTTGCGATTGCCGAGAACATTGAACGCATCTACCAGCAAAACTGCCAAAATCTTGGCCTCCTCACTTCGACTAACTTTTCCTTGATCGACCGCATCCGCGCCGGAGAAGAAATCGCGCTCAGCGAATTCAGCGCGGGCGAGGATGAGATCACGCGGCAAGTCATCGAATACGGTGGATTATTTCCCTTCAATGTAGCGCGCATGCAGGGAAGAGTGTTTCTGCCTTCGGTGAAGGCAGCGGACAAGAGTGTCCGCTCCACACGAGGCATGACGCTCGCTGAAAAGATTTTTGCTCGCCACATGGTGACCGCTGATGGCGTCGGAGTCGCTGCCGTCAAGCCCGGCGATACCGGATTCACCCGCGTCGATCTGCGTTTCAGCCATGAATACGTTACGCCGATGGCTGCGATTTTCTACGAGCTGAATGTTGGGAAAGACGTTCCCGTCAACGATGCCGCAAGCATTCGCTTTTTCCGCGACCATCTCACCTTCCTCGACGAGGTTATCTCCGAAGAAAAGAAAAAGATGGGCCTGCTCGATCTGGCCACACAACTCAAGTTGAAGCAGGAAGACTTTGCCCGCCAGCAGGGAATCAAGCTCCACGGCGAACTCACCGACCGCAAAGGTTCAGAAGGCATCTGCCACTCCGTGATGCTCGAGACTTACGCGCTGCCGGGGCAAGTGAATGTTGGCTCCGACTCTCACACTCCCCATGTCGGCGCCATCGGATGCATCGCGTTCGGCATCGGCACCACCGATGTATTCAACTCGTGGATCACAAAAGACGTTCGGGTGAAGGTCCCGGAGTCGGTCAAGATCGTGATTCGTGGCCGACGCCATCCGAATGTCACCGCCAAAGATTTCATCCTGAAGATTCTTTCGCTCGACTACGTTCGTAGCGGCAAGGCCTTAGCGAAAGTCATGGAATACGCTGGCGAAGCTGTCGAAGCGCTCTCGGTCGACGAGCGCGCCACCATGACCAATATGGCCGCCGAAATCGGAGGGTTCACCGGCATCGTTGCGCCCGACGAAAAAGTGGTCGAGTTTCTGATGGAACGCCGTGGCATGAAGCGTTCAGAGATCGCGCAGATGATCGAAGGCCTCCACAGCGACCCCAACGCCGAATACGCCGAAGTCATCGAACTCGACGCGGCCGAGATCACTCCCATGGTCGCGACTCCGGGCGATCCGGGCAACGGCAAATTTATCCGCGAACTCAACGCGCCGGTGCCGATCGAAATCGCCTATGGCGGAACCTGCACCGCCGGCAAGAATGAAGACATGGATATGTACGCTGCCGTGCTCGCCGATGCCCTGAAGCAGGGAAAACGCATTTCGAAGAACGTCGATTTCTGGATTCAGTTCGGTTCGCAGGAAACACGCGAATATTCGAAGCGCCGCGGGTACCTGGAGATTTTTGAGCAAGCGGGCGCGCATGTGATCGAGCCGAGTTGCGGCGCGTGCATCAACGCCGGGCCCGGAGTTTCCACGCGTCCCGAACAGGTCGTAATCAGCGCCCAGAACCGAAATTTCCCCGGCCGTAGTGGCCCGGGACAAATGTATCTGGCGTCTCCGCTGACCGTTGCGGCAAGCGCAGTGGCCGGATACATCGTTGAGTACGAGCCAACCCAAGAAAGGGAACTCACATCTATCTGAATAGCGGTGTCTGAGTGCCGGCCCACATATAAGTCCGCAGCCAGAATCATCACATCCGGATTGTTCGGTCATCACTGCAACGCTCCAGGAGCCGACCCACAATTACTATGACCGCCCGTTCCTAGTGCGGTGTACAATATGTGCGCTAGAGCACATTGAAACGAACGCCTCCCGACCAATAGACGCCAGAGCAACCCGCTCTTCTGACGCCGCCGTTCTCTCCTCTCAACCTGGCAAGTAGCAAAGCGGCGCTTTGCGGAATCGCGAATCTATTCATGAAAATCCTGCTCTATAACCCCGACAACGGGGTCACGCGCAACTTCATGCCGCACCTCTGGATGTTTCTCCTGCAGTCGCTTACTCCCGCGGGCCACGAAGTTTTGCTCGTGGATGGCAACGCAAATCCGATGGATGAGGCGGGCATCGCGCAATTCGTGCGCGACCACAACATCGGATTGGTCGGCATCGGCGCGATGACGCGAATGATTGCCAAAGCCTATCGCATGGCCGACGCCGTACGCACCACCGGAGTTCCGGTCGTGATGGGCGGACCTCACGTCACCGAAATGGCCGACGAGGCCCTGGGCCGCGATGGCGGTCCTCGCCATGCCGACGCTGTTGCGCTCGGCGAAGCCGACGCACTCTGGCCACAAATCGTAAACGACGCCGCCAGCGGCCAGTTGAAAGAGGTCTACGCGCCGGTCGATGCTTTCGGCCAGGAGAGCAAGCCGTCGCTGAAGGAGTATCCGATCATTCCTTGGGAGTCGATCGATCTGGCCCAGTTCAATCTGGTGCCCAAGGCCATCGCGCCGACGCTCCAGAAAATCGGCGAAGGCTGGGGATCATTTCGTATTGTGCCCGTCGAGTCCGGCCGAGGCTGTCCCTACGGATGCGAATTCTGCACCGTTACCGGATTCTTCGGAGACTCGATCCGCTTCCGCACCAACGAGAGTGTTGTGAACGAATTGCTCATGTTGAAGGCGCGCGCCCGCAAAGAGAAAGGCCAGATTGCGGTCTTTTTTATTGACGACAATTTTGCCATCAACATCAAGCGCACGAAATCGTTGCTGCGCGACATTATCGCTGCCAAGGCGCAAGTCCACTGGGTAGCCCAGATCAGCGCCAATCTTTTGCGCGACGAAGAACTCGTTGATCTGATCGCCGACGCCGGCGGCAAGTGGATCTTTATCGGCATGGAGTCGATCGACCCGGCCAACCTGAAAGATGTGAATAAAGGCTTCAACAAACCCGGTGAGTATGCCGCGGTGCTCGAGCGCTTGGCCGCGCGCAACGTCTACGCCATCACTTCCTTTATCTTCGGCATGGATAACGACACCGTCGGAGCCGCTGAGCGTACTTTGCAGCAGGTTCGCACCTGGCCGCCAGGTCTGCCGATCTTTGGTCTGTTAACTCCGTTGCCCGCGACTCCGCTCTATAAGCGGCTGGAGAAAGCTGGCCGCCTGACACGCCCCAAACACTGGCAGGAATTCATCCCATTCGCCATGGCGCACACACCGCTGAAGATGACGATCGACGAAGCCCACGCCGAGGTGAATTATGGCTGGGCTCAGGCCTATAGTCCGAAGGCGTTGGCCCACGCCGTCGATTCTCTAAGCGATCAGCCGCTCGGATATCGCATCAATATTTTCATAGCGCGCCTGTGTTTCCGCGGCATTTATTTCCCAATGATGGGGAAAATGTCGTGGTTAAAGGTGATTGGGCAGAACCGCAAAACCATCTACAAGCTCGTTCGGGAAGGATTCAAGCCTGGCGCGTGGAAGAGTGCTCCTGCGCGGATTCCCGCGAAGTCTGCGCCTCAAGTCGAGGTGGTCGACGCCAACGCGCAGGTGGTCGAGGGATAGGGAGGAGATCTCAGGCGATGGCCACTTCCATGTCATCGTCAATGACGGAAGAACTCGCGTACTCGATGTGGAGAACTCTGCGATGGATTTCCGATGTCGATTTTGAGGAGGCGTGTATTAGGAGCGGTCTCATCGCGAGCACGCCGCAGCGCGGAACAATACAACTCACCGGTGCTGTCAGTTCAGCTAGTCCATGAATCTGATCGTCGGTAAGGACTCCCAATTTGTGGGTGTCGGGCAACACTCGCAACGGTCCGTTCGACGCCGTGGAATCATCCAGATGTACGCGGAGGGCCAGTACGTTCTCTAGTGCCTGTGCTGGAGCATGCGCGTAATTCACACCATCTTTGACCGTCCAAGGTCCCCACCCAGTTTTCTCTCGTCGCTCGCGCAATGGCAATGCTGTGTCCTGATGCCAGACCACCAGCCAGTTAGACAGCGGCGATTTGTCGAACAAGGTAGCTCGAATCGGCAAGGCCTCGTGGCCTAGAACGTCCTTTGCTATCTCCATTAGCTTCTGACCACCAGCGATCGCGGCGACCGGTGCGAGCCCTAAAGCATGCCTTATACCAGCCCGATTGCGTCGCACATCCGGCCCGGCAAGCTGTTTCCCCAATTCGATGATTTCTTCCGATGACAGGATATCCAGCAGAATGGCGAATCCGTGCCGTTCGATGTTTTCTTCCCACATGAGTTTTGAACGAGAGTATATCGTTTGTGTGCAGCGGAGTGTTTCGCTGCTGCCTGTACCGATAGCCTCGTTCTTGCTAGAATAACGGGTTCCATCAGACTCCCTGCGCCCGAGGAGCTTGACATTCTATGGCCTACGTAATTGCCGAACCCTGCATCGGAACCAAAGACGCCGCTTGTGTCGATTCCTGTCCGGTGGATTGCATCCACCCCAAGAAAGACTCCGACAAGTTCGCGACCGCGGAAATGTTGTACATCGATCCCGTGGAGTGCATCGACTGCGGCGCCTGCGTCCCCGTCTGCCCGGTTTCGGCGATCTTCGCTCTCGACGATCTCCCGGAAAAGTGGAAAGACTACGCCGATAAGAACGCGAAATATTTCGGACGGTAGGAACCGCCATCAGCTCTCAGCGATAAGCCGTCAGTAAAGCCGATTTACCGTTTACGTAGTTGATCCACTGATGGCTGAAAGCTGACGGCTAACAGCTCCTTCCATTACAATCATCCATTAACTTTTTAACCTTCCATGGCGCTGAAGGAGTCGGAAGCGATCGTTCTGCGCACGTATCCGCTGCGTGAATCGGACCTGCTGGTGACGCTCTTTACCCGCATGGAAGGCAAAGTGAAAGGCGTGGCGCGGGCGGCCATGAAGTCCAGACGCCGCTTCGGCGGCGCACTCGAACCGCTCACCTATGTGCGGGCGTTTTACGACGACCGCGAACGCAAGGATTTGGCCAGGCTCGATTCCTGCGAGGTCATCGAGTCGCCAATGTCGGGCGAAGTCACCTATTCGCGAGCGGTGGCGTTGGCACATGTCGGTGAACTGATTGATGAGTTAATGCCCGACCGCGAGGCGAGCGACGCGGTTTTTCGTTTGAGTCTCGCGGTGTTGCAGGAAATGCGCGGCCCCGCAGTGTGGATGCCCGTCACCTACTTCGAACTGTGGATGACGCGCCTGATGGGATTTCTGCCCGACTTCTCCGAGTGCATCGTCTGCGGACGGCCACTCGAGGGCCACCGGGCGTTCTACCACGCATTGGCCGATGGATTGGTTTGCATCGACGACAAACGGATCGCGTCGTCGGAGTTATCGCCCGAGTCGAGAAAGATCGCGGCGCAGATGTTGCGATCGAGAGTATCGGAGTTCAAAGGAATCGATTGGCCAAAAGCCGTCGCAGCCGATTTGCGCAAGTTTCTTCTCCAGATTTTGGAGCGCCACATTGAGAAGAAGCTGGTGACGGCGGGAATGCTGGAGAAGATCGGCAGTTAGCTTTCATGTCATGTATGGATTGTCATCCCGAGCGAAGCGAGGGATCTGCATTTCGCCGACGAACTGCAGATCCCGCGCTTCGCTCGGGATGACAAAGTCTGGTAAAACGTGACTTCACCCAAACCCAATTCGCTGACGTTCCAGGAACTCATCCTCAAGCTGCAGGCGTTCTATGCGGCGCGGGGCGCGGTTATCCAGCAGCCCTACGACGTTGAAGTCGGAGCCGGTACGATGGCTCCGGAGACGTTTCTGCGCGTGCTCGGGCCGAAGCCCTACAAAGTCGCGTACGTTCAGCCCTCGCGCCGTCCCGCCGACGGACGTTACGGAGAAAATCCCAACCGGCTGTTTAAGCACATGCAGCTCCAGGTCATTCTGAAGCCGCCGCCGGAAAACGTGCAGGAGCTTTACCTCGAATCGCTGGCGGCGATCGGTATCGATCTGCGGCAACACGACATCAAGTTCGAAGAGGATAACTGGGAATCGCCCACGCTCGGCGCATGGGGCATCGGATGGCAGGTCATGCTCGACGGCCTCGAAGTTACCCAGTTCACCTACTTCCAGCAATGCGGAGGCGTAGACCTCGATCCCATCTCCGCCGAGCTGACCTATGGACTCGAACGCCTGTGCGCCTTTCTCCAGGATGTCGATTCCATCTACGATATCGTCTGGGCGCGCGATCCTGACACTGGCAGGGAAGTGAAGTACGGAGACGTGCGATTGGCCGACGAGCAGCAGTTCTCGGTCTACAACTTCGAAGCCGCCGATGTGGCAAGCGCGTGGAAGCACTTCGAACTTTGCGAAGCCGAGTGCAAGCGGTTGATCGAGCAATACTCCGCCCTGAGTAAAGACAAGAGTGAGAGCGACACCGTGGCGCGCGAAAAATCGCGCTTCCCGCTTCTCGGTGCGTACGACCTCTGCCTGAAATGCTCTCACTATTTCAACATTCTCGATGCCCGCGGCGCGATTTCGGTGACCGAGCGCGTCGGCGTGATTGCTCGCGTGCGGGCGCTGGCAGTGGGGATTGCGAAGGCTTGGATGGACCAGCAGTTTGGATCCGAAAAGAAAAGTGAAAAGACGGGCGATGTTCCCGAGCTGCCCGCGAAAGAGAAGAAAGGGAAACTGGCGCCAGTTCTCTCATAGAATTCATGCCTGACTTCTTATTAGAAATCGGATGCGAAGAAATCCCGGCGCGAATGATCGACGCAGCCTCGCTTGAGCTACGCCAGCGAGTGAACGCACTCTTGCAGCGCGAACGCCTCGAACCCTCCGGAGCGATCTCGTTCCTCGACACTCCGCGGCGTCTTGCTGTTCTAGCTCCCGGCATTCCCGCCTCGCAACCCGATAGGACCGAGCAGGTGAGCGGCCCCTCCGCGCAAATCGCGTATAAAGACGGACAACCCACGCCCGCCGCCCATGCCTTTGCGAAAAAAGTCGGAGTGGATGTCGGCAAACTCGAAAAAATCAGCACGCCCAAAGGCGAATATCTTTCGGCAACCGTCACCCGAAAAGGCCGCAGTGCTTCCGAGATACTGGCTGAAACTCTGCCCAAAGAAATCTCGACGCTTTACTGGCCCAAGAATATGTACTGGCGCAAGCGCGGAGAACTCTTCGTCCGCCCGGTGCGCTGGCTGGTCGCAATGCTCGACGATCAGGTCGTCCCGCTCGAACTGTTTGGCATTCAGGCTGGCAAAACCTCGCGCGGCCATCGCATCATCGGAACTCCATCGGTACCAATCGCCAGGCCCGCAGACTACGTCGAGGCGCTGCGCTCAGCAAAAGTAATTGGCGCGGCCGAACGCGAGCACGTGGTTCGCAAAGCTCTCGACGCCGCGACACGCACTATCCCCGGAGCCCGATGGCGCGAAGACAAGCCGCTCGTCGCGACTGTCGTCAATCTGACCGAATTTCCTTCGGCCATTCTCGGGAGCTTCGATCCCGAGTTCCTCGACTTGCCTGAAGAAGTACTGGTCACGGTGATGCGCGACCACCAGAAATATTTCGCCGTCGAAGACGCGAACGGAAAACTCCTCCCGCATTTCCTTGCCATTCTCAACACCGCAGCCGACTCCGAGGGATTGATCCGCCACGGTAACGAACGTGTCTTGCGCGCCCGCTTCAACGACGCCCGCTTTTTCTGGCAGACGGACCAAAAGCACACACTGCGCCAGCGCGTCGACCTGTTACGCAGCGTCACCTTCCAAAAGGATCTCGGCAGCTACTATGACAAGACGATGCGCGTGCAGCGCCTGGCAAGTTCGCTCGCCGAAACCGTCAAACAAAGCGGCATGGCTGTTCGGCCGGGCGTTGTGCACAAGGCGGCGCTGCTGGCAAAAACCGATCTCACCACGGAACTCGTTAAGGAATTTACCGAACTTCAGGGAATTGTTGGCGGCCTCTACGCGCGCGTGCAGCCGCTCGACGAAGACCTGAAACCCGACGTCCAGATCGAAGTCTCGCGAGCCATCTACGATCACTACAAGCCCGAGTCGATGGAAGACGCTGCCCCGGCCACGATCGAGGGATCCGTTCTCTCCATCGCCGACAAAGCCGACTCGATTGCCGGAATGTTCGCGCTCGGTCTGATCCCTAGCGGATCGAAAGATCCCTTCGCACTGCGTCGCCAGGCGAATGGCATCGTCAAGACGATCGCCGAGCACAAACTTCCGCTGCGACTCTCCGAGATCATGGCCGACGCCCGCGGCCGCTATAAAGGTTCCGACGCGGAAAAGAAATTCACGAACGCTGCTTACTCGGAATCCGTACGCAGTTTCTTCCGCGAGCGCCTGGAGTTTTACTTGAAAGACGCCCGCGGATACGCTTATGACGTTGTCGCCGCGGTGCTCGCCGTCGATTCTGACGACGTCGTCGACGCCGCCGCACGAGCCGAAGCCGTCAGCAAAGTGCGCGGATCCGCCGACTTCGGGTCGATCTCCAGTGCCTTCAAGCGCATGAAGAATATTCTTCGCCAAGCCTCTGAAAAAACGAAGGTTATTGCAATGCGACTGGATGCGTCCGGCTTGCAGGAAGAATCCGAAAAAACGCTGGCCGCCATGATTCCGCACACGATCGAGACCGTCGACAAGCTGCGCGCGACCAGCGATTACGAAGGCGCGCTGCTTGAGATCGCAAAGCTCCGACCCGCCATCGACAAGTTCTTCGAAAAGGTAATGGTCATGGTTGACGACGACAATCTGCGCGCCAACCGTCTTGCTTTGCTGCAAACGGTAGTGAAAGAGTTTTCGACGATTGCCGATTTTTCCGAGATCGTCACCGAAGGCAAGGATTCCGCAAAATAGCCTTGTAAAATTAAGTTACGAATCAGACGACCGACCTAGAGATTAAAAACAGAGGATAAGGACCCAAATGGCAACGACGACTCTCCCCAATACCGGAACCGGCGAAACGAAACCTGCGACTGCGAACGCCAAGCCCGTCGCGACCAAGCCTATCGGCACGAAATACGTTTACTCCTTCGGCGGCGGCAAGGCCGATGGCAACGGCAAGATGAAAGACGTCCTTGGTGGTAAAGGCGCCGGCCTCGCCGAGATGACCAATGCCGGATTGCCCGTGCCTCCCGGCTTCACCATTCAGACCGAAGCTTGCCGCGAATACATGCGCGGCAATGTGTCGAAAGAAGTCGACACACAGATGCAGGAAGCCCTGGCCGCACTCGAAACTCTGCAAGGCCAGAAGCTTGGCAAAGGCGACAATCCTCTGCTCGTCAGCGTTCGCTCGGGCGCGAAGTTCTCCATGCCCGGCATGATGGACACAATTTTGAACTTAGGACTCAACGACCAGAGCGTCGAGGCGCTCGCCAAGCGCACGAACAATCCGCGCTTCGCCTACGACTCCTATCGCCGTCTGATTCAGATGTTCGGCAACGTTGTGCTCGACATCGAGAAACACGTTTTCGACGAAATCTTCGACGCCAAGAAGAAGCAGAAGAAAACCAAGTTCGACACAGGCCTCGATGCGAAAGCTCTACAGGAAGTGATTGCCGAATACAAGAAAGCCGTCAAAAAGCATGCTAAGCGTGACTTCCCGCAGGATGCGAACGAACAGCTGGTCATGGCGCGCGACGCCGTTTTCCGTTCCTGGCAAAACGATCGCGCCAAGCACTACCGCCGCATCAACAACATCGACGACATGCTCGGCACCGCCGTCAATGTACAAGCCATGGTCTTTGGCAACCTCGGCGACACCAGCGGTACCGGCGTAGGCTTCACACGCAATCCGGCCAATGGCACCAAGGAATTCTACGGAGAGTTCCTGCTCAACGCGCAAGGCGAAGACGTTGTCTCCGGCGTGCGCACTCCGGTTCCAATTCTCGAACTCGAAAAGGTGATGCCCGATGTCTACAACCAGCTGCGCGACATCACCACGCGTCTGGAAAAACATTACAAAGACATGCAGGATTTTGAATTTACGATTCAAGACCGCAAGCTCTACATGCTGCAGACGCGCAACGGCAAGCGCACAGGCCTGGCCGCGGTCCGCGTAGCCTTGCAGATGGTCGATGAAGGCCTGATCACCAAAGAGGAAGCGATTTTCCGCGTCGATCCCAATCAGCTCTATGACTTCCTGGTTCCGCGCCTCGATGAAAAGGGAAGCAAAGTCGAAGTGCTGGCGAAAGGGTTGCCCGCGTCTCCCGGAGCGGCTGTCGGACAAATCGTTTTCACCGCCGATGAAGCCGTAGAAAAAGCCGGCCACGAAAGAAATGTCCCCGTCATTCTTGTTCGCGCCGAAACCACTCCCGAAGATATCCACGGCATGGAAGTCGCGAAAGGCATTCTCACTTCGCGCGGCGGTATGACCAGTCACGCCGCCGTTGTAACCCGCGGCATGGGCAAGTGCTGCGTCGCCGGCGCCGGCGACATCGACGTCAACGAAAAAGCTGGCGAGATGCGTGTCAAAGGCCAGGTCTTCAAAGCCGGAGATTGGATTTCGCTCGACGGCACCACCGGCCGCGTGATCAAGGGCAAACTCAATACGCTCGATCCCTCACCCGACGATCCCGAGCTCCAGAAATTCATGGATTGGGCCGACCCCTATCGCACGATGAAAGTTCGCGCCAACGCTGACATTCCGCGCGACGCGATCCAGGCTCGGGCCTTCGGTGCCGAAGGCATCGGACTCTGCCGCACCGAGCACATGTTCTTCGGCGAAGAAAAAATTCCACACATGCGTGCCATGATTCTCGCCGACAACGAGAAAGATCGCCGCATCGCGCTCAAGAAATTGCTGCCCATGCAGCGCAAAGATTTCGACGGCGTCTTCAAGGCGATGGACGGCTTCCCGGTCACCATTCGTACGCTCGATCCTCCGCTGCACGAATTCCTGCCGCGCCGCGAGGAGTTGATGGTCGACATTGCCACGCTGCAATACGCGGACGCTAAACAAAAGAAGTCGTTAGTCGCTAAATACAAAGACTACGGCGCGAAAGCCATCGGCGATTTGAAGAAGCTGATGCCCCTGCTGCTCAGCCGGGTCGAGCAACTACACGAGTTCAACCCAATGCTCGGGCATCGCGGATGCCGTCTCGGCATCACCTATCCCGAAATCACCGAAATGCAGGCGCGCGCGATTTTTGAGGCTGCCGTAGCGGTTTCACAACGCGGCATAAAGGTTTATCCCGAAGTGATGATTCCGCTCGTCGCGACGGTCAACGAAATGGCGAATCAGGCAGCGATCGTCAATCGCGTCGCCAAAGAAGTCTTCAAAGAAAAAGGACGGACCATCGAATACATGGTTGGCACCATGATCGAGTTGCCTCGCGCCGCCCTGATCGCCGATGAGATCGCGAAAGAGGCCGAGTTCTTCTCGTTCGGAACCAACGATCTCACGCAGACGACCTGGGGATTTTCGCGAGACGACGTCAATAAAATCCTTCCCACGTATCTCGCGGACGGAATCATCAAACAGGATCCCTTCGCCGTTCTCGATCGCGAAGGCGTCGGCCAGTTGGTAAGAATGGCGACGGAGCGCGGACGCAAGACGCGTTCAAACTTGAAAGTGGGAATCTGCGGCGAGCACGGCGGCGAACCTTCGTCGGTTGAGTTCTGCTATCAGACCGGACTCAACTACGTTTCTTGCTCACCGTTCCGCGTCCTGACTGCGCGTCTGGCGGCGGCGCAAGCCGCAGCGAGCGAAAAGTTGCAAATCGACGCGGGAAGAACGAAGTAAGGAAGAAACGGAGAAAGCCGCAACGGGCATCGAGTCTGGATGTTTTAGACTCGATGCCCGTTAGCTTTTGAAACTCGGCCGTCGTTGTGGCTGAGGCGAAGCTTATTGCACGCGTTGTAGGCGGTTGATCAGCTTCTGTGCGAGATTTTCTTCCGACTCCGACCACAACAACCGGCCTGTCGCTCCCGAATTCTTTTCCACGTTTGCCGTGAACTCCACCAGCTTTTGCACATTGCTGCGAACGTTCCGCTCCGCAACCGAAGTGAACTCGACTTCCTCATGCAAGAACGACGTGTCTAAGCCGAAATCGACTTGAATATGTCCTGTCTCTTCCGCCGCCCGTTCCTCGAACTCCAGCCCCTGCGCCGTCAGTCGCACCAGTGCTGGTTCCAGCACCCACTTCTCCGCGCCCTCCGGAGGAGTCCACAAATCCCAATACGCCTCGAACACGTAGGCGTAGTCGTCGTGCAGAAATTCCGCAACTTCTGCGACGGCCTCTTCCGGAGCAACTCCCGGCCGATACCGCCGCTCCAAAATCGTGGGCTCGCTCCACGAAACCGGCTGGATCGCCGAGTAGGTCACGCCGCCGAGCGACGAAGAAAATGGAATCTGCCGCAGCACGCTCACTGCGCGCGGCAAAATCTCAGCCTCATCGAAGCTGGGAAACCACAGACTCAAATAAAGCGAATCACCCATATCTCTATTCTAAATGCGAGACGCAAGAAGCTTGCACCCGCGCGAGCGCTCGTCGATTTTGACGAGCTAAAAGCGCCCTGTTAGTATGGATTCCGGCGGCAAATCACCTTCTCACCACCAGAGTCCCCGTCGTCTAGCCTGGCCTAGGACATCGCCCTTTCACGGCGGTAACACGGGTTCAAATCCCGTCGGGGACGCCAACAAAACAAAAGATTTATTGGAGTGGGGCCATTTCGCCGTGGGTTTGAAAGGGTTCGATAACAGAAAGTCACTCCTTGAAAGCATGTTCTCCCGCCAGTTCTTATCTCGGCAGCAGAATCATTTTCACCAACTTCGTCTGTGCAGCACGCTTGGTTGAAGTGACCGCCTGGGTATAG